>Ga0209398_1000024_pt1 | contig 152764 bp, 133 predicted proteins | sample AshMeaBigSpring_FD_184125 | JGI IMG/M metagenome (GOLD analysis project Ga0209398, IMG submission 184125) | Groundwater microbial communities from Big Spring, Nevada to study Microbial Dark Matter (Phase II) - Ash Meadows Big Spring (SPAdes)... | ecosystem: Environmental > Aquatic > Deep...
GCGAACGTTGACTACCAAACCGGGCAAACGTCCCTGAAGTGATGTCGCAACATTGGATGTTGGGCTTTTGGTAAGCTTATCTCCGCCAATTGTAGTTATCGAACCGGTTACAGTTGCTTTTTTCTGTGTACCATAACCTACTACCACCAATTCGCTGAGTGCTTTTGTGTCTTCTTCTAATGTGATTTTTAATACACTCTTTCCGGCTACTGCTACTGTTTGATCGAAATAACCTACGTAAGATACCTGTATTTTTGCATCTTTAGTAGTTTCGATGTTAAATTCACCTTTCACATTGCTCGTAGTTCCTTTGTTGGTGCCTTCTACAACAATAGAAGCCCCGATAATAGGTTCACCGTTCATATCGTAAACAGTACCACTCACTTTGTGGGATTCAGAATTTGTTTTCTGCTCCGTTTTTTTACTTAAAACGATGTTTTTTGATTTAATCTCGTATTGTAGGGGTTGTTCTCCTATAACTTGTTTTATAACTTCGTTAATTGATTGGTTTTGAACATTCAACGAGATGATTTTCTTTGTATCCAGATCCCCTGCTTCAAAAACAAAGGAATAACCGGTTTTTTCTTTAATAATTTCTATTGCTTGCTTAACTGTTATATTGCTGTTTTTCAGAGTGATGTCTTGCGAGTAAGCGTGAAAGTTAAGCATGCAAAACAGCAGGGTCATTAATATGACCTTTAATTTTCTTACCATAAACTTTTTTGTTTGAGTATTAAATAAATAGATTAATTACTGCCTGTTCGGAGAAATTATGTATTTTTGCAGCGAATCAGGTTTTTTTGTAGAACATTAATTTCTGATTTTTTTGAGAGAGGGGAATATGTGTCAGCATATTTCTCTCCGTTTTTTTATCAGATAAGGATGGATGGCTGATTAAGTAAATGAGCTTGGATACATAGGCTGAGATTTTTTTTGGTGAATACTAAATTTAATTTGTCAACAAAAACAACACACTTATTTACTAACTAAAAAAACTAATTTTTGCGCAATTCAATTTTTCGGTCTATTCGTATATATTTCAATTTTCCGGTGGATGCAATCACACCCAACACTTCATCTATAGTCTGATCTACCCGTACAAAATTGCCGTAAAAACGCAACTGATTCAGGGTATCGTCCTTTATATCAATTTCAACGTTATAGGTTCGTTCTAATTCGCGTACAATGTCTGGTAACTTATCCTCATCAAAACTAAGTATCCCAATTGTCCACCCTTTCACTCTCAAAGCATCAAAGGCCTGTAGTTCGGCATTCCCACTTCGCTTATCCAGCACAATTCGTTGGTTGGGTTTTAAAACAAATTTCTCTTTTGTACCAATTTTATTATCAACCGCTACTTTTCCTTCGAGCAAGGTAATAATTGATTCTTCGTCCTCTTCAAAGTTCCGGAAATTAAATTTCGTTCCCAATACCTGCACATCCATTTCGTTGGTGGCTACTTTAAATGGTAAATCAGCATTTTTGGTGACTTCGAAATAACCTTCACCTTCCAGTTTTACTTTACGGTCGTTCATTCCATAGCCTTGCGAATAGGTAATTTTTGAACCCGCATTCAACCAAACCAACGTACCATCAGGCAAATATACTTTATTACGTGAACCCAACGGAGCTTCCATCACAATGTCAGCAAACTGATTGGCAACACGCTTGCCACCATACCAAAAAGCACTACCTGCTACCGAAACCAACAACACAACAGCTGCTGCTACACGCATCCAGGGTTTAAACACCACACTGCGCTCCGTTTCAAAATCAGCAGTTTGAGTTTTTATTCTGAAACGACGATAGGCAGCATCGGTATCAAATCGTTTCCGATCATCTGCAGAAATAGTCGAAAACCAGATTTCCTGCTCCCGCATAAACGAGTTTTTGTTTTCGACCGACGCTAACAACCACTGTTGAAGCTCGTTTAAATCCTCGTTTGATATTTCGCGTGTAAAATACGCTACTATCAGTTCGTTAATCCGTTCGTTGTATTCTGTGTTTTGCATAATGATGCTTTCTGAAGATAAGACAGTTTTTTTGTTTAATAGGGTAGTGAGAATAAGAAAATATTTTCTTATTAATAAAAATATCAGTACGTCAGCAGTAATATTAAGATAGTAATCAGATACTTATTCAAATCATCACTTAAACGTTTTAAGGCATTTTTAAGATGATATTTTACTGTATTGACTGAGATATTGAGTTTTTCGGCTATATCCTGATTCCTAAGTTGCTCAAACCGGCTCATGCGAAATACCCGCCGGCATTCTTCGGGCAATCGGTCGATGGCCCGGGCAATTTCGTCTTCCAGTTCTTTTTCCAACAAAGTGCCTAAAGGATAAGAATCATCGGCAAGAGCAAGATAATCGATACCACCAGCCGCATCGGTGCCATCGTTGAGTCGTACTTCTTTGCGTACATGTTTCAGTTCAAGGTAATTCAAGCAGCGGTTACGAACAGCCTGCACCAAGTAAGCCCGTAGTGAAGTCGTAATTTCAAACGAATCACGCTTTTCCCAAATGCTGACAATAACATTCCCAACAATGGTCTCCGCAATAAAATCATCCTTCACATATTCGGCAGCAATCTTACACAACAGCACATAATGCCTGTCGAACAAATACCGGTAAGCCCGTTCATTGCGGGATTTTAGCTGTTTGATAATTTCAATTTCTTCTTGTATCATACCATGCCGATATCAGTTTATTATGATGTTATAAGGATTAACAAGCGAACTTTGAACGAATGCATCGGTAAAAATAACGTTATGAGTTACATAATATATCTGCCAGTGCCGTGGGCAAAGATAATATTATTTTGTTCACATTACTACATATTCGTATCATTGCTGTAGTAGTAAGTTAAAACAACTATATATATTTCAGATTTTATACAATAACAATCCATATATAATCCATATTCTTATGATATGGATTATATACGGGTTAAATACGGGATATATATGGGTTATATATGGATTATCTCCGAATATGGAGTGAACAAAGGGCGGAAATGGTTGCAACAAAAAACACCCCTAACTTTTGCAATTTTCATTTGCATTGGTCCGGGGATAAACTTTGTCGGGAACATAAGAACCTGTTAATGTAAAATTTCAGGTGCTGCCATCTTACATCACCACTTTGCCCTCTTGGTTGCCAATAACAAGAATTGCACATTTTAACCACCGTTTAAATTTTATCTGTGAAATGCAGTAAATTCTATGTCACAAAATCGAAGTCGTTATTTTGTGATGCATATCACAAAATAATGTATTTAGATACACGCCTAAAAATGGATTAAATAAAATTTTCTGTAATACATTTGCAGAAATAATTCTTTAATCAATAAAAACGATTCGGCATGGAAAAATCAACTCCTATCAGCATGGAACAATTGCAGTCGCAAATTGCTGATTTACAAGCAAAAATTGAGCGTCTTGAGAACGCACGCAAAGATCAACTTTCGATAGCAGTAGTCTCAGGCGACTTAGATAAAATTCTGGCAGCATTTGTGATTTCGATTGCAGCAGCTGCTATGGATACACAGGTTAAACTCTTCTTCTCCTTCTGGTCACTCTCAGCACTCCGCGACCCCAAAAAATCGGCACAGGGCAAAGACTTTATATCAAAAATGTTTGGTGCAATGCTACCTAATGGCACCGGCAAACTAAAACTATCCAACATGAATATGGGAGGTATGGGTCCGAAAATGATTTCGTATCTGATGAAAAAACAAAACGTAATGTCGTTGGATACCATGTTGAAAGAAGCCGGCGAATTGGGCATCGAAATCGTTATCTGTGAAATGTCGATGGGCTTAATGGGCTTCAAAAAAGAAGAATTCATTGATTATCCGCACTTAAGTTATGCAGGTGCAGCTACATTTGTGGCCGATGCAGGCGAAAGTTCGATACAATTATTTATATAAAAATTGACAACGGACAACAGACAGCAGACAACGGTTAAAAGAAGTGATTTTCAGTCGTCTGTTGTCTGTCGTCTGGCAACAAAAATACAAATCATATAAAAAACAAAAAAAATTATGACAACCGAAGAATTAAAATCAGTAGAAGTGGCAAAATCAGTAGATGCACGCGGCACAGCTTGTCCCGGTCCACTTTTGGAAGCAAAAAAAGCCATTGGCTCAATCAAAGCAGGTGATGTAATGGAAATCCTGTCGTCGGACGAAGGAACTAAACAAGACATCCCCAAATGGTGTGGCAAACAAGGACACGAATACATGGGCTGGGTAGAAGAAAACGGCTACTTTAAAGTGTACATGAAGAAAAAATAATTTCTTCGTTAATGAATTTAGAACGCAAATTACGCAAATTTGCACAAATTTAAAGAATGCTTCATTAAATCTAAAGTCGATTCTATTGAAGATTCTGATTTGCGATATTTGCGTAATTTGCGTTCAACAAAAAACTTAAATCAACCATAATGGGAGAATTAAATAAAAAAACTGCGAAAATACTTGTATTTTCCACCGAAAAAATTTCCGATCCGGCTATTGATATGGCAGGATTATTAAAATTGCATTATCCGCCAACTGTATATACCATTTCGGTGCCGTGCTCGAGTGGCATCAAACCAAGCTGGATACTTTATGCTTACGAAAAAGGCTTCGATGGTGTGTTTATAGCTGCCGATGGCAGCGACTGTGTGTTCGGCGAATCGTGTACCGAAAAAACAGGACATTTAGTCGGAAAAACACACAATTTGATGAAAGAAAAAGGCATTGAGCCTGCCCGCCTTCGTATGGCTGCCATCTGTTCCGTTTGTAGCGAATCGTTTGTAAAACAAATGCGTACATTCAACGAATATTTATTAAAATCACGTCCCGAGTAATGGAAAACCCAATAAAAAATATTGCCTACGATGCGCTTGTAGTTGGCGCAGGTATAGCCGGAGGCGAAGTGGCATTAAACTTAGCCAATACTGGTTACAAAGTGCTGTTAGTAGATAAGGAACTTTCGGTTGGCGGCAAAATGATTATGCTCAGCAAAGTGTTTCCAACACTGGATTGTGCAGCATGTATCACTACTCCTAAGGTTTCCGAAATATCGCGTCACCCCAACATTACCATTTTTACAGGTAGCGAGGTGAGCAACATAAAAAAATTAAGCGAAAACGAATTTACGGCTAAAGTAACCAAACATCCGCGTTATGTGCGCGTCGAAGATTGTACGGCTTGTCAGTTGTGCGAAAAGGCCTGCCCCGTAAATGTGCGCGACCAATATCAGTTCGGATTAATCGGTCGTAAAGCTGCTTTTATTCCCTTTAGTATTTGTAGCCCCAAGGCAGCTGCTATCGACATCGAAAATTGTACACTTTGTGGCGCATGCGAAAAGGTGTGTCCCACAAACTGCATCGACTTTACGCAGGAAACCGAAGTGATGAACTTACATGTAAAAACGGTTGTAATTGCTACCGGATTCGATATGTTCGACGCTAAAAAAATGCCACGCTACGGCTACGGTCAATACAAAAACGTAATTACAGCCCTACAAATGGAACGCGAGCTGGCTCCTACCCGCCCATTCAACACCATTTTGCGCCCCGGCGATGGTAAAGTGCCCGACAAAATAGCGTATGTGCTTTGTGTAGGTTCGCGCGATGCCTCGGTAGGTAATCCACTGTGCTCACAAATATGCTGCATGTATTCTATCAAACAAGCGCAACTGCTGATGGGCGCATTGCCAATGGCCGATGTAACCATTTATTATATCAATATTCGTTCGTTTGGAAAAGGATTCGAAGAGTTTTACCAACAAGCCAAAGGCATGGGTGTAAATTTTGTAAAAGGCAAAATCGGACGCATTTCCGAAAAAGAAGGCGGCAATCTGATATTGCGCTACGAAGATATTAACGAAGGAAAATTGCAGGAAGCCGAACATGATATGGTGATACTTTCAACCGGCGTTTTACCAAACACAGGAATTGATAAATTTTTCGAAAATCAAACACTTTCGTTAGACCCGTTTAATTTTGTTGGTCAAAGCGATGCATTAGCTTCGCCTGCCCGCACAAGTATCGATGGTGTGTTTGTGGCTGGCACAGCTACCGGACCAATGGATATTCCCGATTCTATTTTATCTGCCGGAGCAGCTTCGTCCGAGGCTATCAGTTATCTTGTAAGTCAACAGTATTAAGTTATGGAAAAGAAACCAAAAAGAATAGGCGTATATATATGCCACTGCGGCGGTAATATCTCCGATTATGTAGATGTAGAAAAAGTACGTCAGGCGGTGGATGGAGGCGATGCCGAAATCGTAGTAATGGCCAAAACCACCATGTTTGCCTGCTCCGACGCCAATCAGCGCGATATGGTGGAAGATATTAAAGCCAACAACTTAGATAGTGTTGTAGTGGCATCGTGCTCTCCAAAACTGCATCAACTTACATTCCGCAATGTATCGGTGCGTGCCGATTTGAATAAATACACTTACGTACATGCCAATATACGTGAGCAAGCTTCGTGGGCGCATTCCGACAATAAAATGGGTGCTACCGAAAAGGCTATTCACTTAGTAAAAGCAGCCATTGCCAAATCGAAATATGCCGAAGCGCTCGAAACAAATAAAATTAAGGCTAAAAAAGCTGTAGCAGTTATTGGTGCCGGTGTTGCCGGAATTAAAGCAGCTATTTCGCTTGCCGAAAAAGATACTGAGGTAATATTGATTGAAAAGGAACCTTTTGTTGGCGGACGTGTTGCACAGTGGGGCTCACTCTTTTCGACTAACGAAACTGGCAAAGAAATGATTGATCGACTTTCTGCTGATATGTCGAAATACAAAAATATTACATTACTCACCAATAGCGAAGTGATTGATAATAAAGGCAGTGTTGGAAATATCTCGCTAAAAGTACGTACCAATTCCGATGGAAATGAAAAAATAACCGAGTTGGTTGTTGGCTCAGTTCTTATGGCTACCGGCTTCGATTATTACACGCCCGAAGATGGTGAATTTGGCTATGGCACAAGCAATAAAATTATTACACTGCCTGTGTTTAAAAACATGATTGACAATCAGAAGGGGAAACTAATTCACAATGGCTCAGAAGTTAAAAATATAGCCTATATTTACTGCGTGGGTAGTCGACAGACCGATGGCGAAAATACCTATTGTTCGCGCAACTGCTGCACATCCACCATTCATGCTGCCGTTACAGCCAAACAAAAATTTGGCGATATTACCAATTATCATTTCAATCGTGGATTGCGTACGTATGGCAAACAGGAAATTTTGTATGCCGACTCGCTTCGTCAGGGCGATATTTATTTGCAATCGTACGAAGATGGACTGCCTACAGTAGTAACCGAAGGCAAAAAAACCATTGTAAAAATTAATGATATTCTGACTAACGGACGCGAAATTGAAGTAGAAGCCGACTTAGTAGTATTGGTAACAGGCATGGTACCCCGAAGCGATAACAGCAGCATTGGAAGCTTGTTTAAATTACCCAAAGGACGCGATAAGTTCTACAACGAAGTGCACATGAAACTCCGTCCCGTTGAAACTGTAATTGATGGCATTACCATTGCCGGCGCTTGTCAGGGGCCAAAGAATATTGCCGAATCGGTTAATTCAGCATTATCAGCCTCTACAAAATCGTATTCAATTTTAAGCAAAGGAGAGTTAGAAACCGACCCGCTCATTGCCGTAATCGACCCTGAGAAATGTACCTGGTGTGGCGCCTGCGAAGCAGCTTGTCCGTTCGACGCTATTCTGAAAGTAGAAAATGGCAAGAAAGTGATAGCCGAAATCAACAACAGTGTATGTAAAGGTTGTGGTATGTGTACACCGGTTTGCGAGCCCGATGCAATCGATTTGATAGCCTGTTCGAGCAAGGAAATAATGAGTATGATTGACGCTTTAGTATAAAAATTAGCAGTAAGTAGGTAAGAGGCAAGAGGCAAGTAATGCCCAATGCTTACTTCTTACCTCTTACTCCTTAACTCTAAAAGAAAATGGAAGTAGAAAAAGGAAAAACAGCCAAATACCTGCGCGAAAAATTGGGAGGAATACCTGAGCAGGCAAAAGAGCAACTAAAAGAGTTCAACGGTATAAAAAAACGCATGTTAGACGCTTTGAAAGAAGAAGATTTAACCGTGAAACAAATGTCCGAAAAAATCAATATGCCTACCGATGAGGTTGTGTATTACCTGATGTCATTGGTGAAATATGGCTTCGTAAAAACAGGCGATATTGACGATATGGACGAGTATTATACCTATAAACTAAATAAATAAATTTACAATTTTATTATTTACGATTTAGCATTTAATAGTAAATGGTAAAAAGGTAAATGGTAAATAAGCATAATAAATTAATGTATAATGGCAAAAATAAATCCTGCATTTAACAAAGAACTCGAAAAATTTGGTTCGATAAATTATAACGCTTGTTATAATTGCGGCACCTGTACCGCCGTTTGTTCTTTGTCCACCGAAGAAGTTTCGTTTCCACGCGAAATGGTTCGATTGAGCGCGCTGGGACTCGAAGATGATATAAAAGCGTCGCTAAAACCCTGGGAATGTTATTATTGTGGCGAATGCTCCACGCATTGTCCGCAAGAAGCTAACCCGGGCGAGCTGATGATGTCGCTTCGTCGCTATCTCACAGCCAAATACGATTGGACAGGCCTTTCGGGCTTGCTATACAAATCGTTGCCAATAAGCATTGCAGCTTTTTTACTCACATTTGCAGGCGTAATAGCTTTTGCAGTGTCGGTAGGTTTTGAGTTGGAAAAAATGCTTCATTTCGGACACTTGTTCGAAGGAATAGCAATTGGCACTATCGGTTTGGTAATACTTATGCCGAATATTGCTCGTATGTGGTATTTTACCATACTAAAACCAAAGGTAAAAGTACCGTTTATGAAATATGTAAAGAGTATGGGTGAATTGTTCGTACACATGTTCACTCAAAAACGAGCGCTGGGTTGCGACGATAATCAATTCCGCTGGTTCGAGCATTTTATACTTGTAATTGGCTATCTGTCATTGCTTTTCACCACCGTAGCACTCGATTGGTTTGGCACCGAAAATTTATTTGTCATTATTCTCGGCTATGTAATGAGCGCCATAGTATTTGTAGTAACGGTCGATTTTGTATCGAGCCGCATGAAGAAAAACAAAGAAGTAAGCAAGCACTCGCAACCCTCGGATATTTTCTTCGTAGTTTGGCTATTCTTTATGGGCTTATCAGCGTTTATGGTGCGCCTTTTTATCGACCTCGATATACTTGAAATGAACAAATGGCTTTACATTTTTCACCTGACTGTATTGGTACAATGGGCATTAATCATTGTTCCTTTCGGCAAATGGACACATTTTCTGTATCGTTCGTTTGCTATGTATTTTGCGAAGCTGAAAGAGAAATAATACAAAACAGATACTATTCACAGGATGACTCCAAGTCACCCTGTGAATGAAAGGTTATAAATAATACCGGCTGAATTTCTGAGAGAGATTCAGCCGGTGTTGGTTTAGCGAATTAATACAGATTGACTGACTTAAAAAGAGAATTTCACCCCTGCAAAAAATGAACGGGGTAATGACGGTCCATAAACATATCCGGCATCGCGTTCTTCTCCTTTATCAAAATCTTTTTGGAAACTATTAAAGATATTCTGAATACCAGTATTAAGCTGCAATTTATTTGTATTCGAAATGGTAAAATCGTATGAAAGCTTCAAAGCAGCATCGAAAAAATCCGGTGTTTCTACTTCAACGTCGGCAGTGGTTGATGAACCATAGTGTTGCATAAGCATTGAACCGGTATAAGTTCCTGTTAGCGAAATGGATAATTGCTTTGTTGGGGTGATGATACCCGTGAAATAGCCATAACTGTTGGGTGCTCTGAACATTCGATTTTGGGCAGCAATGTCAGAACTCCAGCTTTCAGCTTGTTTATACATGCTTTTTTGAATTGTAGCTCCCATTTGAAAATTCAACTTTGCTCCCGGAATTATTTTTGCTTCGAGGTTGAAGCCTTGTACAATGGCTCCTGAGCCGTTTCGGCGAATTAATTTTTGATGCCCGCTTACGGCGTCGAATCCATCCTCTTCAACTATAAATACATTACTGATATCGGTATGAAAAGCCTCGACAAGCAAATTTGTTTTCACCTTTCCAATGTTTTGGTAGAAATCGGCCGAAAAGCTTATGCTGTTTGATGATTCCGGACGTAGTGCCGGATCAAGGGTAATGATTTGAACAGTTCCTCCAACGGCAGTTATATGCAGGTCTTCGTCAAACACCTGCGGTGCACGATACCCATTGGCAAAACTGGCACGAAAGTTTATATTTTCAGTAGGGTTGTGGCGCAAACTTATACGTGGACTTAGTATTGGTTTTTCTACAAGATTGTGTTTGTCCAAACGAGCACCTATCAGTATACTTGTGTTTTTTGTTTTCCATTCATTCTGAACAAATCCTCCAAAGATTTTTGCTTCCTGATCAATTGGTCGTCCATAAGCTGGCTGATGGTCTACTAAATGATTGTAACTGTATTCAATACCCGAAGTAAAATCGGCCGGCATAAAAAGTAACTTATTCATTGCCAATACATATTGAGCTCCGTTTACAAAAGCTAAATCCTTAGTAGTTCCATAAGCATTGGGGTCTTGTCCGGTGCCATAATAGCTTGCGCGGTTAATTTGCTGAGCAGAACTGTAAATATTCAGTCTGTGTTTATTGTCTTTACTGAAAACATCAAATTTCAAACCGCCTGTATTGATATTGTGGTCGGTTTGTTCGGTAATGTCCGCCTGATGAGCCGGAACATCAAACTTGTTCCCGCCACGGCGAAACTCCTGTAAATTATGATATTCTACCGTAAGTTTGCTTTGAATACTTGTTTTGAAATAGGCTCTGAAGCCAACATTCCGTGCACTTATCAGCCCTATTTCGCTAAATCCATCGCCATTGGCATCCCAAGCTTCCCGTTGGCGCGAAGCTCCGAATATACTTACTCCGTTCCGGTAGTTTTCGGAAACTAATGCGGCATTTACTGTGGTATTAATGTCGGAAGAAGTACCACCGATAAATGTGGTTGAGTTGTTGATATTCAGCGTGTTAGATAGTGCTTCTTTTGTAATAATATTAATAGTGCCGGCAATGGCATTCGACCCGAAAAGCGCCGAACCTCCACCACGTACCACTTCAACCCTGTCAATCATATTTACCGGAATTTGCTCAATGCCATAAACACCGGCTAATGCACTGAAAATCGGTCGACTGTCGATTAGTATTTGCGAATATGGACCCTCGAGTCCATTTATTCTGACCTGCTGAAATCCACAGTTCTGACAATTGTTTTCAACCCTTAATCCGGGTTGAAAATTCAATCCCTGGGCTAAGCAAACTGAATTGCTCGCCTCGAACAGCTTTGACCCTATTACACTCACAATATTCGCAGCTTCGCGACGGCTTGTTTCACTTCGGTTGGCCGATACAACAACGTTTTCGAGCATCACTGCATCTTCTTCCAGTTCAAAATTTACTTCTACGGTTTTGCCCTTTTGCGATATAATTTTTCGTTCACTGGGCTTATAACCCACTGCTGTTGCAACTATGGTAAATTCTCCGGTCGGTAGATTTTTTAGCAAATAATGTCCTGTAGCATCACTTGCAGTGCCAATTGTAGTTCCTTTTAGTGCTATCGATATATGAGATAAATGCTCTTTAGTTGCTTTCTCAATAATGTGTCCGGTAATATTGGCATCCGTATTAGCCAGCAATGCAAACGAAAGTGCAAGACAACAAATTGTTGAAATAATATTTTTTATCATAAGTGTAAATAAAATAGACAGCCTGACAGGTATCAAAATCTTGATACTGTATATGAATGATTAATAGATGACAAAGGGAAATACCTTTTAATTTCAGAAAAATAACATGTTAAATATCAGGCTACAACAGGGGGAGGACGCAGGAAAGTAATACCACCATACTGTTTTACTCTTGCATTTGGAGTGAATATTAATCGGAGTATTTCAATGCAGAATTTTAAAATCAGCAGTGTGCTGGCAGTATAAAATGTAGTTGTATAAAAATGCGACAGGCTGCTTATAAGTTGAAAACCTTGCTGACTGTGCTGATGATTATCGTTTGATGAAAAAGGGTGAGAATGAACTACTTTAACATTATTAATATAATGTGTGTGTGAAAACAATGTGATGCTGAAAAAATACCCCACAAATAGTATCAGTGGGATAAATCTCATTAGTTTAATAAATATTGCTTTCACCAGGATTTATAGTTATTAATTCCGGTGCAAAGGTACTAAATTAACCAGCTATCCCAAACAAACTTAATACCCAATAATAGGTATTTTGGTCGTTTTTATAAGCAGATATTTCAGGATGATTACATTTGAAACATCGAAAGTAATTACTTATCCAAAACCCGTTTCAAAAATTTCCCGGTATACGAACATTCGCAGGCTACAATGCCTTCGGGTGTGCCTTCGTAAACCAACGTACCACCTTTGTCGCCGCCTTCGGGACCAATATCAATGATATGGTCGGCACATTTTATTACTTCGGCATTGTGTTCGATAATAATTACCGTGTGTCCTTTGGCAATGAGTGCGTCTAATGCTTTGAGCAGGGTTTTTATATCGTGAAAATGAAGTCCGGTGGTTGGTTCGTCGAAAATAAAAATGGTTGGTTCCGGCTTTTCGTTGGCCAGAAACGAAGCTAACTTCACGCGCTGGCTCTCACCTCCCGACAAGGTACTGCTCGATTGTCCGAGCTTTACATAGCCAATGCCTACATCTTGAAGCGGTTTCAGGCGTTTTACAATTTTCTTTTCGGTAGTTCCGGTATGTTCTCCAAAAAACTCAATGGCCTGGTTAACCGTCATTTCAAGAACATCAAAAATATTGACACCTTTGTACTGAACATCTAAAATATCCTGCTTAAAGCGCTTTCCGTGGCAATGTTCGCACTCAAGCACTAAGTCGGCCATAAACTGCATCTCCACCGTTACCGTTCCTTCGCCCTGACATTCCTCACATCGCCCGCCTTCGGTGTTAAACGAAAAATGCGACGCCGAATAACCCATTTGTTTCGACAACTGTTGGTCGGCAAAAAGTTTGCGAATTTCGTCGTAGGCTTTTATATACGTTACGGGATTCGACCGCGATGAGCGACCAATCGGATTTTGGTCTACAAATTCCACATCTTTGGCCAAATGCATAGAGCCACGTAAAGCTCCAAACTGTCCGGTACGTTCTGCTACGCCACCATAATGTTTTTTCAACGCAGCATAAAACACATTGCGCACTAATGACGATTTTCCCGAACCGCTCACACCAGTTACCACAGTCATTACATTCAGCGGAAACTTAACATCAATACCTTTCAGGTTATTTTCGCGCGCCCCAACAATCTCAATATAGTTATTCCATTTTCGGCGGTGCGCAGGAACATCAATCGTTTCTTTGCCAAGCAAGTATTTAAGCGTGAAAGAGTTTGACACCTCACCCTGTTGTACGCTCGCGTTCCCCTCTCCCTGGGGAGAGGGGTTAGGGGTGAGGTGTGTTGGAGGGGTTCCTTCATACACCACTTCACCACCTTTTCGTCCGGCCATTGGGCCAATATCAATCAGATAATCGGCGGCGTGCATAATTTCCTCGTCGTGTTCAACTACCACCACGGTATTGCCCAAATCGCGGAGTTGTTTCAGTACTTTTATAAGCAAATGCGTATCGCGTGAGTGTAGTCCGATACTTGGTTCGTCCAGAATATACAACGAACCCACCAGACTGCTGCCAAGCGACGTGGCAAGATTAATGCGCTGACTTTCGCCACCCGAAAGTGAGTTCGACAGGCGGTTGAGCGTAAGATAACCCAAACCCACATCGAGCAAAAACTGAATACGGCTGTTTATTTCAATCAATAAACGTTTGGCAACAGCAGCATCATGTTCATCAAGTTGAAGGGTGTCGAAAAAGTCTTTCAGCCTGGTGATTGGCATAAGCACGAGTTCCGAAATGGCTTTTCCGTCAATTTTCACATAGCCCGCTTCCTTTTTAAGCCGGCTTCCCTTACAATCGGGACAAACAGTTTTGCCACGGTAACGCGCCAGCATGACGCGGTATTGAATTTTGTACTGATTAGCTTCGAGCATTTTAAAAAACGCATTCAGCCCTTCGAAGTATTTATTACCAGTCCAGAGCAATTCACGTTGTTCGTCGGTAAGTTCGTAAAACGGTTTGTGAATGGGAAACCCGAACTTATCGGCATTGTAAATCAATTGTTTTTTGTATTCGCCCATCACTTCGCCACGCCAGCACATAACCGCATCTTCGTAAATCGACAGGGTTTTATTCGGGATAACTAAATCCTCGTCAATACCAATTACACGTCCGAAACCTTCGCAGGTTGGACAGGCACCAAGCGGACTATTAAAACTAAATGTATGCACCGATGGCGTTTCGAACTGCATACCGTCGGCTTCGAAACTTTTAGAGAAAGATAATCGCACCTCACCCCCGGCCCCTCTCCCAAGGGAGAGGGGGGTAGAGGGCAGTTCTTCAAGTCCCTCTCCGGTTGCAAAAAAGTTTCGGACGTAGCCTTTTCCCCTCTCCTCAAGGAGAGGGGTTAGGGGTGAGGTTTCAAGTCCCTCTCCACTTGGAGAGGGATTTAGGGAGAGATCGCAGTTTCCTCTTCCTTCGTAAAATGCCGTTTCTACCGAATCGGTCAGGCGGCTAATGCCCGTTTGCGTGCGGTCGACAGTGAGGCGGTCGATAACTAATGCTACATTCGGATTTTTTTTCAGAGCGGCCTCATTGTCAATTGCTTCCTGAATGCGCATAATTTCGCCATCTACTTCCACACGACTAAAGCCCTGCATCATAAGGCTTTGTAGTTCATCTTTCAGACTGCGACCCTCGGCAGGAGTTACAGGAGCCAGCACCAACAGGCGTGTTTCGTCCGGAAATTGTAGGGCGGCTTCCACTACATCTTCAGCTTCGTGTTTCTTAACCAAATTACCACTTACAGGCGAGTAAGTTTTGCCAATGCGGGCATACAGCAACTTAATGTATTCGTAAATTTCGGTCGAAGTGCCGACGGTTGAGCGCGGATTGCGGGTATTTACCTTTTGCTCAATGGCAATAGCAGGTGGAATGCCTTTGATAAAATCCACTTCGGGCTTACTCATACGTCCCAGAAACTGACGTGCGTACGACGACAAACTTTCCACGTAGCGGCGTTGCCCCTCGGCATAAAGCGTATCGAAAGCGAGCGACGATTTTCCCGAACCCGATAAGCCTGTTATAACCACCAGCTTATTGCGCGGAATTTCCACATCAATATTTTTCAGATTGTGCACACGGGCACCTTTTATTTGAATATTTCCTTTGTCGGACATGGATACATTTACAATTTTATAATTTACAATTTACCATTTTGAAGAACAAAGACCTGGATTTCGGAACTTTTTTTGCAAGATGCAAAGATACGAAATTGAAATCAAAAAAATCAGAACAATGTAAATAGCGTATTAGTTCGGAGTTTATTTCAATCACAATGAAGTTTTAAACAATTCCACACTAATTACGTTAAATAGCTATATCAAAATTTCACTTTGAATTAATAATGAAATCAATATTTTTTATCACCGTTTTTGCATTTTTTTCGCTTATGGCGTTTTATGTAACGCTTCGAGGCTGGCAAGCATTGCAACCATTTACAAATGCCCGTTGGGGCTATTTAATTGCTAATATCGCACTATTTGGTTTACTAATGTCAAATTTTTTAATGCGAAACATCCTTCCGGATGGTGTAGCTAAAACTCTGACTTTTATCGGTTTTAGCTATTTGATTATTCTAATATACCTCTTGCTTTCATTTTTGGCAACCGACATATTACGATTGGGAAATCTGGTGTTTCATTTTGCACCTGCAGGCATGAAAACCTTTCGGTTTGGAGCCTTTGTTGTAAGCCTGATCTTAATACTTATAGCAATGTTAGTGGGAAATTACAAATTCAATCATCCTGAGATAATTCGCATGAATCTGCAAACATCTAAGCCTTCACAGGGTAAATCGTTACGAATAGTGACAGCCAGCGATTTACACCTCGGTGTGTCTATCGACAAGAAAAAATTGCAGGAATATGTAGCGCTAATAAACGCCGAAAAACCTGATATTGTGCTACTTGCTGGCGATATTGCCGACCATAGCACGGAGCCAATTATACGTCAGAATATGGCTGAGGAGTTTCGTGCTATTAAATCGAAATTTGGCGTTTTTGCTATTAGTGGCAATCACGAGTATTTTGGTGAAAGTCCATTCGGACTTGAAAATTATCTGAAAACTGCAGGTGTTAGCTATTTACGAGATGAAGCTGTATTAGTCGATAGTAGCTTTTATGTGGTTGGACGCGACGATAAAATGAACCCAAAACGCAAACAACTGCATGAAATCACCAAAGATATTGACACAAATAAAACAATGATATTGCTTGATCATCAGCCATTTCATTTAGACGAAGCAGCCAAAAACAAATTCGATTTGCAAATCTCCGGACACACGCACAACGGACAGTTCTTCCCGGGTAATTTTATAGTAAAACGCATGTACGAAATGGCACACGGCTATTTAAAAAAGGAAAACACACACTATTATGTTTCGTCAGGACTTGGAATCTGGGGTCCGCAATACCGCATTGGCACCCAATCGGAATTAGTGGTTATCAACCTGCAATTTTAATTCCTGTACGATATCCGGATTTTTCTCAATTATTTCGAGCGCTTTATAGGCCGCATGCTGATGCGACTCTTTTTTGCTCCGGCCTGTTGCATCGCAAATCACCTGATTATTAATCGTAATCTGTGTATGAAAAAGATGGTTGTTTGCCGAACTGAGCTCTTCGCCAAGCAATTCAAATTCAATGTTAAAACGGTTTTTCTGACACCATTCAATTAGTCTGGATTTGAAATTTACCTCATCGAGCACTAATTGCTCCATGTCGATAAATTTTTTCAGCAGTCTGTTTTCAACAAATAACTTGCATTTTTTATATCCATAGTCTAAGTATATAGCGCCCAACAATGCCTCCAATGCATTGCCAAGCATATTGCGGCTATCGGAGGTTTTTACGTTTTTGCCCGCCATCATGAGTCTGTCCAGCCCGATTTCGAGCGCCAAACGGTTTAGCGATTCGCGCTTAACAATCTTCGAACGGGTATTTGTCAAAAATCCTTCCCGTTGATTTTCGAAGCGACGGTACAAGATGTCGGTCACAACCGAGTTGAGCACAGCATCACCCAGAAATTCCAATCGCTCGTTGCTGAGCATTATACCATTATCTGTTGGGATAGATGCCGAGCGGTGAAGCATGGCAAGCTGATAGTACTCAATTTTATAGGGATAAAATCCAAGTACTTTTTGAAATAATAAATAAGGCTCTCTCCGTGATTTCGGAAAGAGCCTTAATTTTAATATGACTGTTTTAAACACAGCTTAGCGAACAAATTTTTTCACAATAACGCTTGCATTGTGTCCGCCGAAGCCAAAAGTGTTCGACAAAGCGGCATTAATAACGCGTTTTTGTGCTTTGTTGAATGTAAAATTCAGTTTATAATCAATGTTTTCGTCTTCGTCGCCTTCGGTAAAGTTGATGGTTGGAGGAACAATATCGTTTACAACCGACAATACAGTAGCAATAGCTTCCACAGCTCCGGCTGCACCAAGAAGGTGACCAGTCTGCGATTTTGTAGCACTAATATTCAGTTTGTAAGCATGTTCGCCAAATACATCAATAATTGCTTTTGGTTCCGAAATATCACCCACAGGTGTCGAAGTGCCATGTACATTAATGTAATCAATGTCTTCCGGTTTCATTTCGGCATCTTTCAGAGCGCGAGCCATTACAAGTTTTGCTCCTAAACCGTCGGGATGAGTAGCCGTAAGATGATAAGCATCAGCCGACATACCACCACCTACTACTTCGCAAAGTATATTTGCTCCGCGTGCAAGGGCATGATCAAGCTCTTCAAGTATCAAACAACCGGCACCCTCACCCATCACAAAGCCATCGCGGCTTTTGCTGAAAGGGCGCGAAGCTGATTCAGGGCTATCGTTGCGGGTCGATAATGCTGTAAGTGCATTAAATCCACCAACTCCGCCCGGCGTTATAGCTGCTTCGGCACCACCGGCTAAAATAATATTGGCTTTTCCAAGACGAATGTAATTAAATGCATCAATCAATGCATTTGTCGACGAAGCACAAGCCGACGCTGTCGAATAGTTCGGGCCACGAAAACCATACATAATAGAAATCTGACCTGCAGCAATATCCGAAATCATTTTTGGGATGAAAAACGGATTAAACTTAGGACCATTTTCAATATTCTGGTAATAGTAGCCAATTTCCTTTTCGAACGTGTCGATACCACCAATACCGGCAGCAAAAATAACACCTACTTCGTCTTTGTCAATCGCTTCCAAATCGATACCACTGTTTTCTATCGCTTCTTTGGCCGACGCAATAGCATATTGGGCGTAAAGGTCTAACTTACGTACCTCTTTACGATCAAAATACTTGGTTGCATCAAAGTTTTTAACTTCGCAGGCAAATTGGGTTTTAAATAGTGTGGTATCAAAACGAGTAATCGGCGCCGCGCCACTTACTCCTTTAACTAAATTGTCCCACAATTCGGGAACACTGTTACCTAAAGGAGTAACCGCGCCAAGGCCGGTTACTACAACTCTTTTTAACTCCATAATAAATGCTTATCGTGGAAAAAGATTATTTTTGGATAGCTTCGATGTGAGCGATAGCGTCGCCTACAGTAGCAATTTTTTCTGCTTGTTCGTCCGGAATAGAAATACCGAATTCTTTTTCGAATTCCATAATCAATTCTACTGTGTCCAACGAATCAGCACCAAGATCGTTTGTAAAGCTTGCTGTTTCTACAACATCTGCCTCTTCTACGCCTAATTTGTCTACGATAATAGCTTTTACTTTAGCTGCAACTTCTGACATAATTTTTGTTTTTTAAGTTTGTAATTAGAAATTGTTTTTTAATTTTGCGGTGCAAAGAAACGAAAAATTCTTCAAACTACCTCACTTCTATTAAAAAAAATAGCGTTTTTTGCACAAAACCACAACAAGTGAGCAATAAAATGAATACAATAATGGCTTTAAAAATAGCAATTTTTGCTTCCGGATCGGGCTCAAATGCCGAAAACATAGTGAATTACTTCAGCGGAAACTCAAATTTTCGGTTTCCGTTAATTTTATCAAATAAATCGGATGCTTTTGTTCACGAAAGAGCAAAAAAACTGGGTATTCCCTCATTTACTTTTTCGCGCGAACAGTTTTTGAACGGTGAAGAGATTAAAAGGTTCCTGAACAATCACAATATTGATGCTATTATATTAGCCGGATTTTTATTAAAAGTTCCTGATGTATTAATAAAATCTTTTCCTGATAAAATCATCAATATTCACCCTGCTCTGCTACCAAAATACGGTGGTAAAGGCATGTATGGCGACAATGTGCATAAAGCGGTCAAGGCAGCCGGCGAAACCGAATCGGGCATTACCATACATTATGTAAACGAACATTACGACGAAGGAAATATTATTCTTCAGGCAAAATGTGAACTAACAAACGAGGATACACCCGAAACCATTGCCGAAAAAGTACATGCTCTCGAATACGAGCACTTCCCGAAAGCTATTGAAATGATTTGGGGTTAAAAACAGGTATGACGCGTAGCGGCTTTCATGTTTTTTTTAATTGTATACTCAACTTATTAATTTGATTTAAGGTATTGTTTGCCGTTCTATTAGCTCGTCTTATGTCTTCGGTTTTCTTTTTTGAAACCATTAATTTATATTGTTTATATGATTGAAGAATTTCATTTTCTTCTTCGCTATAATTTATTCTTTTCATCATTCCAATTAAAATTTTTCATGTAAGTAATTTTTCAACTGCTTATCTACTTTAGTCAAGTTTAATATATGTTTCATATTTTCGACCCCCAACCCCCAACTGGGGGCTAAGACATATTCTCCTAAAATAGATGAGAATTTGATAATATACTACGTCTGAAGCCCCCAGTTGGGGGTTGGGGGTCATAGACTTAATATTTCAAAATAATATAAAGATATTAAAATCATCCTTATCTTTTTCTACTTGATTAAAAGGGATAAGCAATATTTTTCATTTGACAAAAATATGTATTTTATTTGTATTTTGATAAATCGGAAGGAAAAACTTCGAAAATTAAGTACAACTTAATAAATTAATTAGTAATTTTGCAGCCGATATTCATTATCAAACAAAAGTATGACTTGTAACTAATTAAAAACACATAAAAATTATGGATGCTCAGGCAATTGCACTTAACAACACCATTCAACAAGTAAATGCGAATGTGTTCGAAATGCTATCGGAACGCGGAAAAAATATTTTCTTCCCCAAACTTGGAATTTTAGCTCAATCGGCTCAGGCTAAAGGTAAGCAGATTAATGCCACTATAGGCGAAGCAGTAGAGGATGATGGCACATCGATGCACTTACCCGAATTTGATGCACTTCTGAATGTGCCTACTGCCAATATTTTCCCTTATGCACCAAGTTTTGGCAAACCGGAGTTTCGTAGCTTGTGGAAATCGTCTGTATATCGTAAAAACCCATCGTTGGGCGAAACTATCATTAGTAATCCGGTTGCTACCAATGGTTTAACACATGGTATTAGCATGGCAGGTTACATGTTTGCCAACGAAGGCGACACTATTTTACTTTCCAACCATTATTGGGAAAACTACAATCTGATTTTCGACAATAATTATGGTGCTAAGGTAGATACCTTCGAACTTTTTGCAAACGGTGGTTTCAATGTAGCTGATTTTTCAAAGAAGTTGAATGAAATTCAAGGCGAAAAAATCATTACTTTGCTTAATTTCCCAAACAATCCTGCCGGTTACACCCCGCTCGTTGGCGAAATTGAGGCTATAGTTGCTGAAATTAAAGCAGTGGCTGATAAAGGTAAAAAAGTGGTGGTTATTATCGACGATGCTTACTTTGGATTGGTTTACGAAGAAGGTGTATTCATGGAATCCATTTTCACTAAATTAGCCAACTTATCCGAAAATGTTTTAGCAGTAAAACTCGACGGGCCAACCAAGGAAGATTACGTTTGGGGATTCCGTGTTGGTTTTATAACTTATGCGGTTAAAGGCGGTACAGCCGAACTTTACGAGGCATTGGAAAACAAAACAGCCGGTGCTGTGCGTGGTAATATATCTAATATCAGTCAGTTGTCGCAGTCATTATTATATACTGTTTATTCTGCCGACACCTACGAAGCTTCTAAAAAAGCGAAATTCGATATTCTGAAAAGTCGTTACGATGTACTGAAAGTGGAGTTAGCAAAACCGGAATATGCTGAATACTTCGAACCGCTACCATTCAACTCAGGTTACTTTATGTGTGTTCAACCTAAAAAAGGCTTAATAGCAGAAGACATCCGCAAGCATTTGCTGGAAAAATATAGCACCGGAGTTATTGTATTGGGCAATGTGGTTCGCCTGGCATTCTCAGCTGTACCGAAAGCAGTTTTGCCTCAATTGGTTGAAAATATTTACAAAGCCTGTGTGGATTTGGATAAAAAATAAAATAATATATTTATTCAATAAAATCTCTTTTGTAAAAATGCAAAAGAGATTTTTTTTATTTATAATGCAATAAATTGCAAGAAGTTAGTATATTTGCAAAGTAAATAAATTTCAAATTCATATTATATGCCTGAAATAAGTCGTTTTTAAGGAATAGTAATTTTCATGTTTTTCAACGACCACAATCCGCCTCATTTTAAAGTTAAATACAGCGAATTTGAAGCAAATATTTTAATTGAAAATGGATCAATCCTTAATGGAGATTTGCCTATAAGTAAACTAAAACTTGTTCAAGCATGGGCTGAAATTCATAGCTGAAATTCATAAAGATGAATTAATGGAGATGTGGTTCAGTAAGAATTTTCACAAAATTAATCCGTTACATTAATGATACGATTAAATGAAGTACATATACTTAAGCCTTACGAACTTATATGTAAGTTTAATAATGGTGCTGTAAGACTTTTAGATGTATTGCCGATTATTAATCAGCAATTACATCACGAAGGAGTATCCGATTTGTTGAATGAAAAAAACTTTGCAAATGTTGAGATAGGAGAATTTGGAGAAATAACATGGAGGAAAATAGTAAAATCAACTAAAGACGGGGAAATTGAGTACTGGGATTATGATATTTCACCGGAATTTGCATTCTATAATTCTGTTGAATTTAACAGTACAAAAACAGCTTAATAATTCATAATTTCAAAAATACATGGTCATTATATTATCGAAAAGTCGATTTAAATCATTTTGAAATCAATCGACTTTTCTTATATTTTACTTTTAAAAGCGATAGCGTGCAGACAAACACAAATCAGTGTAATAGCCACCGGAACCTGCAGGCCTTTTTAAATAAAAAGTAGGACGATAATCGATTGAAAGTTGTAAAGGAAATTCAAACTTGTATTCAAGCCCTATTTGCCCGACAATTCCTAACGCCAAACCACTGGTATGCAATGTTGTAGCATTTGTATAACCAATTGTAGCTCCCGGACCGTAATACCACGACATGCCATCTGTCCAGTCCGACAAATCGTTTACCCAATGATAAATTCCATTTAATCCGAATGATTGTTGCGATAATCCAAGGTCAAGCTCTAACCGGTTTGTACTTCCAAGTGGATGTTGATACGAAACTTCACCTCCTGCGCCGAAGCGAATACCAATTGCTTTTTCAGTTTGTGCAACTAATACTGCTGAACTAAATACAGCAAATAGAAATAATACTAACTTTTTGTTCATACTGTTTTTTGTTTAATGTTGATTTATCTATATATAAATGTATAAATTATCGATCATTATCACATACAAATAACATACCATTTCGATAAATGTTGTAATTTAGGCTTATCTTATTTTGCTAAAATAAACTGTTTAGATTGAATTTATACTGAATAATGCGTGAATTGAGTACATTTCATTGAATTTATTATTACTTTTGTAGCCCGATTAAAATAAAAATGAATAATTCAACTAACTTAGATGTGTTTGTTTTGTTCAATCTAAATTACTTGGATTTAAAATTAAATATAGTATTAAAGAAGCTAATGGCATAACAAATTCTAATTACACATCATATTACTGATTGTAATTAATTGATAATAGATTATTTAGACAAATTGAAATGAAAAATAAATACAAAGATCTGATTGAACAAACTTTTGAGTTTCCGAACGAAGAGTTTGATGTAGTTGAAAATGAGTTGGAATGGTATGATGTTCCGCTAATGGATATTATAAAACAATACGGTACTCCATTGCGCATAGCCTACTTACCTAAAATAGGCATGAATATCCAAAAAGCCCGACGAATGTTTAATGTAGCTATGGCCAAGGTAGATTACAATGGCGATTACAACTATTGCTATTGCACTAAAAGCTCTCACTTTTCATTTGTAATGGAAGAGGTACTCAAAAACGGTGTACACTTGGAAACATCATCGGCATTCGATATAAATATTATGGAATCGCTATACGAACAAGGTTTATTGAAACAGGATTCCTATGTAATATGCAATGGTTTTAAACGTCCGCAATATGTTGAAAACATACAAAATCTGATGCGAAGCGGATTCAACAATGTAATTCCGATTTTGGATAACAAATTTGAATTGGCATTATTACTGAAAGATTTTGATCAGAAATTTAAAGTTGGCATCCGTATTGCAGCCGAAGAAGAACCCAAATTTGATTTTTATACATCCCGTTTGGGTATTAGATACAAAGATATTATACCATATTATTTAAATAATATAGCTAATAATCCTCAGGTTGAGTTAAAAATGTTACATTTTTTCATCAATACCGGCGTAAAGGATACCGCTTACTATTGGAATGAATTAAACAAAGCAGTTAATTTGTATTGCGAACTAAAAAAGAAATGTCCTGAGTTAGATAGTTTAAATATAGGCGGAGGCTTCCCTATTCAAACACACCTGGATATGGCATACGACTACGAATATATTGCCGAAGAAATAGTAGCACAAATCAAAAATATCTGTCAACAACATAACGTACCCGAACCACATATCTTTACCGAATTCGGGTCGTACACCGTTGGCGAGAGCGGCGCAATGCTCTATTCTATTGTAAACCAGAAAAAACAAAACGACCGCGAGTTATGGAATATGATTGACAGTTCGTTTATGACAACGCTACCCGATACATGGGCTATCAATCAACGATTTGTATTTTTAGCCATCAACAATTGGGAGTCGGAATACGAACGGGTAAACCTTGGCGGATTGACTTGCGATAGCGAGGATTTTTACAATGCCGAAGTACACTCCAATGCAATTTTCTTGCCTAAAATGCAGGAAGACCGCGAACAATATATCGGATTCTTCCATACAGGAGCATACCAGGAATCGCTGAGCGGGTTTGGAGGCATACAGCATTGCCTGATACCTGCACCAAAATTAGTTATTATCGACAAAGATGAAGATGGTGAGTACTTTACAAAACTTTTTGCTAAAGAACAGAGCTATAAATCGATGTTAAAGATACTGGGGTATTAGTTGATAAGAGATTTAGAAATTGAGAAAATAAGAAATTGAGAAAATAAGAGCTTAGTTGCTTTGTAAATTAGGCTTTTAATTATCGTAATAAACTTAGGTCAACGCTCACTCCCTCTCTTTTTGGAGAGGGCTGGGGTGAGGTGGAGAGGGTCGGGGTGAGGTGTTTTTTCAACGTCTCTAACTTATTCTCCGTTTCTATCCATTCCTTCGCTGCATCTGAAGATGCGGTGATTCCAGCCCCACTGTACAAGACAATTTTATTGCCTAAAAGTCGCATACAGCGTAAATTCACATACAGCTGACAACCATTTTCGGGATGTAATGTGCCCAGAAATCCGGTGTAATAGCTACGATTGTGCTTTTCGTTATTGAGAATAAAATCAAGAGCTGCTTTTTTGGGTAATCCACCGGTAGAAGGCGTTGGATGCAGGGCTGTTATAAGTTTCGACAAGTTATTCTCAAGTGCATCCTTTCGAAATTCAAATCCCGATTTCAGGTGAATCAGATTTCCTGCCCTATGGCTTTCTGGTATTGAAGTATAAAAATCACGAATACCGTTTTCTATTAAAGTTTGACCAATAAAACTGGTAACAATTGCCTGCTCATCCAATTCTTTTTCTTGCCACGAATACTGCTCCAAAGGTAAACCTGTATATGGTTGAGTTCCTGCTAATGAAACAGTGTACATACTTTCGTTTTCGGTAGTCAATAATGGCTCAGGTGTTGCACCCATCCAGCAACCAACGTTGGGCATTTGCACAAAATAAATGTATGCATTGGGATAAGTTGCACAAAGTTTTTGAAAAAAATGAGACGCCGAAAAATCATCCGGCAAATTTATTACATGCGTTTTCGAAACTACCACTTTGCGAAGCATACCGGCTTTTATTGTTTCTATAGCTTTGTTTACATTGCTTTCAAACTCTGCTTTCGTTGTTGTTGATACTTCAATATCAGCTTCAGTAGTATGAAATAATTCACTCCGACTCAACTCAGCCATAATTTCCGCAGAAACATTATCGTCCTTAAATTCAATATCGGGTTTGAGCAAAAATGCATTATTAGCAACATCAGTATTAAATGGCGCCATTACATACCCTTCTGCAACATTAAGTTCATTTATATCAGATAGTTTTTCAGGAAAAGATTTGTATTGAATTATTGTAGTAATAGCCGAATGCCCGGGCAATCGATACGAAACAAACGGTATATGCTGATGCCGACAAATATAATGCAGTGAAGCTAATGCCGGTAAAAAATCAGAATCGATTTTCATAAAAATCTATTGAAAATAACACTTTAAAAAGCTATAAAATTAATACTACGCTATCTCCCTCTCCTTTTGGAGAGGGTCGGGGTGAGGTTTTGCAGGAATTATCCGACAAGATAATCGGCAAAGCGAAATCAATTTTTCATTTTTATCCTGCACCCGAATTTCCCACACGTGCGACGTTTTTCCCTGATGAATTATCGTTCCAACAGCTATCACTTCGTTTTCGGAAGTTGTTCCTACATGGCTGCCACTGATTTCGACACCCAGAACATGATATTTATCGGTATCCACCAGAAAAGAAGAACCGATGCTACCAATTGACTCAGCCAATGCCATGGTAGCTCCACCGTGAAGTCTGCCTAAAGGCTGCACTGTCCGATGGTCAACCGGCATAGTAGCCACCACTCTGCCGGCAGTAACCTCGGTGAATTGCATACCAAGATGCTCCATTAGCGTATTTTTGCAAAGCTTGCTTATTGTTTCCTGTTCCATATTATTTCGTTTCATGTTGTAAACAAAATGCACAAAAGGAATGTTTAAATTCCGATTTTCATAATTTCTTAATTTCTCAATAAAAATTATATAAGTTAGTATTTATTGACCCCCAACCCCCTACTGGGGGCTAAAGATTGCTACTAATTGACTGTTTTACTTTTATCAAGAATTCATAAACTACGTCTTAAAGCCCCCATTTGGGGGTTTGGGGGGTCGAAAATGAAATTGCAAAATGAACAATGTTCTAACTTATATAATCACTAATATCTAATTTCAAAAAAAATGCTTGACCCATACAAAATAATCGAAAAATATTACCCCAAAGATACGGATATCTATTTTATTTTGAAAATACATAGTGAGCAGGTACGCGACAAAGCTTTAGAAATAGCCGAAAAGCATCCTGAATTAAGGCTTGACAAACAGTTTCTGGCTGAAGCTTCATTGCTTCACGATATTGGTATATTCAAGTGCGATGCGCCACGCATACATTGCAAAGGAACCCATCAGTATATTGAACATGGTTATCTGGGCGCTGAACTGCTACGTGCCGAAGGGTTTCCACGCCATGCATCTGTTTGCGAAAGGCATACCGGTACCGGACTGACAAAAGAAATTATAATCAGAAATAACCTGCCGCTTCCACACGCCGATTTTTTCCCGCAAACACTGGAAGAACAGGTAATATGCTATGCCGATAAGTTTTTCTCGAAAACAAAATTAGCACAGCCACATTCTGTAGAACAAATACGAAAAGAACTTGCCCGCTTTGGCGACTATCAGGTGGCTATGTTCGATACCTGGCGCGCTAAATTCGATTAATCGAGCAACCGATACGATAAACCGAAGGTAAGCAATTCTTTAAATTGTAACTTTGCCCTTTCGCCACCCGAAAGTATAACTGTGTTGTCGTAGCGTGGATTCAGGATAATACGTGTTGATAAAAATCGGTTTAGCTGAAAGTTTCCAATTATTTCCCAGTCAATTTCCACTTTGGTATAGTTGGTATAAAACGAAAATTTACTATCAAAAGTAATTTCGCGCGAAGGTGAATAATTTGCCTGAACACGAAGCAAACTACCAATTTCGCTCAATACATTTTCACCCGATTTGATACCAAATAGTTTGGGGTCTACTTTCGGATTATTCAGATAAATATATTTATACGATAAGGGCGAAACCATTACCGATAGCAACTTTTTATATTTGTAATCCAAACCCGCACTGATATTTAAACGCACCGGAGTCATAAAAGCCGCTTTTAGCACTGTGGAGTTAACACCTTTGTATGTCAGAAATAAAGGCATCGAGAAATCGAACAACCCCGAATAAAAGAACTTGCCTCCGGCTTTGACACCTAATTTACTATTTACTCTGAAAATATCATCATTGGTATTCAACGAGCGAATCGTATCTCCTTCTACCGAGTTAAACCCGGCTCGCCATTCAGCAGAATTTTCCCACTGTATGCTTTTTTTATTATCGTAATTCAGTTTCCCATTCAAAGTACCTAATATGGCAATATTATCGTTTCCGCCCTGATGCCAGTTTTTCGAAACATAGTTTTGCGAAAATTGGAGATAAGCATTTGCTTTGTGCGTCCAGGGGCCAATAGTAGCCTTTTCAACTACTAAATTTCGGCGGGTTTTGGTCTGCATTCTATCATTATCCAAAAATTTCACCTTTTGTGTGTAATCTACGTCAATCAACCGACTGCGCACGTCATCCACTCCCGGCAGATTGTCTTCACTATACAAAATCAGTTCAGGATGGGTAACTACAATATGCGTAAGAGCATTGTAACGCATTTTTTGCAAAAAATCCATATCCTTTTCTATTTCGGGCAACGGCGCCTTCCACGTATGTAATGTTACCGGCTTTTTACCAATATTCAATGAGTACGAAAGCAGATTTTTGCGAAAATCAAAAGGAAACGGGTGCTTGCGAAGCACTAATGGCAAAAACAAAAAGTTGTTTTCCGACAAAAGCGTATCAATTTTAACAAGAGGAACATTGCGAATAATCATATCAATTTCCTCGCGCAGCGTTTTAGCATCTACTATTCGTATTGGTGTTTCTGCTTCCGGAATTGAATCTTTCGCGGTTATTGTAGAATCCTGCATTGATGCTATGGTAGCCTGAACCGATGCCGGTTTCGAAATCAGTCCTTCGAGAGCAGCATCTATATCAATCAGCTGTTTGGGAAGCGTATCGGTCAGTGTTGTTGGAATGGAATCGGTTTGTGCTTTTGCGTAATTTTCAAAAAAACCGAGTAGTAAAAAGCTTACAATCAATACAAAAATCTTTCTCATACATTATATTCACATAAATTGAACTCAAAACAAATCAAAATTCGTGCCACAGGCATTTAATGTTAAAAAGAAAATAGCAACGCGGATTTACGCTGATTGAGCGGAAAAGAGCGGATTAAAAGAAAAGGATTATTCCCCGATAAATCGGGGCGGATTTCGCTGCAAGTTTCTGAAAATCATTTCGACTTGTCGGAACCAACGGTCAACGACCAAAGGGAGATAATTAATATCCGTTTTCAATCCGCTTTATCAGCGTAAATCCGCGTTCCATTTCTTTGTTTTCTTAAATTAAAAATACGACATTATTTAAATTCTATTACTTAATCGAAACGGATATGATAAAAATCGGCCTTTTTCAACGAAAAAAATCTGTATTAAATCCGCAATTACAATTTATCAATCCGTAACCAGTCCGCTAAATCCGCTAAATCCGCTAAATCCGCGCTCCTATTAAATTCATATTCAACAAATTAATCAAATAAACGCGGATGATCTTCTTCCAATTTTCGAATAACAGCCAACATAACTGTTTCGCGAATAAATTTCGATTTATTAGGTATTTTGTATTTAGTAATGTAGCGGTTCAAAGCTTTATTCTCATCGTCGTTGAGTACAAAAACCTGACGATGAGTACGTGTCGAGTTTCTTTTAGTGGTGGGTTGTAACGCTTTTTTTGCCATAATACCGCTTTTGTGCTGCAAAAATAATACAATCCTCTTGATTTTGAATACAATAATTCAAAAATAAAAAAGAATTTCACCTTAATTCGAAGACATCGGCTTAAAAACAAATCAATAACTTAACAAAATTGTACACAAAAGCAACCCCCAAGCGAACAATAGCCTATGTAAAATGATTATATAGATTGTGATTAACGTAAATTTTAAAACAATTCTGACAATAAACCTAAAAATAAATTGGGAAAACAGATAATTATGGTGCAATAAATACACTTACAATTTGATAGCTGATAAAACAACATACTAATTGTCACTTGCGAGTTATCAATACAATATATAATGCTGATTAACAGAACATATACATTCATAAAACAAGAAATCCAACAAAGAAACCACAACAAAAAGTGCATTACTAAAAGGTATATTTATGCATTTAATTGTGACATTTCAATGTCAGGAAAATGAATATTTTTACTATTTATCATCAAAAATGCTTGTTTTTTAAAAAGTAATGCTCTATATTTGCACCCACGTTTTATAAAATTCGGTTAAAAAGCGCAATTAAATGATTTATAAACAAAAATGTTAAATTTATGAGAAAACTAACGTTCTTATGGGCCTGTCTATTTTTGATAGGTGTGGGTTTGGTTAATGCTCAGTCGAAATCCGTAAGTGGAAAGGTCACTTCGGCAGAAGATGGGCAACCTGTTATCGGAGCATCGGTTATGGTAAAAGGAACCACTACCGGTACAATTACCGGAGTGAATGGTGATTTTACATTATCAGTGCCGGCGAGTGCAAAAACATTGGTTATTTCGTACGTAGGTATGAAATCAATGGAAGTGGAAGCGAAAAGCGGTTTAAACATTAAGTTGGAATCGGACGCTTTGACGATTGATGAATTAGTTGTTACTGGGATTGGTGCTGCAACAGACAGAAGAAAAGTTGCTATTTCAGTTGAATCCCTTAATGAAACATCATTAAGCAAAAACCAAAACAGAAGTTTAGATGGAGCATTGATTGGTAAAATTGCTGGAGCTCAGATTACCTCAACATCTGGGCAACCTGGTCAACAAGCAAACATCATTCTAAGAGGTATTAATACTTTGACGAGCACCCAACCAATGGTTTTGGTTGATGGAGTTGAAGTTAACACAAGTAGTCTAAGCAATGGTACAGGTAATGTATCATCAAGATTATCTGACTTGGATCTTTCTAATGTAGAGCGAATTGAAGTTGTACAAGGTGCAGCCGCTGCAACCATTTACGGTGCTCAGGGAGCGAATGGTGTAATTCAGATTTTTACAAAAAAAGGCAAAAAGGGAGAAAAAACAAGCGTTAGGTATGCCACTTCTTTAAGTATTGATAATGCCATTAGAGGAAACTTGTCTTTTGCAAAGAATCATTATTTTAAAACAACTGCAGATGGATTTATTGATGATGGAACAGGTGCACCAATTGCTGTTGACCCGGTTACTGGTTATTGGAGTTTGCCTGACGAAACCGTAACGGCAACTACAGTAAATAATATGCCTTTCAAAGAAAAAGTTTATGACCATGTTGACCAATATTTCAAAAAAAATTCACTAACAAAGAATCATTCCTTAAATGTTACTGGAGCTAGTAATAATTTTGATTATGCACTAGGTATAAATTACTACGATCAGGAGAGTGTTGTCTTTGGAGGCTATAAGAAATACAACGTTTCTGCAAATATTGGAACTGAACTTTTTAAAGGATTTACTTTACGTTCCAATACGCAGTTGATAAATAGTATTAATACAACCGGAGGCGTTAACAATAGAAACAACATTTATAGTGGATTTGGATCTGCCTTAACTGCACCTGCTTTTGTAGATTTGACATTTAAAAATAGTGTAGGAAAACCATTTGTAAACTACGATGAAGATGACAATAGTGTTTTGCCTTTCTACTCACAAGATGTAAAATCATATAATGCCGAAGTTTATCGCGCAATACAAGGATTAAACGCCAACTATAAAATTAATAAATTTGTAGAATTAGACTACAAATATGGTGTAGACCATAGTAGATATGATTTTGAAAATTTTGTACAAAATCAAAACTCAACTAACACCCCAGGCAAAGGACAAGATATTCAAGGAAAATTAACAAAAGATGGAATCCAAGAAACAGTTCAAAACTCATTGTTAAGTGCATTTTTAAGATTTGATTTCGAAAAAGACTTTGCTCTTAATTTACCTCTACAATCATCAACTCAAGTTGCTTATGATTGGAGAAAAAATGAATATGAAAGAGTGTCTGGTGAGGGTACTGGCTATGCTGTTGATCCTCCTTTTACTTTATCTACTGCATCATCTTCTGTTTCTACCCAATACTTGAGTAATTTTGTAACTTTTGGCTATTTAATTAATCAACGATTTGATTATAATAATTTATTAGGTGCTTCATTTGGATTTAGATCAGACTACTCCTCTGCTTTTGGTGAAGGTTCTAAACCATTTTTCTTTCCAAGAGCTGATGGTTACTTAAGAATTTCTGAACTCCTAAAAAATGAGAAAATTTACGACTTAAAGCTACGTTATGCTTATGGTGAAGCCGGAATTCAACCGTCGGCTTATGATCGTCTAATAACTGCTAGTAGTGATTTATTGGGTTCAGGAAGTTATTTCTATCTTCCAGCGACTTCACGCAATCAAGCTTTAGGAGTTGAGGTTTCAAAGGAATCTGAGTTTGGTCTTGACTTTGGCATTAACACTTCAAACGGAAATTATTTGAGCAAAGTTAAAGGTTCATTAGTTTATTGGAAAAAGAAAACCATTGGTGCTATTTGGGATATTGACACTCCGCCATCAACTGGTGCTATTGCAATTAAAGATAACGGAATTGATTTGTCAAGCGATGGAATTCAATTATCTTTAGATCTTGATCTGATTAAAAACAAAAACTTCAACTGGGATCTGGGTGTAAGATTCTCTAATACAAAAACAATGGTTGATAAAATTTCAAATGGAAAACCAATAGTTTTAGGAGATGGAGGTTCTGGACAAACTTCTTTAGTAGAAGGTATGCCAGTAGGTGCATTTTATGGAGTTAAACCTCTGACTTCTTTAGATGAAATTGATGGTGATGGAAATAGATTTATTGCCGAAGCAGACCTTGCAAAATATGAAATAGTTGAAGGAATGGTAGTAGAGAAAGCCTCAAAACAAGTTCAATTTACTTCAGAACAAGAAATGATAGGGAATGCTAATCCTGACTTCTCAGCTTCATTTATAAGCAACATGAATATTTACAAAAATCTTAATTTTTCTTTTCAACTAGATTGGATTCAAGGTGCTCAGGCATATAACCAAACACGTCAATGGCTATACAGAGACAGAGTTCATGCAGATTTTGATAAAGAAGTAACTATTGATGGCAACAAAGGCGCATGGGTAACTTATTATAATAGTTTATACAAAACTAATCAAGCAAATAAATACTTCGTGGAAGATGCTTCATTTATGAGATTACGTGATGTTTCACTTTCATACAGTTTTGGTTATTTATTTAAAAATAAGTTTATTAATGACATAACCCTATCGGCGTCAGGAAAGAATTTATTGACATTCACTAATTATTCTGGTATGGATCCCGAAGCAGTTGGCACAAACGTGTCTAATCCAATGTATAGAGGTATAGATTTATATTCTGTTCCGAATTTAAGATCTTATATTTTCAGTTTGAACGTTCAATTTTAAATTTTTAATGTACATAAGTTATGAAAAAAATAATAATATCATTATTTGCTCTAGCGTTACTTATTACCTCGTGTGATAAGGAAAGTTTAGAGTTGACTAATCCAAATGAACCAGGATTAGATGTATTGACATCCGAAGTTGGAATGTCAAAGGCAGGTTCCGGTATATATAACTCCTTGAGATATGTAAATGATTACTACTTTATTTGGTTTGCTTTAACAAATCATAATATTATGGGAGACATTACTACAGTTTCCGCAGGTAACTTTGCATGGAGGTGGGCAAATCAAGTAAGTTCAATTACAAAAAGTGATGGAACAAAAATTTTGCCTCCTACTGGAGGATCTCAGGCTACAGAATTAGACACTAGAAATAGTCGAGACTATGGTTCTGACAATGTATATGCGCATGAATGGATTCCAATGTACTCACTTATAGCACATTGTAATCTCATGCTTGAAAATGTTGAAAAAGCCAATTTTACAGGTTCTGCAACTGAAATACAAACTAAAAAAGATGCTTATAAAGTTTGGTTTTTGTGGTGGAAAGGTTATGCATACTCGCGTATTGGTTCTTTATATGAAAAAGCACTTATTGTAAATAGCTTTGGAGAGTTAAATAAGAATTATGTTACAAATGCTGAGGTAATTGTTGAAGCTGCAAGGAATTTTAACGAAGCCAAGACAATTTTAGGTGGTATTTCAGATGATAATGCAACATTTAATTCAATAATTCAGTTGCTTATTCCTGCTCAAATGCAGGCGGCAGGTAAAGGTGGAGTTATATCTTCAAAAGCATTTATCAGAAACATAAATACCTATCTAGCAAGAAATATTATGGTTAATAAATATGCAAATGAACTAACATCTGCAGATTTAACTCAAATAAAGTCACTTGCTACTGAAGGAATTAATAGCACAGATAAAATCTTTACTGTTCGAACATCAGACAATGAAAATACGTGCTTAGTATATCAAAGTGCATGGTCACCATACAGGCTTTTAGCTGGCTGGGAAAATGTTTCGGAACGTTGGGTTCAAGATTTCAAAGCTGGAGATGCTCGTTATACAAGAAATATTAAGCCATTAGCAAATGTAAATTACAACCCAAGAGGTAGGGGTTTGAGTTATGGTACTCGTTATACCCTTATACCAACACAATCAGGCGGTGATTATGCTTCGCAAGAACCATTACAAGGCGAGATTCCTTTAGCAACAACTTATGAAGAAAACATGCTTATGCTTGCTGAGGCTGAAATACGTTCGAATAATATTGAAACAGGCTTAGGCTATATCGACGATGTACGCGCCTATCAAAATGCTGGTTTACCTGCTGTAAAAGGCACTAACCTTACAAAGGATCAAGCTCTTGAAGAACTTCGTCGCGAACGTCGTATTGGTTTATTTTTGAAGAATACAGCTTTCTATGATGCACGCCGATGGGGTATATTGAAACCCGTTGCACAAGGTGGTGGTAGAACTAATGCCGTTGTAGTTACAAGTGCTGCCGGTGCAGTTGATGCTGGTTGTACAATTGATTATAACTACAGGGAGTGGTTCCCTGTTCCAGCTAATGAGACTGATTTTAACCCTATTAATTAGTTTTTCAATATAAAAAGCCGCTCAAAAAATCTTGAGCGGCTTTTTTTTTAATTTTAATCTTTTCATAATCAAATACACTCTGCTTTGTCTAAAAGAACAATTTATTCATACAGGATTATTTGAAGTCAATAATGTTATCGTTCACATTGGTATAAAAAACCTCCCTGAACGAAGCTGAGTATATTTCTTCATTCTATGCTCGGTTAATATGAAACCTCACCGTTGAGTGGCATGTGCTACCTGCATTCCGAATAATTCCATATCATTACTGTATCGACCGTAATAATGGTGTTTTACATATCGTCCAATGACAACCCTCTGAACTCGATGCTGTAATTTTGTAAAATGGGCATTGCATTAATGGTCTTCTCTCTAAGAGACAAGATATTAATTTTACTTTTATTGCGTTTTACTTCAGCAATAATTGCTGTCTTTTTTATGGAATCAACGGCAATTATATCAATTTCGTTTTCTCCTTTTTTGTCCCAATAGTTTCCAATTTGGGTGAATTCATCTTCTTGAGAAATTTTATTACGAAAATAACGTTCTAAAATTTGTCCGCTAAATTGCTCATAATTTGCTAAAATTAAATCCTTTAGCTTTTCAATTCGACCAAGTTCAATTAGTTGTTGGTTGGGATAAATAAAACGGAACCAAAACAATAAAAAGTTATCGTTTAAACACCACCGAATATTACGACTTTCAGGTTTCGAAAAAATGGGTTTGTTTTTAGCTATAAGTGAGTATTCTGATTCCAGATTTGCAAGGTATGAACCTGTGTTCTTGCTAATAATTGAATCTATTTCACTTTGAGTTGTTTTGCCTGACGCAATTAATTGTATGATAGCAAAATAAGTTCCATAATCTCTACCAAATTCCGATATAAGTAAATCTTTTCCTTCGGACAAAAATGGCGAATCGGCACGCACCACAAAGTCAATCATTTTATCTTTAGTAGTTGCTCCTGCTTCCATTAGTAATGTTACATATTTAGCAACCCCTCCGGTGAGTAAATACAAGCACAAAAGATCTTCTTTGCTATAATCAGGATTAAAATCACGGATAATTTCTTTAATGGTTACTGTGTTAAACGGTCGAAGGATAATTTTTGAATTAAGTCGACCAAATAGTGGTTCCTTTTCATTTTCAAAAATTCGCTTCATCATCGAATAAATTGACCCACATGCTATCAAATTCATGCGTGATTTTTCCTTATATCTGTCCCATAAATCCTGAATATCGCTAAAAACAGATTTGTTGATTCGCTCAAATTCCTGAAATTCATCGATAATTAATGTATAGGATTGTGTTGTTGAAAAAATCAATAATTGTTCGAAAAGCGTTCTGAAATCAGTTATTTGACCGAATATTTGTATTCCTATTGACTCCTGAGCCTCTTTTTGAAATTGAGAGCATAATAATTGTTCGTTTTTTCGCGATACAAATAGATACAAATACGTGGTTGATTGAACTGATTTTATAAGTAATGCGGTTTTCCCTATACGTCTCCGACCTATAACCGCCGTAAAGCACGCACTGTTTGTAGATTGAATCAAAGTACGATTTAGTAGCTCTAATTCTGTTGTTCTGTTGTAAAACTTCATAACTAAATTAATATAATGGACATTAAATTAATATCTGTTACAAAAGTATGTTATTTTTTTTAGCTTTACAAATTTTGATTCATTTTTTTAAGTAGACTGCAATTTTTATCTCGATTACTTTTTTTCAACTCCAACAATCCCGTTTGCCTTAGTTAAAAACTTCGCACCCGTTGCTTAACGATCAACTCTGCCTACATTCAGCTATAATGAAGAACTAACTGCTGAGCGGAATATACCACCCGTTTTCCAACAAACACTATCTCTTTACCATACTGGTCGTATAAACAAATTAAACAAAACATACACGAATCTGTTTTAGTAAAATGAAACTAAAAACTGGATTCTTATGAAACTAACCATTTTCGGAGCTACCGGGCGTACCGGTCAATTGCTTGTGAAGCAGGCATTAGATGCTGGTTATGAACTAACGCTATATGTACGTAACGCAAAGGCATTTTATATCGCTGATGCTAAAATTACTGTTGTACAGGGCGATTTGAGAAACACAAAAAAACTTACTGAAGCAATAGCGGGTGCTGATGCATGTATTTCGGTGCTTGGAGGTAATTCACTTACTAAACATGCAGAAGAACTTTGTAATGGCATTGAAAATATAGTGAGTGTAATGGAATTGTATGGCGTGAAGCGGTTTATTTACCTGTCGAGTTTGGGCGCAGGCCAAAGTAAGCAGTTGATGCCGGCTTTTGCGCGATTTTTAATTGCAGATTTATTACTTCGAATTCCGCTTCAGGATCATACTCGCAACCAACAAGTGATTGCAAAAAGTAAACTGCAATGGACAATTGTACAGCCCGGAGGTTTAACTGATAATGCGTTGACGGGTAGTTATAAATTTGGTTCGGAATCAATTCCGATAAAGGGCAGTCCATCCATTTCCAGGGCTAATGTGGCTCATTTTATACTTGCTGAAGTTGCTCAAAATAAGCATATTGGCAAAGAAGTGTGGATGTATGAATAAAATGGAAATTTTTTAATTGTTTGGTTTTTCTCACAACTCAAGCAAACCCAACGGTAAATCCACTATTATACGCTTGTTTTCGTGGTCAATTTCCACGATATAGTCTTCGCCTACGGGGATAAGAAGCTCATCGTTGGCAGTGGGAATAACAAAAAGTGCATTTTCGGTGGTTTGATCTACTTCCGCAATTATACCGATTTCACCTGAATTACTGTCGATTAGTGTAAAGCCAACAAAATAATCTAATTCTATCTCGGTATCTTCAACCTGCTCGAGATACTGCTTGGGCAAATAAAGGGTAAGCCCTGAAAAAGCCCGTGCCTGTTCGTCGGAGTTTATTCCTTCGAGTTTGAGCAATGCCGTTTCGTTGGATTTAAAACGGTATTCGTCGATAAAAAACGGAACCATAATTCCCTGCATTTCGATAACAAAAAACGGCACATTCTCGGTGTCGAACACATCGGTTGTAAAGCTAAAAGCCATTTCACCATTTACACCATGTGGTTTTGTAATTTGTCCTATCGGGAAAAGTTCTTCTTTTTTTATCATAAATAGAGAATATTCAAGTTAGTATTTTATTGACCCCCAAACCCACGAATTGGGGCTAAAGTGTGCAAAAAGTTGCAGACAAAGATAATTCAAAAAATCGGGTTTGATGTGGTTCTGTGGCACTGATTTTGATAGTGAAAACTGAAAAATTGCAATATAGCAATAAATGAAGTATATTTGCATTCCGAAAAAACAAGTTACTCCAACCGAATGATTAGACTGCTGCACGTATCACGACTTATTTTGCTTACCTGCATTGCCTTACTTTGGGCGTGTAGCAGCACAAAATTTGTGAGCGATGGCAACTATTTGCTCGATAAGGCGGAGGTAAAAACCGATTTGAAGGAAATACCGGTGAGTGAGTTAAAAGAGTACCGCCGCCAAACGCCTAATACCAGCGTACTCGGACTTTTCAGGATGCAACTTGGCATTTATAATCTTTCGCCCAAAGACACCACCCGCCGTTTTAATCGCTTTCTGAGCCGCATGTTTCACAATGTGGGTGAGCCTCCGGTACTTTTTGACCCTATACTTACCCAGCTTTCAGCACATCAGCTGCAATTGCTATACAAAAACAGAGGTTATATCAATGCCATTGTTGATACTAATTTGGTATTCAAAGGGAAAAAAGTGAAAGTAACGTATAAAATAAATGCGAACAAACCGTATAAACTCCGAAATTTCAGCACTATACCTAACCACCCGGTTTTTGACTCCATTGCCGGTGATACACTGCGGTCTACAGTGCGTCGGGGAATGAATTTCGACACCGACCAGCTGAATCAGGAACGGGAACGTATTGATTCGCGAATGCGCAATTCAGGATACTACAATTTTATAAAAGACTATATTGTTTTCTCTGCCGACAGTGCATTAAAGACAAATCAGGTGGATGTTAAGCTTGACATACGCTCGAACCTAAAAAACAGCAGCGCACCTATCAACTGGTTAGTTTTCCGTCAATATTATGTAGGGAAAGTTTTTTTTGTGCTAAATAAAACAGGCGCAACAGATACAATTACGACTTTGCAGCCGGATACTATGTCGTTTAGGGGCTATTATCTGATTGATTCAAAAGATCACTTTGTAGAACTGGATGCGCTGATTCATAATTCGTTTATTGAGCCGAACACCTTGTATAATGATGTGGCTGTTGAGCGTACCTATACTGCTCTGAACACGTTGCCACCTATTAAATACGTCAATATTTCGTTTAAGCAAACAGATGTGCCCGATGTATTGGATTCGTATATTTACATTGTTCCGGCCAAAACAATTAATGTTTCGGCAGAAATGGAAGGTACACTTACAAAGGGCTATCTGGGCGGTGCAATGCAGCTGGGCTATATGAATAAAAACCAGTTTAAAGGTGCTGAAACGTTGACATTGCAGGGTCGAATGGCATTGGAAAAACAAAATGTGGAATGGGCGAGGGAGTTGAGCGGCCAAGTTCGACTTATGTTTCCGAAGTTTTTATTTCCATTCGGCAGTTACGACTTTAAACGAAATGTACATGCTAATACCGAATACACAACCAATATCAGCTATCAGAACCGTCCGAATGAATTTACAACCAATAATTTAACGGGCGGAATGAACTATTCGTGGGCTAAAAATAAATACCGCCACAAATTCGAATTATTTAATTTGAGTTATGTGTATTTTCCAAAAATTGCCGACGATTTCAGAACGCGATATATTAACGCCGGTATTTATAACAAATACAACTACGAAGACCATTTTATAATGCGAATGGGCTATAATGGTTCTGTGAGTGGATTTAACCCCAATCGTCCTCTACGGAATTACACAGTCAGCAACTATAATTTCGAAAGTGCCGGTAACTTTTTGTATTTGGCCAATCAGATATTAAATACGCCCAAAGAGGCAGATGGTTTTTATAAGCTGTTCAACGTAAGGTATTCGCAATATGTGCGTGCTGAATACAATACGTCCTATTATCAGATTTTTGATAAAAACAACCGATTGGTATATCATGCAGGATTTGGTGCCGGCTTACCATTTGGTAATGCCAATATCATTCCGTACGAACGCCGTTTTTACAGTGGAGGGGCTAATAGTGTACGTGGCTGGCGCGAGAGTGAACTCGGACCCGGTGTGTATCAGCGCATTGCGGGACGTCCGCGCGACTACAATCAGGTGGGCGATTTAAAACTTGATTTAAATGTAGAGTATCGCACCAAACTGTTTTGGGTCATCGAAGGTGCATTGTTTGCCGATGCCGGAAATGTATGGACGATTAAGGATTACAGCACCGAACAACCCGGCGGACAATTCAAGTTTGGAGAATTTTACAAACAAATAGCACTATCGTATGGCGCTGGTATGCGTTTCGATTTCTCGTTTTTTATATTCCGGTTCGATATGGGAATCCGCCTGTTCGACCCCGTCAATCTACCTGCCGAACGCTGGCGGTTTTCACCCGATTGGGGAAATGACTTCCGGTTTCACGTAGGAATTGGGTATCCGTTTTAAGAAGAGCCAAGAGCCAAGAACCAAGAGCCAAGAACCAAGAGCCAAGAGCCGAGTTATTTTCATAATTCGAACCAATAGCTTTTTTCTCCGTAATTTTCAATCACTACTGTCTTGTTTTCGAAACGCAGGTTGTTTATGAGGGTGGATAATTCCTGTTTCATAACGTCTAAAGCATTTTCAATCAGATCGTTTCTGAAGCCTTTTGCACCCATTTCGGCAACTAACTGCATGGAATAAATGCGGCTCACCACCTGTCCGAGTTCAACTAATTTTCGTTGAGCAAGTTGCATGTCAAGTTCAAAATTAGTTAAATCGCGCAAGCGTTCAACAATATCCGGGGTATACGTTTTCAGGTAATTGTATAGTTTTGTTTCTTTAGCTGTTTTCATTAGTTTGAGAAATGCATCGGCAATTTGATGATACAAGATGTCGTTCGAGCCTTCGAAAATCTGAAACGGCCGACTATCCACCGTGGAGCGTCCTGCAATATGATTCAACCGGTAACCTTTACCACCTACCAACTGCAAAAGCGACTGCGACGATTCCTGCATCATGTCAGTCGTCACGGTTTTTATAATGTTTGCTTCGAGTCCCAAAGGGAACAAATCATTTTCAATATCAGCCACTTCGCCCGATTTAACGCAAAATGCCGAGCAAATGGTGAAATTAGCCTGTAAACGCGCCAAGCGGTTTTGCACCTGATCGTAGGTAATCAGGCTTTTATTACCCACTAAACGGTTTTTGGCATGTGTAATTGCCTCATCGAGCATGCGCTGTATAAATCCAAGCCCCATTGCCGGAAACTGAAAACGGCTGCGATGAAGTAAATCAAGCAACATTTTTACGCCTGTAGTTTGAGGTATCAGCCGGTTTTCGGCAGGCAAAACTACATCCAAATGATTCAGTCCGTAAGGAATCTGATACAAACCCAGATTTTCGTAACTTTCTTCAACTATTATTTGCTGATTTGGAGCATTTACATCGCACAGAAACATTTCCACATCGCGCATCAACGTGCCTGTTTCGGTTTTGCGTCGTCCGGTGAGTAGCCAAAACTCAGCCATTCCTGTCAATCCCTGCCAATGTTTTTTTCCCTGCAAATGAAATTTACCGTCTTTTTCCGTAATAGAAGTTTGCATATTCAACGCATCGCTTCCAAAACCCGGCTCAGTTATCATCAATCCACCCATGCTTTTATTGTTCAAAAACCGACTGAAAACATGCGGTTTAACAGCATCCTGACCATATTTTGTAAATGGCTGAATAAAAAGGGCGTTATTGATACCCAGCGTAAGCGAAAGTGCAAGCGATTCGTAAGAAGCTGCTGAAATGAAAGCGATATTTTGTTTTACATTGCCGCCAAAACCACCATATTCACGCGGGATAGTGAGTGCCAGCGGATTGGTCGACATTAATTCGGTAAGTACAGGAGCCGGAATGCCACGAGTGCTGCAAAACACATCAATCTTATCATCCTGATGGTAAGCACGTTTCATACTGGCTTTAAAATTTTCTAAAAACTGTTCGAAGGAAATATTTGCAAAGGGATTTTCAATCATTGAAATTTGTTTTATATAAAAAAGAACAAACCGGACGTATCAGCGCCGGTTTGCTCTTTAAACAAATTTATTGAGGGATTGTTCTGAAAAAAAATTGATAATAATGAATTGTGTTATATATCTATACGCCCAGAACGATTGAAGGTTCGATATGAAGAACTTTACTGATGTTCCTGGCTACTTTCAAAGTAGGTTCACTTTTTCCTGAAAGATACTCACTTATCCTGGAAGGTGATACGCCAATTTTCTTCGCAAATGTTCGTTGTGACATTGATTCTTCCTCTAAACGCATTTTAAGTACATCGATAAAATTTGGAGAAGAAATCGGAAAATTAGCCTCTTCATATTCAATGACGATATCAGACATGATTTTCAATTCAACAGCTTTCCGATCATAAACAGGTGTGCTTTCGGAGACTAAAGGTAATAATTCCTCTATGCGTTCTAACGCAGTTTTATAAACTGTTTCGGTAATTTTAGTTTCCATTACATATAATATTAAATCGTTTTACTATCAATTATTTATACTTTACAACCACTTTTTTCTTCTGAAATAAATTAATACAACAGCAGAGAAGAGCACCATTAAACCAATAGAAAACGGATAACCGTATTTCCAGTTCAGTTCGGGCAGGTATTTAAAGTTCATTCCATACATGCTGGCAATTAGTGTGGGTGGCATAAAAATAACCGATACCACAGTAAAGATTTTGATAATCTTATTTTGCTGCAGGTTTACCAAACCGAGGAACGTATCCTGTAAATAATCCAGACGGTCGAAACCAAAACGAATGTATTCGAAAAGCGAATTGATATCCTTGATAACCATGGTGAGGCGCTGCACAAGATCCTTGGGGAACAAGCTGCATTTGAGCAGATTAGAAACCACACGTTGCTTATCCATCACATTCTGACGGATTACCATAACCTTTTCCTGAAGGTCTTTGATGCGAATCAGAATATCCTGATCGAGGTCATCTTCGGTATTAAGCGTTTTACTTAACGAAGTAATTTCGTCGGTAACCTCTTCAATCATATCCGCATCATATTCCACACGGGTTTCGAGCAAGGTAACTAACACATGATAGCCTGTAGGGAAATTACGGGTATTGGCGTAAATCTTTTTTACCGTATCGGTAAACGATTTGAGTTCTACATCGCGTACCGAAACCAGAATGCCGTTTTTAAGAATAAACGACACCGGTTCGAGGGTGTAATTCTCGAGTAGAAAACCAGCATTAACTACCACACTATCGTCGGTCTGCATAAAACGCGAACTCATCTCAATTTCTTCAATCTCTTCGTCTTCCTGAATATAGATTTTAAGGAATTGTTCGAGTTCTGTTTCGATGGCATCGGGCACATCGTTCAGGTCAATCCAGATTAAATCTTTTTTATCAACTTTTTTGAGGATATCGAGTGTTTTCGATATTTTCAGTTTACCATTCTCATGGTAAAATAGCCTTAATTCTGACATAGTTTTCGTTTCCTTTCTATGTTTTTGCGGATTTGAAATTCGGTATTCGAATTGAAATCCCGGGTATCCGATTTTACATCGTACCCGAAGGTTTATACACTGATTTTAAATCTCTTTTTTTAGCCTGCGCCTACAATTTGTCCTGCAAAGCAGCTTCAATTTGGTTTGTAAGTGCAACAAATGCGGCAACATCTAATTGTTCGGGGCGCTTATCGAAAAAAACATCGTTGAAAATCGGATGGTCTTTCGCAATAATCGGCTTCAATGAATTGCGCAATTGTTTACGGCGTTGGTTGAAGGCTGTTTTCACCACTGTTTTAAATAGTTGCTCGTTGCAATCTATTTTCGAAACATCGTTTCGGGTAAGGCGAATAACAGCCGATTTGACCTTAGGCGGAGGGTCAAAAACATGTTCGTGCACCGTAAAAAGATAGTCGATAGAATAATAAGCTTGCATCAGCACGCTCAAAATTCCGTAGGTTTTACTACCGGCTTTAGCTGCCATTCGTTCGGCCACTTCTTTTTGAATCATGCCTACCAAACATGGAATAGACTCCTTATTGTCGAGCATTTTAAAAAAAATCTGACTCGATATATTATAGGGTAAGTTGCCGATAACGAAGAATTTATCCGGGAAAAGGGTTTTTAAATCCATTTTCAGGAAATCGCCTTCGATAACATCTAACTGAGGAAAATTGCGATTTAAGTATTGAACCGATTCACTATCGAGTTCAACGGCTTTGAGCGATATATTGGGTTGTTGTAGTAAAAATTGTGTGAGAACACCTGTGCCTGGTCCAATTTCAAGCACACAGGCCGGCTGCCCGTCGAGCGGAAGGCTCGCAGCAATACGACGCGCTACTTCCATGTCTTTCAGGAAGTGCTGTCCCAAGTGTTTTTTGGCCCGTACTTGAGTCATAACTATGGTAGTCGTCGGGCATTTTTTGGAATTAAAAATTAGAAATTAGAAAATAGAAATTAGAAATACACTATCTTTGCATGCAAATTTCAAATTCAGCGTACAAAAGTACACAAAATAGTTCAGAAAAACTATTCTTGTTCAACTACAATTTACAGAATGTTCAAAGATACAAAAACATTAACACGTAAAATATTGACTTTCATTGGTCGGAAGATTACCAAAATGGTGGATTTTTTCTATCCGCTTTTCCGCAACTATATGAGCAGAGGTCTCTTCAGGTATGCTGTAACCGGAGTTACCAACTTAGTTTTCGACTGGGTACTGTATTTTGTAACTTTTCATTTTATACTCGAGAAGCAAATGCTTCACCTGGGGCCGGTAACATTCAGCTCGCACATTGCTTCGATGTTGTTGGTATTTCCGATAACCTTTACAAGTGGTTTTTTGCTGCAGAAATACGTTACCTTTTCGGCTTCCGAAATTAAAGGGCGGGTACAAATTGTTCGTTACCTGTCGGTTGTGCTTGCAAATCTGTTAATCAACTATTTAGGACTGAAAATTTTAGTCGACTTTTTACACTTATATCCCACTCCATCCAAAATGCTGGTTACTTTTCTGACCGTAATTTTCAGCTATATGTCGCAAAAGAAATTCACCTTTCGCATAAAAAAGTCGTAAAATCAGGGCTGTCAGAAGCGTTTTTTTACCAAAACGTTTAGTCCATCGGCAATCATTTTAATTCGCACTTCGCGGCCTTCTTCGTAAGGTTCACCATCGTAGTGAAACGGACCCGGCTCATCGCGGTAAAGCACAATTTCATTTGTCCGCAAGGTTGTCATAAACAAGTCATTATCAATAGTTTTAGCAAAAAGCTGAAGTGCAATTGTTGGAATAGCAATAATGGGAAAATTACTCATAATAGAAATATCCATCATGCCATCCTGTACGCTTGCCTGTGGTGCGATGTAAGCATTGTTTCCCCATTGCGAAGCGTTGGCAAAGGTGATCACAAAAGCCTTGTCTTTGAGATCGATACCGTCGCCTGTTAAATGATAATTTTGTGATTTATAATTAAAATATCCCGTTATCATTTTTTCAATATACGTCATTACGCCGCGGTTCTGACTTTTAGCAAATTCGGTACTTACATAGGCATCGAATCCCGTGCCACAGGTACAAAAAAACGGTTGACCATTAACCAAGCCATAATCCATTTTTATGGGTTCGGAATGATTTAACAAATGAATAGCTTGTTTGGTATTAACCGGAATGGATAAATGACGTGCCAAACCATTTCCCGACCCCACAGGAATAATTCCCAGAGCTGCATCCGTATCAATCAGTCCACGCGCTATTTCGTTCACAGTGCCATCGCCACCTACAGCCACCACTTTTTTATATCCGGCAGCTACAAACTCTTTCGAAAGCTCGCGACCGTGCCCACGGTGTGTGGTAAAAACAATTTCGGGCTCGAATAGCTGCAAATTGAGTTCTTTCCGGATTAAATCGGGCAACGTATTTTTATTATGTGTTCCCGAAAATGGATTTATTATAAATGCAATTTTATTTTTCATTTAAAAATGATTACCTGAACGAGCTATTACTTTGCGGCTTCCATCTGATTAATTAATGGATTGGCATACATTTCGAGCATTTTACGCATTAAAAAATCAACATCCCTGTTTTCCAACTCAATTTTCTCTATTTGTTTTTCCAAATAACGCTCAAAATCAAGTTTTTCAATCAGCGTGTATTCCTGTTCAAACCGACCTTTTCCATCTAAAATATCGAAGGCAATTTTATTAATATTGTAAATATTGTATCCTGTATGTATTTGTTTGTCAATCAACTGAGCAATAGCTGTATATAGTTCAGTCTTATTCTGAATGCTGGTTCCCAGGCTGAGAATAGCATCATTTACACAACCATTTATAGTGTAAACAACTTTCCCTTTGTAACCCATAACGCCTGTTTGCATATTCAGAAGATCGTCTTGCGGTGATTTTTTAAAATTCGGATTATCACGTTTTTGCTGGAACTCTTTGGCTTTCAGGTAATCACACGGATCGTATTCGTACGAAATGCTTAACGGACAAATGTTGAGTGCTGCCAGATTTTCGGCAATCGAGCCTTTTCCGCCCATATTCAGCATTTTGAGCAGACTTTCCTGCGTGCGGTCGTTGGCATCTTTGGCACGTCCCTCTCGTTGCGCCAACCAAATGGATTGTTGCTTTTCGTTAATGGTATGCGCCATATAAGCCGAAAGTTTTTGAGAACTTTCGAGAATGGAACGGGCACTGAGTCCGCGTTTCACAATAAAACTTTTATTTACACGCACCAAATCCTCAATCCACGGAAAAACTAATAAATTATCGCCAATAGCAATTTCAACGGTATCTAACCCATTGTCAATTAGCTGAATACATAAAAATGCCGAATCGAGAATAATGTCGCGGTGATTGGAAATATACAAGTAGGGCTTCGAAGCATCAATATTTTCCAACCCTTTCAGCTCAAGACCTTTAGTGAGGTTGGCTTCGATATCCTTCAGAAAAGGATAAACCATGTTTTTTTGGAACTCAATATTCGATTTAAATGAAGTAAGTCGCTGTTTAATAGCTTCTTTTGGGAGTAAAGGATAAACCGTACTCAATACCTTTATAAACTGCTTTTCGTTGCTCAATCGTTCGAGCGCTGCCGGTATTTCGTCGTTAGTATAACAACGTATGTCATCAAAATTCATAATTCTTATATTGTTATTAGGGCTTTGCCGTTATTGGTGCTTTGCACGTTATTAGGGCTTTGCCGTTATTGGTGCTTTGCACGTTATTAGGGCTACGCCGTTATTGGTGCTTTGCACGTTAGTTGCTTCGCGTTATTATTTGTTCTTTAATCTTTACTCTTGGCTCTTGGCTCTTGACTCTTGACTCTTGACATTTGATTCTTTGTTCTAAAAAATAAAACTCAGATAAATAAAAATCACCGGTGCGGCTAATAGCATGCTGTCGAATCGGTCGAGCAGTCCGCCATGTCCGGGAATTATATTGCCTGAATCTTTTATGTGTACAGTTCGTTTTAATAAGGATTCGATAAGGTCGCCAAAAGTGCCGAAAATGACAACAATTTCGGAAAATAGCAGCCACTGTATCAACGAAATTTCAGGGATAAAAAGTGAAAATACATAACCGGAAGCCAAAGCAGCCAAAGCGCCTCCAAAGAAACCTTCCCATGATTTTTTGGGCGATATACGTTCGAAAAGGCGGTGTTTCCCGAAAGTAATACCGAAAAGATAAGCGCCGGTGTCATTAACCCATATTGTTACAAACACAGCAATCAGAATCAGAGGCTTGTAAGTTGCATCGTCAATAAATGCGATAAAATTGAGTAACGAGAAGGGTAGTGCTATAAATGCCTGACCAAGAATAAAATACGCCCAGTTGTGCAAGGGGTTGGATTTGCGTAAATACAATTCGGAAATTAACACCAGTACCACAAATAGTCCGTAAACCGAAAAAATAGGATACCGGATTATGTCCGATGCATGTAAAAACGATGTGGTAAAAAGCAAAACAGCACCAATACTACCGATAAGCGGATTGACATGTACTTCGGGTTGCGAATTAGTTAGTTTGTGAAACTCGCGAACAGCTAAGGCAGAAATAAGCAGAAACACGCCCAAAAATGTATATGAGTGTAAAAGGATGGAACCAATTACCAATACTACAAAAACAAAACCGCTAAGCGTACGCATCAAAAAGTTGTTCATATTGTCTTCAAGGTATGTTTTATTTGTTCTATTTGCAAAGATACAATTTTTTATTAAACAGAGTAGTGGTAAACACTGTTTCAGTTGTCAAAATAGTAAATAAGAGTCAAAATTAAGTGCAACAGACAAATAACCGTGCGGATTATTTATCTTTGCAATTATAGAAATTACAATTTGATAGAATTAGCATGGAAGTTTCACTGCAATTATTGCGCGTGGGGAATCACAAAGCGTTTGAGGATTTGTTTGAAACGTATTTCGAATCGCTCAGCCGTTACGCTTTTTCGATACTTCGCGATAGCGATGAGGCTCAGGATGTGGTGCAGAAAGTGTTTTGTAAACTTTGGGATCAACGGAAAGAACTTGAAATCAAAACATCCATCAAATCGTATTTGTACCGGATTGTGCATAACGAGAGCCTGAATTTTATAAACCAACGGACAAACAGAGCCGAAATAAACCGCGAAATCAGTTCGTATAACGATGATGCCACAGATAGTGTGAACGAACAAGTGCTGGCTTCGGATTTGCAACTTGCCATTAATAAAGCGCTCGACGATCTACCACCGCAATGCCGCAAAGTGTTTGAAATGAGCCGTATGGAACAAAAAAGCTATTCGGAAATAGCGCAAAGTCTGGCAATTTCGGTAAATACAGTCGAAAATCACATCTCGAAAGCACTCAGGCAATTGCGCGTTGCACTCAAAGATTATTTAATTGTATTATTCATTTTTATAAAAACCTTTTCATAAAGCTTCAAACTCTCAAATCTTCAAATCTTCAAACTTTCAAATCTTCAAACAAAAATGGAAACTGAAAATATACTCGCAAAATACTTTGGTGGAACTGCCACTGAACACGAACTGGCACAGCTCGAAGATTGGATAGCCGCTTCGCCCGAAAATGAAGCCGAATTTATGCGCATGACCAAACTCTACGAATTGGCCGGAACACCCCTTGATGCTCGTTTGAATTTGAATACCGAAGCCGCGAAACAACGATTCAACGCTTACCGAACAGAAAGTGAAGCCGATAAACATGTTCAGTTCAGACCCGCTACCAACAAACGAAACTGGCTAATGGGCATAGCAGCTGTGGGTTTGTTGATGCTCGTTAGTACTTTTTTCTGGCAAAAATACAGCAATGATACCATAGTACTTGCCGCACAACTCAATCCATTAGAAACTCAGCTTGCTGATGAAACCAAAGTTCGTCTATCGCCTAATAGTTCAATTACTTACGATGATGCTTTTGCAAAAGACAACAAAAAAATTGCGCTCAATGGCGAAGCCCGCTTCGAAGTGGGAACAGCCGGAAATGGCAAACTACGCGTAACCGCCGACGAAACGTTTATCGAAGATATTGGTACCGTGTTCGAAGTATCGGCTTTCGACCGCAACTATTATGTGCAGGTAAAAGTAACTGAAGGCATAGTACGCTTTTATACGGCTACCGACAAAGGAATTGAAGTAAAGGCACATGAAACCGGCATTTACGACAAACGCACCAAAAAATTCCGAATTGCAGCACGTTACAACTTAGAAAACGGAAGCGAACAGGTGCTGCTGAATCTCGATGGTGTTTCGCTTCAGCAAGCCGTGAAAATTATCGAAAATGCGTATGGAATATCGGTAAAACTTGCCTATGATGATTTTGCCGACAAGCAAATCACCGTTTCGTTTGCGAACGAAAAAGCTGAAACAGTGTTGTATATTCTGAGTCAAACACTTGGGTTAAAAACAGAAAAAAAGGGTGATGTTTTTTTGTTGAAAAAATAATTACCGATAAATCGCAATGAGATATATACAGTACAGTCTGATAAATTTACTGCTTTTAATTTGCGTTGAGAAAACGCAGGCTGTGAGTTATTTAGATAAAAGTGTATCGTTAACATCCGGTAAATCCACTCTCAAAAGCGCTTTCAAACAACTGAGCGACCAAACCGGTTGCACTTTTTCGTACAATCCACTTGTATTGCCCGATAACCAAACTATATCTGTCGATGGTATTTCGGGCATTAAACTTTCGGCAGCTCTCCGTAAAATTCTTCCCGCAGGTTTTACCTTTTTACAAAACGAAAAATACATTGTTTTACAAAAACAAACAGAAAAGAAAACGCTAAAAACCACGAACACCAAAACAGACAGTAAAATTGATAAAGACCTGAAAAAAGTGGCTTTGGTAGTACCTGTGGTTGAAGATATTGACGTTTATTCTGCTGATTTTTCACGAGTAAAAGACTCGGTAGCATTAATAGTACCCACAGCGCCAACGGCTCTTGCTTTAAGTGCAAGTCCGGTAGAAAAAACAGCGAAAACCCAAATTTACAAAAGCAACATAGATAGTGCTGAGGTACGCCGCATAAAAACCGAATATTTTTTACGTAAAAATATCCATCTTCAGGCAGGTATTTCGAGCAGTTCGCCGCTTTCGTCGGTGCTGTTTCAGGTCGGAGCCTACAATTTTTACGGCATTTTTTCGCTGAGTACCGACTACAACAATTCGTACCGCATGGGTTATGGCATAGGTTATAACTACGAATTCGAAAACAATATGGGTTTGAATATCAATGTCGAACGTAATGTTTTGTTTGCCGGCGATTCGTACGATTTGGGCGTGAGGGCAACCATCACCCGTTTCGAGCCACTGCTCACTTACGGCATTAGTCGCGATTTCAAATTATTTATCGGGCCTTCAATGTATATGTCTGAATCATACTATGTAAATGCAAATACCGACTTGGGCAAAATATACAGCGTGGGTGTACTTATAGGGGTGAAAATTGATATTATATCGGCTCTTTTAGCAAAAAAATAATTTTTTTTCGATTCGCAATAGTGGTACTTTTCGGTTCAATTGTCATAGCAGTATAAAACGAAAATTAGTATCCACAACATTTAAAAATTAATCAGTATGAAAACAACAAATTTTTGGGCAGTAGCAGCCCTTGCAGTAGCATTAACAGGATTTAGTGCATGTAACACCAACGATCCGAGCGACGAAGCGCTCACAACCACCGTGCAGGACGAAGCACAAATTTCGTCGATTAGCGACGAAGTAATTACCGATGCCGATGAATATGTAAATGCCAATTTAACTGCCTCAGCAGCACCCGCTTCCGACATGCAGAAAGTAGTCGGTCCAAAAGGGGCAACTGTTACAGTTGTAAACGAAGGAAATCCTTTCCCGAGAGTGTTTACCATCGATTACGGAACCGAAGGCATTACCGGAAAACGCGGAAATGTATTTAAAGGCAAAATTATTGTTCGCGTAACAAACCGAATGGATCTGGCTGGTTCGAGCAGAAATTATTCGTTCGATAACTTCTCGGTGAACGACAACCAGGTAAAAGGAACCAAATCGGTAACTTACAATGGCGAGACCAATGGCAAAAAGAACTGGACAGTAGTGGTAAGTGACACAATTGTAAAAGCAGCCGACGGTAAAATGATTATTTCGAACTCATCACGTATCCGCACCCGCACCAGCGACAATGGAACTCCTAACCTTTACTACGACGATAAATACAGCATCGAAGGTTCGGCAACAGGCATAAATGCGAATGGAATAGCTTACACCATGACCACTACCAAACCCCTTGTAACCGATGGCGTATGGCCGGTATTCGTAGAAGGAACCATGATGCTGACCACCGAAAAACGCACAGTAGTAACCGACTATGGCGATGGTACCCGCGATATGAAGGCAACTGTTACCATAGATGGCGTAACAAAAACCATTTCGCTTCGCAAATAAAAACCGATTGTCAGCATTATTTATCAAAACAATGCCGGTGTGCTATGCATGTCGGCTTTGTTTTATTGTTGTTTTAACACGAATAATTGTTTTTTTCTTACCTTTGCAGCCGTAAAAATTTAATCCCAAAAATTATGAACAGATATTTTTTAAAATCAGCATTTTTTATTGCGCTATTGGTGTTTGTGAGTTCGTGTAAAACAGCTATGCAAATTGAACGCCCAAAGGAATCGTATTTGCCATCGAATCTGGCTCCTGCTGTTTCTGAACTGCCTTTGCAGGTGGAAGTGGACGTAAAAAAATTGGAAGCTGCCATCAATAAAAAAATGAACGGACTGATTTTCGAAGGCGACAAACTGAACAATCAGGACCTGAGCGTGAAAATCTGGAAAGCGCAGAACTTTTCGTTTACCGTTAAAAATAATGTGATTGAATACCGTGTGCCGCTGAAACTGTGGACGCGTTTTGCCTGGACTGTCGAGAAATTCGGATTATCGGTGGGCGATAAATACGAAGCAAACGGTAGCATTGCACTCAATTACAAAACTACCATTGAGATTGATAAAAACTGGAAATTAGTTGCCAAAACCACTTCGAATGGCTTTCAGTGGATTGAAACCCCGAAACTGAATGTGATTGGCGTAACTGTTCCGGTTACACCTATTGCCAATATTGCCTTGCAAAAAAGCGAACAGGCTATCAGCGACCAGATTGATGCTGCATTGGCACAAATGGTGGATCTGAAAAAATATGTGTCGATGGCCTGGACCGAAGCGCAGAAACCGATGCAGGTAAGTACCGAAAACAATCTGTGGGTTCGTATTACGCCCAAAGATATTCTTGTTTCGCCATTCACTACCACGGGACAAAAGCTGAATTTAGCCATTGCGTTGCAGGCTCAAATCGAATCGTTTATGGGTATGAAACCTGATCAAAATAAAGCAACTCCCCTACCCGCTTTCAAAATGTCGGCCACACAACCCAAAGATTTCAACCTGAACATTGCTGCCGATGCTACTTACGATAAAATATCTGAAATGGCAAAATCGCAATTGGTAAATAAAACATTCGCCGAAGGCAAAAAAAGCATTACTATTACCGATTTATCCATTTTTGGCAGCAACGGCAAACCGGTGTTTGTAGCCGATGTTACAGGTTCCATTAAAGGAAAAATCTATTTTACAGGAACGCTGGCTTACAATGCCGAAAAAGTGGCGGTAGAAGTATTGAATCCCGAATTTGACCTTACAACAAAAAATGCCTTGTTGAAATCAGCTGAATGGCTTTTGAATGGATTGATTATCAAAAAGATAACTCCATACCTTACTTATCCGGTAAAAGCAGAAATTGAAACCATGAAAACCGATGCCAACAAAATGCTGAGCAACTACAAAGTAATGGATGGCGTTGCACTTACCGGAAAACTGAACAGCGTAACAGTAAAAAGTCTCGATTTAGTACCGGGGGCCGTACGCCTCAATGCCAATGTTCGCGGAAATGTGGCGCTTAAAGTAGATGAACTAAACTTCTAATTTCTAACTTCAGACTTCATGAACTTCAACAACATCTTCTTTATCGGTGTAGCCGGAACCGGCATGAGTGCTATAGCGCAATACCTGAGCGGTATTGGCAAACATGTAAGTGGCAGCGATCGTTATTTTGTAGCGGGCGAACCCAACGAAACACGCACCAAACTCGAAGCCGAAGGCATTCAATGTTTTGCACAGGATGGCAGCGGTATTACGGCCGAAACCGATTTGGTGGTAGTGTCAACAGCTATCGAAAATACGGTGTATGAAGTTCAAAAAGCCAACGAGCTGAACATTCCCATTATGCGGCGTTCGGCAGTGTTGGCATTGATTGCTGAAAGTAAAAAAACAATAGCCGTTGGCGGAACTTCGGGCAAAAGCACCACTTCGGCTATGATTTTCGATATTTTGCAATATGCTGGTCTTGAGCCAAGTATCATTAGCGGCGCCGGACTTACAAGCATTATTCGCGAAGGAAAAATTGGCAATGCCAAAGTGGGCAAAGGCGAATGGTTAGTGATTGAGGCCGACGAAAGCGATGGTTCTATTGTACAATACCATCCGGAAATTGGCTTGCTGCTGAATATCGACAAAGACCATCAGGAAATTGACGAACTGATGCAGCTTTTTAGCACTTTCCGCGACAATACAAAAGATATTTTTATCACTAACCGTTCCAATAAATTAGCATCGCAGATTTCGGTAAATGCAGCCTGCGATTTTGCGGTTGAGGATGCTATCGAAGCCGGCTTTAAAGCGACGAATTTTAGTCAGAACGGCTTCGAAATCAACTTTGAAATTGCCGGAACATCCTTTATAATGCAAACTGTGGGCCGGCACAATATGGAAAATGCACTGGCTGCCGTTGCCGTGGTAAGCCGCTTGGGTGTGAGCAACGAAACAGCTGCTGCCGCCCTGGCAAACTACGAAGGCATTTATCGTCGTCACCAGATTATAGGTTCGAAAAATGGCATTGTGTTGATTGACGATTACGCTCACAATCCTGCTAAATGTGCTGCCTCTATCCTTGCCTGTCAGCCGGTAGCTCCCAAAGTGATTGCCTGGTTTCAGCCACACGGTTATGGTCCTACACGGTTTTTGCGTGCCGATTTTGTAAGTGAAATAGCTGCCGCTCTGCGTGAGCAGGACGAAATATGGATGAGCGAAATTTTTTATGCCGGCGGTACTGCTGTGAAAGACATTTCGGCCAACGACCTGATAGAAGATATTCGTCGGTTGGGTAAAAAAGCATTTTTTGTGGAAGACCGCAATCAGTTGGTCGATGCCCTGAAACCTCACTTTTCGGGGAATGATGTACTTTTACTTATGGGCGCACGCGACCCGGGATTAGAAAAATTTGCCGGCGAGGTGTTTGCTAAATTATAAGCTATTATCGACTGCTATCATTTCCTTATTTTTTCAGGAAATCGATTTTTCTATTTTGAAAAAATATTGTATTTTCGCAGCCGCAACAAAAAAACACAGCATCGGGATGTGGCGCAGTTGGTAGCGCGCTACGTTCGGGACGTAGAGGTCGCAGGTTCGAATCTTGTCATCCCGACACTTGAAACAAAAAGACTTACACTGAAAAAGGTGTGGGTCTTTTTTTTGTTGCTCAAAAATCCTTATCTTTGTGCCTTCAAAAAAATAACATAGATTTATTGTATGAATATTTCGTATAACTGGCTGAAAAATTATATCAATTCGGATATTGAAGCTGTTGAATTGGGAAAAGCATTAACATCCATTGGTCTTGAAGTGGGTAGTGTGGAAGAAGTACAAACTGTAAAAGGAGGTCTCGAAGGATTGGTGATAGGCGAAGTGCTTACCTGCAATGACCACGAAAATTCGGATCACCTGCATGTTACCACTGTGAATGTTGGTTCGGGCGAGCCTTTGCAAATTGTTTGCGGAGCACCTAATGTAGCTACCGGACAAAAAGTGGTGGTTGCTACCGTGGGCACTGTACTTTATTCGGGCGACGAAAGTTTTACCATTAAACGGTCCAAAATTCGTGGTGTGGAATCGATGGGTATGATTTGTGCCGAAGACGAAATTGGTATAGGAACTAATCACGATGGTATTATTGTGTTGCCAGCTGAAGCTGTGGTAGGTACATTGGCCAAAGATTATTACGGAATAAAAAGCGATTACCTGATTGAGGTGGACATTACCCCAAACCGCGTGGATGCTGCTTCGCATTATGGTGTGGCACGCGATTTGGCAGCTTATTTTGCCCTGAAAAATCCGGAAATTAAACTCACAAAGCCTTCGATCGATGCATTTAAGGTTCAAAATACAAATCTGACTATTCCTGTAAAGGTTGAAAATCCCGAAGCTTGTCCGCGATATTCGGCGGTAACTATTTCGGGAGTAAAAGTAACCGAATCGCCCGATTGGTTGAAAAATGCATTGCTAACCATCGGACTTCGCCCTATTAATAATATTGTTGATGTTACTAACTTTGTGTTGCACGAACTGGGACAGCCGCTTCATGCTTTTGATGCCGATAAAATTACATCGAAAGAAGTGCGTGTAAAATGCCTGTCCGAAGGAACGCCTTTTGTAACATTAGATGGTGCGGAACGCAAACTGAACGCTGCCGATTTGATGATTTGTGATGGAGATAAACCCATGTGTATTGGTGGTGTGTTTGGCGGGTTAAATTCGGGCGTAACCGAAACCACTCAAAACGTTTTTTTGGAAAGTGCTTATTTTCACCCGGTTTCTATTCGTAAAACAGCTAAACGTCACGGCTTAAATACCGACGCTTCGTTCCGCTTTGAGCGTGGCTGCGACCCTACAAACACCATTTATGTACTGAAGCGATGTGCGTTGTTGATTCAGGAAGTGGCTGGTGGAAGCATTTCGAGCGATATTATTGACATTTACCCGAATGAAGTAAAACCATTCGAAGTAGCAGTAAGTGTACAAAAAATCAACTCGCTTATTGGCAAAGAAATTGGTCGCGAAAACATAGAAACAATTTTGGGTGCATTGGAAATGAAAATTGCCGAACGCACCGACGATGGTTATGTGTTGCACGTTCCGGCTTACCGTGTGGATGTACAGCGCGATGTGGACGTGATTGAAGATATTCTGCGCATTTATGGTTATAATAATGTAGAAATTGGCGAGAATTTGGTTTCAACTTTGAGTTACAGTTCAAAACCGGATAGCCATAAATTGCAAAACCTTGTAGCTGAGCAGCTCACAGCGCAGGGCTTCAACGAAATTCTGAATAACTCGCTTACAAAAGGTGGTTATTATACTGATTTGACTTCTTTCCCGGCTGAAAACAGCGTAAAGATTATCAATGCGTTGAGTTCCGATTTGAACGTTATGCGTCAGACTTTACTTTTTGGCGGACTCGAAAACATTGCTTATAACGTAAATCGTCGGAATGCCGATTTGAAGTTCTACGAATTCGGAAATTGCTATTATTATAATACCGAAAATAAAAAAGAAGGCGAAACGCTGGCTGCTTATTCCGAAGATTATCATTTGGGAATCTGGCTTACCGGAAACAAATACGGTCAGTCGTGGACTACACCCGATCAGAAATCGAGTGTCTACGAACTGAAAGCATATATCGAAAACATATTCAGTCGTTTAGGAGTTAATTTGCGCAAGTTGGTTGTTGGCGAATATGCCGACGATTTGTTGAGCGAAGCACTTACGGTTTACAGTCCGCGTGGTTTCCAATTAGCGGTTTATGGAATTGTTCAACCTAAAATCCGCAAAAAACTTGACATTGATCAGGAAGTATTTTATGCCGATATTAATTGGAATAACTTGTTGAAGGAAATCAGCAAGCAGAAAGTAAGTTTTACTGAAATTTCGAAATATCCTGAAGTACGTCGCGATTTAGCTTTGCTGCTTGACAAGGCGGTGAGCTTTGCTGAAATCGAAAAAATAGCTTTTGATACCGAACGAAAATTACTGAAAAAAGTAACTTTGTTCGATGTGTACGAAGGAAAAAATCTGGAGGCAGGTAAGAAGTCGTATGCGGTAAGCTTTATGTTGCAGGACGAAACCAAAACACTGACCGACAGCCAGATTGATAGCATTATAAAAAAAATACTTTCTAATTTCGAAACAAAGTTAGATGCAAGATTGAGATAAAACCTCCCTCCGGCTCCCTCCATTGGAGGGAGAGACGTGGATTTTTTTTAATAATCGCAGCTATAAGTGGTTTTAATGATAATACAATAATAAAAAAGGTAATTCAAAAAAGGCTCATTTTTCGAGTTATTTTGAATTACGTAATTTCCCTCCTTTGGAGGGGTTAGGGGAGGTAAAATGAAACACGAAACAAAAATACTCCATACTCCTTATGCCAAGCCCGATGCATACAATGCATTAAGCATGCCCGTATATCATTCGGCAGCTTTTGAGTTCGACTCGGCTGAGGAAATGGAACTGGCATTTAACGGAAAATCGACCAATCATACCTATTCGCGTATTACGAATCCTACGGTTCAGTATTTCGAAGACAGGGTGAAAGCGATTACCGGTGCACATAGCGTTACTGCCCTCAATTCGGGCATGGCTGCTATTGCTAATGCCATTATTACGCTATCGAAAACCGGAAGCAACATTATTACTTCGCGTCATTTATTTGGCAATACTTATTCGTTATTTACTTCTACATTAGCAGCTTTTGGTATCGAAACTCGTTTTTGCGACATGACTGTGCCGGGGAGTGTTGATGCCCAAATAAGTCGAGATACCTGTGCTGTATTTCTGGAAATCATTACAAATCCACAAATGGAAGTAGCCGATTTGCAAGCCATTTCGCAGGTTTGTAAATCTAAGAACGTTCCGTTAATAGCCGATACCACCCTTATTCCGTTCTGTGCATTTAAGGCCAAAGATTTTGGAATTGATATTGAAATTGTTTCGAGTACTAAATACATTTCGGGCGGTGCGACCTCGCTTGGAGGGTTAATTATCGACTACGGAACCTATAACTGGATGAAATCTCCGAAATTACTCAGTTTTGCAAAAGAGCATGGAAATAATGCATTTACTGTAAAACTGCGTAAAGAAATTCACCGAAATCTGGGTGCTTACATGACGCCTCATGTGGCTTATATGCAAACGCTCGGGTTGGAAACAATGTCGTTGCGATACGGAAAAATGTCGCAAAGCTGCTACCAATTAGCCGAAAAAGTAGAAAAATTGCCGCAGGTTCAGTGCGTTAATTATCCCACATTGGGCGAAAATAAATTTGCGGATGTGAGTCGCCGTCAGTTTGGCAACTATCCCGGAGCGATGTTCACGCTCGATTTAGAGTCGCGCGAAGCATGTTTCCGGTTTCTGAATAAGCTTAAACTTATCAAGCGGGCAACCAACCTTTTTGACAATAAGTCCTTAGCGATACATCCTGCAAGCACAATTTTCGGCACATTTACGCCCGAAGCACGTGCGATTATGCGCATTATGGATACAACTATACGTATATCGGTGGGGCTGGAGAATGTCGAAGATTTAGTTGCCGACATAAAACAAGCATTGGAAAATGAATAACATTATTCAGAAAATAATTCTGTTTCTGTTCGACCATCGGCTCAAAAAACAGCTACGAACAGCCGAACGTAACAGGCGGTTTGTAAATTACGAATCAGCCCGATCCATTATTTTATTGTTCGAAAGTGATTATCTTGAAAAAAATTCAGAAATAAAACAGCTTATACAATCGTTCAACAACGATGGAAAAAAAGTAATGGCCTGGGGTTATGTGCAAAAGAAGGAAATTTCGACCGCCATTTTGCCTGATTTTAGAATTTTACACCAAAAAGATGCCGATTTCACAGGGATGCCTTCCGAATCGTTTATGCGGGAACTGAGCGAACTTAATTTTGATCTGCTTATTGACCTGACTGTAAATGAAGTAAAGCCATTGCAATACTTAGCGCTTTATGCAAATGCAGCCTGTAAAGCCGGTACACATAACTATCCGGGATTGTATGATGTGGTGATTGATATTCAACAACTAAAGGATGAAAACGCTTTGAAAGAAGAAGAAACTACCGCTATTCAAATTTACAATCAGTTGTTTTTTTACCTCAAAAGCATACAAACTAACGATTAAATCCGTATTTTTGCAACGAATTTGTACTATTATCAGATATGATAAACAATAAACTAACAGGAATGGGTGTAGCGTTGATTACACCCTTTAAAACAGATGAAACTATTGATTTCGAAGCACTTTCGAGGTTAGTGGAACACCAGATTAAAAACGGAACGGACTATTTGGTGGTTTGCGGTACAACTGCCGAAACCCCTACCCTTACCGAAACTGAGAAAGACAAGGTTACCCGTTTTGTGGTCGACTGTGTAGGTGGTCGCCTGCCAATTGTGCTTGGAGTAGGTGGAAATTGCACAAAAGCAGTAGTTGAAAAACTCTCCACAATAGACCTGAGTGGTATTGATGCCATTCTTTCAGTTACACCATACTATAATAAACCATCGCAGGAAGGTTTATATCAGCACTATGCTGCTATTGCCAAAGCATCGCCTCTGCCAGTAATTTTATATAATGTACCCGGGCGTACAGGCGTCAATATGCTTCCGGCAACCACACTTCGTTTAGCAAACGAATTTTCAAATATTTGTGCTGTTAAAGAAGCTTCCGGCAATTTTTCGCAAATCGACGATATTATTAAAAACAAACCTTCCGACTTTCTGGTAATTTCGGGCGACGATGCCATTACATTTCCACTTATTACGCTGGGAGCAGTTGGAGTCATATCGGTTATTGGCAATGCTTTCCCACGCGAGTTCAGCCGTATGGTTCGTTTAGCGCTTGAAGGTGACTATGACAATGCACGAACGATTCATCACCGATTTACGGAGTTGATCGAATTACTGTTTGTAGAAGGTAACCCTGCAGGCGTAAAAAGCATGCTGGCATTGATGGGCTTTATCGAGAACAAATTGCGTTTACCGCTTGTGCCAAATACCATTAAGACCTACGAAAAGATAAAATTTGTACTGAATCAACTCAATTAATCATTCAACACGCATTAAGTGGCTTGTTTATTATAAGTAAATATTAAAATGCAAGCCGCTTTTTTAATGAAATTAGTGTTAAATGAGCAGTTTGTTGAATTTTTTGTCAGATTTTCTACATTCACAAATCACTATTAATCAGGATTTTATATTATTTGTAAAAAATATTTCAAAAAAAAATTACGCAATTTGATTAAATAACGAAAAATGTTGTAATTTTGCATCGATTTTGAATTACAAAACATGTTTAATAATTAAAGTTAAAAACGAAATGAAAAAAGTATTTTTATTTTTTGCTGTAGCTATCGCTATTGCTTCTTGCGCTCCTAAAGCTGCTGAAGAAGCTCCTGCAACTGATTCTGTAGCTGTTGACACTGTAGCTGTTGTTGATACAGTTGCTGCTGACACTGCTGCTGTTGATTCAGTAAAATAATTAAGCTATGGCTTAAAATGCAGTCGCATGAAAAAGTCCGTTAATTCGATTAACGGACTTTTTTTTTGTTGCTAACGGCTGAATTATCAGTGTTTTTTTGTATTTTTGCATTCCAAAATTTTTAAAAAACAAAACAAATATGTTACGAATAGCTGTACAGGCTAAAGGTCGGTTGTACGACGAAACCATGCTCCTGCTCACCGAGTCGGGGATTAAACTTGAATCGGGAAAACGTTTATTGCTGCTTCCGGCACGCAATTTTCCATTAGAAGTACTTTTCTTACGCGACGATGATATACCGCAATCGGTTGCCGATGGTGTAGCCGACATAGGCATTGTTGGTGAAAATGAATTTGCCGAAAAGAAGAAAAATGCACTTATAACAAAACGGTTAGGTTTCAGCAAGTGCCGCCTTTCATTGGCTATCCCCAAAGAGGTAGACTACAAAGGCATTGAATGGTTTAATGGTAAAGTAATTGCAACTTCGTATCCCGAAATACTGAAAGATTTTTTAGCAGAGAAAAACGTTAAGGCAGATATTCATGTCATTACAGGCTCGGTAGAAATTGCTCCCGGAATAGGTTTGGCAGATGCAATTTTCGACATTGTTAGTTCGGGAAGCACACTTGTTACCAATCATTTGAAAGAGGTAGAAGTTTTGATGAAATCTGAAGCTTTGTTGATTCAACATCCTACTTTATCGGCAGAGAAACAAGCCTTACTCAACGAATTACTTTTCCGCATTGAAGCAGTTCAATTGGCTGAAGATAAGAAGTATGTACTAATGAATGTGCCAAATGATAATTTAGATGAAATAATTGAAGTACTGCCCGGCATTAAAAGTCCGACTATAATGCCACTTGCCAAAGAAGGTTGGAGTTCGCTCCACGCTGTAATTGGCGAAAAACAGTTTTGGGACATTATCGGGAAACTAAAAACACTTGGCGCTGAAGGAATTTTAGTAATTCCGATTGAAAAAATGATACCTTAATTAAAATGACTTCTGATAATTATAATTTATGTATTGATAAAGGAAATACACGTACAAAAGTGGGTGTATTTTGCGGCGATGCATTGATTTTTACAGAAGTATATAACGATTTTGGAATTTCAGAAACAATAAAACTAAAAAAGCAATTCCATTTTTCGGCTGGTATCATAAGCAATGTTTCAACTGAAAATCAGGAATTTGAAAAATTTTTAGAAAATGAAATCCCATTTTTCATTTCGTTGAACGAAAAAACGGTTCTACCGGTAAAAGTACTTTACGAAAACACCCAAACACTTGGCAAAGACCGCATTGCAGCAGTAATAGGTGCGGTTTCATTAAAGCCAAAAGCAAATATATTAGTTGTGGACGCCGGGACAGCTGTAACTTACGATTTTGTGGATTCAAATGCAGTATATCACGGTGGAAATATAGCTCCCGGTATACGCATGCGCTCCAGAGCTTTACATGCATTTACCGAACGCCTGCCAGAAGTTGAACCTTCGGCTGACTTTGATTTGTTGGGTAATAACACCACAACGGCTTTAATAAATGGGGTGATGAATGGCATTGTTTTCGAAATAAATGGATATTTTGAGAGTCTAAAAATTAAATATCCTGAACTTTCAATTTTTTTAACAGGCGGCGACACAAATTACTTTGTATCAAAGTTAAAAAGCCCCATCTTTGCAGAAAAATATCTTGTATTAACAGGTCTGAACCGAATACTTCAATTCAATGTCAAAAATTAAACAGTTTTTAGTCCTTTTATTTATCGTTTCAACGTGCCACACTGCTATGGCGCAAAACAATACTAATTCGCCCTACACACTCTATGGATTTGGTGATATTAGCGATAATTATTCGGGCGAACAACGAGCTATGGGTGGTGTGGCTATCAGTTCTCGATCGCGTACGTCGATTAATACAGTTAACCCTGCATCTTATAGTGCTGTAGATTCTATGACTTTTATGTTCGATATGGGGGTTTCCATGTTAGGCTCTCGATTTTCGAATAACGGCACAGGCACCTCAAAACTAAATTCAAATTTGGAATATATTACCATGCAATTTCCGTTATGGAAAAATACCGGTTTCAGCATGGGTGTATTACCTTATTCATTTACAGGTTACAATTTTTCAACTACAGAAATATTAGATACCAAGACATATCCCGACACAGTAAATGCTACGCGGTCGTTTTTCGGACAGGGAGGTATCAGTCAGGCATATACCGGATTTTCTATACAGTTATTAAAACATTTATCGCTTGGTGTAAATGCGTACTATATGTTTGGTAATAATCTGAATAACAGATATTTGACTTTTGATAATTCGGAATTTGCTTCATCTTATCAGCGCGATTCGATTAAAGTTAATAGCTTCCGGTTTCGGTACGGACTGCAATATAATCAGTTATTCAACAAAAAGCACGATTTTACAATTGGTGCATTTTACGAATTAAAAACGGCCATTAATGCAACCTATTCGCAGTCAACCGGAAGTGTTATTGATAGTCCTACTCCTTTTCAAACTGTTTATAAAGAATTTGAAACGCCAGAATCTTTTGGTTTAGGTTTGAATTACAATTACAATAAACAATTCACAGTAGGATTGGACTATAGTATGCAAAAATGGGCTGATGTAAAGTTTATGGGCGTTACCGATACACTTGCAAATCGTTCGCGTTTGGCAATCGGAACTGAATTTATTCCCAATTCGCGCGGTCGCAAATACTTCGATCGGGTTACATATCGTTTCGGGTTAAACACTTCGGATGCCTATTATAAAGTGAACGGTCAATTACCTCCAAAAAATTTTGGCATAACTTTTGGATTAGGCTTACCGTTACGTAATACAAAATCAGTTGTTAATGCAAGTTTCGAGTATGGTAAAATCGGCACATCTACTTCTTTGCGTGAAGATTATCTCAAATTTACATTAAATGCTGTAATCAACGAAAACTGGTTCTTTAAACGAAAATTATAAAAAAATAATAAGCTCAAATATTTATGAAGACGAAAAATGTATTAGTGATTCTTTTCAGTATGGTATTATTTACCAACTGTTTTGCACAAAAAGAATCGAAAAAAGAAAAAAAGAACAAAAAAGAAGATGTAACTACCGAAGTTGCTACTCCTGCTGTACCTGAAACTCCTGCAGTACCGGAAGTACCGGTTGTAACCGAAGAATGTACGGTTAACATTAGTTTATTCAACGAATCGGCAAAAAACAAACAATACGCCGATGCGTTGGCACCCTGGAATGCTGTTTACAAAGACTGCCCGGGAGCTAACAAAGTAATTTATAGTCGTGGACGCGAAATTGTACAGTGGGAATTATCGCAAGCTAAAGACGAAGCTACTTACAACAAGGTTTTTCAAAAACTAATGGAAATGTACGATAAACGTATTAAATACTTTGGCGATGATCAACGTTACCCAACGCCATGGATTTTAGGTTTAAAAGGATTAGATTACGTACAATTTGTAAAAAACGATGATGTAAAAAAACCGGCTTACGAATGGTTGAAAAAATCGGTTGAAGGTATGGTTGAAAATTCAGAGTTAGATGTATTACGTATTTTCCTTACAGTATCAAACGCAATGTATAAGGCCGATGCTTCGCATGCCGAAAATTACATTTCCGACTTCACAAAAGTAAGTGGCATTCTGGATCAGATAATTGCAAAACCGGAAATGAAAACAAATGCCGGAGCAATACAGCTTAAACCTGCGCTCGAACAATTATTTGCACAAAGTGGCGCTGCCGATTGCAATACATTGGATAAATTGTACAAAGAGCAGGTTGCTCAAAATCTTACAAACAAAGATGTGCTTACAAACATTGTAGGTTTATACAAACGCGTTCGTTGCATTGAGTCCGATGTATTTTTCTCGGCTGCTGTTGCTTTGTATAAAATAGAACCATCTGCCGAATCGGCTGCTGCTCTGGCTGCTATGTCGTACAAAAGTGGTGATTTTCAGAAAGCGATAGCATTCAACGACGAAGCTACAAAACTCACCACATCGGCTGAAGACAAAGCTGAATATCAGTTTACCAATGCTCAGATTGCATACAAAGAATTAAACAGTTTCACACGTGCCCGCGACTATGCACGTAACTCATTGGAATTCAAGCCTAACAATGGAAAGGCTTATTTATTAATTGGCACCATGTATGCAAATACCCGTGGTATTAGCGATAAACCCGTTTTGAACAAAACGGTATTCTGGGCTGCTGTCGATCAGTTTAACAAAGCAAAACAAGTTGACCCCAATGTTGCCGAAGATGCTAACCGCCTAATCAGAACTTACAGTGGCTATTTCCCATCAAAAGAAGATGTTTTCTTTGAACCTGAATTAGCCGGAAAAAGCTCTTATTATGTGGGTGGCTGGATAGGTGTCACAACATCTGTACGTTAATTTCAGATTGGATTGGAAATGACAATGCACAGATATTCATTTTTCAAAGTAACAATCACCTTTGTGGTGGTTGTTATTTTGTTTATGCAGGGTGCCTGTAGCAAAGAGGTTGAAGCTGGAAAAATTGCAGCTGTCACCGACCGCGCCAAACTTCCTCGCCTGCATGCAACTGACATAACTACAGTCATTTCCGATTCGGGAATTACACGATACCGAATTTCTGCTTCGGTATGGAATGTGTACGACCGTGCTGCCCAACCCTACTGGGAATTTCCCGAAGGAATTCATTTTGAAAAATTCGATGAAAATCTGAAAGTAGATGCCAGTATCCATAGCAAATATGCCCGTTTTAACGAATACGAAAAAGTATGGGAACTACGGGGAAATGTACGCATGATGAACCTGAAAGGAGAACTTTTTGAAACGCCACAGCTATTTTGGAATCAGGGCCAGCAACGGCTTTATTCGGACAGTATAGTGAAAATTACACAGGAAACAAGTATTATTTATGCTGTTGGTTTTGAGTCGAACGAACAAATGACTAAGTATTTATTTAAATCCACAAAAGGGATTTTTCCGGTGGAGGAATAATTTTTTTTGTAACTTTTCTTGCGTAAATAAAAATAATTTATCATCTTTGCAGCCGAAAACAAAACAAAAAGAAATGAACTCAATTTTGACAATAAACAAATTTTGGTGGTGGCACTTGCAGATTAGCTAATCCGTGAGATGTAACACCTATGTATATTGTCAATTAAAAGATATTACAAAAAAGGCTTGTCGGAACTCACGATAAGCCTTTTTTATTTACTATTTACTCATTTACTATTTACCATTTAGATGGATTACTCAATTGATAACAACGGCTACTACGGCGAATTTGGAGGAGCATATATTCCTGAGATTTTGCACGGAACGGTTGAAAAACTGAAAGAAGCTTTCTATGCCATAAAGGATGATGCCTCGTTCAAAGCTGAATATTACGATTTGCTGAAAAATTATGTGGGACGCCCCTCGCCATTGTATTATGCAACACGATTGTCAGAAAAATACGGTACAAATATTTACCTGAAACGCGAAGATTTGAACCACACTGGCGCACATAAAATCAATAATGCGCTTGGACAAATTTTGTTGGCGAAACGCATGGGCAAAACCCGCATTATTGCCGAAACGGGCGCCGGACAACACGGCGTGGCAACTGCCACTGCTTGTGCGTTGATGGGTTTGGAATGTATTGTGTTTATGGGGAAAACGGATGTGGAACGTCAGTTTTTAAACGTACAAAAAATGCGTATGCTTGGAGCAACCGTAGAGCCTGTTACAAGCGGCAACTGGACACTGAAAGATGCCACCAACGAAGCCATTCGTTACTGGTGCTCTAATCCCGATTCTTTCTACATTATCGGTTCCACTGTAGGGCCACATCCATATCCAGATATGGTTGGTTTTTTTCAATCGGTTATCAGCGAGGAAATTAAATCGCAGCTGCAGGAGCAAACGGGTCGCGATTACCCCGATTATTTGATGGCTTGTGTAGGCGGTGGTAGTAATGCCATGGGAACGTATTATCATTATATAAATGATAATCGTGTGAAAATTATATCAGCCGAAGCGGGCGGGCTGGGTGCAGAAACAGGCGAAACTGCTGCAACTATAACTGTTGGTACAGTGGGGATTATTCACGGATTTAAAACGCTGTTGATGCAGGACGAGGATGGTCAGATAACCGAACCCTACTCTATTTCAGCAGGATTGGATTATCCCGGCATTGGACCAGCACATGCCCACTTTGCAAAAGTTGGTCGCACAAAGGTTTATCCCATCAACGACGTTGAAGCATTGGAAGCCGCTTTTGAACTTACAAAACTCGAGGGAATTATTCCCGCAATCGAATCGGCTCATGCGCTGGCATTGCTAAAAAAAGAAAAAGACACTTTCAAACCCGAAGATATTGTGGTTTTAACCGTTTCGGGGCGTGGAGATAAAGATATGGATACTTATGTGAAATATTTTAAATGACAACCCCTAACCCCTAAAGGGGAATAAGAGATATTACTATTGATAATTAAAATTATTTATATGGAAAATCAAAATATAAATTTAGGAGAAAAGACTAACTTCAGTTCCCCTTTAGGGGCTAGGGGCAGACTTTTTGTTCATTCAAAAAAAATGCTTGCCGACCTGGAAACTCCGGTAGGTATATATCTGAAAATACGTGATTTGTATACCAATTCCGTATTGCTTGAAAGTTCCGATTACCACGGTGTCGAAAACAGTTATTCTTATATTGGTTTTTGTCCGATAGGTGGAATTTCAGTCAACCAGTTTCTGATTAAAGAAGAATATCCTGATGGCTCAAAAATTGAAACTCAGGTGACTGGTAAGTTGACAGTAGCGGAGCGCTTTGATGCTTTTCTGAAATCGGTGGAGTTAGTAAAGAACGATAATCCGGTAGGTATTAATGGTTTGTTTGGCTATTCGTCGTACGAATCGGTGCAGTATTTCGAAGATGTAAAGCTGGCAGCGCGCGAAACAGTTCCCGGAAGTATGCCAGGCTTACATTATGTGTTGTTTAAATACATTATTGCTATTAATCATTTCAATAACGAACTGACAATTATTGAAAATTTGCTCGAAGGTGAAACTTCAAAGATAGATGAAATTGAGGAGGTGTTGGAAAATAACAATATTGCAACTTATGATTTTGCAGCCGTTGGAGATGAGAAATGTGATATTACAGACGAGGATTACCGGAAAATGGTAACCCGTGGCAAGGAAGAATGTTTTAAGGGAAATGTGTTCCAGATTGTGCTTTCGCGTCGTTTTTACCAACAATACAAAGGTGATGATTTTAAACTATACCGTACACTTCGTTCGGTAAATCCTTCGCCTTATTTGTTTTATTTCAACTTTGGCGATTTCCGTATTTTTGGTTCATCGCCCGAAGCGCATTTAGTGGTGGATGCCAAAAAGCAAAAAGCATTTATAAAACCGATTGCAGGCACATTCCGCCGCACAGGTAACGACGAAAAAGATGCGGAATTGGCTGAGAAACTAAGCACCGATAAAAAAGAAAATGCCGAACATGTGATGTTAGTCGATTTGGCACGCAACGATTTGAGTCGCAATACCGACAACGTAGAGGTGGATGTTTTCCGCGAAGTACAATACTATTCACATGTGTTGCATTTGGTATCCAGTGTAAGCGGAAAAATGAAACCCGACACTAAGATTATCAAACTTTTTGCCGATACTTTTCCGGCCGGAACTCTTTCGGGAGCACCCAAAATTAAAGCCATGCAGCTGATTGACAGCATAGAACCGCACGACCGCGGACCGTATGGCGGTTGTTTAGGATATATCGGTTTCGATGGTAGTATGAATCAGGCCATAACCATTCGTTCGTTTGTAAGTAAAAATAATACGCTTTACTATCAGGCAGGAGCCGGTGTGGTAGCTAAGTCGGACGAAGAAAGTGAATTGCAGGAAGTGAATAACAAATTAGCTGCGCTGAAACGTGCAGTGGAAGTCGCATCAGGTAAATAAAAAGAGATATGAAAATATTAGTTTTTGATAATTACGACTCATTTACCTACAATTTGGTACATGCAGTAAAAAAGTTGGGATACAGCGATGTGGAAGTGCATCGCAACGACCAGATAGCGTTGGAAGAAATTGCACGTTTCGATAAAATTATCCTTTCACCGGGGCCGGGTGTTCCTTCCGAATCGGGCATTTTATTAGAAGTGATACGCACCTACGCACCTACAAAACCCATTTTGGGCGTTTGTTTGGGCGAACAGGCTATTGCCGAAGCATTTGGAGGTACATTAATCAACCTTACGGATGTTCATCATGGCGTTAGTTCGGTGGTTGATGTAATTGCCGAAGATGTGCTTTTTAAAGGCCTGGGAACAAAACTCGAAGTTGGACGCTACCATTCGTGGGCTGCCGAAAAATCAACTTTACCCGACTGCCTAAAAATTACAGCGGTTGATGAAGAAGGTATGATTATGGCATTGGCACACAAAACCTATGATGTACGTGGTGTTCAGTTTCATCCGGAATCGGTGTTGACGCCTAAGGGGGAACAAATGTTGAAGAATTGGTTGACCTCCCCAACCCCTCCAAAGGAGGGGAATAGAGCGTAAGTCGAACATAATCAAATTATAAAGAAACTTGTTACAAGATTTTTATAATGGAATTTTCAAAAATTTATTGTAATTCAATTATTTAGCTTCTCCTCCCCCTTTGGGGGAGGTCGGGAGGAGGTTTTATGAAACAAATACTTAATCAACTTTTCAATCATCAGTCGCTTACGCAGCAGGAAGCTGCTGAGGTGATGACAAACATTGCTGCCGGAAAGTATAACGATGCGCAGATTGCTGCTTTTATTTCGGTGTATTTGATGCGCAGTATCGAACTCGACGAGGTGATTGGTTTCCGTAATGCATTGCTTGAACTGGCATTGCCAATGGATTTGTCGGAATTTGATGCGCTCGATATTGTAGGTACCGGCGGCGACGGTAAAAATACATTTAATATCTCGACCTGTAGCTGTTTTGCGGTAGCCGGAGCCGGCTATAAAGTGGCAAAACATGGTAACTACGGAGCTACTTCGGTAAGTGGAGCATCCAACGTGCTGGAGTATTTCGGAGCAAAATTCACTACCGATGTGGATGCGATAAAACGCTCGCTCGACGAATCGGGTTTTGCGTATTTGCATGCGCCCTTGTTCAATCCGGCGATGAAAAATGTAGCGCCGATTCGTAAAAATCTGGGAGTTCGTACGTTTTTTAATATCCTCGGGCCGCTTATCAGTCCGGCAAAGCCACAATATCAATGTTTGGGTGTGTATAACCTGAAAATGATGCGTCTTTATAGTTATATTTATCAAAACCTGGGCGTGCAGTATTCGGTGGTACACAGTTTGGATGGTTACGACGAAATATCGCTGACTGATACCTGTAAAATAACCAATAATAACGGCGAATTTGTATTTACGCCTGAACAATTGGGTTTTAAAACGTTGAAGCAGGACGAACTTTGGGGTGGAAATACAGTGGACGAAGCGGCACAGATATTTATGAATGTGCTCGACAACAGAGCCACCGAAGCACAACGTAATGCGGTAATTATCAATTCGGCATTAGCTATTCAGACCCGAAGCATTTATAAGCCGTTAGAACAATGTAAAGCCGAAGCTGCCGAATCGATCCAGAGTGGTAGTGCAAAAAGGGCGTTTGAAAAGTTTTTGGAGATATATAAATAAGCCAATTTAATAATATGCCAATGTGCCAATAATTTGCTCATTGTCTTATTGGCACATTTGCACATTGAAAATGACAATCTTAGATAAAATAATAGAAAGTAAAAAAGTAGAAGTTGCTTCGCGCAAACTTTCAACACCTGTTTCGGCTTTGGAAAAAGCTCCGGCTTTCTCGCGCAAGTGCTTGTCGATGAAGCAAAGTCTGCTAAACTCACAGTCAGGAATCATTTCGGAGTTTAAGCGCAAATCACCTTCGTTAGGGTGGATTCATGAGGATGCCGATGTAGTAGATGTAACTGCTGGTTACAGTGCTGCGGGTGCTTCGGGTATTTCGATACTTACAGACGAGGAGTATTTTGGTGGAACAACCATGGATTTGATGGCTGCCCGACCATTTATTGCTTGTCCGGTGCTGCGTAAAGATTTTGTGATTGACGAATATCAGCTTTGCGAGGCCAAAGCCATAGGAGCGGATGTTGTTTTGCTGATTGCAGCTGCGCTGACAGTTGAGGAGACTCTGAAACTGGCTCAAAAAGCGCATGAATTGGGTATGGAGGTATTGCTCGAAGTGCACAATGCTGAAGAGCTTGGTCATGCTAACGATTACGTGGATATGCTGGGTGTAAACAATCGAAATTTAAAAACCTTCGAACAAAGCATTCAAACTTCGTTTGACCTGGCAGCGTTGATTCCTGATAAATTTGTAAAGGTGAGCGAAAGCGGCATATCAAAAGTAGAAACAGTACGAGAACTTCGCAAAGTTGGTTACAAAGGTTTCCTGATGGGTGAAAATTTTATGAAAGAAGAAAACCCGGCAGAGGCGTTGAAAAAATTTATTGAAAAACTTGCCCCTAACCCCTAAAGGGGAACAGAAATTAGTACTGATAATTATAAATTGAGATATTTACTTGATATTATAAATGAAAAATATACCAAACGATACTATCTTCAACTCCCCCTTTAGGGGGTTGGGGGGCAGGTTAGGAATTAAGATTTGCGGGATGAAACATCCCGAAAACATACAATCAGTAGCGGCATTGCAGCCCGATTTTATGGGTTTTATTTTTTATCCAAAGTCGCCGCGTTATGCAGAGCCATTGGATGTGGAAAACTTGCAATCGCTACCAAAAACGATTCGGAAAATCGGCGTTTTTGTAAATGAAGATTTGGAGGATATTCTGACTGTGGTTTATAAATACAAGCTCGATGGCGTTCAGTTGCATGGTGCCGAAAATGCGGATATCTGTCAAAAATTAAAAGAAGCAGGGTTGATTGTGATGAAGGCATTTCCGATAGCTGAGGCTTATAATTTCAGAGTTACTAAAAAGTACGAAGGCGCCTGCGATTACTTTTTGTTCGATACCAAAACCGAATCGCATGGTGGTTCTGGCGTGAAGTTCGACTGGCAAATGCTTGACGAATATACAGGCGAAACACTTTTTTTATTGAGTGGAGGCATTGCAGCAGATGATGTGGAAGCCATTCTCGAAATTGAACATCCGAAGTTTGCTGGTATAGATTTGAATAGCAAATTTGAAGTAAAACCAGGGTTAAAGAATGTTGAACTGCTGGATGTGTTTCTAAAGCAATTAAGGGGTTAGTTATTTATTGTTATTAATAGTTATTTGCCTTTCAGGCGTTATTAATTGAAAAAACATATTAATTGACTGTCGTCAGTTGTCTGTCGTCCGTCGTCAAGAAATAAAAATGAACAGAATCAATCAATTATTCGACCGTAAAAATAAAAGCATTCTTTCGGTTTACTTTACAGCCGGTTTTCCGAAACTGGAAGATACCGTGCCAACATTGAAATGTTTGCAGGAAAATAGCGTGGATTTGGTAGAGATTGGCGTGCCTTTTTCCGACCCGATGGCCGATGGAATTGTGATACAAAACAGCAGTCAACAAGCATTGCAAAACGGCATGAGCATCCGCAAACTGTTTGAGCAGCTTACAGATATTCGTGAACAGATTCACATTCCGCTGGTGATGATGGGTTATTTGAACCCGATTATGCAGTTCGGTTTCGAGGCTTTTTGTAAAGAATGTAATAGAGTTGGCGTCGATGGAATGATAATCCCTGACTTGCCCATGGCCGATTTTCTGGCAGAATACAAAGAAATTGCTGAACGATATGGTTTGGAATTTATTTTCCTGATTACACCCGAAACTTCCGAAGCGCGCATTCGCGAAATCGACAGTCACACCAATGGATTTATCTACATGGTTTCGTCGGCAGCGGTTACAGGTACGCAGAGTTCGTTCGACAATAAAGTGGATTATTTCAACCGCATCAATGCCATGAATCTGAAAAATCCACGCCTGATTGGATTTGGTATTTCCAATAAATCCACCCGCAACATGGTAAACCGCTATTCCTCCGGTGCAATTATTGGTTCAGCTTTTATTAAAGCGCTACAGGAAACCAATGATGTTAAGACTGCTGTTGCATTGTTATTAAAAAGATTGGAAGAATAAATTCAAACACTAATCATTTATTAATCAAATAATTGCACAACTTTACTTCACAACAATTAATATCTCAAAAAAAATATCACAAAAACATTTTGCAATCTGAGAAAAAAACACTACTTTTGCACTCACAAAATATCGCGGAGTGGAGCAGTGGTAGCTCGTTGGGCTCATAACCCAAAGGTCGTTCGTTCGAGTCGGGCCTCCGCAACACAGAAAAGAGAAATTGTTTTCAATAACAATTTCTCTTTTTTTATATCTATTTATTATTCATACAATTACAGCTATACATTTATCAATACAAAGCCCTGAAAGCAAATATAGCTTTCAGGGCTTTGATGATTTTGCAAAAACAAAACTATTTTGCGTTTATTATTTCGAGAGTATCCGAAGCAATCATAAATTCTTCGTCGGTAGGTATAATAACTACTTTTAGAGTCGAATCGGGCAAACTGAGCACCATTTCTTTGCCACGCGTTTTGGCATTTAGCTCATTGTCAATTTTAACACCCATAAAAGCCAGTTTTTCGCAAATTCGCTGACGTGTAATAGTCTGATTTTCGCCAACTCCTCCTGTAAAGACCAATACATCTGCTCCATTAAGTGCTGCCAGATACGAACCTATGTATTTAATGATACGATATTCGTACATATTGAGTGCTAAAATAGCACGTTCGTTACCATCGGCCACAGCGTTTTCAATTTCACGCATATCAGACGACAAACCGGAAACCCCCAAAACTCCACTATGTTTATTAAACAGTGTAGAAACGGCAGCTGAACCAATCATCTCTTTCTCCATTAGATATGTTACCACACCCAAATCCACATCTCCTGAACGCGTACCCATCATTAATCCTTCTATCGGTGTAAAACCCATTGAAGTGTCAACAGACTTACCATTTTCAACAGCACAAACCGAACCACCGTTGCCAATATGAGCTGTGATTACCTTTGAAGAAGCATAATCCAAACCAAGGAATTCACAAGCACGTTTAGAAACATAACGATGACTTGTACCATGAAAACCATAACGACGTATACCATATTTTTTGTATAATGAATAAGGTATAGCATACATATAGGCATAATCGGGCATAGTCTGATGAAATGCCGTATCGAAAACAGCAACCTGAGGAACATCTGGTAACAATTCGTTGATCGCACGAATACCCGCCAAGTTAGGCGGATTATGCAATGGAGCCATATCGATACACTCTTCAATCATCGAAATTACTTCCTCATCAATCAACATACTGGAATTGAATTTTTCACCTCCATGTACAATACGATGACCAACTGCATGTATTTCTTCGAGCGATTTTATAGGACCATGTTTTTCGCTGGTCAACACACCCAGAATATATTCAATTGCTATTTGATGTTCAAGAACTTCGCCTTTTAGAGTTACCTTCTGTCCATCACGACGTTTGTGTTTAAGGAACGAACCTTTCATTCCGATTTTTTCCACACCACCGGAACCTAATTCCTCTTTGGTGTCCATGTCAATAAGTTTATACTTTACAGATGAACTTCCGCAGTTTAATACCAATATCTTCATATTACGTTTCCTCCTTATTTAATGATATTACCTTTATCGTCGTAACTATAAAATCCACGGTTTGTACTCACACCAAAATGACGCGCACGGAACAACCGCAACAATACAGGTGCCGGTTTATATTTTATATTACCATACTCATCATACAGATTTTCGAGCAATTTTACAACTTTTTCAATTCCCATTTGGTCGGCTGTACGAAAAACACCCTGACGGTGACCAAAACCTACAGTCATAACTTTATCGATATCTTCAACGCTTGCAATACCTTCCATTAATATTCCGCAGGCTTCGTTTAGTTGAATAAGGAAAAGACGTACACTGATAAGTCCGGATGATTCCATTACGGGAACATAATCATGTGAAATGGCTTTTGCAAACTGGCAAACTTTGTCGAATGTATAATCAGAAGTATTGAGTCCGCGAACCACTTCAATAATGTTTGAATCGGGTGTATTCGACATAAAATGAAGACCGATACAACGTTCCTGATGTTCTAATTCGGAAGCAAGCTCTGTAACTACAACTGTAGAAACATTGGATGCAATAATTGCTTTTTCGGAAAGCACTTCTTCTAATTTTTTAAAGACAAGCTTGCGTTGATCAACACTACGTTCGCCATTCTTGTTATCGTAACGTATAGCCTCTATTACAAAGTCGCATCCGGCAAAGTTTTGATAATCGGATGTTCCCTGAATTTTAGCCATAGTGGCTTTTTTCTCATTTTCAGTTAAGCCCCAATGAACAATTTTCTTGTCTAATTTTTCTTCAATTCGTGCATAAGCATTACTTATACTCGATTCGCAGGGCTCGAAAAAAACCACTTCGATACCCTTAAGAGCTGCTGTAGTAGCAATTACACTACCCTCCTTTCCGCATCCCACTACACCGATGCGCGAAAACAATGTCCGGTTTCGACTGCGTTTGCTTAGTCCGTACCGTTCAATTGCTTCAATAATTTCTTCTGCCATATTTTATTATTTTGAGGTAAGAAGCGAGGAGCAAGAGGTTAGTAATTAAACAAATCTACTTGCCTCTTACCTCTAATTCCTTACTGCTTATATTTATTTCATTGCCTGATTGGCTGTAATTGTTATCATTCGTACTATATCATCCACCGAACATCCACGCGAAAGGTCGTTGATAGGCGCTGCAATTCCCTGTAGAATTGGACCTACGGCTTGTGCTCCCGAGAAACGTTCCACCATTTTGTAACCAATGTTACCAGCTTGTAAGTCGGGGAAAACCAATACATTAGCATGACCGGCTATTGTACTGCCCGGTGCTTTGCTTTGTCCGATAGCCGGCACTAAAGCCGCATCGGCCTGCAACTCACCTTCAATTTGCATTTCGGGATTCATCTCTTTCGCAAGTTTTGTAGCCTCAACTACTTTGTCAACCAATTCATGTTTTGCACTTCCTTTGGTTGAAAAACTCAACATAGCCACACGAGGTTCAAAACCGGCAACAGCTTTTGTGGTTTCGGCAGTGGAAACTGCAATTTCCGCCAGCTCCCTTGCTGATGGATTTGGGTTAACTGCACAATCGGCAAAAACCAATAAACCGTCCTCACCAAACTGTGTAGCAGGCGTAAACATCAAGATGGCACCACTTACTACACTAATTCCGGGTTTTGTTTTAATAATCTGAAAGGCAGGACGAAGTACATTTCCTGTTGTATTTTGTGCTCCGGCAAGTTCACCATCCGCATCGCCATTTTTAATCATCAAACAACCCAAATATAAGGGGTCTTTTGCCAATTTGGTGGCATCTTCTAATGTCAATCCTTTGCTTTTTCGAATTTCGAACAGCAAATTGGCATATTCAGCCATTTTAGGGTCAGTTTCGGGATTGATAATAATAGCTTTGCCAATATTTTGCAGGTTATTATCGACTGCAAGCTGTGAAATTTCCTTTTCGTCGCCGATAAGAATTAGTTGAGCTGCTTTTTCCTGTAAAATAATATCAGCAGCTTTAAGCGTACGAATTTCGGTGCCTTCGGGCAATACAATTCGCTGCGGATTAGCCTTCGCACGCTGCATAATTTGATCTAAAAGTTTCATTACAAGTGAATTATTGTATGTATTATTTGTAAAATTTACCCGAAAAAGATGTACTGAATTGCTGTGCAAAGATAATACAAAAACCTCAAATTGCAATGTCGACATTACAATTTAACGATAAAATTATGTGTAATATCAAAAAACGAAGGTTAATGAGCAAAAATTAAGGTGCAAAAAAAAGCCGTTATTTTCGTAACGGCTTTAAATTTCTCAGGAAAAAGAAATGAATTATTTACCTGAACCCTTTGGCCTGTTATGCCATTTATCAATTAATTCTTTGCGGAACGAGCGTTCGGCGTTGAAATAACGGAAAGTGCTTTCGGCCGAAAGTTGCTTTTTAAGCTTTGTGTAATAATTCTTCAGCAGACTTGCTTTTTGTATTTCGGCGTTTATATACCGTTCGTTCATTTCGGCATACTGAGCCTCACTTCTGTTTTCATTATTGCGATAAAAATCACGAAAAAAGTCCTTATTTCGTTCCATTAACCCCCAAACTGCCTTTTCATATTCCAGAAACAACGGTTTTACACGCGCAGCTTCCTGTGAGTTTAAGTTTGCCTTTTCGACCATAAACTCCCACTTCCGGCTGTGTAGGTCATCAATATTCGGACGTTCTTTTTGTTGAGCTAAAGCACTGAATGTCACGAACAAACAAAGAATTAAGACTGAATGTTTCATTATTTTATTCATTTAAATTTGTTTCGATATATTCTAAGTTTTCGACATCATTAACCTGCGACATTACATACAATTCATAATTCTCAGCATTTGCTGTTTTATTATCATTGTAAACCGTATATACTAAGCGGCTCATAAAAAATACACCCAGAAACATGGCTGCCATATATATCCACGGACGAAGCAGTTTAAATGGAGAAACGGGCTTCAATGCAATTTGTGCTTCGAAATTTGTAGCAAAATCTTCGAAGTATTTATCGGGCACAGTAAAAGGTTTCCTGTTTCTGTTTCCGTTTCCGTTTTCGTTTAAATTTATATTCATTATCATAATAGTTACTTTGACCTTTAAAAACAAATTTCGTTTAATTGTGGTTTATTAAAAGATTGATATTTAACATTTAAAGCCTATTATTCTGTTACGAGAAAGCGTTCAATTTTCTTTACAGCATGATGATACGAAGCTTTAAGTGCTCCCACCGAAGTCCCTAAAATATTCTCCATTTCTTCGTAGGTAATATCATCGAAATATTTCATATTAAAAACTAAACGTTGTTTTTCGGGCAACGAAAGGATGGCTTCCTGCAATTTTAATTCGGCAGCGTTTCCATCAAAATAGGAATCCGCTTTCAGATTCTGAAACATCAAGCTTTCCTCATCTTCCATTGAGCCTATATGTTTCAGCCGTTTATTTGCCAAAAAAGTAAGTGTTTCGTTGGTTGCAATACGATACAACCAGGTAGAAATTTGCGATTCACCCCTGAAATTTTCAATTCCGTTCCATGCCTTCATAAATGCATTTTGCATTACATCGTTCGCATCTTCGTGGTCGAGCACCATTTTACGAATATGCCAATATATACGTTCCTGATAAAGCCTAACAATTTTGCTAAAAGCCGCTGCTTTTTGGCGCGGCTCGGCAAGTAAGGTAAGCAACTCTGCATCTGGTTGAATCATGAAGCAATAACTGACAAATTCTGATTTATTTTTTGAAAATAATACGATTTACATAACCTAAGACTAACAAATAGCGAAAAGGTTTAAACAATCGTATTCAACATATACTAAATTCCTTCTCCGCTAAGCGAAATTACTTTTGCAGGGTTTAATCCTCCACCTGAGATTGTAAGCGTTGCAAGATGCTGTCCAAGGCTCGCAGGTCGATAAGTAATCGTGATATTCGTTCCATTGGAAGTATTTGTATTGTCTTTAATCAGAGTTGTTGTAGATACTTCGAACATGGAAGCATGAGTGCCTGTTACCGCTACCGACAAGTTTCCATATACATCTGTTGTTTTGATATTCAAGGTTTTAACTTTGCTTGCATTAAGCTTTGTAGCTGTAAATATAAGTGAACTTTCAACAATACCGGCTTTCAGTTGAGGAGCATTCGGGTCGATAGGCGCTCCTCCCATCAATTTAAATGTTATGTTTTCTGAAGTTTTTGATATTGATGTAATGGCGCGATTAATATCCGTACCACTCCAGGTAGTGGGTATAAACGAACCTGTTGTAAAAGCAGTTCCGGGCGTAGTTGTAGTTCCACTGAGTGGTTGCAAATACACACGCATGTGACTTGCAGCAGTTTGTATTGTACCTGAATAATTGTTCGGGCTATTGTCGTTCCAGGCAGAAGCATCATAATCAATATGCCATATCAACATTCCTTCTCCAGGGAGATAAGTATCCCACCCTGTTTTCTTTCGATACTCGAGCATAAAAAATTCGGTTGGCGATGGATTGGCGCCATTTAGATTGTGGGTGGTAGCCGAAAGCAAATATGCCTGCTGATTAGTATTTGCAGGTGGCGTAGTTACCTGATAAATTGGCAATAAAGTTTTATCACCTGGTGTATTAATTTGCTCGGGAGTAAGCCAACCTAAGAAAAAGCGGTCGTAAACGGAATACGTAGGTGGGGTTTGTCCCGAATTATTGTAAGCCCCACTATCCATAATACTCCAGTCGTCTAAGGTAACCTTGTCGGCACCCGTATGATAGTAGTCCGGTAAACCCAACACATGCCCAAACTCGTGACAAAAAGTGCCAATGCCACACATAGTTGAACCCGATGTTCCTCTCAATTCAGAAGTACAGGCATAATCATAAATTATTTTTCCATCAAATTTTGTGTTGTAATTGGCAAGAGACCATCTATGAGGCCAAATGGTATTAGCAGCTGCCCCCTCGGCTTCGTTGTATCCGGCATAGTAAACAAAAACATTGTCGACCAGTCCATCGTTATCCACATCGTATTGTGTAAAATCCAATCCTGCATTATTAGCAAGTGTACATGCATCTATCACCATTTGTTGCGGATTTATATCATAATCCTCTGTATCATTTTTACCATAATAATCAAGGGTTTGCGGCAACGTAAACGGACCTACCACATCGAACTGTGGCGAAAACAAACCGTAAGATGCTGACTGAAAATAATCGCGGGCAGAACCTGTAGCACCATTCGTTGAATATCCACTTTGATTCAGCAAGTTTGTAAATGCTGTCTGTGGTGTTGGCACAAGATAACTATTGTCCGAAAAATTGACCAATATTACCAATGATTTGGGTGTGCCTGTTAGCGGAAATGCTAGCTGAAGTTTAGTAACCCGCTTAGGAGCATTAACTTTTGCCCTATTAAGTGACTCGTTAACAGGAGTTTGATTCAGAAGTGCAGCGTTTTTTTGCAGTACCTGTACTTCTTCCGGTGTCCGCTTAGAAGCATCACGGGCTATAATTTCCGGAATGGTATTATTTCCATTGAAATCGTATACAAAATATCCATTTGTATTACGCTTCAATTTATAGCCGTCAACAGTAGTTCGGATGCGTCCAAACTCATCGCCATGTAATCGTATAGTAAGTGTACTGCCATCCGGTTGAGAAACAACTACAGGATGAGGAATCGCTTTTACAGCAAATGAAGCAGGAATATAAGCAAAAAAAGAATACAGCGCTGCCAGTATTAAATGTTTTCGTTTCATAAAAGATTTCCTTTTGATAAAAATCAGATTAAATTGTTGAATAAGAATAGCAAATGTAGCAAATTATTTTAGGATGAAACACACATAACTGCACTATGTTTGGATTCTTTCAGTATAATTTCATTGAGTTTCTGTAAAATTCCGTTTTTTCCCTGTCAAAATTTCAGTTTTCAGTTCGTTTTACAAAACTAAATAGAAAGCTGATTTTCAATTTATTTTCAAAAATAACAATCTAAAATAAAAAAATAACTCTGCAAAAATGACAGCCCAACTATCTTATAATCAGACATTATGGCTTATTTTTGGCAATGGTATTTATTTTGCATTAGCAGGTACAAAACAATAAAATTATAAATGTCTAACTTAAAATAATGGAGGATACAACTATGTTACTCGTACGTAATTCAAATCAAACACCATCGTTATTCGATCGCTTTTTTGATGGCGAAATGTTCGACTGGGCAAACCGCAATTTTTCGAACACAAACACAACATTACCATCGGTAAATGTAAAAGATCATGCAGAAGGTTTCACTGTAGAAGTGGCAGCACCGGGATTTGAAAAAGGCGATTTTAAAATTGAACTGAACCGCAATGTACTGACTATTTCGTCGGAAAAGAAAGTTGAAAATGAAACAAAAGAAGGCGAAGTATTTACAAAACGCGAATTTAGTTACCAATCGTTCACCCGTTCGTTTACATTGCCACAAATTGCCGATGGCGACAAAATTGAGGCTGCATACGACAAAGGAATTCTTACAGTAAGCATTCCGAAACGCGAAGAGGCTAAACCAAAACCGGCAAGAACGATAGAAATCAGCTAATGCTGTAAATGCGCTTTTTAACAATGAAGCCGGAGTTTAATACCATTTCAACTCCGGCTTTTTTATTGTTTAAAAGTACTGTTCGTTTTTCTCAGCAAAACTGAATAAATATTCTGAAAACTTTTGCCGGATCGGCAGCCCAAAACTCCATGGCCTTTTGAGCATCTTCGGCACTGAAAATACCACTGATAAGCTCATCTACGGGGCAGTTTCCGCGTTTCATATATTCCATTACCGCTCTGAAATCTTCGGGCATGGCGTTACGCGAACCTCGAATGTCCATTTCTTTTTGCACAAAATATTTGGTTTCGAAAGCTATTTCGGTTTTGGCATAACCAATGCAAACCACACGTCCGGTAAATGCCACTTCGTTGATGGCTGTTACGTAAGTTTGTGGAGCTCCCACAGCTTCAATTACCACATCGGGACCGTAACCGTTTGTCAGTTCTTTCAGTCGTTCACTCAAATTTTCAGTTTTTGAGTTGATAGTATACATAGCACCAAGTCGTTTAGCCAGCGCCAGTTTTGCATCGTCCATATCTACAGCTATCACTTTAGCTCCACGCAGTGCAGCACGTACTACAGCCCCAACACCGATCATACCACAACCGATAACCATAACTATGTCGAGGTCGGTAACTTCTGCCCTGTTTACCGCATGAAAACCAACACTCATGGGTTCTACCATAGCAAAGTCGCGCGAAGTAATTGCTTCGTCGGCCAATACTTTTGTCCAGGGTACAGCGATGTACTCGCACATAGCGCCATGTCGTTGTACGCCAAAAGTCTGATTAAACTGACAGGCATTCGGGCGACCATTCCGGCACGAGGGGCATTTTCCACAGGCTGTATAAGGATTTACCGTACAAGGCATTCCGGGTTTTAAATGTTCGGGAACATTATTACCAACGGCTTCGATAGACGCACCAATTTCGTGACCCGGTATAACCGGAAGTTTTACCATGGGATTTTTACCCAAAAATGTATTTAAGTCGGAACCACAGTAACCAACATAATGTATTTTAACCAATACCTCATCGGCTTTGATTTCGGGTTTTTCGATTTGAACCACCTGCACATGGCCTGGTTCAGTTATTTGTATTGCTTTCATTTAATATTGTACGCATTAATGGCATTTATGCCTAAAATTTTTAATTTATTTTCTTCTGTAAAATCTGATATATAATCAATTACTACCTTCATTACTTCGCTGTATTTTCCGGCTACCAGGCATACCGGCCAGTCGGAACCAATTAATATCCGTTCGGGCCCGAAGGCTTCAAAAACCACATCTAAATAAGGCTTTATATCTTGCGGTTTCCAGTTGTTCCAGTCGGCCTCGGTTACCATGCCCGACACTTTGCAATTTACATTCGGAAATTTTGCCAGTTCGGCAATTTCTTCTTTCCAGGGAGAAAGAATTCCGTCTTTAATCAATGGTTTTGCAATGTGATCCACTACGAAAATCTGTTTTTCGGAACATTGTTTTACCAACTGAATGGTATTTTTTAAATGCTTCGGAAAAATCAAAATATCGTAAGTCAGCTTGTATTTTTCGAGCAACTTAATTCCCCGAATAAACTCCGGGCGAAGCATAAAATCGACATCGGCTTCATCATGAATAACGTGACGAACTCCCACTGCTTTGGGGTATTGTGCAAATATTGCAATTTGTTCTTCGGCCTGTTCCGATTGTAAATCGAGCCAACCTACCACTCCTTTTATGTGCGGATTAAGGTCGGCAAGGCGGAGTAGCCAGTTTGTTTCTTCGAGCGACTGACGCGCCTGAACGGCTATCGACCCATCAAAATCAATCGACCGGAGTTCGGGCACTAAGTCTTCGGGCAAAAAGTTGCGTTTAATCGCCGACATATCTTCTCCCATCCAACCATAATCGGCTGTATTAAAGTGCCAGTAGTGCTGATGACTATCAATTTTCATACGTATTATAAATAAGGATATTCATTACTGATTAAACCACTCACTTTCATATCGTGCCAAAATTCGGCTGGTACTTTGGTAGTTACCGACTCCACATTTCCTTTAATATGTGATGGTTTTGATGTATTCAGTGCAATACTTACCACGCCTGGTGCAGTAGTAGCAAAACTCACACAGGCCACAGCGGGCGAAATTCCATGTTTTGTACACAGGGCAAAAAAATCTTCGCGCCATTTGAAAATGCGTTTATTTTCGTCAGTATCAGGCTGTATTAGTCGATAATCGAAAAACTGACCACCAATAAGAAAACCGGCATGAAACACCGCTGAATTAACAATGCTAATTTGCTGATTGTGTAACAATTGCATAAAATCCAGCAAATCCTGCGGATGGTGCATAATGGTCATACTGTTGGCAAACATTACCCAGTCGAGCGCTACTTCTTTCGAAACTTCCTCTATCACTTTCCAGTTTTTAGCCCCTACCCCTACTGCTTTTACTTTTCCTGCTTTTTTCAAATCGGCTAATGCTTTGTATGCTTCCACAATATGTGCAAACCGAATATCTCTATCTTTTGCCGAAGTGGCTGCCAACAAATACTCATCGGGGTCGTGAACCGAGGCTAATTGTGGAAAATACTTTCCTCCAAGCAGTTGGTTTCCCTGTTCGTAACAGTTCAAAATACCTTCGTAACTAATATCCTGAGCAGCATCGTTTTTCAAATCCATCCAAACTCCCTGTTCGAAAGTAGGTTCGGCTGTAAGTAGCGGCGTGCGTTTCCAACCTAATTTATTACTGATAATTACATCTTCGGGTGCCACATTGAGTTTTTCAAGACATTCTCCCAGTTTTTCGAGTGCTAATCCGGCACCGTATTTTCCGGCACTATCAAAAACTACCGGAGATGGGACATATTCAAGGGCTTGTTTTACAATTTCCAATTTTGTTTCATCCGTGAGTGCAGTGTACAAATTTCCCAGTGCACTTGTTCCAAAAATAATAGGTGGAATTTTCACACCCGTTTTGCCTATTTCGTTTAATTCCATGAAGATTGACTTTATTATGTTGTAATTTATTTAATTGATTTATCGTTTATACACTTTTCCTACTTCCGCTAATCGTTTCACCACATTTTCATCCATCAATCCATCGCGGTTTGGTGCGCAGTTAAGTAGAAAATTGCAGTTTCGTTTATCCAGAACTTTCAAATGTTTATTTACAATATTATCCACCGACATAAGTTCTTCTGCAGGAAATTTTTTCTTCCAGAACCATTCGCTCTGAATGGTTGGCCCCTGCTGAGCTGCAAATTTATTTCCTTCGGGCGCCCATTCGCCCCATGGCTCTTCGAAATGGAAAAAATCCAGATTTTTATACACTTCATCAAGCGGCAATTTCCGTCGCATTTGATAATGGTCGGTAATCAATATTTGAGGTTGCAACGATTTGATAAACTTAAAAAGCGTATCGTGGTCGGCCTGCGTCCATTTGGTACCACAATTTCCCCAACCATCGAAGGTAATAGAGCGAAATTTTCCGTAGTTAGTAAGCAACTCTTTTAGCTGCAATTTAATCAATTTGATGTCGTCGGGAGTAATATCGCCCTCAATGCCCAGGGTTCTGTCCCAAATTGAAAAATAAATATGCGGTTCAATGCCTTGCTTACGAAAAGCCTTGCAATATTCGCGAACAATATCGCGCCCTTTGAGTGATGTGGAAGCCACATCGTAAGTTGTAGCCTTACTGTCCCACAGACAAAAACCATCGTGATGTTTGGTCGTAAGTACGGCATATTTCATTCCGGCACTTTTGGCGGCTTTGGCCCATTGATTGCAATCTAATTTTGCAGGATTAAAGCTCATGGGGTCCTGTCCCGGATCAACCCATTCCTTTTCGTGGTAGGTTCCCATATTGAAATGGATAAACATACCGAATTTCAATTTGGTAAAATCGCTGCGTAGTTTCTCAAGCTTCTGAGCATTTACCGCTACCGTCAGCACTAGGATTAATGCTGTAAAATAAAATTTATTTTTAAAAAAATACATACTTATAACCTGTTAATTTAAAATTATCTTGCCGTTTTATCAATCTCAGTTTTATCAATGTCAGCACCCGTTTTACGCAGGTTTAGCCAGGTTGTTTTGTTGAGTTTAGGATAACCTTCCTTGCGAATACGTTCGCCTAATTTACGGAAATTTAAAGCTACATCTTCGGGTATGGAACCATCGGGTTTTGGACCAAAATTCAACAACAAGTTAGCATTTTGGTGAGCAGCCCCTTCGAGCATTTTCCATAGTTCAACGTCGCTAACACATGGATAATTGGGAGTCCACTCCCAGTTGCGCTGACTGGTAACTGCCACTTCGGCTTTTTTTACCATATTGCGTTGCCATGCCTCGTCGGCCAAACGTGCAATTTTCTGACTATTAGCATCTTTTCCTGAATAAAACGAACTGATAGATCGCAATTCGCGTTCGCCCACCAATACATCTTCGGTACCGGTAATTCCCGTTTTGAAATGAATAAGCGCGTGAGGTTGGTATTTGTGAATTTCGTCGTAAATTTCCTGTGTATTAAACAGTTCGCTGTTTGCCAACACACCACCAAGCGGGTCAAACCAAAAACCGGCTATCGGGCCATAATTGGTCGAAAGTTCGCGCAACTGATCTTTGCAAAATTGGGTATAATGTTTAAAATCTTCCGGTTTCTGATACTTAAAATAATCAGGTTTTGTAGCATAATTCGGACGGGCATTTTTATACAAGCTATTATCGATAAAATATGGATGCGTCCAGTCGATACCAAGCGAATAATAAATGAAAAGCGGCATTTTACGTGCTCTGCATTCCTTCGCTAATTCAGCCACAAAATCGCGTTTCATAGGATAATCCCAACTATCAAATTCGCTATACTTGCTATTCCACAAGCAAAAACCATCGTGATGTTTGGCTACAAAAGTAATGTAGCGCATGCCACTTTCTTCGGCTAATTTCACTATAGCTTTGGCATCGAAACCCGATGCGTCCACTTCACGAGCAGTTTTTATATATTCGTCGAGCGGTATAGTTTTACGATACATGGCCCATGCTTCGTGGTATTTGCCCCACACTCCCCAATGGATAAACATGCCCATACGCGCATCTTCGAACCAAGCCAAGGAGGCTTCACGTGGATTTTTTTTGTACATTTCGGTATAATCTTTCAGAAAGTAAGGCATTTTTGCCTTGCATTTTGCTTCAACTGTCGATAATACTGTGGCTAAAAGGATGGAGAATAAAATGATTCGTTTCATTGTTTATTATTTTGAAAATTGAATTTTAAATGTCAGCACTTCAAATTTTGGTAATGAAGTTGGTTTTTGGATAATAAGGGCATCGGATTTTTGCTCCCAACGAAGTTTTTCCTTACTTCCCAGTATGCTAACCGATTTTATTTTTGGATTGCCTGTGTTCAGACCTAATTTTGCCAAGGTAATTTTTGAAGTTGGATTAACCATGTAAAAAGCAAACACAACGCCATTTTTCACCGTATATCTTACATCGCCTTCGCGGTAAGCACGTGTGTCTTTCAACCCACCAAAATGTCCTTTTTCCTGTTGTTCCACTGTCGAAGGGCCTTCGCCATACACTTTCCATGGGCGAGAAGCGTAAATTCCTTCACCGTTTATTTTTATCCAGTTACCAATTTCATCTAAAATATTTAATACATCCGGTTCCAAATCTCCTTCAGGCGTTTGTACTACATTGAGTAATAAGTTTCCATTTTTACTTACTATATCAATCAACATTTGAATTACCTGTGTAGAACTCATGTAATTTTGTCCGGTTCGGTAATACCAGTCGCCTATCGATGTATCAGTTTGCCATGGATACTTGCTAATTGAATCCATCACACCACGCTCTACATCTTGCACAAAGCGGTTTTTCGAAGGTTCCTTGCAATTGTAAACAGCAGTAAGCTTACCTTTATTTGCCTCCATATTGCTGTTGTAAAAATGAGCAATCATGCTGCGACCTACTTCATTGCCAAATGGCAAAGCGCAGTCGGAATAAAGCAATTCGGGCTTGTACATGTCCACCACTTCTTTTATGCGGTCGTACCATTCTTTTTGCCAAGCGGGATTTTTAGTCATCCAGCCATTATCGTCGGGAGCTGCTTTGGTGTGGTATAAATCCTGATATGCAGGGTTGTTGGCATCGTAGGGAACTCCCGCTTTGTCACCCGTAATGTCGGCACTGTGAGCGGGCTGATACCAGGTGTAGCTTGCTGCCAAATGTTCGGACAGACCAAAATGCAGTCCCTGATTTTTAGCTGCTTGCTGCCATAACCCCACAACATCTTTTTTGGGACCCATATTCACCGAATTCCATTTGTGAATTTTTGAGTTCCACAGAAAAAAATTATCGTGATGTGTGGCCATACTCACAAAATACTTTGCTCCGGTTTTTTTGTACAACTTCATGAGTTCCTCCGGGTTCCAACGTTCAGCTTTCCAAAGAGGTATTATATCCTTGAAACCAAAAACAGAAGGATGACCATAGGTCTTCAGATGGTATTCATAAACACCTTTTTCCCAACTGCGTTGCGGGTTTTGAAGATACAATTTTCGGGCATACCAATCGCCCTGACGGGGAACTGCCTGCGGACCCCAATGCGACCAAATCCCGAATTTTGCATCGCGAAACCATTGTGGATATTCGTAGGTGCTGAGTGATGAATCTGTTGCTGAAAATTTGCCTGCTTCAACCGGTAATAGTTGATTTTGGGCTTGAAGTAAATTATTTCCCAATGTCGAAGAAATAAGTAATACTGAAATAAAAAGTGATTTTTTAATTAAATTCATTTGTCGTATGTGATTTAAAATTTATTTGTGTAAATTATTTTTTACAACTAACAAAGATAATTGTATATCAGCCAAAAAGATTGTAAATTTGCAACCAATATGTGTACAAAACAAACAAAATGCATAATTTACCCGAACAACAAAAATACGACCCCTGGGAAATAAAACAGGAAATTGCCGACCTTAAAATTGAAGTGCATTGCAGCAGATATTGGATGCTTTCGGAGTGGGAATGTGCCAATTTATCGATACCTTTTTGGCGGATTTATCACAGCCGGGTGGGTGGTTCGTATGTGCAGTTCAAAGGTCGCGAAATGGAACTGACAAATGACATATTGGTTTTAATACCTCCCTACACTGCATTTTCATCGCGCATAAAGCCTAAAGCGGTCAATCATGAAAGCATCAAAGGTGTGCGAATTTCCAATGAGGAGCAAATAGAACTTTATAAAAAATCAGGATTATCGGATCAGTTTTTTGTGCATTTTAATTTAGGTTTTCCTTACGATAAAATGATTCCGGACATTTATGTATGTACCTTAAACGAATATTGGAAAAACACGTTAAAGACAATTGAAAATGAGCGCTTAAACAATCTTAATTCGATTGGATTTTATGAATCGTTGCAGCTAAACGGACTGATTATATACGCTTTGCATTCACTTTTGCCCGATAAATGGAACATGAATTTTCCCGATAAACGTATTGCTAAAGTAATAAGCTTTATCGATGAGAATTTAGATACGGAACTGCAAAACAGCCAATTAAGTGAGGTAGCCAGTATGGCAACAAATTCATTTGCCCGCCTGTTTAAAAATGTAATGCAACTAACTGTACAACAATACATTCAGCAAAAACGAATCGAACGGGCAATTATGCTTTTTCATCATTCGTCGCTCGAAATTGATGAAATAGCCGGCGAATGTGGTTTTTACGACCGGCACCATTTTTCGAATGTTTTTAAAAAACAAACCGGTTTTTCACCCGCCAGATACAGGCAAAAAATTGGTTAAACGATTATCGATTTTTTTCAATTCAAAATTTTCCCATCTTTCATCTCAATTACTCTGTCAGAAAGCTGAGCCAATTCCTTATCGTGAGTAACAATCACAATTGTCAACCCGAATTTGTCGCGCAATTCGAACAGCAGTTTATGCAATTCTTCTTTGTTTTTGCTATCCAGACTTCCTGAAGGTTCGTCGGCTAATATCACCGAAGGCTGATTAATAAGCGCACGAGCTACTGCAACACGTTGCTTTTCGCCACCCGAAAGTTCGGAGGGTTTATGCTCCAACCGTTCGCTTAGTCCGAGATAGGCAAGCAGTTCTTTGGCGCGAGCAGAAGCCTTTTTGGACTCTGTACGGGCTATTAATGCCGGAATCATCACATTTTCGAGCGCACTGAACTCTGGCAAAAGCTGATGAAACTGAAATATAAAACCAATTTTCTGATTTCGGAACTCGGCTAACTTTTGCTCGTTTAAGGTTGAAAAATCAACACCATCAATACGAATCTCGCCACTATCGGGCTTATCGAGCGTACCTATAAGCTGCAAAAGCGTTGTTTTGCCTGCACCACTTGGTCCCACTATCGAAACAATTTCGCCTTTGGCAATGTCCAGACTTACGCCTTTGAGCACTTCGAGCGTATCAAAACTTTTATGTATATTTTTTACGTGTATCATTATTTACTTCGTGTTATTGGTTGTTATTCATAGTTATTGGTAGTTGTGAATTGATTTTTGTGCAAAGTTATTTGTTTAAACTGATAAAAAAGAAATTTATTTCAAAAAATCGTATCTTTGTGTTCAAAATAAGCGAAGTGAATGATTGATAATGACTTTGGGAATATTGAGTTTATACGGAATGCGCGTTCGAAATATATTCGGGCGCAAATTTTGGCGGATGGACTAAAGGTTATGGTTCCGATTGGAGTTTCGGAGAGCCAAACCATTGATTTTCTTAACTCTAAGAAAAACAGCATCTTAAAAAAACAGCAGGCGTTACGAATAAAAAAAGAAAATCATTCGTTAGCAGTCAATTTTGAAAACAACATTCAAACACTTACCTTTGTGGTGCAGGCAAAATCAGTAGAGCGAAAAGATATTTTCTTTTCACTAAAAGATGGAATGTTGACTATTGAATTTCCGAAATTGGCAAATTTAAAAACAGAAAAGTCTCAAAAACAGTGCTGGAACGGTATCAATTATTTCCTGCGCAAAGAGGCCAAAAGGCTCCTCCCCGACCGAGCCAAACAATTGGCCGGTAAATTCGGGTTTCAGTATGCCGGTATAAAAATACAGTCCAGTAAAACGCGTTGGGGAAGTTGCTCACGGGCACGGAGTATTAATTTATCTATGTATTTAATGCTATTGCCGTCGCATTTAGTGGATTATGTGATTCTTCACGAGCTTTGTCATACCAAAGAAATGAACCACAGCGATAAGTTTTGGGCATGGATGGACAAGGTAACTGAAAATAAAAGTAAAGAATTAAGAACTGAATTAAAAAAATATAATATGCCTTAATGATGTGATGATGCGATAATGTGGTGATGTGATGATGAACTTAATTTCCTAATTTCTTATTTTCTTAATTTCTAATTTCTAACTATATCATGATAAGTACAAAACCTTTTACATTCGACAGAGTAATACGTCTGATTATCGGACTTACAGTACTCGTATTAGTGTTTTTATTATTAAAACGACTTAGCAATGTGCTGCTACCATTTATTATTGCGTGGCTGCTTGCTTATATGCTTGACCCGGTTGTGCGTTTTTTTCAGTACAAACTAAAGTTGCGAAACCGACTTATTTCGGTTATACTTACCATATTAGTTGCTGCCGGGGTAATTACCGGACTTGGGTATATAATTGTGCCGATTGTGAGTAGTGAAATTGCAAAATTATACGAAATAACGAGCACTTATTCAAAGAGTCTGGATATTGATACATTTTTACCTGTAGCATGGCAAAATGAGATAAGTCAGTATTTTCTGTCGATTGATGTTCAGACATTACTTCAAAATCAGAATATTCTGGAGTTTCTGAAAAAAGTAGCGCCTCAGATTTGGGAACTTCTAAATGGCTCACTGAGCTTGCTGCTGGGACTTACAGTGGTCATTATCATATTTTTGTATATGTTTTTTATATTGCTGGAATACGAACGGGTTACCGAAGGCATGGTAAATATTATTCCACCCAAATACCGACCGCTTATCACCGAAATTTTGCACGACCTCGAAGTAGGTATGAACCGCTATTTCCGCGGACAGGCATTGGTTGCCTTTATTGTGGGTGTACTGTGTGCCATAGGTTTTAGCATTATCAACTTACCCATGGCTGTTTTGTTTGGTTTGCTTATAGGTGTGCTCACATTAGTTCCCTACCTCAAAGTGGTAGCCATAGTTCCCGGACTTTTACTCGGATTTTTGCAATCGGTAGAAACAGGACAAAATTACGGCACCATTTTACTGAGTATCGCAGTGGTATTTCTTATCGTTCAGGCAATAGAAGATATTGCTATTTCGCCAATAATTATGGGTAAAGTTACGGGACTGAATCCGGCTGTTATTCTGCTTGCTTTATCGATATGGGGTTCACTTATGGGCATGCTCGGACTAATTATAGCTTTGCCACTCACCACATTGGTTATTTCGTACTACAAACGATTTGTTTTAAATGATAATTCGGACGAAATGGAAGAAGAAAAAGTCCCGATTGAAAACGATTAAGTAAAATGAAACATTTAGTTTAGCTAAACTGTTGCATTTAAAAATAAACTTCGAGTAGTAATCTCTATCAACACAAAATTCCTGTCAAAAATAAAAAAATGAAATCAGAAATAAAAACTAAATTAATTGATTCATATCGTTTTACATCTGAATCAGAACCTACTGATGAGCAATTGAGACTGCTTATGAAAGAAGTAGGAAATGATGTACGTAAAAGAGCTGAATCAGCAAAAAAAAGATTTCAAATAGAGCTTCAGCAATTATGTTCTATTAAAATTAATCAACCGATTAAATAATGAAACCAAAATTAGTAGTTATTGCTGGACCTAATGGTTCCGGAAAAACCTCTGTTACAGATAAAATTCTCCAACATGAATGGATTGAAGGGTGCATCTATATCAATCCGGATTACATAGCACGAGATGAATTTGGTGATTGGAACTCCCCTGAAGCTGTTTATAAAGCCGCAAAGCGAGCAGAACAAATCAGAGAAAATTGTTTAATAAACAAACAGGGAATACTTTTTGAAACGGTACTTTCTGCTGATGACAAGTTATCATTTATAAAAAGAGCAAAAGAAGCAGGTTATTTTATTCGTTTGTTTTTTGTCGGAACAGATTCTCCCACAATAAATGCTGCCCGAATTGCCAATAGGGTAATGGAGGGTGGGCACGATGTACCAATATCAAAAATAATCAGCAGATATTCCAAGTCAATTGCAAATTGTGCAAAAATTTCCGGAATTGTAGATCGATTGTACGTTTACGATAACTCAGTTGACTTTGCTGATCCTAAGTTGCTTTTTAGAGCCTCCGAAGGTAGAATAGAAAAAACTTACCAGCAAATTAATTTTTGGTCAGAGAATATATATAAAAATTTATTACTTCAACTATAATTTAGTATTGAAATACTGACCGGTGGATTTCGAAATAGCTTTCAGCAAAATAAAATCATATTTTTACATAAATATTTAAATGCATATATTGTTTATTTAAAAAAATAAATATCTTTGCGAAAAACAACTCAAGCAAAAACAATTTCAAAATTCAGCCCGTATGCCATTACCCGTAAAACCAGCCCGTCAGCCCCGCCGCTCAAAAGCAGCAATCGAACAAGCCGTAATGGAAGCAGTAAGTTCATTAATTGATGAGTTAGGGTTTAATAAAGTTACATTAACAGGAGTAGCTGCCCGTGCGCAAATTGAACCGACGGTATTTTATCGCCGGTACAGCAATCTCGAAGAGTTGTTCGAAATTTACACCCATCGGTTCGACTATTGGTTAGCCAACATCACCGAACTAATGCCCGAGAATCTGACCGACGAAGAAAGCATGAAGTGGATATTACTGAATCTGATTCGAGCGCTTCACAAAAACCGCGGCATGCAGCAAATGCTTATCTGGGAGCTTTGCGACGACAATCCGATTACCCGCCGAACTGCCATGCTACGTGAAAAAATCAACGAGCAGCTGATACTCGAAATGGAAAAACGGTTTAAATCTTCAGGCGTTGATTTAAATGTTATGGCTGCATTGATAATTTCAGGCATTTATTACCTTATTTTACACCGGAATATGTCTACGTTTTGCAATGTGGACTTCACTACCAAATCGGGGCGCGACCGCTTAGAGAGCACTGTTGATCAATTAGTTACCATGGTATTTGCATCGATTAGAGCCCAACAACAGCTGAATGAACAGCAAAAAGGGTAACTTATCAGTTTGTAAAGTAAGTATTAATGATTTATTTTCTAAGTTTTATTTTACGACCCCCAACCCCCTACTGGAGGCTAAGACATATTCTCCAGAAAAGATATGAAAAATAAAATATACTGCGTCTTAAAGCCCCCATTTGGGGTTTGGGGGTCGTAAGAATACATATCATTAGAAATTATTAAATAACAAAAATCCCCGCCAAAATAATTTTGAGCGGGGATTTTGTTTTCTTACGGCAACAAATCAAAATGGTAAATCGTCGACAGCAGGAGCTTCCTGCATTTCGGGAGCAGGCTCGGCTACAGCGTTTGAGGCAGGTTCTACGCCTTCGGGCTTACGACCCATAAACTGAATTTCATCAGCCACAATCTCGGTAAAATTGCGTTTAATACCATCTTTCTCATAGCTACGTGTCTGAATTTTTCCTTCCACATAAATTTGAGAGCCTTTTTTGATATACTTTTCGGATAAGGTTGCTAATCCGCGCCAGGCAACAATATTGTGCCATTCGGTGCGTTCGGGCACCTGTGTGCCATTTTGAAGCGTGTAACCACGTTCGGTAGTAGCCATAGTAAATCGCGCCACTGCAACATCTTTCTCAAGATAACGTACTTCGGGGTCTTTCCCCACATTCCCAACAAGGATAACTTTATTTACAGACATAAAAATTTGTTTTTAAAGAGGTTTTAAAATGTTTAAATATCGGGTCAAATGTAGCGTTATTTTTTAAACAAACAAATACTTTTTGAAATAAATTTTAAAAATATTTTCAGATTATCTTTTCGATCCACGAGTACCTGTTGACGGTCGGTTATTTCTGCCCTGTACTTTTTTGCGTTGCGAAGGTGCAGTGGAAGAAGCTCCTCGTTTATCGCGCGATTTTCCGGTGCGTGGTTCCGAAGGTGTTTTTGCAGGCTTTCGATAATCTGCCGAAACAGGCTTGTGCTTTTTGGCAGCCGGAGGATTTGCGGTTGTTGATTTTTTTACTGCCGGTTTTTGTTCACTTTGTGAGTTGGCAATGGCTTTGTTCAGCTGTTCCATTTCGGAATCCGTAAGCAATCGCCACTCGCCGGTAGGAATTCCTTTGAGCGTAATATGCATAATCCGAACACGTTCCAATTTTTGTACTTCGTAGCCGAAATATTCGCACATGCGGCGAATCTGTCGATTCAGACCCTGTATAAGTGTAATACGAAAAGTATAAACCGACTCTTTAGCCACCTTGCATTTTTTTGTCATTTCGCCCAGAATAGGAACTCCATTAGCCATTCGGCGAATAAAATCGTCGGTTACAGGTTTATCAACTGTTACCACATATTCCTTTTCGTGCTTATTGCCTGCACGTAGTATTTTGTTTACAATATCGCCGTTATTTGTCAGAAAGATTAACCCCTGCGAATCTTTATCGAGCCTGCCCACCGGAAAAATCCTTTCGTGATATCCAATGTAATCAATAATAGAATCGCGCACGCCGGTCTCGGTGGTGCTTACTATGCCTACGGGCTTATTAAAAGCCATTATCAGGTATTCGTCAGCCGCCTTTACTTCCACCGGATTACCGCTCACAAGTACTTTATCGTGCTTCGAAACCATGGCGCCCACTTCGGCTCGTCGGCCATTAACCATAACGTGTCCGGACTCAATAAACTTATCGGCCTGCCTCCGCGAACACATACCACTATCACTTATAAACTTATTTAAACGGATTTTTTCAGCCATGCTATTTTACTTTTAATTTTACATTAACACATTATTTACATGTCGTCCCTACGGGACTTTGAGATTTTTTATATTCATGCCTTTTACCATATTTTCGTGACTACGTCACTTTTTGTAGAATTAATATGACAAAACAGGATTAGTTTGAATGTACAAAGATAGTTTAAAAATTGCATTATAAATACCTACAGAGAAGTAAGTCTTCAGGTAGCTCAATTCTGATTTTTTTTGATTATTTTTGCAACCTGAAATCAATTTACAAATAAAACACCATGCAGGTTTATAAATATCCCCCCCGCGAACAATGGAAAGAATTGCTTGCACGTCCTACTTTCGACAGCACACAGCTTTTCGAAACCGTACAGCAGGTACTGGACGATGTAAAACAAAACGGCGACAAAGCGGTGCGGACTTATACCGAAAAGTTTGATAAAGTTTCGCTCGCATCATTCGAAGTAACAAAAGAAGAAATGGCTGAAGCAGATACACTTGTGTCGAAGCAACTGAAAGAAGCTATCGAAATGGCGCGTCGCAATATCTGGAAATTTCATGTGGAACAACAACAGGATTTTCCGGAAATTCAAACTTCACCCGGCGTGCTTTGCTGGCAAAAGGCAGTAGCTATCGAAAAAGTAGGTTTGTATGTGCCGGGCGGTACTGCACCTTTGTTTTCCACTGTTTTGATGCTTGGTATTCCGGCTTCAATTGCCGAATGCAAGGAAATTGTACTTTGCACACCTCCCAATGCCGAAGGAAAAGTTCATCCGGCGGTACTTTATGCGGCAAAAATTGCCGGCGTACACCGTATTTTCAAAATTGGCGGCACGCAGGCAATTGCTGCTATGGCTTACGGCACCGAAACGGTTCCTAAAGTGTACAAGATATTTGGTCCCGGCAATCAATATGTAACTGCTGCCAAACAATTGGTTTCGTTGCGCGATGTGGCAATTGATATGCCTGCCGGTCCGTCGGAAGTAGAAGTGCTTGCCGACAATACCGCCAATCCGGCTTACGTGGCTGCCGACATGCTTTCGCAGGCCGAACATGGTGCTGACAGTCAGTCAATTCTGATTACCGTTGACGAAAGTTTGGTTGAAAAAGTACAGGAACAAATTGAAATACAATTAGCTCAGCTTCCCCGCAAAGAACTTGCCGCCAAATCGTTGGCTAACAGCAAAATAATTGTACTTAAAACATTGGAAGAAGCTGTAGAAATGACGAATGAATATGGTCCTGAACATTTGATTATTTCAACACATTATCATAACGGAGTAGCTGCGAATATTACCAATGCCGGTTCGGTATTTTTGGGCAACTACAGCCCCGAAAGCGCCGGCGATTATGCTTCGGGAACAAACCACACATTGCCAACAAATGGTTATGCCAAAGCTTACAGTGGCGTAAACTTAGATAGTTTTATTCGCAAAATTACGTTTCAGCAATTATCGAAAGAAGGACTTACGAACCTCAGCAATGCCATTGTACTGATGGCCGAAAACGAAGAATTGCAGGCTCACAGCAATGCTGTAAAAATAAGATTAGACAGCGAAGTACAAGAACGGGTTAAGGCGGAAAGAAGATAGAACGAGTCAATAAGACAATGTGCCAATATGCCAATAAAGAAATGAGGTAATTAGCATATTAAAAATATTGGCACATTGGCACATTGGCACATTGGCACATTGGCACATTAACAAATTGGCATATTTAAAATTTATGATTAACGAATTATTGCGCGAAAACATTAAAAACATGCAGCCTTATTCGTGTGCGCGCGACGAATTTAAAGGGGAGGCTTCGGTGTATTTGGATGCCAACGAAAATCCGTATAACAACCCGTACAACCGCTACCCCGACCCTCTGCAATGGAAATTGAAAGAGGCTATTTCGAAGGTGAAAAACGTACCTGCCGAAAATATTTTTCTTGGCAACGGAAGCGACGAGCCTATCGACCTGCTTTACCGTGCCTTTTGCGAACCCCGTCGCGACAATGTGGTAGCCATTGAGCCTACTTATGGCATGTATAAGGTTTGTGCAGCTATTAACGACGTGGAATACCGCAAAGTAGAGCTGAATGCAAATTTCGACATTGAAGCATTTAAACTGATAGACTCAGCCAATGTCGACACCAAAATTATCTGGCTTTGCTCGCCCAACAATCCTACCGGAAACAGTCTGAACTCCGAACAAATTCTGAAAGTGCTGCAATGGTTCAGAGGAATAGTGGTAGTTGATGAGGCTTATATTGATTTTTCGAAAGAAAGTAGTTTTTCGGAATATATCAAAATTTTCCCGAACTTGGTTGTTTTACAAACCATGTCCAAAGCATGGGGAAATGCCGCTATAAGGCTCGGAATGGCTTTTGCTTCGGTAGAAGTAATTCAGGTTTTGAACAAAATAAAATACCCGTATAACATCAATATACTTACACAGGAACACGCACTGAAAGTTTTAGCCAATCCGCAACAAACTACCAAATGGGTGCAAACCATTTTATCGGAACGCAAACTACTTATTAAGCAACTGAAAGAACTTGATTTGGTAAAACACATTTACCCCACGGATGCCAATTTTGTATTGGTAAAAGTAGAAAATGCACAAATAGTTTATAACTGGTTAGTAAATAAGGGAATAATTGTTCGAAACCGGAGCACAGTAACGCTTTGTGGCAATTGTTTGCGAATCACGGTTGGCAATTCCGCCGAAACCAATACACTTATAAATGCGCTAATCGATTTCGGGACGGTATTTAAATAGATTTACTCCAAAACGGTTACCCAACCATGGGTATCGGGTTCGTCGCCGTACTGTATTGCCTGAAGTTTGTGATAGAGTTTATCGCTGAATGTTCCGGGTTTGCCATCTTTTGCAAAAACGTACGAAACACCTGTGTCGTAATCGTCAATGCGTTCTATGGGGCTGATAACAGCTGCAGTACCACAGGCGCCGGCTTCTTCGAAAGTTGCTAATTCTTCAACAGGAACTTTGCGCTGTTCTACTTTCAGACCAATTTCTTCGGCAAGCACCATCAAACTTTTATTGGTAATGGATGGAAGTATCGATTCCGATTTGGGTGTAACGTATGTATTTTCTTTTATACCAAAAAAGTTAGCAGCACCGCACTCGTCGATGTATTTTTTTTCTTTGGCATCCAAATAAAATATATTGGAATATCCCATCTCGGCAGCTCGTTTTCCGGCTACAAGACTGGCAGCATAATTTCCGCCTACTTTGTATTTGCCCATTCCGAGAGGTGCGGAACGGTCGTATTCGCGCATAATTACAAAGGGCGTAGTTTGAAAACCACCTTTGAAATACGGACCTACGGGAGTTACAAATACAATAAACATATAATCGTGCGAGGGTTTTACACCCACCTGAGCGCCGCTTCCAAACAAAACAGGGCGAATATACAGCGATGCCCCAGATTCATAGGGTGGTACAAAGCGCTCGTTCAGTTTAACAGCCTTCAATACAGCTTCTTCGAATAACTCAACAGGCACACGAGCCATCAACGTTCCATCGCTCGAATCCTGCATACGGAGTGCATTATCGCGCATACGGAAAATACGGATTTTACCATCCTTGCCACGAAACGCTTTCAGTCCTTCGAATGACTCTTGTCCGTAATGCAACACAGTAGCAGCTATATGTAGCGAAATATATTCGTTATCGTGCACTTCAATTTCGCCCCATGCACCATCCGAATACGTGCAACGGATATTGAAATCCGTTTTCATATAACCAAAACCGAGGTTTTTCCAATCCATTTCCATAAAACTATCTATTTTATCAGGCCTTTGCAGCCAGTTCGTTGAGTTTGTCCATAACAGCCTCCATCAACCACCGGGGGGTAGATGTGGCACCACAAATGCCGATTTTTTTTGTCAGGTCAATATTCAACTCAGCCACTTCGTCGGGGTTCGAAACAATGTACGAATTCGGATTTATTGATTTGGCATGCTCGAAAAGCACTTTGCCATTTGAGCTTTTTTTGCCACTGACAAAAACAATAATGTCATTTTGCTCTGCAAAGGTAGTAATATTTGGGATTCTATTTGCAACCTGACGGCAAATTGTGTCCGAAAATTCGAATTTTGCGTCATTTTCCATTTTGCCCTGCACGGTTTCAACTAACTGATTGAAACCACTTAGCGATTTGGTGGTTTGCGAAAACAGGCGGATATTTTTCGAAAAGTCCACTTTATCCAACTCACTTTCGTCTTCAATTACAATGGCATTACCATCAATCTGACCGACTAATCCATTCACCTCAGCATGTCCGTGATGTCCGTAAATCACAATTTGTGTGTCGGGAGTCGGCACAGTTTCGTAGGCTTTTTTAATGCGCGATTGCAGTTTAAGCACTACCGGACACGATGCATCCACCAATGTAATATTATTTTGCTTCGCAATTTCGTAAGTACCTGGCGGTTCGCCATGCGCCCTGAGCAACACCTTTACATCACGCAGTTTTTTAAATTCATCGTGTGTAATAGTTATCATTCCCAGTGCTGCCAGGCGCTCCACCTCTTCACCATTGTGAACAATATCACCCAGACAATAAAGTGTTTCACCTTTTGCCAATTCCTCCTCCGCTTTCTGAATGGCATTCACCACACCAAAACAAAAGCCTGATTTTTTATCTATTTCAATCATTGATTCATTTACTATTTTTTCATTTACAATTTACAATTTAAACTGTAAATGGTAACAGGTTAAATTGTCGATGATTCTAACGTTTTTTCGGCAAATAATGTTCGTAAAAGCTACCAATGTATATTGGGGAAAGTAATGAATTATCAAAGTTAAATTTTAAAAACTGATTTTCAAGTTCTCTCTATTTATCCTTCTTCGTAAATAATCCATATATAACCCATATATAACCCGTATATAATCCATATATAATCCATATCATAGATATATGAATTATATATGGATTGTTTTTGTATTAAATCTGAATTATTTATAGTTTTATTAGCTTACAGCTACGGCAATGATGCGAACCAGTTAATTTACTATTTGACAATTTACCATTTACTATTTAATACTATAGTCATCCAATTAACTGATGAACAAATCAACTATTTTCTAATTTCATATTTTTAACTTCTAACTTACAGAGTATGGCCCGCGTAAAACAAAACAATCAGTACACCGGAACAATCGGTAATATCACGTATTATACCCGCAAAGGGAGTGATCAAATTTTTGCCCGCCAAAAAGGAGGCGCCACCAAAGAACAGATAAAGAATCGACCGGAATTTGAAAATACAAGGCTCAATAACAAGGAATTTGGTGGATGTTCCAAAATGAGCAAAGCCATTCGCCTGGCTTTCTTCGGAATGCAGCATGTGGCCGACTACAACTTGGCACCTGCGCTTTGTTCTCTAATGAAAAACATACAACGAGCCGATATGGAAGGAGACTGGGGCAAACGGTCTATTCTGCTTTCGCAGTACAAGCAGTATTTGGTAGGGTTTAATTTTAACCGCACAACCCGCTTCGACAGTGTGCTGCGCATACTGCCCGACTGGGAAATTGACCGTGAGAATACCTCGGCAACTATCACTGTACCTGAGTTTGCGTGTAGCCTTGGCTTGCAGGTGTACGAAAAGCACCGACTTTTCCGGATAAGTGCCTGCCTGGGCGTGGTAACCGACCTTATATTCAACGAACGAAATAAAGATTACGAACCCGTGCACGATACCATTGGATTAGGCCGACGCATTGAATCAACTGAGTGGTTTCCAATTACAGGAACCGTGAATGCACAAACGCTTGACCTCAAATTGGATTTGACACACCCCGAAATAACATTTAACGATAGCGATACGCTTGTTCTTACTGTTGCCGTGGAGTTTGGAGCTTATGATGATTTTGGGAAGCCAGTGGCTGGGAAAGCTGCTGGGGCTGGGAAGGTGCTGGGAGTGGGATAAATTTTAACTGAACGAATAAATAATAGGTAATAAACTATAAAAAAACGGCAATAAAAAATAATTACAAATTTGCAATTTGAAGTTTCTTTGTGAGTAATTATTTAATACAATATTTACTCATTTGGAAATCTAAATGCAATGCTTAATATACCGTTGAAAAACAACTACATTTTATTACTTATACTCTTTGTATTTACCTTTGAATTAAATGCACAAGAGTCAATAACCTTATCTTTTAGTTCTGACAAAACACTTGATAGTGTTAGAATTGACAATTTAAACAATGCTAGTTATAAAGTATTGAAAGAACCCTTTAGCCTTGTTTTGAAATTGGATGTGCCAAATCTTATCGAAAGTATTAACGTGTTTGACCATTCCAAAGTCTATCCAAATCCATTTTATCAACAAGTAAATTTTAATATTAATTCGACCGGAATAAATGCTATCAACCTGACTGTTTTTGACTTATCAGGTAAGCTTATAGCTCAATTGAAGCAGAATATAAGTTCGGGGTCGCATCTTTTTACTTTTAAACCGAGCAAATCAGGTGTTTATATTTTGAAAGTTGCTGACAAATATAAGACATACAGCGAACAGTTAATTTGCAAAGATACTTCGTCAAATAGTCCGTGTTTAGAATATGCAGGATTAATGAATTCAGAAACTAAAAACACATTCCCTGTTCATTCAAAAATTAAAAATAGCCAAAGTGATTTAACAGTATCAAAAAATCATTTGTTACGATTTACAGGTTATTCAAATGCTATTACAAACACTATTTATGACCTCGCGAAAACAGATAAAAGTTACACATTTAAATTTCCGGCCGTTTCCAAAGGTGTATATTTAAATACAAATGATTCACTTTTGTACGGATTGGATACTATTCGTTGCTTTGCATCGCGTACCGATTATAGTTTTGGGTATGATTTGGAAGGGAAAGAGCTGTACAGTAAGGATAGTTTAGTTTTAAAACCGGTAACTTATGGTGCCATAAAACAACCTATTTATACTTGGCAAATTAATAAAAGTAATGTGTGTAGAATAAATACATCTTTCTATTCAACAGGCACATTATATGTAAATAAAACAACAAGAGATACTGCCACTATCACAATAAAAGATGAAGCAAATAACCTGACTAAAAACATAGTATTAATTGTAAGTCCGCCCGATTTTTCGGAGGGTAATAGAATTGCATTGGGTATGGTGGAAGATTCAAATTTAAAAGAAATTTCTGGCATTGTGGCAAGCGTTAAGAATCCAGGTTGCTTTTGGGTGCACAATGATAGTGGTGACGATGCCCGGATATTTCTTATTAATTCTACTGGGAAACTTGTAGCAACAGTATATCTTGATAGAATAGATAATCGTGATTGGGAAGATATTACTATAGGGCCGGGACCTATTGATGGCGAAACGTATATATATGTTGCCGATATAGGCGACAATAATTCTGGAAACATACTTAAATACATTTATCGCTTTAAAGAACCAACTATAAATACTCAATATTTAGCACAGTACGCTACTCTTGAACGCAATACTATTGACGTAATTACCTTTCAATACTACGATGGTAATCGCGATGCTGAAATTCTAATGATTGACCCACTAACCAAGGATTTGTATGTCGTAACGAAACGTGAGACCTCTGTGTATATTTATGCTCTGGCTTATCCACAATCGACTACCGCAACTTTTTTAGTCAAAAGAGCAACTGTAACCCTACCATTCAGGATGACAAATGGTGGTGATATTTCAGCAGATGGAAAAGAAATTTTAATAAAGAATTTAACGAACGTATTTTATTGGAAACTGGCTGAAGGAGAAACAATTATTGGAGCTTTGTCGCGAAAGGCAACTATACTGCCCTATATTGAAGAACCACAAGGGGAGGCAATTGCGTGGCTTAGAGATGGAACAGCATACGTTACACTTAGTGAAATAAATAATTCAATAAAACCTGTATTGTATTTGTATAAACGAAGAAATTAGAAGCCAACTATTACCTAATAAATGAGGAACCACATAATTTTGCCTGCTAAAATATGGCAGCCATAAAATCCAATTACAGCAATATACTATAATTAAACAGCAATAAACTTGTAATATTACATGAATAATGCTATTATTTTTGCATTATTCAGCTTACTCCCAACACTATACAGTTGATTGAAAATTAATTTACTTGAATTGACTCTTCTTGAGATAATGGATATTTATAATAAACTTTTTTAAACAACAACCGATGCCCGATATATTCGTCATTGCAGATGATTTAACAAGTGCGGTCAGAATAGCAGGAATAGCATATTCGGTAGGTTTGACAGCTCGTATTATTTTTGATATTAATGATTTGAAGTCAGTAACAGAAGATATGGTCATTGTTGATTCGAATACTCGGAGCTATTCTTGTATTGATGCATCTCGTAAAATTGCAGATATTATTGACCATATAAATATTGATGATTATGCACTTTTTTTTAAAAAAATAGATTCTGTTCTCAGAGGTAGAATTTTATCAGAAATCAATGTCCTATTTTCAAAAACAAAATTTGAATCGGCAGTTTTAATTCCTGCAAATCCATCTAAAAACAGAGTTATACAAGATGGAAAATACTATATAGATAATACTTTACTACACGAAACAAATTTTTGTTCTGACCCAGAATATCCTAGAAAAGTAAGTGATGTTCAGCAACTTTTAGAAGATGGAGTGAATGTAATTGTGCATAAATGGAGGAATGAAAAAATTGTGGCTGGAAGCATTTATATACCTGATATTATATCGATGCAAGATATAATTATCACTTACAATCGAATAAAAAATGACAAGGTGCTTTTATCAGGCGGAGTAGATTTTTTTAAAGTCATGTTATCCATACACTTAGGAAGACAGTCGGTGTTGTACAGTTCTCAAAAACAACTAATTATATTGGGAAGCTATTCAAGCAACAGAGTCAGCACTTTAGATTCACTACGGAAAAAAGGCTTTAAGGTTTTTCAATTACCGGAAAATGCACTTTCAAAGAATGAATATTTGGATAAATGGGAAAAACAAATCTTCAAATCGCTGGTAAATGAGACAAAATTAGTTATTGCAGCACCAGATAAAAAAATTGATACGCTGGGTTCATCTCAAAAGATTACGGCAATATTAAGTACCTTAATTGGAAGAATATACAATCTTTTACCGGGTAGATATCATTTTTATATAGAAGGCGGCGAAACTGCATTTTCTATTTGCAAAGAACTAAATGTAAAAGGATTGAAAATTTCTGAATTCATTGATGATGGTGTTATAACACTTAAAGATGATAATTGCAAACATTGTTTCACTATTAAACCAGGCAGTTATAAATGGCCGGAATTTATTATGGATAACGTTGAAAAACATTGAAAAACACAAATTAAGATGAACATCAAAAAGCAATTTAAACTTACGGGTAAAATTATATTGGTGGCATGTATATGTACATTAATTAATTACAATGTTTTTGGACAAGCTGGTACAGCAGAAGAACCGGTACGTTTTATTGGAAAATTAGATGTTGATTTTTCGCGTCCCGATGGAAAACTTCCTCCGGTAATTGGCGCACATAGTTATCAAGTACTCAGGTCTGTTCGATATAATAAAGAGTTGGGCGACGGATTGGGCTATACTTTTCATCATCATCCAATGCTGACGTATTGGAAAAATAACTTCTACGTGCTTTGCAATGCATGTCCCGTTCACGAAGAGCGTGGATTGACCGAAATTTTGCTTATGAAGTCGAATAATGGTGCTAACTGGTCAAAACCGGAAATCATTTTCCCACACGTGATGTATAAGAATGAACCCACATTTTGTAATCATCGCATGGGGTTTTATATAGCGCCAAGTGGAAAATTATATGCCTCCACAGCTTACTTTCCACAATCAGAAATGCCACCTCAAAAAGGCAGCGAGGATACTTCAAAAAAATACTTTGGAGTTGTTTTAAGAGAAATAAAAGAGGATGGAACTTATGGGAAAATTTACTTTGTTGCCCAAAACAATAGTTTGTATAAACAAGATGAATTCCCTTTTCCATACTATCTTTCGTCGTTCGACAAAGATTTTATATCTGATTGCGAATCGTTGAGGAGTGATAAACTGATTACTTTGCATTGGTGGGAACAAATTCGTCCCAAAGATTTTAATTTTCCAGAAACCTTAGTAAATCAAATTAAGAATGGAAATCGCAAATTTGCAAAAGCCATTAGTTATTATCACAGAAATGATAGTACAATAGTAGCTCTTTGGAAAGACAGTAAATCTGCATTGTCGTACGATGGTGGAATATCCTGGACAAATGTCACCAATTTAAAGACCTTTAGTGGTGGTTATGCTAAAGTGTGGGGACAGCGTACTGAAGATGGCAAATTTGCTGCAAGTTGGCGACCCATCGGAGAAGGTAGCTGGGGAAGGTATCCAATGTTGTGGGCAACCAGCAACGATGGGATTACTTATGATGGAGCTATGCATGTAAATGATGAAGTAACCCTCAGATATGATGGTGGATCGAAAGATATAGGTCCCTGTAATTACCAAATTGGACTGTACGAAGGTGGAACGCAAATTCCCGGGGATGATATTTGGGTGGTCTATTCGATGAGTAAAGAAGATATTTGGATTAGTCGAATACCAGTTCCACTATTATCTGAAGAGAAATTAAACGTTATCCAAACCTTTGATGAAATAAACTCAATTATTGGTTTGCAGGGTTGGAATATATTCAGTCCAAAGTGGGCACCAATTGAGATTCTTCCAATAGATAAAAAAGGCAATAAATGTATGATTTTTAATGATAAAGATCCTTATGATTATGCCAAAGCCTTCAAAGTATTTAAGCAAAGCAGTGGCTTGTTAAATATAAGTTTCAGCTTGTTAGCTAAGCAAAGCAATTATGGTCGGTTCGAAATTGAGATTGGAAATACGGAGCAATTAGCACCCATAAAATTAATGTTAACACCAGAAGGAAAAATACAAATTTCCGATTGGCAAGGCATTGTGAACATTGGTGAATATACAATGAATAACTGGATTAAATTTGAATTGAAAATTGATGTTATTGCAAATTCATTTAATATCAGTATAAATGGGAAAGAAATGAATCGAAATTTCACTTTTAATAGTAAAAAAATAAAAATATTGGATAGAATAACTTTCCGAACAGGAATAAACAGAGGAATATCCATAAATCCAATAGATCCGGAAACAGATTTGCCATTAAAAAAAGAGGCAGTTTACTATCTTGATAATGTTATAGTTAAATAATTAAAAAATGGATAATTTTAATTTTTACAGTCCGACACAATTCATTTTCGGACGTGAGCGCGAAAACGAAGCAGGGAAATACGTAAAACGCTTTGGAGGAAAACGTATTTTGATTCATTATGGTAGCGGTTCGGTGATAAAAAGCGGTTTACTTACCCGCGTAAAAAAATCGCTCATCGATGCCGGAATCTGGTTTACTGAACTGGGAGGCGTTGTGCCTAATCCACGTAGTGGTCTGGTTTATAAAGGGGTAGAAATTTGCAAAAACGAAAACATTGATTTTATATTGGCTGTGGGTGGAGGAAGCGTTATCGACTCGGCAAAAGCCATTGCAATGGGTAGTGTTTATGAGGGTGATTTTTGGGATTTTTACTGCGGAAAACCCATTGAAAAAGCGTTGCCAGTTGCTACAATACTAACTCTTACGGCTGCCGGTAGCGAAGGTTCGATGAGTGCTGTAATTACGCACGAAAATGGCATGCTCAAACGTGGTACAAATCACGATGTATTGCGACCGATTTTTTCAATTCTTAATCCTGAATTAACCTGCTCACTACCCCCTTATCAAACTGCTTGTGGAGCGGTGGATATGATGGCACACGTAATGGAGCGCTACTTTACAAACACTAAAAATGTAGAAATTACCGACCGTTTAGCCGAAGGAATTTTGCTTTCCATTATCAACGAAGCTCCCAAAGTTATGAACGACCCGAATAATTACGATGCCCGAGCTAACCTTATGTGGGCTGGCATGGTGGCGCACAACGAAACTTGTGGCGTTGGTCGGGAGAGCGATTGGTCGAGCCACCAACTTGAGCACGAACTGTCCGGACTATACGATGTAGCACATGGAGCAGGTTTGGCTGTAATGTTTCCGGCCTGGATGAAATACGTTATGCATCACAATGTTATGCGCTTTGCTCAATTTGCAGTGCGAGTATGGGGTTGCGAGATGGACTTCCAAAGTCCTGAAAAAACTGCTTTGCAAGGCATTGAACGATACGAACAATTTGTAAGTTCATTAGGAATGCCTATCCGCTTTGCCGAATTAGGTGCAAAGGCAGAAGACATTCCGGTATTGGTAAAAAAGCTTGGATTGGACGACAGAACACTGGGACGTTATGTTAAACTGACCGAAAAAGATTGCCGAAAAATATTTGAATTGGCGGTGTAAAGTTTACAATAATAGTGAGTTTGCTTATCAAAAATAAAAATAGTATGTTTGTATTCACAGAATACCTTTATCTGATAATTTTTTAAAGTATTATGAAGCATCTTCAAGCTCAAATAATTGTACCCGATAGTACCTCTTTTTCACTCAAAAAGACTACTCTAACACCCGAAACTTACAATATTCATTCACATAAAAATTTTGAATTAAATTTTATTGTAAATGGATGGGGTACAAGAATAATTGGTGATAATATAGAAAGTTTTTACAGGGGAGATTTGGTAATTATAGGGCCGAATTTACCACATTGTTGGGAAGTAAAGGGAGTTTCACAAGGCTTATCACCTGAATGTATTACCATACATTTTCATGAAAACTTTCTTGGGCAGCAAATTATGAAATCACCTGAATTGCAGCCAATGTATGATTTGCTCAAAGATTCGAGCTTAGGGATTCAGTTTTTTGGAGAAGAAACCTTCGACATTGCTTATATACTTCACAAAATGCTTAAAGCAAATTCACTCAGGCGACTTATTTACTTATTAGAAGTTTTTGAAATTCTGATACGTATATCAGAACGAAAGGTGCTAGCTAAAGCTGGTTTTTTAGATACCGTAAATGATACAACCAACGAAAAATTAAAGAAAGTTTATGCGTTTATAATGATCAATTTCACTAAGAAAATCTTACTGGAAGATGTATCTTCATTGTGTAATATGTCGACGAGTGCTTTTTGCCGATTTTTTGAAAGTACAACCGGAAAAACTCTTTTTGAATACATAAAAGAAGTTCGGATTGATTATGCTTGTAAACTGCTTCAGGAGTCTGATTTATCAATTTCTGATATTTGTTATCAATCAGGATTTAATAACTTATCTCATTTTAATAATCAGTTTAAAGAAATATATACTATAGCTCCTGGCCAGTACCGAAAAAACATTAATGCAGTATCGTGATATAAAATCTATATTTGTAGTAAAAGAAATGATTAAGATTAATTTTTTAATCATTTTTTTTTTCAACTATTAGCCACTCGAAAGAAAAAAACTACATATCAATATAGTATACAAAATCGGTAATATTAATGCAATAACATTTAAATATACTCAGTATTTTTGCATCAACAAATAACTAATTAATTTATACAATGAGAAAAACACTATTAAGCTTAGCATTATTAAGCTTTTTTTTATCAGTTTCTTCTTTAGTAGTTGCACAAAAAACAATTTCGGGTACAATTACTGGTGAAGATGGAGAAACCCTTCCGGGGGTTTCGATAGTAATAAAAGGCACAAATACCGGATCAATTACAAACTTAGATGGATTTTACAAGATTGTGGTACAAAATGAAAAAGCTATTCTTGTGTATTCATACTTGGGATACCAAACTGAGAGTATTCTTGTTGGTGACAGAAGCAATATTAATTTATCTCTTAAGACAGATACCAAAACACTTGACGAAGTTGTGGTTGTGGGATATGGAGAACAAAAGAAAGTGAACCTTACCGGTTCGGTTAGTAATGTAAAAATAGATGAAAAATTAACCAGCAGGTCTGTTGATAATAATTTAGCAACTGCACTTTCGGGTATGGTACCCGGACTTTCAGTTCGTCAAGGTTCAGGAATGCCCGGCAACAGCAGTACAGAAATGCTTATCCGAGGATTAGGAACAGTCAATAATGCGAAACCTCTGGTAGTTGTTGATGGTATGCCCGATGTAGATATTAATAGCTTAAATATTAATGATGTTGAAAGTGTTTCAGTTTTAAAAGATGCTGCTTCTTCAGCAGTATACGGATCCAGAGCCGCTAATGGTGTAATATTAATTACAACAAAATCAGGTAAAAATTCTAAACCTGTAATTAAATACTCAGGTTCCACTACAACAACCCAGCCCATAAAATTTTACGAGAACCTCTCCAATTATCCACGTACAATGTTGCTTCAGATGCGAGGAGCAAATGCAGGAAATAAAGCCACTGTTTATAGATGGGGAGCAGTTGAAGAATGGATGGCAAAAGGTATGCTCGACCCAATTCTATACCCCAATACTGATTGGTATGATGTTATATTCAAAAATGGTTCTGCTAAGAATCACAATATTTCTGCTTCGGGCAGTTCCGAAAAAATGAGTTTTTTCCTTTCTGCAGGTTTGACCGATCAAACAGGTATAGTAATTAACAACAACTATAAAAGATACAATTTCAGATCTAACCTTGAATATGAAATTAGAAAAAACTTAAAAGTCGGAACCAAAATCGATGCAAAATGGTCGGAAACAAGATATGGTGATGCTGATGGTATTGCAGGTGATGGCATTCGCAACACGAATCCCGGAGTTACACCAATAGATCCAGTAACCGGAAGATATGGTGGTGCAATGGCTTATGGCGAAAACACACAGGCTTCAAACTTATTGGCAAACTATTCGATTGATCATACCGAGAAAATTGATAGAGGTTTCAATGGTAATCTATATGGAATTTGGGAACCAATTAAAGGACTTTCTGCTCGTATTGATTATGGAATCTCTTACGACAATCAATTCAGTAGAAGCTGGAGTGACCCCACTAAAACCTACAACCTTCAAACAGGTCAGGTTGTAACAATTATGACCAGTGATAATGCTGGTATCAGTAACCGAATGGATATTGATTACAAAACAAACCTGCAGCTACGAGTTAATTATTCAAAGGAGATTTTCAAAGGACACAGATTAAGTACAATGTTAGTTTACACAGAAGAATATTGGGATGAACGGTATTTATCAGGTAGTAGAATGGATCGGCTTTATCCTAATATTCTTGAAATTAGTTCATCACTTCCAACTACTCAAAATAGCGGTGGGTCATCAAGTTCCGAAGGATTAAGAGCGTATATTGGTCGGTTAAATTATGATATTTTAGATAGATATCTCTTTGAATTTACGGCTCGGTATGATGGTTCTTCTAAATTTTCGAAAGGCAATGAATACGGTTTTTTCCCTTCAGTAGCTACCGGTTGGAGGTTTTCTGAAGAACGTTTTTTTGAAAATTTAAAATCAACAGTAAACTATGCAAAACTTCGCTTCTCTTGGGGTGCGTTAGGGAATAACTCAGGAGTTGGCCGATACGAACAAAAGGAAACATTTGAAACAACCAACTATAATTTTAACAACGCAGTAGTAAAAGGCTTCAGTTATTCTAAAATGATAGATCCTGAATTTTCATGGGAATCAACTCAAGTATTGAATGCTGGTCTTGAATTTGGGTTGTTTAATAATTTAATATTCGCTGAAATTGATTATTATGACCGACTCACCACAGGCATGATTCGCCCCTCCGATCTTTCAAGCTTTCTGTTTGGTTATTATCCACCCCGCGTAAACGTTGGTAATTTGAGAAATAGGGGTATCGAAACAACAATTAGCTTTAATAAAAAATTTGGAAATTTGGTTTTTGGTGCAAAAGCAAATCTGTCGTACAATATCAACAATCTTGAAAAATGGAATGAATACCTAAGTCCTGGCGATGTTTATTTGAATATGCCTTATAATTACATTTACATGTATCAGGATATCGGTATTGCACAAAGTTGGAATGAAATATACAACAATGCTTTTCAGGCTAATTATGCTGCACCCGGAGATATTTTAACAAAAGACATTAATGGCGATGGTCGTATTACTGGTGATGATAGAGTGGCTTATCCTACTAAAATGCAACAAAGGCCAACATTTAACTCTTCTTTGTCCCTTAATCTGTCATGGAAAGGAATCGATTTATCAGCATTTATGAATGGTACTGCAGGCAGATATGACTATTGGAATGATAATCTGACAACAACCAGCCCACGTGACAATCGATTTAATTATTCGGCTTTCCATTGGAACGATACCTGGAATTATTACAACCGCGATGCAACAATGACCCGACTTACTATTTCGGCAGGTGATGATGGAGGTAGAAATGGCGGAAGTTCATCGTACTACTTACAAGATAGATCTTATTTAAGACTGAAAAATGTACAACTTGGATATAGTCTGCCAAAACAGCTACTAAAAGTGCTTACTATTAGTAATTTAAGAGTCTATTTCTCGGCTGACAATTTGGTTACGTTTACTAAATGGAAAGGTATTGATCCTGAAAAAGACTCAGATGGTGCTGATTTTTATCCTTTACTAAAAAGTTACGCTTTTGGTGTAAACATTGATTTCTAAATTAATAATTGAAAGTAAAACAAAAGATAATATGAATAGTCTAAATAAATATTTAATAAAAATAGTTGCCATCTTGGTAGTAATATTAATTGTTACAGGATGTACGGAAGATCTGTTAAATCAGTCTCCACGCACGGAAATCTCTTCAGACCAATTTTGGACAAATCCGGAGGATGCAATGACAGCAACAAATGGAGTATATAATGCTGCCAGATTATTATTCCGTACAGATTATATGTATGATGGATTTAGTCCATATGGTCGATATAGAAATTTGAATAATAGTACTGAACCAATTAAAGCTGAAACTGGTGTAAGTTCAGCAGCAGGAAAATTTACTGCAGGAGGAAGTACCGGTTCAGGATTTGATATGACATGGAAATTGTGTTATCGTATTATCAATAGAGCAAACTATGTATTATCATATCTGAATCCAATGATTGACAAAACAACAAAACCTACTGACTTACAAAACCTTAGAAGAATCAGAGGTGAAAACTATTACTTACGGGCATTGGCATATTTCAGATTAATAACTTTATGGGGAGATGTTCCATATTATGAACATGTACTTGATGGTAACGCCGATGCATACACATTAGCAAGAAAGCCTTTAAGTGAAGTTAAAGATCAGATACTTGAGGATTTAGATTCTGCTTGTATTGTTTTACCTGCTACTGTTGTAAATGCAGAACGAGGACGTGCTACCCAAATTGCGGCATACAGTTATAGAGGTAAAGTGAAGCTTTATTATGCAAGTTGGAAAAAATATGGTTGGCCAGAACTTGAAGGATTTGTACAGGATGCTACAGAAGCTCAACTATATTATGCCGCAGCCGCAGCCGATTTTCAGAAAGTGATAAATAATTATGGTTTGAAATTATTTAGTGAAGGTAATCCCGGAACTTATGGTGACAATGATAATTATACGTACACTGAATTGCCTGCCTATTGGCAATTGTTCCAGTCATGGAATGAGTATTCGTCTGAAATCATTTTTGCAATACAATTTACCGGTCCTGAACTAAGTCAGGGAGACTGGCTTACGCGTGGTTTTGGTAACAGAAATACGATAAATGGACAGGTATATTATTCACCAACGAATTATCTTGTAAATCGTTACCAACTCATCGAAACAGGCGATTATGCTGCTCCGGTTGTATTATCGAATGACCCGACGCTGGAAAATGGAGCTATTAATCCATTGACTTACGAAAACAACACAACAGATGTTACTAAAAGAGCTAAACGTGATTGGCGTATGAAGGCAACCATGATGTGGGACGGACAACGTTGTTCCTGGCTCGACCCTACAGGCCTTTTAGCTCCATTAGGTATAGTAGAGCTTAAATGGGGAGATAAAAGTTCCGGATTTATTAACTATGATGATTCTGACATGGGATATTTGTTTCGCAAGTGGGTAAGACAAAAACCGGGCGCCAGTAGAACCGACGGTTCACAAGATTTTTATTTAATGCGATTAGCCGATGTTTATTTAATGTATGCCGAAGCTAAAAACGAAGTAGAAGGCCCTACATCAGAATGCGTTAACTTGCTAAATAAAATTAGAGCCAGAGGAAAACTACCAGTTTTGGCAGCCGATAAATACAATTCAAAAGAAAACTTTTTTAAAGCCATTGTACAGGAAAGAATTGTTGAACTTACAGCAGAGGGACATATTGGTTTTGATATCAGACGTTGGAGACAACTCGAAGAAATTTATCCAAGTCCTAATGGTTTAACACTTTATGATACACATGGAGTAAAAGATGTTGACTATTTCCTGAATGCAATGCCTTTGGATTATCAACGTATGTATTTATTCAGAATACCATTGGATGAAATTGAAAGAAATCCAAATTTAAAACAGAATAAACCTTGGTTATAAATCACAATTAAAAAAAAGAGGAAAATGAAAACAAAATTTATATTCGCCAGCTTTATATTAACTTTAGCTATACTAGTTTCATGCACTGATCATCCTATAGATGAGGATGGGTTATTAATTTCTACCCAATCAAAATGCTATATTGGTAATTTCTTTCTGTACGGACCCGATCATCTTGACTGTTTAGTTGCTGGTTCAACAGTAATTGATACTGTAAACTGCACAATTAATGCAGTGGCAAAATTTGGGTCAAACATTAAATATCTGAAACCGGCAGCCAGTTTGTCAATTGATTCAAAACTTACTCCGGAAATGGGTGTATGGACAGACTTTTCGGAACCAAGAAAATATACTGTTATTTCGGGTAACAGACAGATAAAAAAGGAGTACACAATTACTGTTACTCTTCAAGGTCAATAATACTAAGTGTTTAATTTTAAAGAATATAATCATGAAATATATAAATCTAATAATTGTTACCCTGATTGTTCTTGTTGCTACAGCTTGTTCAGAAGATGAGATTGAATCAACATTAATGAACGATTTTTTGAAGAAAACGGAAGCCCCACCCGCTGTAGGTGAAAAGTTGGAATTTGCTTACGCAATGGCTACAAAAGAAGGATTCCTGAAAACCGCCACTGCCGAAGTTACATTCGCAGGAGCATCAGGTACCGGGTTCGAAACTAAATCGTATCATGTCGATTCCAAAGGCACTGATATTGGTGTTTTGGTAGCTGACACTACAACCGTCGCTACATTATCAACTGCAACATTTAATAAGGATACAGTTGCGGCTACACTCCGATTTACGTATGTAGTACCTAAAGAAGCCAAGGGTAAAACTATAAATATCACTTTTAGGGTTGAATCTACACTTGGAAAGGTTACAACGATTAAATCACCCGACTATAAGGTTTCAAATATTGAAATAGCAAGAAATATTGTTATGACCAATAGAAATGCCTGTTATTTCTCGTTGGAAACCATGAAATCTTATACCGAGGCAGAGGTAAATGCTCAAAATATGCAAGACAAAATTGACCTTATTTATGGTTATGATGCAACAACGCCGGCCCCTGAAAAATATGCTTACGGACATGCATTACTATCCCCATCAACTGAAGCTAAGTATCTTAACGGAAGAACTGTACCAGCTAATTTCAAATTAAACAAATCGAAAATTGAGAAAAAAGTTTTTTTGAATGATATGCTGTTAAGTGGCGTTTTACCAGCTACCTATGTTGATGATATTGACTTACAAACCCTGGATATTTCGCATGCTCTTGATTTTATTTTGGGTATTGTTGCCAAAAACAGTGTTTTCGTTGAGTCGGAAGATGGTAAATATCGTGCTTACATTTATGTCAGTGCCGCCGCTAGTAGTAAACTTACATTTAGTGTAAAAAGATTGACAATGAAATAAGCATTTATTGTAATTGATGAAATTAAATTCCATTATGAATAAATTAATAAAAAATATATTCTTACTTGTTTTGCTAGTTTTTGGTTATCAGCAAATCTACAGTGTAAACACCAAATGTATAAAAAAAACTGAGTATATTTATAAAGCAAAAGATGTCTCTTTTCCTCAATGTCATGCTTCTACTATCGAAGAAACGCCTGATGGTTTAGTTGCAGCTTGGTTTGGAGGAACGCACGAAAAGCACAAAGATGTTGGCATTTGGCTGAGTCGCAAAAAAAATGGTAAATGGTCAAAACCTGTTGAAATTGTCAATGGAATAATAAATGACACATTAAGATATCCAACATGGAATCCGGTATTATATTTTGAAAATGGAACGTTGGTTTTGTTTTACAAAGTAGGTCCTAATTGTGCTGATTGGTGGGGTGAGATGAAAACATCAACCGATAATGGTAAAACATGGTCGAAAGCAACTCGATTTGCAGATACCATTTGGGGGCCAATTAGAAATAAAGCAGTGTTGCTGTCTGATGGTCGATTGCTATGTCCTTCGAGTACAGAGAACAACGGTTGGAGGGTTCACATGGAATGGACTAAGGACTTAGGCAAAACATGGGATAGAACAGAAGCACTCAATGGAGGAGATACGCTTTCGGCAATTCAACCCACTATTCTAAAGCATCCTAATGGTAAATTGCAGATATTAAATCGTACCAAAAGTAATAAAATTTATTCTTCGTGGTCGACAGATAATGGCGAAACCTGGACAAAACTAACTCCAATCGACTTGCCAAATAACAACAGTGGAATTGATGCTGTTACCCTTAAAGATGGTCGACATTTACTAATTTACAATCACATTGACCGTTCGAAAAAGCAAGATAAAAGAAATCAAATCCACTTAGCAATTTCGAATGATGGTGTCAACTGGAGTGCTGTTTGTATGCTTGAAAATGATAAAAATATTGAACATGAATATTCTTACCCGGCAATTATTCAGACGAATGATGGATTAGTGCATATTACCTACACCTGGCGTAGAGAACTTATTAAGCATGTGGTAATAAATCCATCGAAAATCACTTCCACTAATATTGTAAATGGAGAATGGCCTAAAAGCGTTAAATAACAAATATATTAAAAAAATAAGATGAATATGAATTCGAAAAGTTTAAAACTAAGTGGAATAGTTCCACCATTAGTAACACCCTTATTAGACGAAAGCCATTTGGATGTAAAAGGATTAGAAAAAGTTATTAATCACGTGATTGCAGGTGGAGTTAATGGTGTTTTTGTATTAGGAACTACAGGTGAATTGGCAAGATTGAGTTCCGAAATAAGAAAAGAAGTGATAGAAGAAACTTGTAGAATTGTAAATAAAAGAGTGCCTGTATTGATTGGTATTACAGATCCTTCGATGCAAGAAACGCTTAAGTTAGAAAAATTGGCGTGTCAATTTGGTGCAGATGCAGTAGTTTTAGCTCCTCCATTTTATTACCATGTTGAGCAGAATGAATTGTTAGATTACTACAATGAAGTGGCTAAAAGCATTACTCTACCTATGTATATGTACAATATGCCTTCACGAACACATATAAATATTTCAATTGATACGGTAATTAAAGCAACAAAAATACCTGGAATTATTGGCTTAAAAGATAGTTCGGGGGATTTATTTTATTTTCAAAAATTATTATTCTTATTGAAAGATAATCCTGAATTTACAGTTTTTGTAGGACCTGAAGAGATTTTATCACAATGTGTGCTTCTTGGTGCAAGTGGCGGTGTTAATGGCGGTGCAAATATCTATCCTGAGTTATTTGTAAATTTATACGAAGCTTCGGTTAAAAGAGATGTTGATGCAATCAACAAACTTCAGGATGAGGTAACTAAAATTAGCTCAACCCTATATCAGGTTGGAAAAGGGAATTTTATTAAGATAATAAAAGAGGCATTGCACCAAAAAGGTTTTTGCGAACCCTACATGGCTAAACCCTATTTGCCATATTCCGAAGATGAAAAGAACCAAATTTCAAATTGCTTGAGTAACTGCTATAATAATTAGATAAATGCAAAGCGCTAAAAACACAAAATACTTTCCCTGGTTTGTTGTAAGTTTATTGTGGTTAGTTGGTTTACTCAACTATTTAGACCGCCAGATGCTTTCTACCATGAAGCCATCCATGATGATAGATATCCAAGAGTTAGTTTCAGCAACCAACTTTGGTAGGTTAATGGCAGTTTTTCTCTGGATTTATGCATTAATGAGTCCAATTTCAGGAATTATTGCCGACAGGGTGAATAGAAAGTGGCTAATAGTGGGAAGTCTTTTTGTATGGTCGATGGTAACATTGATGATGGGTTATGCTACTACATTTAACGAATTGTACGCATTACGTGCAATTATGGGCATTAGTGAAGCATTTTATATACCTGCAGGACTTTCGCTAATTGCTGATTATCATCAAGGAAAAACCCGTTCGTTGGCAATAGGAATACATACTACCGGGATATATTTAGGGCAGGCATTAGGTGGATTTGGGGCTACAATTGCTAGCAACTTTTCATGGCAATTAACCTTTCATACGTTTGGTTTGATTGGAATGGCTTACAGTGTAATATTAATTCTTTTCCTCAAAGAGAAAAAGGCGTATCAACAAGAGTCGAAAGTTAGAAATTCATTTTTTAATGAATTTGGGGCTTCTTTCAAGGGTTTAGCAATACTACTTGGCAACATTTCTTTCTGGGTGATTTTGTTTAATTTCTCAGCACCAAGTTTACCCGGTTGGGCTACTAAAAACTGGCTTCCGACACTTTTTTCTGAAAGTCTTAATTTGGATATGGCACAAGCGGGACCTATGGCAACTATAACCATAGCAATGGCTTCGTTATTCGGAGTTCTGATTGGTGGAATTATTTCCGACAAATGGGTTCAAAAAACATTGAGAGGTAGAATATATACGGGAGTTATTGGCCTTTCATTGACCATTCCCGCTTTAATTCTGTTGGGCTATGGTCATAGTTTTCTACCTATTGTTGCAGGTGCTATCTGTTTTGGACTTGGATTTGGTATTTATGATGTAAACAGTATGCCTATCCTTTGTCAATTCGTTTCGCCTCGATACAGGGCAACAGGCTATGGTATAATGAATTTAGCTGGTATTTCTGCTGGAGCTGTCATTACCAATTTTCTTGGAAAATCGGCCGATGCTGGTAGCTTAGGCAATGATTTTGTTTTGTTGGCAGGTGTAGTAGTAGTTGCAATTGCTCTGCAGTTGGTAATGCTTCGTCCGAAAACTATTAATAAAACGGAAGAGTAATTTTTAGCATAAAACCGATTATATGACGTGTATAATGATTTTGAGTATGCTAGGGTTATTTTCAATTGAAAATCCTGAAAAAAACAAACCGATGGAAAATGTAAATAATGAAGTAAAAGAATGGTTTCATCGAGGTGAATGGGCTGGAAATTTAACGATTAAGCCCGATGAATCTGTTAACATTCAAGAGTTTTATGTGCAATATCAAAAGCAACAGAAATTATGGAAAACAGCATTTGAGTTTTTGGAAACAACAAATTTAGATAGTTTAAAGAATGGCAGGTATGAGTTGATACCCGATAGTTTGTATTGTAATGTGGACGAGTATACGACAAAAAACATGGAAGATACAAAGCATGAAGCACATGTTAAATATGCTGACATACAGTATCTTATACGGGGCGAAGAACAGATTGATGTATATCCACTACAAGGCGAAACTGCAGTAGTTGCCTATAATAAACAAAAAGATATAGCTTTTTATGAATTATCAAATAAAAAGTTACGATTAGCCAATCAGGATGTGTTTTTTATATTTTTCCCAAAAGATGCGCATCGACCATGTTTGAAAACAAATGCAAACTCAAACGTTAAGAAAATAGTGTTTAAAGTACGGATAAACTGATAATTATGAACAAGTACCTTTTTTCTAAGACAATTTACTTTAAATGCGTAATCTATTTCATTTTATTTATCTCAGTTCTGAAAGTCTATTCACAAGAATCATCTTTTTTAAACTTTCAAATAACTGTGAAAGATAATACAACAGTTTTTACCAATAAAACGGTTGGAGCAAGAATACGAATAATAAATTCAGCATCAAAAGTTTATTATGAAGAAAAACACACACTAACTACCAATGCACGAGGTATAGCCTCGATAAATATTGGCAATGGGACATCAAAAGTCGGTGTCTTTAGTGCTATTCCCTTTGGAGGAGCAGAAAGATTATTAGTTCGGGCAGATATTGACCCTAATGGAGGATCCAGTTACACAATTCTATCCATTACTCCTATTAACGCTACTGTTCCGACTGCATTGCATGCAAAGGTTGTACAAAGCATAAGTGAAAAGGATACAGTGTATTCAAAATCTGTTTCAGCATCAATCACAAATCAATTTATTGAAAAAATGGCTACTGCTACTCAAAAGCAACATTATGTGGGCGAAGAAATTGGGGGTGGTATTGTGTTTTATGTTGATTCTACTGGCGAAAATGGATTGATAGTTAGTAAGAGAGACATTATTCAAAATATTAAATGGATACCACAAAATGCATTGGTATCAAATGCAAACAGCTTCTCTTCAGGTTCGAAAAATACAAGTTCAATTGTAGCACAATCAGGACAAGGGAATTATGCAGCTTATAGTTGCGACACATTAACAATGGGTGGGAAAACTGATTGGTACTTGCCTTCTGTCAGTGAATTATCACTACTTATGGATAAGCGATACGAAGTGAATACCGCTCTTAGTAAAGAGATATCAGGTGCTTCAGAAGAGTTAAAGTTTACTCCATATTGGTCGTCAACTCAACGGGATGCCTCGAATGCTTATTTGTCGGAAATGGGAGCTGTTCGTTATGCAGAGAAATCATCAGTTGCCAGTGTTCGGGCTATTCGTAAATTTTCAGGTTTGTATGATGCTAATAGTTATTCGTGGGCTTTTCTGGGAGGTCCTGAAACCGAAATTAAATCAAATGGAAATAATGTAAAAGTTGTAGAAAGTATAAATGGCAATCTTTTAGAGGATTGTGCCGGAAAACGAGGAACTGTTTATCGGGAAACACCACATATAAAACTCCCTGCTAAAGTTACATTCAAATTACAAACTAATTTTAATCCTTCGGCCAGTGAGCCTGCCACAGAATTGTTTGGAACAGGGGATTTTAGAATTTATATTGGTGGTCCAACAAAAGGTTATATCGGACAAGGCATGGATACCACCAATCTGAGTTTATTTGAAGGTGTTCAATTTCGTATTTTCCCGGGTTTAGATTTAGCACCTATACGACGATATACCGGAACTGAGCCACATACTTGTACATCTATATGGTTACGATATGTTGATCCGGATAAAATTACAGGCGATAATGGTGAGATTCACACAGGATTGGTGAGCGATGCTTGTCAGGGAAGAATTGAAGGTGGTCAGTGTGGTTGGACGCGTTGGGGCGAACCTTTCGAAAATGGATTTGGTTTGAAGAATGATGAAGAAGCACTTGTAACTATTATTATTTCAGACCCAACTATTTCGATAAGTTGTAAAGACAGAACATGGAGTATTAATACAAAAGTAATTCCGGATTCTGATATTAAGGGCGATATATTACGTTTTAACACCATCACGAATATTGCAATCGGACACACAAATACCAGTAGAGGCTTTAGAACTCTTAAAATCTCAGACCTTAAAGTTTTTCCTTTGGAATAAATCATTAAAACCTTAGATTTATATATGAATACATATAAATTTTGTTCATTCAGCTTTTTAGGATTGGCTTTTTTAACTCAAACAATTCAAGCTAAAGAACAAATAAATGAGAAATTGCCAAACATAGTATTTATTATGGCCGATGATTTAGGTTATGGAAGTTTGAGTTGTTATGGACAGAAAGAATTTAAAACACCAAATATTGATAAACTTGCATCGGAAGGCACTCGTTTTACTCAAGCCTATGCAGGAGGTTCAGTAAGCACTGCATCACGTTGTGTGTTAATGACAGGTTTGCACAATGGACATACCGCTGCCCGGGATAATGTTCCTCATTTTAAAACCTATTTACACGAAAAGGACATAACAATTGCTGAAGTGCTAAAAGAAGCCGGATATAAAACCGGAGGCGTAGGAAAATGGTCATTGGGAGATGCCGGTACAATTGGAGAAGCCACAAATAAAGGATTTGATATGTGGCTTGGATATTTAAATCAGGATCATGCACATTATTATTATCCGGAATATCTTGATTATAATAAAAATACATTAAAATTACCAGGAAACACCATTCTAAGAAATAATTATAGTCACCAAATATTGACAAATGGGGCATTGAATTTTATAAGATCAGCGGCGAAAGATCCTTTCTTTTTGTATGTTTCTTACACTATTCCTCATTATTCAGCACCCGAAGAAGATGAAGATGCTTTAACAGTGCCTTCGATAGCAGCTCCCTATTTAACTAAGAGAAAATGGCCGGAATCTGCAAAAAAATATGCTTCAATGGTACAATTGCTCGATCAGGGCGTAGGTCAAATTGTAAATCTAATTGATGACATGGGCCTAAAAGAAAATACACTTATCATTTTTACAAGTGATAATGGTGGAGATAGTGCTGTATGGAAAGGTTTTAAAACGAATGGAAATTTGAGAGGTTATAAAAGAGATTTAAATGAGGGTGGTATTCGTGTACCGTTCATCGTTCGTTGGACAAATAAAGTTTCTATGGGTGTTAGAAATAATGAAATAATTTCATTTCAGGATATATTCCCAACATTTGCCGATATTGTTAAATCAAAGTCGCATTATAAAACAGATGGCATTTCAATCTTACCTGTATTTTTAGGCGAAGATCAAAAAGTGAAGCACCAGTTTCTCTATTGGGATTATGGTCATTGCAGAACTCGATACGATCAGGCTGTACGTATTGGAAAATGGAAAGGAATAAAGAATGGAACTGGCAATAAAATTCAACTTTTCGATTTAACTACCGATATAGCTGAAAAAAAAGATATTGCTGATAAATATCCGGATATTGTTGCTAAAATACAGGAACTTATGAAATCAGAGTATATTCCTAATGAGTTTTATCCTATTGGTAATATATATAAAGGAAAACCTATTTGGAACATAGGAAACAATTATTATTAAGTTAAAAAGTATTATTTGAAAAATCACACATGGAATAATGAACACAATTAAGAAGATACATTTATCCCTTTTCGCATATTTTAGTTTCGGTACTAGCTTTTTGCAAGCAGTAGATGTTTATAAAGTTATACCGGCCAACGACCCAAATATCGTTATAAAAGGGGCAATGTACCTGACTTCAAATACAGATAGTGTCATAATCGACCGTCATTCAAAAGAATTTCTCACGAATGCTTCAAGCTATTTTAGCTATTCTAATAGTCGCACACAAAGTGGTGTTATACTTAGTTTTAAAACCTCAAGTCCGAAAATAAAAGTTAATTTTAGAAAAAGGGTAGATGGCGCTCAAAGTGAATTGCGATTTGCAGTTTATCGTGACAAACAATTCATTGGCTATATAACATCATTATTGCTAACAATGAATGCATTAGCCGATAATAAAAATGCGTCTACATGGGATATTGTTTTGCCTTACTCTTTTGGAGTTACATTTAAAAGTATCGAATTGTTGGAAAATTATAGTTTTGAAACACCTGAAGTTGATACACAAAAAAAATATATTGCCATTGGTAATTCTATCACACATGGAAGGGGACAAAGCAGTGTGGCATCGGATGGAACTTATCCCTTTTTATTAGCCAAAGCCATGGATTGGCAACTTTACAATCTGGGTGTAAGTGGCTCTAAAATCACTGACATGATTGCAGATGACACAAAACCAATTAAAGCTGATGTAATTACAATTCTTTGGGGTTATAATGATTGGAATAACAGTAAAAATATTGTAGCTGATGTTATTCCACGCTATAGATTGCTAATTTCTAAGTTAAGAACTTATCATCCATCTGCATCTATCTACTGTATTATGCCAACATTCACCACAACTCTGGTGCCGGATAACGGCGGTGAAAAAACTTCTATTGATACATTGCGAAATACGCAAAGGCGTGTTGTCAATGAGTTTATTGATGCTGGTGATAAAAAACTATATGTAATTGAAGGTGGCTTACTCACGACAATAGCCGATTTGAATGATGCTGTACATTTAAATAATAATGGGGCAAAGCACCTTGCTGATGGATTGATTGATTTTATTCGGAAAACAGAAACAACAGGTATTCAGCAATACAAATTAAATGATAATGCAAACTCAAAAGTAATGATCTCGGGGAACAATGCTTCAGTAAATACTGGTTCTGTTGGAGCAACAGTAAGAGTTTATAATTCAGCTGGTAAAATGATTTTTAATAGAATAAGCAAGAATTTAAACGAACAGTTTTCGTTTACCGAAAAAGGAGTGTACATAATCAGTATTAATAATGAATCGATGAAAATTGTAATTTAAAATAAGAATATTAACAAAAAACAAATAATTTGATATGAACAATAGATTAATAGGAAATACCCCAAAAATTGGGATTCGTCCAGTAATAGATGGTCGTGAACGTGGTGTGAGAGAGTCGCTCGAGCAACAAGTAATGGATTTAGCAAAAGCAGTAGCCAATTTTATTGATAACAATGTGAAACTGGCAACTGGCGAAAATGCACAATGTGTTATTGCAGACACCTGTATTGGTGGTGTTGCAGAAGCCGCAATGTGTTCAGAGAAATTCAGAAAAGAGGGAGTTGGAGTTTCTCTAACAGTAACACCTGCCTGGTGCTATGGTACTGAAGTTATGGATACCGATCCGCTGATACCCAAAGCAATATGGGGATTTAATGGTACAGAACGACCCGGAGCTGTGTATTTGGCTGCTGCTATAGCAGGTTATAATCAAATGGGCATACCCGTATTTGGTATTTATGGTCGCGATGTAAAGGATTCGGGCGACAAAGAAATTCCCGAAGATGTGCAGGAAAAGATTTTACGATTTGTAAAGGCTGGTTTAGCCGTTGCTCAAATGAAAGGCAAATCCTATTTGTCGATAGGTTACAGTTCGATGGGAATAGCCGGATCAATGGTTGATACTAATTTCTTCCACGATTATTTGGGTATTCGAACTGAATTTGTTGAATCAATTGAAGTACTGAGACGAATTGAAGAAGAAATCTATGATAAAGATGAGTTCGAAAAAGCAATGGTTTGGACAAAAAAGAATTGCGCCGAAGGAACCGATTACAACAAATCGCACTTACAAGCCAATGACCAAAAGAAACAGTTGGAATGGGAAACTGTTGTAAAAATGACAATCATTTGTCGCGATATGATGATTGGGAATAAGAAACTTATTGAAATGGGATTTCGAGAAGAAGGCTTGGGTAGAAATGCTATTTTGGGAGGATTTCAGGGACAACGGCAGTGGACTGATTTCAAACCGAATGCTGATTTTACCGAAGCGATTCTTAACTCGTCATTCGATTGGAATGGAATACGCGAAGCATTTGTATTTGCCACCGAAAATGATAGCTTAAATGGCGTTGTAATGCTATTTGGACATTTGCTTAGCAATACCGCTCAGATTTTTTCGGATGTGCGCACGTATTGGAGTCCTGATGCTGTTAAAAGGGTAACAGGTAAAACATTATCAGGAATAGCTGAAAATGGCATTATTCACCTAATTAACTCTGGTTCCACAACACTCGATGCAACAGCACAACAACGGGATAAGGATGGAAATCCGGCCATGAAACCTTTCTGGGAAATCACTGAAGATGAAGTTCAAGTTTGTCTTGATAACACAACCTGGCCGCAGGCTGTTCGTGAATACTTCCGTGGTGGAGGCTATTCTTCACAATTCAACACTGCAGGACAAATGCCGGTTACTATGTCGCGTATCAATATCATCAAAGGACAAGGACCTGTTTTACAGTTGGCTGAGGGCTGGACAGTAGAGCTTCCGGATGATATCCACAAAACACTTACCGACCGAACAGATCCGAGCTGGCCTACAACCTGGTTTGTTCCACGCTTAAATGAAAAGGACAATTTCAAAGATGTATATGCCGTAATGGCAAACTGGGGTGCAAACCATGGGGCCATTAGTTATGGGCATATTGGAGCTGATTTAATAACATTAGCATCTATGTTGCGAATCCCTGTTTGTATGCACAATGTGCCTAATGAAAAGATATTCCGTCCAAATGCATGGTCTGGTTTTGGTGAAGAAAAAACCAGTGCAGATTTCTTGGCTTGCAAGAATTATGGTTCACTGTATGGAATTTGATTATTTTTTAAGTCCTAAAAAATCATGAATTATAAAATATTGATTATTTGTGGTCTATTGCTTCTGTCGATACATTTACACCTCGGTGCTCAAACAGGATTTAGTACTTGTGGCGGAGATGTATCTACAGTTGAGCATACTATAAGTTTTTCTATGGGACAGGTATTCTATTTATCTGCCTCATCAACTTCTAATTATTATTCTCAGGGACTTCAACATTCAAACTTGGTTTCACAGCCAAATGGTATTGAAGATTTAACTGAGAATAATTTGTTGATTTCATTCTATCCGAATCCGGTAATAAATGAAATACACTTAAAGTTGAAAAACATAGAAATGACTGGTGTGAATGTAAAGCTATATAATTCATTGGGTAAAATGGTACTGCAAACATCATTCAAAACAAGTGAGCAAACATTAAAAATGGATAATTATGCTTCTGGTATATATATGCTTGTTGTATCAGATAATCAAATGATTAGAGGATTCTATAAATTTATAAAAAAATGAAACGAACAGTATTTTCGATTTACTTATATCTGATTTTTCTTGTTGTTAATCTGTATTTTGTAAAAATTTCTGCACAAATAACGGAATCATTTAGTTATCAGGCAATATTGAGCGATAGTAAAGGAACTCCTATAGTGGGAAAAGTAGGAGTTAAAGTTTCCATCTTATTTAAACAAGAAAATGGAACAACAGTATATATGGAGCGACATGATAAAACCACTGATAGTAGAGGCTTTATAGGTTTAATGATTGGCGAGGGAACAACCATTTATCTTGGTAAACTCGATACGATTAATTGGTCGAATGGACCTTATTTTGTTAAAGTTGAGGTTTCGCCTACCGGAGGATATACATTCCCATTAACAACAGTTAGTAAAATTGCAAGTGTTCCATACGCTTTATTTGCTCAACGGGCAGATAGTTTGTCATCTTCATTCAAAGAGACTGATCCGTTATTTTTGGCCTCAGCTGCAAAAAAAATAACAGAGCAGGATATTTCAAGATGGAATACACTTACTCAAAAAGCACAATACAAAATTGGGCAACTTGCACATGGTGGCATTGTCTTTTATGTTTCACCCGATGGAAATCACGGTTTAGTAGTGTCATTAAATGATTTCAATAGTAAAACAAATTGGTCGAACGCAAAAAATCTAAGCTTAGGAAGTTATAATGATTGGTATGTACCTTCCATCGACGAATTAAATCTTCTTTTCCAATCGCAATATGAATTAAACAGGGTTTTAGAGAATGGGATTGGTTCGATAGGGTTAACGAGTGAAATCTACTGGTCATCCTCCGAAAAAAATAGCAATGAGGCTTATACAGTAGAGATGGGTACAATTAAATCTAACTTAAAAACCAATTTAGCTGCATTCAGAATAGTTAGATCATTCTAAGTGTTTTGTCAAAATACTATATAAAATCAGTAAAATTTCTCAAACAATGAGATGCTATATATCCTATTTTTGCATCGATATATTTATTGAAAAACAATCGCTTTAAAATTAAATTATTATGAAATTAAACAATTACACATTATTTAAAAAGACAATACTATTTGTTTTTTTGGGAATTTCAAGTTTAACAAGTATGTATGCACAAGAATACGCCGATTCAACCGGACTTGTAAATGACATAATCGCAGGAACTTATGAAGAGTACATTTTAGCTCCCAAGTCAGTTACAGATACTTTTTTTATTTCAAAATCTATAACATTAAGTCAAAGTGTTGTAATCAGAGCGAAGGAAGGCCTAGGTTTTAAACCTGTTATTGTAGGTAATAATGCAAGCAATCCAAGTTATCTATTTCAGGTTAAAAATGTAATGTCAAGTGCTGATATCACTCTTAGGGGTGTTAATGTTTCCAACAAAGTACGGGGGGCTAAATCAATTAGTAATGGAACATTCGTTGTTTATTCTGAGAATGTAAATTTAAATATTGTTGATTGTGAATTTTATGATTTTCCAGGTTATAATGCCGTAGCAAAGGTTTTTAATTCAGGTGGAAATATAACTTTAGATAGTGTTTTAGTTTACAATTGTGGCGGTAAAATTATACAGGTTAATTATAAAGACAATAATTCTACTCCAAACTATGTCCCACTTATTGGTGACTTAACGGTTAAGAACTCCACATTTGCTAAAATATATGGTAGAATGTTTTTAGAACTGGGTTCGGGTAGTGTTGTAATAGATCCAATTACAATGACTACAGCACCTTTTAATGCAGGTGCAAACAACATTTTTATTGATCATTGTACTTTTTATGGTTTCGAAGGTGTAGGTGTACTTAATAGCAAAAAAGGATATACCTTTGCAGGAGATCAGGCTGCTGTAAAAGAAAAATTATCTATAACAAATTCAATATTCTCAAAAATGGATAAGAATATGGATATGGATAGTGCTTCAGTTTTTGTTTTAGATAATAATTATTTTGATTTTGGACGGAATTTAGGCACAAGTACTTTGGAGGATTTGTCGAAATACAATCCAACAAATACAAAAACAGTAGGCCCTTTATTTGCTGACACAACCAATGGCAAATGGAATTTAACCCTAACAAACAAAGATTTGTTGCTTGGTTCTGACAACAAGCCAATCGGTGACCCACGCTGGACTAAGATGAATACTGGTTTAAAAGATCTTTTAAATAGTAAAATTACTATTTACTCCGATGAAAATAATATCATAGTAAATTCTCAATTATCCGAAAGTTCTTTAAGCATATTTGATTTTACCGGTAAATTGATTAAATCACTTCGTATAAATTCTGGAACAACAAAAGTTCCATCTAAAAAGGGAATCTATCTGGTATCTATTACAAACCAAAATAATCGAATTGCTCGAAAAGTTTTAATTAAGTAAAACAATTTAATTGCTAAAAAAGAGACATTATAATATGTCTCTTTTTTTTATCGTATAATAAATTAATTTCCAATAGAATAGAAGTTTTCTAAAATCAATATACTATACAAAATCAATAATATCCGTGAAATGTAGAGCCTATTTCATATATTATCTTTGCTTTATAAATTTAAAAATTAAATCTACATGAGAACAAAAATTACTACTATGTTTGCCATTTTGTTTTTTACAATTTTGGCAAGTGCTGTTTCAGCACAATCACAACTTGCAACGCCTACAATTAAATCCCCAGGGGGAGTATCAACAACCGGATTTACTGCTTTCTGGACAGCATTACCAGCAGCTTCGGGTGCAATAGGGTACGATGTAAAAATCTATGACGCCACTAATTCACTCGTTTCCACTCACAATGCTACTGGTGAAACTTCAGCTACATTAGCAATTACCGGATTATCGCTCGCGAAAAATTCGAATTACACGTACACAGTAACTGCCATTGGCGATGGTACAATTTTTACTAATTCTCTCGAATCATCAAAATCAATTGCATTTTACATTCAAACAGATGATAAAGTAGTTTTTCAGTACATTCCAACGGATGCAGCACTATTAAGAAATGACTTAATGTCTGTAATTGGTACAACTGGAGCTGCTGATATTTATGAACTTGCAACATCAGGTGAATACGTGCTTTCTACAAGTAATACAACTAATATGACATTAGCAAAAAATACTTTCCTTCGCGCCAAAACCGGTCTTGCAACAAAACCAATTTTTAAAGCTCCAACATCGGGTGGTGGTAGCACAACCAATACATTTAAAACGTCAATTATTGATCAAATAATTTCATTTGAGGGGATTGAGTTTGATGGTACAAATACGCTGAGTGCAAATAAAGCCATGTTAGTATATGCATCAACAGGTGCTAATACTATGATATATTTAAAAGATTGCTATTTTCATGACTTTATGCAAAATACAGGTCATGGTGTAATACGTATGGCTGTGGCCTCTACAGCGGGGGTTTTGGATGTTCAGAATTGTGTTTTTAATAACTGCGGAGGTAAAGGTTTAAATATCAGTGCATCTGCACCTAATACTGTTACAGTCAATATAAAAAATTCAACTTTCAGCAATAACACTTTAGTTACAAATGCAAATGCAATTTATTTTTCAGGTGTAAACTCAGGAACAACCACCATCGACCACTGTACATTTTATAATTTGATTTCAAAAGATGCCGTTGAGAGCGTACTCAAATTTACTTATACCGATCCTTTAGTTCCGGTTGGGGTAACAATAAAAAATTCAATTTTTGATAATGTTGCCAACACTGCTGTTGCTACCTTTGACAATTGTTATCTTGCCGGATTTACAGGTACTGACCCTATAGGAACAAATACTTTAGAAACAGCTCCTACATATACAAATGCTGCAACACGCGATTTTACACTTATAAACTTAAGTTCGTTGATCTGTACTGATGGTTATGTAGTTGGCAATACCTTTGGTGCGGTTTTAACTCCATTAAATGCTCCTGTAACTATAAACAATGCATCAAATCTCACTTCAACAGGTTTTACTGCAGGTTGGTCGACAGTAACTGATGCTTCAGGTTATATTGTTAATTTATATAGCGATGCTGCTTTGGTTAAGTCTGTACGTGCGATTACGAATTCAGCGGACATTACTGACTTATCAGCCAACACAACTTATACCTACAAGGTTATTGCTATTGGTAATGCCACAACAACTTCAAGTTCTACAGAGTCTGCTGCCTCCGAAAGTTTTAGCACCTTAACCACTTCTACATGTACATTGAACGATAATACTACAATTATTTATCGAAATAATCAGGTAATTTGTTCGGAAATTGGAAGAATCGAGTTATTCAATTTGCAAGGCACAAAATTGTTAGAAGTGAAAGCGGCTAATAAATTGAATGTGAATCTTACAAATGGAATATATATTGTACGTTTAGCATCTGAAAATGGTAAAACTTCGGTTTCGAAAATTGTTGTCAGATAAATGATACTAAACCGGCTCATTTTATAGCCAAACATTAAGACATAAATGAGGGTATAATTGCCCTCATTTATTTTAAAAAACCTAATAATATGCAAATTACAAAGTTCTATTTAATTATTTCTATACTGCTTTTTTTTCAATCATCATTGAAGGCGAAATCGGATTGCAACAATGCCATTGAGCTTATAAACACTAAAATTGTAGTAGATAAAAATAACATTGTACAACTTAATGCTGCGATTTTTTTGCAACATGAGCTTTTAAAACGGATAGGTGTTCAACTCTCAATCATATCTGATAAAAAAGCTACAACTTCCAGCTATATACATATTGGATTGGCTTCTGACTTTAAAATACCTCATCGGGTTAATACTCCAAAAGTGGAAGAATCTTATGCAGTTTGGGTTGATGGATCTTCACCCCGTAAAACAATTGTAAATATTGCAGGTTTTGATAATCGTGGAATTTTATTTGGCGCAGGAAGACTTATTCAGGAATTATACCTTTCTACAAATTACATTTCTATACCTCAAAAGTTGGTAATAACTTCATCTCCCTCCGATAAACTGAGAGCGCAACAAATAATAAAAAACTCTCAGGGCAAAGATGGATTTAACGATTGGAGTAAACCTGAAGTTAATCAACAGTTTGTAAACGACATGTTGATTTTTGGAACAAATGGATTTGAACCCACACAGCCGGAATTGGTTGATGAATATCTGGAAGGATTAGGAATCGATTTATTTGTAAAACTTAAATGTCAGGATGTTATCGATTTAAATAAACTGACTGACGATTCGATAAAATCATTTTTTAAAAAATATTGGGGAATTGACCATATTACTTCTTATGGAGGCGATGCAGCAGGAGCAGTTCAACCACAACTATTTTTCCCTTATATAGATAGAGTTATTCCATTGATTTTGAAAGGAAATCCGGGCGCTAAATGGTGGTATTCTAATCAATGTATAGATGATCATGCCAAAGATTTTGATGATTATATATTTAAATTTATCAATGAAAAGAAACCAACTTATTTGTATGGAATGGTGTATGGACCCTGGACTAAAAGGGGAATTAATGAAATAAGAGCAGATTTACCGCCACAATACATAATTCGGCACTTTCCGGATATATGCCATCCACGCTGGTCGCAATATCCTATTCCACAATGGGATAGAGTGTTTTCAATAGTTTGGCCACGAAATCAAAGTATTTATATGATGCCAACCATGATGTTGGATATTTATAAAGCAACACGCAATAATACGGTTGGAAACCTTCCGTATAACCATACGGGCTCATTTAATGACCTGAATAAGTTTGTAGTAAGTGCCGCTGGTTGGAATGCTGAGACCGATATAAATTCAGTTTTAACTTCTTATGCAAAAGTGTTTTTTGCTCACTCATTTTTGAAGCTACCAAAAGAACTTGAAAGTGATAAGAAGATTACAAAGGAAGAATTTTTGAATAAAGCCACATCTTATGTTGTTAAGGGATTGCAATTGTTTGAACAAAATTGGACAGGACAACTCAAAAATAACTCATCCTGCGAGGAGGCATTGAATTACTGGAATCAAATTGCTGAATGTATTGGTGGTCCACAAAAAAACTGGAGGGTGGAAATGTATCTGTACAAAGCGCGTATCGATGCACAAATAAAACGTAAATATGACTTTGAGATGCAACTCGAAAAGGAAGCCTATAAAATAATTGCGAACGCTAATGATAATTTGCCACTTACAATTCAAAAGGTTAGAAGCAATTTCGACCGGGTTGACAAAGAGTTTCAGTCAAAGGATGAGTTTATTGGTGAACTAAATTCGATGGGTCTATCCGGTAAGTTTGGAGATATTCAGGATATAGTGGATAATATTTATACTTCGTTTAATGACAGGTATTGGATAATTGATCAATTGCAGAAAGCCAAAAGTATAACAGATTTATCAGCAATTATAAATTACGAGAATCCGGGAGATGGAAGTTTTTATGACGATTTAGGTCTTGAAGGTAAACAACCGCATTTGGTAAGACAAAAATCTTGGAAAGAAGACCCCGGTTTTGTATATTCTCCTATCGAATGGGTTGACAATAAATCAAATTCTAACAAGCGTCATTCACAACTCACCAGTATTTTGTGTAGATATGATAATCCATTAATTATGCAATGGAATGATTTGGATAAATCAGCAAAATACGAAATAAAAGTAGTTTATAACGGACCTTTTGATATAAAGTTAAAATGCAGTACAGATGATGGTTTGATTATTCATGACTATATTGAAAAAAATAATGGAAACGCACTTACTTTTCAGATACCTGAAGTTTCAACAAAAGATGGCACCTTGAAACTAAATTGGGTTCAGGACACAACAAATATTATGCGTGGAGTATCATTATCAGAAATTTGGTTATTAAAAAAATATTAGAATAAAATGAGAGAATCTATTAATTATACCATTGGTGTTGACTACGGAACTGATTCTGTACGTGCTTTATTAGTAAATTGTAACACCGGAAAAGAAGAAGCAAGTGCCGTTTTTGAATATCCACGTTGGAAAAAAGGCTTGTATTGCGATGCTCAAAATAGTCAATTCCGACAACATCCACTCGACTATATCGAAGGATTGGAATTTACCGTATGTGAGGTTTTGAGAAAATTTCCTGAAGCAGTACCTTATGTGAGAGCAATATCCATTGATACAACTGGCTCAACCCCTGTTGCCGTTAACGAACTTGGAGTGCCATTATCGTTAACACCGGAATTTGCTGAAAATCCTAATGCTATGTTTATATTATGGAAAGATCATACAGCTATAGCAGAAGCCTATGAAATAAATCAGGTTTGTCGCACTTGGGGAGGAGTTGATTATACAAAATATTCGGGAGGCATTTATTCATCAGAATGGTATTGGGCAAAGATATTAAAAACTATTCGTATTGACCAATCTGTTCAAAAATCAGCCTATTCCTGGGTGGAGCATTGTGATTGGTTGCCGGCTTTACTTGTTGGGAATACAAACCCCAAAACACTTAAAAGGAGTCGTTGTGCAGCAGGACATAAGGCATTATGGCACGATGAATGGGGTGGATTTCCATCAACGGATTTTTTTTCAAAATTAGACAGTAGACTTATTGACGTTAAAAACAGACTCCCGGCAGAAACTTTTACTGCCGAAGAAGCTGTTGGGAAATTATGTCATGAATGGGCAAACCGTTTGGGATTAAACGAATCAGTCTTAATTGGAGTTGGGGCATTTGATGCTCATATAGGTGCTGTAGGTGGTGAAATTAAACCGTATTATTTGAGCAAAGTAATTGGTACTTCTACATGCGATATGTTGGTAGTGCCCACCGAAGAATGTAAAAATACACTCGTGCGAGGTATTTGCGGTCAGGTAGATGGATCAATTATTCCAAATTTTGAAGGCATGGAAGCTGGTCAATCGGCTTTTGGTGATATATATGCCTGGTTTGTAAAACTATTAATGTGGCCCATTGAAAACATCCTTATTCCGAATGAGATAATAGATGCAAACGAACGAGAAAAATTAAAAGCGCATTATTCATCAAAAATAATTTTTCGCCTTACAGAAGAAGCACAAAAAATTCCTGTGGACGAAAGTGGTATTATTGCTCTTGATTGGATGAACGGTCGGCGTACGCCCGATGCTGATCAAACTTTGAAAGGTGCTATCATGGGTTTGAATTTAGGTTCGGATGCACCCCGTATTTTCAGAGCATTGGTCGAGGCTACTGCATTTGGTTCAAAAGCAATTATCGACCGTTTTTTGAGTGAAGGTGTTCGTGTTGATGGTGTAATGGCTTTGGGCGGTGTAGCAAAAAAATCGCCATTCATTATGCAGATTCTGGCAGATGTATTGAATATGCCAATTGGTGTAGTAGCTTCGGAGCAAACTTGTGCCTTAGGTGCAGCTATGTATGCAGCCGTTTTGGCGGGTATTTATCCAACTATTACGGAAGCACAATTAGCTATGGGACAAGGTGTTGAAAAAACTTACCATCCAAATCCTGAAAACACAGAAATTTATAAAAACTTATTTATCCAATATCAGAAGTTTGGAAAGTTTATTGAACATAAATAGCATTAGATGACACAAAACGATTTTTATAAAATTCTTACCGAAAAAGTAATTCAACTATCTAAAGAAGTTGCAACATATATTGCATATGAGAGTGATAATTTTACATTTGATAAACTGGTAACTAAAAACAGAAATGATTTTGTGTCTTATGTCGACAAAGAAGCCGAAAGGCTTTTAGTGAAAGGTCTATCGGATATTTTACCCAATTCAGGGTTTATCACCGAAGAAGGTACAGCGCAAGAAAATGGGGAAGATTATTGCTGGATAATTGACCCATTGGACGGTACTTCAAACTTTATACATAATTCCACTCCTTACGCCATTAGTGTTGCATTAACGTGTAAAGGAAAAACCGTAATTGGAGTTATACATGAGGTAACGCGAAACGAAACTTTTTATGCTTGGAAAGGTAGTAAATCCTATTTGAATGAAAAAGAGATTCAGGTCTCAAAAGTAAAACATGTCATGGATGCTCTTATCTCTACCGGGAGACCCCATAATTATATGGATAACTATAAAAAATTGTTAGAATCGTTTGAATTTTTTCTTTTGAACACACATGGTGTCCGTCAGAGTGGATCTGCTTCTACTGATTTGGCTTATGTGGCATGTGGTAGATATGATGGACGATATGAGTTTGGTCTCAAACCATGGGATATTGCTGCAGGTATATTAATCATAAAACAAGCAGGAGGTAAGATTTCAGATTTTGAAGGAAAAGATAATTATTTTAAAAATGGTAATGTGCTTGCTGCAAATTCATCCATTTTTGAAGAGTTTAAGAATATAATAAATTCAATTTTTAAGAAAGAAAATTAATTTAACTTTAGCATGTGTATTAAATTGATATTTTCAGTTGTAAAATTTGCCAAATGTACTTATTAGTTGCGGTGGGATTAGGGGTGAGGTCGAAAAGAAATTTTAAAACAGTCAACCTCACCCTAAATCCCTCTCCTTTAGGAGAGGGACTTTGCCCACTGCAACTTAAAAACAGAATAGAAATAAACCAACTTAATTAATTTAGAATCAATTGATTATTAATATTATATGTTGTCAAGTTGTTGTAGATTAATTAAATTCAGTCGTAAGTTAAGTAAATAATTGAAAAGATGGATATAAAGATGATAAAGAGTATTTTGTTTGATATGGATGGTGTATTGGTTGATTCCGAAAAATACATTTTTAAAGCAACTCAAATGATGTTTGCCGAACATGGTGTAACTGTTAAGGCCGAAGATGCATTACACTTTGTGGGCATGGGCGAAAATAAATATATTTCAGGCATGGGCGAGCTGAACGGATTCAAAGTTGAAATTGAACGGGATAAAGCCCGAACTTACGCCATTTATGAACAAATAACACAAGGAAAACTTCGCGCGCTACCGGGTGTTCATGATTTTATACAGCAATGCCAATTTAAAGGATTGAAAATGGCAATTGCCAGTAGTGCTGACCAAGTGAAAATTTTAATAAATCTGAGAGAAATTGGACTTGATGCTAGCATATTTCAAGCCATTGTTAACGGTCAAGATGTGGAACGCAAAAAACCATTTCCAGATATTTATTTATTGGCAGCCCAAAAACTGGGTCTTAACCCTGCTGAATGTTTGGTTGTGGAGGATGCTGTAAGTGGGGTTTCTGCAGCAAAAGCAGCTGGAGCTCAATGTCTCGCTCTAACAACTAGTTTCCCTGCAGAAAAGCTAACTGAAGCTGATTGGATATGTAAAAATTTGAGCGAAACACCTGAAGGTGAATTAAATTGGTAACTAAATATAAAAGTACTTATAAATTGAAATTAAACCATTATTTAAGAGTAGGAGTATTTTTGATTAACTTATTGTTATGTCAAAATCTTATCTTAGCAGCAAATGAATCTATTCCCCGTCAGGAGTATCCTCGTCCACAATTTCAACGTGATGAATGGATGAATTTGAATGGTGAATGGAGTTTTGAATTTGATTTTGGAAATTCAGGAGTTGAACAGGGATTTCGTACAAGTCAGGGTTTCTCCGGAAAAATCATTATTCCATTTTGCCCTGAAAGTAAATTGTCAGGTGTGGCGCATACCGATTTTATCAATTATATGTGGTATCATCGCAAAGTTACTACACCTACAACCTGGCAAGGGAAAAGAATACAACTAAATTTTGGTGCTGTAGATTATATGTGCGAGGTTTATGTGGATGGTGCGTTTGTTGGCAGACATTACGGTGGCTCATCATCTTTTTCATTAGAGATAACCAATAATATTAAGGTTGGCGAAACTTTCAATCTCGTTGTTTTTGTAGAAGACAATACCCGCTCGGGTGAGCAAACTTTAGGCAAACAGAGTAAAGAATTTGAACCTAAAAGAACCAGATACACCCGTACAACCGGAATTTGGCAGACAGTTTGGTTAGAAGCCGTTTCAAATGATGGACTTCAGAAATGTCAGATATTACCTGACTTGGATCAAAAGAAATTTGATTTTATTCCTCAATTTTTTGGAAACAAAAAAGGAAATACTTTTAAAATTTCCATAAAAGATAATGGGAAAACTGTTGCTACAAAAACCTTTGTGTCCGGTGATGGAAAAGTCTGTTCACTTCAGATAGATAAAATTAAAACATGGTCGCCACAAAGTCCGTTTCTATACGATATTGAATATGAATTACATGATGCATCAGGTAAGCTATTAGAGCTTGTGAAATCATACGCGGGAATGCGCAAAATTCATATTGAAGGTAACAAAGTATTTCTGAACAATGTCCCTTTTTATCAACGGTTGGTTCTCGATCAGGGTTTTTATCCGGATGGAATTTGGACTGCTCCCTCTGATAATGCTTTAAAAAATGACATTCAACTGGCGATAAATGCCGGATTTAATGGCGCCAGATTACATCAAAAGGTTTTTGAAGAGAGATACCATTATTGGGCTGATAAGTTGGGTTATATCACTTGGGGCGAATCGGCAAGTTGGGGAATGGATGCTAATAACCCTATTGCTGCTCGAAATTTTATTGCAGAATGGTCTGAAATTGTAGAAAGAGACAGAAACCATCCTTCTATAATTATTTGGACACCATTCAACGAATCGATATTTACGCTGGATGAAAAAGTAAGATATGTGCCCGATTTACGAAAACAACACGATAGATTGGTGGTTGATGTTTATGATTTGACCAAAAAACTTGATCCGGTAAGACCCGTGAATGATGTAAGTGGCTTTTTACATATTAAAACCGATATCTGGTCAAGTCATTGCTACAAACAAGACCCTCAGATTCTCAAACAATTGTTGTCGTCTGTTGAAGACGGAAAACCATTTACAGAACATCGTGAATTCTGTTGTAGGTACGAAGGTGAACCATTTATTGTTGATGAGTTTGGTGGAATAAAGTGGAATCCGGCCAATCAGGATAATTCTAAACAATCGTGGGGTTATGGAGAACCACCCGGAACTTTAGAAGCTTTTTACGAAAGATTAAAAGCCCATGTTGAGGTGGTTCTTTCCTTAAATGATTGTGCAGGTTATTGTTATACACAATTGACGGATGTAGAATCGGAACAAAACGGGATATATTTTTATTACAGGGAGCCAAAGTTTAACATGAGTATTATTAAAGATATCTTTAGTAAAGAACCAGTCAATTTTAATAAAACAGAAAAGTAAAATTCAATATCTTTAACAATTTATTAAAGCGAAAGATCATGATTAAAAGTATTTTTATTTCAATAATTTCTTTGATGCTTATATTAAACGTAAACAGTAGTTTCGCAATAAATCCTGTTAATGTATTGGCAAAAGTCACTGTTGAAAGCATATTAGACAATATCAGTGAGCCAATTATACCTAATAAAACATTTTTGATAACAAAATTTGGAGGTGTAGGAGATTCAAAAACGGATAACAAAATTGCCTTTCAAAAAGCAATCAAAGTTATTAAGAAAAACGGCGGCGGCAAATTAATTGTACCAAAAGGAATATTTTTGGTAAATGGACCTATTCATTTGATTTCTAATATAGATTTACATCTTGAAGATGGTGCTTTATTACGTTTTGGTTCCAATCCTGAGGATTATCTTCCGGTTGTAAAAACCAGTTGGGAAGGAACATTTATTTATAATTATAGTCCATTTATTTATGCCTACAATTGTACTAATGTAAGCATAACAGGAAAAGGTGTTATTGATGGAGAAGCCTCACAGACTTGGTTACAATGGGTAGAAAAAGAAAAAAGCGACAGGCAACTTAGTAGGGATATGAATCACCGTAGAATACCAATAGACCAAAGAATTTTTGGCAACGGACATTACTTGCGACCTCAACTTATTCAGTTTTATAATTGTAGAAATGTCAAAGTCGAAGGCATTAAAATGGAAGATTCTCCATTTTGGTGTTTACATTTATTAAAATGTGAAAATGTAATAGTAAGAGCTGTGAGTTATGATGCTCAAAATTTGAATAATGATGGTGTTGACCCCGAATATTCACGCAATGTGTTAATAGAAGATGTAAAGTTCAATAATCATGACGACAATATAGCCATTAAAGCCGGTCGCGACGATGATGGTAGAGCGTCCGATGTTCTTACTGAAAATATCGTTATCCGAAATTGTAGTTTTCAGGGAAAACCAGCCATTGCAATCGGAAGTGAAATGTCAGCCGGAGTTCAAAATATCTTTATTCAGGATTGTACACATACCGGAAAACTAATGAGAGGTATTTATCTTAAATCGAACCCGAACAGAGGTGGGTTTATTCGAAATGTGTTTGTTAAAAACGTTGATTTCGGTGAAGTGCTTGACTGTTTATATATTAGCACCACGTATCACAACGAAGGAGAAGGGCATGTCAGTGATATTTCAAATATATATTTTGAAAATGTCAGGTGTAAAAAAGCTACCGGGACAGGGATTGTGATACAAGGATTCAAAGATAAATATATTCGAGATATTTATTTTAAAAATATCATTATAAATTGGGCAAAAAATGGGATAAGTATGGAAAACGCTGAAAATATTGTGATGAGTAATGTGCTCATTGGTGATTTGGCAACAGAACCTGTTCGCCCAAAGTGAAAGGGCAAAAAGCAGCAAATAGCTTTTTTAAAATTATTGTAATGCAGCAGTGTATTGTGCTTGCAAACGTTCACTAAAATGAATGAAATTAATATCTTATATAAACAATTTTAAATAACAAGTACCATGATTAAATTAAAGAAAAACAAATTTTTTGTAACTGCAATTTTAATGTGTAGTTATGTTGTATTAATGGCTCAAAAGGATAAAGGTGAAGAAATTATATTTTGCCCGCCTACCCTGATTGAAGATCAACTTCCGAACCTTGGATTACCCATGGCTAAAGATGCTGAAACATTTGTACTTTATGATGTGCCAACTAATAGAGCCAAACTTGAGCAACCCTATCTCGGAACCTATTCCCATCATGCTCATTTAGCAACTTTGAATGGAGTTGTTGTTCTTACCTGGAGTAATCATTTTGCTGATGAAGATTCTCCGGGTCAATACGTTCGATATGCCATTTCGAAAGATAATGGAAAAACCTGGATAAATCCTAATCCGAAAATTGAGCATGGAACAAAATATGGAGCAGTATTATTTCCACCTATGGAAGTACCTATTCGTAACCCTCAAAATGTAGATAAGGATAACAAAAAGATTTCGAATTTAGAAAACCCACTACTTGGTCATCGTCCTCATGATAAATGTGGTAGTGGTATAAAAGATAGTAAAGACTCATATAGAAATGACAATTGTGGCTTCTACCATCTTGAAATGTGTGCGAATGGATTTGCTAAAGTTGATGGAAAGCTTTATGCTATTGCCGAAGTTGCAAAAGGCATAAATGCTGTTGGTATTGGTAGAATTGCCCGCGAAATTGATAGCAAAGGAAATCTTGGAGAAATTTTCTGGTTAAATGAAGATGTGCCTGATTTAAGCAAAATAACTCCAAATGCAATAAACATGAAATTGTATAATAATTTAGCTTATAAAAAAGAGTTAGGTGTAAAGATAATGGAGTATTTAAAAGATCCTTTTCACATGCCTCAATGGGATTTTTACCCTACAGGTTGGGTACAATTAGATGGGAAAGTACATGCAGATTGGCAGTCAGTTAATGGAGTTAAAGGAAATGAGCCAACTTATGCTTATCTAATGAAGAACGGAGCTTATGCCAGACTATGGCGAATGAAAGACGATAATATGAATGCACAGTTTAGTTATGACAAAGGAAAATCATGGACTAATCTTGAAACAACTAATTTTCCCGATTGTGGAAGCCGTGCATGTGTAGGTAACTTGCCTGATGGAAGAAGCTATGTGGTAAACAATCCATATAAACACGGCAGAAATCCACTTGTATTATCAATTTCGGAAGATGGAAAAAAATTCGATAAAGCATATATAGTTCGTAGCGGAGACTCAGGCGAAGTTGATAAAACTGGTCGTGCTAAAAATTTGGGTTATCAATACCCACACTCCATAGTTGCCGGTGATTATCTTATTATAGCTTATTCTATTAATAAAGAAAGTTTGGCAACAACCAGAATTCCACTTAAAAATTTAAAATAATAAATTATTTTATTGTTGATAGAGTTTAATTTGATTCCTTAGCTGATTCAATATAAATCCCTACATAAATTTAAAAACTAAATTTGTGTGGGGATTTTATGTGTTTATTTGAATGTTATTCGCGGATGTAACTTTTCCGTAAAATTGAGAAGAGTTCTTTTTTTGAAAATAGATACACATTCTTGATGTGAAAAAATAAAAATACCGAAGATTGTTGAAAGCTTTTTTCAATAACTCTCTTACGTTAAAAAGAAAATCACTATTTTTGTTTCCGAGATTAATAATTAACACTATAAACACAAAACAGAGAGCCATTTACGGAGAGCAAAACCTGTTTTGCCAATTGCCTTTGATTAACCCGACTTACGATTATGCATTTTGTTTATCAATTCCCCTTGTTTACAGCTTTTCTGCGTGGCAATATGTCGCCTCTCAAACCGGAAAATGCTGCTGAATCCAATTTTAAACTGCGCTTGCAGGAACAGCTTACAGCTTCTGCCTCCGACAAAGGATTGTATGCACTTCGTTTTCTCAAACCCTTGCATCCCAAACAGGAATATTACCGCAGGGCTTTGCTGAGCGAGACTTTTGCGTATTGCAACGAATTGCGCACCGAACTATTGGCCGAAACCAATTTGGATATCCGCGCTTATTACCGAGAACTTATTCTTGACCGGCATTTAACCACCTGCCTGCAACAGCTCGGCGAAGAAATGGCAACCCATAAGCTCACGTATGCGAAACCCGCTGCGGATGTGAGTCAGGAAGAAAGTATCAATGCCTGGTGCTTTCAGTTGATGAAGGTGTGCCTTGCCAAAGCCTATCTGGAAGTGCAGGATGTGCTGGCCGATGTGGTTGTTTATTCCATGAGCGAAAAGGAACTATACAGCACTTACCTGCACGAGTTATCTCCTGTTATCACTTTTCTGCAGAAGCGCGATGCTGTGCCGGAAAACCCAAAACCAACGCAGCCTTATGCCGAAACCCCGGTTGTTAATACAATGGTGGCATCACCTGCCGAAGCACCGACTATGGATTACCTGACCACCAAAGAAGTAGCGGCTATTTTAAAATCGGACACTCGAACTATTACCCGAAAATTAGAAAGTAAGAAATTGAAAGGAGTAAAAGAGGGCGGAAAATGGCTGATCGAAAAGCATTGGTTCGAACAGTATATACAATCATTAAACCCAAAAACAAATTAATAATACCCACTATGAATACAAACAACCTGACATTAAACGTGTTAAATTTCAGTCATGCCCGCAAGCGGCTTACTGTTTCCATTAGTCCCCGTGAAACGGCCGATAGTTTCCGGCTATCAACGCACGACTGCACAGCACTTGCCGACGTATTTAATCATGTAGAAACATTGTATTGTGTTTTTGATGCGGCAGCGCCCGGTGATAAGCAAATAACAAACGCCACATCGCCTGCATGGTGCAGGGCGGGTGAGCGTGCGTGGTCGTTTTCGTTTCTGAAGAAATACTACACCCGCATGCTGACCCATTATTTCAGGGAGAAAGGTTTTATTGCTTCGAATAATTTTGTGTCCGATACCGAAGTGTGGATTCCGGACAAATCGGCTTATCCCGGTTGCAAGGGTTATCGTTCGTTTACATTGCGGGTACAAATAAACAGAACAAATTATCAGCCCGAATTATTAGTTGCCATGGGCGATGTAAAATCGGTATTCGACAAGCCGCTGAGCGATGCCGCATTTTCGGAAATCCCCGATTATCTGTTTAATCGTGTGGTTTATCAAAACAGGATATATTACAATTGGGATATGCCCGACAGGGTGCGCCGGCATTTGGACGAAGCCTATCCCTGTGTTAATTTCGGACTGCTACGGGCTATGAATATTGACCGTCCGGCACCCGAAAAGGGAAACAGGTACGTGAAGTACAGCGATTCAATAGAACAATTCCGAAAGAACTATCTGACTGATAAATCACTACATCAACTACTGATACCCGAAACCAGTTGGAATAAGGTATTGCCCTGCCGTTTGGACAACTCGCTGATAAAACAATTGCAATTTGGCGAAGGCACACACACCAATCCCATGCAAGGTATGCGGGAGTTTGGCCCGAAAGAACTGATAGAGGAAGAAACGGTATTCTTTTTTATTCTACATACCGAGGATAAGCCACTGGCTGTAACTGTCAACGAATACCTGACAGGCAAAAATCCCGAATTTAAAGGTGGTTTAAATGGTTTTTTACGAATGAAATACTGCACGGAACCCAACCGCAGTATCACGTTTCAGGATAAAAATAATCCACTGCCCGAAATACAGGAAAAATTAGCGCAGCGCGTATTTGACCCTTCAAAACGCTATGTGGCTATCTATTTGTCACCTCACAGTAAATGGACGCAAAACAACCGTTTAAAAACCATTTATTACCATTTAAAAGAGATGTTGCTTAGCTATGGTGTGGTATCGCAAACCATCGAAGCCAATAAGCTCTGGTCGGCTGGCAGGGAAACAGCAAAAGATGGAAATACAGAAAAGGCAGTAATAAAATCCGGATTCAATTACAGTTTGCCCAATATTCTGGTCGCTATCAGCGCCAAACTAGGTGCTACGCCCTGGTGCTTCGAAGCGCAGGAGCACGAAGAACTGGTGATAGGAATAAGTGCGTATAAAAGTCGCGACCTGGATAAAAAGTATGTAGGCAGTGCATTTAGTTTTACAAACGAGGGGCGCTTTCAGGGATTTAATTGTTTCCGAAATAATCAGATAAGCGAACTGGCGGGTTCCATTACATTGGCTGTGCGGGATTTTTGCAACCAAAAACAGAAACCTGAGCGGTTGGTGATTCACTTTTACAAACGACTGAGCAGACGCGAACTAAAACCGATTGAACAAATGTTGTCGCGGTTGGGGCTGGATATTCCGGTAGTGGTTGTGTCGGTAAACAAAGGCTATTCCGATGATTTGATAGGTTTTGACAGCAATCGCGAAGATAAAATGCCCCTTTCGGGCACTTATTTGTCGCTTTCGTACGGTCAGTATTTGCTTTACAACAATCAGTTGCAGACAGGTGCCGAAAAAATTAATCCACGCGAAGGCTATCCTTTCCCGCTTAAGATAACGATACAGAAATTTGCGGCAGGCAGCGAAGAATTAGCGATGCTGAGTCCGGCAGAAGAAAATCAGCTACTGCTTCAGGTATGTCGGTTTAGTCAACTCTATTGGAAATCCGTTTCGCGTCAGTGGTTGCCAGTTACCCTCCGTTACCCCGAAATGCTGGCACAGATAGCGCCACACTTCCGATACGGCGATATTCCTGAAGAAGGTCGGGAAAGTTTGTGGTTTTTGTAGATTCCCTCTCCCCGGGGAGAGGGTTAGGGAGAGGTGATAAGAGCAGTTTGATCAATCAGGCTGCTTTTTTTGTGTCCATATGCAGGGTGTAGCAACGGACAATACGGACAATACGGACATTTTCGGGCGAAAAACAGCAGGCTGAAAAGTCTGGCACGGACAATAGCGTACAACGCGGACATTTATTCCCATTGGCAAAATTGTTGTAAAAACCCATGGCGTAGGGCGCTACAGGTTTAATGAAAACGCAGCTACTTTATGATCAAAAGTAATTGAGTTGAAGTTAAAGAACGATTCGATAGAATGATGATTGATCGCCATTGTTCAGGTAGAATCAGAATGCAAAAAGATTATTAACCCCCAATAAAAAAATTTTTAAAAATGGGAAAATTGAATATTGGTATTTTGGGAGGATTCTCGGGTACCGTAGGCACCGTGGTGGGTAGCACCAACAAAAAAGGCGAAGATATTATCAGAGCCAGGTCAAAAAAACGTCGTACTGCAAACACAGAAGGGCAAGTGATTCAACAAACAAAATTCGGGCTTGTAACGGGTTTTATGCAAGGAGTTAATCCACTGCTTAAAACAGGCCTAAAGCAAGTGGCAAGTGCCGAAAATATGTTGACACACAACTATGCCTGCCGACATGCATTGAAAAATGCAGTGGTGGGAACAGATGCACAGCCCGAACTGGATTATTCGAAAATAATTATCAGCGATGGTAGTTTAAGCAGAATAGCCGGTGCAACAGCTACAAAAGAAGGCGATACTATCAAATTCAGCTGGAGTGATACAGTAAGCAGCAGTATTGGCTCGGCCGGCGATAAAGTAGCTCTGCTGGTTTACAACGTTACCAATGGTGAAATAAGCTATTCGTTGGGCGAAGTACTTCGTTCGGCAAAAACAGCCAACTTGCCAATTCCGTACAGCGAACCGGGCGACCAACTGCTGTTCTATCTGTTCTTTCAGTCGACAACCGACAACGCGCTGGTTTCAACAAGTCAGTATTTGGGAACGGTTACTGTAACGGAATAGTATTGTAATACGGTTTTTTAAGGTGTGAAAATTCACCCCGCAACAAAGCAGTTAAATTGCTTGGTTGTGGGGTGTTTTTATTATGTGGAGTTTGAAGCTTATGATGATTTTGGGAAGCCAATGGCTGTGAAAGGAGCTGGTGCTGGGAAGGTGATTGGAGTGGGATGATACGCGTTTTGCGTTTCATGTTTCACGTTTCGGGTTTGTTTGAAATTATTTTAACAGATAATGGGAAATGTGAATTGTTTTTTGTAGATTTGTATTTTAGTCGAATAATCATTTATGAACATACTTAAATTTCACAAAAGCCTGATTAATAATTATAAAACTTATATCCAAAGTTTTGTTAATATCAAAGATAGAAAAATTGCAGCGTTTGTTGAGAAAGAAATCTCTGAAAAGAAACTATGGCCGGAACCTTTGGTGCAATTCAATCCCACTTTTGAAAAAGGCAGACTTTTGTCCGATTTGGTAAACGAAGCAAACTTACACCCAATATTGCCAAAAATTTTTGTTTATTAATTACAAAATAAATTGATTATTACACAATAAATTGATTCAAACATCGCAACAATGAAAAAGAACAATAAAACTCCCGACGAAAAACTCAATCGGCTACGGTTGGAGAACGAGGAAAAGAAGAAACAACTGAGCGAAGAATTCGGAGCCGATTTTGGGAATATGTCAGGCGAAAGCGAATTATCTCCGGAGTTGGAAAGCCAGTTTTTAGATAATATTCTGAATTTCGAAAATGCTTTTCAATCGGCAAAACGAATTAAAATCTACGATCTCCTTGAACAACCTGACTTTCAGAAAGCAGAAGAATTGACAGATGCCCAAGTAACCGAAGAGTTGGATAGATTGATTGAGTTGATGGGAAGTAAGCAAATGCGTTTGGATACAATTTGTGACGTTGAAGAGAGAGAAATATATCGGTTTATTACTGAAGAATTGTTTCAGGAAGAGGCAGATGACATGAATATACCTGGTATGATGACTTGTTTCATTTACGAAGAGTTTCACCCCAATCACAAGCACGATATTGAACAACATTCAACAGATTTCTTTCACAGTTATCTTAGTTTTGAATCTGATTTCTACAAATCATTTCTAACCAAAAAGTCTCAAGATGCTGATTGGCATCTTCATTTCCGGGAGGCATTCAGCTCGTTTCAAGTCAACGAATTCAGCATTAAAGAGTTGACATTTGATACCGAACAGGCAGTTGTTCAGTTCGAATGTGATTTTGTGGGAACTGTTGAAGGCGATACAACTTCGCTCCTCTTTAAGGGCATGGGGGAAATGAATTTGCTTTATCTTTGGGATTATTGGTGTGTAGATAGCATTAATTTACCGAAAAGCATAATTTATTAGAACTGAAATTATTGAAAATGAATTTTGAGTCAAAGCATGTAGAGCCCGAGACATTACCTATCAGCTATTTCGATTATGCTTCAGCTATCAATGCTTTGAATTATGCCAAAATTTGGGTACCCAAAAATATTTTATTACTACAATCATTGTGGCGAGTACAAAACGGATTAGAAATAGGCATTGGACCCGAAAGAAACTCAGTTGACAGAAACGGTCAATCATCCTACTATGGCAATATGATAAAAGATGGGGAATCCAACGGTCGCATATCCATTCAATGATTTAGCTATCGCTGCAAATTTATGGTTATAAGCATACTTATGAGTATTTACCGTCATTTCACGACAAATTTTGCGAATTGTTACCGTCTTTATACGACAAAACATTTTGTATGTTACCGTCTTTTTACGACAAATGTTGTATATTTGTATTTATTTTCAAGAAATTAGCGATTATGGAAAGGATATTGATAACAGAGTTGCGAAAATGGAAGGTTAGCACATTAAAAAAACCGATAGTTTTGCGGGGTGCGAGACAAGTAGGTAAGTCCACGCTTGTACGTATGTTTGGAAAGGAATTTGATGTATATTTCGAGTTAAATCTGGAGCGGAATGCAGATAAGGATTTGTTCGAGAAATACAACGATGTTCATGAAATATTGAAAGCAATATATTTTAAATCTGCTAAAACACCTGTTAAAGGGCAACAGACGCTTCTGTTTATCGACGAGATTCAAAATTCAGCAAAAGCAGTAGCAATGCTTCGCTATTTTTACGAGGATGCACCTCATATTCATGTAATTGCTGCAGGTTCGTTGCTTGAGAGTTTAATGGAAATGCGACAGATTTCATTTCCGGTGGGGCGGGTGCAATATATGGCGCTTCGGCCCTGCTCGTTTCTCGAATTTTTGGACGGAGTTAACCAACAGTTTGATGCCAATGCTATTTTATCAGGTAATGCTGATTACATTCACGATAGGTTAATGAAGCGATTCAACGAATACTTGTTGGTTGGTGGTATGCCTGAAGTAGTTAATATGTATGCTTCAACAAATGACATTCATGCTTTAAAGCCTGTGTATGATTCCTTAATTGAATCATATAGCAACGATATTGAAAAATACGCCGATACAGATTTGAAGATTCGTACTATCCGACACATACTAAATTCAGGATGGTTGGCAGCTGCAGAGACTATTAGTTTTGATAAATTTGGCGAAAGTGCTTATGTATCGAGAGATATGGCAAATGCTTTCAGAACCTTAGAGAAAGCTTTTTTGCTGGAATTGGTTTATCCCATAATCGAAACACAACTTCCCGTTCAGCCAAATTACAGACTTCGCCCACGTTTGTTTTGGTTGGATACAGGTCTGGTAAATTATCAGGCAAAAACCCAAGCGGCTGTTTTTGATGCTACGAATATTACTGATGTGTGGCGTGGTAAAATTGCTGAGCATATTGTAGCACAAGAAATTATTGCACTCGATAGTTCGGTTTTATCCAAGCGAAGTTTTTGGCGGAGAAACAAGAAAGGTTCTGATGCAGAAATTGATTTAATATTTACTTTCAGAGGGAAGTTAATTCCCATCGAAGTAAAAAGCAGTACAAATTCGAAACTCAAATCCTTACATATATTTATGGACGAGGCACCTCACAATGTGGCGGTGCGGGTTTGGAGTCAGCCACTTACAGTTGATACAGTAATTACCGCCAAAGGGAAATCCTTCTTACTTATCAACCTACCGTTTTATTATGTGTGCGTATTGAATAAGGTATTGGAGAAAATATTAAATAATGTTCAACCTCCGTTTAATCAGAAAATGAAGGTTTAGTTTTGCAGAGAGTTTTTTTGAGCTAAAGTTTTCACCCACTCTTAGTTTTAAAAAAGACTAAGTGTGGGTGATTTTTTCGGCAAATAATGTTCGTAAAAGTTCCTGTTGTTCGGCTGGTGTGAGGTTCGAATTGTCGATTTCGATGGCATCGTCGGCTTTGCGGAGCGGACTTTCGGTGCGGTTTACATCGCGCTCGTCGCGTTCTTTTACATTTGCCAGCACGGCTTCGTAATCAACTGTTTCGCCTTTGGCAATCATTTCGTCCATTCGGCGTTTGGCACGAATTTCGGGCGATGCGGTAAGGAACACTTTCAACTCAGCTTGCGGAAAAACCACCGTACCAATATCGCGGCCATCCATCACGATGCCTTTGTTTACTCCCATTAATTGCTGCTGACGAACCAGCTCACGCCGCACCATGCCCAGCGTACTTACACGGCTGGCACCATTTGCTACTTCGAGTGTGCGGATAGCGCTTTCTACATTTTCGCCATTCAGGTAAATTTCCGATTTTCCATCGGCGTTTGGTTTAAACTCCAGACGCATATTTTCGAGTTCACGGGCTATTGCCTGTTCATTCATTTCGTTGTCGGTCATCAATCCTTTACGAATACAAAACAGCGACACAGCCCTATACATAGCGCCGGTATCCACATAAATATAACCCGTATCGCGGGCAAGTTCTTTGGCCATGGTGCTTTTCCCACACGACGAAAAGCCATCAACAGCGACAATTATTTTTTTCATGTTACAACTTAAATTGATTGAGCGAAGTAGCAATGCTGAACTGATAAGCCACATTGCCGGTTTGGAAAGTGGTAGAACCAAAGCCAACCTGGAACTTATAAAGCTTAATGCCTCCACCAAAAGAGAAGCCTGCTGCACTCTTAAATCCGGGCATTTTAAGTTCGTTGTGCCGGCGATGGTTGTATGCAGCTGCTAAATAGAAATTCTTTCCGGGCACAAATTCAACCCCGAAAATAGTATGCCGAAATGCCATATCTACAAATCCGATTTGCTCCATATTATCTTCGTCTATACTGGAACTCGATTCGTTAGTACTTTGGTAGCTTAAATTCCATTGCTGTAAATTATGCAAAGTAAGTGAAAAACGAAACGGAGCATGTGTTAGTTTTTTGCTTAATCCCAACTGAATATCAAAAGGAAGCCGTTCGAAATGCTGACCGTCTTCGTTACTGTAATAACCTTTAATCTGCGTACCTAAGTTGCGTAAAACCAGTCCGGCAGAGAAAAAATGTTTCGGGTCGGAATAATTGGCACCCGCATCCATAGCCACACCATAACTTGAATATTCGGTTGCAAAATTATCAACTATTGGGGCACCAAAAACAGATGATATAAATTTGACAGCACCTCCAACCGAAATTTTATCAGTCAACGGACGGGAATATACAATATTTAGCGCCATATCTTTGGCCTCAAATTCCCCCAACTCGCGGTTCAGTTCATCCCGTCCATCAAAAACGCCATAATCTATATATTGAATTCCGGCAGCCAGCAGGTTTTTACCGTTAAGCTTAAAACCGTACATAGCGGAACCAAACTTTATATCAGCAAGGTAATTGGCCATACTCAGGCTAATTTGTTTATCGTTTTCGGCTGATAAAAGAGCCGGATTCCGAAAAGCAAAGCTCAAATCGTTATCGCGTAGCGAAATATTTGAACCACCGAGTGCCGCAATTCTTGACGAAACAGGTAAATCCAAAAAAGAATAGACAGAATTACCGGTTTGCGAAAAGCCGGTTAATGAAATAAGACATACAAAAAGAAGAACAATGCTTTTGGGTAACATAAAAGCTACTTGTATTTAAATTAAAAATCAAAGATAGTACTTTTTCGGAACTGAGCCAAAGGCAAAAACCCAAACAAGTGAAAATTAAAACGGCAAAAAGCAAAAAAATTGTGCACTGGCAACAAATTTCTCCCGATTTGAGCATTAATCAAAGCAAAATATCAAATAATATTCAAAAATTGACGTTTACAGAATAAACTTTCGAAAAATAATATTACATTTGCCGTTCAGAAAAAACATAAAAAACTTCATAAGAATATGGAATTAAAAAAATCACCAAAAGCCTCACTCGAAGACAAAAAAATGCTCTTCATCATGATGGGTCTTGTTATGGTTTTATCGCTCTTGTACATTGGTTTTGAATGGACTGAACAGGAAGTAAAAGTTTATGATTCGTTTGACACCAGCATGCTTGCTGAAGAAGAAATTGAAATTGTACAAACACAACAGGAACTACCTCCTCCCCCACCACCACCTGTACCCGACGTAGTGGAAGTTATTAACATTGTGGAAGATGATGTTATTGTAGAAAGTGTTGACATTAACACCGAAGACGACAAAAACAAAGAAGTTGTTATTCAGGCTCCTGTAGCCGCTCCTATTCAGGAAGAAGAAGACAATGTGGTTTTCCAGGTGGTAGAAACCATGCCTTCGTTCCCCGGTGGCGATCAGGCACTATTTAAATTTTTGGGCGACAATGTAAAATATCCTGTTATTGCTCAGGAAAACGGAATTCAGGGACGCGTAATTTGTCAGTTTGTGGTAAACAAAGATGGTTCAATTGTTGATGTGGAAGTTGTTCGTCCGGTTGACCCAAGCTTAGACAAAGAAGCTATCCGCGTAATTAAATCGATGCCTAACTGGAGCCCTGGAAAACAGCGCGGAAAATCGGTTCGTGTAAAATATACGCTACCGGTTAACTTCAAACTGCAATAAACCACTAATTATTAACGAGCAACGATTACACCACACCGACGGTAAAATCGGAGAATCGAAAGATAGTAAATAAAACCGTTTGGATATTCTCCAAGCGGTTTTTTATTAAAATAAACACCCTTTTATGCAAACCGAAATTTATCAGGAAAAAGCTGTTCTGGTGGGGCTGATTACACAGCAGCAAAACGAGGAGCGATCGCGCGAATACTTGGACGAACTGGCTTTTTTGGCCGACACAGCAGGCGCTTCGCCCGAAAAACTTTTTTTTCAGCGCATTGATTATCCCAATCCGAAAACATTTGTAGGTCCGGGCAAGTTGCAGGAAATTAAAGAATATATTGATGCAAACGATATTGGTTTGGTAATTTTCGACGATGAACTGACTCCAAAGCAATTACGCATTATCGAAGGCGAACTAAAAGTGCTTGTACTTGACCGCACCAATCTTATTCTCGATATTTTTGCCAAACGGGCACAAACTGCCAATGCCAAAACGCAGGTAGAGTTGGCTCAACTACAATATATGTTACCTCGTCTGACACGCCTTTGGACACACTTAGAGCGTCAGCGCGGGGGTATAGGTATGCGTGGTCCCGGTGAAACACAGATTGAAACCGACCGCCGTATTATTCTGACAAAAATATCGCTCCTTAAGCAAAACCTGAAGGAAATTGACCGGCAAATGGCTACACAGCGTAAAAACCGCGGTAAAATGGTGCGTGTTGCATTGGTAGGTTATACCAATGTGGGCAAATCCACCATGATGAATATGCTCAGCAAATCGGAAGTATTTGCCGAAAATAAGCTTTTTGCAACTTTAGATACCACTGTACGAAAAGTAATTATTGAAAATTTACCATTCCTACTTTCGGATACAGTAGGGTTTATTCGTAAACTGCCCACAAATCTGATAGAATCCTTTAAATCGACACTCGACGAAGTGCGTGAAGCCGATTTGCTGATTCATGTAGTGGATGTTTCGCATCCGAATTTCGAAGAGCAGCTCGAAGTAGTAAATCAAACGCTGAAAGAAATTGACCCGCGCGAAAAGCCAACTATTCTGGTATTTAACAAAATAGATGCTTTTTCTTACACTCCAAAGGAGGAAGATGATTTATCGCCCATTCGCCGTGAGAACCTGAGTCTCGACGATTTAAAAAAAACATGGATGTCGAAAATGCACGACAACTGCCTGTTTATTTCGGCACGCGAAAAGCAAAATATTGAACAGCTAAAAGAATTGATGTACAATAAAATAAAGGAAATCCACGTTGAACGTTATCCATATAATGATTTTCTGTTTCAAAAATACGAAGACAGTTTATAAAGTTCATAAAGTTATAAGGTTCATAAGGTTCATAAGGTTTATAAGGTTCATAAAGTTATAAAGTTATAAAGTTTGTAAAGTATCATCACATTATCAAATCATCACATCAACACATCATCAAATCATCACATCAACACATCAACAATATGTATCGTCAACTCACTGAAAAAGAAATAGCTATACTTATGGTG
>Ga0209398_1000026_pt1 | contig 142673 bp, 138 predicted proteins | sample AshMeaBigSpring_FD_184125 | JGI IMG/M metagenome (GOLD analysis project Ga0209398, IMG submission 184125) | Groundwater microbial communities from Big Spring, Nevada to study Microbial Dark Matter (Phase II) - Ash Meadows Big Spring (SPAdes)... | ecosystem: Environmental > Aquatic > Deep...
CGTCCACCGGCCTTGAAACGTTCGACCCAGCGGGCAACGATCTTGGCCGAGACACCATAGGCATGGGCCGCTTGCGTTCTGGACGCGCGACCCTCGATGACGGCGAGAGCCATTTCTTCTCGACGCAACGGCGTCAGTCGGGCATTCTTATGAATGTTCATTCGGAGCGATCCTTGAAACTGAGGTGTGATAACTCCAGTCTCCTCGATCTGCTTCGAATGGACAACCTATGGAAAGCTCACATCTAGAGCGTTTTCCGATCAAGTGGTTGCCGGTTGATCGAAGAAAATGCGATAAAAACAAGAAGATAGAGCGGCCGACCTGATTCAATCTTCGCTGGAAACGCTCTAATGCGCTTTCCCGCGCGCGGCGTTGCGGCAGCGGTCAGAGCAGAATTTCACATCTGCCCAGCATTTTTCCCATTTTTTACGCCATGTGAACGGGCGCTGGCAGTGAAGACAGGGTTTTTGCGGCAGATCCGCCTTTTTCACGCCCCGTGGCACAGGCTCACACTTTTCTTCTTTTGATCGCATGGTGTTACGCAAAACCGGTATCCACCCCCACCTTCGCGGGGACAAGCTTTTTGCGCACCATGCTCACCCCTTCGTCCGCAGGCTCGAACGGCCGCCATCCACGCCGTAAATCTGGCCGGTGATCCAGCCCGCCTCGGGCCCGGCGAGGAAGGCCGCAAGCGCGGCGCTGTCCTCCGCCTCGCCAAGCCTCTGGAGGGCATGCATGTCGCCGATCGCCCTCGCCATGGTCTCGTTTCCCGTCAAAGCTTTCGCAAGCGGCGTTCTCGTGAGGGAAGGCGCGATCGCGTTGACGCGGATTTTCGGCGCAAGCTCAGCCCCCAGAGCGCGGGTGAGGCCCTCGATCGCCCCCTTCGCCATCGAGACCGAAGCATGGGCGGTGAAGCCCTGCTGCACCGCGACGGTTGAAAACAAAACGATGCTCGAAACCCCCTCCGCCGCTTTCAGGGCAGGCAAGGCGGCCTGCACAGCCAAGGCAGCACCAAGCGCATTGATGCTGAAATCACGCGTGAAATCCGCCTCGGTGAGCCGCGCGAGCGGTTTGAGATTGATGGTGCCGATGGCGTAAACGAGCGCATCGAGGCTCTCGCCCACCGCCTGCATCACGCGCGGAAAGAGGCTCGCATCCGTCACATCACCCAGCGTGAAGCGCGCGCCAAGCTCGGCGGCGATGGGGGCAACCTTCGCCTCATCTCGCGCGACAAGATGAACCCGCATGCCGGAGGCCGCGAGCCGTCGCGCCGTTGCCGCGCCAATGCCACCCGCCCCGCCATAAATCAACGCCGTTTTTGTCATATCTCGCCCCGAAAATTGTGATGCTGAACCCGTTACGCAGCACCCTTGCCATCGGACGGGTCAGACAGCGCCAAAAGTGCTTCACGCGTGTCAAAATCCGCAAGAATCCCGGCATCCTCCACCGGCACCTCACACACAAGATCGCGCGCTGCTTCGAGCAATTTTCGCGCGCCCTGATCACCGTTCAGCGCAAGCAGCGAGGGAAACAGCGCCCGGCGCAAGAGAACCGGGTTGCCCCAGCGCCCGGCATGAACCGGCACGAAGGCCTGCGCCTCACCATTCGCGCGCGCGGCGGCAAGAAGCGCGGCGAGGGTTTCGCCCTTCACCAAGGGCATATCGCCCAGAAGCAGCACAACTGCGCCAATATGCGCTGGCAAAGCCGCAATCCCGGCCTTGAGCGAGCTCGAAAGCCCCATGGCATAGCCGGGGTTATGGATGAGCGTAACCCCCTCCCCCACCAGCGCCTTGACGCGCTCAGCCTCATGCCCGGTCACGAGCGTGATGGCGCGGAGGCCCGCCGCTCGCGCCATATCCAGCGCGTGCTGCACCATCGGTTTCCCCTCATAAAGCGCGAGGAGCTTGTTTTCCGCTCCGAAGCGGGTCGAGCGCCCCGCCGCGAGCACGAGCGCTGCCACCTCCTCAACGCGCGCGTCATGCTCTTGCTTATGCGCGCTCTTGCCCGCGCGCGGCTGCGGCCGCGAGATGATCTCCATGAGAAGCCCGCCCACCCCCATCGCCTGAAGATCGGCGCGCGAAACCGGAACATCGGCGAAAAGCCGGGCGAGAACCCAGTCGAACCCGTTTTCGCGCGGGCTTCTCGCGCAGCCGGGCGCGCCGATCACCGGCTTGTTATGCAATTCAGCCAGAAGCAGCAGGTTGCCGGGGTCAACCGGCATGCCGAGATGGATGATGGCCCCGCCTTGCGCTTCAACCGCACGCGGCACCACATCGCGCCTGTCCGTGATCGCGGCCGCGCCGAAAATCAACAAAATATCGTAGGTTTCAGGATCAAGCGCTGCCAAAGCCGCGCCTAAAGCCGCTTCCTCATGCGGCACGCGCGCCTCAAAAGCGAGGCTGCCGCCCAAAGCCTCAACCCGAGCCTTTGTGACAGCGCAGGTTTTATCGAGCACGCTTTCCTTCAGGCTCGGCAAGGTGAGCGCGATCATCCCGACGCGCCTGGGCCTGAAGGGAGAAAGCGCCAGCGCCCCGGCCCCGAGCGCGGCCTTCCCCGCTTCAACCAGAGCGCCGGGCAGCGCGAAAGGGATGATCTTGATCGTCGCCACCATCTCGCCCGCCGCGACGCGCTTATAGGGCGGAAGCGTTGCGAGAGTCAGCGCATCATCGAGCCGGTTGAAGGCGTGAATGCGCGCCGCATCCACCAGAAAAAGCCCCGCTGCTTCGGCAAAGAGATTGGCCCGCCCGGTAAAAGCGGCATCAATGCGCAAACCCGGCCCTTTGAGCATGCCCGCGAGGCTCGCCGCCGCTTCATCCTCCTCCACATCGCCCGCTTCGAGCCGCGCGATGGTGATGGCAGGAATTCTAGCCGCGTGGAGCGCCGCGCAATCCTCCTCCCGCAGGCGATGGCCTTTTTTGAAAACGGCATCGCCCGCCTTGACCTGATGCGCGAGGATAGCCCCTTCCGCTTCAAGCGGTGGAACGCGGCCAAAAAACATCAGGCCGCCGCTGGTTTCAGCCGCATCGCGGCGATGATTTCACCCAGAACCGCCACCGCGATCTCCGCCGGGCTGATGGCGCCGATATCAAGCCCGATCGGCGCCTTGATCCCTGCAAGCGCCGCTTCACCATGCCCCAAAGCCGCAAGCCGGGTAAGCCGCGCGGCGTGGGTTTTGCGGCTCCCGAGCGCGCCGATGTAAAAACACCCTGCTTTGAGCGCGATATCCAGCGCCGGATCATCGATTTTCGGATCATGCGTCAGCGCAACAAGCGCGGTGAAGGCGTCAATTCCAAGCCCCGGCATCACATCCTGTGGCCATTCCGCGAGCAAGGTCACAGCCGGAAACCGCTCCGGCGTCGCAAAGGCGGTGCGCGGGTCGATGATCGTGCAATCGAGCGCCACAAGCCGCGCCATCTCCGCCAGGGCCTGGCTGATATGAACGGCGCCGATCACGACAAGCCGGGTTGGCGGCACATGGACATTGAGGAAATACGCTTCCCCCGCAACACTCACGAGGCCGGATTTCCCCGTGCGAAACGCGCTCTGAAGGGCTTCACGCAGTTCATCCTGCCCTTTCCCCGTAAGCGGGGTGAGGGAAAGCGCCCCATCTTTGAGCGTTTCAGTATCTGGCACCAGCCTCTCCCCGCTTGCGGGGAGAGGTGCCCGAAGGGCGGTGAGGGGCACCCCATCCCGCCCCACCACGATTCCTTCACCTGTGCCCAGATGCGTCACAAGCGCCACGGCGCGCCGCGCGGCACGTTCGGCGTTGAGCATCTCAAGATGCTCTTTCCTCACGAGATCGGCTCCACATAAACCGCGATCTTGCCACCGCAGGAAAGGCCCACCCGCCACGCGGTTTCATCGGCCACCCCGAAATCGAGCCGCCTGGCGACACCGCTGGCGATCACGCCCATGGCTTCCTCCACCACCGCGCCTTCAACGCAGCCGCCGGAGACCGAGCCAAGAAAATTGCCCTGATCATCAATCACGAGGTGCGAACCCACCGGGCGCGGGGCCGAGCCCCAGGTTTCGATCACGGTCGCGATAGCAACGCCACGCCCGGCTTCCGCCCAGGCTTGCGCCTCGCTCAACAGGTCAGATTGTGCCATGCGTCACCTCTTTTAAAAATCGTTTCGGGTCTGCCGCCGCGCTGCCCGAAGCTTGCAGCGCCGTGCAGAGATCGACCATGGAGGCGAGATTATGCAGCGTGCGGAATTCGTCAACATGCGGCAGCATGGCGCGAATGCCCGCAGCCTTCGCTTCAAACCCGGAAAAGCGCAGAAGCGGGTTCAGCCAGATGAGCCGCCGCGATGAGCGCCTGAGCCGCGCGAGTTCACCCGCAAGATCAGGCCTGATATCACGCTCCAGCCCGTCGGTGATCAAGAGAACCACCGCCCCGCCGGAAAGAACGCGCCGCGCCCAGACCTTGTTGAACCGCGCCAAAGTCTGGCCGATGCGCGTGCCGCCATCCCAGTCCCGCACCTTGCCCGCCGCGCCCTGCACCGCAAGATCAGGGTCTTTCGAGGCCTTGAGCGCATGCGTGATGTTGCTGAGTTCGGTTGCGAAGGTGAAGGCGTGAACGCGCCGCCCGCTTTGCGCAAGATGATGGAGAAAATGCAGGAAAATCCGGCTATATTGGCTCATCGAACCGGAAATATCGCAAAGCGCCACCAAAGGCGGCATTTTCTGCTGCGCCGCCTTGTAAGACAAGGTGATCGCCCCGCCCCCCGCGCGCAAGGAGGCCCTGAGGCTCGCCCGCGCATCGAGCCTTGGCCCGCGCGCATCCGCCATAAAGCGCCGGGTTTTGACGAGGTTCAGCGGCAATTCCAGCGTCGCAATCGCGCGTTTGGCTTCCATGAGTTCGAGCGCGCTCATTTGCTCGAAATCGCGCGTGCGGAACATCTCGACATCCGACACCGTGAGGCGGGAATCAAGGTCGATCTCCTGCTTGTCTAGCTTATCCTCCGGTTCGCGCTCGTTGAACAAAGCCTCGGAAACCCGGCGCAACGCCGCCTCGCGCTTCTCGTCCGGCCGCGCGGGGGCGATGGGCATCATGCTCGCCATCATTTTTTCAAGCAGCGCCCGCCTGCGCCAGAACAGGCGAAACGCCTGATCAAACAAGGCCGCATCCTGATGCCGCTTGACGAAGACTGCTTCGAGCGCCGCGCGAAACTCCTCGCGATGGCCGATGCCGATCACCTCCGCCGCCTGCACCGCATCGAGCATCGCGCCGGGGCCAACATTCAACCCCGCCATGCGCAAGGCCCGCCCGAAATAGGCGATGTTTTCCGCAATATGGCCGGAGGGAATGCTCATGGCGCCCTCGTCATTGCGAGAAGGCCAAAGGCCGACGAAGCAATCCAGCCCTTCCTGCGCTAGAGCAGGATGCGTTCTCATGGAATCGCATCCTGCTCTCATCTTCTTCTTTTCGCATGCTTTTTCGCGACAAACCGGCATCCACTTTATCGCAGCATGCTCTAGAAACTGGATTGCTTCGGCTGCGCCTCGCAATGACAGATGAGGAACGGCTCATTCCCTCACCCGCCCTTCACGGCATCAAGCAATTCCTTCGCCCGCCCGGTTTGCATTTTGAGGATATCATCCTGATATTTCAGAAGAACACCCAAGGTGTCGCTCACCAGAGCGGGGTCGAGCGCCACCGCATCAAGCTCCACCAAAGCGGTTGCCCAATCGAGCGTTTCAGCAACGCCCGGCACCTTGAACACATCCTCCTTGCGGATGGCCTGCACGTAAGCCACGATCTCCTCGGAAAGCCGCACCGGGGTTTTCGGCGCTTTCGCCTTGAGAATGGCGAGTTCGCGCGCGGCATCCGGGTAATCCACCCAATGATAAAGGCAGCGGCGCTTCAAGGCGTCATGCACCTCGCGCGTGCGGTTCGAGGTGATGATGACGATGGGCGGCGCGGGCGCTTTGATGACACCAAATTCCGGGATGCTCGCCTGAAAATCGGAGAGGATTTCAAGCAGAAACGCCTCGAATGCCGCATCCGTGCGGTCAAGCTCGTCAATCAGAAGAACCGGCGGGCCGGCCGCATCCGGCTCCAGCGCTTTCAGAAGCGGCCGCTTGATGAGATAATGCTCGGAGAACACATCTTCGGTCAGCTTCTGCCGGTCATGCTCGCCGGAGGCTTCGCCGAGCCTTATCGCCATCATCTGCCCGGCATAATTCCATTCATAAAGCGCAGAGGCAGCGTCGAGCCCTTCATAGCATTGCAGGCGGATGAGGGTGCGCTTAAGCCCGCGCGCGAGCACCTTGGCGATCTCGGTTTTGCCGACCCCCGCCTCGCCTTCAAGGAAGAGCGGCTTTCCCATTTTGAGCGCGAGGAACAGCACCGTGGCAAAGCCGCGATCCGCGACATAATCTTCAGCCGCCAGAAGCGCGAGGGTCGCATCAATCGAAGGGGGGAGTGCGATCATGGAGAATACCTGTAGAGCATTTTCCCGCCAAGTGGATACCGGTTGGCGGCAGAAAATGCGATAAAAGAAGAGGATGGAGCGGTTGATATCGTTTGACGATATCAACCGCTCCAAACTTGATAACAAGCCAGAATGGCCTGCATAATGGCAACGCAGCAAAGCGCGAAAGCTGCTATGGTGTCAACGCGGCACGCTGGCATGGTATGTCATGAGAATGACACGCACCGCATTGAAAGTAAGAATAATCAATCACCCGCCCGAAATCCATGAGACGAAGGAGAGGATCATGACCACCAAAGAGGTAGCCGAAGCCTTTACCGCCATGCTCAAGGCAGGCGACCACCACGGCGCAGCGGACAAATTCAACGCCGAGGATATTGCCAGCTATGAGGCGATGGAAGGCCCCATGGCCGTTGTGAAAGGCAGGGCCGCGATCAAAGCGAAGAGCGATTGGTGGTATGCCAACCACGAGGTGCATGGCGGCACGGTTGAAGGCCCGCTTGTGAATGGCAACATGTTCCTCGTGGAATTCGGGCTTAATGTCACCATGAAGGCAACGGGGCAACGCATGCAGATGCAGGAAACCGCGCTTTACACGGTGAAAGACGGCAAAATCGTTGAGGAGCGATTTTTCTACGCGGGAGCGTAATAGACTCTATTCAGCGGCGCGTTCCCAGAAAAAACCACAAGGCGACGAGAGCCAGCGAAAACGAGAGCAGGCGGCGGGTGATTGTCTCCCGCGCGCCTTCCACGAGATAGGGCCGCAGGGCATCCGCGAACAGTACGATCAGGAAATGGATCAAGGTGGCGATGGCGACATAAACCGCCGCCAGCACAAAGGTTGCGCTTTGCAGCCCGGCAGCTTGGGGCGTGGCCTCCAGAAACAAGGGCAGCACCGCGACATAGAACAACGCCGCCTTGGGGTTGAGAAGATTGGTGATGAGCGCGCGGAAAAACGCGCCGCTTTTGGTCAGCGCAGCATCCGCCTTCCCTTCCGCGCCCCGCCAACCCTCCCAAGCGAGATAAAGCATGAAGGCCGCCCCGCAATAGCGCAAGGCCTCATAAGCCAGCGGCACCTGATCAAGGAAAACCGCAAGGCCGAACGCCGCCAGAAGCCCGATGCCGGAAAGCCCGAGGCAAATGCCGGTAACAGCCGCAAAGCCAACCCGCTTGCCCGAACCCAGCGTGAGCGCCGCAAGATAGGCCATGTTCGGCCCCGGCGTGAGTTCAATCAGCAGAGCCGTGAGGATGAATTCAAAAAGACGCGGCGGGAATACGAAAATGGGGACCATGCATCAATACTACCCCCATTTGCCGCGCTGCGCCGCTTTTATATGAGACGTCTTCGCTTATTTCGCCGTTGCCGCCTCGACCGCGCGTTTTGTCATGACGCCGATGAGATGCGAGCGATACTCCGCCGTGGCATGGATATCGCCGTTCAAGCCCTTGGCATCCGGCGTTTTCACACCATCGAGCGATCTGGCGTTGAAGCGCTTGGCGAGCGCAGCCTCGGCGCCCTCCCAGCGAAAAACGCCATCCGACCCCGCGCCCGTTACGGCGACGCGGACGGTGGAGCCCTTTTTCGCCACCGCAACGCCCACCATAGCGTAGCGCGAGGCAGGGTTTCTGAACTTCGCGTAAGCGAATTTCGCCCCCGTCGGCACGATGATTTTCGTGATGATCTCGCCATCTTCCAATGCGGTGGAGAACATGCCGGTGAAAAACTCATCGGCGCTCAATTTGCGCTTGTTGGTGACGATACTTGCCCCCAAGGCGAGCAAGCCGCCGGGATAATCCGCCGCCGGGTCGTTATTGGCGATCGAGCCGCCAATCGTGCCCTTGTGGCGCACATGCGGATCGCCGATGCCGCCCGCGAGCGCGGCCAGCCCCGGCAACCCCGCCTGCACCAGCGGCGAATTCGCCACCTCCGCATGCGTGGTGGTGGCACCGATGACGAGGGTGCGGCCCTTCTCGACGATGCCGGAGAGTTCGGGCACGCCGGAAAGATCGATGAGGTTCTTGGGCGAGGCAAGCCGCTGCTTCATGGTGGGGAGCAGGGTTTGCCCGCCGGAAAGCAGCTTGGCGTCTTCTGCCTTGGCCGCAAGACTATTGGCTTGCCGCAAAGTCGCCGGGCGGTGAAAATCGAATGCATACATAGGTATTCCTCCGGTTATTGGATTTCGGCAATGGGCAGTCGGCAGTCGAGACTGTCTCGTTTTGTCATGCCGGGCTTGACACGGCATCTATGAAAAAAGACTGGATCCCGGCTCAAGGCCGGGATGACAAAAGCAGAGCAATACCGACTGCCTACTGCCGACTGCCCTAATTTTATTCCGCTGCCACTTTCATGGCCATTTTCTGCACGGCGCGCCAGACGGCCTGCGGGGTCGCCGGCATGGCGATATCCTCATGGCCCAAAGCGTCGGTGATGGCGTTGATCACGGCAGGCGGCGCGGCAATCGCCCCCGCTTCGCCGCAGCCCTTGATGCCGAGCGGGTTCGAGGGGCATGGCGTGGTGGTCACGCCGATCTCGAAGCTTGGCAGGTCATCCGCGCGCGGCATGGCGTAATCCATGTAGCTCGCGGTGAGAAGCTGGCCGTTCTTGTCGTAGATCGCGCCTTCGAGCAGAGCCTGCCCCACGCCTTGCGCGATGCCACCATGCACCTGCCCCTCGACGATCATCGGGTTGATGAGGATGCCGAAATCATCCACCGCCGTCCATTTGGCGATGGTGGTGACGCCGGTATCCGGGTCGATCTCAAGCTCGCAGATATGCACGCCCGAGGGGAAGGTGAAGTTGGTGGGATCGTAGAACGCGCCTTCCTTCAAGCCCGGCTCAAGCTCGGCACCGGTGAATTTATGCGCGATATAGGCCTGAAGCGCGACAGAGCCGAAATCGATGCTCTTGTCCGTGCCCTTGACGGTGAATTTGCCGTCCTTGAAGTCGATATCGGCCTCGGAGGCTTCGAGCACGTAGCTCGCGACCTTTTTCGCCTTGGCCTCCACCTTGTCGAGCGCCTTGACGATGGCACTCATGCCCACCGCGCCGGAGCGTGAGCCATAGGTGCCCATGCCCATCTGCACCTTGTCGGTATCCCCGTGAACAATCGAGACATTCTCGATGGGGATGCCGAGCCGCCCGGAAACGAGCTGCGCGAAGGTGGTTTCATGGCCCTGCCCATGGCTGTGCGAGCCGGTGAGGATCTCGACCGTGCCGATGGGGTTGACACGCACTTCGGCGGATTCCCATAGGCCTACACCCGCCCCGAGCGAACCCACAGCAGCGGATGGCGCGATGCCGCAAGCCTCGATATAAGCGGAATAGCCCAGGCCCCGCAGCTTGCCGTTCTTCGCGCTGTCACGTTTTCTTTTGGCGAAGCCCTTCACATCATGCATCTCCATCGCTTTGACGAGGGAGGCGTTATAATCCCCGCCATCATAGCACATGATGACCGGGGTTTGATGCGGGAAGCTTTTGATGAAGTTCTTGCGGCGGAAGCTCGCGGGGTCTTGCCCCAATTCGCGCGCGGCCACTTCCACCAGCCTTTCGACCACGAAGGTCGCTTCCGGCCGCCCTGCCCCGCGATAGGCATCAACCGGCGAGGTGTTGGTGTAAACCGCCTCGACCTCGGCATAAATCGCCGGGATGTTATACTGCCCGGAGAGCAAGGGCGCATAAAGATAGGTCGGCACCGAGGAGGAGAAGGTGGAAAGATACGCGCCGAGATTGGCGCGGGTTTTTACCCGCAGGGCGAGGATTTTTCCGCCCTCGTCCATCGCAAGCTCGGCATGAGTGAGATGGTCGCGCCCATGCGCGACAGAGAGAAACTCCTCCGTGCGATCCGCCACCCATTTCACCGGGCGACCGACCCGTTTCGCGGCCCAGACACACACCGTCTCTTCCGCATAGATGAAGATTTTCGAGCCGAAGCCGCCGCCGACATCCGGCGCGATGACGCGCAATTTATGCTCCGGCGCGATGCCGATAAAGGCCGAGAGCACCAGCCGCGCCACATGCGGGTTCTGGCTGGTGGTGTAAAGCGTGAAGGCCTGCTCGCCCGTGTCATAATCGCCGATCGCGGCGCGCGGCTCCATCGCGTTCGGCACGAGGCGGTTATTGACGATATCGAGCTTCGTGATGTGTTTCGCCTTGGCGAAGGCCGCTTCGGTCGCGGCCTTGTCACCGAGATGCCAGTCATAAACCACGTTATCCGGCGCGACATCATGGATGGTGGCGGCGCCCTTTTTCGTGGCGCTCGCAAGCTCGATCACGGGAGAAAGCGTTTCATACTCGACATCAATCGCCTCCGCCGCGTCCCTGGCCTCGGCCAGCGTTTCGGCGATCACCACCGCGACATGGTCGCCCACATAGCGCACCTTGCCTTGCGCCAGCGCCGGGTGCGCCCCCGCCTTCATCGGCGAGCCATCCTTGTTATGGATCATCCAGCCGCAGATCAGCCCGCCGACCTTGTCCGCCGCGAGATCATCCCCCGTGAGGATGGCGAGCACCCCCGGCATGGCGGAAGCAGCCTTGATATCAAGCGTCTTGATGGTCGCATGGGCATGCGGCGAGCGCAGGAAATACGCATGCGCCTGGCCGGGGCGGTTGATATCATCGGTGTAATTGCCCTTGCCGGTGATGAAGCGGTGGTCTTCCTTGCGCGGTGTGCGCGTGCCAATTCCAGTGGCTGACATGGTTCTCTCCCTGATTTTTATGAGGCAGTTGGCAATGGGCAGTCGGGAATGGAGCCGCAAAAAACGACCGCCTGTTGCCGACTGACGACTGCCCTTACTCAGCGGCAACCTTCATGCCAGCGGCCACACCCATGGCAGCGGCACCCGCCTTGATGGCGGCAACGATGTTATGATAGCCGGTGCAACGGCAGATATTGCCCTCAAGCTCGTGGCGGATCACGTCTTCGCTCAAAGCATAGCCCTTGCGATTGACGAGATCGACCGCCGCCATGATCATGCCCGGCGTGCAGAAGCCGCATTGCAACCCGTGATGCGCACGAAACGCCGCCTGCATCGGGTGCAGTTCGGTGCCATGGGCAAGGCCCTCGATCGTCGTGACCTCCGCCCCCTCGCAGGACAAAGCCAGCGTGGTGCAGGATTTGACCGCAAGACCATTGACATGAACAACGCAGGCCCCGCACTGGCTGGTATCGCAGCCGATATGCGTGCCGGTGAGGCGCTGCTGGTCGCGCAGGAACTGCACGAGCAATGTTCGCGAATCGACATCCGCGCTCACGCGTTTGCCGTTCACGCTCATGCTGACATTTGGCATGGTGGTCTCCTTGATAAAAATGGGGCGAAATGCCGCTGTTTTGTTTCCTCTGGCGCGATGACTCACCTGTTGACCAGTGATTTCACCCGTATTTGACCAGTCTGGACTTAATTTCGCGGGCGGGTCAAGTGTGCTTCAGTATCATGCGCCGGATTTCGCTGCTGCATCGCAATATGCTTCTGCTCTTGAATTGACGCAGCAAAGCCGTGAAGCTTGCCGCATGATGAAAAAGGAGCGCCCCATGCCGCAAGAGAGCCTGAGTGAAGCCACCCTGATGCTGGAATCCGGCGATGCGCGCCTGCGCGTGCGGCTCGACGGGGCACCCCATGCGCCGCCCCTGCTGTTTTCGAATTCGCTCGGCGCTTCCCTCGAAATGTGGGATCATCAGGCGGCGCATTTCGCCAGAACCCGTCGCGTCATCCGTTATGATGTGCGCGGCCATGGCGAAAGCAGCGCGCCTTCAGGGCTTTATTCGCTCGCGCTGCTGGCGCAGGATGCCTTGCGCATTCTCGATAGCCTTCACATCCACAAGGCCGATTATGTCGGCTGCTCGATGGGCGGCATGGTGGGGATGTGGCTTCTCACCCACCACAGGGAGCGGCTCGGAAAGGCTGTTTTAGGCAATACCGGCGCCTTCATGGGCCCGCCTTCGACCGATTGGAACGCGCGCATCCGCATGGCGCATGAGAAGGGCATGGCCCCGATTGCGGAGGCGATGAAGCTGCGCTGGTTCACCAGAAGCTTCAACGAAACGAACCCCGCCGAGGTCTCGCGCGTCACCGCAATGGTGGCAAAGGCGAGCGTTGCGGGCTATTGCGCCTGCGCTGGCGCGATCCGCGATATGGATCAGCGCGCGGCGATCAAAGGCATCGCCAACCCCGTTCTGGTGGTGATCGGGGATCATGACCCCGCAACCCCGCCCGCCATGGGGGAGTATATGGCCGCCGCCATTCCGGGCGCAAAAACGCATCGCATCGCAGCCGCGCATATCTCGAATTGCGAAAAGCCGGAGGACTATAACAAGGGCGTTGCCGCGTTTCTGGGGTGAGGATCGGAAGCCCCCTCTCCCCGCAAGCGGGGCGAGGCAGGTGCTTCATCTCAACCCGAGCAGAATATGGCTCCCCGCCTCTCCCCGCTTGCGGGGAGAGGGTGGCTGAGCAACGCATCTTGATGCGGAGCGAAGCCGGGTGAGGGGGTGGTGAGGGGAACTGGAGAATAATCAATGCCATCACCCCGCATCATCCGCGCGCGCAGACTTCGGAAAGAGGCAACGACACCGGAAAAACGGCTCTGGTATAAAATCAGCAACCGCCAGCTTTGCGGCGAAAAGTTCGTCCGTCAGGAGCCTATCGGGCCCTTTATTGTCGATTTCTGCTGCCGCGAACATAAGCTTGTGATCGAAATCGACGGCTGGACGCATGGAACCGAGGAAGAGCGCGCGTATGATGCTGCACGCACGAATTATCTTGCCGCGCAAGGCTATCAGGTCATCCGCTTCAACAATGACGAGGTGATGAAAAACCTCGACGGCGTTCTTGAAACGATCGTGCTTCACCTTGTAACATAGCCCCCCTCACCCGGCGCTACGCGCCACCCTCTCCCCGCAAGCGGGGCGAGGCGGGTGCTTCATTCTCAACTCGAGCAGAATATGGCTCCCCGCCTCTCCCCGCTTGCGGGGAGAGGGTGGCTGAGCAAAGCGAAGCCGGGTGAGGGGGTGGTGAGGGGAACAACCAAAAGAAACCCGCAACATTCCCGCTTGCCTTTTCCCTCCCCTCTCTGCCAGATTATAAAAAACAACAGGATACCTCATATGACCAAAGCTTTGCCCCGCTGGCGCGGTGTTTTCCCCGCCGTCACCACCAAATTCGACAAGAAAGACCGGCTCGACCGCGCTGAGATGCTCAAAAGCTTCACCTTGCAAATCGAGGCGGGGGTCGATGGATTGATCGTTTGCGGCTCGCTGGGGGAAGCGTCGACGCTCGATTTTGACGAAAAGCTCGCGGTTCTCGCCATCGCGCTGGAAGCGGCTGCGGGCAAGCTGCCCGTGCTCCTCACCATCGTCGAAGGCGCGACGAGAACCGCCTGCCGCATGGCCGAAGCCGGGGCGAAAGCGGGCGCGGCGGGCTTTATGATCCTGCCCGGCGTGCCGTATAAATCCCTGCCGCATGAAACCCTCGCGCATTATAAAACGGTCGCCAAAGCGGGCGGCCTGCCGGTGATGGTCTATAACAACCCCGTGGGTTACGGCGTTGATATCACGCCGGAAATGTTCGTCGAACTGGCGGAGGAGCCGCTCTTTACCGCGATCAAGGAAAGCTCGGATGATGTGCGCCGCATCACCCGGCTGATCAACTTGACTGGCGACCGCTATGACCTCTTCACCGGGGTCGACAACCTCGCGCTTGAGGCCCATGCGATGGGCGCGGTGGGCTGGGTCGCCGGTCTCGTCTGCGCCTTCCCGAAAGAGACGGTCGCGATCTGGCGGCTTGCCAATGCGGGCCGGTTTGAGGAGGCGCGGGCGATTTATCGCTGGTTCGAACCCCTCCTCACGCTCGATGTCTCGCCCCAGCTCGTGCAGAACATCAAGCTTGTCGAAGCGCTCGTGACGGGCACGAATGACCGCTGCCGCGCGCCGCGCATCGCGCTTGAGGGGGATGCACGAAAACGCGTCGAGACAATCGTCAAGCACGCGCTGAAATCCCGCCCCAAACTGCCATGAGCCTTGCTCTCACGTTAGAAGATCGCGCGCTGCTCAACGGCGAAGGCGGTGAGGCAGCCGCCCTCGCCATGCGCGTTCTTGTTGAAACCGCGCGGCTGATGGGGGCGGAAAAGCTCATCCCCATCGCCTCCGCGCATATTGACGGCGCGCTTTACCATGGCGATGCCGGAACGCTTTTCGCTGAAAAGCTGGTCGCGGGCGGCGCGAAAGTCGCCGTGCGCTCCACCCTGAATGTCGGCGCGCTTGATCTCCATTGCGGCGCGAAAACCCGCCTCCCCGCGCATGAACACGCCATGGCGAAGCGCATGATGCTGGCTTACGAAGCCATGGGCTGCGAGGCAAGCTGGACCTGCGCCCCCTATCAGGCGGGGCATCGGCCCAGCCTTGGCAGCGATGTCGCCTGGGGGGAATCAAACGCCGTCGCCTTCTGCAATTCGGTGCTGGGCGCGCGCACCAATCGCTATGGCGATTATCTTGATATCTGCTGCGCCATCACCGCCCGCGCGCCCTCTTACGGCTTGCATATTCCCAAAAACCGGCTTGCGCGTTTCGCGCTCGATTGTTCGGGCCTTTCAGCGGAATTGCGCGATTCGGAAGTGTTCTGGCCGGTCATCGGCACGCTTTACGGGCAAAAGGCCGGGAATGATGTCGGCGTGGTGTTGGGGCTTGAAAATTACGCAACCGAAGATCGATTGAAAGCCTTCGGCGCGGCAGCGGCCTCCGCCGGAGCGGTGGGGCTGTTCCATATTCTTGGCGTAACGCCTGAAGCACCGGACATGAAAACCGTTGCGGGGGGAGATCATGCTTTGCCCGTCATCCCCGTTACGCCTGCCATGCTGGGCAGCGCACGCGCCGGGCTTTCAACCAGCACGGAGGCAAAGATCGACGCGGTGGCGATCGGCTCGCCGCATTGCTCGGTGGAGGAATTGCTGGCGCTGGATGGCTTGATCGCGGGGCGCAGGCTCGCGGTGCCGTTTTATGCCTGCACGGGGCGGCATGCGGTCAAGGCGCTTGAAGCCGCCGGGCGGCGCGCGGCGATTGAGGCAGCGGGGGTGACGCTGGTGGCGGATACCTGCATCGTCGTGACCCCCATCCTGAGCGCGATCAGCGGCGTTCTGATGACGAATTCGGGTAAATTCGCGCATTATGCGCCGGGGAATACCGGTTATGGCGTGCAATATGGCGCGTTGAAGGATTGCGTTGAAAGCGCGGTGTCCGGGCGTTTGATGCGGGATGAACGCCTATGGCAATGACCCCGCTGCTGGATGGCCCCGGCATTATCAGCCCGGCCTGCGGGCCGCTGCTGAAGCTCGGCGCGCCGCTCTCCTTCTGGGGCGGGGTTGACCCGGCAACAGGGCGCATCATTCAGGTGCGCCACCCGGAATGCGGGCGCTCGATTGCAGGGGTGGTGCTCGCGCTTCCGGCCACCATCGGCTCTTCGTCCTCGGCGGCGGTTTTGCTCGAACTCATCCGCAACGGCAACGCCCCGGCGGCGTTGTTGCTGGTGGAGCCGGACGCGATTTTGCTGATCGGCTGCGTTGTGGCGAAAGAGATGGGCTGGCCCGCCCCGCCCGCCTTCCAGATCACGGCAGAGGCGCAGGCGGCGCTCACCCCCGGCATATATAGCTTTGCTGCGGATGGAAGCTTCACAAAAACGGACACATGAATATGGCACGGCATACGTTTTTCTGCGTCGATGGGCATACCTGCGGCAACCCGGTGCGCATGGTCGCGGGCGGCGGGCCGAACCTTCACGGCGCCAGCATGAGCGAGAAGCGCGCGCATTTCATGGCGGAGTTTGACTGGATCAGAACCAGCCTGATGTTCGAACCGCGCGGGCATGACATGATGTCCGGCTCCATTCTCTATCCGCCGACGCGGCCTGATTGCGATATCGGCATTCTCTATATTGAAACCACCGGCTGCCTGCCCATGTGCGGGCATGGCACCATCGGCACCGTGACGATGGCGCTCGAACAGGGCCTCGTGAAAGCGAAAACCCCCGGAAAATTGCGGCTCGACACCCCCGCAGGCGTGGTGGAAGCCTTCTACACCGAGGAGGCCGGGCGCATCACGCGTGTGAAAATCGTCAATATCCCGTCGTTTTTGCACGCTGAAAACGTGGCGCTGACGGTCGAGGGGCTGGGCGATATTACGGTCGATATCGCCTATGGCGGTAATTTCTACGCGATTGTCGATCCACAGCCGAATTTCTCCGATATCGCGGATATTCAGCCCTCGGACATCCTGCGCTGGTCGCCTGCATTACGAAAAGCGGTGAATGCAACACTCGAACTCGTTCACCCGGGAGACCCCTCCATCAAGGGCTGCCGCCATGTGCTCTGGGCGGGAAAGCCGGTTCACCCTGAAGCCACCGCCCGCAACGCCGTGTTTTATGGCGAAAAGGCGATTGACCGCTCCCCCTGCGGCACCGGCACCTCCGCCCGCATGGCGCAATGGGCGGCCAAGGGCAAACTCGGGAAGGGGCAGGATTTCGTGCATGAAAGCATCATCGGCTCCTTGTTCACGGGCCGCATCGAGGCGGAAACGAGCGTTGGCGGCAAACCCGCCATCATCCCCTCCATCGAGGGCTGGGCGGTGATGACGGGGCTGAACACGATTTTTGTCGATGACCATGACCCCTTCGCGCATGGCTTCGTTCTCGCCGACCGTTAACGATGATATCAGAAAACCGGGCACCCAGGGGTGGTTTTAGTGAATTTCACGCCTGAACCCGTGTTTTAAGGGATTGATAACCATGCAGACTTGGTTCAACTAAAGATGAAGAAAAGAGAACGGGGGTGAAAGCAGCGTGGGGACGCACGCTTTCACAAAAAACCCGTCAATTGGCATGAAACCCGCTTCAAGACGGGAACCGGTAAAACGGGTATATTCAAACCATGCCCCGATGGCATGGATCGCGCGGGGGAGCACAGGCATGGAAGTTTTTCTCCAGCAACTGATCAATGGCGTCACGCTTGGCGCGGTTTATGGCCTCATCGCCATCGGCTACACCATGGTGTTCGGCATCATCGGCATGGTGAACTTCGCCCATGGCGATGTCTTCATGATTTCCGCCTTCGTCGCGCTCATCGTCTTCATGGCGATCACGGCTCTCGCCGGGTTTTCCGGCGGCGCGGTGTTTATCGCCCTGCTGCTGGCGCTCATCATCTCGATGGTTGTCACCTCGCTCTATAACTGGACGATCGAGCGCGTTGCCTATCGCAAATTGCGTGGCTCCTTCCGCCTCGCGCCGCTGATTTCCGCGATTGGCATGTCGATTTTGCTGTCGAATTTTGTGCAGGTTGCCCAGGGCGCGCGCAACAAGCCCATTCCGCCGATCATGCGCGACACCATCACCATCATGGATCGCGGCGGGTTTCAGGTGGCGATTTCGTATAAGCAGATCCTGATCATGGTGGTCACGGCCATTCTTCTCACCGTGTTCTGGTATGTGGTGCAGAAAACGCCATTGGGGCGGGCGCAGCGCGCCTGTGAGCAGGATCAGAAAATGGCGGCGCTGCTCGGCATCAATGTTGACCGCACGATTGCCGTCACCTTCGTGATGGGCGCGGCGCTCGCTGCCGTGGCGGGCACCATGTTCCTCACCTATTACGGGGTGGTGGTGTTTTCCGACGGCTTCGTTCCGGGGGTCAAGGCCTTTACGGCGGCGGTTCTGGGCGGCATCGGCTCGCTCCCCGGCGCGGTTCTCGGCGGCATCCTCATCGGGCTGATCGAAACCTTCTGGTCTGCCTATTTCTCGATTGATTACAAGGATGTGGCGGCCTTTTCCATTCTGGCCATCGTGTTGATCTTCATGCCGCAGGGCCTGCTTGGCAAACCCGAAGTCGAGAAGGTGTGAGCATGAACGAGACCGCTTCAACCCCGTCTGTGGATTACGTTCAGCTTTTCAAGGATGCTTTGTTTGCAGCCGTGATCGCCTTCGGCTTGTTCTCGCTGATGATCGGCGTGAAAACCGATCAGGCGCTCAATAACCAGATGATTCTGGTGCTGCGGCCCGGCCTTCTCGCCAGCATTGTCGGCCTTGTTTTTGCGGGCCGCTTCCTCATCGGCTATTGGCAGGCAACGCGCATTGCCAGGGTGAAGGTGAAAAAGGCACCGCTCTCGCCCGCCATGGCGAAGCTCGCGTCTTACGCCCTGCCCGCCTGTATCGGCTTTCTCTTCGCCTACCCCGTTCTCGTGCTCCTCACGGTCGGCCCGGCGGGCGCGATCAAGTGGATCGATAATTTCGGCATCCAGATCCTCATCTACATCATGCTGGGCTGGGGGTTGAACATCGTCGTCGGCCTCGCGGGGCTGCTTGATTTGGGTTATGTCGCGTTTTACGCGGTGGGTGCCTATTCCTATTCGCTGCTCGCCACCTCCATGCCCATCAAGGCTTTCATGGCGGAGATGATCGGCCCAAGCTTCTGGGGCCTCTGGGCCTTCTGGATCCTGCTGCCGCTTTCGGGCATTCTTGCCGCCTTCTGGGGCGTTCTGCTCGGGTTTCCGGTGTTGCGGCTGCGGGGCGATTATCTCGCCATCGTCACGCTCGCCTTTGGCGAAATCATCCGCCTCGTTCTCATCAACTGGGTTGATTTTTCCGGCGGCTATGCCGGGATTTCCTCGATCCCGCGCCCGAGCTTTTTCGGCATTCCCTTCAACGCGGCAGATAACGGGTTTTCCGCGACCTTCGGGTTGGAATTCAGCCCGATCTATCGCACCATCTTCCTGTTTTACCTGATTTTCGCGCTCGCCTTGCTCACCGCCGCCGTCTCGATGCGATTGCGGCGTCTGCCCGTTGGTCGCGCCTGGGAAGCGTTGCGCGAGGATGAGATCGCCTGCCGCTCGCTCGGCATCAATACGGTCAATACCAAGCTCACGGCCTTCTCCATCGGCGCGATGTTCGGCGGCTTCGCCGGGGCGTTCTTTGCCGCGCGGCAGGGCTTCATCTCGCCGGAAAGCTTTGTCTTCATCGAAAGCGCGCAGATCCTTGCCATCGTGGTTCTGGGCGGTATGGGCAGCCTGCTCGGGGTGGTTATCTCCTCCATCATCCTTGTGGGCGGGGTGGAGCTTCTGCGTGAGCTTGATTTTCTCAAGAACGTTTTCGGGGACGGGTTCGACCCCGCGCAATACCGCATGCTGATTTTCGGGCTCTGCATGGTGTTGATGATGCTGTGGAAACCGCGCGGCCTCATCTCGCAGCGCGACCCCACCGTGTTCCTGAAGGAGAAAAAATCCGTCTCCTCCGATCTCGTCAAAGAAGGGCATGGCTGATGCGCATGATGGCAAGAGGAACAGCATGATGCGTGCGTTGAATGATCCTATTCTGAAGGTTGAGAATGTCACGATGCGCTTTGGCGGCCTCGTGGCGGTCAACAACCTCTCTTTCACCGCCGGGCGCGGCGATATCACGGCGCTCATCGGGCCGAACGGCGCGGGCAAGACCACGGTGTTCAACTGCATCACCGGGTTTTACAAACCCACAATCGGGCGCATGGCCTTGCGCCATGGCACGATTGATTTTGCAGCCCACATCGAAACCGTGACGGATGGGGACAGCGAATCCCTCAAAACGCCGGATGGCACGCTGTTCCTCTTGGAGCGCATGGCGGATTTCGAGATTTCCGCGCGGGCGCATGTGGCGCGCACCTTCCAGAATATCCGCCTCTTTTCCGGCATGACGGTGCTGGAAAACCTGATGGTGGCGCAGCATAACCCTCTGATGGTCGCCTCCAACTGGACGATTGGCGGGTTGATTGGCCTGCCCGGCTTCAGAAAGCGCGAAAACGCCGCGCTCGAAACCGCGAAATACTGGCTGAATATGGTCAAACTCACCGACCGCGCCGATGACCCGGCGGGCGAACTCCCCTATGGCGACCAGCGGCGGCTCGAAATCGCCCGCGCCATGTGCACAGACCCGGTTCTCCTGTGCCTCGATGAGCCTGCGGCGGGCCTCAACCCGAAGGAAAGCCTGGAGCTGAACACGCTTTTGCGCGCCATCCGCGATGATCACGGCACATCCTTGCTCCTTATCGAACATGACATGTCGGTCGTGATGCAGATTTCCGACCATGTTGTGGTGCTTGATTACGGCACGAAAATCTCGGACGGCACGCCCGAACACATTAAAACCGACCCCAAGGTCATTGCCGCCTATCTTGGCGTCGAGGATGACGCCGTGGATGATGTCGAGGCGGAGGTGGGCTTATGAGCACGGCTGAACCCATGGCAAATCCGGCAGAAGCCGCACCGACAGGCACGCCGCTGCTCTCGGTGCGCGGGGTGAAAACCTATTACGGCAACATCATCGCGCTCAAGGGCGTTGATATGGATGTGCATGAGGGCGAGATCGTCACGCTCATCGGCGCGAATGGCGCGGGCAAATCGACCCTGATGATGACGATTTTCGGCAAGCCGCAGGCGCGTGAGGGGCAGATCCGCTTTCGCGGGCAGGATATCACGAAAATGCCGACACATGAGATCGCGCGGCTCGGCATCGCGCAATCCCCCGAAGGGCGGCGGATTTTCCCGCGCATGAGCGTTTATGAAAACCTGCAAATGGGCGCTTCGGTGGATAATTTTGCGCATTTCGAGGAAGACCTCGAAAAAATCTGCACGATTTTCCCGCGCCTGAAGGAGCGTTTGCAGCAGCGCGGCGGCACGCTTTCGGGCGGCGAGCAGCAGATGCTCGCCATTGCCCGTGCGCTGATGGCGCGGCCGAAACTGCTTCTGCTCGATGAACCGTCTCTGGGGCTTGCGCCCATCATCGTGCGGCAGATTTTCGACGTGATCCGCGAGGTCAACCGCAAGGAGGGCATGAGCGTGTTCCTCGTCGAGCAGAACGCCTATCACGCACTCAAACTCGCAAGCCGCGCCTATGTCATGGTCAACGGCCTCATCACCATGAGCGGCACGGGAAAAGCTCTTCTGGCAGACCCGCAGGTGAAAGCGGCCTATCTTGAAGGCGGAGGGCACTGACATGCAGGGTATTCTTTATGAGGAGCCGAGCTTCTGGCTGTTTGCGCTGGTGAGTGTCGCCATGGGCGGCTGGGCCGCCTGGCGTTCGGGCATCGGGGTCGCGAAAACCTGGAAAAGGCGCATCATCCTCATTCCCTATATGCTGGTTCTGGCAGGTGCGGTGCGCTTCATCCATTTTGCGCTGTTCGAGGGAACCTTGCTCTCGCTTCAGTATTATCTCGTTGATTTCACCGTTGTTCTCATCGCGGCCTTTCTGGGCTGGCGCGCGGAGCGGGCTTCTGCCATGGCACGGCAATATGCTTTCGCCTTCGAGCGCAGTTCGGTCTTCGGCTGGCGGCGCAAAACAACCTGAAAAGAGGCGGAGATTCACGTTTAAGCTGGTGACAGAACATAAAAAACCGGCTTTGATGGCTTCATGCATGGTTCATGAAGCATGAACAGAATGGTTTTGGCGTGGCATGCCGCGTCAGAACCGGTTCAGCGGAAGGCCATGATATGAAACGCTCGCGGGTGGCGCATATGGAACCCGTTAATCAGTCACAGGGAGAGACCTGATGAAGAAAACCTTATTGGCCAGCGTAGCGCTCGCCGCCGTTCTCGGCTTCGCCGGCGCAGCCAATGCGCAGCTCAAAATCGGCGTGACCGGCCCGATCACCGGCCCCAACGCCGCGTTCGGCAAGCAGTTGACCGATGGTGCAGAACAGGCCGTTGCCGACTTCAACGCGGCGGGCGGCATCATGGGCCAGAAAATCGAACTCTCGAAGGGCGACGACGTGTCGGACCCGAAGCAGGGCGTTTCGGTTGCCAACAAATTCGTTGGTGATGGCGTGAAATTCGTCGTCGGCCCCTTCAACTCGGGCGTCACCATTCCGGCTTCGGAAGTTTACGCTGAAAATGGCGTTCTCGTGATCACCCCTTCGGCCACCAACCCGAAAGTGACCGAGCGTGGCCTCTGGAACGTGTTCCGCACCTGCGGCCGTGATGACCAGCAGGGCGCGGTTGCGGCCGAATACATTGCCAAGAACTTCAAGGACAAGAAGGTCGCCGTCGTCCACGACAAGACCACCTATGGTCAGGGCCTCGCGGATGAAACCAAGAAGGCGATGAACAAGGCCGGCGTCAAGGAAGTCGTCTATGAAGGCGTCAACACCGGTGAAAAGGACTTCTCGGCCCTCGTCACCAAGCTGAAAAACGCCGGCGTGGACGTGGTCTATTGGGGTGGCCTGCACACCGAAGGCGGCCTCATCATCCGCCAGAGCCGTGATCAGGGCTTGAAAGCCGTGTTCATGTCCGGCGACGGCATCACCTCGGATGAATTCGCCAATATCGGCGGTCCGGGTGTCGAAGGCACGCTCATGACCTTCCCGCCGGAGCCCCGCACCCGCCCGGAAGCGGCGAAGGTGATGGCAGCCTACAAGGCCAAGGGCATTAACCCGGAAGCCTATACGCTCTACACCTATGCCGCCCTCGAAGTGGTGAAGCAGGCAGCGGAAGCCGCCAAGTCCCTCGACCCCAAGAAGGTCGCGGCGCAGATCCATACCGGCCAGAAGTTCAAGACCGTGATCGGCGAACTCTCCTATGACAAGAAGGGCGACATCACGAGGCCCGATTACGTCATGTATACCTGGAAGAAAGACGCCGCCGGCAAAATCACCTACGTGCAGAACTGATCGTTTTACACTGGATGGTTACGGAAAACCCGGCGAAAGCCGGGTTTTTTGTCATTGCGAGGAGGCGAAGCCGACGCGGTAATCCAGAAGATAGAGCGTTTCCGATAAAGATCGAGTCACCTGAAACGCTCTATCTCTTTGTTTTTACGCAATTCCGGACGCGAAACCGGTTCCCACTTTCGCTGGAATTGCTCTAGCGCAAGCCTGAAACAGGAAAGTCTGGATCGCCGCGTCGCTAACGCTCCTCGCGATGACGGATCGGTATCGCTTCAATCAAACAGACACCGCTTATCCTAACCGCCCGAGCGCGGGGAACATCTCCAGCACGTAAAATCCGAAGGCGTTGATCGAGCCGGTGAGAAACGCGATGCCGGTGAGAACCAGCAAAAGCCCCATCGCCTGTTCCACCCGGCCAAGATGGCGCTTGAACCGCGCGAGAAACCGCATGAAGCGCCCCATCGCCAGAGCCGCGAGGAGAAACGGCACGCCTAGCCCCATCGAATACACCGCGAGCAGGCCCGCCCCGCGCATAACGCTGGCCTCGCTGCCCGCAACCGCGAGCACACCGGCAAGCACCGGGCCGATGCAGGGCGTCCAGCCGAACGCAAACGCCATGCCCATGAGAAGCGCGCCAAGCGGCCCCGGCGCGGCACCAGGCTGGAACCGCGCCTCGCGCATCAGCAGCGTGAGGCGGAAAACCCCGAGGAAATTGAGGCCCATGAGGATGATCGCCACCCCAGCGACCTGCGCGAGAACCAGCGAATACGCTCGCAGCCACGCGCCAATCAGCGAGGCCCCGGCCCCGAGCGCGATGAAAACCAGCGAAAACCCGAGAACGAAGGCGAAAGCCGCGCGCAGAACCGGCCCCCGTGAGAGCGGCGCGCCGGGCCGCGCTTCCGCCATTTCCGCAAGGCTGCTGCCCGCGAGAAACGACAAATACGGCGGCACCAGCGGCAAAACGCAGGGGCTGAGAAACGAGATGACCCCGGCAAGGGCAATCGCGGGAAGCGTGAGATCGGAAGCCATGATGTTTCATAAATGAAATTATAGAGCTATCAAAGCGGCTCCTGTCATTCCCGACGATGCGCAGCATCTGGAGCATTTTTCGATTAAGTGGAAGCCGGTTAATCGTAAAAAATGCGACAAAGCAAAGAGATAGAGCGCGTTTTTGATTTCATCAAAAACAAAAGCGCTCTTGATGCGCAGCATCGAGCGGGAATCCAGACTTTATAACACTCCAACAAGAGGAACATCTATGCACCCCGTCCCCCTCGACCTGCCCGGCATCGCCATCGGCCATGCGGAGGATGAACACGGCGCGAGCGGCGTGACGGCTCTGGTGTTCGACGCTCCCGCCATCGCCGCCATCAGCGTTCTCGGTGGTGCGCCGGGCGGGCGCGATACCGGCCTTCTTGAGCCAGAAATGACGGTCGAGACGGTGGATGCGCTTGTCCTCTCCGGCGGTTCGGCCTTCGGTCTCGATGCCGCAGGCGGGGCCATGGCCGCCTTGCGCGCCATGGGGCGCGGGCTTGCGGTCGGGCCGGTGCATGTGCCCATTGTGCCGCAGGCGATTTTGTTTGATCTTCTCAATGGCGGCGACAAACCATGGCTGAATAGCGCAGAAATGCCGCCCTATTGGGCGCTCGGCAAGGCGGCGGTCGAGGCGGCGGCGCGCGAAACTCCGCTCGGGTCAGTCGGGGCCGGGCTTGGGGCCACAACGGCGAACCTGAAGGGTGGGCTTGGCATTGCCGAGGCTGAAACCGGCAGCGGGCTGAAGCTGCTGGCCATCATGGTGGTGAACGCGATCGGCAGCGCGGTGATCGGCCATGGCCCGCATTTCTGGGCCGCGCCTTACGAAAAAGGCACAGAATTCGGCGGCCTCGGCTGGCCGCAAACCGTGCCGGAGGCCGCGCTTGCGCTTCATCTCAAAGGCCATGCGCGCGAGCCTGCCACCAGCATCGGCGCAGTCATCACCAACGCGCGGCTTACGAAACCGCAAGCCAGGCGCCTCGCGATTATGGGGCAGGACGGCCTCGCCCGCGCCATTCGCCCCGCGCATGCGCCGATGGATGGCGACAGTATTTTCGCTGCCGCCACCGGCGCGGTGCCGCTCACCAACCCGCTCCATGACCTTACCGAGCTTGGCCTTCTCGCGGGGGATTGCGTCGCCCGCGCCATCGCACGCGGCGTTTATGAGGCGAAGGCCCTGCCCTTCCCCGGCGCTTTACCAAGCTGGCAGGATATTTACGCGAACCGTTCCAAAGCATAAGGCGCGGGGTCGGTGAAGGGCGCTTCCCCGGTGATCATTTCAGAGAGGAGCCGCGCCGCACTGCCCGCGAGCGTGAGGCCGTGGTGGGCATGGCCGAAATTGAACCATAACCCCTTGTGCTTTCCGGCTTTGCCCATCACGGCGCGCATATCCGGCAGGCAGGGGCGCGCGCCCATCCAGGGCATCGCCTCCACCCGGCCTTCGAGCGGGAAGAGCGATTTCGCGTAAGGCTCGATCATGTCGATCTGGCGCGGGGTTGGCGGGCTGTTCCGATGCGCGAATTCCGCGCCGGAGGTAAGGCGCAGGCCGCGCGCCATCGGCGCCATCACATAACCGACATCGGCATCGAGCACCGGCACGCTCAAACTGGCATTGCCCCTGGGGCGCATATGGACATGATAGCCGCGCTTGACGAAAAGCGGCACGTCATAGCCCATCGGCCTCAGGAGATCCGCCGCCCAGGGGCCAAGCGCCACCACGCAATCGGGCGCTGAAGCAACCCCCGCCTCGGTCTTGACCGACCAATCCGTGCTTTCCTGCGCAAGCGTGCGGGCGTCACCCTTGAGAATGCGCCCGACAAGCGCCTCAAAATGCCGGGCATAAGCAAGCGTAAGGGCCTCGGGATCATTCAGGCTCAGCGGCTCCGTCCAGTGAATGCCGCCGACCACCACGTCTGAAAGATGCGGTTCCCGCGCCTGCAAGGCCCTGGCGTCAAGCACCGTGGCCTCGATGCCGAAGGGCTTGAGGTCAATTTCGGCCTTTTTCTGCTCGTCGCGGAAGCTCTCATCCTTGCGGAACACCTTGATCCAGCCGCCGGGCCGCAGCATCGCCTCCACGCCCGCTGCTTTGGCGAGCGTTTTGTGCTCCTCAAGGCAGCGTGCAAAAAGCGGGGCATTGGCCCGCGCCGTGCGCAATTGCCCCTCGCGGTTCGAGGCGCGGAAATAGCGCCAGAGCGAGGGCGCGACATGGAGGATATCCGTGATATGATAATGCGCTTCAGGCTTGAGATTGAGCGCGTATTGCAGCAGAAGCAGCGGATCACGCGGGAAGGGATAGGGCATCACCGCTTCGCTCTGCACGAGGCCCGCATTCCCGAAGGAGGTTTCGCCCCCCGGCTGCCCCTTGTCCACCAAAGCCACCGCGCGCCCGCGCATTTGCAGCGCGAGCGCCAAAGCCGTGCCGACAATCCCGCCACCCAGAACGACAACATCAAACCGCATGATCGCCTCGCTGTGTTCTGCTCACCTTGCCGGAGGTTCCGGCGTGGTTCAACCATGATCATCGTCACATCATGGTGGTTTTATAGTCCGTTTCGCCCAAAAAGCGTGAAAGTCAAAGCTGATGCTCAAAAGCCCCCGCCGCTTCCTCGCTTTTGTCGGCCGCCACGCCGCGCGGGCCTATGCCGCCTCGATTTTCATTGGGCTCGCCTTGCCGCAACTCGCGGCGGCGTTGCGGCCCTTCATTCCGGTGTCGATTTTCATTTTCATCCTGCTGAGTTTTGCCCGCGCGCATCTTCCGGGCTTGCAAATCGTGGTCCAGAAACCTTTGCGGCTTGTCATGGCGGTCATCCTCAGCCTCATCGTGCCGCCCATCATCGGCTGGGGCGTGTTGCAGCTTCCTGTCATCGTCGCGCTCGACCCCGGCATCAGGCTGGCGATTGCCCTGATGGCCGCCGCCCCGCCGCTCATGGCCTCACCGGTTTATGCCGCGCTTCTGGGCTTCGAGAACAGCTTTGCCCTCACCACCCTCGTGCTCGGCATGGTGATCACGCCTTTGAGCGCCCCGACCCTCGCATCACTCCTTGCGGGCGCGGCAGTGCCGATCTCGCCTTATGCCCTGGCGGAGCGGCTGGCGCTTTTCGTCGGGCTCGGCATGCTCGCGGGCCTTGCCTTGCGGCGCATTGCCGGGGTGGCGCGCCTTGAAAGCGTGAAGCAGGAGCTCGACGGCCTCGGCGTTGCCATGTTCTTCCTCTTCGCGATTGCGGCGATGGATGGCGTGATCGATGCCACGCTTGAAAACCCCCTCCTCATTCTCCTGATGCTCGCGCTTTCCACCGGAATCGCGGCGCTGAATTTTGCCGCGAGCTATGCCTTGCTCCGCCATTATGGCTTCAACGACCGGTTTTCGGTCTCGATCGGCATCAGCCTGCGCAATATGGGGCTGCTGGTTGCGCCGATTATCGCCATCATCCCCAAAACCACCTTCCTCTATTTTGCACTGGCGCAGGTGCCGGTTTATGTGGCACCTGTGATTTTGAAAGCGCTGAAAACCAAGCTTGAACCTGAGTGAGATCACCCATGCCCCGCCCGCTTCTCATCGCACCCTCCATTCTTTCCGCCGATTTTGCCGATCTTGGCGCGGATGTCGGCGCGATGATGGAAGCGGGAGCGGATTGGGTGCATATCGACGTGATGGACGGGCATTTCGTGCCGAATATCTCGTTCGGCGCGCCCATCATCAAGGCCATCCGCAAGGCAACGCCGAAGATGTTCGACACGCATCTGATGATCGCGCCGGTTGATGCCTACCTGAAAGACTTTGCCGATGCAGGCTCAGACCTCATCTCTGTTCATCTGGAAGCCGGGCCGCATATCCACCGCTCCTTGCAGGCCATCCGCGCTTTGGGGAAAAAATCCGGCGTCGTCATCTGCCCCGGCACCCCGGCAAGCCACGTCAAACCCGTGCTCGATATGGTCGATCTTGTCCTGTGCATGAGCGTCAATCCCGGTTTTGGCGGGCAAAGCTTCATCCCCTCCGTGCTCGAAACCCTGCGCGAGATGCACGCTTTGATCGGTGAGCGGCCGATTGACCTCGAGGTTGATGGCGGCGTCACCCCCGCCAATGCGGGCGCGATTGCAGCAGCGGGCGCGAATGTTCTGGTTGCAGGCTCTGCCGCTTTCAAGGGCGGGCGCGGCTTTTATGCGGAGAATGTTCGGGCCATTCGCGCCGCTGCTGAAGCCGGGCGCGCGGCGTAAGAGCACGGCGTGATGGAGCAGGCCCGCCGCACGCTGTTCAATGCTGTGATATTGGCTCTGCTTTCGGCCGGTTTGATGGCCTTTCGCATCGCGGCATGGGGGGAAGCGTGGAATGATCGCTCCATCATGCTTGTCATCATCGCGCTTCTTGCCGGCTTTGGCGCGGCTTTTTTCACCAGCCTTAGCCTGTGGCTGGCGCATCGCCTGCCCGGCATAAGCCGGGTGCGGCAAGGCTTGCTGGTGTTGCTGCTGTTTCCGCCTTGTTATCTGGGCAGCATGGCCTTGCTGCTTGAAGTGCAGAACAGGTTAATCCTGGGCAAATTTGATGATGAAATGACGTATTCAGCGCGGATATGGCTGTTCAATCTCATGTTCCGCTTTGCCTTCTACCTCGCTTTTCTGCCGAATTACCTTTTGCCCTTTGGTTTGCCGATTGTAACGGGTGCAGCAATCATGCTCATGACGCGGCATCATTCCAAAAAAATCTGAGCAAAACCGGCAGCCAGATCAGCGCTGTGAGCACAAGCGCCACAAACACCGCCGCCGAACCGAGGTCCTTCACATAGCCAACCGCATCATCCTGCTCCGGGATCAACCTGTCACAGAGTTTTTCAATAGCGGTGTTGAGAAGCTCGATGGCGAGAAGCACCAGAAGCGGGCTTATCAGCCAGACCCATTCGGCAAAATCCTGTGCAAGCACGTTTGCCAGCACGGCCCCGCTCACCAGCAGCAGCATTTCCTGCGCCACCGCCGGTTCTGTGCGCATGGCGCGCAGCAAACCCCGCCATGAATTCTCCGTTGCCTTGATCAAACGCTCCATCCTGCCCCCTCCTTTTCGGGTAAAGCGGCCATCGCTCGCTTGCCCGCCACGCACCCAGCCTGTAACGAAACCATATCAGCAAAAAGCAGCGAAAGTCTTGCCATGATCCCGCGTTATTCCCGCCCCGATATGGTCGCCATCTGGTCGCCGGAAACGCGGTTCCGCATCTGGTTCGAGATCGAGGCGCATGCGACCGATGCCTTGGCCGATCTTGGCGTCGTGCCGCAGGAGGCGGCGCGCATCCTCTGGCAGAAGGGCGGCAACGCGACCTTCGATGTCGCGCGCATCGACGCCATCGAGCGTGAAACCAAACACGATGTCATCGCCTTTCTCACCCATCTCGCAGAAATTGTCGGGCCGGAGGCGCGCTTCGTCCATCAGGGCATGACCTCATCGGACGTGCTCGATACCACGCTCGCCGTTCAGCTTTCCCGCGCGACCGATATCCTGCTCGCCGATATGGATGCCCTGCTCGTCGCTTTGAAGCGCCGGGCGTTTGAGCACAAATTCACACCCACCATCGGCCGCAGCCACGGGATTCACGCCGAGCCTGTCACCTTCGGCTTGAAGCTCGCGCAGGCTTACGCGGAATTCGCGCGCGGGCGGGCGCGGCTTCTGAATGCACGGGCGGAAATCGCCACCTGCGCCATTTCCGGCGCGGTGGGCACCTTCGCCAATATCGACCCGCGCGTGGAAGCGCATGTGGCGGAAAAGCTCGGCCTTGCGGTGGAGCCGGTTTCGACACAGGTGATCCCGCGGGATCGGCACGCGATGTATTTCGCAACGCTCGGCGTCATCGCCTCCTCCATCGAGCGGCTGGCGACGGAAATCCGCCATTTGCAGCGCACCGAGGTTTATGAGGCGGAGGAGTATTTCGCACCCGGCCAGAAGGGCTCTTCCGCCATGCCACACAAGCGCAACCCTGTTCTCACAGAAAACCTCACCGGGCTTGCGCGCATGGTGCGCGGCTTCGCGCTGCCCGCGATGGAGAATGTCGCACTCTGGCACGAGCGGGATATCTCGCATTCCTCGGTCGAGCGGTTTATCGCGCCGGATGCCACCATCACGCTCGATTTCGCCTTGAACCGCATCACGCAAGTCATTGATAAATTGCTGGTTTACCCTGAGAATATGAATCAGAATATGAACAAGCTCGCGGGGCTTCATAACTCGCAGCGCGTCTTGCTTGCCCTCACCCAGGCCGGGGCCAGCCGCGAGGAGGCTTACAGCATCGTGCAGAGAAACGCGATGAAGACCTGGGTGGAGGGCGCTGACTTCCTGACGAGCTTGAAGAATGATGCGGATGTGATTCAAAGGATTCATGAATCAAAACTTGAGGAGATGTTCGACCTCGCCTATCACTTCAAGCATGTCGAGACGATTTTTGACCGGGTGTTCGGGTAATACGCGCCATGAAAACCGCTGAGGCAACCTTCCTCATCATTCCCGGTTTTGGCAATTCGGAGCCGGATCACTGGCAGTCGCGCTGGGAGAAGAAGCTCTCAACGGCGCAGCGTATCATTCAACCGGATTGGAACAAGGCTGATCGCGCACAATGGGCGGGAACAATTGCACAGGCCGTCAACGCGGCTGATAGGCCTGTGGTGTTGATAACGCACTCTATCGGGACGGCGGCGGTTTCCCATGCCGCACCGCTCTTTGCGCCCGGTAAAGTTGCTGGCGGCTTCCTTGTTGCCCTCTCGGACTGGAATAGAGAAGAGCTTCTCCCCGGCGTGCCGCATGATTTTGCACCGCTTCCGCGTTTCCCCTTCCCATTTCCATCGCTGCTGGTTGCGAGCCGGAATGACCCATATTGTGATTTCGATGTTGCGGCGGATTATGCCAATGCTTGGGGCGCAACGCTGATTGATGCAGGGAAATCCGGCCACATCAACGTTGCCTCCGGCCATGGGCCATGGCCGGAGGGGTTATTGCAACTCGCCGGGTTTATGCAAAAGCTGTAAAAATAAAAAAATACCCGGCACGAAGCTGGGCATGATGATCACAGCACAAAAATAAACCGTCATTGCGAGGCGCTATGCGCCGAAGCAATCCAGACTTCAGAACCAAATCTGGATTGCTTCGGCGGCCTTCGGCCTTCTCGCAATGACGCTGTGCCGAATTACCGCGAATAGAACTCGATCACGAGGTTCGGTTCCATCTGCACCGGGTAGGGCACATCGGAGAGCGTCGGCACGCGGGTGAGCTTGGCGACAAGCCTGGCATGGTCGATCTCGATGAAATCGGGCACATCGCGCTCGGCAAGCGAGACAGCTTCGAGCACCAGCAGCATCTGTTTCGAAGCGTCCTTCACCTCGACCACATCGCCCGCCTTCACGGCATAGCTCGGGATATTGACGCGCTTGCCATTGACCTTGACATGGCCATGGCTGACGAACTGGCGCGCCGCGAACACGGTGGGCACGAATTTCGCGCGATAGACCACGGCATCAAGGCGACGCTCGAGCAGGCCGATGAGGTTTTCACCCGCATCGCCCTTCATGCGCACGGCTTCGGCGTAATAGCGGCGGAACTGCTTTTCGGAAATCGAGCCATAATAGCCCTTGAGCTTCTGCTTGGCGCGGAGCTGCGTGCCGAAATCGCTCATCTTGCCCTTGCGGCGCTGGCCGTGCTGGCCGGGGCCGTATTCACGCTTGTTGAACGGGGATTTCGGGCGGCCCCAGATATTCTCGCCCATGCGGCGGTCGATTTTGTATTTGGCTTCGTGACGCTTTGTCATCGCGATATCCTCGGTTTACGGGGCTAAGGAAAACGCGTATCCGCCCGCAATCAGCAGGGTGCGAAGCCAGCGTTTCCTCAAGCCTGTTGGTCTGGCAAGCCACGAGACGTGGCCGGTGAGGAGCGCGCCCTCCTTCCCCGATCTTCAATGAATGAAAATAAGGTGACAGATGATCCCCGTGGCACGAAGCCGGGCAACCATCGCGGGTGCATGCGGCGAATGGGATCATCCATTTCGCCACACCCGCTGCATAGGCCAAGGCGAAGGAGAAAGCAAGCGGAACGCATTTGTCGCTTGCAGATGCCATGTTCCTCAACAATACTTATGCTGGATTTTCTGAGGTAAACCCATGACCCAGCTTCTGGAACAGGCACTCAAAGCCGCGCAAAACCTGCCTCAAGCCATGCAGGATGACCTTGCGCGCATGATGTTGATGTTTTCCAAGGTTGAACAATTCCCTATCTTGCTCTCTCAAGAGGAAGATGAGGCCATTGCCCGCGCGGAAAACTCTGCGGAAAAGGGACTTTTTGCAACAGAAGAGGCAATTGCAGCCGTGTGGTCAAAACCAAGAAAAAGCCCTGAAGCATAAGCCGCCCTGCAGTGAGCGTGACCTATACGCCTGAAGCACTTGCTGATCTTGATAATCTGCTCGATTATCTTGCAGATAAAAATCCTCATGCTCAGATGCGCGTGCGAGCGCGGTTGAAATCCTGCCTTGAGCTTCTGGAACGCTACCCTCAAATCGGGCAAACAACATCGCGCATTTCTGTTCGCCGGATGGTTGTCAGCCCCTATCCCTACCTCATTTTCTATAAAATGATGGAAAACGAGGTTGTTATTCTCGCCTTCCGTCATGCCGCGCGCAAAACACAGCTATAATACCAAACTTGAAGGCACCGCCCCGCCCGTCATTACCATGCGCGTGGCCCCCTCGCCCATCCCCCTCACCTCCCCGATAAGCCCCACCACCCGCTTCGCAATCGCGGGGGCGGGGTCAATCCATTTAACCGGCCATGGCGAAAGAGCCTCCAGCCGATCAAGGATGAGCGGGTAATGCGTGCAGGCGAGCACAATGACATCGCTGCGCTTGCCGCCCTTTTCAACAAAGGCGGGCGCTATTTCGGAGAGGATTGCGGCATCCTCCACGCTTTCCCCACGCAAAATCGCCTCGGACAGCGCCGCGAGCCGCCTTGCACCCACCAGGGTGACATCCACCCCGCGCGCGAAATCATCGATCAGTTTCTGCGTATAATCCCGGCTCACCGTGCCCGGCGTTGCGAGAACCGAGATAAGCCCGGTTTTCGTCAGTGCCACCGCCGGTTTGATCGCCGGAACCGTGCCGATAATCGGCATGGCATAGCGCGCGCGTAAATGCGGCAACACCAGAGTTGAAGCCGTGTTGCACGCGATGATGATGCAATCGGGCGTAAAATCCCGCATCGCCGCGCCGATCACCTCCAGCACGCGCGCGACAAGCACATCAGGTTCGAGCGCGCCATAGGGGAAGAGCGCGTCATCACCGAGATAAAGGTAATCCGCATCCGGCCGCAGCGCTTTCACCGCGCGATAAACCGAAAGCCCGCCAAGGCCGCTATCGAAAACAAGGATTTTCGCGCGCGTCACGATGCTGCCCCCTCATCATCCCTGGGCGCAGGATTCTTGGGCATGGATTTGCCCCTTTTCACCAGCCAATCCACCGCGCCGCGCAAGCTGCGGATATCCTGCTCGGAGGGGTTCATGCGGTGAATGAGGTTGCGGAAATTCCGCACCATCACAGGCCGCTTCGCTTTGGGGAAAAAATACCCCGCGCGATCAAGATGGCTTTCGAGAAAATCAAAAAACGCCAGCAAGGTCTCGCGCCGCGCAGGCGGGCTTTCATCCGGCATGGCGAAGGGCAAGGCCTCGCCACGGCTGGCACGGAACCACTCATAGCCGTTGAGCAGAACCGCCTGAGCGAGGTTCAGCGAGGCAAAATCCGGGTTCACCGGAAAGGTGATGATGGAGCTTGCAAGCGCGACATCATCATTCTCCAGCCCCGTGCGCTCGGGGCCATAAAGAATGCCGATACGCTGGCCCGCGCCAATCCGTTGCGCCGCCTCGCTCATGGCCGGGCCGGGCGCGAAAACCGGCTTCGCCTGCCCGCGATTGCGCGCGGTGGTGGCAAAAACATGATCAAGATCGGCGATCGCGCTTCGCACATCCGGGAAAAGCCGCGCAGCTTCGAGGATAGCGCTGGCCCCGGCGGCGGCGGAAACCGCGCCCTTTTTCATGCGCGTTTTTTGTGGCCAACCATCACGCGGCGCAACGAGCCGCATCTCTGAAAGCGAAAAATTCGCCATGGCCCGCGCGCACATGCCGATGTTTTCCGCGAGTTGCGGGCGCACGAGAATGATAACGGGCGAAGAGGCAAAATCCATGTCCTGCTCTTGCGGCGCTCTACCCCTTTCGTCAACCTTTGCGCGCTCAAAAGAGGATGCTATACGCGGTTTGCTCCGACCCGCTCACGATGCGGGCCCCTCTCCTGTTGCTGAAGGCGCGAACGATGAAAAAAATCAAGGTAGCCAACCCGGTTGTCGAAATGGACGGCGATGAGATGACGCGGATCATCTGGACCTTCATCAAGGACAAGCTGATCCACCCCTACCTTGATATCGATTTGCACTATTATGACCTTTCCATCGAGAACCGCGACGCCACCAATGATCAGGTGACGATTGACAGCGCCGAGGCGACGAAAAAATACGGCGTCGCCGTGAAATGCGCCACCATTACGCCTGATGAAGCGCGGGTTGAGGAATTCAAGCTCAAGAAAATGTGGCGCTCGCCCAATGGAACCATCCGCAACATTCTCGGCGGTGTGATTTTCCGCGAGCCCATCATCTGCAAAAACGTGCCGCGCCTCGTGCCGGGCTGGACGGCGCCGATCGTGATCGGCCGCCACGCCTTCGGCGACCAGTATCGCGCAACGGATTTCGTGGTGCCCGGCGCAGGCAAGCTCACCATCACCTTCAAAGGCGATGACGGCAAGTTGATCGAACATGAGGTTTATCAGTATAAAGGCGGCGGTGTCGCCATGGCCATGTATAATATCGATGAATCGATTTATGATTTTGCACGCGCCAGCCTCGCCTACGGCATCATGCGCAAATATCCTGTGTATCTCTCCACCAAGAACACGATTTTGAAGGCCTATGACGGACGCTTCAAGGATATTTTCCAGGAAGTCTATGAAAACGAGTTCAAGGATCAGTATAAGGCGCTTGGCATTACCTATGAACATCGCCTGATCGATGACATGGTGGCCTCCGCACTCAAATGGTCTGGCGGTTATGTCTGGGCCTGCAAAAACTATGATGGCGACGTTGAATCCGACGTTGTGGCGCAGGGTTTTGGCTCGCTCGGGCTGATGACCTCGGTTCTGATGACGCCGGATGGCAAGATCGTGGAAGCCGAAGCCGCGCATGGAACCGTGACGCGCCATTACCGCGAGCATCAGAAGGGTAAATCGACCTCCACCAACTCCATCGCCTCGATTTTCGCCTGGACGCGCGGCCTCGCGCATCGCGCCAAGCTCGATGACAATGCCGAACTTGCCACATTCGCCAAAACGCTCGAAAAGGTTTGCGTTGACACCGTGGAAGCGGGCCACATGACCAAGGATCTCGCGCTTCTGGTGGGGGCAGACCAGAAATGGCTCTCCACCTCCGGCTTCCTCGACAAGGTGGATGAGAACCTGCAAAAAGCTATGGGCGCGTAAGCAGCCAAGGCTTGAAAGCCAAAAAACATGGCCGGGCTGCAAACCCGGCCATGTTTTAAAGTCGCAATTCCCGGCGATCAAGATCGCCAAAGGATTCAAGCGGTTGGGACTGAATGCGGTTTTGTGCCACCTCATGAATGCGCCGCGCGATTTCCGGGTTCTGCTCCATCAGAATGGCAAAATCGCTGCTTTCCAGCACCAGAAGCTTCACCGCATCAAGCGCACGTATAGTCGCCGAGCGTCGGGCTTTATGCAGAATGGCAACCTCGCCAAAAAAATGCCCTTCATCGAGCCGCACGCGACGCTGCGGCAATTCGATTTCTACCGAGCCCGCCGCAATGAAATACATGGAATCAGCAAGATCGTCACGCCGCACGATCACTTCGCCAGCCTCCACCATGCGCGAGCGCAAAAACCGCATGATCGTGGCGATCTCGAGCGCCTGAAGCTGGGCAAAAAGCGGCACCCGCGCCACCATATTCCAGGTGACAACAAAATCACGCCGGTGAATCACCTCGGCAAAGGCCGTCGCAATGATGCCGACGGGGAGCGAGAGCATCACAAGCCCCATCACCGCCGTGACGCCTGCCACGATTTTCCCGGCAACCGTAACAGGATGCACATCGCCATAGCCAACCGTCGTCAGCGTGATGATGGCCCAATACATCGCTTCCGGTATGGAGCCGAAACGATCAGGCTGCGCCTTGCCCTCAACGAGATGCATGATGGCTGCTGCCACGATCATCACACCCCCCAGAATGACGAGGCAGGCGAGCAGCGCCCGCCTTTCCGCCTTCACCGCCTCGATCAAGGAGCGCATGCCGGGTGAATAGCGCGCCAGTTTGAAAAACCGCAGAAGCCGCAAGATCAGCAGAACCTGCAAATCCGTTGGCCCGAAAAGGGAAAGGTAAAACGGAACAATTGCCAGAAAATCAACAAGAACAGCAGGCTGTGCAGCATAATGCAGCCGGGCACGCCAGGGCGGCATATGCATCAAAGGCCGATGCTCAACCGCCGCCCAAAGCCGCAAAAGGTATTCAACCGTGAAAATGGTTGCCGCACACCATTCGAATACGTGAAAAAACGTTGAAAACCGCGCGTTGATCGAGGGCACCGATTCAAAAATCGCCGCAAGAACACTCACCAGAATGATAGCAACAAGCACGCGGTGAACAAGGCGGCTGGCGGCGTTGTGCACGGAGCCGACATCCAGCACCTCATAGCAGCGCCTGCGAAAAAGCCGTGCCCCGCGCAGCCGCATGCGAAACCGTCCTTTCACCCCGCAATTTGCGCGGCAATCGCCTCAAAAGCTTCAGCAATGCGCGCGCCATCCGGCCCGCCTGCCTGCGCCAAATCGGGCCGCCCGCCCCCGCCCTTGCCGCCCAGAACTTCGGAAGCCTTGCGAACAAGGGTAACGGCATCAAGCTTCGCAGTAAGATCATTGGTGACGCCGACAACAAGCCCCGCGCGACCATCTTCCGCCACAACCGCGAGCGCAACAACGCCGGAGCCAAGTTTCGACTTCTGCTGATCAACCAGCGTTTTCAAATCCTTGGCCTCGACGCCGCTCACCACCTGGCCGAGAAAAGCAACCGACCCAACCATGCGCGTTGCCGGAGCAGCCTCCGCACCACCGAGCGCCAGTTTGCGCCGCGCATCGGCAAGCTCACGTTCAAGCTTTTTACGCTCATCCGCGATCTGCACGACCCGCTCGGCGACATCATCCACCCCGACCCGAAGACTCGACGCAATCTGGCGCAGGCGGCGGCTTTCTGCATTGAGGTGGTGGCGCGCAGCAAGCCCCGTCAAAGCCTCGATGCGGCGCACCCCGGCGGAAACCGCCGCCTCATTGACGATAACAACAAGGCCGATATCACCGGTGCGAGAGACATGCGTTCCACCACAAAGCTCGACCGAATAAGGCGCTGGCCGCCCATCGGCACGCAAGTCCGTCCCCATGGAAACAACGCGCACTTCATCACCGTATTTTTCGCCAAAAAGTGCGCGCGCACCCGAAGCAACCGCTTCATCAACCGCCATCAGCCGCGTGATGACCGGCTCATTGCGCAAGATGATGACATTGGACAGATCTTCAACACGCGATAGTTCTGCCTCTTCCACGGGTTTCGGGTGGGAGATGTCGAAGCGCAAACGCTCCGGGTCAACCAGCGAGCCCTTTTGCGCAACGTGATCACCCAGAACCTGCCGCAACGCTTCATGCAAAAGATGCGTCGCCGAATGATTGGCCCGAATAGCCGCACGCCGCGCAGCATCCACCTCCAGCCGCGCCGCAAAACCGGGCTTGATGGTTCCTTCCTCCAGCGTGCCGAAATGCACGAACACATCCCCGGCCTTTTTCAGCGTATCCGTGACGCGGAAGCGGAACCCGTCACCGGAAATAAAACCGTGATCACCAACCTGACCACCCGATTCGGCATAAAACGGCGTTTGGTTGAGAATGAGCGCCGCAGAGCCAGCGGTGAGATGTTCTACTGAAGCACCATCCTGAACAATGGCGGTGATCATGCCTTCCGCAGCCTCGGTTTCATAACCGAGGAATTCGGTAGCGCCGAAACGCTCCCGCAGATTGAACCAGATCTGCTCGCTCGCAGCATCGCCCGAGCCAGCCCAGGCCGCGCGCGCATCCGCCTTCTGGCGGGCCATGGCAGCGTTGAACCCTTCAAGATCAACGCTGATATCGCGGGCGCGCAGGGCATCCTGCGTCAGATCCAGCGGAAACCCAAAGGTGTCATAAAGCCGAAACGCCGTCTCGCCGGAAAGCTGCTGGCCAGCCGCGAGATGGGAGGTTTCGCCCTCCAGCAGGTTAAGCCCGCGCTCCAGCGTGCGCCGAAACCGCGCCTCTTCCAATCGTAACGTTTCCGAAATGAGCGCTTCCGCACGGACAAGCTCAGGATAGGCCTGCCCCATTTCGCGCAACAAGGCCGGCACCAGCTTGTAAAGCACAGGCTCACGCGCACCGAGCAACTGCGCATGGCGCATCCCGCGCCGCATGATGCGCCGCAAAACATAACCCCTCCCCTCATTCGAGGGCAAAACGCCATCTGCCACAAGAAAACTCGACGCGCGCAGATGATCCGCAATCACCCGGTGGCTGACCGCCTGCGGCCCATCTGAATCCACCGAAACAAGATCGGCCACAGCCCGGATCAAGGCACGCATCATATCCGTTTCGTAATTGTCATGCGTGCCTTGCAGAACAGCAGAAATGCGCTCCAGCCCCATGCCCGTATCAATCGACGGTTTGGGCAGCCTGATGCGTGAACCATCCGGCAATTGCTCGAACTGCATGAAAACGAGGTTCCAGATTTCGATGAAACGATCCCCGTCCTGCCCCTGTGAACCGGGTGGGCCGCCCGGAATATGCGGGCCGTGATCGTAGAAAATCTCGGAACATGGCCCGCAAGGCCCTGTATCCCCCATGGACCAGAAATTGTCTGAAGTCGCGATGCGGATGATGCGCTCTTCCGGTAAACCGGCGATTTTTTTCCACAGGCCGAACGCCTCATCATCCTCATGATAGACCGTCACACTCAGCTTGTCTTTCGGCAGGCCGTATTCCTTTGTAATCAAACTCCAGGCGTAGGTTATTGCTTCCTCTTTGAAATAATCACCAAAGGAAAAATTACCCAGCATCTCAAAAAACGTATGATGCCTTGCAGTATAGCCGACATTGTCAAGATCATTATGCTTTCCGCCAGCGCGCACGCATTTCTGTGAGGTTGCAGCTCTGGAATAGGCGCGCGTTTCAAGCCCGGTAAACAGATTCTTGAACTGCACCATGCCAGCGTTTGTGAACATCAAGGTTGGGTCATTGCGCGGCACAAGCGGCGAGGAGGGAACAATCTCGTGGCCATTTTTTTCAAAAAACGCGAGAAAGGTGGAACGGATATCATTGACGCCACTCATCGTAGAAGCCCTGCCTGAAGCCTGAAAAGAACCATTGTTCTAAGGCTTGAAACGCATTTCATGAACCAATGCAAGATAAAGGGTTGTTGAAACTCAGCACAGAATACATCAAGGCTGCGCATGCCAACTCATTGTTGGCCATACCTAGAGCATGTTGCGCAAAAGTGGACACCGGTTTTGCGTCCGGAATTGCGTAAAAACAAAGAGATTGAGCAATTCCAGCGAAGACCGAGCCACCTGAAACGCTCTAACATCTCGCGCCATATCCAAAATTGATGAAGCCATGCCTTGAGGCACCGCCTCAAACGTCATCGGCCTCCGTGATGCTCGCCTTTTCAAGAATATCAGATGCAATCACGGTTGAGTTCTGCCGGATGGCCTGTTCAATCTTTTCTGCAACCGCCGGGTTCTGCTTCAGGAAGGTCTTGGCATTTTCACGACCCTGCCCGAGACGTTGGCTGTCATAAGAGAACCAGGCACCTGATTTTTCAACAATACCGGCCTTGACACCAAGATCAACAAGCTCCCCGGTCTTCGAAATACCTTCGCCATACATGATATCGAATTCAACTTGCTTGAAGGGCGGGGCAACCTTGTTCTTGACCACCTTGACGCGGGTTGCGTTACCAACAACGTCTTCCTTCTCCTTGATCGAGCCGATGCGGCGAATATCAAGCCGAACGGAAGCGTAGAATTTCAAGGCATTGCCACCGGTCGTGGTTTCCGGGCTGCCATACATGACGCCGATTTTCATCCGGATCTGGTTGATGAAAATCACCATCGTATTCGAACGTGAGATCGAACCCGTCAGTTTGCGCAAAGCCTGACTCATCAAACGAGCCTGCAAGCCGGGTTGAACCTCGCCCATCTCGCCTTCGATTTCCGCTTTGGGCGTGAGCGCAGCAACCGAATCAATCACAAGCACATCAACCGCGCCGGAGCGCACGAGCGTATCGGCGATTTCAAGCGCCTGCTCACCCGTATCAGGCTGCGAAATCAACAGCTGATCAAGATTGACGCCCAATTTGCGGGCATAAATCGGGTCAAGCGCGTGTTCTGCATCGATAAAAGCGGAAACGCCACCAATTTTCTGCGCTTCCGCGATGGTATGCAGCGCAAGTGTCGTTTTACCGGAGGATTCAGGCCCGAAAATTTCTATAATGCGCCCTTTAGGCAAGCCACCAACACCCAGCGCGATATCAAGCGAAAGAGAACCCGTTGGAATTGTTTCTATTTCCAGAACCTTCTGTTGCCCCATCCGCATGATGGAACCCTTGCCGAAAGCCCGTTCGATTTGAGAAAGCGCGGCATCAATGGCCTTGGTCTTGTCCATGGTTTGTCCTTCAACGAGACGAAGCTGGGGATGTGTCACGTGATCCTCCTTATGGCAATGCCGGGACGCATTCAATCACTCAATTATTCACTTTATGTTCTCAATGTAAAGTTCTTTTTTTGTTCTTGACGTGAAAAAGGCTTTGCGTCATATGTGCATTACGGATTGGGTTTGAGAGCCGTAAAAACGAAGAGATGGTGCAGCGTATTATGAAAATTTCCTATGCACAGAGACTGGAAGATCACCATCTTGACCTCGCGCTGGGCGACGTGTCCGGGGGATTTTATATTGATATCGGCGGTGGGCATCCGGTTGCGGATAATGTGAGTTATCATTTTTACCTCAAGGGTTGGCATGGCTTGATCATAGAGCCGCAAGCCGCTCTTGCGGAGCTTTACGCGCATCTGCGGCCGCGCGACATCGTGCTCAGTCATCTTGTCGGGGCGCAGGATGGCGTGACGGATTTTCATCAGGTGGATCGTCTGCATGGATTTTCGACGATTGTGGAAGATCATGCAAAGGGTGCTTCGGCCTTCGGGGCTGATTATAAAACGATTCCCCTGCCCATCCGCAGGCTGGACAGCATCATCAAGGAGCGTGGGATCACGCGGATCGATTTTCTGAAAATCGATGTGGAGGGTGCCGAAGCCGATGTTCTGGCGGGGATGGACTGGCAAGGGGTTCGCCCCCGCGTCATCTGCATCGAAGCCGTGGCGCCTGGCTCCATGGCGCAGGCCTGGCAGGCATGGGAGCCGGTTATTCTCGATGCCGACTATCATTTTGCTTATTGGGATGAGTTAAACCGGTTTTATGTCGCAAAAGAGCATGCGGAGCTTCTAAACCGTTTTCCGAAAGGCCCAAGCGCCTGGGGCTGCGTGACGCATTTTTATGAATTTGGCCGTGTTCATCAAAACAGCAACCACCCGGATCATGCGCTTGCCACACGGTTGATCAAGGGATTTCTGGCCAGCCTGCCTGAATTGAGGGAAGAGGCACTGCTTGCCTTGCTGGCGCGCTCTGCTGGCAAAAATGGCATGGAAAGCGGCACAGCCCTAGCCGAGTTGTTTTATGGCAAGGCTGATTATCCGGGAACAGTAAAATCGTCAGAACGGCCCGGATTTACACTTGATGACCGCGCGCGTGCCGCATTGGGGCGTATTGCCGCGCAATATGATGGCGGCATGGTGCATGATGAATAAAGCCTCAAGGGTCGGATGACGGGCCTTGCCGTCACCCCTGTGCCATCAGCGATTTGACCGCTTCTATCAGTTGTTTCAGGCTGAAAGGCTTTGGCAGGAAATCAAATTGCTCGTTTTCAGGGAGGTTTTTACGAAAGGCTTCTTCCGCATAGCCGGACACAAAAATGACCTTGAGATCGGGTTTATGCGCGCGCAACTCACGCAGCATGCTCGGGCCGTCCATTTCCGGCATGACAACATCGGAAACAACAAGGTCAATCTCGTCGAGCCGCCCTTCCACCTGCTGCAATGCATCCACACCCGATTGCGCTTCAAGCACGGTATAGCCACGCGAGCGCAAGGCGCGGGCGCCGAAATTGCGCACAGCGTCTTCATCATCAACAAGAAGGATGGTGCCCTTGCCGGTTAAATCCGCAAGCGCCGGTTTGGCATCCTCCGCTCCTGGAAGCACGGCGGTGGCGACCCTGGCTGCATCAACTGCCACCTCGGATTCAAGCGGAAGATGGCGCGGGAGCACGATGTAAAAGGCGGTGCCCTTCCCAAGCTCGGACGTGCAGCCGATGAAACCGTTGGATTGCTTGACAAAACCATAAACCGAGGAAAGCCCGAGACCGGTGCCTTTACCGATGTCCTTGGTGGTGAAAAACGGTTCGAAAATCTTCTCCCGAATCTCGGGCGGCATGCCGGTCCCGGTGTCGGAGGCCTCGAGCAGTACATATTCCGCAGCCGGAAGATCCTCGATCGGCAGGGTTGTGCAATCCTCGGGCGTGATATTCTGCGTGCGCAGCACAAGCTTTCCGCCCTCAGGCATGGCATCACGCGCATTCACCGCAAGGTTGATGATCATGTTGTCGAAATAGGCCGGATCAGCCCGGATCAGCCAGAGATCGCGCCCATGGCGCACTTCAAGCTCGACGCTGGGGCCAATGGAGCGCTTGAGAAGATTGGTCAACTCGCTCAGCCGCTCACCCATATCAAAGGTTCCCGGCACGAGAGTCTGCTGACGGGAAAAGGCAAGAAGCTGTTTGACAAGGCTTGTCGCGCGGTTGGAGGAATGCTTGATCTGCATCACATCCTGATAGCGCGGGTCTGTTGCGCGGTAATTTCCAATCAAAAGATCGGCAAACCCGACAATGGCTTGCAGATGATTGTTGAAATCATGGGCGACGCCTCCCGCCAACTGGCCGATGGCATTCATTTTCATGGATTGAAAAAACTGCTCTTGCAGTCTTTTTTCTTCTGTTGTTTCAATAAGATAAACAAGGGCTGCCTCGTCCTTGCTTTCGGCATGCTCTGCGGGCACGAAGAAAAAACGGCCCGATCGTCCCGCTTCACCGGCAAAAGCGGCGTCCACGGGGTCAAGCTCGCCCTGCCCGGCCAGCGCCTGTTTGAAGGCAGCCTCGATTTTTTCCCGATCGGCCGAAGCCACCAGCGCGGCAATGCTGCGCTCGGCCTGCGGGCCGGCACAATTGAAGAGGCCGGCAAAGCGGGCATTCGAGCTTTCAATGCCACCTGAGGTGTTCAATGTGGCAATCGCCAACGGGGAATTGTTGAAAAACCGCGCAAAGCGCACTTCTGCGGCGCGCAACCCCTCCGAGACATCCTGCCCCTGGCTGCGATTGAGCACCAGAGTGCGCGAAACACCGGGTGTTCCATCCGACGCGAAAGCCACGCGGTGGAACAGGCGCACGGGAAGCGTCTGGCCATGTTTTCGTTTGAAATCAAGGTCGATGGTTTCTGTTTTCACGCTGCCTGCCACGCCTTGCACAGATGAAAGCAAGGCCGCGCCACCACCTGCAATGATGTCATCAAGAGCAAGCGGTCTGTTGGCGATCTCGGCAAGATCGAGGTCGAGCCAATCGGCGAGGGTTGCGTTGATATAAACGATCTTGCCCTCGGGGCGGGCGCTCAGAAAGCCGGCCGGCGCATGGTCGAGATAGGAGATGGCCTCCTGCAATTCCTGAAACTCATTTTCATGGCGCTCCCGCTCCCGCGTGACATCTGCCACAACCCAGTGCAGAACGCTGTCCTCCCCCACGCGCTGAAGCGGGCGCACTCTGACGCGATACCAGCCGAACGGATTTTCTCCCGTCAAAGCAGGCACGAGCCGCATGGTTTCACTGGCGCTGCGCCCCTCGCGTGCCGCCTGTGCCAGTCGATACGTCGCTTCACTCACCTCCGGTGCACCCGAAAACAGGCGCTCAACCGGGCGAAGACTGGCAAGTCGCCCCGGCATGCCGCCACAGAATGCCTGATAGGCGGCATTGGCATAAAGAACCCGCCCTTCGCGATCAACCACGAGATGGCCATCCGTTGCACCATCCACGATGATCTTGGTCATGTCGTTCCGCGCGGCCCGGCCCGCGAATTGCAGGACACCCGTAGCGAAAAGAAAGGCGAGCAAAACACCGACCGCCGCAAAAATTGTCAGAAACAGCGTCAGAATCAATGTGTTGTGATCTTCGGCAAGGAATACCATGCCCAGAAAGCTGCCAACGATCACCAGCGTCAGCAACATCAGCAATGCAGGGCTGCCATGCTGTTGCGTGCGATCAATCGGCGCGCCAAACGATGAATTCCGGACCATCATCTTTCCTTCAGTCATGGCATGGATGAGATGAGCCATGATGCATGTTTTTTTCAGAACGCCCTGCGCCGCAAGCGCATCACATAACCGATCACCTCGGCAACTGCTTTATAATGTTCTTCGGGGATTTCCTGATCAATTTCAACACGCGCGTGCAATGCGCGCGCCAAAGGCGGGTTTTCCACAATCGGAATGTCATTCGCGGTCGCGATTTCGCGGATTTTCATCGCCATCGCGTCAACCCCCTTGGCGAGAAGCAGCGGCGCATTCATGCCCTGCTCATAGCGCAGGGCGATGGCGTAATGGGTCGGGTTGGTGACGATGACAGAGGCCTTGGGCACCTGCGCCATCATGCGCCTGCGCACCATATCCATGCGCAGTTTCCGGATGCGCTGCTTGATTTCGGGGCTGCCTTCGGTTTCCTTGTATTCCTGCTTCATGTCCTCGCGTGTCATGCGCAGGCGCTCCCGCCAGCTATGGCGCTGATAGAGCATATCGGCAATGGCAACGAAGGCGAAAATCGCCAGAACCGCACCCAGAAGCTGCAAGGTCAGGCCCCAGGCGGCATCGAGCATCCTGAGGGGGTTCAACTGTGCGAGCGTGTCGAGCCGTCGTCGCTCCGGCCAGAGAACCCAGAAAATCGCCGCCGCGACGATGATCATTTTCAGCAGGCTTTTGAGAAACTGGACAAAAGCCTCCTTGCCGAAAATCCGCTTCGCCCCGGCAAGGGGAGAAAGGCGGGAGAGTTTCGGCATCATGATCTCGGTGGTGAAAATCGGGCGATGCATCACAAGCCCCGAGGCAATGCCCGCCAGCATGGCAAAAATGAACGGAATGGCGAGAAGCGAGGCCATGGTGAGCGTGGAATATTGCGCCAGGGCCAGCAACCCATGCTGATCAACTGAAATGGCATGCGCATTGGTCATGTAGCCGCGCATGCTGCCGACAAACTCGCGCAACCCCACGGTTCCCGTGATCATCAGGGCGAGCGTGCCCGCCGCAAGCGAGAAGAAGGTCGCGATCTCCTGACTTTTGGGCACCTCGCCCCGTTCGATCGCCTGCTCGATGCGTCGCTCCGAGGGGTCTTCCGTCTTGTCTTCCTGGTCGGTGTCTTCCGCCATGGCACCTACCGTGAGCCGGGGAAGAGTTCGCCGTAAATCCGCGTCGCTTCAAGCAGAAACCCGTCCATCATCAACCCGAGCACAAGGATGAAAATGAGCGTTCCGAGCAGGATCATCGCGGGCATGGCAAGAAAGAAAATCTGCAATTGCGGCATCATGCGCGAGAGAACGCCAAGCCCGACGTTGAAAACCAGCGCGAAAACGATGAAGGGCGAGGAAATCTGCACCGCCGTGGCAAAGGCAGAGGACGCTACCATCAGCCCGAGCTCCAGAGCATCACCACTGGGGGGCGCCTGCCCCGGAACGAGGGTTTTGTAACTGTCGATCATGCCCATGATGGCAACGTGATGCAGATTGCTGGACAGGATGAGCAACACCCCGAGCATCGAGAGAAAATTGCCGATCGCCGCCGCCTGCCCGCGATCACCCCCCGTAGGGTCGAGCGTCATGGTGAAGGAGAGGCCCATTTCCTGCGAAACCAGCACCCCCGCCGTTTGCAGGATGGACATGATGAAGCGCCCGGCAAGCCCGAAGGTGAAGCCGATCATCATCTCCATCAACAAGAGGGTCATCATGCCCGAAAAGCTGCTGCCGAAGGGGGGAAAACTGCTGCGCACCAGCGGCAGCGCGAGCAGGGTGATGAAAAGCGCGAGGATGAGGCGGGTTTGCGCCGGGGCGATCTGCTCGCCAAGGCCGGGCAGAAGCATGACCATGGTGCCCACGCGCGCGAAAACGAGCAGGAACAGCATCGCGAATTCGGGCAGAAGGCGGATGGTCATGGTGTCAGTATCGGCTGATTCGCGCTTTCACGCGAACCCTGAATGCCCGCAACGGCATTCCGGAAAGACCTCGGAGGATCAAAAAGCCAGAACCCTCACTGCCCGGCGGCGATGCGGGCCGCGATACGCATCATATAGCCTGCCAGCGCATCGCCCATGAAGGGCAGCAGCAGGAGCAGCGAGCCGAAAATCGCGGCGACCTTGGGCACATAGACGAGGGTCTGCTCCTGAATCTGCGTCAGGGCCTGAAACAGTGAAATGATGATGCCGACAAAAAGCCCGATCAACATGACCGGCATGCCCACCTTGAAAAAGGTGAGAATGCCGTCGCGCGCCAGTTCGATCAGGTCAGCGCCGCTCATTACATCGGCATCCGCATGATTTCTTCGTAAGCGGCAACCACCCGGTCGCGCACGGCAACGAGCGATTCAAGCGCCGCCTCGCTTTCGGCAACCGCCGTCACCACCTCGACAAGGTCCGTGGGCTGGCCGGTGGCGGTTTTCATCGCCATGGCGTCGGCGCGTTTGCCGGCATCATGGGTGCGGCCCACGGTGGCTTCGAGAATATCGGCAAAGCTGCCTGAATCCGCCGCCGATTTATTGAGCGAAGCAGCGGGGTTGGAACTCATCTTCTGTTGCAGGGCATAGGCGCTTGCCGCCAGGCCGGGAGTCATCGAGGGTTTCATGGCATTCTCCATAGAAAAAAGGTTGGCTCCGCGAGATATTTAGAGCATTTTCCGATCAAGTGGTTGCCGGTTGATCGAAGAAAATGCGATAAAAACAAGAAGATAGAGCGGCCGACCTGATTCAGTCAGGTCGGAAACCGCTCTAGCTCCGCAGGATATCAAGCGTGCGCGCCAGCATGCGGCGTGTGGTGGTGATGACGTTGAGATTGGCCTCGTAAGAGCGTTGCGCCTCGCGCATGTCCAGGGTTTCGATCAGGGAATCGACATTCGGCATCTGCACGAAGCCCTGCTGGTCCGCCATCGGGTGCCCCGGCTCGAAACGGGTCTTGAAGCTGGATTTATCGTATTTCACCGCCCCCAGCGCCACTTTGGTGGTGCCGGTCTCCCGGTCGATCTCTTCGCGGAAGGTGGAAACCTTGCGGCGATAGGGCGCTTCACCCGGCTTTGTCGGCGTTGATTCGGCATTGGCGACGTTTTCAGCGATAATGCGCATGCGCCCGGATTGTGCGCGAAGGCCGGATGCCGCGATTGCGATTGACTTCATCAGATCCATGGCTCTCTCCGTTTGAAACAGGGCAAATCAAGAAAAATACTCAGGCCTTGCGGCCAAGCGCCAGTTTCAGCGTGCCGAGGCTGCGCTGGTAAAGGTTGGCTGCGGTTTGAAAATCGATCTGGTTTTGTGAAACCTTGAGCATCTCATCCTCAAGGTTCACGGCATTGCCGGAGGGGCGGGTTTCAACCCGGCTGGCACGCCCCTCCTGCCCGCCCATGCCATCGGCAGAGCCGATATGCTGCGGGTCTGTGGTGGCAACACGCACCACGGACTGGGCAAAACTGCCCGCCTGAAACCCGGCCGCATTGGCATTGGGCGTCTGAAGCCCCGCCTGCACCATGTCCTTCGGCTTGTAACCCGGCAGATCGGCATTGGCGACATTCTGCGCGAGCAGCTTCTGTCGACCTTGCAGGAACAGCATCCGCTCCTTGAGTGCGGAGAAGGTGGGGAGATCACTGATCATGAATGCCTCGGCAATTTTGGCCCGATTTGGCCTTTCACGGTAAATATTGCCGCATTCATGGTTAAGGCCACGTTAAGAAAATCTGTGCGCTGTGCCATTCTGCGATAAAAAGAAAGGCCTGGAAGCGCCGTATTAACCACATTTAAGGTTTTGGTCCGCCTGTGACGACACTTATGGTAAAGAAACTGTTAACCCATTTAGAGCATTTTGTGATGAAAACCTGCCTCCGTGAAAGCGGGTAAATCGTCGGAATGCGATGGAACAAAAGACAGGGCACGGTTTTGTTAGAGCATTTTCAAGCATCGTTGATACCGGTTCGCGTGAAGAAAATACGATAAAACAAGAAGATAGAGCGTTTCAGGTGACTCGATCTTTGTCGAAAATGCTCTAGCATCAAAACCAAATGTGCTCTGGAAGGCACGGTAAAGCTGCCGGATCACGGGGGCTGGGTTGACCACAGCGCCAAAGAATGGTGCTGATGGTTTGTGTATGGTGATGAACAGCGTTTGGACGAGCGATGTGGCAAAGCATAATCGATAAGCTCAAGGCGGGTGACGGCGCGCTTTCCAGTGCGTTATGGATGGGCCTCGGGCTGGTTTTCCTGGTCATCGTCGTTCTTCTGGTGGTCTGGATCATGCGCGCCCTGCGCCCCAGCCTCAACATGAACACGGCGGCCGCGCGTGGTGGCCGTCCCTTGCGTCTTGCCGTCACGGATGCCTTCACGCTCGACAGGGAAGGGCGCAAGCTTGTCATCATCAGGCGGGACAATGTCGAGCATCTGCTGCTGATCGGCGGCCCGAATGACGTGGTGATCGAACCGAATATCGTGCGCAGCGAACGCGCGATTCGGGATCGCCCACCGCGTACGGAACCGGCTGAGGCCCCTGCTCCTGCCCATGCACCCCGGAAAGAGCTTCAACGCAACGCGCCCGCGCAGGTCTCGCCGCCTCCGGCACCCGTTTCCCCCGCATTTCAGCAACCGATTCGCAGAGCAGGGCCGCCAGCTGAAGAACCGCGCACCGGCATTCCATCTGCTCCGGTGCTTTCGCAGAAAATGGACGAGGATTTCGAGCGCGCGCTCGCAGCCATGGCCGCGCAACAGCCGCTGCAGGCGCAAAAATCCGTTGCAGCGCCCCCCCCCTCCCCGCCCGTGGCGCCGCCATCAATGCAGATGCAAAGCCGCCCTGAACCCGTCAGCGACATGGCGCGTCGCCTCAATGAGGTTTTGCAAAAGCCGCTTGGAATGCAGCCGCGCCCGACGCCGCCGCCAGCCCAGAATGCGGGCAGGAAGCCTGCTGCGAGTGAAGCAAAACCGGCTGCTGCCACAAAACCGGTGGATATTCCACCCGCGCGGTCACCAAAACCGCTGGAACCTGCTTCCGCCCTCCCGGCATCTGATATGATCAAAGCACAGGTTGATTCGGATATGGATATGCTGGAGGAAGAAATGGCACGGCTTCTGGGCCGCCCGGCACCCCCGCAGAAAACAGCGGGTTCATGACCGGCTTTTCAAGCGCAGGGTTCTGGCGCGCAGCTTTGCGCGCTTTTTTATCTCGTAGCATCACCCTTGGCCTTGTTGCCGCGCTTTTCGCCTCGAAAGCCCATGCGCAGGATATCGGCATCACCTTCGGCCAGGGGCTGGGGCTGACGGAGCGCGCGTTGCAGATCGTCGCGCTGCTCACGGTTCTTTCGCTCGCGCCCTCCATTCTGGTCATGGTGACATCCTTCACCAGAATAGCGGTGGTTCTTTCGCTGCTGCGCACGGCCATCGGCACGCAATCGGCCCCCCCCAATACGGTGATGACGGGGCTTGCCCTGTTTCTCACGGCCTTCATCATGGCCCCGACGTTTCAGAACGCGTATCAGACCGGCATTCAGCCGCTGCTGGCCGGGCAGATCAAGGAAGCGGAAGCCTTCGAGCGGGCAAGCCTGCCCTTCAAGGCCTTCATGATCAAGCATGTGCGCCCGGCGGATCTGGAATTGTTTCTCGATTTGTCCCGCGCCCCGCGCCCCGAAACGCCTGAGGCCGTGCCGTTGCAGGTTCTCGTACCCGCCTTCATGATCTCTGAATTGCGCCGTGCCTTTGAAATCGGCTTTCTGCTGTTCATGCCGTTTCTCATCATCGATCTTGTGGTGTCATCCGTGCTGATCTCGATGGGCATGATGATGGTGCCCCCCACGACCGTGGCCCTGCCGTTCAAGCTCATCTTTTTCGTTCTGGTGGATGGATGGCGGCTGGTCGCGGGCTCGCTGGTGCAGAGCTTCGGCGTAGGTTAGAGCATGTTGTTACGCAAAACTGGTGCTCACTTTTGCGTAACAACATGCGAAAAAACAAGAAGATAGAGCACGGTTTTGATTCCATCAAAACCAAACGTGCTCTAGAGCAATTCCAGCGAAAGTGGGAACCGGTTTCGCATCCGGAATTGCGTAAAAACTTGAGAGTAGAGCGTTTCAGGTGACTCCGTCTTCACTGGAAACGCTCTAGAACGGCCGGTCTGATGCAGTCAGACCGCACGCCGCTCCAGAGCGTGCTTTACCCGTTCTTCACGCCCTGCCCGTTGGTGGATTGACGCGCACCCGCGGGGCGCGCCGTGCCAGCGCTTTCCGGGTAGCGCTTGCGGTAGGCGGCGATGAAATCGGTCATCGTATCAGCATTCACAACCGAGCGGGCGACCTCGCGGAAGGCTTGCGGGCGGGTGAGGTTGTCGAGCGTGATGAGGTTGAACGCCGCCGCATCCTCGGTTCTGGCCATTTTCGGCATGAATTTGCCGCGCAGCCGGTCCAGCGAAAGCCGCTCTTCAGCCAGAACATAGGCAAGGCCGGAACGCAGGACATCGCGCCGCTGGCTTTCGCTCAAAGCCTCCTCCCCCTGCCAGGATGCCGCGAGCACGCGCTCGTAACTCTCGCCCGCCTCACGCCATTTTTTGCCCTTCCAGTAAATGTCCGCACGCAGGCGATCCACATCCTCACCCTGTTCATTGGCAAGAATATCGATGGCAAGCTCGGTGCGGAGCACATCGCCCAGGGCGCGCGCTTCCAGCAGGGCGCGGGCGCGTTTCAAATCCTTCGGCAGGGTGGCAAGGCGGGTCTCGCGCAAGATGGTGAGGGCCTTGATGGGTTCCCGGTTTTGCAGATGCATCACCGCCAGCCGGGTTGCAACCGAAGACCGCGCGAGCCCGTCGAGCCGGTTGCGCACCTGATGTTCAAGGATATCCGCCGCCTCATTGACAAGATCAAGCTCATTGAGCCGATCCGCGAGGCGGCGGGCCATCTCGTCACCCCGGCGGCCCGGCGGCACGAGCGAGCGAAACTCCTGATACAGCGCCAGAGCCTCGATTTTCGAGAGCTTGTCGGCTTCATTATCAAGGAAAAGCGCCTCGAATCGCCGTGCCATCGCCTCTTCCATGCGGCGGGTCACGGGGTGGTTGGGCATCAACCCGGTCGCGCGTTGCGAAGCGAGGAACGCCTCGCGCCAGCGCCCCTCGCCGGCATAAATCTCGCCAAGCCGGGCAAGGGATTTGACCTCCACCTCGCTGCGGCGCCAGATGGCGGTGAGGGTTTCAAACTCCGCGCGTGCATCTTCGGGGGAAACCTTGCCATCCGCCTGCCCGCTCACGGCCTTGCCATACCGCGCCTCAGCCTCGATGCGCCTGTCAGCGGCCTGCGCGGCAAGGCTGTAGGCGGCAAAAGCATCGGCCATACGGCCCTGGATTTCAGCAATCTTCGCGGCATAAAGCTGCTGGAGCGGCAGGTTGCGCCAATCCGCATCGAGCGCCTCATACCCGAGCAGAATGTCACGCGCAAAACCGGGATCATTCGCCTCCACCGCTGCCTGCATGGCGAGCGGGCGCAACTCCGCCTGCAAAGGCTGCGGGTAGCGGTCGATCACGGCGCGCGCCGCCTTGAACCCGGCCAGAGCCTGCGGGTAGCGCATCGCCTTGCTATCCACCACCGCTTGCAGCAATGTCTGCTCCGGCTCGTCGGCGAGCGCCGGCTCGGCCAGAATCTGCCCGGCCTCGACAAGACGGCCGAGCGAGGCTGCGGCAAAGGCGCGATGAAACAGCACGGATTTATCGGTTGCAGCCGCCTGATCATCGCGCACCAGCGTTTCGAGCACGCCCTGCGCCTCGGGGTAAAGCGCATTGGCCAGATAGAAGCGGGCGAGCTTGAGGCGGGCATCGCTCCGGCTGCTGCGCGGCGTTTCAGCGGCGGCACGCAACAGAGCCCGCTCTGTGGTGCGGATCATGCCCATGGCCGCGCGTTCCCAGCTCTCGGGGTCGAGCAGCAGCGCGCGGGCATTCTGCGGGTCAGCCTTTTCCGGCGGCGGCGGGCTGGACAGGTTGAGCTTGATCTCATGCCCGATCAGCAGCGTGTCTGGCCCGCGCGTGACACTCAAAGCCTCGTCGAGCGGCAGGACGGCGAAACCGGCAAGGGTTTTCCCGATCACGAATTCGGCAAAATTCTGGCTTTTCGCGCTGGCAAACCGCGCTTCGGGCGCGGGCACGACATAAAGCCGCGTGCCGGATGCCGCATTCTCTATCGTGAAAAGCTGACCGGCCTCCCCCAGATTGGCTGCAAGCGCCTCCTTGCCGCTGGCGTCAAACGCGCGGTTCAAAGGCACCGGCGCGCCGGTGAACCCGGCATCCGCGACCGCCTCCGGGCCATTGCCTTGCTGGAGAATGATGTCATCGCCGGATTTTTCCAGCCAGAATGGCCCCGCCTCGCGGGGTTTGAGCGTGAAATGCATGCCGCCCTTGAGGCGCTGTGCGCTGATGCTCTCAACCTTGCCTCCCGCCCCTTCAAGGGCAGGCGCCAACGGGTTTTCATCGGTCTCGATCACGATCTGCACAGCCCCGGCATGCGAAATCACCGCGATGGGCGCTGCCCGGATATGTCTGAACCGCAAGGCGAACCCCGTTGCATCGCGCCCCGGCTCCAGCGCCAGCTGGATCAGCGCATCGGTAGCCCCCTCCCTCCTGATCATGAGAGGGGCGGTGCCATCCTTCGGGCTGGTATAGCCAATGATCGGGCTTTCCGAAGCGGCCATGCCCGTTTTCTCCGGCGCTTCCTTCGGGGGCGCGGGAGCGGGCTTGGCCATATCCGGTTTTGAGGCGGGCGGTTGGGGCGCGGGCGCGGTGATCGCCGCTTCAACCGGCCCGCCATCCGCGCGCGAAAAATCGAGCATATAGGCCTCATCCTCCGAAAAGCCGCGCAATTTCAAACCATCCTGCAGCCGGAACGTGATGGCGAGGTTCTCCTGCCCCGGCATCACGTCAATATCCTGCACGAGCCCGGCGAGGCGCGAGCGCACGAGTTCCGGCGCGATCTGGTAGGGTGCATCGAAAAGAAGCGTCGTGATGCCGTCCTTCTCCTGCATCTCGACCGGGGTGAGGCGCGGCATGGTGAACACCGCGCGCTTGAACAGGCTGGTCGATGCCACACGCAGATCAAGCGCGCGCGCAGCCACGCGCGCGCGGCTGCGCTCGACCTTGCGCAATTGCTCTTCGGCAAGGCGCGCGCGTTTCACGAGATCCTGCACCACATCGGCGGGCAGAGCGGGCGGTGTGCCCTGCCAGCGCGGCGGGAGCAAATCAACGTATAGCCGTTCTCCCGCCGGTTTGAGATCAACCTTGAAGCGGTCATTCATGCCAAAGCGCAGTGCTTTTCCATCCGGGTCGAGCCGGGCTATGGTGAGATAATTGGGAAGCTGTGCCGCGATCCTGTCAAGGTCGAGGCTGACGACCTGATCAAACTCGATGATGAGCACGGAATTGAGCGTGCGGGCTTTCGCCTCCACCGGCTGATCGAAGGAGAGCACGAGGCGACCATAGCCCTGCATCTCGCTGCCTGCCATCACGCCCCTGGCCGCCTCGGCGCCGAAACCGGAGACAAAAAGCCCGGCAAGACCCAGCATGAAGCCGATAAGCCGCGGGCAGGCGATAGATTTGAGCACGCAACGCAACACGGAAAAATCCACTCGCACGAAAACACCCTGCCTTGCACCACGGCAGTCAGCCAACTCTAGCCCGGCATGCCTAACGGGCTGTTAATCAGGGCTGGGTTTTTGGCGCGGCTGGCGGGCGCGGGGCGGGCGCTGCACGGCTCGAAAGGCGCGGCAACTCGGTATCTGCGGTGCCGGCGGGTTGATCCGCCGGTAAGGCCGCCGCCCGTGCCATGGCAAGGGTGAGCTTTTCAGCAGCAGCCGTATCCATGACGGCGAGGATCTCCGACATCTTGCGCGGGTTCATGGCCCCCACCAGGTCGAGGAGAACGCGCGTATCGAGCCTGTCGAACACACGTGCCGCTTCTTTCGGCTTCATGTTCTCATACATGATGACGAGCGTTTTATAGCGCTGCTTCGGGTCGGCCCTGGCGTTTTTTTCAGCATCGCCCTGCCCTTCGAGGCTGCGAAGCTGCTCGATCTTGTCATCCAGCTTGCGTTCGGAGGCGCGCAGAAGCTGGTCGCGCACCTCAAGATCACGGTCGCGCGCGTCAATGGCCTCGCGGCGATCCTTGAGCTTTTCCAGAAGCTCGCGCTCCGCCGGGCTCGAAATGCCCCTGGTCTCGGTAAAGCTGTTGGGTGGGGGTGGCAGGCGCACGCCTTCGGGCTCGGATTTGACCTTGGGTTTAGCGGCACCGGCCTCATCCGGTTTTTTGGCTTCATCCGGTTTTTTGGCCTTCGCCTCATCCGGTTTTGCCCCGGTGGAACCGGTGATGATCTGGTCATCGCTCGCGTCGTCGAGATCACGGGCAAGCATATGGCCGCGCGAGCGCTCGACGGTGCGCGCCATCCTCTCGCCGATGCTCAGTTGCGCAACCTGCGTGCCGCCGGAAGGCGCAGGGGTGATGAGAAAGCTCAGCACCCTGATGCTCAAAAGCGAGACAAGCCCGAAGACGACAACGGGCAGCAGCCGAATTCCTTTCATGCGACGTTATCCCGCTTGCCCTCGCCCATGCGCGCCTGCATCTGTTTTGCAAGGGCCTGCGCGGCGGCCAGGGTCTGGTTGATCCTGGAGGGGGTGAGCCGGTTGACATCAGCGGTGTAAGCCGTTGCCGGGTCATAATTGGCAGAGGCGGGGGTATCGAGCGCAGTATGCACGATGCGGCTGATGCGGGTGAGAATATCATCCCCCGAGCGGATCTGCTCCTCAAGATCGGTTGTATATTGTTCGGCAACCCGCAGGCGCTCCCCCAATGTGCGGTCACAATCCCCCAATGTGTTGCGCAACGCTGCTATGGCCCGCTCTGCCCGCTCTGCCGCAACGCCAAGATCGGTCACGGTCTTGCGCATCACCAGCTCATCCTGCCGCACGGCGCGCAGCCTTTTATCGAGCATCACACAATAGCCGATGGTAACGGCCAGAAGCCCGCCCACCATCACCTCGATCACCAGGCCAAGAGATCCCGTCATAAATCACCTGTCACGCCGCACAGAGGCGCCTTGTTCAAAAGCTGCAAAGGTCGTTCTCGACCGGCGAAGGGGTCTAGCGATCTGGATCGCCATATTATCCCCCGAACGCCCGATTTTCCCCTGTGATACCAGCATCTCGCCACAGCGCAGCGACACCATGGGGTCGCCGCGCACATCCAGCATCAGGGTGTCCCCCACCTTGAGGCCCAGAACCTTGTTGATCGGCATTTTCGTCTCGTGCAGCACCGCCTCGATATCAAGCTCGGCCTGCCAGATTTCGCTTGCCAAATGCCCCTCCCAGATATGATCACGCCCGAGCTTCTCCCCCATATAGCTTTGCAGCAGCAATTCGCGGATCGGCTCGATGGTGGCATAGGGCAGCAGGATTTCAACGCGCCCCCCCCGCCCTTCAAGATCAATCGCCAGGGCGATGAGAATGGCGGCATTGGCCGGGCGCGTGATGGAGGCGAAACGCGGGTTGGTTTCGATGCGCTCGGCAATGAATTTGACCGGAGAAAGCGGCTGGAACGCCTGCTCGGCTTCGTTCAGCACGAGATCTAGCAGACGCTTGACAAGGCTGACCTCGACCGTGGTGTAGGGCCGCCCCTCGATGCGGAAATTGGAAAGCCCGCGCCGCCCGCCCAGCAGCACATCCATCACGAGGTAGATGAGGTCTGAATCAATGGTGATGAGGCCGTAATTCTCCCAGGGCTCGGCCTTGAACACGGAAAGAATGGTCGGCAAGGGCAAGGAAGAGGCATAATCGCCGAACCGCACCGAGGTCACATCATCGAGTGAAACTTCCACATTGTCGGAGAAGAAGCCACGCAGGGTGGTCGTCAGCGTGCGGACCAGACGGTCGAACACGATTTCGAGCATCGGCAGACGCTCATAGGAAACAACCGTGGAATCCACGATGGCGCGCACGCCATTCTGCTTGGATTGGTCGGCATCCTCGGCATCGAAGCCGAAAATCGTGTCAACCTCCTCCTGATCAAGAAAGAGACCGGTGCCAAGATCAAGATCAAGCCCGGCAGTAACAGGCTTGCTGTTCTCCTGCACATCAGCAACCTCTTCGGTGCCGCCAAGCGCACGAGCCCATTCATCAGCCAGATCATCCGGGGGGGGAGCAGGGGTGTCAGCCACAAAAACCTCATTCTCAGAACACGCACAGGATAAGATGAACCCCGATTTTATTGAACCAGCACATCCTTGAAGAGGATGGCCTCGACCTTCGCCGGATAAACCGCCGCATTCACCCGCCGCACCAGCTCTTCCTTGAGCCGGTAGAGGCCCGCAGACCCTTCAAGATCGCCGGGGCGCAGTTCCCGCAGGAAAATCTGGAAATTATCGATCACGCGCGGCATCAGGGGCTGGATATCCGCCAGCATCTTCTGATCCTCGATTTCGAGCGCAAGTTTGAGGCGCAGGAAAACCGGCCGCTCCTGCCCCGGCGCGCTTGCGAGGTTGACGGTGATTTCCGGCACATCAAAAAACGCGGTCTTTTTCTTCGCGGCCGCCGCGCTGGCATCTGCCGGTTTTGCCCGCAGGAAAAAGAAATACCCGCCCCCGGCGGCACCCAGCAAAGCCAGAGCTGCAACACCGATGATGAGCTTTTTCTTCATGCCTCCGGCAGCACCTTTGGCTGGCGCAACGCCTTCTTCGGCATCGGTTTCGTCTTTTGTCACGCTCGCTGCCATCCTGCCTTGCCAACCGGCCCTTCTGTTCTTGTCTTTTGGGCTTTGAATCTCTTCGCGCCGTGTTGTGCAACCTTGACGGGGATATGGTTAAAGAAGGCTTTCACTGACGGCGGAAGCGGCAAATTTTGCCCGTGCCTTTTGGCCATGCGGCAAAAGCTGCATGATGGATAGCAAGGAGTGCTTTGGCTTATCTTGCTGTTTTTGATCGTATTTTATCAAAAATCCACTCTGGCACGCCTCTTGTTATGGTTAAGCATGGCTTTCGACCGCGCTGGGGAGCGAGGGGAGCGAGCCGCCACACGAGGAAAAGGGGAGGGCCGTTCCATGGAGAACGTTCTTCTGATCGCCGCATCACGCCAGATGGCGTTGCGGCGCGAAATGGATGTCATCGCCAATAATGTCGCCAACGTCACGACGAACGGCTTTCAGCGCCGCATGTCGGACCAGCGCGAGTATAAAATGCCGGTCGCTTCGATGGATCAGTTCCGGAAGGGTGCAGATCGGAAGATTTCCTTTGTCGTTGATAACGGCACTCCGCTCGACACCAGCCTTGGCACGCTCGAACCCACCGGCAACCCGCTGGATGTGGCTTTGAGCGCGGGCAGCTATTTTGCGGTGCAAACCCCGCAGGGGGAACGCTATACCCGCAACGGCGCCCTGATGATCAATACGCAAGGCCAGCTCGTGAATTCGGACGGCCATGTGATGCTGGGCAGCCAGGGGCCGTTTCAGTTCACCGCCGAGGATACCGGGCAGGCGATTGCAACAGATGGCACGGTTTCAACCGGAAACGGCGTGAGCGGCAAATTGCGGATTGTGGAATTTGCCAACCCGCAAAGCCTTGAGAACAAGGGTGCAAACCTTTTCTCCAGCACCACGCCTCCTGCGGTTGCGGCACAGGCGCGGGTTCAATCCGGCATGCTCGAACGCTCGAACGTGAAGGCGGTGGTCGAAATCAGCCGCATGATCGAGGTCAACCGGCAATATCAGGCCGTCGCCAACATGATCAGCAAGGCCGATGATACACGCCGCAACGCCATCCAGAAGTTGAGCGAAACCATTTAAAGACTGAGAAACACCCAAAATGCCCGCAAGGGCATTTTTAGGAGCGAACGCGACGCCGAGCTTATGCGAGGGAAGTTGAGGCCGTTTACGGCCAGGCTTCAAACCCGATTGAAAAGGATAACCCCATGCGTGCCTTATACACCGCCGCCACCGGCATGATGGCGCAGGAACGAAACGTCGAGGTTATCGCCAACAACGTGGCGAACATGCGCACCAACGGCTTCAAACGCCAGACCGTGCATTTTCAGGACCTGCTTTACGAAAACCAGAAACGCGCCGGCAGCGCGACCTCGGATCAGGGCACGCAAAGCCCCGCCGGGATCGCCATTGGTTCGGGCGCCAAGGTGGTGGCAACCCCGCGCATCATGACGCAGGGCACCATTTCGCAAACCGATCGAACCTATGATCTTGCCATTCGCGGGGAAGGCTTTTTCCGCGTCCAGCTCCCCGATGGCCGCGTCGCCTTCACGCGGGATGGTGGCTTCGAAACCGATGCCACGGGCCGCATCACCACCAAGGATGGCTACCTTGTCGACCCCGGCATTACGGTTCCGGCTGATGCGGTGAGCGTTTCGGTCAGCCAGACCGGGCTTGTGAGCGCGCTTCTGCCGGGGCAGGTCGCGCCCTCCGCGCTCGGCACCATCAATATGTCACGCTTCATCAATAAGACCGGGCTGGAATCGATGGGGGACAATCTCTTCCTCGAAACGCCGGGTTCCGGCGCGCCGATTGACGGCACCCCCGGTTCGGAAGGCTATGGCAACCTGCAACAGGGCTATCTTGAGGAATCCAATGTCAATGCCGTGACCGAAATCGCCTCGATGATCCAGGCGCAGCGCGCCTATGAGCTCAATTCCAAGGTGATCAGCAGCGCCGACCAGATGCTGCAAGCCACCAGCAACCTGTTTCGCGGTTGATGAGAAGGAGAAGGACAATGCGCTTTTCCGCACAGACATCTTCCCGCGCATCGCGCCGCCTCACCCATGCGGCGCTCGGCCTTGCGGCTTTCGCCATGGCCGGCACGGCATGCGCGCAAACCTTGCGCCTCAAGCCCGAAATCAGCGTGACGGGCGACACGATCCGCCTCAACCAGCTGATCGAGGGCCTTACCGAAAACGACGACCAGCCGGTGTTCCGCGCCCCGGTTCCGGGCGCACGCGGCACCATCCGCGCCGAACGGGTGCTGGAAGCCGCGCGCGAACTGGGCATTACCGGCATCGAGCCGGGCGCGGTGAAAACCGTTGCCATCCTGCGGCCGGGCCGCGCCATCAGCCGCAAGGAAATGGAAGATGTTATCGCGCAGAGCGCCGCGAAACGCGGCAATGCCGACAATCTCGGCGTGATGCTCGATGAAACACTGGGCGCGCGGGTTGTCAACGCGGCGCTGGTGGAGGGGCTTCAGGTCGCAAGCCTCAAGCGTGATGTTCAATCGGGCCGCTTCGAGGCGAAGCTCATGCTGCCCGGCGGCACGGAGGCCAGCGAAAGCTGGATCGTGACGGGCAGCATTCTCGAAACCCGCGAGATTCTCGTGCCCGCCTCCGACCTTGACCGGGGCGACGCGATTGACGCGAAAGACCTCGTTCTCGTCAAACGCCCCGCCGGGCAGGTCGCGGCAGATGTGGTGCTGACGAAAGAGGATCTCATCGGCATGGTGCCGCGCCGGGTGTTGCGCGCGGGCGAGCCGATCCGCAGCAGCGACATCGCCAAACCGATATTGGTGGAGAAAAACCAGCTCGTCACCGTGGTTTACATCGCAAAAGGCTTCAGCCTCAGCATGCGCGGCCGCGCCGGCACCAATGGCGTGATGGGCGAAACCATCAAGGTGCAGAACCCGCAATCGAAACGCTTTGTTGAAGGCGTGGTGACAGGGCCGGGGCAGATCTCGGTGACGGGAACAACGCCGCAGCCTGCAACCCTTGCCGAAGCAACCCCGCAAAAACGCTGAAATTGACTGAAGGATCGCGGTTATGTCCAAAGGATCGGTTATGTCCAAGTCCCTCCTCTTCCCCGCCCTCTCCTTCCCCGCCCTTCGCCTTGCCGCAATCAGCTTGTGCGGGCTGGGCCTGAGCGCCTGCGGCTCGCTTGACCGGCTCTCTGCCATCGGCAAGCCGCCTGCGCTTTCGGCCATCGAGAACCCCGTGGCGCAGCCCGGCTATGTGCCGGTGCAGATGCCGATGCCCGCGCCGAAACCGCAGGTTTATCAGGCCAATTCGCTCTGGCGCACCGGCAGCCGCGCCTTCTTCAAGGATCAGCGCGCGCAGCAGGTGGGTGACCTTCTCACCGTGCGCGTGAATATCACGGACAAGGCCGCGATTGATAATTCAACGCAGCGTAAGCGCACCAATTCGGAAAATCTCGGTGCCAAGGGCTTTTTCGGGCTGGAGAACAAGCTCGACAAATTCCTGCCCGACGGCGCAACCCCCGGCGGGCTGGTGGACGCCTCCTCGACCTCGGATTCCAAGGGCGAAGGCACGGTCAAGCGCTCCGAACAGCTTGTCACCTCGATTGCCGCCGTGGTGACGCAGGTTCTCCCGAACGGCAACCTCGTGATCGAGGGCAAACAGGAGGTGCGGGTGAATTTCGAGGTGCGCGAATTGATCGTCGCCGGGGTGGTGCGGCCCGAGGATATTGAGGCGGGCAACATGATCGATTCCTCGAAAATCGCGCAATCGCGCATCGCTTATGGCGGGCGCGGGCAGATCACCGATGTGCAGCAGCCGCGCTATGGCCAGCAGGTTCTCGACGTGCTGCTGCCGTTCTAAAATTACCGCATCCAAGCAGGGCCGAACGCCCTGTCCTCATCCCCGCCGACCCGCAGCGTGAGCAAGTCTCCGCTCCTGGCTGGCGTGGCACGGTTTCGCATGCCTCCTCGCTCCCCCCTTGCGGGCAGCGGAACCGTTCAAACCCTCCGGTGGTCCTCGCCGGAGGGTTTTTCTTTATCTTGCGACCAGCCCGGATAAACTCGAACGGATAAAACCACACCCGACAGGAATACGCCCATGCACCAGCGCCCGCTCATCACCCGGCTGATCGAAACATTGGAGGCGGATATCCTGCCCTTGACCGAGGCAGGCGTTGCGCGCGGCAACAAGATTTTCGGCGCGGCGATCCTGCGCAAATCCGACCTCTCGCTCGTGCTGGCGGAAACCAACAACGAAACCGAAAACCCGCTCTGGCATGGCGAAATGCATTGCCTGAAACGCTTTTACGAGATGCCGCGCGAGGCCCGCCCGAAAACGAAGGACTGCATTTTTCTCTCCACGCATGAGCCGTGCTCGCTCTGCCTTTCCGCCATCACCTGGAGCGGGTTTGCTACATTCTGGTTTCTCTTCAGCCATGAGGACAGCCGCGATGCCTTCGCCATTCCGCATGATCTGCGCATTCTGAAGGAGGTGTTCCGGCTGGAGCCGGGCGGCTATGCGATGAAAAACGCCTATTGGAGCGCGTATAACCTGCGGGCCGAACTCGCAAGGCTGCCCGAGCGTGAAAGGGCGGCCTTCGCGCCTCGGCTTGAAGCCATTTTCAGGCGGTATGACGCGCTTTCCAAGCTCTATCAGGCACAAAAGCGCGAGAATGATATTCCGCTGAATTGAGAACAGGCGACACTATTGGCGCCTTCACATCTCCGTCATATCCATTCTACACTTTTGATTGTGAGCAAGGGGGTTGATTCGAAAAGGCATCCGCCTAAGCTGTTCTTGAGAGTTAAAATGATCCCTGAAGGTCAAAGAAAAATGGAGTTTGGAAAAGAGCCAAAAGCAGAAAGGGTATTTTCAGGCGTAAGGTGACAGCGTTTTTATGTGAGAGCAGGCCTGAAGCGAAGGCAGCAGGCGCAGAGAAAATGGTTTTGGAGTTTCCGTATGACGGTCCATGTCCATCCTCCCGCATTACCCGAGACCTTGGTCCCCCCCGAGGCCTGCCCCGCCTTGGTGCTGAACGCCGATTATCGCCCGCTTTCCTATTATCCGCTTTCGCTCTGGTCATGGCAGGACGCGATCAAGGCCGTGTTTCTCGACCGTGTGAACATCGTTTCCGAATATGACAAGGCGGTTTCAAGCCCCTCCTTCTCGATGCGGCTGCCGTCTGTCGTTTCGTTGAAAACTTACGTCAAACCCTCACGCATCCCCGCCTTCACGCGCTTCAACGTGTTTCTGCGCGACAGGTTCACCTGCCAATATTGTGGTGACAGGCACGACCTGACCTTTGATCACGTCATCCCGCGCTCCAAGGGCGGCTTGACGACATGGGAAAACGTCGTCGCCGCCTGTTCGCCCTGCAATTTGCGCAAGGGCGACAAACTCCCGCGCGAGATCGGCATGGTGCCCGCACAAGCCCCCTTCGCGCCAAACGTGAGTGACCTGCACCAGAATGGCCGCGCCTTCCCGCCCAATTACCTGCATGAAAGCTGGATGGATTATTTATATTGGGACAGCGAGCTTGAGCCTTGATTACATCTTGCGCGATGCGCCCCGCGCCGCAAACCCGGCGATGACAACCGAAACCAGCGCGTTCCACCCGGCAAAAGACAGCCCCAGAACGCGGCCCGCTGCCTCATCGCAGCGGATGGATTTTGCCGAAGCGAGCGTTTTGAAAAAATCCTCGACCGCGCCGGGTGTTTTCGCCATCGCGCCGCCGCAATCCGCAGGGCCTTGCCAGAGCGCCCATTCCACCCCGGCATGGTAAAGGCCAAGCATAATAGACGCGAGGAAGGCCAGAGCCATCACGCCGGAGAGCAGCCGCGCCACCCCCTCCCCGCCCGGCCTACGAAACGCGATGCTGGCGAGAAGCCCGGCGGGAATGCCGATATAATAGGGAATGCGCTGCCAGAGGCAGAGTTTGCAGGGTAAAAGCCCCAGAACAAGCTCGGAAAACCACGCGCCCCCAAGCGCCAGCGCTGCCAGCGACAATGCCAGAACAAGCGCGGCCTCCCGCCTGTCATAAGCGCGCTTAAACGACATATTTCACCACCACGAAACCAAGAACAATGGCCAGAAGAGACAGGATGCCCACAAGCGTGAGGTGCTTTTCGAGCAAGGCCCGCAACGGCCCGCCGAACCGGTTCATCACCCCCGCGACGAGGAAAAACCGCCCCGCCCGCGTGATGAGCGAGAGCAGGATGAACCAGAAAAGGTTATAGCCCGCAAGCCCGCTCGCAATCGTCACCAGCTTGAAGGGAATGGGGGTAAAGCCCTTGATGAGAATGATCCAATGGCCATGCTCCTGATAAAGCTGGCGAAAATTCTCGATTTTATCGCCATAACCGTAAAACTGGATCACCCATGCACCGAGGCTGTCGTAAAGCAGCGCGCCGATGGCATAGCCCAGCAAGGCCCCCGCCACCGAGGCGAGCGTGCAGATGCTGGCATAAAACCACGCCTTTTCCGGCTTCGCCATCACCATCGGCACCAGCATCACATCCGGTGGCACGGGAAAAAACGAGCTTTCGGTGAATGACACGACTGCCAAAGCCTGCGGCGCACGCGGCGATTGCGAGAGGCGAAGAGTGAAATCATACAGCGCTTTGAACATGGCGTTGGCTTAGCGAGCGGGAAGAGAAAAGTCTATCCTCGGATATGCTGGAGCAATTCCAGCGAAAGCATGCCCCAGCGAAAGCGGGGGTGGGAACCGGTTTCGCAGGAATTGCTCTAGATGCGCATTCGAAACAGGCTCGTTTGAAAATAAAGTCTGGATTGACCCGCCCGCCCGGCGCGTGATAACCGAAAGACCTTGCTGCAATGCAGGCCCCTGTGGCGGAATTGGTAGACGCGTCCGACTCAAAATCGGATTCCGCAAGGAGTGCTGGTTCGATTCCGGCCAGGGGCACCACATCACCTTCCGTCGACGTCCAAGCGCGTCCGTAAGCAACTAAAAAATCAAGGGAAATCAGAGTTTATTTATCCAAACGCGTCCTTCCGCGTCCATTTCCGTGCGCTTGAAGCCAGCGAATTTGTTGGTATCGCTGAAAACACCAACAGCCGGATACCAACAGGATACCAACATGGCGCTCACCGACGTTGCGATTCGAGCCTTGAAGCCAGCCGATAAAGTTCAGAAAATTTCTGACGGTGAAGGGCTGCAATTGTGGGTAATGCCGGTTGGTTCGCGGCTTTGGCGCTATGCCTATCGCTACAGCGGCGAACAAAAAACGCTGGCTTTGGGCGCTTATCCTGAAATCACTTTGGCCGAAGCCCGCAAGAAGCGCGATGAAGCACGGGCCTTGTTGGTATCCGGCGTCGATCCCGGCCAACAGCGCAAGCTCGACAAGATCACCAAAGCCATATCGGATGCCGCTACATTCGGAGCCGTCGCCGAAGAATACCTCACCAAGAAGGAGCGCGAAGGCTTGGCAGCAAGCACGCTGAAGCGCCTTCGGTCGCAACTTCGTTATGTCAACGCTGACCTTGGCAAACGCCCGATTGCAGATATCACCGCACCCGAAGTGCTGGCACCGCTCCAAAAGATTGATGCAAAGCACGCACGAAACAGCAACACGCACCAAGGAGCTATGCGGCGCGATCTTCCGCTTCGGCATGGCAACAGGACGCCGTATCACCGCCACCACTCAAGCCCTACATGGCGCACTGACAAACCATCGCGTGAAACATCGCGCCGCGATCCTTGAACCCGTGGCCTTTGGGGCGCTCCTGAGAGCCGTCGAAGACAGCGACGTGCAGCCGACGACGAAAGCCGCCTTGAAGCTCTTGGCGCTTGTCTTTTCGCGCCCCGGCGAATTGCGGAATGCCGAATGGAGCGAATTCGATTTTGAAAAAGCGGTCTGGATCATTCCAGCCGGTCGCATGAAAATGCGGCGTGCACATCAAATCCCGCTATCGCGCCAAGCGCTCGATATCCTGAAAGAGCTTCAGGCGATAACCGGCAACGGCAAGCTTCTGTTTCCCGGTAATCGTAGCATCCAACGCCCGATCAGCGAAAATACGCTGAACGCCGCGCTTCGCCGCATGGGTTACGCAAAGGACGAAGTGACCGCGCACGGCTTTCGTGGAACCGCCTCAACCCTCCTGAACGAGAGTGGCAAGTTTTCGCCCGATGCTATCGAACGAAGCTTGGCGCACCAAGACGACAATGAAATCCGCCGTGCCTACAATCGTGGTGCCTATTGGAATGAACGCGTGACAATGGCGCAATGGTGGGCGGATCATCTGGACGTATTGAAGGAAGGAGGAAAGATCATTGAACTTTCATCTAAGCAAGTCACGAAGTCTAAAAAGAAGCAATGAAACGTATTAACTGATCGTAATTACTTCGTATCTATAGTATAAACAGAATTTTCTAAATTTTTTACTTGATAATTTTGGGAACGCCGATATTTTATGAATCCACTCAATCAAGTGGAGACACGCCCCCATGCGTACGGACGCCCTGCCATCTCAGACATACGAACCCGCACTCGCCTATAGCGTTGAGCAGTTCTGCATTCGGTATTCTATAGGAAGGTCAAGCACTTATGAGGAGATCAAAGCGGGGCGGCTAAAAATTCGCAAGGTTGGAAGCCGAACGCTGATTTCCCATGAGGAAGCCGCCCGCTGGTTCAACGCGCTTCCGCAACGCTAATTCCTGTCATTCACTTTTCGATCCCAAGATGACAGGTGCAACCATGAACGAAGCTGCCACAGAACTTTGGTTGCTGCCTAAACAACAAGAAGTCTTCGATCTTCGGCGAAAGTCATGGAATTCAGGATACCGCCCGGTTGCTGTCTATGGGCCCGAAAGCGGCGGTAGTTCTCCGGGCAAACGGCCAAGTGGAGACGATTGGACAGGCCGTGCCCGTCAAAATCCACCGGAAGCCGCGATCAGCGCGCCAAAAAGCAATAGGCTGAACACAGGCGTTCTTTGCGACGGACTTCGGGCGGCTGACATTGATATTGATGAGGTAGAAACGGCGGAGGCCGTGGTTGCGCTCGCGTTAAGGCTCCTTGGTGGCGCACCTATTCGCTTTCGGGAGAACAGCCCCCGACGCTTGCTTTTATATCGTGTTGTAAAGGGTGAGCCGCCGAAAAGGATCATTTCAGGCCCTAAAGGGAAAATCGAAATCCTTGGGCGCGGGCAACAGTTTGTAGCCTTCGGGATGCATGAAAGCGGCGTTGAATATCGCTGGAACCCGCCAAACTTCATCGATTTTCATCGGGATAGCCTCAATGCCGTCACTGAAGCGCAAATCGAGGCATTCTTGCGCGAGGCTGCTATCGTAATCGGTGCGGTGCTGCCCAACACCTCTGCCCAAGGCAAAGTGACTGAACGCGAAGCGGCGTACGCTTCAACAGCCTTGTCGAAAAACTTCATCGACCTTTCGGCTATGGGTGAAGGGTCTGGCCGAAACAACGCTCTGAACGGCACTGCCTTTCGTATGGGCCGAATGATCGGTGCCGGGTGGATAGATCGCATCACGGTCGAAACCGCATTGGCAGAAGCAAGCCGCCACAACGGGTATGAAGCGAAGTGTGGCAGAAAAGCCGTCAATGCCACGATCAAGTCCGGGCTGGAAAGCGGCATGAAGCAGCCACATGAACCGCTTGGCGATGTGCCGGTATTGCAGGGTGTTATTGACCTCGTTGCGCAAGGCCAAGAGCGGTTTAGGTTGCCTTCAGCGAACACGGCCACACCATTGTCCGCGCCTAAGTCGATGCCTTCTAACGGCGACACGGCGATTGTTTTTCGTGTGTCCGATGTAAAATCAGTGCCGATTGAATGGCTTTGGAGAACCCGGATCGCTTACGGCAAGGTGATCATGATTGCCGGTGATCCGGGCCTTTGGAAATCGCAGTTGGCCGCATACATCATTGCCCGCATCACCACGGGCACGCCATGGCCAAACAATGATGGCAGGCCACAGATTGGCAATGCTGTCATGCTGTCTTGTGAAGATGATATCGGAGACACGATCCACCCACGGCTGGAAGCGGCGGGTGCTGATCTTCACCGCGTACATGTCATGCAGGCGGTTCGAACAGACAAAGGCGCAATGCGCGGGCTGTCTCTCATTACCGACATCAGGCATATCGAAAGCTATCTGGATACAAACCCGGACGTGCGTCTTATCATCATCGATCCGATTACGGCTTATCTCGACAAGGCGGACACGCACAAAACAGCAGATGTTCGGGCAGCATTGATGCCTCTGCAAACGATGGCTGCAAACCGAAAGGTGGCTGTTGTCGTTATCTCGCATCACAACAAAAGCGGTGGCAACGGCAAGGCGGTCAATGCCGTTACAGGTTCCGGTGCCTTTGTCGCCTTGGCACGCGCATCTTTTACCGTAATCAAGAGCAAAAACGACGAAGACGTTTGTCTCTTCTTGGAGACCAAGAACAACCTCGCAAAGGCTAAGGGCCTATCGTACCGCGTGAAACTCAAGACATTGCCGGACGGAATTGAAGCCCCCTACATCGTGTTCGATGAAGGCACTATCGACATATCAGCGGACGAAGCCATCGGCGAAGGATCGCCACAACGTGATCAATCGCAATTTGACGCCGCAAGGCAATTTCTGATCGAAGAACTTCGCAACGGCCCTGTCCCTTCAAAGCTCCTTTTCGAACGTGCCGCCGAACAGCGGATTTCTGAAAAGACGCTTCGCCGCGCCCAAAAAGAGTTGGGCGTAAAATCAAAAAAGAATGCCCAATTTCAGGGCGGCTGGATTTGGGAACTTCCCTTTGAAACGGGCGACTGGGAAACAGTGAAAGTTAATCTTGAAAGTTCAAAGATGGCCAATTCTGCCAAAGGTGGCCGTCCAGAAACAGGGGTATCTTTGGGCTTCTCTGGCCATCTTTGGCCATCTCAGGATGGGAAGGGCTGAACATGGGCGCTGAATTAACAGGTCAAAAACAGCGGGGGCGGCCCTTCCAACAGGGGCAAAGCGGCAACCCTTCCGGGCGTCCGAGGGGTGCCCGCAATCGCTTGTCAGAAATCTTGTTGTCGGTGGTGGTGGATGATTTCGTCGAACACGGCCCTGAAGCCATCGCCGAATTGCGCAAGAAAGACCCGGCGACGTATTTGCGGCTTGTGTCGGCCTTGGTGCCAAGAGAACTGATCTTGCAGCGCGAAGAAGCGCCAACAGTCGATTACGCCGAACTCACCGATGCCGATGTGGTGCGCCTTCTTGATGAAGAGCGACGCCGCAAATTCATCGAAGGCGCATTGAAGTCGATTTGAACTGTCAAGTGATACTTGACAGTTGAAGCGGCGTTCAGATTTCACCGGAAATACGGTCAATCTCTTCGCGTACGCGCTTCCATTTTCCTTGAGCGAAGGAATCGCTGTAGCGCCAAGCCCGATCTTCTTCGATGAATGCCATTTCCGCCGCGCGTTCGCCGTAGCGGATAATGTGGGCATTGGCCAAGGCGTTGATTTCGGCTTCAGGAATGAAGCGTGGCCTTATCTCCCCTTCCCACATGACCCAAATAAATGTGCCCCAAATCGGCGATAGGCAAATGATCCATATTCCGGCTTTGATCGCGGCTTCCCATGTCATCGTCCGAAATACCCACCTTTTATTTTATACATTTTGTTCTTATAACACTACATATTGTTCGTAGCAATGAACGTGTGGATAGAGAACAAAATGTTCTCTATGGACATATTCGCAAAACGATTGAGTGAACGCGCGAAACAACTTGGCATATCCAATGCCGAAGCTGCCAGACGTGTTGGCCTAGAAGAGCGTCGGTATGCGCATTACGCGTCGGGAAGGCGAGAACCGGACTTGGCAACGCTAAAGTCTATTTCGGAGGCGTTGGGAACAACGCCAAATTGGTTGCTTGGCGTTGTCGATGCACTCGACAAGGAACCCAAAAAGGCCGCGTTGGTCGGACGATTTGCGAACGCCGCTTCAGGAATGACGCCGGAAGAACTGGAAATGTGCGTTATTCAGGCCGAAGCGGTTGTCGCATCGAAAAATGAAGATCGAAATTGACCCGATAACGGGGCGCGTGGGGAATTCGGAGTTTGGACACAGAAGCGGATACATGCAGGAAGGAAGTTGTACCCAAGCTTGTTGAATCAGGTTGGGATACGTCCCCTTGCGCGATCAACGAACAGCGCACCTTCACCGACGGACGCATTGTGTTCGTTGGTGGCAAGGCACGGCGTGGTCGCCAAAAGCGCGCTGATTTTATCCTTCGCTATCGATCCGATTTTCCTATCGCAGTCGTTGAAGCGAAATCCAAATACAAGCATCCCGCCGAAGGCATTCAGCAAGCACGCGAATATGCCGAAATTCTTGGACTTAAATTTGCCTACTCAACCAACGGGCATCAAATTGTCGAAGCAGATTATACGACTGGCGTTGAACGTGAGATTTCCAGCTACCCTTCGCCCGAAGAGCTTTGGCAACGCCTTTCGGCGTCGGAAAGCCTGAATGCGGAAATCAAGGATCATCTGCTTTCACCAACCTATCCCGACAAATCAAAGCCGCTTCGCTACTATCAGGAAATTGCGGTCAATCGTGCTGTTCAATCCGTGCTTCAGGAACGCAAGCGCGTCTTGCTAACCCTATGCACCGGCGCGGGCAAAACTGCCGTCGCTTTTCAAATCAGTTGGAAGCTTTGGAACGGCGGCTGGAATGCCAAGGGCAAGAACCGGAAGCCAAAAATCCTATTCCTTGCGGATAGAAACGTGCTTGTCGATGACCCGAAGGATAAGGACTTCAGTGTTTTCGGCGACGCACGCTTCAAAATCAGCGGCGGCGAAATCAGCAAGGGCCGCGATATCTATTTTGCCATTTATCAGGCGATTGCGGGCAATGAAACACGCGAAGGTATCTACAAGGACTACGCCAAAGACTTCTTCGATTTGATCATCGTTGACGAATGCCATCGCGGAAGTGCGCGCGAAGATGGCAACTGGCGTGAAATCCTTGAATGGTTCGATCAAGCCTACCAGATCGGCATGACCGCCACGCCGAAGCGAGACGACAACGCCGATACGTACAGCTATTTCGGCAACCCGATTTACGAATATAGCTTGGCACAAGGCATAGCTGACGGCTTCCTTGCTCCCTACCGCGTCCACCGCATCATTTCGGATTTTGACGCGGCGGGTTGGCGACCTACCAAGGGCGAACTTGATCGCTATGGGCGGGAAATTCCCGATTCCGAATATGGAACACGGGATTTCGAACGTGTCATTGCGGTGCGATCAAGAACCGAAGCATTCGCCGCGCATTTGACCTCATTCATGAGGCAGACAGATCGCTTCGCGAAAACAATCGTCTTTTGCGTGAATCAGGAACACGCGTTGGAAATGCGGAATGCTCTTGTCCGTTTGAACGCGGACCTTGTGAAAGAGCATCCCGACTATGTTTGCCGCGTCACGTCTGACGAAGGCGATATCGGGTCCGGCCACAGGGCCAATTTCCAAGATATCGACAAGCGAACGCCCGTCATTCTCACAACCTCGCAATTGCTGACGACGGGCGTTGACGCGCCGACGTGCAAGAACATCGTCTTGGCGCGCGTCGTGGGGTCCATGTCAGAATTCAAGCAGATCATTGGACGCGGAACGCGCCTTCGCCCTGACTATGGAAAACTCGCCTTCAACATCATCGACTACACCGGAACGGCGACCGAAAAATTCGCAGACCCGGCCTTTGATGGTGATCCGATCCGCGAACGCGAAGAAACCATCAACGAAGATGGCGAAACGGTCACAGAAACCGACGTAACCGAAGAGGCCGACGCAAACGGCGATGAAGTTGACACCGGCCCTGTTGATCCCGGCGACGGCGGCTTGCCCGATGATGCTGAACCCGGCGCGCCCCGCAAATATTACTACGATGGTGGTAGCGTCGAAATCATTCGCCAATTGGTCTATGAACTTGATCCGGATGGCAAGAAGCTCGCTTGCCGCCAATTGACCGACTACACCGGCGACAAGGTTCGCACCCTTTATCCGAACGCATCGGAGCTTCGAAAAGATTGGCTTGATCCTGTTCGGCGCGCTGAAATTATCGAACGCCTTGAAGAAAAGGGCATCGACGCTGAAGCGTTGGGCGAAGCGGTTGGCAAGCCTGAAGCGGACCCCTTCGACCTGCTTTGCCATCTTGCCTACAACGCACCTTTGCGCACGCGGCGCGAACGGGCGGAACGGCTGAAAAAAGACGAAGCCGAATTCTTCGCCAAGCACGGGGCCGAAGCGCGCGAAGTGCTTGATGCGCTGATTGAGAAATACGCCGAACACGGCGCGGCTCAATTCACCCTTCCCGACGTGCTTGAAATTCCACCCTTCAACGGCTGGGGAAACGTAGTCGAAATCGCAGCGCGTTTTGGCGGCGGCAGGGCGATGCGCGAAGCCGTCAACGAACTGCAACAACGCCTTTATGGCGCGTAAGAGAGAATAGTAAGCGTGGCGAGAAAACCAAAAGCAAAACAGGTGCAAACCACGGCGCAACGGCTTGATAGCATCGTCAAGTCGGCTCGCAAGATCATGCGCAAAGACAAGGGCCTGAATGGCGACCTTGACCGCTTGCCCATGCTCACATGGATCATGTTTCTGAAGTTTCTCGACGATATGGAGCGAATGGAGGAAGAGAAGGCCGAAATGTCCGGCAAGCGGTTCAAGGGCGCGATTGAAGCCCCTTATCGTTGGCGGGATTGGGCGGCTGAAGACGCCGGTATCACCGGCCCGGATTTGCTGCGCTTTCTGACGGCGGAAGAAACGGCCATGCCGGACGGCTCAAAGGGGCCGGGTCTCTTTGCCTATCTCAAGGGCTTGCGTGGTGCGAACGGACGGCGTGACCGCAAAGACGTGGTTGCGACGGTGTTTCGTGGCCTCTCCAACCGCATGGAAAGCGGCTATCTGCTTCGCGACGTGATCAATCTCGTTGATGGCATCCATTTCGATTCATCCGAAGAAATTCACACGCTTGGTCGCCTGTATGAAACCCTGCTTCGCGAAATGCGCGATGCGGCGGGCGACAGTGGCGAGTTTTATACACCGCGCCCAATCGTCAAATTCATTGTGCAGGTGACGAACCCGCAACTTGGCGAAAAAGTGCTTGATCCGGCGTGCGGAACGGGCGGATTTTTGACCGAAGCCTTCATGCACATGGCCGAACAGGCCAACACCGTAGAGAAGCGGCAAATCCTTCAGGATGCTAGCATATATGGCGGCGAAGCCAAATCCTTGCCCTTCTTGCTGGTTCAAATGAACCTGCTTTTGCACGGCTTGGAAGCAGCACAGATCAACCCGAACAATTCATTGAACGTCCGCCTTGCCGAAATCGGCGAAGGGGAACGCTATGAAGTGATCCTGTCTAACCCGCCGTTCGCGGGTGAAGAGGAAACGGGAATCCTGAACAACTTCCCCGAAGATCGCCGGACGACAGAAACGGCCTTGCTCTTCCTGCAAATGATCATGCGTCGTTTGAAGCGGGATGGCAAAGGGCGCGCCGCCGTCGTCGTGCCGCATGGCGTCCTGTTCGGTGGTGGCATCGCAGCGCGGATCAAGGCGGACCTGATCAAGCAATTCAACCTTCACACGGTGGTTCGCTTGCCTGAAGGCGTGTTCTCGCCCTACACCGGCATTCCAACCAACATCCTGTTCTTCGATACGACGAAGGCGACAGGCGACATTTGGTACTACGAACAACCCAAGCCGGAAGGCCGCAAGAACTATACGAAAACAGCACCGCTGACGTTCGAAGAGCTTCAGCCCTGCCTTGAATGGTGGAATGCTCGTAAAGCCAACAAACAGGCTTGGAAGGTCAAGGGCAAAGCCTTGATCGAAACCGATGACGCCGGGCGCGTGATCGGCTGCAATCTCGATATCAAAAATCCCAACACGACCGGCATTGTTGATCATCGAACGCCGCTGGAAATTGTTGAAAGCATCGAAGCCAAGGAAAGGCGCGTTCTGGCAATTATGGACGATGTTCGACGCACGTTGTCGGAGTTGGCATCGTGACTTGGCCCGCAATCGAACTGTCATCCATCGCACAGCTTGCAAAGCGGATGGAAAACCTAGACCCAACAAAGCTATATCGGCAAATTGGCGTTCGTTTATGGGGCGAAGGAGCATATGAGCGCGAAACGATAACTGGCGCGGAAACTCAATACCAAAGCTTCGCGGCGCTCAAGACAGACGATATCATCGTCAATAAAATTTGGGCGCGGAATGGCAGCGTTAGTGTCGTAGCTGAAGAGCTTTCCGGGTGTTATGGATCGCCCGAATTTCCAATCTACGAGATAGACAAGTCGCGACTTTTGCCCCGCTTCTTCTACTGGTACACGAAGACGAAATTGCTATGGGACCAATGCGACTTACAATCGCGGGGGACGAGTGGGCAGAATCGGTTAAGGCCGGAAAAATTCCTTAAAATCAAAGTTCCGCTCCCGCCGCTGGATCAGCAAATTTATATCGCAAAACAATTGGACGATATCCAAGCGAAGTTGCGAGAACGGCTTTCCACGCTTGAGGAAATCGAACGCGATACCGAAGCCATGCTTCAAAACGCGTTTCTCGAAATCATAGATAGCGCGGAATATCGCACCTTGGCCGAAGTCGCGCCCTTGGTTCGACGCCCCATTCAGATCGAACTTGATGGCGAGTATCCCGAACTTGGCGTTCGATCCTTTGGCAAGGGTACCTTCCACAAGCCAACGCTCACCAGCGCTGACGTAGGCAACAAACGCTTGTTCGAAATTCACGAAGGCGACTTGCTGTTCAATATCGTCTTTGCGTGGGAAGGCGCTATCGCGGTTCCAAGCGCGGGCGATCACGGGCGCGTCGGCTCGCATCGCTTTTTGACGTGCGTTCCAAACCCAAAGATCGCAACCGCAAAATTCCTACGTTTCTATCTGTTGAGTGCCGAAGGGCTTCAAAAAGTAGGCAAAGCGTCGCCGGGTGGCGCGGGTCGAAATCGAACTTTGGGCGTCAAAAAAGCGGAAAACATCATGGTGCCAGTGCCAAGCATCACGGTACAAAAGAAGTTCGACGAGCTTTGCGCCTATGTCGATGAAATTAGGTCAATCCGTTTGGCAACCGCGAAAGAGGCCGAAGCGCTTCTTCCTGCGATGTTGCATGACATTTTCGAGCGGAAAGCCGTCGCACCCGTTGAAGCGACGAAGCCGAATGAAAACGTCGTTTCGCTACCTCAAGCGCAGCCAGCTTCCATCGATACGCCGTTCAAGGAAGCAGTTCTTGTTGGTGCGATCATCAAAGCCTTCCACGAAGAAGGTGGCCAGCCACTTGGGAATTTCCGGCTTCAAAAGGCGGTCTATTTCGCCCGCCGCTTCATGGGCGAACGCGCGCTGGATCAACAGTACCTTCGCAAGGCCGCCGGTCCCTACAACCCGTCCATGCGCTATTCCGGGGGCGTGAAGATCGCGCTTGAAAAGAACTGGATCGCCCCGGCAACCGGCAAATTCGGCCCCGGCCATTCACCCGGTCCGGCCTTCGACGATGCCAACGCATGGATTGAAAAGTACCAGTTCGCCCAACCCGCCGCATGGGCGCGCGACAAATTCAAATTCAAGCAGAACGACATTTGGGAACTCTTGGCGACGGTCGATTACGCCATGCTCGCACTTGGGCACACCGGTAGCACGCAAACCGCCGCGAACGTGTTCGCCTATATCGGCAATGATGAAGAATGGCGTCCGAAGATCGAAAAGCTACGCCTATCAGAAGCTTCGATCCAAAACGCGATGGTCGAACTGCAAAGCCTGTTTTTGGGCTTGGGGCGTTAAATGCGCGGCGGGGCGAATTCTCACCAACAGCAATTCGTAGCCATTTGCGAAAATGGCCTTGGCTTCGTTTCGAAGGCGATTGATCAACTATGGAATGAAGGCGCACCGGACGCCTTGAAATATTCGGTCATCAATTTCTATTCCGGCGTCGAATTGCTCTTGAAAGCCCGTCTTATGCGGGAACATTGGTCCTTGGTTGTCGCCGATCCCAACAAGGCGGATATCGACAAGTTTCTAAACGGCGAGGCCCAAACCGTCGGGCTTCAGCACGCGGTGGAACGATTGAAAAACGTCGCGAAGATCACCATTCACGCGAACGTGTTCAAATCATTCGACGAACTCCGAAAGCACCGCAATCGGATGGTACATTTCTATCATCCAATCGATGGCGATAATCCAGACCGCGATAAGCAGCGCGAAGCCGTCGTCTTGGAGCAATGCCGGGGCTGGTTCTATCTACGTCGCTTACTAGGCGATGAATGGTCCGACGTTTTCGCGGCGTTCCAACCTCGCATTGCTGACATCAACACGTCGATGAAGCGCCATCGCGAGTACCTTCGCACAGTCTACGAGCAAATTAAGCCCGAACTTGAGACTGAACGACGGCAAGGCGCTTTTCTGGCGACATGCAGCGCATGTGACTTCGAAGCGCAAGTTCTTGACGATATGGGGCCTCAAGAACACCGGTGCCGCGTTTGCCTATCGGAAGAAAGCTTCCTGCTTCACAAGTGTTCCAATGCCGGTTGCGGCGAAAAGACTCTGTTGCCGGAAGGCGAACATGAATCTTGGGAATGTTCGCATTGCGGCAATTCAGTCGATCTTGATGAAGTGCTAACCGAATACACGATTGAGGGTAAGTCGGACCACGACGACCCTCAACACCCCGCGCTTTGCACCGAATGCGGCGAAGAAACGGCTGCAACTTTAGAAGACGGTGAAAGGTGCTTTTGCTTCAATTGCTTCAGTTGGCCCGAAAAAATTGAACGTTGCCAGTGGTGCAATGATGCTTTCACCGGCGATGCTGAAAACACGTACTGGAACGGTTGTGAACGCTGCGAAGGAAAAGCGGGTTGGACGCGCGATGAATAAAAAAAAGAGTGAGAGGCTTCCGCCGACGCAAAGTGTTCTGAAGAAGCTCTTCGCATACAGCGGCAACCTATGCGCCATGCCGGATTGCAAAAATCCGCTGATCCATAAAACCGGAACCATGAATGGCAAAGTTGCGCATATTCACGCCGCTGAAAAGGGCGGTGCGAGATATGACGCGACAATGAGCGACGAAGATCGACGCGCATTGGCAAATCTATTCGTCGTTTGCGCCATCTGTCACGATGTGGTCGATGATCCGAACAACGAAGCTCAATATCCCGCTGAAAAACTCAAGATATACAAGAAGAAGCACGAGGATCGGTTTCGCAAGGCAGAGCTTCAGTTCATTGAAAATTATGCCGACCTTACCCAATTGTCAAAGCCGACATTTCCTAAGACTCTTCGGCGCATGTCCAAACTACTGGCATTACCCGAAGTGCTCAACTCGCCAGACGAAATCGACGGCATTTCTGAGTTTGTTCAGAAACTTGCTGAATTGCCTTTGGAGCAACGCAAGTTTGCGCTTCGTATCGCAGAACGAATGAAGCGACGAAATGTGGATTCGTTGCCAACGGACGACGTTCTGCACGCCTTCGGAATCGGCACTTCCAAGCTCAAAAAACAAATGGAACTAATAGAACACCATAACTTGGGCAGCATCGACGAAGACAACATGCCGGGCAAATATCTCGTGCATCTTTGGAAAAGAGGGCACGGCGGAAATCCATGGATCGAAATTATCGATTTTTGTGAAAGATCAGGCGATGACCCCGATCAGTTTATCGTTGATCTGGACTTCTCACTCTATGACAAGTCCGCTGACTAATTCAGAAGCGTTCCCGTCTATGCCGACATCGAATGTGGGGCGCGATGGTGGTTCACCACCGCCTTCTTCCCGATCCAATCCAGTGTGGGCATCTCGTCAATCCAATTTCGTTCGAAACAGCGCCTCAAAGGGCGGCTTCAATGAATCATTCGAACCCGTTGTAGCAAAGTTCGGCGGAAAGTCCGCCGCGCGGCAATAAAAATGCGCCGATGTATGGGGGCAAAATGCGAACACCCCTTGAAACCAAGCTTTTGCGCCCCCACTGTCAACGCGCCGCCGGAATTGGCCGGACGGTACGGTCGTTTCGAAGGTCAAGAGGGAAGATCGCCGCGAAGACTACGACGATTAACATCGTCGCTTCGACAGCATCAGACCAACGGATCGTGAGCATCGCTCGCACTCCTACGACTACACTATATCGCCTTGCGTTTTATAAACCCGCGTTCGGGGAAGCCCACATTACGACAATGGGCGGAACTGGCGTTTAGAGGCGTGCGATTGGGGGGCGTTCGGCGCAAGCCGAGGTTCAGGGTTGGAACTAGCCCCCCGGTCTCTGCAAATCGGGGCATTCGTGAAGCACAAATGGTTTCGCCCAAGGGGCTATAAGCATTTCGACGCGCCAGTTGGCGATGCGTTCGCCGACAAGGCTTGCGATCCTGCCTTCGTTGAAAATCACGCATGGTCGCCGCTGATCCACTACGTTAAGCGCGTCAAGCGCTTTAAGCCGAAGTGGTCCGACGACGGAAAAACGCGTTTGAAAGGCGAAACCGTCTTTAAGCCACGCAATATCATGTTCGCCTCACACCGCGACGCCTGCATTCTGGCGAAATACGCGTCCGATATCGGCAACAAGTTGGACGCTTATTACAAGGCGAGCGGCCTTCATCAGAACGTCATTGCGTATCGCAGGCTTGGCCGCGCCAACTACCATTTTTCGGCGGACGCCCAACGCTTCGCCAAAGAGCGCGGCGCATGCGTCATTCTGTGTTTCGATATCACCGGCTTCTTCGACAACCTTGATCACGCCATCCTGAAGGATCGGCTGAAGCGGCTTCTTGGCGTTTCGGAACTGCCAAACGATTGGTTCGCGGTCTTCAGGCATGTGACGAAGTTTCGCCGTATCGAACGCGCGGCGCTTGAAGCGAATGATGAATTCAAGGCCAGATTGAAGGCAGACACGAAAGAGCCGGTCGCGACAATCGCCGAAATCAAGGCCGCGTCCATTCCGATCATCGACAACCCGAACAAGTTCGGCATTCCGCAAGGAACGCCGATCAGCGCCGCATTTTCAAACCTCTATATGATGGACGTTGACCGCACGATGGTCGATGCGTGCAACGCAATCGGCGGGCTGTATCAGCGCTATTCCGATGACATTCTTGTTGTGTGCGCGCCCGAATTTGCAGACCAAATGACGCTTCTTTTGAAGTTGGCGGTGTTCGGCCACAAGCTGCAAATCAAGGACGAAAAGACCGAGCGTGCCGTGTTCGCACCGGGAAGCACGGACGCATTCCAGTATTTGGGGTTCAACGTGTCGCAAGATGGCGCTGTGATCCGCCCTTCGTCGTTGTCGCGGCAATGGCGCAAAGCGAAACGCGCGATCAAGACGACGAAAGCAAGAGGCAAAGTCGCCATCGCCAAAGGCAAGACCACCCATATTTCGACGAAGCGCCTTCGGCAAAGGTTCTGGCCAACAGGCGCACGAAATTTCTCAAAATATGCGCGCCGTGCAGCGGACGAATTCGGATCAAAGGATATCATTCGACAGACATTGCGCCTTGAACGGATGGTGGATCAGGCGATACGTGATATTGACAACTGACCATAGCCATCCACCCACATCCGCCCCTAGCCGACAAAAATGTTGGTCTTTTTGTTGGTCTTTTGAAAACCAAATTATTTTTAAGTCAACAATATCAATTATATAAATTGATTATGAGGTTCCGGCCAGGGCACCATTTCCCAAATTATATCAACAGCCGTGCTCAAAGCTGATTACGCACGCAATGTGCGGCGGATGGCGTCCTGCCAGCCGGCGCGGCCGGCGAGGCGCGCGGCTTCCGGCATTTTGGGTTCGAAGCGCCGCTGCAAGGCCCAGATTTTCGCAAAATCCGCCGGTGGCGGCAAAAGCCCGGAGGCATAGCCCGCAAGATAGGCCGCGCCGAGCGCGGTGGTTTCCATCACCACCGGCCTGTCCACCGGCGCATTGAGAATATCGGCGAGGAACTGCATCGTCCAATCAGAAGCCACCATGCCGCCATCCACCCGCAGCACCGTCTCCTGCCCTGCTTCTTGCCAATCCCCCTTCATCGCATCGATCAAATCGGCGGTTTGATAGCCCACGCTCTCCAAAGCCGCGCGCGCGATCTCGCGCCGGGTGGAGCCGCGTGAAAGCCCGTAAATCGCGCCGCGCGCCTCCGTATCCCAATAGGGCGCGCCAAGGCCAACAAAGGCGGGCACGAAGTAGAGCCCATGGTCTGGCCTCGCATTTTCCGCCAGCATGCCGGTTTCAGCCGCGTTCGAAATCAGCCCGAGGCCGTCACGCAGCCATTGCACCACCGCGCCCGCCACAAAAATCGCGCCTTCCAGCGCATAGGTGCGTTGGCCATCAAGCTGGTAGGCGATGGTGGTGAGAAGCCGGTTTTTCGACATCACCGGCGTCGTGCCAGTGTTGAGAAGCGCGAAACACCCGGTGCCATAGGTGGATTTCATCATGCCGGGCGAAAAACAAGCCTGCCCCACGGTTGCCGCCTGCTGATCCCCCGCGATACCGCGCACGGGGATGGCCGCGCCGAGAAACTCCGGCAGAATGGTGCCGAAATCCGCCGCGCTGTCCTTCACCTCCGGCAGCATAGCCATCGGCACGCCAAGAATGCCGCAGAGCGTCTCGTCCCATTGCCCGGTATGGATATCGAGCAGCAGGCTGCGCGAGGCATTGGTGGCATCGGTCGCATGCACCGTGCCGCCCGTGAGCCGCCAGAGCAGAAAACTGTCCACCGTGCCGAAGGCGAGTTCGCCCGCCTCCGCGCGCTGGCGGGCGCCGGGCACATGGTCGAGCACCCAGCCGATCTTGGTGCCGGAAAAATAGGGGTCGAGCAGCAATCCGGTGCGCGCGGTGAAGAGCGGCTCATGCCCCTCCGCCTTGAGGCGCGCACAGGTGGCGCCGGTGCGCCTGTCCTGCCAGACGATGGCGTTATGCAGCGCTTTTCCGGTTTTCCTGTCCCAGACCAACGTGGTTTCGCGCTGGTTGGTGATGCCGATGGCGGCAATGTCCCGCGCCGCAAGCCCGGCTTTGGCGATCGCCTCGCGCAGGGTGGCAAGCGTGGTGCGCCAGAGGTCTTCGGGGTCATGCTCCACCCAGCCGGAGGCAGGGTAATGCTGCGGAAATTCCTGCTGCGCCATGGCGACGAGCGTGAGCCGCGCATCAAACACCAACGCGCGCGAGGAGGTGGTGCCCTGATCAATCGCGAGAATATAAGCGCTCATGCATGGCCCGAAAATGAGAATGAAATCGAGTAAACTCCCGCCCGGATGCGGCCATCCGGGCGGGTTTATTGTCTCAAGGCATTAACCACGCTTGGGCGGGGTTGCAGGCCAGGATTTGATCAGGGTGTCATAATCCACGGTCTCGCCCTTGGGCTTTTCATTGGCAAGCTTGCGCTGGGGCGCGAGCGTGCCTGCGGCTTCCGCCTTCTTGTGCCAGTCTTCGGCGGAGGTTTTCGCGTTCACCTTCGGCCCGCAATCCCCCTGAACGCCGGAGCGTTCGAGGCGGATCAACACGTCATCCTGCGCGGCAGCGAGGGCATCCATCGCTGCTTGCGGGGTTTTCGCGCCCGAGGAGGCATCCCCGATATTCTGCCACCAGAGCTGCGCGAGCTTGGGGTAATCCGGCACGTTATTCCCCGTCGGCGTCCATTGAACGCGAGCGGGCGAGCGGTAGAATTCCACCAGCCCGCCCAGTTTGGGCGCGCGTTCGGTGAAGCTCTTGTCCCAGATATCGCTCTCACGCGTGAAGGTGAGGCCGACATGGCTCTTTTTCAGCGAGGTGGTTTTGGCATTGATGAACTGGGCGTAAAGCCAGGCCGCCTTTCGCCGATCCACCGGCGTGGATTTCAGCAAGGTCCAGGAACCGGCATCCTGATAGCCAAGCTTCATCCCCTCTTTCCAGTAAGAGCCCTTGGGCGAGGGGGCCATGCGCCATTTCGGCGTGCCATCCGCGTTCATCACCGCAAGGCCGGGCTTGACCATATCGGCGGTAAACGCGGTATACCAGAACATCTGCTGGGCGATATTGCCCTGCGCGGGCACCGGGCCAGCCTCGCCAAAGGTCATGCCCTGCGCTTGCGGAGGCGCGAATTTCTTCAGCCATTCCAGATATTTGGTGATGGAATACACCGCCGCCGGGCCATTGGTGTCCCCGCCCCGGTCAACGGAAGAGCCGGAGGGGCGGCAGCCCTCCATGCGGATACCCCATTCATCAACCGGCTTGCCATTGGGCAGGCCCTTGTCGCCATTGCCGGCCATGGAAAGCCAGGCATCGGTGAAGCGCCAGCCGAGCGAGGGGTCTTTCTTGCCATAATCCATATGGCCGTAAACCTTCACCCCGTCGATTTCCTTCACGTCATTGGTGAAGAACTCGGCGATATCCTCATAGGCCGACCAGTTCACCGGCACGCCAAGCTCATAGCCATATTTCGCTTTGAATTTGGCCTTCAGCTCCGGCTTCTGGAACCAGTCATACCGGAACCAGTAGAGATTGGCGAATTGCTGATCCGGCAATTGATAAAGCTTGCCATCATAGCCGGTGGTGAAGCTTTTGCCGATGAAATCATCGACATCGAGCGTGGGAAGGGTAACATCCTTGCCCTCCCCGCTCATCCAGTCCGAGAGCGGAACCGCCTGCTGGTAGCGAACATGCGTGCCGATGAGGTCGGAATCATTGATCCAGCCATCATAGATATTCTTGCCCGATTGCATCTGGGTCTGGATTTTTTCAACCACATCCCCTTCCTGGATGAGGTCATGCTTGATCTTGATGCCGGTAATGGCGGTAAAGGCCGGGGCCAGCACCTTCGATTCATATTCATGGGTCGTGATCGTTTCCGAAACGACGTTGATCTCCATGCCAGCAAAGGGTTTCGCGGCGGTGATGAACCATTCCATCTCGGCCTTCTGCTGGTCGGGGGTGAGGGTTGTCAGCCCCTTGATCTCCTCATTGAGGAATTTTTCGGCAGCAGCCATATCCGCCCGTGCCGGTGCTGAAAGGGCAACCATCACCATCGCGGTTGTTGCCATCAGATACGTCGTTCTCGACCTTATCATTTTATAACCTCCCGTTGATGCGCCTTTGTGGACGAAGGAAAAGCCGCTTGGCGCATGGCAGCTTTTTATAAAAAAGCATTTTCAAGCGAAGTGGAAACCGGTTCGCGTGAAGAACCGCAGGTCCGCGTGAGCGAAACTGCGACAAAACAAGAGAATAGAGTTGTTGATCTGATGCAATCAGATCAACAACTCTACACCCAGCGGAACACCGCCATGGCATAGACAACCGAGACGATGGAGGCGCCCCGGAGATCGGCCCCGGTGAGCGCGATCCACCCCAGATGGATGAAGGCCGCGCCCAGCAGGGAAATGAACAACCTGTCCCCCCGTGTTGTGCCGATGCCGAGCACGCCGACGCGCTCGACCTCCGGCCGGTAGATGGCCAGGAGAACCATCACGCACAAGGTGCTGATGATGCTGATGACGAAAAGCCCCGTCTGCCATGTCCAGGCCATCCAGGTGATGTGGGATTGCAGCGCCTCCATGCTCCCTCCTTACACCCGCCCGAGGGCGAAGCCCTTGGCGATGTAGTTGCGCACAAACCAGATGACGAGCGCGCCGGGCACCAGCGTGAGAACCCCGGCAGCGGCGAGCAGGCCCCAATCCATCCCCGCAGCGGAAACCGTGCGGGTCATGATGGCGGAAATCGGCATGTTATTGGTCAAAGTCCGGGCCAGCAGCAATTCCACCCAGGAGAACATGAAGCAGAAAAACGCTGCAACCCCGACACCATTGGCGATCAGAGGCAGGAAGATCTTCATGAAGAAGCGCGGGAAGGAATAGCCGTCAAGCTGCGCGGTTTCATCAATCTCGCGCGGCACGCCGGACATGAAGCCTTCGAGAATCCACACCGCCAGCGGAATGTTGAAAATGCAATGCGCGAGCGCCACCGCCCAATGCGTGTTGAAGAGGCCGATGGCCGAATAAAGGTTGAAAAACGGCAGGGCGAACACCGCCGGTGGGGCCATGCGATTGGTGAGAAGCCAGAAAAACAGGTGTTTATCACCCAAAAACCGGTAACGCGAAAACGCATAGGCGGCAGGCAGGGCAAGGCTGATCGAGATCACCGTGTTCAGCGCCACGTAGATCAGGCTGTCGATATAGCCGTTATACCAGGAAGAATCGGTGAAAATGGTGCGGTAATTGGCAAGTGTCGGGTTTTGTGGCCAGAGCGTGAGGCGCGAGATAATCTCGGTATTGCTTTTGAAGCTCATGATGATGAGCCAATAGAGCGGCAAAACCAGAAACAGCATGTAAAGCCCGAGAACGAGCGGGCGGGCAAGGCCGGACGATGCGGGCTTTATCATGGTATGGTTGACCGCTCCGCTCATGTTGCGCGCTCCCGTTCCGCCCGGCCATCCGCCTGAACCATCACGGTATAGAACACCCAGCACACCGCAAGGATGATGAGGTTATAGACGATGGACATCGCCGCTGCCTTGCCAAGATCAAACTGCCCGAGCGCGATTTTCACAAGGTCGATCGAGAGCATGGTCGTGGCATTGCCCGGCCCGCCGCCGGTGACGACGAAAGGCTCGGTATAGATCATGAAACTGTCCATGAAGCGCAGCAGCACGGCAATGAGCAGAACACGGCGCATTTTCGGCAATTCGATATGGCTGAACATCGCCCAGCGTGAAGCGCCGTCAATTCGCGCCGCCTGATAAAACGCATCGGGGATGGACTGCACCCCGGCATAGCATAACAACGCGACAAGACTCGTCCAATGCCAGACATCCATGATGATGATGGTGGCCCAGGCACTGATAACATCATTGGTGTAATTATAGGGAATGCCAAGCCCGTTCAGCGCCGCGCCGAGCAACCCGATATCCGAACGCGCGAAAACCTGCCATGTCGTGCCCACAACGTTCCACGGCACCAGCAGCGGCAGAGCGAGAATGACGAGCGTGGGCGCAACGCCCCAGCCCTTTTTCGGCATCGCCAGAGCGACCGCGATACCAAGCGGCACCTCAATGGCGAGAATAATGGCCGAGAACAGAGCATTGCGCCAGAGCGCGTCAAAAAACCGCTCGCCAAGCTGGGATTTCGGGTCGAGCAATTCCTGAAACCAGCCGATGCCGTTCCAGAAAAACTGGTTATTGCCGAACGTGTCCTGCACCGAATAATTCACCACCGTCATCAGCGGCACAATCGCGTTGAACGCCACCAGCAGGAAAACCGGCAGAACCAATAACCACGCCTTGTTGGTGAAGGGCTTGTCCATGCTCAGCGCACCCTCCGGCTATCGGCATAAACATGGATATGGGCGGCATCAGCACTCATCCGCAGCACCTCCGGCGGCATTGCAGCCCCCTCCGGCAGAATGGCGGCGAGCTTCTGCCCGTCACAAACCCCGCGCAAAATCCGGTGCCGCCCGATATCCTCAACCCTCTGGCATGACACCTCAAGCCCCGCCTCACCCGGCGCGGCGGGGCGCATGAATTCCGGGCGGATGCCGATTTCTATTTTTGCATGGGGCGGGAGAACCGGGTCACGCCCCAGAGCGAGGCGGGCCTTGCCGATCTCGGCATGCCCGTTCTCGATGCGGGCAGGCAGGATATTCATGCCGGGCGAGCCGATGAAATAACCAACGAAGGTATGGTCCGGCGCCTCGAACAGGGCTTGCGGCGTGCCAACCTGCACCACCTCACCCTCCAGCATCACCACGACCTGATCCGCGAAGGTCAGCGCCTCGGTTTGATCATGCGTGACATAAATCATCGTCGTGTCGAAGGTTTTATGGATTTCCTTGAGCTTGGAGCGCAATTCCCATTTGAGATGCGGGTCGATCACCGTCAAAGGCTCATCAAACAGGATCGCCGCGACATCCGGACGCACAAGCCCGCGGCCCAGCGATATTTTCTGCTTGGAATCCGCGCTGAGCCCCCGCGCCTTGCGGTCGAGATCACGTGAGAGATCCAGCAGCCGCGCAATCTCCTCCACCCGCGCCTGAACGGCCGCGCCGCGCAGGCCCCGGTTGATGAGCGGGAAGGCGAGGTTTTCCCGCACACTCATCGTGTCATAAATCACCGGAAACTGGAACACCTGCGCGATGTTGCGCCGCTCCGTCGGAAGCTGCGTTACATCCTGATCATCGAACAATACCCGGCCCCGCGTGGGGGTGACAAGCCCGGAAATGATGTTGAGCAGCGAGGTTTTCCCGCAGCCCGAAGGGCCGAGCAGCGCGTAGGCGCCGCCGTTTTCCCACACATGCGTCGCCTCGCGCACCGCATAATCAGCCGGGGCGGAAGGGTTTGGCCGATAGGCATGCGCGAGCGCGGAGAGGGTGATGCGGGCCATGCCTCACCCTTTCCCGTGCTGTGGCGCGAGCGCGAGCCGCCCCGCTGCATCGAAGGCGTAAAGGTCATCCGGGTCGATCCATGCATCGACCCGCGCGCCCGGCGCGTCATGCCGCACACCCCTGGCGAGCGCGATGAAACGATGCGGCGCAGCCTCGATATGCACGAAGCTCTCCGAGCCGGTGATCTCGCACACCGCAACCGTGCCGGAAAGCGCGATGGCGCTGGCGCTCGTTTTTGCAAACCCGAGGTGATGCGCGCGAAACGCCAGGGTGAAGGCCCCGTCGGAGAGTCGCGAAAACACGCCATCAGCCGACAGAACCTGCCCCATGAAGTGCATCATGCCGCCGGATTTTTCCGCCCGGATATGGTTCATCGGCGGATCAGAGAAGACATCCGCCGCCGCGATATGTGAGGGGCGGCGATACACTTCCGCCGTTGGCCCGAATTGCACCAGCCGCCCTTCCTTGAGAACAGCCGTATTGCCGCCGAGCAAGAGAGCCTCGGAGGGTTCGGTGGTGGCATAAACGAAAACCGCGCCGCTTTTTGCAAAAATACGCGGCAATTCCTCGCGCAGTTCCTCACGCAATTTATAGTCGAGATTGGCGAGCGGCTCATCCATCAACACGCAATCAGCGCGTTTGACGAGGGCGCGGGCAATGGCCGTGCGCTGCTGCTGCCCGCCGGATAATTCCTGCGGCAGGCGCCCCAGCATGCCGCCAAGCCTGAGAAGCTCCGCCGCCTCCTTCACGCGCCGGTCGATCTCGGCCTTGTCGAGCTTTGCAACGCGCAAGGGCGAGGCGATGTTTTCATAAACCGACAACCCCGGATAATTGATGAATTGCTGATAGACCATCGCCACCGAGCGCCCGCGCACCGGCGCGCGCGTGACATCGACGCCATTGAAAATCACCCGGCCCGCTGTTGGCTGGTCAAGCCCCGCCATCAGGCGCATCAGCGAGGTTTTGCCGGAAAGCGTCGTGCCAAGCAGCACATTGAGCGTGCCGCGCGCCAGATCAAGGCTGATATCATCGATAGAGACGAGCGGGCCGACCTTGCGGGTGACGTGTTCGAGAACAAGGCTCATGCCGCATCTCCCGGCATGGACTGGCGGGCAAGGCCGTTTTGCATATAGGCCGCAAGCCGCGCGGCCCCCGCCGCCTCCACGCGCAAACCCAGCTTGCTGCGCCGCCAGAGAATATCCGCCGGTGCCTGCGCCCATTCCGCATCCATCAGGTAATCCACCTCGCGCGCCGTGAGGTCTGCGCCGAAATCCTCGCCAAGCGCGGCCATATCCTCTGCATCGCCCAGAAGCGCGAAGCTGCACGTGCCGTAATTGCGCGCAAGCCGCCGGACAAGCCCGCGCGGCAGGCGCGGATAACGGGCGGTAAGCCGCGCCACCAAGGCCTCGAACCCGTCATGCGGAAAATCCCCCCCCGGAAGCGGCGCTTTCGCCGTCCAGCCTGCCTGCCGGGCAGAGGACGCGCCAAGATGGGGGCCGAGCCTGTCGAGCACCGCTTCGGCGAGCTTGCGATAGGTGGTGATCTTGCCGCCGAAGACCGAGAGCACGGGCGGCGCGCCATCAAGCTGCAACACATAATCCCGCGTGGCTTCCTGCGCCTTGGAGGCGCCATCATCAAAAAGCGGGCGCACGCCGGAATAGCTCCAGACGATATCCGCTTCCTCGATCGGTTTTTCGAAATATTCACGCGCCGCCGCGCAGAGATAGCGCGTCTCTTCCGGCGAGATCGCAACCGTGCCGGGGTCGCCTTTGTAATCAAGATCCGTCGTGCCGATCAGGGTGAAATCATCCTCGTAAGGAATGGCGAAGATGATGCGGCCATCGCCGTTCTGGAAAATATAGCAGCGCTCATGCTGAAAAAGGCGACGCACCACGATATGCGAGCCCTGCACCAGCCGAACATGCGCCTTTTTATGCGCAGCGATGCGGGTGTTGAGAACGTCATCCACCCAGGGGCCAGCCGCGTTGACCAGCACTCTGGCGCGAATGTCGCGGCGGCCACGCGCATCCGCAACCTCGAGCCGCCACTGCCCCTCCTCGCGCTGCGCAGCGATGAGCCGCGTGCCGGTTTCGATCACCGCGCCATGCGCCCGCGCATCCATGGCATTGAGAACGACGAGGCGGGAATCCTGCACCCAGCAATCGGAATATTCGAAAGCCCGCGCGAAACCCGGCTTGAGCGGCGCGCCCGCCTCATCCTTGCGCAGATCAAGCATGCGCGTCGGCGGCAATATCTTGCGCCCGCCCATGAAATCATAAAAAAACAACCCAAGCCGCAAAAGCCAGGCCGGGCGCAACCCCTTGTGATGCGGCAGCACGAAGCGCAAAGGCCAGATGATGTGCGGCGCGAGCCTGAGCAGCACCTCACGCTCGACAAGCGCTTCATGAACAAGGCGAAATTCGTAATGTTCAAGATAGCGCAACCCGCCATGGATGAGCTTGGTGGACCAGGAGGAGGTGCCGCTCGCAAGGTCATTCTGCTCGCAGAGATAAACGGAATGGCCCCGGCCCGCCGCATCCCGCGCGATGCCGCAGCCATTGATACCGCCGCCGATAATGGCAAGGTCATAGACCTTCTGCATCATTCGTTTCCGCGCCCTTGATCCGTTTTTTATTTTTCAGGTTCGTTTTTTGTATAATTATGAATATTTTAACATCGTAAACGCACTTCAAGCCAAGTCAATAGCGATTTTGCGTGTTTCAGGCTGGAATCTCTGCCGCATTCGGCGCGGTTTCCGTCACCTCAACGCGGTTTTTACGGCAAAGCCCGGCGATATCCGCATTGGGCAGCGTATCGGTAATGAAATGATCCACATCCGAAAGATGCGCGATGCGCACCGGGGCCGAGCGTTCGAACTTCATCCGATCCGCCACCAGCATCACATGGCGGGCATTTTCGATGATGGCCCGCGAAACGGAAACCTCCCGATAATCGAAATCGAGCAAAGCGCCTTCTGAATCGATGGCGGATGCGCCGATCACCGCAAAATCCACCTTGAATTGCTGGATGAACTGCACCGTCGCCTCGCCGATCACCGCGCCATCCGAACGGCGCACCGGCCCGCCCGCCACGATCACCTCAATGCGCGGGTTGGGGTAAAGCAAGGTGGCAACGGTGAGATTATTGGTGATCACCAGCAAATCCTCGTGTTTTCGCAAGGCTTTGGCCACTTCTTCGGTTGTTGTGCCGATATTGATGAACAAGGAGGCGCGACTGGGGATGCGGCGGGCTGCCGCCATGCCAATCGCCTCCTTTTCCGCCTGCGCCACGAAGCGCCGCGCCTCATAGGCAAGGTTGTTCACCCCGGAGCTGACAATCGCCCCGCCATGGATCCGCGACATCAGCTTCAGATCGCACAAGGTATTGAGATCCTTGCGGATGGTTTGCGGTGTCACGTCAAAACGGCCCGTCAGATCCTCGACGAGAAGCCGGCCATTGATGCGCGCAAGGTCAAGAATAGCCTGTTGCCGCTCATTGATCGGGCCATCCTGCTCGACGCGGTGCTGGGGGACAGACGGGCGCGCCATGCCAACCTCTTCGAATTTCACGACATAGAGCAATTCCAGCGAAAGCATGCCCCCGCGAAGGCGGGGGTGGGAACCGGTTTCGCTGGAATTACTCTATCTTCTTGTTTTATCGCATGTTGTTACGCAAAACCGGTATCAACCATGCTTGAAAATGCTCTGGAGGCAGAAAATCATATTTTCGTTTTTATCTTCGTTTTATGAAAAATCAAGAAAAACGAAAGAAGGTGCACTTACATCATCCCCTGCCCGGCATCCGAGCCGTGGCGGGCCTGCCGCTTCTGCAACGCCTTGATGGCGAAAAGGCAGGCGAAAATCACGAAAAACGACACCGCGCTGGTGATGGTGCCGAGCGCGTAGATATCCGGCGTCGTTACCGTGGTGGTGAGGCCCTGAAGCTCCAGCGGCAGGGTGTTCACAGGCCCGATCGCCTGGCTGGAGCGCGCCAGCTCATCCCATGACAAGGTGAAGCCGAAAAGCCCGATGCCGACCACCGAGGGCAGGATGATGGGCAGAACCACGTGCCGGAAGCTTTGCCACGGTGTTGCGCCAAGGTCGCGCGCCGCCTCCTCCAGACGGTGGTCGAAGCGGTTGAAAATCGCGAACATGATGAGAAGCCCGAAGGGCAATGTCCAGGTGAGATGCGCGCCAAGCCCGGAGGTGAAAAGCCCCATCCCGGTTTGCCATTGCCGGGCAATATCGCCCAGACCCCAGGCCACGCCATGCTGGTGAATGGCATCATCCAGCAGCCGGAACGAGAGCGCGATACCAAGCGAGGTGATGATCGAGGGCACGATGAGGCTGGCAATCGCACTGTAAAAGAGAAGCGACGCGCCGGAAAACCCCTTGCGGAACGCCATGCCCGCCGCAACCGAAAACACCACCGTGATGAGCATCACCACCAGCCCGAGCCTGAGCGAGCGCAAAAACGCCGCGCCAAGATCAACGATGCCATTGCCGGAAAACAGCTTTCTGAACCAGTGCAGCGACACCCCGTTCATCGGGAAGGTGAGGCCACCCTCCGGCCCCTGAAACGAGAGGATGAAAATCGCGATCATCGGGCCATAGAGGAAGAGCACGTAAGCGGCAAAAAACGCCGCGAGCAGATAGAAGGATTTCGACCGCCTCTCGCGCATCCTCAGAGTTCCTTGCGCAGATCAACCAGCTTCGAGAGCATGGCGATTATGAGAAAGGTGATGGCGAGCAAAATCACCGCATTCGCCGCCGCCGCCGGGAATTGCAGCGCGTTGAGCCGCACCTCGATGATCTTGCCCGCAGCCGCGATCTGCTGCCCGCCCATGACGCCGATGGTGATGAAATCCCCCATCACGATGGTGATGACGAAAATCGAGCCGATGACGATGCCGGGTTTTGCAAGCGGGATGATGACATTCCACAAGGTCTGCCAGCCGGTAGCACCCGCATCATAGGCCGCTTCGATGAGGCGCTTGTCGATGCGGATCATCGAGTTGAAAATCGGCACCACCATGAAAAACGTGAAGAGATGCACGAGCGCGAGAACCACCGCGAATTCGGAAAACAAAAGCCATTCAATGGGTTTATCAATCACCCCCGCATGAAGCAGCCCGGAATTGACGAGCCCGCCACGCCCCAGAAGCGGGATCCACGCGATCATGCGGATGACATTCGAGGTCCAGAACGGGATGGTGCAGAGGAGCGAGAGCAGGATCTGCCAGGTGGTGGAGCGGATGTGGAACGCGAGGAAATAGGCGATGGTGAACCCGATGAGAAGCGTCAGCGCCCAGACGAGAAAACACAGTTTCAAGGTTTTGAGATAGGTTTTGAAAATCGTGCAAAGCTCGGGCAGGTTCGCAAGACAGCCTTCAAACGTGTCGGTATAGCCGCGCCCGCTCAAAGCGGGGATCATCTGGTATTCGTTGTAATCCCACAGGCTGACGATGATGACGAGCACGAGCGGCAGCAGGAAAAACAGCGCGAAAACCAGCATCATCGGCCCGGCTTGCAGCCAGGCGACAAGCGCGGCTCTGGACGAGGCTACCTGCTGCATGAACGGGCTTTACGACTTGAGAGGAAAAAACCGGCCCGGAACGGCTTTTGAACACCATTCCGGGCCGCTGCTCATTACACCTTACGCGGCGATGAATTCATTCCATTTCCGCACCATGTAGTCGTTTTCGTCCATCACCGCGTTCCAGCAGGCGACATTGCCCATGCGGTCATCATAAGAACCGCCATCGCGCTTCGCCCCTGCCTTTTCGAGCACCGTGCCATCGGGTGCCTTGATGTCGCTCATCGCCGCCTTGCCTTCCATCCAGTAGCCCCATTCATCCGCGCTCATATTGGCTTTGGCGGTGGAAAGAACAGCGGAATAATAGCCCTGGCGGTTGAGATACGCCCCGGCCCAGCCGGAGAGGAACCAGTTGACGAATTCATAGGCGTGTTCGAGCTTCTTGCCCGAAACCCCCTTGGAGACGCAGAAGCCCGAAGCCCAGGAGCGATAGCCCTCCTTCAAGGGCTGGAACACGCACGGAATGCCCATGGAGCGCACCTTGGTGACGGCGGGTGACCACATGGACTGGATGACAGTCTCGCCCGAGGCCATGAGGTTCACGCTCTCGTTGAAATCCTTCCAGAACGCGCGGAACTGGCCGGATTTCTTCGCTTCCGTGAGGATTTTCATGGTCAGGTCGATTTCGGCCTTCGTCATATTGCCCTTATCGGCGTATTTATATTGGCCCGTGGCCTCCACCACCATCGCCGCATCCATGATGCCGATGGAGGGAATATTGAGGATGGAGGCCTTGCCCTTGAAGTCCGGGTTCAGCAATTCCGCCCAGCTCGTAATCGGCCGTTTGATGAGATCCGGGCGGATGCCAAGCGTATCGGCGTTATACACCGTGGGGATGAGCGTGATGAACTCCGTCGGCGTGGCGGAGAAGGTTTTGGAGCCTTCGCCCTCAAGGTAGAGCACCTTCCAGGGCGCGGTGCCCTGCCCGCCGATCTTCTTGCCATTGGGCAATTCGCCCTTGGTGAAAACCGGGGTGATATTGTCGAATTCCTTGATCTTCTTCGCGTTCAGCGGCAGGATATTGCCTGAAGGCACCAGCTTTTTCAGGCTGAAATACTCGGTATCGAGCACGTCAAAGGAATTCGGCTGGGTGATGACGCGCTTTGTCACGTCATCCGTGGTCGCGGTGATGTATTCGATCTTGATGCCGGTATCGGCGAAGCATTTCTTGGAAATCTCGTCGCCCTCATTCACCGCCGTGCCAAGGTAACGCAGAACCTTCGGCTCCTGGCTCATCACATAAGGAAAGCCGGTGATCGCGCCCGAACCGGCTGCAAGCCCGGTGATGCCCGCAGCACCCTTCAGCAGCGAACGACGGTTCAAGGCGGTTGGTTGTTCAGTCGTGGTCTTTTTGGTCATGATGGTCCCCCTTTTTTGAAAAAACAACGGCGGCGCGTTACGCCGCTTCCTTGAGCTTATGGGCGGCCTCCTCCGGCCAGCTTGCAATGATGGGCGCTCCCGGCACCGGTGGCTCCCTGTCAAACGCCGCCTCCGGCAGATGCACGATGAGCGCCTGCGCCTCCCCGGCTGCAATGCTCACCTGCACATAGCTCCCCTGATATTCGACATCGCGCACCGTTCCGGCGAGCATGGGCGCTGAAACCGGCGTGCCGGGCGCGGTGAGCCGGATTTTATCGGCCCGCACCGCAACCGGCCCATCCGGCCCCGCAAGCACGTTATGCCCGCCGATGAAGCGCGCAACGAAGGCCGTGCGCGGCGTGTTGAACACATCGCGCGGGCTGCCCTGCTGTTCGATGCGCCCGCCATTCATCAAAACGACGAGGTCGGCCACCGCCATCGCCTCCTCCTGCCCATGCGTGACATGGATGAAGGTGATACCGAGCGCGCGTTGCAGGGTTTTGAGTTCCGCCCGCATCCGAAGGCGCAAAAATGGGTCGAGCGCGGAAAGCGGCTCATCGAGCAGCAGGATCTGCGGCTCGGTGATGAGCGCGCGCGCCAGCGCCACACGCTGTTGCTGCCCGCCGGAAAGCTGCGCCGGAAGCCGCGCGGCATAGGCCTGCATATCAACGAGGTCGAGCAGTTTTTTTGCCTTGGCGTGGCGTTCCTCCTTCGCAACGCCGCGCATATGCAGCGCGAAAGCGACGTTATCGATCACGCTCAGATGCGGGAACAGGGCATAGGATTGAAACATCATCGCCGTGCCGCGCCTGGCGGGCGGCAGGTCTGTCACGTTGGTATTGCCGAGGATGATATCGCCACCGCTCGCGCTTTCGTGCCCCGCGATCATGCGCAAGGTGGAGGTTTTGCCACAGCCCGAAGGCCCGAGCAGGCAGCAATAGGTGCCTGCGGGGATTTTGAGATCAATCGCATCAACGGCGACAACCCCGCCATAGCGTTTCGTGACCTGCACAAGCTCAAGCGGCGCGCCCTTCGCCATTCCGTTTCATCTCCCTCTTCTTTTTGTTGGAGCAAGGCTCGTGCCAGCATGATGCCATGATTGAGGAGCGAGACAAGTGAATTTGGGGGGCATGGTGCCTGAACGCATTCATTCTGCACAGATGTTGATCAATCTGTCGCTTTCATGCGCGGGCATGTCACTTGGTGCCGTAAATCCGGTCTCCCGCATCGCCAAGGCCGGGCAGGATATAGCCCTTCTCATTAAGCTCGCGGTCAAGCGCAGCGGTGAAGATCGGCACATCAGGATGCGCTTTGCTCAAGGCCTCCGCCCCTTCCGGCGCGGCGAGCAGGCAAACATAGCGGATATCCTGCGCCCCGCGCGCTTTCAGCCTTTCGATCGCCGCAATCGCGGAATTGCCGGTCGCGAGCATCGGGTCGGTGACGATGATGAGCCGATCCTCAAGGTCTTGCGGCGCCTTGAAAAAATACTCCACGGCTTCGAGCGTGTCATGGTCGCGGTAAAGCCCGATATGCGCCACCCGCGCCGAGGGGATGAGTTCGAGCATACCTTCGGCAAGGCTGAGCCCGGCGCGCAGGATCGGCGCGAGCACCAGTTTTTTCCCCTCGATCACCGGTGCATCCATCGCTTCGAGCGGCGTTTGGATGCGTTTTGTCGCCATCGGCAGGTCGCGCGTCACCTCATAGGCGAGCAGCATGGCAATCTCGCGCACGAGGCGGCGAAAGCCGGAGGTGGGAAGCGTTTTATCCCGCATCAGGGAGAGTTTATGCTGCACCAGGGGATGCGTGAGAACGGTGACACCCGGCATGGCTGATCCTTTGATTTGGCACTGGCGAATTTTCAGTCTAGCAACGAGGCGGATAAACCGGCTAGACCATTTTGTAACCCGTCATCGCGAGGAGCGGAGCGACGCGGCGATCCAGACTTGAACACTTATCGAGGCTTGGACAATCCAGATCTGTTCTCTTTCAGCAGATTTTCTGGATTGCTTCGTCAGCCTTGCGGCTTCCCCGCAATGACGGTTGAATAGCGCAAAAGCGCATTCTCTCAGGAGCATTCTCATGGCTGATCTTATCGTCTCCGCCGGCCCCTTCCGCTTTGATGCAAGGCTGGAGCGCGCGCTCGCGCCCAAAACCTGCGCGGCGTTCGAGGCGCATCTGCCGTTTCTGAGCAAGGTGGTGCATGTGCGCTGGAGCGGGGAAGGCGTCTGGATGCCTCTGGGCGACCTTGATTTCGGCGTCGGTTATGAAAACCACACGAGCTACCCCGCGCCGGGGCAGATCATCCTTTACCCCGGCGGCATCAGCGAAACCGAGATTCTCCTTGCCTATGGCGGCGTGCATTTTGCCTGCAAGATGGGTCAGCTCGCGGGCAACCACTTCCTCACCCTCACCTCGAACCTTGAGGATATCGCCAGGCTTGGCCGCATGACCTTGTGGGAAGGCGCACAGCCCATAAGCTTCGAGCGGGCATAAAACACCGCACGCGCCTCAGTTCAGCGGTGCAAAGCTGGCAAAGCAGCGCGCCACTTCCTCATAGACGTGGCGTTTGAACGGCACGATGAGGCCGGGCAAGGCATCGAGCCGCTCCCAGCGCCAATCGACGAATTCAGGCCTGTGCACCCCCCCGCCGGGTGAGCGCACGTCGATTTCGGCGTCATCCCCCGTAAAGCGCAACGCGAACCATTTTTGCGCCTGCCCGCGATAACGCCCCTTGAGCGAGCGGCCCATGCTGTCGAGCGGGAGATCATAGCGATACCAATCCGGCGCTTCGGCGAGAAGCGCGGTGGAGCGGATATTGGTTTCCTCATAAAGCTCGCGCAGGGCGGCGTCATAGGGCGCTTCGCCGGGGTCGATCCCGCCCTGCGGCATCTGCCATTCATAAAGCGGCTGGCGATGATCCGTCCCCTTGTCCGGCCGGCGACGACCGACGAACACCTTGCCCCCGGCGTTGAACAGCGCGATGCCGACGCAGACACGATAGGGCATGCTCGCAAGATCGCGCATGACGGGCTTCATGATTTTGGAACTCCTGCAACAAGCGCTGAAACCGGCGCGAGGGTGATGCCGCGCGTTTCAAGCTCGCCCGCCCATTCGGCGAGGGCATCGATATTGGCTGGCAAGGCCGGAAGGGTGATGACGGCGCGCCCGGTTTTGCGCGCCTGCACCTCAATTCCGGCCAGAAACGCCCGCAAGCCGGGGCCTGCGGCATCTGTCTCGAAAGCGCGATCCGCCCGCAAAGCGGGGAGCAAGATTTTGCGCGCGATCTCAAGGCTTTGCCCCTTGTTGACACTGCCATCCTCGATAAAGAGCAGGCCCCGCTTCTGCATCTCCTCCAGAACCGGTTGATAGGCCTGCGGCGAAGCCATCAGCTTTCCGCCCATGTAATTGAGAAGACCGACATAACCGGAGAAACGCGACATGAGCCAGGCGAGGCGCTCGGCATTATCCTTCACACTTGAAGCGGCGCGCAAGGTATGGGGGCCAGGGTCGTTATCGGGGTAATCGAAAGGTTCCATCGGCACCTGCAACAAAACCTCATGCCCGTCCCGCCGCGCGCGCTGCACCTGCATCTCCAGGTCGCGGCCATAGGGCGCGAAAGCCAGCGTGATGGTGCCGGGCAATCTGGCAATCGCATCCGCCGTGCCCTTGGCGCTCATGCCGACGCCCGTCAGCACCACCGCCACCACCGGCTTGCCGGTGCTGGCAAAGGGGCGCGCATAAAGCGTGGCGGGGGTCAGCCCCCCCTCCCCCATCTGTGGCAACAGCCCGAAGGTGCCGCGCTCGCTCACGCGCGGGTCTGGCGCGGGCGCAAGCGGCGTGCTTTCCCTGACCGAAGCACTCTCCTTGGCATCCGGCACGCGAATGAAGTTCGATCCGGGCAGCACACCACCATTCTGGCGGATGATCGTCACGCCTGAGGCCGTCTCGGCATTCGTTGCATCGGCGCGGGGCGGCGCGACCTCCTGCGGCGGTGTCTTGGCAGGGGGCACCTGAACACGCTCGATCACGGCAACGGCAATGCCGTCCTTCAACTCGCCGCCGCGCAGGGCCTTCACCAGCAAGGCACTGCCAAAGGCAAGCCCGAGAGCGAGCATGCCAAGGCTGCCCCGGGAAAAGGCTCCCCCCTTCCGGGCTTGCCCTGGCTTTATGCCAAGCGGAGCCGCAAGACGATCCATCGCGCTACCAGATTCTCAGGCATCCCGTGATGATCCGCAAAAGGCATGACCATCACAAAACACGATAAAACAAAGAGATGGGACAGAGATACCACCATCATCAATTCACAACAAAACCTTAAGGGGATATCGTTAACCGAGGTTTAAGCCGCAATGGAAAAGGGCGGGTCGCCCCGCCCTCCCCTGGAGCGTTTTCTGATCAGGTGGATACCGGTTGATCGAGGAAAATGCGACAAAACAAAAAGACAGAGTGTTTCAGGCGATTCGATCCTTGCCGGAAGCTTCAGAAGGCCGTTGAAAAAAGCGGTTCCTGTCCCCGTCATTGCGACCGCGAGCGAAGCGTGGCGGGAAGCAATCCAGACTTTCTTCTGCTTTTTTGCCGCCTCTGCCGACAGCGGCAGAATTTCTATCTGGATTGCCACGTCGCTCCGCTCCTCGCAATGACAGCCCCAGCATTCTTCAGCAGCCTGGCAGAACAGGGTGCTTTGAGACGGAATCGATAGACTTTCTCAAAAGAAAGGCTGGATTCCCGCTCGCGGCTCCGCATCACGATGCTTCGCCGCGTCGGGAATGACACGGGGTGGTTTCACCTGTCATTCCCGACGCCTCGAAGAGGCGAGCGGGCATCCATTTTACAAAAGGGGTAACGCAATGCTTTGAGGCAGTGTCGCTTCCGTCAAAAACCGTCATGCTCCGGAGCACGTTTGGTTTTGATGGAATCAAAACCGCGCTCTAGAGCATTTTCCGATCAAGTGGTTGCCGGTTGATCGAAGAAAATGCGATAAAAACAAGAAGATAGAGCGGCCGACCTGATTCAATCAGGTCGGAAACCGCTCTAGTTTTTCACCTCGCCGGTTTTCACCGCCGCAGCTTTGGCCTCCTGCTTGGGCGGGAGGCTTGCACCCTCTCCGAGGTTGGTTTTCGAAACCGTGCCGCGCAGGAAGTTCACGGCCCAGATCAATTGCTTGTCCTTCGCCCGGTCTGCCGGAACATAACCGGAGGAACCCGCCTGCTGCTCTTCCTCATTGACCTTGATATGGCCACGGATCGAAGCCTCGCCCTTGATCTCGTCCTTGCCCTTCAACTCATCCGGAATATCCTGCTGGACGATGATATCCGGCATGATCCCCTTGCCCTGAATGGAGCGGCCCGAGGGCGTGTAATAAAGCTGCGTCGTGAGTTTGAGCGCATAGCTGCCACGCAACTGGAAGATCGACTGCACCGAGCCTTTGCCGAAACTCCTCGTGCCCACGATGGTGGCGCGCTCATGATCTTGCAGCGCACCCGCAACAATCTCGGAGGCGGAGGCCGAACCGCCATTGACCAGCACGACGAGCGTCTTGCCATTGGCGATATCACCGGGCCGCGCCAAGGCCCGGCTCGTCTGCTCGGCGATGCGGCCACGCGTTGAAACGATCTCGCCGCTCTCGATGAAGGCATCGACCACCTGGATCGCCTGATCGAGCAAACCACCGGGATTGTTGCGCAGATCGAGCACGAAACCCTTGAGCTTGTCCGGCCCGATCTCGCTCGTCAGGCGGGTGAGTTCCTTTTTCAGCCCCTCGCTCGTCTGCTCGTTGAAGGAGCCGATGCGCAGATAGCCGACATCATCCCCCTCCTTCTGCGCGCGCACAACCGGCGGGCGGATGACATCACGCGTGATATCGACCTCGACCACGTCCTTCTTGTTGCGCAGAAGCTTGAGCTTGACCCTGGTGCCCTTCGCGCCCTTCATCTTGTTCACGGCATCGGTGAGGGAGAGGCCGAGAACCTGCTCACCGTCAATATGCGTCACAAGATCATTCGCCTGAACGCCCGCCTTGGCGGCTGGGGATTCGTCAAACGGCGTCACAACCTTGATGAGACCGTCTTCCATCTGCACCTCGATGCCAAGGCCGCCGAACTCGCCCTTGGTCTGCTGCTGCATTTCCTGATTGGATTTCTGATCAAGGAACGCGGAATGCGGGTCGAGCGATGTCACCATGCCGTTGATGGCGGCGTCGATCAGCTTGGATTCATCCGGTTTATCGACATAATCCATGCGGATTTTATCGAACACATCGCCGAACATCGAAAGCCGCCGATAGGTGTCGGAGGCAGCGGCATTCGCCGTCGAGCCGATGCGCACCTCGTCAACAAGAAAAATGCAAAGCGCGCCAAACGCCACGCCGGAGAGAAAGAGGGGAAATTTGCGCATCATCCGCGTGCCTTCTCGGTTGATTGAGGTGTAAACCAGGGGGAGGGATCAATCGGTGATCCATCCTTTCTGAATTCAACGTAGAGCGCCGCGCGGTAAGAGGCAATGGCCTCTCCCGATTGCAGCGCCGGATAAAGCCCCAGATATCCGATCGGTTCGCCGGCAAGGACGAATTGCCCGATCTCGACATTGAGTCGCGCCATGCCCGCCATGACGATATGATAACCATTTCCGGCATTGATGATCAAGAGATGGCCATAGCCCCGATAAGGCCCGGCAAAATGCACCCAGCCATCGGCGGGGGCGGTGACGATGGCATCCCTGGCGGAAAGCACGGTGACGCCCTTTTCGGTGCCGCCGAGCCCGTCCGCCTGCCCGAATTGCCGCGCGATGGCACCGGAAACCGGCAACACCATACGCCCGCGCATCTCGGCAAAAGCAAGGCGGGGTTGCAGCTTTGCTGCGTCCTTCAACCCTTCCGCCGGAAGGGCCGCCATCTCGGTTGCGGCCTGCGGTTGGGGCGCGCGTCTTGCGATTTCGAGCGCACGGCTGGTGCCGCCTGCATCCGTATCGCTGCGCGCGATGAGTTCGCGCAGGGATTTTGCCTCCCGCGTCAGGCTGGCAACGCGGGCGCGCTCTGCCTCAAGCTGCTCGCGGGACAGGGAAATCTGCTTCTGGCGCGCCTCGACCAGCTCCGAGAGCCGGTTACGCTGGGCGGCCATGCCATCCCGCTCCTGCGCCAGAAGCTGCCGCGTCGCCTCCGCCTTCTGGCGCAGGGCGACGAGCGTTTTCAGATCCGCAACCAGAGCCAGCGCCTCATCGCGCATATCCGGCAAAACCGCACCCAGAAGAATGGCCGCCCGCATGGCGGAGAGCACATCATCGGGCGAAACCAGCAAGGCAGGCGGCGGTTTGCTGCCAATCCGCTGCATCGCGGCGAGAACGTCGCCCAACACCCGCTCACGCGCCTGAAGCGAGCGGCGCATCGCCCCCTCCCGCGCGAGGCTGTCCTGCAAACTGCTTTCCGCCGCGCTGATGCGCTCTTCCGCCGCACGGATTTTCTTCGCAAAATCGACCAAAGCCAGCCGGTTCTGCTGCGCTTCCTGCGTCAGATGCTCGATTTCCTGAGAAAGCCGCCTTTGCTCGAAGCCGGATTTTTCGATCTGCTGCTCGACATTGCCCAAAGCACCCTGATCCGGCGCGGCTTGCGCATGAACGGGAACCGCCAGCAGAACAATCACCAGCGCCCTGATGCCGCTTCGCCTCACCCGCCGATGGAAGCGCCCCACCATCGCCTCATGCCCGGTGATAAGGGTGGCCGACAAGGATGGTCGCGACGCGGTAAAGCTGCTCAAGCACGAGAATGCGCACCAGTTGATGCGGCAGGGTCATGCGCCCGAAGGCGAGCACCAACGCCGCCTCGGCATGAAGCCTGGGGGAAAGCCCGTCCGCCCCGCCAATCACGAAGCTGATGGCCCCTGCCCCGGCATCGCGCCATTCGCCGATGCGGCCGGAAAAGGCAAGGCTGTCCATCACCACCCCTCCTTCGTCGAACAGCACCAGCTTCGAGCCCGGCTGGCGCACAGCAAGAATGGCCTCGCCCTCCTCGGCCTTGCGGTCCTGATCCCGCCGCGCGAGGCTTTCACCAAGCTCGATAAGGCGCGGGCCATCGAGCCCGATGCCCTTGCCAAGCCCGGCGAAACGCTCGGCATAACGCCGGGCGATATCGCGTTCCGGCCCGGCCTTCATGCGGCCGATGGCGATGATTTCAAGCTTCACGCCCCGGCCTGATCCGCCTTGCGGCGCGGCCGCCGCGCGGGTGCCGCCGCTTCCGCCTTGATGGCGGGAGCCCGCTTGGCTTTTGGCTTTTCAATTGGTTCAGCAGGCGCGCCTTCCAGCGGACGGCCCATGCCCCAGAGCTTTTCGAGGTTATAGAACCCCCGCACCTCGGGCCGGAAGAGGTGAACGATCACATCCCCCGTATCGATCAGAACCCAGTCGCAGACCGGCATGCCTTCGACGCGCGGCGCGGGCAGGCCCATATCCTTGAGCGCCCCCATGATGCGCTGCGCGATGGCGCCGACATGGCGATCCGAACCACCGGAGGCGATGAGCATGGCATCCGCCATCGCCGTTTTTCCCGCAAGGTCGAGGGCGAGAATATCCATCGCCTTCGCGTCATCCATCACCGTGAGAAGCGATGAAACCAGAGGCCCGGCGGGGGAGAGCGCCGGGTCAAAATCCGAAAGCGTGGGTGAGATCGTGTCGAGAACAGGCGAGCGCGATATCGTCAGGGGTTTGCTCCTGCAAATGATGGGGAATGCTTGACACCAAGCTTATCATGAATCGCGCGCCGCGCATCACAAAACCGCTTTCCCAAGCTCCCTTAATTCACTTGCGCCCTTAATGCGGTTGAAGACAGCGGAACGCGCCTGCCATGGAGAAACACCAAGGCGGGCGGCTTGAAACCAGTGAGAAGCCCGGCATCGCTTTCATCAATGAAGGCACGCGAAAATCGCCGCGCAGCCCGGCCGGAAGCCGCGCGCAGGGTGCTGCCCGGCCTGTCGATGATGGCGATGGGAATGGTTCTGGCGATGCCCTGCCAGTCTTTCCAGCGGTGAAACCCGGCAAGATTATCCGCCCCCATCAGCCAGACAAAGCGGCAGGAAGGGCGATGCCTGAGAATATACCGCAAGGTTTGCGCGCTGTAATGCGTGCCGATTTTCCCCTCGATGCCGCTGACCTTCATGCGCGCATCCCGCCCGATGAGTGCCTCGCATTGAGCGATGCGCGTGGCTTCGCTTGCCAAACCGGTATGATCTTTCAGCGGGTTGCCGGGGGAGACGAGCCACCAGACCTGATGCAATTTCAAACGTTTCAGCGCGGTTTTCGCCAGCATGAGATGCCCGGCATGGCACGGGTTGAAGGAGCCGCCGAACAGCCCGATGCGCAAACCCGGCGCGGCGGGCGGCAGCATGGCCCTGTTACGGGCGGATCGTTCCATCGCCCGTCACGCAATATTTGAAGCTGGTGAGCTGTTCCACCCCCACCGGCCCGCGCGCATGCATGCGGCCTGTGGCGATGCCGATTTCCGCACCGAAACCGAATTCCCCGCCATCGGCAAATTGCGTCGAGGCGTTATGAAGCACGATGGCGCTGTCAACGCGGGCTAAAAACCGCCCCGCCGCTTCCCCGTCCTCCGCGATGATGCATTCGGTATGGCCGGAGCCGTGCCGCGCGATATGCGCGAACGCCGCTTCCAGGCCCGGCACGACCTTCGCCGCAATAATGGCGTCGGAAAATTCCATGTCCCAATCCGCAGCGCTGGCAGGCGTCACGCGCTTGTCAACTGCCGCAACCGCCGCATCGCCGCGCACCGCGCAACCGGCATCAAGAAGCGCGGTAATGAGTGGCGCGAGATGGGTTGAAGCGCAGGCTTCATCGACCAGCAGGGTTTCCGCCGCGCCGCAGACGCTGGTGCGCCGCATCTTCGCGTTGAGAAGAACGGAGATCGCCATATCAAGCGCCGCGCTTTCATGCACATAAACGTGGTTATTGCCGTCAAGATGCGCGAAAACCGGCACGCGCGCCTCCGCCTTCACGCGCGCAACGAGGCTTTTGCCGCCGCGCGGCACGATCACGTCAAGCGCGCCGTCCAGCCCCGCGAGCATCAGGCCCACCGCCTCCCTGTCTGCCACCGGCACAAGCTGAACGGCGGCTTCGGGAATCCCCTCCGCCAGCAAACCCTGCTGCATCGCGGCATGGATGGCGATAGCCGAGCGCAAGGCACCTGAACCGGTGCGCAAGATCACCGCGTTCCCGGCCTTGAGGCAAAGCGCTGCTGCATCCGCCGTGACATTGGGGCGGCTTTCAAAAATCACGCCAATGACACCCAAAGGCGTGCTGACGCGCGAAATCGTGAGGCCATTCGGCTGCTGCCATTCTTTCAGAACCCGCCCCACCGGGTCGGGCAAGGCGGCAATCGCCTCAAGGCTCGCCGCCATATCCGCGATGCGCGTGGGGGTGAGGCGCAGGCGGTCGATGAAGGCGGCGTTCTGGCCGCCGATCTCCGCCTCGCGGCAATCCATCTCATTGGCTTCGAGAATGGCCGGTATTGCAGCGCGAAGGCTTTGCGCTGCGGCGTGAAGCGCGCAGGTTTTCTGCGCCGCCGGCAATTCGGAAAGCACGGCCAAAGCCGCGCGCGCCGCCCGGCCCATGGCGTGAAGCCGCGCGGAAAGCTGCGCCTTTTCGAGCGGCGTTGTGAGCGCGCGCGGCAAAACAGCCTCATTCATGCCTCGCCCTCCTCTATTCCCGTCAAAGCCATATCATCGCGGTGGATCAATTCCTTCCGGCCCTTATAGCCCAGAATCGCGGCAATGTCGCGGCTGTCGCGCCCGATAATCATGGCCGCATCGGCAGCGTCATAGGCGATCAGCCCGCGCGCCACCTCTGCGCCGTCGAGCGCACGCAGGATCACGCAATCCCCGCGCGAGAACTGGCCTTCCACCCGCCTTACCCCGGCGGGAAGCAGGCTTTTCCCGGCGCGGATCGCGGCCAAGGCGCCATCATCCATGATCACCGCGCCGCGCGGCTCCAGCGTGCCGCTGATCCAGCGCTTTCGCGCGCTTTTCGGCGTGGAGGGTGATAAAAACCACGTGCAGCGCGCGCCCTCCATCACCGCTTTCAAGGGGTGAAGCCGCGTGCCATTGGCGATGAGCAAAGCCGCGCCGCCACTGGTCGCGATTTTCGCCGCCTCGATCTTCGTCATCATGCCGCCGCGTGAAAGCTCGGAGGCTGCACCCCCGGCCATCGCCTCGATGGCGCGGGTGATGCGCGGCACCAGCGGCACGAAGGCGGCATCGGGGTTATGCTGCGGCGGCGCTTCATAAAGCCCGTCAATATCCGAAAGCAGCACCACGCAATCCGCGCTCGCCATCGAGCCGACGCGGGCGGCGAGCCTGTCATTATCGCCATAGCGGATTTCCTGTGTCGCCACCGTGTCATTCTCGTTGATGACGGGGATGGCGCGGTGCTTCAGCAAAGTGCCGATGGTGGCGCGCGCGTTCAGATACCGCCGCCGCTCCTCGGTGTCGCCATAGGTGAGGAGGATCTGCGCACCGATCATGCCGTGTGCGCCAAGCGTTTCCGCCCAGATGCGCGCCAGCGCGATCTGCCCGACGCTGGCGGCAGCCTGCGCATCCTCCAGATCGAGCTTGAGGCCCTTGAGGCCGAGAACACCGCGCCCCATCGCAATCGCGCCGGAGGAGACGACGAGAATATCCGCGCCAGCCTCATGCAGCGCGGCAATATCGGCCACCAGCGCCTTCAGCCATGCCTCTTTCAGGCCGCCCTTGCGCTCCACCAGCAAGGAGGAGCCAACCTTGATGACAATGCGGCGGAAGGCGCCAAGCGCAGGCATCGTCACGGATGCCAGCCTTCGGTTTCAGCCGGGGCCTCGGCAAGCCGTGCCGCGTCGATCACGCCGAGCAGCGCGGTCAATGCCGCTTCCACCCCCTCGCCCGAAACGGCGGAAAGCAGCAGGGGCTTGCCCCTGGCGGCACGCTTCAGGCGCTCGACCTGCTGTTTCAGCGTCTCCGGGTCGAGCGCGTCGATTTTGGAAAGCGCCACGATCTCGGGCTTCTCCGCCAGCCCTTCGCCATAGGCCTCGATTTCCCTGCGCACGGTTTTATAGGCTTTGCCCGCGTGTTCCGACGTGCCTTCGACAAGGTGCAGCAGCACGCGGCAGCGCTCGACATGGCCCAGAAACCTGTCCCCAAGCCCATGGCCCTCATGCGCGCCTGCGATCAGCCCCGGAATATCCGCCAGCACGAATTCGCGCCCCACCGCGCGCACCACGCCAAGGCCGGGATGGAGCGTGGTGAAGGGGTAATCCGCGATTTTCGGCTTCGCGGCAGTGGTTGCGGCCAGAAAGGTCGATTTTCCGGCATTGGGCAGGCCCACCAGCCCGGCATCGGCGATGAGCTTGAGCTTGAGGATAATCCAGCGCTCCTCCCCCTCCTGGCCGGGGTTGGCGCGCGTCGGCGTGCGGTTGGTGGAGGAGACGAAATGCAGGTTGCCAAAGCCGCCATTCCCGCCCTTGGCGATGCAGAAGCGCTGGCCCACCTCCGTCATATCGACGATGATCTCATCCTCGTCCTCATCAAGAATTTGCGTGCCCTTGGGCACTTTGAGCACCACATCCGCGCCCTTGGCCCCGGCCCGGTTGCGGCCCATGCCATGCATGCCGATTTTCGCCTTGAAATGCTGCTGATAGCGATAATCGATCAGCGTATTGAGACCATCGACGCATTCGACCCAGACATCGCCGCCCTTGCCGCCATCCCCGCCATCCGGCCCGCCGAATTCGATGAATTTCTCGCGCCGGAACGACACGCACCCCGCCCCGCCATCGCCGGAGCGGATATAGACCTTGGCGGTATCGAGAAATTTCATAGCCCGTCCCGTTCTCCCTGGCCGCAAGACTGCAAGCCAGGGCGAGCGATAGCCCCCCTGCGCGCATGGGTCAAATGCTCCAGAGCAATTCCAGCGAAAGCATGTCCCGGACTTGATCCGGGATGGGAACCGGTTTCGCGTCCGGAATTGCGTCAAAACAAAAAGATAGAGCGGTCGACCTGATTCAATCAGGTCGGAAACCGCTCTAAACGCGTTTATGGCCGGATGGCGCGCGCCACGGCTTCACGTCGCGCGAAATTCACCTTCACCCGCGCCACGGGAAAGCCGAATTTCGTGACCCACGCCGTGTTGAACATCGTGCCATCATCCTGCAAGGCGAGGGTATCATGAAAGCGCACGATGCTGGGCTCGGCCTTCGGCGTGATATTCACATCATAAGTGAAGGTGGCTTCATTGCCCGAAAGCGTGACGAGGGTTTCGCCAATCACATCCTCGCGCGTGCCGATATAGGTTTTGGGCGAGGTTTTGCGGAAGACCCAGGTTTTCGTATCCTTCTCGCCATCGGAATAGGTAAAATCCTCACGCAGGCGCAAAACCTTGCCATCCCATGCGCCATTCAGCACCACGCGAAACGAGCGGCTGACGCCATTGATCGCCGAGAACTGGCCATAAGCATAGGTTTTGCCCTTGAAAAACGTTTCGAGCTGCAAATCCCTCGCCAAAGCAGGCGAAAAAGACATCGCCGTAAAACACAGGGCAAAAAGCGCGATTATGCGGCTGAAAATGCAGTTCATAATGTTTCTCCTCAGCAATTTTACGCAAGGGCGAAGGGGTTGGATGCACAAGACGCGCTACCATCACGACATTCAAGCCAAAGATTTGATCATAAACGCTTTACTGCGTTGGGTTGAGACCTCGTTAACCAAAATCACATAAGCATCAATCGATGAAAAAAATGCCCAAAAAATGATCAAAAAGTGCCCACATGCATAAGATAAAAAATACCCTGTCAAAAAATCCTGCGGCATATATTTTTGCTCTATATTGTATATCACGATTTGTTATATTGATTGCAATTTTATTTACTTATATATTTAAAGAAGAAAAAAATAATATATTTGATACGTTCTGCATCAATGATTGCAGATCATATTTGGAGATTGCAGAAAATTTTTATGTAAAGTCAGATTATAATATATTTGTTATTCAAACTTCAGTTTCAACCGTAAAAAACGAAGAAATACAAGGTGAATTCAGCCCGTTTCAGGTTCACAAAAATTACGCCTTCTTTCCAGCCTTGCCGATCCTGATCGCGCTGAGCACGAAATTACTCAGCCTTGGCCACGAAACGACGGCGGTTATCCTCAGCCAGTCTCTGGCGCTCTGCGGCATGTTTTTGTTTCATGCTTTTTCAAAAATTATCTTGCCTGAAAACAAACAGAGGCATGCGCTCTGGCTTTATGCCTTCTGGCCATTCGGCATCTATTTTTCGCTTCCCATGTCGGAATCCTTGTTTGTTCCATTGATGCTGGCGGTGTTTCTTGCCGTGCGTCATGGCCATTGGGGTCTTGCCGCCTTGCTCGTCATCCCGCTTTCGGCAACACGCAGCTCCGGCTTTTTCATCGTCATCTATCTCTTGGCAGAGGCACTGCGCCAGTTTGGCTGGCGTGCCTTGCTCAGGCTGGAGCCGGGCACGGAAAAAGCCATCCTCGCTTTTGCGACAAGCGGATTGGGGCTCGGGCTTTACATGCAATATCAATATTATCTTGAAGGCGATGCGCTCGCCTTCAGCCACATGCAATCCGCCTGGTGGCGCTTTTTTACCTTTCCCTGGGTAACAATCATCGAAGGAGCGACGCCCTTCCTCTCGGATGCCTCGCGCCTGCCGAGCCAGATCATGGAAACTCTCATCTGGCTGTGCTTTCTGGTTGCGCTCTTCAAAAGCCTGAGGTCACAACTCCGGAGCGAGTGCCTCTTTCTGCTCGCCTTGCTCATTTTTCCCAGCTTCACCGGCCAGACCCTGAGCCTCGTCCGCTTTTCTGGGGTTGCCGTGCCGCTTTTGGTTATTCTGGCCGAGCGGCTCGACACGGCAGACGTCATCAAACGCGCACGCCTTTATGCGCTATTCGCCTTCTGCCTATGGAGCGTCGCAACTTTCCTTCGCATCAACCTCACATTCTGAGCACAGCATGATCAGAGAAGCCGGGACCTGCCCCCGCATGTGGCAACGACGACTATGTGCCGCGATCCTTTTCGCGCTTTGTCTGTTTTACGGGCAACTCTTCTGGAAAATTTTCAACCAGACATATTCCGAAGACTATGAGCGCACGTATATCACAAAGGAATTCACGACATTCCCGACCCCCGCTGGCTTTCCGGCAGAGATCTTTCTTGGAAAAAGCCTGAAATTCGGCAATATTTACGAGCTCGACGTGAATGAACCCATCGATCTTGTGAAACCCGCACCGCGTTATCGCCTCGAATTCAACGCCTGGACAGCGAAAAACGAAAAGAAAGCCTATCTCCTGCGCCCATCCGGCAGGGTCTTTTTCCGCTTGATGGACGAGGCGGCCGCAACCCGACCCTATCTTGTCAGAACCGGGCTTGAATGCGCGCGTGATATCTCTGTCGCGATCGGCATCAACGGCATCGATGTCGGGCGGTTTGACTGCAAAAACGGTGAAATCATGGAGAAAGCTTTCCCCGTTCCTGTCGGCACCATCGCCTATAACAGCTATTCAGATGTCGCTTTCAAAGTTGATGTCTCTAAAACTGAGGCCTTTCTGGGCCGCTATGTCGGCATTCATATCCCCAGCATCATCGCACGCAGCGTGACGATAATGCCGATGGATAGAGGCCCCTGATCCCTTAGAGCAATTCCAGCGAAAGTGGGAACCGGTTTCGCGTCCGGAATTGCTCTAAACCGTCACCCGGCTTTCGCCGCATCACCATGCGTGGGGTGCGGCACAGAGGCCGGGCTGCGCCACCCCTTGAGGCTCGACCATAAGCCACGCGTGAGCCGATACCAATCCACCGGGTTTGAATCGCCCCAGGCCGGGCGGGCGCGCATGCCGCTACCCTCATATTGAAAGCCGCAGCGCTCCAGCACCTTGCGCGAGGGCGCGTTGCCAACCCGGATCGAAGCCGTAACGGCACCGGCATGCGAATATAAAAACGCGGCATCGAGCATCCCCTGCGCCGCCTCCGTTGCAAAACCCTGCCCCCAATAAGCCCGCCCCAGCAGGTAACCAAGGTCGAGCGCTGCTTCTTCCCCATGCGGCGAAACGCCGATCAAACCCACAAGCTCATGCGGGCGCGCCCGCAAGCTGAGCACGAGCGAAAGCCCCTCCCCCGAATGATTGAGCGCGCGGCCCCTCAAAACCCGCTCCTCCGCCGCTTTGAGCGTGAAAGGATGCGGGATCGTCGCCGTCATATCCGCAATCGCGCGCTCTCCTGCGAGGCCGACAAGCTGCGGCGCGTCCTTCATGCGCGGCCAGCGCAGAAACAGCCGCCGGGTTTCGAGGGTAAAAACATCATCTCTGAAAGGATCGGGAAACATGGGGGCCATCCGCTCAAACGCCTGATCTTGTGGCAAGATGAGGCCGAAACGACAAAGGGGAAGCTGGTTTCCCGGCCTCCCCTTCAGGTTTCGTGGCTATGAGGGTTTCCCCTGCCACCTCCCGCCGGTTCGGTTCCGAGGAACCCGGCGGGGGAGGCTTGCTCTCTCGCCGATTATTCTTCTGCTGCGGCCATAGCCGGAATAACGCTGATATATTGACGCAGACCCTTTTGTTTGAACACGACAACACCGTCACATGTCGCAAAAAGCGTATGGTCGACACCCATGCCGACATTGGTGCCGGGGTGCCATTTGGTGCCGCGCTGGCGCACGATGATGTTGCCCGCGACAACAGCCTCGCTGCCGAACTTCTTCACGCCAAGACGCTTAGACTGCGAATCGCGACCATTGCGTGACGAACCGCCTGCTTTTTTATGAGCCATTGTTATGCTCCTTCACTGTCCCTGAGGGCGAAGCCCCGATCCTGGTGCTTCAATACCCGAAAAGTCTTGATCAATCACGCGAAAAGAGAAAGGTTATTCACCCGCATCCGCTTTTTTGGCTTTGGCAGGCGCCTTTTTCGGCTTCGCCGGGGCTGCCTCTGCCGCAACCTCAACCTCTGCCGGGGTGTGCTGCGCGGCCTTGGCGGCAACGGCAGGCTTCTGCCCGGCGGTGAGGATTTCGGCGATGCGCACGAGCGTGAGATGCTGGCGATGGCCCTTCTTGCGCTTGGAATTCTGGCGACGGCGCTTTTTGAAGGAAATCACCTTCGGGCCACGCGCCTGCTCCACCAGTTCGGCAGAAACGCTGGCACCGGCGACAACCGGGCTGCCGACCACGGGCGCATCACCGCCCAGCATGAGAACCTGATCAAAGGTGACAAAATCACCCACCGCGCCTTCAAGGCGCTCGATGGTGATGACGTCGTTGGCAGCAACTTTATATTGCTTGCCGCCGGTCTTGATGACTGCGAACATGATGTCGTCCTTATCTTCATCATCTCGGCTGTGCCGGACGATCTTTTTGCTGCTTTTCATGCAAAACGCGGGCAAAACCCGATCAAACTGCACAAAACGGAAAGGCGCGGTTCTTCTGCCACGCTGCTTCCCTTGAGCGCATAGGCATGCCCGCGCGGGAAGTCAAGCAAAAGCATCACCGAAGAGCCGCCGCAGCCGCGCCATGGAGCATGTTTCGATGAAGTGGGAACCGGTTTCGCTGGAAACGCTCTAGTGGATGATGCGCCTTATTCCGCCATGCCTCTTGCATCGCAGCCCATGGCTGTGTATCTCCGCGTCAGACCATGCCTTGAGGTTCAGGCGGCGCTTGAACCTTGCTCGTTTCGGCATCCACGGAGAGGTGGCAGAGTGGTCGATCGCACCGCACTCGAAATGCGGAGTACTCGCAAGGGTACCGGGGGTTCAAATCCCTCCCTCTCCGCCAGCTTCCAAGTGCCTGAGGAAGCCTTCTCCAGTGTGCAGGCCTTGGAAGAAGCCAAAGATTTTCTAGGTGTTGATAAGGATAAACAGCGGGTTAATCATTTCTTTTAAACCTGCCAGAACGTAAGTATTTTGTATAAAGATTCTGACGATTTTGCGCGCAGCTTCGTTCTCTCGCGCAGTGTTTTCTCTACCTAGGCTGTGCACTCGTGAGAAAAAAGTGCACAATTATCTCTGAAGAAAAGTTTGGGAGTAGGAACCTATATGTACTATATTGAAGTCAGACACGAAGGGCTGGGTAAGTACCGTTACATTAAAGGCAACGATAAATACGTGGTCGAACAGAAGGCCGCTGCTCAGCGCCAGCAATGGGACGACATGTGGGATCGGCGTCAGGCTATCGAAAATGTCCGAAACGAACGAATTACCAAGCAGTATGGCATTCAAAGTAAAAAAGAAGAAGCCAAGCAGCGTTCGGAAGCGGCGACGGAAGCCCTACAAGCACTCGATGGAGTTTTAGAACATACCATCGGCGTAAATGATGTAATTGATTGGGAGATGATTAAAGATCGTTCTCCATTCCCAGAACAGGAACCAACACAGGCGCGACTGGAGAAAATTTCGAATAGTCCAAAAGCAACAGATTTCTCACCTATATTTGGATTCCTTGATTTTCTATTCAAATCACGTAAGGCAAACAAAGTAGCTAAGGCTGAATATGCCTACAAGGCAGCCTTTACAGACTGGCAAGCCAAGAAGGCAAAGGCTGAAGAAAATAATAATTCAATCCGCGCCAGCTATGCTGCGGCCATGAAGGAATGGGAACAGCGGAAACAATTGTTTGAAGTAAATCAGGTCGCAACCCATCAGGCGCTTGACGAATTAAAAGCCCGCTACCTTACAAAGGACGCCGAGGCAATTCGTGAATACTGCGACATGGTGTTGGCTCGGTCACAATATCCGGATTATTTCCCTCAACAGTATGATTTGGAGTACCGCCCAGAAAGCAATACTCTCATCATCGAATACGTCATGCCACACATCGGTATTTTACCAACATTGAAGGATGTGACCTATGTTCAAAGCAAGGACACCTTCAAGGAATCGCACTTGACGGATAGCCAGCTGAATAAAATCTATGATAAACTACTCTATGATATAACCTTGCGTACCATTCATGAAATCTTTGAAGCGGACGCGATAGCAGCAATCGATGTCGTGGTCTTTAATGGCTGGGTGCATTTCATCAGTCCGGCCACTGGCAAGGAGGTTAATTCCTGCATCCTATCGATTCACACCACCCGGCAGGAATTCACAGATATCAACCTGAGGCATGTGGAATCCAAGGTCTGCTTTAAGACCCTCAAAGGTGTCGGCAGCAGCAAACTTCACAGCCTCACGCCCATAGCGCCTATATTGCAGATGGATAAGAACGACAAAAGATTCATCACCTCTTACAACGTGGAGGAAATTCTAGAGGATTCGACTAATGTCGCAATGATGGATTGGAAAGACTTTGAACAGCTGGTGCGGGAGGTATTTGATAAAGAATTTGCAGCTGGTGGTGGCGAAGTCAAAGTCACGCAGTCGAGCCGCGATGGTGGCGTTGATGCCGTCATCTTCGATCCCGACCCCATTCGCGGAGGAAAAATCGTGGTTCAGGCGAAGCGATATAATAATACCGTTGGCGTATCCTCCGTGCGCGATTTATACGGCACCGTCATGAACGAGGGAGCCAATAAGGGCATCCTTATCACCACTTCCGACTACGGCCCCGACGCCTACACCTTCGCCAAGGACAAGCCGATTACGCTTCTGAACGGCGGACATCTGCTGCACTTACTAGCCAAGCATGGTTATACGGCGCGAATTAGGCTAGGGGAAGCGAATAAAAATGCACGTTAATTGCAGAATCTAAAGTTTTTAGAGCTTCTTCTGGCTACTTCAGGCTTCGGCGAGAAAATCGTCAAGATGCTGGCTTCCCCTCTCTCCGCCATCCCCTCTTCACCCCCTGCCCTAACCCCTTTTTCAGCATGATGTGAAGAAACGCACCGCATTTTGTGGTTCATAAGCGCTTTTTTAGCCCGTTCATGCGCAACACACCTGTAGGCTACAATCTTTCTGCTGACAGGTTGATATCCAAAGGTTCGGGCGCGAGAGCAGAAGCGGGCATGGCCACGAAAAACAGCATGTTCCAGAAAACCATCTTCATCGTCGCGCCGGGCGGGGCTGTGGGCGGCGGCATGGGCCGGGTGAAGGATTACATGCTCGAAGCCAGCCTTTCGCCAACGCCTTACCGTTTTGAAGCCCTCATCACGCGGGATGACCGGGGCCATGCGTTTTCGCTGCTTCTGGTGGTCTGGGCCATTCTGCGCATCGGCTGGGCGGCTATGCGGGGGCGGGCCGCATTGGTGCATGTGCATTTCGGCGATAAAGGCAGTTCCTTGCGCAAAAGCCTCGTCATTCTGGGGGCGCGGCTTTTTGGCGTCAAAACCATTCTTCACCTTCACACCACCTTGCAGCATCGTTACGCGGCGAGCGGCGCGCTCTATCGCTTCGCGCTGCGCCTGCCGTTTCTGGCTGCAAGCAGCATCATCGCGCTCGGGAAAGACTGGCGCGACTGGCTGGTGGAGACACTGAAGCTTCCGCCTGAAAAAATCGACATCCTCTATAACGGCGTGCCGGTTATCGCGCCGGAAAGCCGGGAAAAACACGAAAACCCCAGCCTCGTTTTCATCGGCAATTACAGCCGGAACAAGGGCGCGCATGATATCATCACCGCGCTGGGGATGATCAAGGCGGCGCACCCGCGCCTCAGGGCCGTTCTGGCGGGTGGGGGAGACAGCGCGCCTTATCAGGCCATGGCCGGGAAGAACGGCACGCGCGATATCATCACCTTCAAGGGCTGGCTTGATCAGGAGGGCGTGCAGGCGGCGATTCTCGCGGCTGATATCCTCGTTCTGCCCTCCTGTCATGAGGTGTTGCCGCTGGTTATTCTGGAAGCCCTGGGGCTGGGCACGCCGGTTCTCTGCACGCCGGTGGGGGTTATCCCCGAAGTGTTGAGAGATGGCGAAACCGCGCTTTTCACGCCGCCCGGCAACCCCGAACGCCTGAGCATGGCGATAGCGCGGCTGCTGGAAGATGAGGCCTTGCGCCAGCGGCTCTCGCAGAATGGCATGAAGCTTTTTAACGAGAAATTCTCGCTCGACGCCTTTCATGCCAATCTCTTCGCGCTTTACCGCAGGCGCTACCTGCCAGACCTCGTGATAGAACCTTCGCAAAGGAACGCACCATGATCATGGATGCGCGCCACATGCCGGCAGGTGAAACCCTGCGCACAAAGCTGGCGATTATCGGCGCAGGGCCGGCCGGCATCACGCTTGCGCTCGGTTTTGTGAAAACCGGCATCGATGTGGTGCTGGTGGCAGGCGGCGCGCTTGACTATGATGCCGCATCCCAGGCGCTTTACGCTGGCGAGGTGGTGGACGACGCGCTCCACAGCCCGCCCGAGACCTATCGCCAGAGGCGCTATGGCGGCGCATCCGCCATCTGGGGCGGGCGGGTGATGCCGTTCGACCCGATTGATTTTGAACCCCGCCCCTGGATCGAGGGGGCGGATTGGCCCATCTCCTTCAGCGAAATCACCCGTTTTTACGCGGAAGCGAACCGGCTCGCCGAAGCCGGAGATTGTGATTATAACGCGAAAACCGCGCTTGATGGCGGCATGCGCCCCATGATCGCGGGGTTCCAGCCGCAAGCCTTTGACGCTGATGCTTTGGAGCGCTTCAGTTGCCCCACGGATTTTGCCAAACGCTACGGCCATCAGCTGGCAAAGGCTGGCACGATCCGCGTCATCACCCATGCGCATGCCGTCGAGATTGTGAAAACCGCGCATGGGCGCATCTCCCATATTGAACTTCGGCGGCTTGAAGGCGGCGCCTTCCGGCTGGAGGCGGATGAGTTCGTGCTGGCAACGGGCGGGCTGGAAACCGCGCGCCTGCTTCTGGCCTCGCAGGCACAGGATGCGCATGGGCTGGGGAATACGCATGATCTCGTGGGGCGGCATTACATGTGCCACATCGCGGGCACCATGGGCGCGCTTCACGTGGAGAACGCTGAAAGTCGCGTCTGGCATGGCTATGAGCGGGCATGGGACGGCGTTTATTGCCGCCGTCGCCTTGCGCTCAAACCGGAGATCCAGCGCGCGCACGAAACCGGCAATGTGGTGATGCGCCTGCACCACCCGCGCCTGCCCGATGCCGCGCATGGCCGGGGCATTCTTTCGGCCATTTACCTTGCGAAACCCTTCATCGCGTTTGAATATGCCAAACGCCTCCACAGCGCGGAAATGGCCAAAGCCGGTTCCATCGCGCGGCATATGCTCAATATCGCGCGGGAGCCTTTCGGCACGGCGGCGTTTCTCGTCAACTGGCTGCGGCTGCGCAGTTTCGCGGCGCGCAAATTCCCCTCCCTTGTTGTTGCGCCGCGCAACGGCGTGTTCAGCCTCGATATCCACGCCGAACAGGTGCCGAACCGTGAGAGCCGCGTCATGCTTTCAGAAAGGGCCGATGCCTTCGGCAAACCGCAGATCAAGGTGGACTGGCGCTGCAAGCCACAGGATATCAGAACCGTGCGGGTGGCTCTGGCCATGCTGAAAGCGGATATTGCCAGCCTTGAAGGGGCAAGCCTCACCTATGAGGACGCGGAAATCGAACCCGCCATGCTGCGTGACGGCGCTTATGGCGGCCATCATATCGGCACCGCACGCATGGGCAAAACCCCGAAGGACGGCGTGGTGGACAAGGATTGCAAGTTGTTCGGGGTGGAAAACCTCTACATCGCCGGTTCTGCCACCTTCCCCACCTCCGGCCAGGCCAACCCGACCTTGACGATCATCGCCTTCGCCTTGCGCCTTGCCGAGCATCTCAAGGCGAAACTCGCGCCCTCACCACCCGGCATAAAGACCGGCAGGGGGGAAAGCGCATGAAGGTTCTTGTGGTTGGCGCAGCAGGGTTTGTCGGCCAAAGACTGGTGCGCCAGCTTCACGCGGCGGGCATTGAAGTGATCGCCGGTCTGCGCCGCCCCTCCCCCGCTTTTGCCGCGCCTGGCATCGAACAGCGCGTAATGGATGCCGCCAAACGTGAAGACGTTGCGGCGGCGCTCGCAGGCGTAACGCATGTCGTCAACGCCGTGATGGCCGCGCCGGAGGTGATGGTGGCGGCCACGCGTAATCTTGCCGAAGAAGCCGCCAAGGCGGGCGTGAAACGCTTCATCCACCTCTCCTCCATCGCGGTTTATGGCGATGCTTGCGGCGTTCTCGACGAGGAAACGCCGCTGAACCCGGTGAATACGCCCTATGGTCTGGCGAAAATCACATGCGAAACATGGGTTTCGAAGGCGGCGGCGCAGGGGGTTGAAACCGTCATCTTCCGCCCGGCGCTGATTTACGGCCCCGGCTCCGAACTCTGGAGCGCGCGCATCGCACGGCTGCTTTACGCGCGCCGATTGGGTGATCTTGGTGCGGCGGGGGATGGGTTATGCAACCTCGTTCATATCGGGGATGTGGTGAACGCCATTCATGCCGCGCTGGATGCACCGGGCGCGGCGGGGCAGGTCTTCAACCTCGCGCAGCCGAACCCGCCAAGCTGGAACCGCTATCTGATGGATTACGCGCATGCGCTTGGGGCAACCCCCGTCCATCGCCTGCCCGGCTGGCAGATGAAGCTGGAGGGCAGGCTTCTTGCGCCCCCGCTCAAGGTCATGGAAATCCTAGAGCGTTTCCAGCGAAGATTGAGTCGCCTGAACGCTCTATCTCTTTGTTTGAACGCAATTCCGGACGCGAAACCGGTTCCCACTTTCGCTGGGATTGCTCTAGAGCATGTTGCGCAAAAGTGGGCACCGGTTTTGCGTAACAACATGCGAAAAAACAAGACGATAGAGCATGAGTTTGATTCCGTCAAAACCAGACATGCTCTCGCGCAGAAGCTCAAAATCGGCATCACCGTGCCAGCCCCCGTCACCCCCAGCCTGATACGGCTGTTTTCGCAGGATGTTCACTACCCCTCCGCCAAGGCGGAGAGGGTACTCGGCTTGCGCTGGACAGGGTATGAAACCGGCCTTGCCGAAACGGCTGCCTTTTACAAAACCTGAGAGCGGGTTTTCCCTCACATCGTGGGGATGACGAAGCTCGCACCATCCTTGATGCCGGAGGGCCAGCGCCCGGTGACGGTTTTGGTCTTGGTATAAAAGCGGAAGGCATCCGGCCCATGCTGGTTGAGGTCGCCGAAGCCCGAGCGCTTCCAGCCGCCAAAGGTATAGTAAGCGAGCGGCACGGGGATCGGCACATTGACCCCCACCATGCCGACCTGCACCTTCGAGGCAAAATCGCGCGCGGCATCGCCATCGCGCGTGAAAATGGCAACGCCATTGCCATATTCATGGTCGTTGCAAAGGCGCAGGCCTTCCTCGTAATTCTGCGCGCGCACGACCGAGAGAACCGGGCCGAAAATCTCTTCCCTGTAGATGCGCATCTGAGGCGTCACATGATCGAAGAGGCAGCCGCCCATGTAAAAGCCGTTCTCATAGCCCTGCAAGGTGAAGCCGCGCCCATCGACCGCGAGGGTCGCGCCTTCCTTCACACCGAGATCGACATAGGATTTCACCTTCTCAAGATGCGCCTTTGTGACGAGCGGGCCGAAATCCGCCATGCCATCGGTCGAAGGGCCGACTTTCAGGCTCTCGACACGCGGGATGAGGCGCTTCATGAGTTCATCCGCCGTGGCTTTTCCCACGGGCACCGCGACGGAAATCGCCATGCAGCGCTCCCCCGCCGCGCCATAGCCCGCGCCGATCAGCGCATCAACCGCCTGATCCATATCGGCATCGGGCATAATGACCATGTGGTTCTTCGCGCCGCCAAAGGCCTGCACGCGCTTGCCATTGGCGCAGCCCCGGCCATAGATATATTCGCCGATGGCGGTGGAGCCGACAAAGCCGATCGCCTTGATATCCGGGTCGTCGATAATGGCGTCCACGCTTTCCTTGTCGCCATTGACGACGTTGAACACGCCCGGCGGCAGGCCCGCTTCGAGAAAGAGTTCCGCAAGGCGCATGGGAACGCCGGGGTCACGCTCGGAGGGTTTGAGGATGAAGGCATTCCCGCAGGCCAGCGCCGGGCCTGCCTTCCAGAGCGGGATCATCGCCGGGAAGTTGAAGGGCGTGATGCCCGCAACAACCCCCAGGGGCTGGCGCATGGAATAGAGATCAATGCCCGGCCCTGCCCCATCCGTATACTCGCCCTTGAGCAGATGCGGCGCGCCAAGGCAGGTTTCCACCACCTCGATGCCGCGCTGGATATCGCCCTTCGCATCGGGGATGGTTTTGCCATGTTCCCGCGCGAGAAGCTCGGCAAGCGCGTCATTATGCTGCGCGACGAGATCGATGAACTTCATGAGAACACGGGCGCGGCGCTGCGGGTTGGTGGCGGCCCAGCCGGGCTGCGCCGCTTTGGCATTCGCGACAGCGGCGGTGAGTTCCGCCTTCGAGGCCAGCGCGACTTTGGCGCGCACGCTGCCATCCATCGGCTGGAACACATCGGCAAACCGGCCGGATGTGCCGGAAACGTGCTTGCCGCCGATAAAATGCCCATAAGTGATCATAGCGTCTTGCTCCCTCGATTATGCGTGATTTCTGCTCTCATGGCGAAGCGGGTGCGCCTGTCTTTCGGCCTAATGCCGGATATCCCATCAATCTCTCTTCTGCATCAAACCGGGAAGCGCGATAGCGGCATTCAATCGTCGCGGTAGATTTTCTCGCGTTTTTCATGCCGCTCCTGCGCCTCGATCGAGAGCGTGGCGATGGGCCGGGCATCGAGCCGCGCAAGCGTGATCGGTTCGCCCGTTTCCTCGCAATAGCCATAGCTGCCATCCTCGATGCGCGCGAGGGCGGCGTCGATCTTGGAAATCAGCTTGCGCTGACGGTCGCGCGCGCGAAGCTCGATCGCGCGATCCCCCTCCGAGGACGCGCGATCGACAAGATCAGGATGCGCGTCATTATCGCTCTGCATCGCGGTGAGGGTGAGTTCCGCATCGCGGATGATCTCGTCCTTCCAGGTGATGAGCTTGCGGCGAAAATACTCGCGCTGGCGCTCGTTCATGAAGGGTTCGTCCTCATGGGGACGATAGCCTTTTTCAAGCTCGACCATCAGGGCGGCAGCCTTGATGGTCGCATTCGACGCGGTGGCAGGGATACGCGGCATGGCAGACCCTCTTCGAATAAACGTCACGAAGTCAGGGCGCGTATAAACCGGCATTGCGTTTGAAACAATGCGTCTTGTTGAAAAACCACCTCGAAGCGCGGATCATGATAAAAAAACCGAATTTTATGTGGGTCGCGGCCCTGAGCAATTCCAGCGAAAGCTGGTCCCCGCGAAGGCGGGGGTGAGAACCGGTTTTGCGTCCGGAAACGCTTCAGCAGGCTGCATGAAAAACGCTGAGGCTGCCCTTGCGAGGAGCGGAGCGACGTGGCGATCCAGATAAAAACTCCGCCACTATCCGCAGAGTTGGCAAAAGCGGAAGCAAAAAGTGGAAGAAAGTCTGGATTGCTTCCCGCCACGCTTCGCTCGCAATGACGGGGACAGGAACCGCCTTTTTCAACAGCCTGCTAGAGCATTTTGCGATTAAGTGGAAGCCGGTTGATCGAAACAAAATGCGATAAAACAATAAGATAGAGCGGCCGACCTGATTCAATCAGGTCGGAAACCGCTCTAGGCCGGTTTTGCAGTGGCAGCCTGCGCCTGTTTGAGCTTGGCAAGCTCGACTGCGGCGCGCAATTCAATGGCTTCCATGATCGAATCAAGCCGAGCATCGCCGCTGGGAAGCTCCTCGCGCAGCATCACGGCAAGCCTTGCCTGCAATTCGGCGGGCAGATGGCCGGAGAGCAGGGCAAGCTTCACGTCATCGAGCACATCGAGCATGCTCTGCCCGCGCCTGGCGCTGCGCTTGCGCCGTTCCCGCGCAGGGTCTTCCGATTGCAGCGCGATGAGCGCTTCGAGCCCGCCCAGAATGGAAACCGGCGCCATGCTTTCCGCGCGCACGCTGCTTGAAGCGCCAGAATCAAGCATGAAGCGTGCGCCGCTCCCTGTAGCGCCCGTGCGCACCGGACGATTATTCGTGGCCGCAACGCTCTTCTGGTCAGTGATGCGCATCAAATCCGGCTTTCAAATTCACAAATCCTGTCAAGGCAGGCGACCAGAATGCGGCAACCCGGCCTGTCTTTGAAACAAGCTTCGCTCAAGCTGGTTAATCCTCCGTAACCGAGGGGGGATAAAATTGCCGATGCGGCAAGGATAGCCGGGTGGAAAAACCGGCGGCGAAGCGGCGCTGAACAATAAAATTGTTTTATGTCATATAGATAGATAAATTCTGCCCTTGGCACGGGCTTCGCATGGAAACCTCTGAACGCTTCCTGTCTCGCGTGCGTTCGCCTGATTTTACCGGCATGCAATCCCCGTAGCGGAGCACGCGCACCCATGTTGAGCAAAGCTGTGATGCAAGCGATCACAAAGACATCCGCCCGGCAGCATCACCCTCTGCTGCACGGCATGGTCATGGCGGCGGGGCTTTCTGCCGCGCTTTTCACGATGTTTGCCGCGCCTGAAGCCATGGCCCTCTCCCGCATCAAGGATCTCGCCTCGGTCGAAGGCGTGCGTGAGAACCAGCTCGTCGGCTATGGCCTCGTCACCGGGCTGAACGGCACCGGCGACACGCTGAACAACTGCCCGATGACGCGCCAGTCTCTGCAGGCGATGATGGAGCGGCTGGGCGTGAACACGCGGCAGGCCAATATGCGCACCGCCAATATGGCCGCCGTGATGGTGACGGCGAACCTGCCCGCCTTCTCGACACAGGGCACCCGGCTTGACGTGACGGTTTCGGCGATGTGCGATGCCAAATCCCTGCAAGGGGCGACCCTGCTCGCGACCCCCTTGCTGGGGGCGGATGGCGAGGTTTACGCCGTGGCGCAAGGCTCGCTCGCCATTTCCGGCTTTTCGGCGGAGGGGGATGCGGCGAAGGTCACGCGCGGTGTTCCCACGGTTGGCCGCATCGCCAATGGCGCCCTGATCGAGCGTGAGGTCGATTTCCAGATCAGCCGTTTGCAGAACCTGCGGCTTTCGCTGCGCAACCCGGATTTCACCACCGCGCGCCGCATGGCTGCCGCGATCAATGATTTTCTCGGCGCGGATTCCGCTGAACCGAGCGACCCCTCCACGGTGACGATCCAGATCCCCAAAACCTATCAGGGCAACATGATACGCCTTCTCACCGAGGTCGAGCAATTGCGCATCGAGCCGGATCAGCGCGCGCGGGTCATGGTGGATGAGCGTTCGGGCATCATCGTCATGGGCAGGGATGTGCGGGTCAGCCAGGTCGCGGTGGCGCAGGGCAACCTCACCGTCACCATCACCGAACAGCCGGAAGTGTCGCAGCCCGCCCCCTTCTCGAACGGGGAAACGGTGGTGGTGCCGCGCACCGGCATCAGGGTTGAAACGGATGAGAAGAAAAAACTCGCGATTGTGAAGGATTCCGTCTCCTTGCGGGAATTGGTGGATGGCCTGAACGCGCTGGGGGTCGGCCCGCGTGACCTCATCGCCATCCTGCAGGCGATCAAGGCCGCAGGCGCGCTGCAAGCGGATATCGAGGTGATGTGATGGAGAAAATCGCGTCGAACCCGAATTTCGCGCAGGACATCAACAAGGCCAAGGCCGCCGGGCTTTTGCCGAAAACCGCTCCCCTCAACCGCAAGGCCTGGGAAACCGCGCAGGGCCTTGAGGCCAATTTCTTCCAGACCATGATCGGCTCGATGTTCGAAGGGCTGGAGGGCGAAGGCCCGATGGGCAATGCCGCAACCGGGCAGGATACCTGGCGCGGCATGATGATCGAACAATACGGCAAGTCGATTGCCGCGAGGGGCGGAGCCGGGCTTGCCCCGCAAATTTATTCCGAAATGTTGCGTCACCAGGAGTCAGCGTCCCATGCGTCCAGCCAAGCCGGAACCTAACCGCACCGATCCGCGCCCGAAAATCACCAATGCGCAGGAAGCGGAAACCCTCGTTCAATCGGCACTCGCGGCGCTGGATACCCTCGAACCGATGATCGAGGAGGAAACCCGGCTTTTCCGCAACGGCAAGCTGCGCGATGCCCTCGCCCTCGCGCTTGAGAAAAACGAGGCGGCGCAGCATTATACCCGCTGCCTTGAGATGATGAAAACCAATGCCATCGCGCTTGGCCGCTTCCAGCCCGAGGCTTTGGAACTGCTGCGCCAGCGCCATGAGGTGTTCACCAGGCTGATGAGCCTGAACATGGCCGTTGTCGCCACCGCCCGCACGGTTTCAGAAGGCCTGATGCGTGAGCTGGCTGATACCATGGGCCAGAATGCCAGCCCGAAAACCTATATCCGGGGCGCGATCATCCGCAAACCCGGCACGGCACCGCTTTCGCTCTCCAAAATGAGCTGATCCAGTTTCCAGCAAAACATGCTCTTTTGTTAAAAAACGCAGGATTTTCTGCGTTTCATTCATCTTGTCTCAACCAGTTTTCTGAACGGAGCGTCAATCAGGCTGCGTCTATACTGGCATGCTTGCAAGGGGTCGCCTTGCCAAACCGTGAGCCATGCCATGGATACGCGCCTGACGATTGGATCGCCCTACCCGCCCGTTCTGCCGCACCGGGCCGAACCTGTGCCGGTGGCGGGTGCCGTGAAAACCGACCTTCCGGTTCCCGCCGCCGTTTCGGCGCAGGTTGGTGCTGAACAGGCGCGCTGGCACAAGGACCCGAACGCCGATACCCCCGGCATGACAACACCCCGCCCGCCTGAAAACACGATCGAGGTGGACAGGGATACGGGTGACCTCGTTTACAAATTGATCGATCCGGCAACGAAAGCAACCATCGTTCAATATCCCTATGAGGCGATTTTGCGTCTGAAAGCCTATTTGCAGGCACAGGAAAAAATTCAATCCGCCAAGTAGTTTTTCTTTCTGCCAGGAAAAATCATGCGTGAATGTTTGTTAACCATAAAATTTAGCATTCTGTTATCCATAAAAAAAGTAAAAAATCCGAAAAACCTTTGTTTTTACCTGTTATTAGCACCCGAATACACATCATCTGGCGTCACATTGATCTGTCACAACAGATCGGGACACGTTGCGGCCAGGATGGCCGTGTCAGTAACCAGAAGGTGTAACCATGGGTATTCTTTCCGCCGTTCAATCCGCCTCGCTTGCCTCCCTCCAGCAGACCAACGACTTGATTGGCCTGTCCCAGAAACGCCTCGCCGCCGGCAAATCGATCTTCTCCGCTGCCGATGATGCCAATAAATTCCGCCTTTCAGAAGGCATGCTTCAGCGCAGCAACGCGCTTTCAAGCGTGAATGACGGCATCACCTTCGCACTCAAGGCGCTCAATTCTGCCAATACCAGCCTGACGAACATGACGACCTCTGTCACCAACATGCAGAAGATCGCGCGTCAGGCGCAGCTCGATGCGTCAGCTGCGAGCAAGTCCTTCGCCAACACCACGCTCACCGCCGCCACCCTCTTCGCAGCCTCGGCGGCGGCAGATGTGAAGCAGCGCGAGATCGTCATCGACACCGGCATACCCGGCCAGAGCTTCACCTACAAGATTCCGCAAGCCGGCGACCTTTCGGTCGGTGCTTTCGTCAATGCCCTGAATGCGTCGAATGTCGGCATCAACGCAACATTCAACCCCGCCGGCGCGGGCCTGACATTCACCTCCACCAACGGCCGCGATATCACGTTTTCCGGTGCCTCCGATCAGGCGGCAATGGCGCAGATCCTGGTTGGCGCCACGGTCAATGGTGTTGTCATGGCAGCGGCCAATGTGGTGGCTTTCGCGAATGCCGCCTTCGCGGATCAGGCGACGGCAGCCGCCGATGCAGCCTCAAAAAAGACCGTGACCCTCGCAACGAGCATCACGGCAACGGACGTTTTCACCAACGCGAGCAGCATCACCCTCAACACGCCGGACGGCACGACCCGCACCGTCAGCCTTGCGGCTGGCGCAACCGTGCAGAACTTTATGGATGGCATCAACAATCTCAACATCGGACTTACCGCCAGCCTGGTGGCAAACGCGGCCGGTATAACAACCCTGCAGATCACCAATACCGGGAATGCCAACATCACCATCGCTGCCGTCACCGGTGACTTTGCCGCTCCCGCCGCCAGGACCGTAGGGACGCCACCGAGCGTCACACTCGGTCTGGCAGCACTCGGAGCGGGCGTAGCAGGCATAGCAGCCGGAACCTTCGCACGCAACATCAAGATTGCGGGCGCGACCGAAACCGGCGTGACCATCGGCTTTGGCGCAGTGATGGCTGTGGGGCCTGCGCCCGCAGGAGTTGTCGGCCCCCTCGCAACCGACATTCTGAAAACGGGCGGCACGCTCAGCTTCATGGGTTCGGATGGCACCAGCCAGACGGTCACAATGGCTGCCGGCGCGCGCGTTCAGGACCTCATGAACGCGATCAACGGCAAAAACTCTGGCATCGTTGCAGAAATTGCAATGGTTTCCACGGGCAATGGAACCGCCGCAACACGCCTGCAGTTCCGCAATGTCAATGGCGGGGCTATTCAAATCACGGCGGCAACCGGCGATTTTGCAACGGCGGCGGCGCGCGTTGCGGGCACGGCCACAACCCCTGCAAGCGTAACCTTCGGCATCCCCACCAACGGCCTTCTGCAATCGGCCCCGGTTCTGACCGTGCCATCGGCAATTCGCAGTGAATATATTGCCAAGATGACGAAATATCGCGCGGATATCGACCGTTATTCAACCGAAGCGGGCCTGCCCGGTGGTCGCAACATCCTCTCGAACCAGAACCTGACCGTGATCCTGAGCGAGGGAACCGGCGCGGCACCGGATATGATGGTCATCACCGGCAACCCGATCACATCAACCAGCCTTGGCATTACCGCAGCCTTCACCCTTGCCGATGATGCTGCCGTGAACGCCGACCTCACCAGCCTTCAGACGGCCATGACGCGCCTGAAAGATGAGCAGACGCGCCTCGGCTCGAACCAGAACTACATCCAGACCCGTTTCGACATCAACAAGCAGGTCGCCACCAACCTCAAGACAGATGGCGAATCGCTCGTCGCCGTTGATCAGGAGCAGGAAAGCGCCATGCTGACGGCGCTCAACACCCGCGCTTCCTTCGCTGTGCAGTCCTACTCGCTTGCCAACCAGGCAAACCAGAGCCTGCTTCAGCTTCTCCGCTGAGTGTATCGCCCCACAGAACAAGAGAGCGGCGGGGAAACCCGCCGCTTTTTTGTTTGGAGCATTTTCCGGCCAAAGCCTGCCCCCGTCATTGCGACCGCGAGCGAAGCGTGGCGGGAAGCAATCCAGACTTTCTTCCTGTTTTTTGCAAACTCTGCGGACAGTGGCGGAATTTTATCTGGATTGCCACGTCGCACCGCTCCTCGCAATGACAGCTTTAGAGCATGTTCCGATCAAGTGGTTGCCGGTTGATCGAAGAAAATGCGATAAAAACAAGAAGATAGAGCGCGTTTTTGATTCCATCAAAAACAAAAGCGCTCTAGAATATCGCCCGCCAGAAGCGTGCACCGGCGCGCTCGTGCCGCTCGATCCGCACATGGTGCAAGTCAAGCCCTGCGGGCAGCACCACCTCGCCATCCGGCATCAGCACGGCGCGTGCCTCACCACACAAAAGCAGCAGCGGTTTTCCCTGCGTTTCCAGCAGATGCCGCGTGGTTTTCTGCAATTGCGCCGCATAGGGTGCGCGTCGATGCGCCTGCGGCGTCGCGGGGTCGATCACGACGCTGAGCGGCGCATCCGCCCTGTCATGGTTGAGAATGAACCGCGCCCGATCCGGCCGCCATTCCGGCCCAAGCGCCGCATCGAGCCGCCAGATGCAATGATAATCCACGCAGCCTTGCGGGCGCACCTGCCAGATGCCGCAGCCCTTGCCCGGCGTGCAATGCGCGCACCATTGCCCGGCAGGCTTTGGTGCCTCAAGCCAGTCAATCGGGAAAAGCTTGCAGCACATGGAACAGGTGCCACAGTTTTTTTCCGCCACCGGCGCTGTGCTTCGAGGAGCTTGATCCATGATCCACATCTTTAAATTGCATATTTTGATTAAAATTGCGATTTATGGTAAATATCTTGTTAAGAAATATATCTTAGGTTGTAAAAAATCAGTGAACAAGCAGCGCATACGAGTTCTTTACCCTGCTGTGATGTCATACCCATGAAGGAGAAAGCCCGTGGCTCTCAAGGTTGAACTCAAGCCCAATGAGCGCGTCATCATCGGCACAGCCGTTGTGCGCAATGGCGACCAGCGCACCAGCCTGGTGATTGAAGGACACGCGCCTATTCTGCGCGAGAAAGATATTCTGACCCCAAAAACGGCGGATACGGCAGCAAAACTGATTTACCTGACAATACAACTCATGTATATTGACGGAAAAATCGCTGAAAATATCGGAATGTATCAAAATCTCCTCTTGGAATTTCAACAGGCTGCGCCAGGATCAACGCAGATTATTCTTGCAATTCATAACCATATTTTAAATGGTGACCTTTACAAAGGATTGAAAGAAGCAAAACGACTTCTTGAGTATGAGAGGACAGTGCTTGACCATGCAGCCCGGAATCCAAGCCTATGCGAAAACCCAATCCCTTTCCCTCAGTCAGCGTGAACTTGAGGCCCGCGTTCTTCTCAAAGCCGCCAGCAAATTGCAGGCCCTGAAGGAAAACTGGGATCCCAACGTCATGGCCATGGATGACGCTCTGACGCATAACCGCAAGGTCTGGACGATTTTCCTGGCCGCCGCGCTGGAAGAGGATTGCCCCCTGCCCGCCGATATCCGCAAGAACATCATCAGCCTTGGGCAGTTTGTCATCAATAACTGCATGAAAATGCTGTTCGAGCCAAACCGTTCCAAGCTCGATCTGCTGATCGAGATCAACCAGAACATGGCCGCCGGTTTGCGGGGGAATGCGCAGGCGGAGTTGCGGCAAGTGGCGCAAGCCTCCTGAAAAATAAAATTGGCGCAAGCCTTCTGAAATTTCGGACAGCGCGGAAAATAAAAAAAGCACCCTCCGGGTGCTTTTTATTTGACATGTTTCAGTAAGCCAAGAAAAATCATGCCACATACACCAAAGGTCGTTGAAAATGACGCTTTTGTATTCCGCGCGAAAATTTCTTATCCCTATCTTCAAGGTTGTTTTGCATCGGCATCCAGGGCCGTCGGTATCAAATATAATTCGTGAGTGAAAGCTTCGAAAGCGTGGCGGTTGTTTGATAGGCCGCTTCGAGCTGGGTTTGCAGCGCGGTCAATTGCAGCGCGAGCGATTCCTTGTTGGCGGATTCCACGCCATCGATCAGCCCGTTGAGGAAGAGCGTGGCATTCTTGTGAACCTCGGAGACACTCTTGATCTGGCCCATGGTCGTGCCGAATTCGGCATTGACACCAAGAATGGCATCCGGTCCGCCGCTGGAATTGAGCAGGTTCATGGCCCTGCCAGCCGCAGCATCGAACCGCTCGCGTGAGGAGACGAGACCGACAGGGTAATCTTCCACAAGAACGGTGGCAAAAGCTGCCAGCGTGTCGCGGAAGGCCCCTTCACTGGCGCGTGCACCAAAGCTGACGGAGGTTGCGGTATCAACTTCCGCCTTCTGTGTGTCGCGTGCGGCGATGCTGGCATCATCATCACCCTGATACCAGATGACCGTGGGGCGTGTGCCTGCGGCCGCATAGCCGATGGAAGAGGCGAAGGGCGGGCCAGCGACGCGCGGCGGCGGATTGGTTCTGGACCCCGAGAAAAACTCTCTCGTTGCCATGAGCGAGGAAGCCTCGCGCAATTCACCGCCGGCAAGGCTGGCGAGTTTATTATCGATCGCCGCCTTGAGATTATTGGCCGTATCCGCCGGGGTCGCGCCGATGGCAAAAACGCTGTCATCCGCCGAGCTGGCCTTGTCCGCAGCAAAACCGAGGGTTTTGGTTGTGCCATCGGGCAGCTTGACAGTAACCGTCATGCGCTCACCGCTCGTTGGCTGGCCGGTGAAATTGACACTCAGGGTATTGGGCGCGACGGCTGGCCCGGTAATGGCGGCGCTTGACAACGTGCCGGAAACCGAACCCGGAACCAGCTTGATGCCGAAGGGGTTGCCCACGGCGTCTTCACCCCACGCAACGGTGGAGCCGGTAACCGATGTCACCATGCGGCCATTGCCCGTGCCGAAATCGGCCTGTCGGCGTTCATCCACCACCTGCCGCAACCCGGCATTCACACCGTCACCATTGATGATGGTCGTGGAATCGAGCACCGGCTTCACATCGCGTGTGCGGCCGGAATAAAGATAAAGCCCGGCCACCTGCCTGTTGAGCGTTGATATCATCTGGTCAAACGCGGATTGAACCTGCTGCTTCGCGGTCGCCATATCAGCGTCGTTGTTGGTCCCGCGTGATTTCAGCAGCGTGGTGCGCGCCGTGCTCGCAATGCTGTTCAACTCGCTTGTGCTCTGATCCATCATCTTGAGGCGGATCGTCGTGAGATCGACCACCTGCTGGTAGCCTTGTGTCACGCCAAGCTGATTGCGCACGAAAAGCGAAGTGACGCGATCACTGCCCAGTTCGCCATAGGTTTTGGCTTTCTGGCCCGTGGTGATCTGGCGTTGCAGCTCATAAAGCTGTTCGCGCATGCCGCTCAGGGCACCCGCCTGCACCTGCTGGCGTTGAATACCGGCAGCAAAGGGGAAGATACGATTGAAACCAGTCATGGTCAGATCCTCATGAGCATATCGAACATATCCTTGACGGCGGAAACAAGTCGCGCATTCGCAGAATAAATGTTCTGGATTTCGATGAGGTTACCCAATTCCTGGTCTTTATCGACCCCGGAAGTCTGGGCAGCCCGGTCCTGAAGCGCCGAGAGCACCACCCCCTGCCCCTCGCTCAGGCTCTGCGCACTCGAAGCGGCCTGAGATTGGATGGCAATGGCACGGTCAAGAAACTGCGACAGGGTGCCACGATAAGGCGTTGTCGCGCCCGTCAAGGCGGTGGCGGGAGAAAAATCGCTCACGGCGGATTGCAGCTGATCGCGCAGGAAATTCGGCCGCGCGCTGTCCCCCGTCGCCAGTCCCGGCTGATAGCCGACGAGGAGGCTGGGGTTGGAGAGCAAGGCGGGGTTGATCACAATCCGCCCCGCAAAGCCGTTGAGCTGCGAACCCTGATCGAACGAACCGGTATAGGCACCGTTATTCGCGCCGCTATCGACGAAGAACGGGAAGGCAACCCCCTGCCCTGAAGTCGCGGTATTGGTGACGCTGGCGGAGAGCCCGGCAATGTCGCGCGTGTTGCCCGCGCCATCATCGAGCACCTGCATCACCCCGCCACCAAGATCGCTGACACTGAAGGGCGCGCCCAGAGCTGTGCCAATGGCGGCGATGGCGGCGGGAATGCCGGCTGAAAAATCGATCCCGACTTCAAGATCATTCGGGTCAGCCGTCGCCCCGGCCTTGAGCGGGAGGGCGGAGGGGCTGTTCACCGCAACGAAGGAGACGCGCTGCTTGGTGCCGCCCGGCTGCACCACATAATCAAACGTGACGGTGTTGCCGCTTTTGAGCGCGTTGAGATCGAGCGTAAACCCCGCCTGCGCGCCTGCCGTCACCGCCGTGCCGGGAACGGTCCTGTCGCTGAGCGTTTTGGAAAGCGCGGCTGCAAATTCATCGAGCTGCTTCTGGCTTTCCGGCAGGATCTGATCGCGCAGGTTGAACAGGGCTGCAAAGGAGCCCGACCGGACGAGCCCTGTATTGGTGAGGTCGATCGCACCGCCGATGCTGTCCTGGATCGTCAATTGGCCAAGGCCGGATTTCTTGGGGTCTGCGTTATAGGTGCTGGTGGCGGAAACGGCGGAGTGATCATTGAAGGCGAGGCGCAGGGAACGCCCTTCGATGAAGAGCGGTGCGCCCCCCGTGGTGTAGATGTTGAAATTGCCACGGCCATTATCCACGGTGCGGATATCGAAATAGCTCGAAAGCTCATCGATGTAACGGTCACGCTCGTCGAGCAGGCTTTGCTGGCTTGCCGAATCGGTCACTTCATTCAGGCGCTTGGTTGTTGCCTCGATGCCCTTGAGCAGGTCATTGGCATGCTGGGTGTCATTGGCGAGGGTTGCCTCGATCTCCCCGCGCATGCCCTGCACCGTGTTGGTGGCAGTGGTGAGGGCGGAGGTCAGCCCCTTGGCCATGCCGATGACATTCGCCTGCATGGTGCTGGAGGCAGGGTCTGCCGCAAGCTGCTGAAGCGCGGTGGAAAACCCTGCGAAAACCGCACTCAGCCCCGTGCTGCTTCCGGGTGTGCCGAAGGACTGATCCAGCCTCTTGAGAAAACTGGCCTGCGCGGAGGAATAGGTGGCCCCTGCCGCCTCGGCGCGCAACTGCTTCTGCAGCAATTGGTCGAGGATGCGGTTCACCCCCGCCTGCCGCACGGCACCGGCGGTGATGCCCCCGGCATAGGTTTCCCGCGTGTCGAGAACGCGCCGCGTATACCCCGGCGTGCTGGCATTGGCGACATTGCGGGAGATGAGATCAATCTGCGCCTGGCTCACACCAAGCCCGGACATCGCATTCTGCAAGGCGGACATCAAACCCATGGTAACCCTCCTGATCGGTCGCAACCAATCCCTCATCGAATGATGTTCATCACATCCTGAATCATCTGCTGCGCTGTGGTGATGATGCGCGTATTGGCCGAATAGGCCTGCTGCGTGACGATCATCTTCGAAAATTCATCCGCGATATCGGCATTGGAGTTTTCCAATGTTCCGCCGATGACGTTGCGCCCGGCATCCACGAAAAGCGGCTGGCCGGATTCCAGCGTTTCCTGAAAAATGCCGCCATCGCCGCGCTTCAACTGGTTATCCGCCGGAAACTGCGCCACCGGAATCTGCGCGAGGCCAACGGTCTGGCCATTGGAATAAACCCCCATGATGCGCCCGCCATCCCCGATCTGCAGCCCCGTGCGCGTGCCGGAAGGGTAGCCATCCTGATTGAGGCTGTTGATAGTGAGGGTGCCGTTGGAATCGGCAAATTGCGTCAACCCGCTCGTGCCGAAATTGAGGTCAATCGCGCCGCTCGACGTGCCGTTCACGGTGAAGGTTGTGTTCAAAAGCCCGGAAGCGGGGCTTGTCATGCGGCCATTAGCGTTGAAGGTCAGGCTGTTGCTCACCTGCGTCCATTTTGCCGCCGTGCCCGTGGCCTGCGAATCCGAGAGGTAATAGAGGCTCCAGGTTTCGCTCCCCACGGTGTTGGAGGTCTTGCCCAGCCGCATCTGCACGTTGATGGGCGTGCCGGTGGCATTGTAAACCGTGATGGATTGGCCCGAGATCGTCCGGTCGATGAACCCCGCCTCGTCGGAGGCCGCGATGGTCGCGCCCGTATAGGCCGCCCCGCTCAGAAGCTCCGAGCCTGCAACATTATGGTTGGCAGAGGCCGTCATCGGGTAGGTTGGCAGGTTGCCGTGATACTCGATCTTGCTGCTGGAGCGCGCGGGCAGGTTGTCATTGCTGATGCGCAGGATCTGCAACTGCGACCCCGTGGCAGAGCCGGTATTCGGGTCAACCGTATAGCCTTGCAGGTAATAACCCGCGCCATTGACGAGATAGCCGTTCTGGTCGATCTCGAAATCACCCCGGCGGGTGAAGGCATTGGCCCCTGCAAAAACCGGCACGCCATCCACCAGCGCCGAACGCTGCTTGACGGCGAAAAAACCCTCGCCCGAAATCGCCACATTGGTTGCAATCTGGCTGGCGAGAAAATCGCCTTGCGTCGTTGTCGTCGCCTTGCTGAACGCCCCGACCGACCCCGCAAGCTCACGCCGCAGCGGCAGATCCGGCACGAGCGTTGAAAAACTCGTATCGACCCGCTTGAAACCCACCGTGCGGCTATTGGCGATATTGCCGGAAATATTCTCGAGCGCGAAGCTCTGGGATGTCATCCCGGAGACCGCCGTCGTCATTGCACCGAAGATACCCATGAACGCAACCTCGTCTGGCTGTGGAGAAACCGGAACTCCACCAGACCTGCGCCATGCCTGCCGGGTGAGCCCCGGACCAGACCGAGCATTTAACGTGCCAAGGTTGCGTTTCTTTAATTTCAACACCTTAAGGTTGTATTTTTGACGGCTCCCGCCTGTGCCATGGCGCAAGCTGCCGGGCATCCGGCAAATTTGGCCCAGCACCGGCGCCGAACGCGCCATGCCCGCGATGCGGCAGCGGGCTGCTTCATCGAGGGTCTGGTCGCGATACGCTGCGGAACCGAAGGTCATGATACACACCCGAAACGGCGGGCTCCATATACGAGGAAAACTGGCAAACCGTCAGCGGATGATGTTGATGACGTCCTGCAACATGCTCTGGGCGGTGGTGACGACCTTGGTATTGGCCGAATAGGCCTGCTGGGTGACGATCATCTTCGAAAACTCATCCGCGATATCAACGTTGGAGTTTTCAACCGCGCCCCCCTGAATGTTGCGCCCGGCATCTGCCAGCAGAGCCTCGCCCGATTCCAGCGTTGCTTCGAACACACCGCCATCCTTGCGCTTCATCAGGTTATCCGCCGGAAGCTGCGCCAGGGGAATCTGCGCCACCGCCACGGTCTGGCCATTGGAATAACCGGCCATCACGCGCCCGCCCTGGCCGACACTGACATTCTGGATATTGCCGGAGGGATAGCCGTCCTGCGTTAGGGAGCCGGGGTTGAGCGAGCCATTGGCATCCGAGAACTGGGTGAGGCCGGTGGTGCCGAAATTGAGGTTTATGGTCGGTGTGGTTGCGCCATTCACGGTAAAGGTCTGCGCGATGATACCATTTGCCGGGGCCGTCATCTGGCCGGAGGCGTTGAAGGTAATCGCCGTGGGGATCTGCGTCCAGCGCGTGGCGGTACCGGTAGCGGCCGTATCACTCTCGTAATACGCGCTCCAGGTTTCCGCACCCGCCGTGTTCGAGGTTTTCGCCCAGCGCAGGTTGATGCTGATGGGTGAACCTGCGGCATCATAGGTGGTGATGGTCTGGCCGGGGATGGTCTGATCGAGGAAGGCCGAATTGTCGGAGGCTTTAATGGCCGCAACCTGCAAGGGCACTGAAAGAAGCTCGGAATTCGCCGCGTTGTTGCTGGCAACATAACTGGCGGTTTTCGGCGTTTTCGGCAGGTTTGCGTTATATTTGATGGTACCGGTTGCACGGGCGGGCAGGTTGTTGGCTGAAATCTGCAACACCTGCAACGGGCCATTCTGCGCGCCATTGGTGGGGTTGAGCGGGTATCCCATCAGATAATACCCCGTGCCGCTGACGAGGCGACCATCCCTGTCGAGCTGGAAATCACCCCGCCGCGTGTAAAGGTTGGAACCGCCAAAAACAGCGGCACCGCCATTATCAGAGGTTTTCTCCTTGACGACAAAGAAACCCTCGCCCGAAATCGCCACATTGGTGCCGATGGATGTCACCTGAACATCGCCCTGCACCGTCGCGGTGTTGCGGCTGAAAGCCCCGACAGAGCCTGCAAGCTCACGGCCCAAAGGCTGATCCGGCACGAGATCGGCAAAAGAGGTGTCAACGCGCTTGAAGCCCGTTGTTCTCGAATTGGCGATGTTGCCGGAAATGTTTTCCAAGGCAAAACTCTGGGAGGAAAGCCCGGAAATTGCCGTCGTCATTGCACCGAAAATACCCATGGACGTAAACCCCGACCGCTGGAGGAAAAATCTGGTGGCGGGGCAAAACGCACAACCTTTTATGCCCCGTCCTGGGCTTCAAGGTTGGCAAGGGGCGTGCCAGAGTATTCAGCCTTTTCAATTCAAAGACTTAAGACGTTATACACGCTGTAGTTGCTGGTATATTTGGCCGGATGATCGATTCAGGCGGCAGGATTTTCCGCAACTTTACTTGATCCTATTGTCATTTTTACAACTTCAGATAGTATTATTGGTTGGCAGGCCACAAAATCCATCGGGCGGGAATGCTCAACCGCCGCAAGCCCGATACGCGCGATGAGCACGCCGTTCAGAACCCCCTCCCCCAGCCTGGCGGAGAGCCGTGCGGCCAGCCCCGCGCCCAGAACCTGCCCCATCATGCTATCCGCCATCGCCATGCCGCCGGTGAAGGCGATGCTGCGCAGAACCCGGCCAAAAAGCCGCCACAGGCCCAGCCCGCTCGCACGCCCGCCATAAATCCGCGAGATGTTCCGGATGAGGAGAAAGGCCTGCGCCATCACAAACAGCACATCGAGCACAGCGCGCGGGGAAACCGCCGTGAACACCGAAACCCGGCTTGCCGCGTCGGAGATGGCAGCGCGCACAGCATCGTCTTTCGGGCCAAGCAGCAGGCGTTCGGCCATGGCAAGGCGGGTTGGGCCATCCAGAATATCGCCCGCGCTGCGCGCGATCTCCGCCCGTGCCTGCGCGGTCTGGGCATCCCGCGCATAAAAGGCGAGAAGCGCGGCTAGAGCATGCTGCGATAAAGTGGATACCGGCTTATCGCGAAAAAGCATGCGAGAAGAAGACGATGAGAGCAGAATGCGATCCCGTGTGAACGCATCCTGCTCTGAAGCCGCCTCCCCTTCTGCTTGTGCGCCGCTCCCGAGCGCAAGGGCGATCTTTTCCCTGAGCGCATCGACCCGCCGCATGCGCCAGAGCGCCATGGCTTCCCGCAAAAGCAGAAGCGCCAGCATGCCACCAAGAAGGGCAAAAAGCCCCAGAGCCACCTGCCCCAGAGCAGGGTTTTTCGCCATGAGGCGCAGCACGAAACCGGACGCGGAATCCGTGATATAAAGCAGCAGCAGGGCCGAAAAGGCGCTCCAGAACACGGCAGAAACCCAGCTTTTGCGCGGCCTGGGAGCAGCCTCGGGTTTTGCCTGCCGCGCGGCTTCCTCCGCGATCAGAAAATCCGGCGTTTCGATGAGCGCCGCCTTGTCCTCCAGGCTGAAGGCAGCGGGTGCGCGGGTGGGGGTTTTGCTCATGTCAGGCGGTCTCCCAACAAATAATCCAGCGCCCGATCCAGCCGGATACCGGGAAAACCCGCCCCCGCCTGAAGCGATAAAACCGGCGGGCGAAAGCGCAAAAACCGCAGATCCGCCCCCCGCCCGGAAAAAACCCGTGCCGCGTCTTCCGGCACATCACCGGGGAAAAGCGCAACCTCGCTTGTGCCGTCAAACACCCGGCCATCCAGCACCTCGCCGGCAATCGGCACCCCGGCGATGCAGGGCAGGTCCTGACCGTTCTGCCGCGCCACCACCTCGCGCGTTGCGCGGATGGCGGCCAGCGCGAGGCTCTGCGTGCGGCTGCCCGCGCCCTGCGCGCGGTGCCAGGCGCGGCGCACGAGAAGCCGCAGGATCGCCTCCAGCCTGTCATGATTGGTGTGGTGGAGGTGATCAGCCTTGGTCGCGGCAAACAGGATGCGCGAGATGCGCGGCGCAAAAAGGCTGGAGAGCAGCGAATTTTCGCCGATCTTGAAGGCTTCGAGCACATCCGCCAAAGCGGTTTCGAGATCGGCGAGGGTTTCGGCCCCGCCATTGAGCGCGCTCAGAACATCCACCAGCACGATCTGCCGGTCGAGCCGGGCAAAATGCTGCGTGAAAAACGGTTTGACGACCCGCGCCTTATAGGCCTCGAAGCGTCGCTCCATCATGGCAGCAAGGCTTGTCTGCGCATAGGCCCCGGCATGGAGCCGCAGCGGCGCGAAGGTGAGAACCGGCGCGCCTTCAAGATCACCCGGCATCAGAAACCGCCCCGGCGCGAGGGCGGAAAGCCCGCGCCCCTCCTCACGGCAGGCGCGCAAGGCTGCGGTGAAACGTTGCGCCAGCGCGCTCGTCACCGCCTCTGCCGCATTCCCCGCCGGGTCAATCCCGGCAAGCTCTGCCATAAACGGCGCGAAAAGCGGCTTTCGCACGCCGGTTTCCGCCTTTGCGAGGGTTTCAGCACTCCATTGCGCATAGGTTTTCCGCAACAGCGGCACATCGAGCAGCCATTCGCCGGGGTAATCGACGATATCGAGCGCGAGCCGCGAGAGCCCGCCCCCCATCAGCCCCGCCGGGCCAAACAACCCCGCGCCATAGCTGCGGCGCGATTGATAGGTGATGTCGAGCCGCAGGGCGGAAATCTGCCGTGTGGAGCCCGGCCAATCCCGCTCCGGCGCGGTGAGGCGCGCAAGATGCTCCTCATAGGCAAAGCGCGGCACGGCATCATCCGGGTGCGGCACGAGGCGCGCGCCGCTGATGCGCCCTTCCGCCATGGCCGCAAAACCGGGAAGCCGCCCGCCCGCCACAAGCGCGTGCACCATGCCGGTGATGAACACGGTTTTCCCCGCGCGGGAAAGCCCGGTAACGCCCAGCCGCAAACCGGGATTGGCCCATGCGCCGAGAGCCGCGCCAAAGGCATCGGCACCCTGACGCAGACCATCCCACACAGCATGCTCAGGGCGATGAAGCGATCGAACCATGCCTCAAGGAATGGCGATGAGAAGGCGGTTGCGCAAGAGGCATGATGAAAAGCTAATCCTCATCCACCCCGCCCAGCAGGCGCGGGGTCTGGAAGGCGCGCAGCGTCGCATCTCCCAGCCGGAGCATGGGCCATGCCCCTTCGAATTCCAGCACAGCAACCGCCGATGTCGGGAATTTATGCGTCAGGCGCTGATAAGCATCCGCATCGCTCGCCTCGGGGTTGGCAAGGGTTTCAGCAAGATCCTGCATGCCGGGGTTATGCCCCACCAGCATCAGGCATTCGACACGCTCCGGCTGCGCCCGCAGCACGGAAAAAAGCATGTTGAGATCGGCTTCATAAATCCGGGGTTCGATCTCATGCGGCAAATCCGGCCATTCCGTTGCGAGAAGCGTGAATGTTTCGCGCGTCCGCCGGGCGGAGGAAACCAGAACCCTGTCCGGCATCGGCACAGCGCCCCGCAGCCATTGCGCCATGATCGGCACGCAGGAGAACCCGCGCGGATCCAACGGGCGCTGATGGTCGAGCACGCCATCGGGCCATGTCGCCTTGCCATGCCGCATCAGAACCAGAAGCCGTCTTGCCATGAACCTCTCCGAAACGGGGCTTTGCTAAACCATTTCAGGATGAAGGGAAAGCCGCATCCAGAAGCGACCGGCGGCTTCATCACACCGCGCGCTGCGCCGAAGCCTCGCTCTGGCGGCGGCGGTCGATGCCCAGTTGCCGCTCACGCAAAATGACAAAAATCCCCGCGCCGCTCACAATCGCCGCACCCACCAGAACAAGAATATCCGGCACATCCCCGAAGAGAAAATACCCCCAGAACAGCGCGAAAATCATGCCCATATAGTCAAACGGCGCGACAACAGAGGGCGGCGCGCTGCGATAGCTCTCGGTGAGGAAAATCTGCCCGAAGCCCCCCATCACGCCGATCAGCACCAGAAACAAAGCCTGCCTGGCATCGGGCGTCACCCAGGCCCAGCGCGGGTCGATCGCCCCGCCCAGAATGGTGAGCATGCCGAAGGTTGTGCTCATCAAGGAAAAATAGATCACAATCGCCGAGGTGCTTTCGCTGGCGGTGAGTTTGCGCACCTCGATCATCGCAAAAGCGGCAAAACACGCCCCGACAAGCGAAAACAGCGCGCCTGTCGCGTGGCTGGTGTTTTTCGCAGCGCTCAGGGCATCCGCCGAAATATGCGGCCAGAGCATGACAAGAACGCCGCAAAACCCGATGATCACCGCGCTCCAGCGGTAAAGCCGCACCACCTCACCCAGAACAAACGCCGCCAGAACCACGCTGATGAGCGGGGCCGCAAACGAAATCGCCGTTGAATCCGGCAAGGGCAGCAGGGCCATGCCTGCAAAGCCGAAAAACATGCCCATGCAGCCCACAAGCCCGCGCCGCACATGCCCGGCATGGTTGCGCGTGGCAAAGGCGGTGGAGAGTTTGCCGATGAGCGCCATCCAGACGAGAACGGGGATGAGCGCGAAAAACGAGCGCACGAACACCACCTGCCCCACGGGAAACGGGCTTTCCGGCGGGGTGATGGCGCCAAGGATTTTCACGCAGGCCCCCATGCAGGAAAACGCGAAGGTCGAGGCGATTTTCGACAGAATGCCGATAAACGGGCGTGAAACAGGCAAGGCCGGTGCAGCCGTCATCGCGGTGGGGTCGTCGGAAGGGGGCATCGCATGAACCTGAGGGCTTGAAAAAGAAGCCTATCAGATGATGCCGGGGGCTGCCAGCACACAACCTCCGTCAGGGCATGCTGCGCTTGCAATGCTCTCAGCGAAAGGCGCGCAGCCGTTCATCCGTGCTCAGGCTGTCATAGCTCGCAAGGCTTGCTGCCTCGCGCGCGGCGGGCCTGGCATCCGTGCTGGCGGCTTTCATCTTTTTTGCGGCGAGTTTGGCGCTGGATGCGGGCCTGGCCTCGGCTTTTGCCCGTTTCGCCTTGGCTTTGGGCTGAGGCACCACGATATCGGCGATAGGATCATCCTCGAAATCGAGAAACTCCGCCCCGATCATCGTGGGTTCGGCGACTTCAGCCGGCACGAAGAAATCGAATGTATCATCGATTTCCGCCTGATTCGCCTCGCTCATCCAGATATCGGCGGGGTTTTCAGCCCTTGAAGGCGCGTCATCCTGCACCGGTTCCACCGCGATTTCCGCGCCAAGCCCGGCAGCCTCCAGCATCGCCCTGATGCGCTGATCGACAAAACGCATGAGTTCGACAACCTTGCCGATGCGCTGCGCCGTCAGATCCTGAAAGCCGCAGGCGGTGTAGATTTCGGTGGCACAGGCGTCGAAAAGGTCATAGGCGGCGGCGTCACCATGCTTCTCACGCAGGGTCCAGGCCTGTTCCTGCACCTTTTCAGCCGCAGACAGAATGCTGGAGGTCGCCTGTTCTGTGGTGGCGACAACGGCGTCGAGCGCGTCCGAGGCAGAGGAATAGCCCGCGCCCTTCATCGCGTTCTGCCCCATGGCATGCAATTCATGCTGGGTTCTGGCAATGGCCCGCGCCATATCCAGTAAATCGCCCTGCTGCGCCGGGGCAACGGCACGGCTTGTGAGATTATCCTGCAGGCGCTTGATGGCATCGAGCACGGCCAGCGTATCGGAATGGCGATGGCGGCGAGCATATTCATCCAGAAACCAGCGGCCACGGCTGGTTTCCATCACCGCTGCCTCGATCTGGTCATAGGCGAGGTCATCCATCATCCTGGCGGGGGAAGATTGCGGAATGCGTGATGGCATGCGAAGGCCTTGAAGGATCGAACCACATGAAAAGTCGAATGAAACCGTCTCTCAAATCTGTTAACGTTTCTTTAAATTTGCCCGCCTTGTCGCAGGCTCACGCGATAAATCCTTGCACATGGCATGAAAAATAACAACTCCTGATTGTTCGTTTTCGATGAAAACGCCATGCTTGCGGTGAGAGCCGGGCAGATGCTACCGAAAGGACAGAGGGAACATGGCCAAACCGCGCGCAACATGGGGTGAGGGAGGAACCGGGCCGGGCGCAGCCCGGGCAACTCTTGCGCTTTCCGGCACCTGGAACGCCGAACATGCGGCTGAACTCGAAGCGCTTGTAAGCAGCCTCCAACCCGCAACCAGCGCGGTGATGCTCGATTGCAGCCATGTTATCGGACTCGATACTTTGGGTGCGCATCTCATCCATACCTTGTGCAAAACGCTTGGCGGAGACGATACCGTGACAGTATCCGGCCTCAAACCGGATCAGGCGGTTTTGCTGCGCGAGGTGGAGATGCGAACCGCCCCGCCTCTCGAAAAGCCTCCCGTCAGCGGGGCATACCGCATGCTCTCCGATATCGGGCTGGCGGTGGTGGAAGCGGGGCGCGATCTTGCGAATGGCGTGGCTTTCCTGGGCGCGGTGATGGTGGTGATGGGGCGTCTGGCGCTGGGGCGCGTGCCGATCCGCCCGGCGGCCATCGTCAACCAGCTTGAGCGCGTGGTGCTCCGCTCGGTGCCCATCATTGTGCTGATTTCGTTTCTGGTGGGCGCGATCATCGCGCAGCAATCGATTTTCCAGCTTCAAACCTTCGGCACCGTGCATTTTGTCGCGGATTTGCTGGGCATTCTGGTTTTGCGCGAATTGGGGCTTCTGCTCACCGCCATCATGATCGCGGGGCGCTCCGGCTCCTCGATCACGGCGGAGCTTGGCTCGATGAAAATGCGCGAGGAGATCGACGCGCTCGAAACCATGGGGCTCGACCCGATGGAGGTGCTGGTTCTCCCGCGCATTCTCGCGCTGATGCTCGGTTTGCCGCTTCTCTCCTTCATCGCCTCCATGGCCGCGATTGGCGGGGGCGCGACGGTTGCCTATTTTTACGGCGGCGTGAGTGCGGATGTGTTTTTCAGCCGCCTTCAAAATGCCATCGGCTTCAATACATTCATTGTTGGCATCATCAAGGCCCCCTTCATGGCCCTGGTGATCGGGATGATCGCCTGTATCGAAGGCTTTGCCGTGCGGGGCAGCGCCGAATCATTGGGGCAGCACACCACCGCCTCTGTGGTGAAGTCGATTTTCATCGTCATTGTGGTGGATGGTCTTTTCGCCATGTTTTTCGCCGCCATCCGCTATTGAGGCTTCATGAGCAAGAGAGCTTCCCCGGATCTCCTCCCGCCCGATGCGCTGGCTGCCGCCGCGCATGTGGTGCCGCAAACCGCGCCCCCCATCATCGAGGTGTCAGACCTTGCGGTAGGCTTCGGCGCAAGGCTGATCATGGATGGCCTGGCGCTCAATGTGCGGCGTGGCGAAATTCTTGGCGTCGTCGGGGCCTCCGGCACCGGGAAATCCGTGCTGTTGCGCACCATTATCGGGCTTGTGAAGCAGAAGCGCGGCACGGTGAAGGTGTTCGGGCATGATCTTGGCACGCTCAACGCCGCGCGCCGTCGCCTCATCGAGCGGCGCTGGGGTGTTCTCTTCCAGCATGGCGCCCTGTTTTCCTCGCTCAGCGTGAAACAGAATATCCAGTTCCCGATGCGCGAATATCTCGATGTCTCCCCGCGCCTTCTCGACGAGCTGGCGATGCTCAAGCTCCAGCTCGTGGGGCTGAAACCGGAAGCGGCGGAGCGTATGCCCTCCGAACTGTCCGGCGGCATGATCAAGCGCGTGGCGCTGGCGCGGGCTTTGGCGCTTGACCCCGAAATCGTCTTTCTCGACGAGCCGACCTCCGGCCTCGACCCGATCAGCGCGGCGGAATTTGATGATCTCATCGCCACCTTGCAGCGCACTTTGGGGCTGACGGTTTTCATGGTAACGCATGATCTTGATAGTCTTGCCGGGATTTGCGACCGTATCGCAGCCTTGGGAGACGGGAAAATCCTGGCCGAAGGGCCGCTTGAAATGCTGCGCGCCAACCCGCATCCCTGGCTTCAGGCCTATTTCAACGGCCCGCGCGCCAGGGCGAGCCATGGTCACCAACAGCAGGCAGGATAATGGAAAACCGCGCGAATTACGCCATTGTCGGGCTTTTCACCCTCGCGGTCATCGGGGCGGCCTTCGCCTTTGTCTATTGGTTCAAGCGCGCCGGTGAGGCGGGGGACCGTAAAGCCTATCGCATTGTTTTTGTCGGTTCGGTCTCGGGGCTTTCACGCGGCTCTGCCGTGCGCTTCAACGGCCTCCGGGTGGGCGAAGTAACCGCGATTGAAATCATGCAGGGTGACCCCGGCAAGGTTGTGGCAACCATCGAGGTCGATTCCACCACCCCGATGAAGGTGGACACCAAGGCGCGGCTCGAATCACAGGGCCTCACCGGCGTTGCATCGGTTCAACTCACCGGCGGCAACGGCCGCGCGGCGGATCTTGTCGCCCCGGATGCCTTTGCGAAACCAACCCTTTACGCGGATCGTTCGGATTATCAGGATGTGCTGGAAACCGTGCAGCGGCTTTCGGCCAAGATCGACACCGTGCTTGGCCGCGCCGACCACCTCCTCGGTGAAACCGAAGGCTCGCTCATCGCCACCGTGAAAAACGCCGAGGCGTTTTCGAAGGCTTTGTCGGATAATTCCTCCGGCGTCGCCTCCTTCCTCGCCAATGTCGGCGATATGAGCCAGAAGGTCGGAACCTTGTCCACACGGCTCGAACGCTTCGTGGATGGCGCGGAAAGCCTGATGCGCGCCATCGATGCCCCCACCATCAACCGCGCGGTGAATAATCTTGCCGCCTTCTCCGATGCCCTGGGTGAAAACCGCACAACCGTTTCAGACCTCATCAAGGATACGGCAAGCCTTGCGAAAGCGCTGAATTCCAGCGCCGGCAAGCTCGATTCCACCCTGGAGGATGTCTCGCGCATCACCCGCGCGATCGATGCCGAAAAACTCAACCGCACCCTGGATGGCGCTGAAAAATTCGCCTCCGCCTTGAGCCGCAACGCCGATCAGGTGGACAGAACAGTAAAAGATATCACCGATATCACGGAAAAGGTCAGCCGCGCCGCCAGCAAGCTCGATAACGTGATGGCAGGGGCAGAAACCTTTTTCGGTGCAGGTGAAAATGGCCAGACAACCGGCATGCTCACCGAAATCACGGAGGCGGCGCGCGCCATCAGGCTTCTGGCCGCCAATCTCGACAGGCGCACCGCCGAGATCACAACCGGCCTCAACCGCTTTTCCGGGCCGGGCCTGCGTGATATCGAGGCACTGGCCGCTGAATCACGCAAGGCTGTGGGGGATTTGAGCCGCGCCGTGCGCTCCTTGGAGCGTAACCCCTCGCAATTGCTGTTCGGCGGCCAGCCTGCCATTCCGGAATACCGGCGCTAGAGCAATTCCAGCGAAAGTGGGAACCGGTTTCGCGTCCGGAATTGCGTTAAAACAAAGAGATAGAGCGTTTCCGGTGACTCGATCTTCGATGGAAACGCTCTAGAGCAATTCCAGCGAAAGCGGGAACCGGTTTCGCGGCCGGAATTGCGTCAAAACAAGAAGATAGAGCGTTTCAGGTGACTCGATCTTTGTCGAAAACGCTCTAGATGTGGAGCCTCAACAGGTTGTCCTCTTTTAGATTGAGGCGGCTGATGGGTGGCTTTGAGTTTAAGCTGCCGTGCGGCCGATGCCAATTGTACATATGGGTCCAGTCTGGCAGGTGCTGTTTTCGTTGATCTGAGCTCTGGTATGCACGCGCGTAGGCCCATTCTCTGAGGGCTG
>Ga0209398_1000027_pt1 | contig 141313 bp, 113 predicted proteins | sample AshMeaBigSpring_FD_184125 | JGI IMG/M metagenome (GOLD analysis project Ga0209398, IMG submission 184125) | Groundwater microbial communities from Big Spring, Nevada to study Microbial Dark Matter (Phase II) - Ash Meadows Big Spring (SPAdes)... | ecosystem: Environmental > Aquatic > Deep...
CTAAACAGATTTATTGAGGCTTTCGGTATCAAACCAAAAGCCCTAAAAAGTCACCACCATGTCAAAGAACTACTATATTTCGGCATTAAAACCGCTTAATTTTTAATTTTTTTCTAACGGACTATTGTAATTAACAATAGGTTTTATATTTGTTTTTGGAATATAAACGGCCGATGTATTCATTAATTGTGCTTTCAGAAAATTAATTACAGTCGTTTCGGTAGAGTTTAAGGTAAAATCGCCTCCGCCATGCGTTCCATTTGCCAGAAATATGTATTGACTTTTTCCACTGCCAAAGCGATTAGTAATGGCAGAGTTGAATCGAACAGATTGATTGGCACCGATATTACAATCTTTACCGCCATGCATAAGCAGGAAATTTGGTATTGGTGTTGATACATTCATAGTATCGATATACGAAATAGGACTTGCCGCATAGCAGGCAGCTTCGTTTTGGCTTACGGTTACACCAAGCAAAGCCGATTCAGGTGAATTTGCATCGCCGTTAGCACCAGTACAACGCGAAGTTCCCGATAAAGCCATATCAGCATCCATATAATAAAAATGCATAGGAGGAAACCAACTAACGGTAGCCTGAATGCGTGTAGCAGGGTCCGAAGCTAAAGCAGCACCCATCATGCATGATAGATGCGCACCGGCTGATGCTCCCCACGATGCCATTTTGTCGGGGTTGAGTGAGTAAGTAGCTGCATTCAATTTCAAAAATTTCACACAAGCCTTCAGGTCGTTTAATTGTGCAGGCCACTTAGCTTCACTGCTTAATCGGTAATCTATACTTACTACTGCAAAACCAGCATTATTTAATGCAATGAGTGATTGTGGATTAGATTTGCTTCCCATTTTAAATGCTCCACCATGAATCCAGATAACTACAGGAAATGGTCCATCGCCCGTTTCAGGAAGAAATATATCCAATTTGCAAGTTGATGAAACAGATGAATAACTAATATCTGTCCATGAACGTGAACTACTGCTGCCATCTGCACAAGCTGTTTGAGTTAAAATACTTGCCACCAAAATGGCTGTGATCAAAAGTTTTTTCATTTTTTTTGATTTGTTTTAATCCGTTTGTCGATTTTCTATGCTGCAAAAATAGTTTGTAAATCAAGATCGAAAAACTAAAAACTCATTGAGTTGTGATAATTCGAATCTGAATTGAAAAATTTTAATGCTGAAATGTGTTTATCAATTCAACAGCATATACAAACAATTCGCTCGTTGGATGAAACAGTTCGAATCGTTTTTATTTTCGTAACCCAAAATAAGTTGGTATTTTTGTGGGTAAATAAATGTAGTAATTATAAAAAATACTGCCAATGAAACAACTTTTAATAAGCAAACGATATATATTACTTTATGCTCTGATTGCAGGCTTTTTAATGTCGCTAACTCCATTTTCGCTTGCATTTTTACCAAACAGACATGGCCCATCTCAGCACGATGTACAATTATTAGATGCATTTTTGCTGTTATTTTTAAATATATCGTTATTTTATCTTAGCTTGAGGATGAACCTAACGCTTGTTGAAAAAACAAGAACACATAAAATATTATATAATGTGTTGGCATACATATTGTTAACACTTTTAGCAATTCTGATTCATCTACCGGTATGGTCAATGCTCGAACGATTAACTATCGGTTTTTTTATACGGGATGAAATTGGGCGAAACCTGATTATTTTTTCGATAAGCATCATTGTTGCAAATGCCTTTTATAGTTTTCAACAAAATCAATTGATGAAAAATAAAATTCTGGAAATACAACGTCAGAGTTTAGCCGGACAGATTGAATCGCTTAAGCAACAAATTAACCCACATTTCTTTTTCAATTCTCTGAATACGTTGAGTGGATTGGCACAGGAGGATACGCAAAAAACGCTGGATTTTATCGAAAAACTTTCACAGGTTTTCAGATATGTGCTCGAAATTCAGGAACGAAATATTGTGAGTATTGCTGAGGAATTAAACTTTGCCAAAGCTTATATCTATCTGTTAAAAGTCAGATTTGAGAATAAGTTCATTATTGAAATTCAATCATTTATGAACGAAAATGAATTTGTGCCAGCGCTTTGTACACAATTATTGCTTGAAAATTGCTTTAAACACAACTCAATGAGCAATACCAATCCTCTGAAAATTACCATCAAAACTGAAAATGGTTTTTTAGTAATTGAAAATTCCAAATCGGTAATTCAACCTACACATAGTAATGGAATTGGGCTTCGAAATTTGAATGAACGAAGCAAACTATTAACTGGCAGAGCCATTGAGATTGAATCAAACGAAGAATATTTTAAAGTAAAAATTCCTGTTATAAAATAATAAATGAATATAGTATTAATTGAAGATGAAGCAATTGCAATGCGTATGTTGCGCAAAGTGATAATGAGCGTGGATAAAAATGCGGTTATTATTGCCGAACTTGAATCGGTAGCAGATGCATGTAACTGGTTCTCATCGGTAAAAGAACTTACTGTTGATGTAGTTTTTTCAGATATACAGTTATCCGATGGTTTATCGTTCGAAATATTCGAGTCATTGAAGTTGGATATTCCGGTAATTTTTACGACAGCATATAACGAATATGCTATTAGGGCATTTAAAGTGAATGGCGTGGATTATTTACTTAAACCAATTCAGGAGAAGGAAGTGGAAATAGCACTCAACAAGTTGCGACAAACCAAAAGCATATTAAGTACCCAACAATTAAATGAAATAAAACAATTAATGAACCAGTTTCAAACTGTACCTGTACAACTTAATCCAACTTTTCTCGCTATTCAGAAAGATAAAATTATTCCGGTTAAAAGTGAAAATATTGCTTGGATATCTATTCAAAATCAAATGCTTACTGCTCTATTGTTCAATAATCATAAAATGCATTTCGACGAAACTATGGACAATGTAGAAAAGCGCTTACCAAAATCTGAATTTTTTAGGGTCAACCGACAGTATATTGTTTCGCGAAAAGCTATTGTTGAGGCAGAATTTTATTTTAATAACCGGTTGTCGTTGAAACTTTTACCTCCGGCTCCTGAAACAGTTGTTGTGAGTCGCGAACGGGTAGCTTTGTTTCGAAACTGGTTGCAGGGGATGATTGTTATGTAAGCAAGGAAGGTGAATTAAATATTGAAAAAATGCCCTGCGAAAATTATTTCCACAGGGCATTATACATATTTCAGAAAACCAGTATTTTATTCCTGATTCAAAGTTACTCGTTTGAAAGCAACACAAGTTAGTTGTTTTTTTGCAAGCAATTCTTTTACTGTTATTTTTCCGGCTTCTTCGCCACCACCTTCGTACTTTTGTTCAACAAGAGTATATTCTTTGAAGAATTTTGCCATACGTCCGGCTGCAATGCTGTTTACTTTCTGTTCAGGTAATGTAGCTGTTTTTTCGGCAGTTACTTTTTCTTTAATTTCACGTGCTTGTGCAGCTACTTCAGCAGTAATCCATCCTTTTGACATATTCGATTCTATATGTGCTTCGCTATCAACGTGAGCAGGATTGATGCCGGCTTTTTTCAATGCAACTTCAACTTCTTTGGCTACAAGTTCTGTTTTTGTTTTTTCGATAGCCACTGAAAGTTCGTTGTCTTTTACTTTTTGAGGTACAGCAGCTTCATCAATTGCTACCGGCGACATTGCCGCAATGTGCATTGCTACACCACGTAATGTTTCGTATTCTGCTTCTTTTTCAGCAAAGGCAACTAAACTAACCAACTTGTTTCCAGGGTGAATGTATGCAGTTGCAGAACCACCTTCAACAAATTCGTAGTAATCGAGTTCCATTTTTTCGCCGGTTACACCTGAGCGGTCGGTAACTAATTCAGCTACTGTACGACCATCAATTGTAAGCGATTTAACTTCGTCGAGCGATTTTGCTTTAGCAGCCATAGCTACATCAAGTATTGATTTTGTAAGAGCAACAAAATCAGCATTTTTAGCTACGAAATCGGTTTCACATTTCAATGCAATAAGCGCTGCAAATCCATCAACAGCTGCGCCTAATACACAACCTTCTGAAGCTTCGCGGTCACTGCGTTTTGCAGCTACAGCCTGACCTTTTTTACGTATAATTTCTACTGCTTTTTCGAAATCGCCATCTGCTTCAGTCAAAGCATTTTTGCAGTCCATCATACCGGCTCCGGTCATGGTACGCAATTTCGAAATATCTGCCATTGTTACAGCCATAATATCTTGTATTTATTGTTTGTAATTTATTTACTATTTGACAATTTACCATTTACTATTCGATTGAATACGAAACTCATCGCATTTCCACAAATTTGTAAATGGTAAATTGTAAATGAAAAAATCGTAAATGATTTTATTCTTCTTCTTTGATGAATTTTTTAACCACGTTTGCATTCAACGCTTCGTCTTCTTCTTTCTGAGTACGTGGACGTTTTGTGATACGTGATTTTTTCTCTTTCGCTACCGGAACTTCAGAAACTTCAGTGTCTACTTTTTCGATTTTACGTTCTTCCAAACCTTCAATCATAGCTTCAACCATTGCTCCGAGAATTACATCAACAGATTTTGTTGCATCATCGTTTGCCGGAATAACAAAGTCAATACCGTTAGGATTTGAGTTTGTATCAACAATTCCGAAAACAGGAATGCCCAAACGTTGTGCTTCTTTTACAGCAATGTGTTCTTTCATTACATCGATTACAAATAAAGCCGAAGGCAAACGGGTCAAATCGGCAATCGAACCTAAGTTCTTTTCTAATTTTTCGCGCTGACGGGCAATTTGTAATTTTTCGCGTTTCGAGATATTATCAAAAGTACCATCGGTAGTCATTTTATCGATAGTAGTCATTTTTTTTACTGCCTTACGGATAGTAGGGAAGTTGGTCAACATTCCACCAGCCCAACGTTCAGTAATATATGGCATTGAAACCTGTTGTGCACGTTCGGCAACTACATCTTTTGCTTGTTTTTTTGTTGCAACAAAAAGCACTTTGCGACCTGATTTTGCAATTTGTTTTAATGCAGCAGCAGCTTCGTCAATCTTAACTACTGTTTTGTGTAAATCGATAATGTGGATATCGTTACGCTCCATGAAAATATAAGGAGCCATTGCAGGATTCCATTTGCGTTTTAAGTGGCCAAAGTGGCAACCTGCTTCTAATAATTGTTCAAAATTTGTTCTTGACATTTTTTGTTTTTTTAATTTTGTTTACTTTCTTCTTTGTGTAGAAATCAATTCGCGGGTAGCCACGTAATGTCTATGAGTCCCGTGAATTTAGATACTAAACCTAATCCATTTACTATTTATTCATTTACTATTTACAATTTGGAGATTAGGCCGAATGGTGATATAGTAAATTGTAAATCGAAAAATGGTAAATAATATTAACGTTTCGAGAACTGGAACCGTTTGCGTGCTTTTGGTTGTCCCGGTTTTTTACGTTCCACTTCGCGTGGGTCACGTGTCATGAAACCTTCCGATTTCAATGCAGGTTTGTCCTCAGCATTAATTTTTACTAATGCACGGGCAATTGCCAAACGTAATGCTTCCGATTGTCCTTTAAAACCACCGCCATCGAGATTTACTTTGATGTCGTATTTTTCAGCCACACCTAACTTGTTTAATGGTTGTTTTACAACGTATTGCAAAAGTGGCGATGGGAAATAAACGGCAAGGTCACGTTTGTTGATAGTGATTTTACCACTTCCTTCGCTTACGAAAACACGAGCAATAGCTGCTTTTCTTCTTCCTAAGGCATTTACTACTTCCATACTGATTATTTAAGTGTGTTTAAATCGATTAATTTGGGTTGTTGAGCTTGCTTGTCGTGTGCTGCACCTTCGAAAACGTACAGATTTCCAAGAAGCTGTGCACCCAATTTGTTTTTGGGTAACATACCTTTAACTACTTTTTTGATAAGTTTTTCAGCGCCTTTATCCAACATTTGAGCCGGAGTCATTTCGCGTTGTCCGCCCGGATAACCTGTGTGACGCAAATAAATGCGGTCGTTCCATTTGTTACCTGTAAGCTGAACTTTTTCAGCATTGATAATAATTACATTGTCGCCGCAATCGACATGCGGAGTAAAACTGGGTTTGTATTTACCGCGCAAAAGTTTAGCAACTTTTGTGCCCATACGTCCCAATACCAAATCGGTAGCATCCACTACTACCCATTCTTTCTGCACGGTCGCTTTGTTGGCAGAAATGGTCTTATAACTTAACGTATCCACTTTATAAAAATGTTTTTTTAATTAATAATTGGCAGCTTTTAATCGGTTTTTTATTGTTTTTGAAAGAGGCTAATCGGCACAAAAACAATAAGTTATATCCACTAAAATCCTGCTTTTATTCCGGGATAATAAACGGACTGCAAAAATAGTCTTTTTATTTGGATTACCAAATAGTTAGCTGATTTTTTTGTGAAGGAAATTTACAGACTCAAAAAGATATTGTTTTTACTTAGTATACCTTCTTTTTCGGATAGTTTGATACGCAATGCCGGCTATAATCAATAGTATTATCGGTGTGGCGACATTGAATATTTGCCAGAAGAGTTTTTCGTCGGCAACTAATCGCTTGTTTAAAAGCCGCAGTTTCAGTGATCGGGAGCGAAGTTCGAGCCAGCGAGGGTCGTCGGCAAGGTAAAGTACAGCATTTTGAATAAAATCCCGATTGCCAAATTGTTGGTTCATGTAACGGTCGAAACCAAGTGGCAAAGTCGTACTGTCGCTGGCAACGCCGTTTGTTTCGTTGCGAATAATATCGGCATCTGCAATAAAAATCTGTTTAGCCGGTTTACTTATCGAGAGTATTTGGTTAATTCCTGAAATGTCTTCGGGCGCAAGGCGGTTTTCGAAATTGGAACGGAATTTTCCTTCAACCAGCACTGCTACGGGCAGGTATGCCTGATTGAAATAGCTTTTATCGTGTGGGTTGGGCATTGCAGCTAAGTCGACAGTGGCCGGCGTTAAAATGGCGTGCGTGTTATCCGATGTGGCTAAAAGCAAGGCTGAACGGGTTTCTTTATTTTCGCCCACTATTTCCAATGAAGAAGCAAATTCGCTACGCACTTCAGTCAGGTTTTTAGTAATCGGATGTTGGTACGAGGTGAGTAATAAGGGAGCGAAAAACCAGGGTGAAGGCTCAAATTGAGGATTTGAACCTGCCGGGGCAATGTTAATCGGAATTTGAGCACATTGTACATCTTGTAAAATGTTGGCATTAATTCGAACTCCATATTTAAATAGTTGGTCTGATAGATTTACATCCAACTCCATAGCCGGTGAAAGTCCGTTTTTCGACAGGTTTTCGCGGGCAATGCGTACACCATCAATCAGCCAAAGTACATTTCCACCCTGCATTATGTATTGGTCTATAATAAATTTATCCTTTTCGGATAATGGAGTAGTTGGTCGTGCAATGATTATTGCTTTATACGGACTCAAAATGGAAGCATCGTTTCCTTTAATGCCACGGTCGATTTGAAAATAACGGCTCAGAGACTTGCTTATGCTATAAGTTTCAGCCTCATTTAGTTCGCCATGTCCTTCGATAAAAGCAATTTTCGAAACTTCGGTTTTCATGGCACGACGAATGCCGTCGGTCAGTTCAAACTCCAGATTTTCGATGGATATATTCAAATTTTCTTCACCCGAAACACCACGCAGATTTTTAAGCAAGTTAACGAGTACGGTTTTGTTTTTATAGGTAATTTTTACCCACGGAAAAACAACTTTCTGTATTGCTTTGCCTTCTTTGTCGCGCTCGTAAATGGCAGTAGGAGTCATGCCAAGAACTGTCAATTCACTGTGTTTTTTCTGACGTTCTTCATTTGTAGCTGCCTCCGATGGGTTTATGGTTTCAAATTCTATTCCTTTACGGGCAAATACATCTAATTCTTCAATGAGTTCGACAGTCGACTTTTTTAAACGTTGAAATCCCGGATTTAACTCACCATCTAAGTAAAGTGTTATCGAAAGTTTTTCGTTGGTGTTTCGCATCAACTCTTTGGTTTGCGGCGAAATACTGTATCGTTTGTCCGAGGTTAAATCAATTCGGAAAAAGAAAAAGAAGGACAATGCAACTAACAAGATTGTTAGTAAAAACACCCAAAAACTTAATTTTTTATTTACCATTGGAGTTTATTTATCAATCTTACTTCAGCAATTCCTCAATTTTGAGCTTCATATCGTTGAATTCTGTTTCGTTGAAAAGTCGTGTTAGCAACACAATATTACCCGATTTGTCGATGATAACATTGCGTGTAATTCCTGCTTCGCGCTGTGCATACAAGGCGAAAATGTTGGCAGCAGGGTCCAAGCCAATTGGGTAAGTGATTTTTGTGCTTTCAGCAAATTTCAGCACGGTTTCTAAGGGCTCATCGCGGTCGATAGCAATCAACGCAAAGTTTGGATTGTTTTTATGCTTTTGCCAAATATCATTTTCGATAAATGGCATTTCTTTGCGGCAAACGCTGCACCAACTGGCTGTAAATTGAAGCATTACTATTTTGCCGCTCAAATCTTTTAGCTGAATTTTTTTGCCGGTGGTGAGCGTTATCGAAAAATCGGGAGCCTTATCACCAATTTTAACAATATATCCTCTGTCATCGGTTGTTTGGGCATTTAAAATAAATGAAAATGCAACTATTATTAGTGTGGAAAAAAATTTGAGTTTCATACAATTAATCTATTTGTTCCATAATTTTTTCGAGTTCAGAGTCAAGTTCATGGAGCTGCTTTTTGCAAATTTCGAGTAAAATAGCTGCCCGTTTTACCTTTTCGGAAATAGCATCCATATTCAGACCGTTTTCGCTTTCCAATTCAGCTAATATTTGTTCCAATTCAGTCAATGCTTCGTTGTATGTAGGTTTTTGTTTTGACATATATTTTTAAAATTAGGAATTAGAAATTAGAAATTAGAAATTAAGAAATTATTTGCCCCAAGCCCCTAAAGGGGATGTGAGTTAGTGTCGAATGGTCTTTTTTAAGCCCCTTTAGGGGTTTGGGGCAAATTTATCCTAAACATCTATTCATCTGAAAAATGCACCAAAACATGCCTGTACGAACTAAATATTTTAGATTTAGAAACGTAACCAATATATCGTTTTGAATCGTCGACAACAGGTAAATTCCATGCACCGGTATCTTCGAATAGCTGCATTACTTTTTCCATCGATAATTTTTGATTGATAGTTGCCGGAGGTGAAATCATTAGTTTTCGGACTGTAAAACGTTGATAAAGCTCAGGTCGGAACATAATATTTCGAACTTCGTCGAGCAACAGAACGCCAAGTAGCTGACGACTTACGGGGTCGACAACCGGAAAAATGTTACGGTTCGATTGCGAAATTATCTTTACTAATTCGCCTAAAGTCATTTCGGGTGAGAGTTCGGTTAAGTCAGTTTCAATTACATTACTGGTTTTAAGTAAAGTAAGTACAGCTTTGTCTTTGTTATGTGTAAGTAATTCACCTTTTTGTGCCAAACGCATGGCGTATAAACTATGGGGTTCAAAAAGTTTAATGGTAAGATAAGATACCGTCGAAACAATCATTAAGGTCATAAATAGATTGTAACTTCCTGTAAGTTCGGCAATTAGAAATATTCCGGTAAGCGGTGCATGCATTACGCCCGACATTAATCCCGACATACCTGCAAGTGCAAAATTTTCGTCGGGCACATGGAAGCCAATTATTTGTAATATATGTGCAACAACAAATCCGGTAAGTGCCCCAACAAAAAGTGATGGGGCAAAAATACCGCCCACGCCACCTGCTCCGTTGGTGGCTGCTGTTGCAAATATTTTAAAACCAATAATTAATGATAAGTAAATGATTATAACCCAGGGACTATCGCCGAGATTAAGGAAGAAACTGCGGTCGAGAACCGATGCTGAATTTCCGTTGAGTAATGCGCTGATGGTATCGTAGCCTTCGCCATAGAGTGGGGGGAAAAAGAAAATAAGCAGACTTAACATTATTCCACCTATGGCAAGTTTGGAATAGGGGTTTTTGAACCGACGAAAGAACTGTTCAATACGGTTTATACCTCGTGTGAAATACAATGAAATTAGGCCACAGATGATTCCGAGTAGTATTAAAAACGGAATACGATCGACGCTAAATTCTTCGAGGATAGTGAATTTAAACATAAATGAGCTGCCCGAAAGTATATAGGACATTGTTGTAGCCGTAATTGAAGAAATAAGAATGGGTACAACTGAAGTTAAAGTCATATCGAGCATAAGCACTTCGAGCACGAAAACCAACCCCGCAATGGGTGCTTTGAAAATACCCCCGATTGCTCCTGCTGCTCCGCATCCTACAAGCAGCATGAGTGTTTTTTGGTCGAGTTTGAAAAACTTTCCGAGGTTTGAACCAATGGCAGAGCCGGTTAATACTATGGGTGCTTCGGCTCCGACCGAACCACCAAAACCAATGGTGATACTACTCCCTACGAGTGATGACCAAATGTTATGAAGTTTCAGAATACTTTTTCGCTGTGAAATGGCATACAGAATACGCGTAACACCATGACTTATATCGTCTTTAACAATATTGCGAACAAATAATGAGGTGATTAAAATGCCTATAGCCGGAAAAACCAAATACCAATAATTGACATCACTCCGACTGAAATTTTCGATTAGTAAATGTTGAATAAAATGGATGGTGGATTTCAGTAAGAAAGCAGCAAATGCTGCAAATACACCAATAAAAAGGCTTAGCAGTAGTAAGAACTGACGATGATCGATGCGCTGTTCGCGCCAGGCTATCATTTTTTCGTACCACAAAATTCGTTTATTCATAAACTTTATACCTATAAAACGGATACAAAGATAGAAAAAAAGAGTAACTTTAAACTCCTTTTCCCTTAAATAAAATTTCGAGTGTTAGTATAAGAATGCGTAAATCATTGAGTAATGACATGTCTTCCATGTATATAATATCATAATTTAGACGCTCCACCATTTTTTCGATTGTGTCGGAATAGCCAATTTTTATGGGTCCCCACGATGTAAGACCGGGACGGATTTTGTAAAGTAAGCAATAATAGGGAGCTTGTTCAATAATCTGATTAATATAAAATTTACGCTCGGGGCGGGGACCTACAATGCTCATTTCACCCTTCAGGATATTCCAAAACTGCGGTAGTTCGTCGATACGGTATTTGCGTAAAATCCGACCAATTGAGGTGATGCGGTCATCGTCGACGCTGCTGAGTTTTGGGGTGCCATTTTCTGCATTTACATACATGGTTCTGAATTTGAGTATGTTAAATGACTTTCCAAACCGACCTATTCGTTCCTGACGATAGAAAACTGGTCCTTTTGAATCAATTTTTATGGCAATGGCAAAATAAATAAAAATTGGAAACAACAGAATAAGCATTGCAAACGAAAACGTAATATCGAAAATTCGTTTTACAGCAATTTGCCAGTTAGGCATGTGTATATCGGTCAGGCTTACAAGTGGTTGCATGCCTGCAGCTCCGATACGGGCACTTCCGGTCAGAATTTCGTACAATCGGGGTGTAAAACGTAATTCAATATTATACTTATACAACGTATTAATATAACCAAAAAGTTTTAATTCATCCGGATTGTCCAAAGCAATAATTGCTTCTTCAACTTCCTGATTATGAATAATGTTTTCGACCTGACTAAATGAACCTAAAATTTGCTCCTTTGGTATTTGAGTATTCGGATTGTCGACCTGAATAAAACCATTTAATACATGCCGTTCCGATTTTTTCAAAACTTCGGCTATCCGTGCTGCATTGGTACCTGTTCCGATAATAACGGTATTAATGCTCCATTTTTTCGATCTGTATCGTTTGGCAATATCATTTAATACAAAAAGCCTGCTGGTAAGCGTAACACTGAAAAATAACAGGAATAATGTACTAAGCGAAATGTAATAGTAACTGTTTGAGACTTTAATGTCATCAATCATAAACAGAAAAAATACAATTGCTGCAATTAAAAGAGCTGATAGAAACGTTGATAAAATGGTTGTCAGTTTAGTGAGTTTATCAATTTTGATATAAAAACCGGTGATATAGTGCACAAATAAAGCTACAAACGGGAAAAACAGAAATGTGAGATAGTATTTAGGCTTTACAACAAAAAATTCGATATTGTTTACAATTGATATATCGTTAATTGCTTTTCGAAATACAATAAACAGCACCCAAACCAATACTGCCGATAAAATATCGGCATATATGTATTTGTTATTTAATTTGTTATATCGCATTCAGAGTTTTTATTTTCTGATAATTTCTATTCTGTTTCCTTTTCCGATTTTTATTATCGAAGGAATAATGGTCGAAGTTTTTGATGTTCTGTTGTATTTAACTACAAAATCGGTACTGTCGTTTACTAACGAAATAGTTGAGTTTTTGGGGTCATTGTTGTGTAAGCATAATAACGGTTTGCGAAAACGTTCGCACAAATAGTTGGTAAATAGCCAATTGCTGATTCTGAAGCCAATATTTAAGTTGTTTGAACAAATTGAGGTAGCTACGTTTTTAGTGCTTTCGAGCACTACAATCATTGGTTTTTCGCTCACTTCCACCAAATCCCAAACAATATCGGGTACTTCGTCGGTATAACTTTGCAATCGGGCTGTGGAGTCAATGAGTAATACTAAATCACTTTTTTGAAAATTTCTGCTTTTTTCCAACAACAAATTAACGGCATTTTCGTTAGATGCATCACACGCAACAAACCAGCCACAATCCGAATTGCAGTGCACCGAACCACCGTTTCGCAGCGTTTCGATAGATTTTGACATGTCTTCGCGAAAATCGGGTTTGTCGGTACTGTTGTTCATGAAGTTTGTATTTTGATACAATTATACTTGAAACAGAACGAATTTTTCGGCAGTTTATTGTAAAATGTGTGTATTTTTGTTGAAAATGGAAGGCAAAAGTAGCAATTTTTATTCAAATAAAAGTTTGAGATGTTAAAATTCAAATTAAGATACTGTTAAGTGCTTGAAAAACAAGAGTAAGTCATTTGAAAAATAAATAATTGGAATTTTTAAAATAAAACAGTACTTTTACGCATCAAACAGTTAGATGCTTTTCTATGCATTTTAATGCTGTTTTTTGCCTTTAGTAGTTGGTTTAAGTTTGATGATGAAAAAATAGGCAAGTTGTTGAAAGTTATACTGATAAGTATGATAGATGTTGATTTCTTTGTTGGAAAATAATACTACACAATGATAAACAAATGGATTTTACAAAAACAAACGGATGAAGAATTAAAACAAATTAAAACACTTGCTGAAGAGCTGAATATAAGTCCCGTGCTGGCACAACTGCTGGTACAACGGGGCATAACTACTTTTGAAGAAGCGCGTGTTTTCTTTCGTCCTGATTTATCGCAACTGCACGATCCGTTTTTGATGGCGGATATGGACAAAGCTGTTGCCCGGTTGTCGGAGGCAATGGAGCTAAATCAGAAAATTCTGATTTACGGTGATTATGATGTGGATGGTACTACCTCAGTATCATTGGTTTACAAATTTCTTAAAAAATACTATTCAAATCTCGATTTTTACATTCCCGACCGCTACAGTGAGGGTTATGGAATATCTTATCAGGGAATTGATTTCGCTGCGGCTAATGGGTTTAAATTAGTAGTGGCACTCGACTGTGGTATAAAGGCTGTTGAAAAAGTAAAATATGCTTCAGGCTTAGGTGTCGATTTTATTATTTGCGATCATCACACACCTGATACCGTATTACCACCGGCTGTGGCAGTTCTTGATTCCAAACGTAAAGATTGCTCCTATCCATACAAAGAACTATCGGGATGTGGTGTGGGTTTTAAACTTATGCAGGCTTTTGCATCGGTGAATAATATCGACTTTTCGGAACTTACACCTTTGCTTGACCTTGTAGCACTAAGTATTGCTTCGGATATTGTTCCAATTACCGGCGAAAACCGTATTCTGGCTTTTTATGGTTTAAAACAAATAAATACGAACCCGAGTGTAGGCATTAAAAGCATTATCGATGTATGTGGACTTGCTGATAAAGAATTGAATATAAGTGAAATAGTTTTTAAAATAGGACCTCGTATCAATGCTTCAGGACGTATGAAATCGGGCTCGGAAGCTGTACAACTCCTCGTTGCAAACGATCCGCTTTTTGCCAAAGAAAAATGCGGCACAATAAACGAACTAAACAATGACCGGAAGGATTTGGATAAGAGCATTACCGACGAAGCAATTTTGCTTATAGCGTCGGATGAGCGTTATGCAAATCGTCGTTCCATAGTGGTGCATAAGCCCGATTGGCACAAAGGTGTAATTGGAATTGTAGCTTCGCGCCTTACTGAGGAGTATTACAAACCAACAATTGTACTCACAAATTCAAATGGATTAGCTTCAGGTTCAGCCCGTTCGGTGCCTGGTTTCGATATTTACAAGGCGATTGATTCCTGTCGGGATTTGCTCGAAAACTTTGGTGGACACATGTATGCAGCCGGATTGTCGCTAAAAGAAGAAAATATCCCGCAATTTACCGAGCGTTTCGAAAAATTTGTTTCAGAAAATATTCTCGAAGAGCAAACCTATCCGCAAATTGATATTGATGCAGAGTTGACATTTAGCGATATTACTCCCAAATTTTTCCGCGTACTAAAGCAATTTGGCCCATTTGGTCCGGGCAATATGAAACCCGTTTTTGTTACCCGCAAAGTGATTGATTATGGTACAAGCCGATTGGTAGGGAAGGAGCAGGAGCATCTTAAATTGGAATTAGTCGATTCCAGTTCCGAAAATGTAATGAATGGTATTGCTTTTCGGATGCATGCTTTCAACGACCATCTGAAAGCGCTAAATCCACTTGATATTTGCTATACCATCGAAGAAAATAATTTTAACGGAAATACCAATATTCAATTAATGATTCGCGATATAAAAATTGTCCGTGTGGATTGAAAATTGTATAAATTAATGTATGCAAAATACAGCGTACAACGGAACTGATTTTATATTATTTTCAAATCCAAAATTCTTTTTTGAAATACGAATGGCGTAGGGACTATTGTATTTTTTAACAAACATATTCATACTGACTGATTTGTTTCTAATACCTTTTTTTACTTCAATAGGAATTACTTTTCCTTCAGATTGTATTATAAAGTCCAATTCTGCAGTATTTTCATTTTTCCAATAATACAATGGATGACCATTTGTTGATAATGCTTGAGCAATATAATTTTCGGTAAGAGCTCCTAAGAATCCATTATCTTCGTCGATGGGCGAAAGTATAGTTTGTTGTGCCATGCCTGATTTCGCTGTCAGCATCCCTACATCGCTCATATACAGTTTGAAGTCGGATAAATCGGCATATACGGATATAGGCATATATCCATGCTCGGCTTTCTGGCATTTAAGTATGACACCGGCATAGTACAACCACTCAATTGATTCGCCAAAAATTGTAGCTGTGCCACCTCTTTGTACAATTTTATATTGAAATTTTTTATTTTCTTTGGCCAATTGTACAGGAACAGAATTGTAGCAGGCTCTTATTTTAACACTTGTAGTTGCAGATGCATATTTTGCCATATCGGCTATGTATTCATTCTGAATACGTCCTTGTATTTCTGTTGCTGTGAGTAAACTTTTAGTATCTACAAATTCGTTTACTACCGCCGGCATACCTCCCACAATCAGATATTGTTTGTAAAAATCGAGCGATTTGTTGTGTAATATTTCCGGCATTTTTGAATCTGCGGTAAAATGAGAGCGAATTTCTTCTATCAATAAATCTTCATTCAATGCCATTAAAAATTCTTCAAAATCCATGGGAAACATTTTTATTTCGTCAACCTTGCCCACCGGAAATGAATAATTATCTCTGTTGACAGCAACTCCAAGTAAACTTCCGGCACATACTATTGCATATTGAGGTGCTTCTTCGCAAAATGTTTTCAATGCTGTCAGTGCACGTGGGCAAGATTGGATTTCATCTAAAACCAATAAGGTTTCATTCGGAATTATTCGTTGACCTGATGCAGTTTCGAGATATTGAATTATGCGTATAGGATTAATATCTGTTTCAAAATATGAATTTACAGCCAAATTAGTTTCCAAATTGAAATATACTGTGTTCTTGAAATTCAGTTCGCCAAATTCCCTGATAAGATAAGTTTTGCCCACTTGTCTGGCGCCATTTACAATAAGTGGCATTCTGTTTGGCTTATTCTTCCAACTTTCTAATTGCTTTAATGCCTTTCTTCTCATTTTCGATAATTTTATTAAATTCGATGCAAATGTAATCAAAGTCTGGGAAAAAATCAAAATATTCTGATTATTTCCCACTTATTAATCAAAAATGATAAAAAAGCCATCTGAAATTTATCAGATGGCCTTTAAAATATCGAAGGTATACTTTATAACATTGTAAACCTTACAAACTTTACAAAACTTATTTCTTATATCCGTAAACTGCCAAATCGCCCAGTTCTTCTTCGATGCGAAGCAGCTGATTGTATTTCGCCATACGGTCGGAGCGGCTCAATGAACCTGTTTTGATTTGACCTGAGTTGGTTGCTACGGCAATGTCAGCAATAGTAGCATCTTCGGTTTCGCCCGAACGGTGCGAAGTAACTGAAGTGTAACCGGCACGGTGAGCCATTTCGATAGCATCCAATGTTTCAGAAAGTGAACCAATCTGATTTACTTTAATAAGGATAGAGTTGGCGCAACCCAAATCAATACCTTTTTTCAGATATTCCACATTGGTTACAAATAAATCGTCGCCAACGAGTTGACATTTATCACCAATTTTGTCGGTCAGCAATTTCCAACCATCCCAGTCGCCTTCGCCCATACCATCTTCGATAGAATCGATTGGGTATTTCGAAATTAATTCAGCCAGATAATCAGCCTGTTCTGCCGATGTGCGTTTTTTGCCATTCGGACCTTCAAATTTCGAATAGTCGTAAATGCCGTTTTTGTAAAACTCGCTCGAAGCACAGTCCAAACCAATGGTAATGTCTTTTCCGGGAACATATCCGGCATTTTTAACAGCAGTAAGAATTGATTCCAATGCATCTTCGGTGCCACCAGCCAAGTTAGGAGCAAAGCCACCTTCGTCGCCTACAGCAGTGCTGAGGTTGCGGTCGTGCAAAACTTTTTTCAATGAATGGAAAACTTCGGCACCCATGCGTAAACCTTCACGGAATGAGCTTGCACCCACAGGGCGAATCATAAATTCCTGAAATGCGATAGGCGCATCGGAGTGCGAACCCCCGTTGATAATGTTCATCATCGGAACCGGCAATGTAAAGGCATTCGTTCCACCAATATAACGATACAAAGGCATTCCCAGGTATTCAGCAGCTGCTTTGGCTACTGCGAGCGAAACGCCCAAAATAGCATTAGCACCCAGATTCGATTTGGTTTTGGTACCATCCATGGCAATCATTTTTTTGTCGATTGCACGTTGCTCCAATGCACTGATACCGATAAGAGCGGGAGCAATTACATTGTTTACGTTGGCAACAGCTTTTAATACGCCTTTACCCAGATAACGACCTTTATCGCCGTCGCGTAGTTCAATGGCTTCATTTTCGCCTGTCGAAGCTCCTGACGGAACGGCTGCACGGCCAATGATGCCCGATTCTAACAATACATCTACTTCTACAGTAGGATTACCACGCGAATCCAATACTTCGCGAGCTACAATTTTTTCGATTTTACTCATTTTCTTTTGAAATTTATTTTTGGTTGAAAATATTTTAAATTGATTTTATAAATGCATAAATTAAACATATAATTTGCCAAATTGTTTTTGTCGAAAATTGATTTAAGTAATCAATAATATTTAATTATATTTTTTATTCTGACCCCCAACCCCCAAATGGGGGCTAAAGATTGCGACTAATTGACTGTTTTACGTTTTGAAAAAAATCATAAACTACGTCTTAAAGCCCCCATTTGGGGGTTTGGGGGTCGTGAATGTAAAATTTTGAAAACATATCACTATTCACTTCCTATTACTTATTTGCTGACTATTGATAATAAAATAAATGGATTAAAGTAAAATAAAACAGACTACCGGAAAATTACCGATAGTCTGTATGTAATAAGTTGAATAATTGATTGTTATACCTTATTTTTGTACTAATACCCAAGCATCAGGAAAACGATCTGTAATCTGACTGATTCGGGTACGAGCCTGCGCATATTCGTTAAATGACGCTATTAGTACGCGGAACATACCTTGCTCATTTACAACTACCAATGCATTGTTGCCTTCGTTTTTGAGTGTATTTTGTAATCCCTTAGCGTTCACCTGGCTTTTGAAACTACCAACCACAACGTGGTATTTATATTTCAGTGCTTCGGCATTGGTTTCGCCATCGGCCAAACTAAATTTCTCGTTACGTGTTACTTCTGGACCTGAAGGTGCTGTTGCCGGGGTGCTTACGGCCGGTGCGGTTGCCTGAGTAGCGGGTGCAGTTGCTTCTACATTTGCACCGGGGATTTTAGTTACTTTTTGTTTGGTTTTACATGCAGTGAAAGTACTAAATAGAATTGCAATAGCAACAAAAATTTTAAATGTTTTTGTCATAATGAATGGGTTTATTATTATTTTGTTTTTATTATCTTCCACAAATATCTGAATAAAAACTGCATAAGCAAAATTTTATTCTTTTTTTTAATAAAAAACAACCATTTTGCAAACAAAATCGGAGCTAATACTGTTAGAGAGGTATAATTTTCAAAAACATTTAATTTAATAACAACTAAAATTATAGAATCATGAAATTTTCATTGCCCGAATTACCTTATGCACACAATGCATTGGAACCCATTATTACCGCTGAAACTATAGCCTATCATTATGGCAAACATCATCAGACTTATGTAAACAACCTGAACGGTTTGGTTGAAGGAACTGAATTTGCTGATGCTGATTTGGATACCATTGTAAAAAAATCGGATGGTGCCATATTTAACAATGCCGCTCAAATTTGGAATCACAATTTTTACTTTTTATCATTAACTCCTACCAAAGGTTCGCAACCATCAGCAAGTTTGGCAAAAGCGATTGATGCTGCTTTTGGTTCGTTTGAAGAATTTAAAAAACAATTTGGACAGGCCGCTGTAACTGTATTTGGCTCGGGATGGGCTTGGTTAGTAAAAGATGCCGAAGGTAAACTTTCGATTGTTAAAGAAAGCAATGCCGGTAACCCAATGACACGTGGATTAGTTCCTTTGTTGACATTTGACGTTTGGGAACATGCTTATTATATCGATTATCAAAACCGTCGTGCCGACTATGTGGCCGCACTTTGGGATTTGGTAAACTGGGATGCAGTATCTGCTCGCTATTAATTAAGTTTTAATTCAAAGTTTATAAAAGCCGGTTCAACATTATTGTTGGACCGGTTTTTTTATATAAAGATGTGTATTGTATGTAATATATTTCATTCAGCGCAATTTTCAAACAATTTTGAGTAATTCTTCAACGCCTGCCATTTTCTTACATTGTACATTTGCACTCAATGTTTAATTAAATTTTTATATACAATGAAAAACAATTTACTCTACTTAGCTGCCTTTGCAACGCTATTTACTGCAAATGCACAAACCGAAAGCGATTTGTCGACAGTACCCAATCTGCTCACAACTCCCAAAGTAATTAATGTAACTACCAATGGGTACGATTTTTTCAAAAAAGCCGATTTTAATCCTGCAGGCGATTACACCATTGAGGTAAAAGCAAAGGTAAACAGCAGTGTCAGTCGGGGAATGGATGTGGAAGCTGTCAATGCTGCCGGACAAGGTTTCCGTGTTTCGAGTAGCTCAACTGCAATTGTTGATTTTACAAATATCCTATCTACTGGCAGTTCCATTTCTACCAACGACAACACCGCACTCACCACGTTGCGCTATGTGATGTACAACAATGCCTTAAACATTTATAAAAATGATGCAGCAACACCGATTAATGCTGCTCCGATAGCAAAAACGAATGTTTCGAAAAATTTAATAGATGATGGAGGTTTTGAAAATGGTGGTTGGAGCAACTGGATAAGTACAGGCTCATCGATAGGAACTGTAACGCTTAAAGATGTAAGCGAAGCATTACAATACGATGCCACTCTTACCACAGGTACATCGGTACCTAATTCGGGTAAAGCGTTGTTTTTTGATATTACAACGGGTTCAAACGGACAGGGTTGGTATTATACAGCTCCTGTAACAGCCGGTACTTACGAACTTAAAGTGAAGTCGCTTCCATATAAGCTGGGGGCTTCTACATCGGCTATTCAAAACACTTTAATCCGTGTAAGAACAGGAGTCGGAGTTTCTGGCACAAGTATCACGAATGCTTATTTAAACGGACACTCTGGTAGTGGTAGCTGGGTAAATACTACACTACGATTCGAAGTTCCTGCTGGCGAAACCAATGTAAGTATCTCAATTGAAAAGAGTAACAACAATAAAATTTATTTCGACGATTTCGAATTAAACAGATTAGGGGATAATCTTCCGATTTTAAATACAGATAATAATTCAACAAACAATACCGGCATTTTTGACAATCAAAACTTATTGAAAGCAACCACAAGTTTCGAAGGATTAGTTCAGGATGCCTCACCGGGTGGACTTTGGGAAGCAAATAAAGCAATGGGGGGAGCATTATCAGCACGAATTTACACAAATACGACATTAACAACAAATCTGAAAGATGGATCAAATACATTCTTGATGCGATTCGAACAAGGTTACACATGGTTTGCGTATCCTGTAAGCTTACAGCCAAATAAAGTGTATAAATTATCTTATTTACACGCCGGTAATTCAGCGTCAATGCCTTCATATATTGTTGCGGTTTGTAATGCAAAAGAAGGTTCAACAGCAACCACCAATTATTTAAAAAGCACATCAACACCTAATGCTACAGCCTTGGCCGGCACAATCGTAACCCAGTATTTTTCAACTCCGGCAACATTACCAGCTGAACAGGTTTATCTTTCGTTTTATAAAAACGGAACAAACGCTCCGGTTTTCCACATAGACAAATTAGTGTTGTTAGAAGCAACCGGCGAAGAAATTAAGGGACTCGTTGTAGGCAAAAACTTTTACAACGGTGCTGCCGAAATGGAAATTGAAAGCATAAAAGTTACTGATGGTGCCTATTTACCAATATCAACAACAACCGGATTGAATAACAAACCAGAAGAAACCGGATTTATTTTTAACAACTCAATATTAACAGCTTATAATTGTCAGCAAGAAAATGTATCTTTGTACACATTAAGCGGAGTTCAACTTATGACTCTTAAAGTTAAAAATAAAAACCAACAAAGCTTTCCTATTCAGCTTACTAATGGTGTTTATATTATTAAGTCGGGAAATGAAGCTTTCAAACTTATTGTAAAATAATAGTTTATGAAAAAATTGCAGTATAGCATTACAGTGGCTCTGCTCAGTTTGGCCTTTGTCAAACTGAATGCAGAGCCTCTGCGTATTGATATAAATGTAAAAAAGCCCGGAAGTGAGATAAAAAAAACCATGTATGGTATTTTTTTCGAAGATATAAATTTTGGAGCAGATGGAGGTTTGTATGCTGAAAAAATAAAGAACCGTTCGTTCGAATTTCCACAGAATCTTCTGGGTTGGACTACTTTTGGAAAATTAGAAGTATGTACTGTAGGTGCTCCATTTCCAAATAATCCGCATTATGTGCGTTTGATTGACCCGGGTCATAAGGAAAAGCGTACGGGACTTGACAATGAAGGTTTTTTTGGAGTTTCGGTCGAAACAGATGCTGAATATCGTTTTTCGGTTTGGGCAAGGGCTACCGAAGGTGCAAGTTCAATTCGGGTGGAGCTTGTGGATGAGATAAATAAAATTATAGTTGCGAAAAAAATTGATATTACATCGAACGAATGGCAAAAATATACGATTATATTAAAATCGCTGCATACTGAATATAAAGCAAAACTTCGAATATTTTTAGATGGAAAACAGTCGGTTGATTTGGACCATATTTCGATGTTTCCAGTTGATACATGGAAAGGTCGTGAAAATGGATTGCGTAAAGACCTGGCTCAGGCACTTTTCGACTTAAAGCCGGGAGTTTTTCGATTTCCGGGAGGTTGTATAGTTGAAGGTACCGATTTGGACACGCGTTATAATTGGAAAAATTCGGTTGGACCAGTTGAAAACCGAAAACTGAATGAAAACCGTTGGAATTATTCGTTTCGCGACCGTTTCTTTCCGGACTATTTTCAAACTTACGGACTTGGTTTTTATGAGTTTTTTCAATTGTCAGAGGATATAGGCGCCGAGCCACTTCCTGTTGTTAGTGTCGGTCTTTCCTGTCAGTTTCAGAATGCTTGTTGTGATGCACATGTGTCAGTCAGTCAATTAGATAGTTATGTGCAGGATGCACTTGATTTAATTGAATTTGCAAATGGCGACATAACTACAAAATGGGGAAAATTACGAACCGAAATGGGACATCCCGCACCATTTAACCTAAAGTTGCTGGCTGTAGGCAACGAACAGTGGGGCACTGAATATGTAGAGCGACTTGCTGTTTTTATGAAAATACTAAGCGAAAAGCATCCCGAAATTAAAATTGTAGGTAGTGCAGGGCCATATCCTGATGGTGAAAGTTTTAATTTTCTTTGGCCTGAAATGAAAAAACTGAAAGTAGATTTGGTTGACGAACATTATTATCGTCCGGAGGATTGGTTTTTGAAAAACGCAAATCGCTATGATCTTTATGATCGAAAAGGGCCGGCAGTTTTTGCCGGAGAATATGCCTGTCATGCCAAAAACAGGAAAAATAATTTTCAGTCAGCACTTGCCGAAGCAGCATTTATGACCGGACTCGAACGTAATGCTGATATTGTACAGATGTGTACGTATGCTCCGCTTTTTGCCCACGTACAAGGTTGGCAGTGGCGACCGGACATGATTTGGTTTGATAATCTCAAAAGTGTACGCTCCGCAAATTATTATGTTCAACAACTTTATTCGAACTATGTTGGTACACATGTGTTGAGAACCGAGTGTAACAAACAGCCTTTATCGGGTCAGGATGGTTTATTTGCATCGTCGGTGTTAGATAAAAATGCGAAAGCAGTTTATTTGAAAATTGCAAATACATCCGAACAGGAAAAGAAAGTAAATGTATTTTTCAATGGTCAAAAACCGCAATTACGCCAGGTACACTCTGTTACGTTGCATTCCGACAATAAGGATGTTGAAAATACACTACAAATGCCCTTTGCCATTTTACCAGTTGTGTCTGATTTTAAACTTAATGGTAACGAACTGACCCTTACAGTACCGGCAAAATGTTTTCAGGTATTTGATATAAGATAAATCACAAAATATCATTCTAATACTATTCGGCTTATGAAACTATTTCTAACCTTGTTTTGTCTTGCTTTTTTGCTTCAATTAAGTGCTCAAATATCTGTTTTGACAAATGGAAATTTCGAAGCTACGACGCTCATAGGCTGGACGGTTTCAGGTTCTGCTACTGTAGTTAATAATGGGTTAGTGACAGGGTCTGTGCGTTCGGCGCATATAGTAGCTACAAGTGGAAAAATTGTACAGAATGTGTTAAATGTAAGTCCGGACTGGTCGCTCGATTTTTATGTTGCCTGCGAAAATCCTGCCTCATATAATGCCGACCGAGGGTTTAATCTGAATATCAATGTAAATCAGATAAATATGCGCATCGGTATGGGTGGAGCCATTCAGTTTTACAACGGAAGTGCCTGGATGACTGTGGGAAAAGGAAATGAAATTTCGTTCTCGACCGATGGAAATGCTGATGGCGATTTGCTCGATGATGCGGATATTTTACAGGTACATCATATACGAATAGTGGCGCACAATTTTGGTGGCAGCGGAGCAACTTACGATGTTTTTGCCTCAGCGTCGAACAGCGACGAACTGAAAACGGTTGCCGAAGGAATCAACTACTTTCAAACTGCTTCAACAGCTTTCAATTCACTGACATTCACCACTGCTTTTGGAATGAAAGCAACGCAATCCTATCTTATCGACGAATGTGTACTGAAAAATCTGAATCCCGTCACATACACTTCTTTCAGTGGTATTTATCCGCATTTGGCCATGACCAACAGCGACAGCGAATGTGGTGTTGGCGCTGTTGTTCCGTGGCAAAACGATCTTTGGTATGTCACTTACTCGGCTCATTTCCCCAATGGCAGCGACGATAAACTTTACCAGCTCGACACTGCGCTGAATGTCATAGCACGCTCCGAAAGTGTGGGTGGTACACCGGCCAACCGCATGATTCACACCGAATCGAATCAACTGATTATCGGTTCGCATTTGATTGATGCCGGCAAAAATGTACGGACGATTCCTCCATCTACCATGCCGGGCCGCATGACAGCCAACGCCCGACATCTGACCGACCCCGCCAATCGGGTCTATTTTATTACCATGGAAGAAGGAATTTATGATGTGGATGTGAATAATCTGACTTTTAAAACGCTTCATGCAGATGTGAATACTTCGGGTGTAACAAGCCTTGTTCCCGGGCAACACACAAAAGGTGGTTATACAGGGCAAAACCGCTTTATGATTGCCAATAACGGTGTTGGCGGTGTTTTAGCCGAATGGAAAGGAATGACCGATGGCGACCCGAATCTGCCTGCTTCATGGACTTTAATCGATGTAAACAAACATACCGAAATCACTACGAAAGGCGGCATTTACGGGGCAACTTCGCAAAACGATCCGGTGTGGAGCTTAGGTTGGGATAAACGTTCTGTTTTGCTGAATGTGTGTGATAATGGTGGTATCTGGAAACGATACCGGTTGCCCAAAGGCAGTTATACTCACGATGCCGATCATGGTTGGTACACCGAATGGCCGCGTATCCGGGATATTGGTTACAACAACGGCAATTACCTGATGAATATGCACGGACTGATGTATCAGTTTCCGGCCAACTTCAGCCATAGCAATACAGGCGGAATTCAACCATTTTCTTCGTTTCTGAAAATGATTGTAGATTTTGCCGAATGGAACAATAAAATTGTATTGGGATGCAATGATGCCACCAAATTCTCCAACGGATTGTGTCCGCGCGACCAGTCGAACCTGTTGTTTACCACCCGCGAAGAACTAGCTGCTTATGGTGGTAAACCGTATGCTTTCGGAAGTATATGGATGAACGACTCTATAAATGCAGGTGTACCCAGCGAAGCAATGCTTATCAATGGCTATGAAAACCGTGTGATTCATCTAACTCAAAACACCGGTAAAGATGTTATTTTTAAACTCGAAACAGATATTTCAGGTAATAACCAGTGGACTGAACTGGCACGAATTACTGTTCCTGCTGTCGGCTACGCTTACTATCTGATTTCTTCAAAACTCGATGCCCAATGGTTGCGGATTGTACCTGACACCAAAATTAAGTTAGCCAGTGCTACTTTTTATATGTCAAATCCGTATTGCACTGCTGAGCCCGGATTAATTTCATCTATTCCGGGTCCGGCAGAAAAAACATCACTCACGTCAGGTGTTATTCGTCCTATGGCCGAAGCGGATATGAAACTTCAGTTTGCGGCTGACATATTTGATGAACAGGGTGTTATGACCACAGCCTATTATGAGATTGATGGTTTAATGAATTTTGTGAAAATAACAAACACCACAGCTGAAAATGCCTTGCGAACGACTTATTTACCCACCAAAGATTTTTCGGTCGATAATGCATCGGTCATTATGGCCTCGGCAGGTAAGCAGTATCGTTTGCCTATGGGCGACGAAGCTTTTAGCAATCCTCTGGTTTCCGGTTATGCCCGCGGAATACGTGAAGTAGTAACCGAACGAAGTTTGATGAATATTCATGGTACATTTTACGAACTGCCGCGCGATGATGCCGGAGGATTTCTGAAAATCAGACCCATCTGCACACACAACAAACAGATTTTCGATTTCTGTTCTTGGCGCGGTATGCTGGTGCTCTCCGGTAATTTTATAGGTTCTGAAAATGATGCACATTTCCGTAAATCAGCTGATGGAAAAGCAGGTTTGTGGTTGGGTAATGTGGACGATTTATTCAAAATGGGAACACCCCGCGGCATCGGGTCGACCTGGAAAGAAACCCAGGTAAACGCCAACATACCATCATTTCCTTATCTGATGCAGGGATATACCAACAAAAAAGTATTACTATCGCACAATCTCAACGAAACAGTCAACTTTACGCTTGAAATTGATTTTATGGCTGAAGGAAGCTTTGTAAAAGCATTTACCATACCCGTTAAAGCAGGTGAAACAGTTACATTCAATTTTCCGACAGGATTTAATGCACAATGGGTACGTACCGTTACTGACAAAGACTGTGTGGCAACTGCTACTTTTTACTACAACATCAATGCTGATGATACAAATGGTATCCGGCAAATTACTGATAATGAATTGCTTGTTTTTCCAAATCCGGCCACTGATGTGCTGAATATTCAAGGGCTTAAAAAGCCATCAAAAGTATTGATATATAATATTAGCGGAAATATTGTTCGTTCTGAAATGGTAAAAAGTCAGTTGAATATCTCTGATTTAACTCAGGGTCTCTATTTCATTAAGTTAGATAACAGGAAGCCGTGCATTTTTATAAAAAAATAGAGGATATGTTTACATCTTTCGTTTGAAACAGGTTACCATTCCGCAAATTTCGCACGAATGTGCTGTGGGTTGCACATTTGCACCCAATCCGATAATACCACTTACCGATTTTTCGGGAAACATCAGATTCGATTCGTTGAGGGTTATACCACAGGGCTTTTCGGGCATTATTTTAAACAGGTTTTCCTGTTCACGGACGTGCCAGCTGCAATATCCCGGACTGTAGGAATGCGTATAACCCATGTTCAGGGCAGAGGCAACAACGGCAATCTTAGCAGAAACAAATCGTACAGCAGCCTCGGCAATTTCGGTTCCAATGGAATAAGCAATAAATTCCGAAACAATATCACCGTCGGTCTTCAGGCGATTGCAATAATCGTCGAATTCCATGCCGGCTGTAACAACAAATGCGGCAACATGCGTACAACCCTGCAGGTATTTTGTAATTACCTGTCCCACTTTTATGAAATGTTGATTGATTTCAAGAAACTTATTATCGGGCATCGAAATTTCATTTATGCAATAGCCTATCTGTGGTTTGCAAAACTCCGAAATATCCTGAATCATCGCCTGCACCATTTCCACAAAATGAGCATCAGGCACCGAACCACCATAGCCCAGATTCAGATAAATCTCGTTTATATCTAATTCTAAATCCGATAGTTGTATATTTTGTGAAATCCAGTTTCGTGTTTCGCGTTTCATGTCTCGTGTTTGTTATATTCCCTTTTTGGGGTTAGGGGGAAGAATTCTAAAACAGCATTTTATCCACATAAATATTCTGAAAATCAGAATGACTTTCGAGGTTTATATGCTTTGTTTTTCTGCAGATTTCTTCCTCATCTTTTTTATCCTGAAATAAAAACATTTTGGCTCCTATTAAAGCCGTATTTCCCATTTTGCGGATTTTTGTTTCGGGCAATTCTATCATTCCTGTTTGTACCAAATGCGAAGTGTTGATGTAATTTCCAAAACCTCCCGCAATATAGACACATTGAATATCAGTTAATTGTATCAATAAACTCTGACACAAAATTTCCAATCCGGCAGCAATAGCTGCTTTGGCTAATTGAAATTCGTTTATGTCTTTTTGCGTAATCGAAATACCTTTGATAAGTTCAATGACCGATTCGCCGGAATTAATTTCGCCAAACATGCCAATTTGTTCGGTTTCACGTAACAATGCAATAGCGTCTACCAAAGCACTTCCGCACAATCCTTTTGGTTTTGTGTTTCCAATTACATTTGCAATAAATTTATTATCAATCAATTGAATAGACGATACAGCACCGGTGGTGGCACGCATCCCCATCGAAATATTGGTACCTTCGAATGCCGGACCGGCTGCTGTAGAAGCGCAAATAAGTTGATTTTTGTTGCCAACTACTATTTCGCCATTGGTTCCCAAATCAATCAACGCTGTATATTCGTCGTGGTTATGCATACCTGTAGCGGCAATTCCCGCCAGAATATCGCTACCCACAAAACTGCCAATCGACGGGTAAAAACGTATTTCGTCTGTTACATCAAAATTCCATTCAAGTTCGGCGGTTGTAAATTCGGTTGCCTGCAAATGTACTGTGTCAAACGGGTATTGTGCCAAGGGCGACACATCGAAACCACTGAAAATGTGATGCATGACTGTGTTTCCCACAATGGCAATTTTCTGAATCGTAACTTTATGTTTCCGAAGCAACAATTCGACCATAACACCAATATTGAACCTAATAAGTTGTTTAAGCTCTTCGGCATTACCATCAATACAGGCCTGAATGCGCGAAATAAGGTCGGCGCCGAATTTTGCCTGCGGATTGAGCATGGTTTCCACAGCCAGCACGTTGGCGGTTTCAAGGTCTACTAATTGTGCCACGAGGGTTGTTGTACCCAAATCCACCGCAACGCCAAAACCGCTTTGAGGTGTAAAATCAAATTCGCTTTCGTCGGCCAAAATCAGATGATTATATTGGTCAATTTCAAGCGTAATATCACTTGTACAAGTGCTGTAGCAAGCCAATCGCCATTCGTTACCAAGACCGAGCCTGTCTATATTTTGTTGATGAATATCAGTTATATCAATCTGGCCTTCAAGCAATTTAACCTTACATTTACCACAAGTTCCTTTTCCACCACACGGAAACTCAATGCCGTATTCGTGCAAAACGTCGATAAGCGGCGTTTGATCGTTAACAGTAAGTGTTTTACCTAATGGCTGGAGAAGAATGCGGTGTTTTTTCATTGAAATTTAGTTGTATAAACGTCAAAGTCAGAAAGACGCAAAGTAAATTCACTTTGCGCCTTTGTTGCTTTGCAACTTTGCGTTAAAAAAGCAAAGATAATGCTTTTTGATCTATTTTATTTTGAATTAAACTCCTCCAATGCTTCAAAAAATGCGATTACATTTTCGGCAGGCACGTGCGGAGGCAAATCACAACCGGTTGACAAAACAAAATTGGGGAATTCAGCAGTTTTCACCAATAAATCGCCAACATAAGCTTTTATTTCGGTAGGAGTCATCATTTTCATAACACCTACAGGATCCACATTTCCCATTATGAGTTTATCAGATGGACAAACTTTCAATGTCTCCACCATATCAATAGCATTTCCAAAATGATAAGCAGCAGCTCCGGTGTTAAGCATGGCTTCGGTGCAATGACCTCTGTTGCCACAGTTGTGCAATATTATTGTAAATGTTTCGTCCTGAAGCTCATCCACCAAACGTTTTACATATTCGGTCGAAAACATCTGACAGTCTTCGTTGGACAATAAACCGGCAGCAGGTTCAGCCACTACCACACCCGAACATCCAATGGCTTTAAGTTCGCGACAATACTTAATAATAAACTCGGTACATTTATCGAGCAACATCATAATTGCATCCGGCTCTATGTAACAGGCCATCATTATTTCGGATACATCGTAAAGGCGACCTGCCAATGAAAATGGTCCGATAACACCAGCCAAAACCGGCTTATCAATTCCCATAGCTACCGACAATTTATTGGCTGTCAGGTATTCCTGCATTCGACCTGCATTCAGATCGGGCACTTTCAGATTTTCAATTTCTTCGGCAGTCGAAACCAAACGTCCCAAAATGTGTGGCATGTCATTTTCCTGAAACTCAATCTGACAACCAAAAGCTTCTGCTTCGAGTGTTAAGTCCATTATGACGGTAGTGGCTGCCGAAGGAAAAACTTCGGCGAGTTTTTTGATGGCTTGCGCATGTATTTCACCACTCTGAACAGCTTCCTTTACTGTTTTACCTATCATTTCGATACCCGGATGGGTCATAATGGGAATGGAAATGCGTTTCTTTGTTTCGATTTGCTGTGAAATCCAGTTGGTCATGTTTATCATAATAATATATTTTAAAGTTTTGTTTATCAGATATTTAATTGCTTTAATGGGTGAGTTTTCAGGGCAATAAAATCCCTGTACACTGAAATTCAGGTACACATACAGGATATAAAAATTGACTAAAAAACCGGTTTATGCAACTAATTTATTGAGGAACTCTACCACGCCCTGCGGGTCGGAAGAATACGAATCGGCACCGATTTTCTTACAGAATTCGTTGTTTACCGGAGCTCCGCCCACACAAACCACTGTACCCGGAACTTCTTTTTTAATCTCGGCAACAATTTCGCCCATATTTACCATAGTGGTAGTCAATAGTGCCGATAATGCTACTACAGCTCCCGGATTTTCTTTCAAAGCGGTAATGTATTTTTCAGCAGATACGTCCACACCAAGGTCGATTACTTTCCAGCCAGAACCTTCCACCATCATGGCAACTAAGTTTTTGCCAATATCGTGCAGGTCGCCTTTAACGGTACCAATTATCATAGTACCTTTTGTTTTAATTTCGCCCGAAGTAAAAAATGGTTTCAACACCAACATGGCAGCACCCATTGCACGAGCTGACATCAACATTTGAGGAACAAAAATTTTATTTTCAGTAAATTTCTTGCCTACTTTATCCATGGCAGGAATTAATGCGTTTTCAAGAATTTCCTGTGGTCCTACACCTGCTTCTAAGGCTTTTGTTGTTAATTCCGATGCTCCGTCCTGTCCTTTCAACTGTGGTGGGAATGGTGATTTTTGGTCGGCTTTGCCTAACTCTACTACTTCGAGTAGCTGTACTAATAGTTCGTTCATTGCGTTTTAGTAAATAGAAATAATATTAAATTGATTTTCGAATTTTCTTTTCATTGATATTTTACAAAAATAATATAGTAAACAATGCTATACTACAACAATTTTTACTACTTTTGGTGCTATATTAACATCATTAGTAATAAAATACACATAATACATTATTTGAAATGTCGCAATTTCCGGAAAAAATCAACCGTCTTCAACAACCATCTATCCATGTAGGTATTTTTCAGGATAATCTGGAGAGCATCAACTGGCACTATCACGACTATTACGAAATAAGTTTTATAACCGAAGGAACCGGCAAACGTTTTGTTGCCGACTCGATGGACGAATTTTATCCGGGCGATCTGGTTTTTGTTGGCCCCAACATTCCACACACCTGGGTGGTTGATAAAGAGCAGGTTACAACCAATGCCCGCAAACTCGAAATGGTTTATCTGCAATTTACCGATACTACTTTAAGCAAAGATATGCTTGCTCTAAGCGAATTTAGTAATGCTGCTTTGGCACTATCTCATTCGGAAAGAGGTGTTCGCGTTACAGGTAAAACGCTCGACGAGGCAAGCAATATTTTACTCCAAATGCCTTATTCTAATAGCTTTAACCGATATATTTTGTTTCTGGAACTTTTGGACTTAATCGGAAAAAGCAACGATTTAATTCCCTTAGCCAGCAAAGAATATATCAACAAGCGTTTTCAGTCTGATAATAAACGCGTTCAAATGATTCACGAATACTTTATGACGCATTACCGAGACGAGATTGATTTAACCCAACTTGCTTCGCTTGTCAGTATGGCCGAAGGTTCGCTTTGCCGATTTTTTAAAATGCAAATGGGAATGACGATTTTTGAATATCTTAATAAAATCAAAGTCGATTTTGCCTGTAAACTACTTATGAACAAAGAAATAAGCATTACCGAAGTGGCGTTCGACAGCGGTTTCAACAACCTGAGTCATTTTAATAAACAGTTCAAAATATTTACCGGATTTACCCCACGAAGCTATCGAATAAAATTTGGTATATTAGTCAAAAGCTAATTTTCAATAGCAAACTCACCCAGTTGCAAAGGATATTTACCGAATTCTTTTACTAACTTAACAATGTAATCGTATGTTTTTCCGTCCACATTGCTCGACACCGAATGATCCGACTGAAAAATAACTCCACCGTTTCGGGCTGCGTTTAGTTTACGCAAAACTTCGCTCTTTATCTCTTCAAGGTCACCGCGTTCCCACACCTGAATATCATTGTTGCCGCAATAGCCAATACTGGAGCCGTATTTTTTCTTCAGATTTACAATATCTAATCCGGCTTTTACTTCCAGTGGATTGTAAGAATCTAAACCTATTTCGATAAAATCTTCGAAAATGAGTTCTACATTGCCACAACCATGGTAAATAACCGGCAAATTGTGTAAATGGCATTCGTCAATCATGGCTTTTACCCATGGCTTGAAATATTCACGCCAATAGTCGGGGTCGAAAAGCATGGTTTTGGTGTAGGCTACATCGCCCCAAATTACCATTCCATCAATCAAACCATCGGCAGCTTGTATTTGTGCTTTACAACAATCTAAATAAAACTGACCGATTTTATTGATACAGGCACCCATTCTTTCAGGATCGATTCCCATCCATAGCAACGCATTTTCCTGACCGATTAACCTTACCAAACACTCAGACACTTCGATGACGCTGCCATAAACCGGAAAATCGGGATGCAGTTTTTTTACAGTATCTATCCAGGCAGGTGTATTACGTTCAAAACCATCACCAACTCCGGCAATCTGATTATCACCAGCTTCGAAATAGCGTCGGCGATCGTAAGCATCGTCAAATTGCAAGTCTTCAAGCTTTTCGAAACTATCCACGTCGAAACCCACAAATTCAGGCATTTGAATATTATGGTGCTTACACATTGTTGCACCAAACCCGGTTTTAACCATTACTTTTAGCTCGTCTTCGAATAGAGTTTCGAACTGACGAATGTGCGGGTCCAAATTCGGATTGGTGACAATCCAATCCAAGTCGTAATAATAATACGGGTTAGCATCATCGGGCAAATTAAGATCTTTGCGCCAGCGACGAATAAAACTACCCCAGAAGAAATCGCTAATTGGTACTCTATCAGGTTCCTCGTGGCGCAAGGCTTTATTCATGCGTTCGAGCTTTGCTAAGCAATTTTCGGTGCGTTTCATACCTTAGTTTATTCCGGATTTTGATACACTTTTTTCATCTTCACCCATTCTAATTTGTGTCCGGGCAATGCTTGCTGAAATTTGCTCATCAAAGCACCCCATTCTGCCTGACGTTCATAGGTTCCCATTTTTTGCCATGCTTCCTCAAAGTCAACTTCCTCAGGCATTTCGCAAATCATAAATAGCCGATTATCAGCCTGATAAATATCCATGATTTCAATTCCCGATTTTTTAATTCCGGCACTTATTTCGGGCCATGCATTTTCGGGAGCATGATAATTTAAATATTCTGCAATTAATTCGGGGTCGTTTTTCAAATCCAACGCCAAACATACTCGTTTATAAGTAGATGGATATACACGTACAATTTCTTCTGTTGACATTTTTAACTATATTATGAATTAAACCATCCGATGATAAATGTACCAACTATAATAATCGCAAGCGAAATGAACATTATTGCTCTTGTTTTCGATGGAATTCCTTTCCATTCACCTTTAAATAAGCCCCAAAGCATGGCAATAACAATGGTAAATGCCATCAAAATGCCCCAGGCAGCAAAGGTATATTCGCCCATCATGCTTTTGCCGGCTCCAAAAAAGATAAACTGAACGTACCAAAGTAACCCTGCTAATCCGGTCATAGCCAGATTTTTTAGGCTAATGGCTTTGCTATATTTTTTAAACTCAATCAAAGTTTTGTTTTTTACCATCAAATACGTGCACCAAATCAGCGTAGTGACGAATGTGCCCAGCAACATGATAAGCATAGTTGGATTTCCACTGAAAAGCGGGTCAGTACCTGTTTTTATTGCCAGTTCGCTTACACCGTTTCCTTTTTCGATTCCCAATGACATGGCCGAAGCCAAAACACCGGTTAACAGAGCAGCAATCACACCTTTTTTAAAGTCAAATTCATTGTTTTCATCCTTTGCTTTTTGGGAGTTAAACTGATCTTTCTGATAGCCTGCAACAGCAATTCCGGCAATGCCCAACAATGAAATAAAAATGCCTAACAGCACCATATTGCCATTGAATGTATCGAGCAACATACCAAACCGCCCATCCAAAGCTGGTGGAACCAGGGTACCTATGGCAGCCATCAATCCGAGCGATAACGCATATCCGAGCGATAAACCCAAATAGCGCATCGACAAGCCAAACGTAAGACTTCCAATGCCATAAACTGCACCAAGTACAAAAATGGAAATTAAGTCGGATGCAGGAGTCAGACTGATTAGTTGTCCGAAATTATTTACCAGAATGAGGCAAACAATTAATGGTATAAGAACAAATGAGAACAAACCTGTTGACAACCAGTAATTTTCCCATTTCCAACCTTTAATTCCACCAAAAGGTACTGCGAAACTACCCGATGAAAATGCACCAATAAATATTAATAATAAACCTAGTATTGTAGTCATATTTTTTTATTTACAATTTTGTCATTTACAATATACTATTTAAAAGACAAATTCGCTTTTTTATCTTTGTTCTTTAATCTTTGTTCTTTTCTTTGCTATTATATTCTTTTATAGCATCAAACATAGCCACAATGTTTTGGGGTGGCACGTCGGGCAGAATATTGTGTACGGTATTGAAAACAAATCCACCGCCTTTATTGAAAATATCCAAACGTTCGAAGATTTGTGCACGAATCTGTTCGGGAGTTCCAATATTTAAAGTTCCTACAGTTTCAATTCCACCTCCCCAGAAAGTGGCTTTGTCGCCAAACTCATTTTTCAGATAATCGGGTTCCATGTTCCAGCAATTGGTTTGCACCGGATTCAGAATTTCAATTCCTGCTTCCAACAAGCCAGGGATTAACATTGAGATAGAACCACAGGAATGAATAAAAGTGTGCATATTGCTATGTGTCTTCACATAATCGGCCAAAATTTTATGACGTGGCTTGAACAATGCATCGTACGTGTCGGCATCCATAAACGGACCATTACTCATACCCAAATCATCACCAAATCGGATAATATCCACCACATCGCCCAAATAGTGACATACTTTTTCGAGTGTGGCTAAGTGACGTTTCAGCAATTCATCGAGCAGTCGCTCTACATTTTCCGGGTCGCACATCAGGTCCATAAGGAAATTATCCATGCGGCGAAGGAAAGTTCCCCATTCGAACAGGTTACAGCCGCATACAACCAACAGCGCTTTGTCGGTATTTTGGCGAAGCCACAATGCTTTTTCGCGGAGTTTTGGCCAGAAATCGGGTTCAGAAGCGTGGTCCCATGGACTGTGAGCATAACGCGCCCATAGAATCCGTCCCATTTCTTCGTCCAGGTTATCGTAGCTTTCGGGATATCCGTCTAAATACGGGAAATAGGTCTGGTCGAAAAATGTAGCTCCCACAGGCATGTGCGCCAGTTTTGTTTTACCGTCGGTGTCGTAAGTTACATACGATCCATCAGCTTGCAATTCAGGTTTAAACCAAACCGGATAATAAGCAGTAGCACCGTTAGCCATGGTAATCGGATACCAGTCTTCGTCTTTGTCATTAAACATACGACCAATATCGAGCACATCAATACCAAAACGGTCAATAATTTCCATGTCGGGTTGCGCCAGTTGCTGCACCACATCGTAAATACGAGTTGGCAAATCGAGCCCTAAATGTTTAACAAGATTACTGTAAGCTATGGCAGAAATGCCTGAACTTGGAGTTGCGCCCATATCTACAGGCACTTGGTCGGGTTGCTCATGGCGGATGGCTGCGAGCACTCTTTCGCGTGAAGTCATTTTGATGTTATTAAATTAAGGAAAAATTTATTGAATTTCGAATGATGCAAATGTACGACTGAAATATCCATTCTGATTTTAATATACCGTGTTTTAGTTTAAAAAATCCGATATTCTTTTCGTGCAAAAAACTATGTATTTTTATATTATAACTTTTCCTGTCATTTTCATTCTTAGGCAAGATAAATAGCTTTTTGAAATGAAAATCACAGTATTATTTTTGATTATGTACGTACTTTGTTATTTTTTACTACACACTGAAACTTAATGAATACATTATTTTTGCTTCACGATTTGTGCAATAAAAAAAACAGCCCACAAAAGGATTTTATTTATAACGAAAATACGTATGAAACGACCAATTTTTAAATAATGATTTAAAAACAATGGAATGATTATTTTAACATGGTAAGTTTTCCTGATACAACGGAACTAACTATATGACAACTAAAAAATTAAATTATAAACAAATGAAAATTTACAAAATTGTAGCAGCTCTTCTTATTTCAACTGCTGTGTTTTCGCAAAAAGCTAATTGGATTTCAACTACACAAAATAGCAAATGGAATACCGAAAAATCACTTAGTTTAAAAAAGGAACCAGTTTCGGGTTCGTCAGTTATCGAAATCTTCCCCGAAAAAAACCTGCAACGCATGACGGGTTTCGGGGGCTGTTTCAATGAATTTGGCTGGGAAGCACTCAAACTGATACCTGCCGAAAAACAGGAACAGATTTTTAAAGAATTGTTTTCGCCCGAAGGTGCTAACTTCAGTCTGAACCGTTTACCTATTGGTGCCAGCGACTACTCGCTCGATTTTTACTCGTTCAATGAAACGAAAAACGATTTTGAAATGAAAAATTTCAGCATTGAGCGCGATAAAAATTGCCTGATACCTTATATAAAAAAGGCGCAGAAATATAATCCCGCCATGAATTTCTTTGCATCGCCCTGGTGTCCTCCTTCGTGGATGAAAGCCAACGAAAACTACGCGAGTATTTCGAGTTCAAAATACAATAATCTACCCAAAGAACTGGAGTCGGTAACCGGCACAACGGGATTTAAAATGCAAAAAGGCATTTTACAGGCTTACGCGCTGTATTTTTCGAAATTTTTTGATGCTTATAACAATGAAGGTATTGAAATAAGGGACTTACATGTTCAAAATGAAGTATTAGCCGAACAGATTTTCCCGAGCTGTATATGGCAACCACAGGATTTGGCTTTGTTTATTGGCGATTATCTGGGGCCACGATTCGAGAAAGAAAACCGCAAAGTCAATATTTGGCTTGGAACGCTGAATGTACCGGAATTTAAGTACGTACAAACTGCAATAAGCAATCCCAAAGCGGCTAAATACATTAAAGGTTGTGGGTTTCAGTGGGACGGTAAAAAAATTATTGCCGATGTGCATCAGGCTTATCCACAATTACATTTAATGCAAACAGAAAACGAATGTGGCGGTGGCGAAAATAACTGGAAATCGGCTGAATATACCTGGTCGCTAATCAAACATTACATCAACAGTGGAGCCGAATCATACATTTACTGGAACTTCATACTCGAAACACCGGGTATTAGTCACTGGGGTTGGGTGCAAAATTCGATGGTAACCATCAGTAAATCAACTGGTGAGGTGGTTTATACCCCCGAATTTTATGTAATGAAACATTTAAGTCGTTATGTGCAACAAGGTGCATCTTTACTTATGGTATCGGACAACAGCGATTTGTTGGCATTTCGAAACCCCAATGGTACAATAGTAATGGTTGTAGCCAATACTTCAGCTACAGATAAACAACAAACACTTAAAATATCGGATAAATACATCGACATTACCCTTAAAGCTAACTCATTCAATACTATTGTATTGTAATATTAATTACTGAAAATGAAACAATTTAGAAAAATTATAAACTTGTTGTGTTTAACAACGATCACAAGTTTATCTGCAGCCGCTTCGAATACAAACAAAAGTGGTGGTTTAAAATTATGGTATACCGAACCTGCTCAATACTTTATTAACGCTTTACCACTTGGTAACGGGCGTTTAGGAGCAGTAACATACGGCCGACCTGCCGAAGAAACCATCAATCTGAACGAAGAAACGCTTTGGTCGGGCGGACCCGTAAATGGAAATCCAAATCCTGAAGCAGCTTCGTATTTAGAGCCGGTGCGCAAAGCGTTGAACGAAAAAAACTATGAGTTAGCCGATCAGCTAAGCCGAAAAATGCAGGGCTATTTTAGTCAATCGTATGCACCTGTAGGTGACTTAATTATACGACAAAAGTTTGATGGTAATGTAACGAATTATTACCGCGATTTGAATATTGAAAATGCCATTGCTACCACAAAATTTACTGTAAATGGTACAAATTTTACCCGCGAAAGTTTTGTTTCGGCTCCTGCGCAGGTTATTGTTTTGCATTACAGTGCTTCTACAGCTAAAGCAATAAACCTCAGCATAGGAATAAAATCGCTACTAAGAGTTAAAACAGCTGCTGAAGCTAACGAGTTGGTAATGACTGGCAGAGCGCCATCTCACGCCGACCCAACCTATATAAATACATCCGACAAACCTATTCAGTGGGACTGTCCTTGTAAAGGAATGAGGTTTCAGACACGCATAAAATCCATCGGAAACGATGGAACTGAAAAAATTACGGATAACGAAATTCAGATTTCGGGCGCTACAAATGTAACTATTGTGGTCTCGATTGCTACCAGCTTTAATGGATTTGATAAATGTCCGGTAAGTGAAGGCCGTGACGAGGTAGCATTGGCTAAAAGTTATTTTGTAATACTTGGAAAAACAAACTATGCTAAACTTAAAAAGAATCATATTGCTGATTATCAGAAATATTTCAACAAGGTATCATTAAATATTGAAAGCAAAGAAGACCTGAATAACTTACCAACCGATAAACGATTGGCACGATACAAAACTGAAAATTCGGATCACAAACTCGAAGCTTTGCTTTATCAGTATGGTCGCTACCTGCTTATTTCAAGCTCACGCCCCGGTGGTATTGCCGCCAATCTGCAAGGCAAGTGGAATGTGGATTTACGTCCGGCATGGAGTTGTAATTACACCACCAATATTAACTTAGAGATGAACTATTGGGCTGCCGAAAAAACCGGCTTGGGTGACATGCACGAACCTATGATTCAACAGGTTGTAAACATGTCTAAAACCGGAAAAGACATTGCAAAAAACATGTACGGCATGCCGGGTTGGGTTGCAGGTCATAATTCCGACATCTGGGCATTGACAAATCCCGTAGGGCATGTTGGAAAAGGCGACCCGGTTTGGGCCAACTGGATAATGGGTGCACCCTGGGTATCGCAACATTTGTGGGAGAAATATGCTTATCGCGGCGATAAAAACTATTTAAAAAACACGGCTTATCCGGTTATGAAAAGTGCGGCCGAGTTTTGCATGGCATGGCTTGTCGACGATGGCAACGGGCACTTAATTACTTCTCCTTCCACTTCTCCCGAAAACCGTTTTCGCGGCGAAGATGGCAAAGCATGGGCGGTAACAAAAGGCGCAACCATGGATTTGGCGTTAATTCGCAATTTATTTGAAAACACCATCGAAGCTTCTTCTATTCTGAATATTGATACTGATTTCAGAAATAAAATGAGCACTGCATTGGCAAAATTGCTACCATATCAGGTTGGCAAAGCCGGAAATCTTCAGGAATGGGCTGAGGATTACAAAGATACTGACCCCACGCACCGACATGTATCGCATTTATTGTGTCTGCATCCCGGAAACGATATTTCGGCCAACAAAACACCCGAACTTTTCAATGCCTGCAAAAAAACACTCGAAACCCGCGGTGATGGCGGTACAGGCTGGTCGCGCGCATGGAAAATTGCATTCTGGGCTCGACTGTTGGATGGAAATCATGCGTATAAATTAATTCAGAGTGACCTTGAGTTGTGTACCGACCGTGGTTTTTCAGAAACAGGTGGCACTTATCCCAACCTGTTGAATGCATGTCCACCTTACCAGATTGATGGCAATTTTGGCGTGGTGGAAGGTATATCTGAAATGTTGCTGCAAAGTCATTTGAAAGAAGTACATTTATTACCTGCTCTGCCCGATGCATGGGCAAGTGGGTCTATAAGTGGATTAAAGGCGCGTGGAGGTTACACTTTGGAAAACTTAAGTTGGAAAAATGGCAAGTTAACAACTGCAACTTTATCGAGCAGTACGAAAGGCATTTGTAAATTGCGCACACAGCAACCCATTCTGATTAAAGGAGTTAAATCAGAAATAAAAGAAGAAGTGAGTCCGGTCGGAAAAACATATTTAACTACTTTTGAAGCAAAAGCCGGAAAGAATTATTTAATAAGTTTAAAATGAAAAGGCTAAAGATCATCTTTTTAAGTGTCTTTTTCGGCTTAAGTGTGTATGCTCAAATGCAAACGCCACCTATGTATTTTGCCGATTATTCGCGGATAAAAGATGCTTCAGGAGTAGCTAAACCATTTGCAAAAGACCCTTCGGTTATTCAGTTCAATGGTAAATTTTTAATGTATTATTCCATTTGCGGACCCTCAACCAATGGTAATCCGGGAAACAGCGGTTGGTCGATGGGAATTGCCCAAAGCAGCGATCTTATAAACTGGACCAGAGTTGGTGAAATTGTTTCAAATCCACTTCACAGTTGGGAAAACAAAGGAATTTGTGCCCCATGTGCCAAAGTGATAAACGGAAAAGTGCATTTATTTTACCAAACTTATGGTAATGGTGCTTCGGATGCCATTTGTCATGCTTATTCAACGGATGGCTTGAATTTTACGCGCAACGCTACCAATCCAATTTTCCGACCTACGGGCGATTGGAATTGCGGCAGGGCTATCGATGCAGAAGTATTTCATTTCGGCAATAAGTATTTTTTGTATTTTGCAACACGCGACAAACCCTACGTGAAACAACTCACCGGAGTGGCTACTGCACCCGACACTACTGTTACGTTCAACAAATCGGTTTGGACACAGGCCTGTACTGCACCAATTCTGTCTCCTGAATATCCGTGGGAAGGAAATTGCACCGAAGGCGCTTCCATTATTCAACGGAATGGAAAACTCTATATGTTTTATGCCGGAAATTACAACAACGCACCTCAACAAATTGGCGTAGCAGTGAGTACCGATGGGCTAAAATGGACAAAACTCTCAACAACTCCTTTTTTGAGTAATGGTGCTACTGGCACTTGGAATAAAAGCGAATCGGGTCATCCGGGCATTTTCGATTTCGAAGGTCAACTGTCATTCCTTTTTTATCAGGGAAATAATGATGGTGGTAAAACCTGGTGGTTGTCGCAAATTGAAATTTTTTGGAACGAAAACGGACCTTCAAAAGTACCTGTTACCGCATTGCCCTCTACCAATGTCAACGATATTTTTAAGGTAAACAATAAAAATGGCTTTTTAGAAATAAATACCAGTATTTTGGAAACAGCTAAAATTTGTATTTTCAAAATTGATGGTACTCTTGTTTATGAGTTTGGTATAAAATCGAAAGAAAAAATAATTATTCCCGTTTCGTATTTCAGGGGAGGAGTGTATCTTTGTCAGCTTAAAACAGCTAAACAGAGTTTTTGCAAAAAAATAATACTAAAATAATCTTATCAAAAAAAATCATGGTTTTGAATCGTCGTACGCTCTTAGTTTTCATTTTTCACTTTTCATTTTTCACTTTTTTAGTTGCACAATCAGTCACTCCACGCATGATGTATGGCGATACATCGCGCATCGGGGCTCCGTTTGCCAAAGATCCGCACGTGATTAAATTCAAAGGTCGCTACCTGATGTATTATTCCATTCCGGGAAAAAAGGACGCTTCAACGTGGGTAGGTTGGGGAATTGGTGTTGCTGAAAGTAAAAACCTGCACGATTGGACAAAAGTGGGTGAAATCAATCCATTGAAGGATGTTGATTATGAGCAAAAGGGAATTTGTGCGCCTTCGGCAATAGTCATAAAAGGAAAAGTGCATCTTTTTTACCAAACGTACGGAAACAGAGAAAAAGATGCCATCTGCCATGCTGTATCGTCGGATGGAATAACTGATTTTGTGCGAAATAAAACAAATCCCATTTTTAAAGCTACCGGCGACTGGAATTGCGGACGAGCAATCGATGCTGAAATTTTCAAGTATAATGGGAAATTTTTTCTCTTTTTTGCCACACGCGACCCTCAGTTTCGCCAGCAAATAATGGGTGTGGCTACTGCACCCGGCAATACCAACTTTAACCGCGAAAGCTGGACACAGATAAGCAACAAGCGATTACTTGAACTGGAATATCCGTGGGAAGGAAATTGCACCGAAGGCGCTTCCATTATTAAACGAAATGGCAAATTGTACATGTTTTATGCCGCCAACTACAACAACGCTCCGCAGCAAATAGGTGTAGCCGAAAGTGCTGATGGTTTTACCTGGAAAAAGTGTTTCGATAAACCATTTTTGGCCAATGGTAAAAAAGGCGAATGGAACAGCAGCGAATCGGGTCATCCGCATATTTTTGACAATGGAAAAACATCCTATCTTTTTTATCAGGGAAACAAAGACAATGGAAAAACGTGGTTAATCTCTAATATTGAGGTAATATGGGATAAAAGCGGACCAAAACTGAAAAAATAATAATTCAAATAATTACTCATGAAGAAATTCAACATTTTCGTACTGGCAATGCTTGTTCTGGCAAGTAATTTAGTTGCCCAAAAAAGTAAAATCGACGATCCAAAAATGGATTGGTGGAAAGAAGCTAAATTTGGTATGTTTATTCACTGGGGATTGTACTGCATTCCTTCGGGCGAATGGAATGGCAAAAAAACAACCAATATTGCCGAATGGATACTCACCGACCTTAAAATTCCGGTGGGGGAATATAAAGCCTACGCCAATCAGTTTAATCCTACAAAGTTTAATGCCGAAGAATTGGTTTTATTAGCCAAAGCAGCCGGCATGAAATACATGGTGCTTACAGCGAAACATCACGAAGGTTTTGCTATGTTTAAATCTTCCGACCCATTCAACATTGTGGATGCTACGCCATACAAAAAAGACGTGGTTCAACAACTGGCCGATGCTTGTAAAAAGCACAATATGCCGCTTGGACTTTATTATTCGCAAGCCCAGGACTGGACACATCCGGGCGGTGGTATGTATTGCAAACACTGGGACGCGGCTCAGGAAGGTAGTTTTTCGAAATACATCGACGATGTGGCATTGCCTCAGGTCAAAGAAATTATGGAGAAATTTAATCCACGCATTATCTGGTGGGATACGCCTGCCGAAATGACGCCTGCCGAAGCGAAAAAATTTACCGATTATTTAGTTAAATATCCCGATTTGATTACCAACGACCGTTTGGGTGGTGGTGTTCATGGCGACCTTGAAACTCCTGAACAATACATTCCGGCTACTGGCATACCGGGTAAAAACTGGGAATCGTGTATGACCATGAACGGAACATGGGGTTTCAGCCGCTTCGACCACAACTGGAAATCGACCGAAACATTGGTGCGCAACTTAGTGGACATAGCCTCGAAAGGTGGAAATTACCTGCTCAATGTAGGACCAACACCCGAAGGCGAAGTGCCCATGCCATCTATCGAACGTTTGAAAGAAGTGGGCGCCTGGATGAAAGAAAACGGTGAAGCGATTTACGGCACAAAAGCCAGCCCGTTCAGTCAATTAAGTTGGGGACGTGTAACCCAAAAGGCGAAAGGTAAAAACACGCTTTTATTTGTGAGCGTATTCGAATGGCCCAAAGACGGAAAATTAGTAATTTCAGGATTAGAAAACAAGGTTTTGAAAGCATATCCGCTTGCCAACAAAAATATTGCTTTGAAAGTAGAAGTAAAAGAAGCCGAAAAAATAATTGATGTAAAAGCAGTTAAACAATCGGCATTCACCACAGTTATTGTGCTCGAAATAAACGGAAAACCTGTAGTAAACAATTCGCCAACAATAGCTTCCGAAAGTTCGGTGTTTACGGATAAAATCGATTTTAACCTGACAGGAAACACTGCAAATGGTGAAATTCGTTATACAACCGATGGCACTGCTCCAACAGCACTTTCAACCCTTGCCAACGGTACAATAAGTGTAAATGCCACGCAAAACACAACCGTTAAAGCAGCTTCGTTTGTAAAAGGAAAGCGTGTAAGTGCTATTTCGGAAACTACTTACAAAATTGAAAAACCAATTGCACCGGCCTATAGCGGCAAACCGGGCATCCGATACAATTATTACGAAGGAAGTTGGGAAAAACTTCCCGATTTCTCGAAACTTACACCGGTAAAAAGTGGCGTTGTGGATAATTTCAATATCAACGAACGCAAAGTGGATTTGTACTATGGATTTACATTTGATGGTTATGTCAATGTACCCGAAACGGCTGTTTATGCATTTTATCTGAAATCGGACGACGGTAGTAAACTGATTATCGACGACACCAAAGTGCTTGATAATGACGGAACGCACGGCATGGACGAAAAACGTTTGGATGTGGTATTGGAAAAAGGCTTACACAAAATCTCGTTGCAGTTTTTCCAACATGGAGGCGGACAAGGTCTGAAATTAGAATGGAAACAAATGGGCAAAGAACGTAAATTAGTTGATAAATCAGTAATGACTTATTAAGCCCTAAAAATACTGAACCACAACAGGAACAATAGAGAACCATTTTGGAAAAACTATTGGAACTGTTGTGGTTTTTTTATCTGATACAAATGAAAAAACTACCCATAATACTATCTTTTGTTTTGCTGGCAATTAAATTGTCAGCGCAAACATTTTCGCCCTCCGCAACCCGCACCAAAGCACTTTCCGATTGGGAGAAACTTCGTTTTGGCGCATTTGTGCATTTCAACGACAACACCTTTCTGGAAAAAGAATTTTCGCAAAATACCGACCCGAAAGCCTTTAATCCCAAACAAATTGATTTTGAAGGAATGATGAAAACATTCCGCAAAGCGGGCATAAAATACGCCGTGCTTACAACCCGACATACTTCCGGTTTTTGCTTGTGGGACAGCAAGCTTACTTCGTTCGATGTGGCAAACAGCGCTTATCCACACGATGTGGTAAAACTATTTGTTGATGCCTGTCGGAAATACAAAATAAAACCATGCCTGTACTATTGCCTTTGGGGTGGTGGCAATTGGTATCCATGGGAATGGAACCCAACTATCAAAAAGGAACTCGAAGGAACTTCGGTGAAAAATATTACACTGGCGCAATTGACAGAACTGGCTACAATTTACGGCGACATTTACGAATTTTGGATTGACATGCAATGCTGGAATACACCCGATTTGAAACCTCAGGAAATGTATGACCTGATAAAATCAAAACAACCAAATACGATTATTCATTTCAATCAACATGTGCAGGATGGAACTGAAATAAAGTATTTTCCTACCGATATTATGAACGGCGAAGAGCGTGTGCCGCCCGTTGATGGGCATCAAGCTGTACGCAAGGTAGCTGGCAAGGAATATTACCTACCTTTCGAATACGAAATCACTTCGCAACGTGCCGACCATCGTTCACTGGGTAATGGTTTGATGCGCGGTTCGTGTTGGTTTACACACTCCGATAGTCAGTTTTACCCCGTGGATAGCCTTTACAAGTATATCAAACAAAGTTTCGAGCGTGGAGGAAGCAATATTTTGCTTTCCACAGCACCCGACAAATCGGGGACATATCGCCACGCTGATGCCGATAGCATAGTGAAACTGGGCAAAATGATTCGGAAAATGAAACAGAAAAACAGCAATTAAGAAAATTTTTACTACTTTTATCAGGAAATAAGTCGGGTGCAAATAGCTATTTAGCTGTAAGTAAGCGACTTATATATTTAATTTGCTTTTTAGTAATTACACAAATAAATTATGAGAGCTATAAAATCAATTTTCACAACATGTTTCGCTTTATCAGTTGTGGTTGTCTTTTCGACCAACAAATATGTTATTGCCCGAATAATTACGAATAATAACGATACAATTGTAAATCTGGTAAAACAGACTCCTTTACACGAAATGCAAAACCAAATCGAAGTAAAAGTAAACGACAGTATTACAAATATTTTATATCCACTGGATGCAAAAAGCTTTTATACCATTGCCGGTAAGGGCGACACCATACGGTTTGAAAGTAATTGTGGATTAAAATTTGGTATGGCTGACAAAATTGAAGACAATTGTTATTTTATGATGAAGCTGATTTCTGACAAAATTCCTTTGTATTATTTTTCGGTTAAAAAATTAATGAGTCTGGGGGTTTTCATGCAACAAGTTGAGCAACCGGCTTATTTTTCGAAATATTTCGACGATTGGATAATTATGGAAGAAAACAATTATGTTAATCAGATTGAGAAGCTTATAAAGCCATATAAAAGAAATGTGAATCCCGATAAAATGAAGTTGCTGCGCAAATTGGAAACTGATTTATATTACAGGGTTTACAAATTCGAAGATATACCTGATTTTTTTAAAAAGCTTAATACTATTTTGAAATAAGGCAAAAAGAAACGAGTGACAATTTTTTATTGTCACTCGTTTCTTTTTGTATATAGAAAATCTTAAATGCGTGCTTTAATAGCAGCCGATTCAGCTTCAAATCCGGGCTTGTCAAGCAATGCAAACATATTCTTTTTGTAGGCTTCCACACCGGGTTGATCAAATGGATTTACACCTAAAACATAACCACTTATGCCACATGCTTTTTCGAAGAAATATAGCAATTGCCCTAAATAAAACTCGTTCAGTGATGGTAATTCAATTTTCAGATTTGGAACACCGCCATCAATGTGAGCAATCATTGTACCAAGTTCGGCCATTTTATTCACTTCGTCAACACGTTTACCGGCAAGGAAGTTTAAACCATCTAAGTTAGCAGGGTCGGTTGGTACAATAACGTTGTGGTTTGGCTCATTTACAGAAATCACTGTTTCGAAAATGGTACGTTCGCCTTCCTGTATCCATTGTCCCATAGAATGCAAGTCGGTTGTGAAATCAACAGCAGCAGGGAAAATACCTACATTGTCTTTTCCTTCGCTTTCGCCGTAAAGCTGTTTCCACCATTCGCCTATAAAGTGCAACTTTGGATGGAAGTTTACCAAAATCTCGATTTTTTTACCGGTTTTGTACAATTCATTCCGTACAGCGGCATACTGAGCTGCAGGATTTTCTTCGAATGCTGTTTCAGTTCCGCAAAGCGCTTCCATGCTTACAGCTCCGGCCACAAACTGACGGATATCGAATCCGGCAACCGCCACAGGCAATAATCCAACGGGCGAAAGTACCGAATATCGACCACCAATATTATCTTCAATAATGTATGTTTTGTAGCCTTCCTGAGTTGCTAATGTACGCAATGCACCACGGGCTTTATCTGTTACGGCTACTATCAGTTTTTGAGCAGCTTCTTTGCCCTGTTGTTCTTCCAACTGTGTTTTCAGCAGGCGGAAAGCCAATGCAGGCTCAGTGGTAGTTCCCGATTTGGAAATAGAAATAATACCGAATTTTTTGTTTTTAAGTAATTGCTGCAGTTCGTACAGGTAATCTTCGCCAATATTCTGACCGGCATAAACCACCACAGGCGATTTGCGTTCGGTAAGTAACCAGTCGAAACTGTTCGAAAGTGCATCGATAACTGCTTTTGCACCCAGATAGCTTCCTCCGATTCCTACAACCACCACTACTTCGCAATTTTCGCGGAGTATACGGGCTGTGTTTTCAACGTCAGCCAAATGTGCTTCGTCGATAGAAGTAGGAAGATTTAACCAACCTAAAAAGTCATTTCCTTTACCGGTGCCATTGTGCAAATCAGCATTTGCAGCAGCCACCTTCGCTTTGTAACCGGCTACGGCTTGTTCCGAAACAAATCCGAAAGCTTTGTCGATTGAAAGTTTAATGTTTTGCATATTATTTTTGTTAATAAATTTCGTTATTTATAAATTAAACAAGATATAAGTAATTGGAACTATTTTATATGTCATTTATAAAATTTAATAGAACGCTGATTTTCGCTGATTAAGCGGAAAAGAACGGATTAAAGAAAGGATTATTCCCCGATAAATCGGGGCGGATTTTGCTGCAAGTTTCTGAAAATCATTTCGATATATCGAATCGAAGATCAGCGTAGCTAAATTGAAATCAGTTTTCAATCCGCTTTATCAGCGTAAATCCGCGTACCATTTCTTTGTTTTCTTAAATTAGAAATACGACATTATTTGAATTCAATTACTAATATATACGAATAAAATTAGATATCAAATTATCATCACATCAAAAAGGTAAATCTGTACCTTCGCCTCCGGCTGCTGGAGCAGCATCAAATGCAGGTGCATTTACAGCTGCTTGTTGTACGGGAGCTGCACTTGCCTGAGCACCGTTTTTGTCTACTTTCCAGGCGCGGATTGATGTGTACCAGCGTCCGTTGTATTCGCGACTTTCGATGTCGAAACTAACATTTACCTGATCGTCGATAGCAATCGGGAATTGATCAATCTTATCATTAAACAAGTTGAAACACACTTTTTTAGGATACTGGTCGCCGGTTTCGAGTACATAATCCTGCGAACGCCACATACCATTTTTACCCTGACCTGATGTCTGTGGCAATATGGCAATAATTTTACCTGAAATTTCCATTCTTTTCTATTGTTGATTTGTTATTTTTTTCGAAACGCAAAGATACTAATATTTAAAATATTAGCCAAGAGCAAAATGTCCTTGTTGAAAAGTTTAAATCAATTATAAACTCAGTTTTTTTATCTCAAAACAAAAATCCCCTTGAACAATTTGTAGAAGGGGATTTTGTAATTCAAAACTCATAACTAACTACGAATTACTATATTGTTTTGAATAGTATTTCTGATATTCACCACTGGTTACATTATCCAACCATTCCTGATTTTCCATGTACCAGTCAACCGTTTTTTCAAGTCCTTCCTCAAATTGCAGAGATGGTTTCCATCCAAGTTCGGATTGTAATTTTGTAGAATCGATGGCATATCGTAAATCATGTCCGGCACGGTCTTTCACAAAGGTTATCAGTTTGGCTGATTCTCCGGCCTCACGACCCAATTTGCGGTCCATTATTTCGCAAAGCTTGTGAATCAGGTCAATATTCGACCATTCGTTATTACCTCCAATATTGTAAGTTTGGCCATTTTTTCCATTGTGAAAAATAACATCAATTGCACGTGCATGGTCGTTAACATACAGCCAGTCGCGCACATTTTCGCCTTTACCATAAATAGGAATAGGGCGATTATTTTTAATATTATTGATGGAAAGTGGAATTAATTTTTCGGGAAAATGATTTGCTCCGTAATTGTTCGAACAGTTTGAAATCACTACAGGTAAGCCGTAAGTGTCATTCCAGGCACGTACAAAATGATCGCTCGATGCTTTACTTGCCGAGTAGGGAGAATGCGGATCGTATTTGGTTGTTTCGGTGAAAAATGTTCCATCAAATTCCAATGCTCCGTACACTTCGTCGGTTGATACATGATAAAAACGCTTGCCTTCGAAGTTGTCTTTCCATGCATTTTTGGCGGCGTTCAGCAAGTTGCAGGTTCCGAATACATTGGTGCGTATAAAAGCAAATGGGTCAGTTATCGAACGGTCTACATGACTTTCGGCAGCAAGGTGGATGACACCATCAATGTTGTATTGAGAAAATAATTCCGGAATAAATTTTTCGTCGGTTATATCTCCTTTTACAAAGGTATAATTGGGAGCATCTGCAATATCTTTCAGGTTTTCAAGATTGCCGGCATACGTAAGTGCGTCTAAGTTTAATATCTGATAATCAGGATATTTTGTAACAAAAAGTCGTACTACATGCGAACCGATAAATCCGGCTCCTCCTGTAATTAAAAGGGTTCGTTTCATTTTTTAGTTTGAATAATATTTTTTTAAATTAATAATTATACGGATTGGATAAAATGCCAGAAGCCTGTATCAATCGTGCAATATCCATGGCTTCGCGGCGCGTGTTTGTATAGCCTACAATAACGCGATAGAATCCCTGATCTTCGACAATGTAAATATTGTCCGGTACAAAATCTTTTAGCTTCAGAGCCATCATAATTGCTAATTGTTCGGTTTTAAACGCCCCGGTTTGTATCATAAACTGATTGTCGTGATTAATAATAATCTGGTTCGAAATACGTGACTTGTAGGTGCGAAGTATTTCCTGTGTTATCAGACTATCAATGTTGAGTTGACAACCGGTTGGGCTTACTTTGAATGTAACTCTACGGTTTAATGCTTTTTCAGCCTCATTCTGATTCTTGTTCAGAGGCTTAATTTCACCGTAATTTTCGGCCTCAATGCGTGTACGCTCAACGCCGTGAAATGCCAGAGCATCCCAAACTGCCTGCGACCGGCGCATAGTGAGTTGCATATTAAACGATTCAGAACTTTCGGTATCGGCATGCGATTCCAGAATTAGATTCAGACATGGATTGTCGCGCATGACACCTGCTAATGCCTGAGGTACAATCCGGTAATCAGGTTGTAAATGAGCACTTCCGTATCTGAAAAGTATGGAATAATTATAGCGCCATTTCACTTCAAACGGATCTTTTTCGTCGGCGTATTTAATTGATTTACGGAGTGTTCGCATATCTGCCAATGTCATATCTTCGGGTGCTTTACGACTTATACTATCAATTTTTGCCAGATCTTTATCCGATAATGGTTTGAATACTACACGACGGTTTTTAGCTCTTTCGAATGCATTTTTATTTGTATTTCCGGGTAAGGGCATTTTTTCACCAAAACCAACTACACGCAATCGGTTTTCGGCAATTCCGTATTTAACCAGCATTCGTTTTACCGAATTTGCACGTCGTAAGCTAAATAGTAAATTCACATTTTCATCGCCGGCAGCATCGGTATGTCCCTGAATTTCAAGTTTTAGCTCTTCATTTTCTTTGAGCATTTTACCCAATTGTTTGATGGTGCCATAAAATTCAGAACGCACAACGTCGCTGTTAAAGTCGAAAGAAATTGTGTATGTCAAAAGTGAATCGTATTTATGAATCCGATCAGGGTCTTTTGTGTTTTTGTCGGTGTAGGGGTTAAGTTTATTAAGCAACTTAAGAGAATCTTCCTGAGTTTTTAAATTGCTCATAGCCATTTTGTTATCTATGCGTTTCTGACTTACTTCGGCGGTTGTAAGTTCTTCGGATGTTGTTGGAATGCTATTTCGTATTAATTTTATTGTTCCTGCTTCAACAATATCACCGTTTACATCTTCTTTTATTCTGAATGATAAAGGATCAGCAGTCATATTCAGAATTTTTTGTTGAGTAGAGTCAATTTCTGCAATGTAATTTCCCGGTTTTAAACCTAAATAAGAGAAAAATCCATCACTTTCTGTCATTAACGTTTTTATTGTTTTGTTTTTCTGGTCAAGAATATTCACTAATATTCGCGAAATACCGTTTCCAAACTCATCGGCAACTGTACCTGACATTTCGCCCATAGGTACTACAGGAATCGTAATTTTTTTGAATTGATTGGGGTCGGTTGTAACTTTTAAGTTATGCGAATTTATTTTCCAGGCAATATTTTTAAAATCAGATTCGTTAACGTTAAGGGTGTAGTCTACGAATGGATCGAGATTGGTAACACGAACAATTGAATCATTCCGGCGTTGCAAAATACGACCGCCATTGCATTTTACGTTTAAATCGGATGCCGCCGGTTCGTTATCATCGCGCACACCATTAAAGTTTTTGTCGATAAAAGGAATGATTGAAATTCCACTTCGACCAACTGCTTCGCGCGAATCAAAATGCACATAGCCATTACCACTGCCAAATGCCAAACTTCCGCGTGCACTTTCGGTGGTTTGCAAGCTTTGTTTATTAATATCGTAATAGGCTGATGCATACGACGACATAAATGAAAAATCGTAGCGAAATGCCACATTTACACTTTGATAGTTTACTAAATTATTTTGTTCGTAACCAAGAGTAATGTATCCTTTTTTGAAAATTTGCTTTTCAAGTTCAGCCCTGTAGGATATAAAATTATCATACCAGTTGGCATTGTTTTCGGTGTAACTGTATTGCACGGCCGGACGGAATGAAAAACCATTTCCAAAACGCAAACCTAATGATAAGGTGCTGTAAATGTTTCTGTTATCAAAAGTAGTCCAGTTTATAAAGTTTGATAAATTGGCATTGAAATTCCGATAATAAGCTGACAGCATTAAATCGCCGGCATTATACTGAAAATTTGGATAAATATTCTGACGAAAAGATGCTTTTGCAACTCCTGAAACATTTTTTAGGCGGGTAGGGAAGGAGAAACCAGCTAATCGTTCCTCAAGAAAATTGTAGATAATTGCTTTCTGATTTTTGTCATAACGGGCATAAAATAACTCAAGCATCGAATTGTTGCGGAAATTATAATTCAATGTTCCTTTGTATCGTACTTTATGTGCATATTCGCCCGTAAGTACTAATCGCGAAAATGGTTGAATTGTAAAATTTCCAAACGGTATATGTGGGTTTCCAACTATGGAATTTAGATATTCGTAGCCTGCACCGGCTGTTAGCCATTTTGTCAAACCTAAGTTTGTTTCGGCCCTGCCGTAATACGATCCACCTATTCCGTTTAGCAATACACCACCACTTACACGGTACTCAAATTCGCCTACAGGTAACATATTGTAGGGCATATTGTAGGTTTTACGTTCAGCCTGCTCTTCGCCATTTGGTCCGTAGTAACGCAATGTAACTTCGGTAGTGCCATATACTATGGGTACCTGAAATTGAAAATATCCGGACGCATCTGCTTTGGTATAGTCTATCAAAACATTATTTATGTACAATTCCACAGTCCATTCCGGATTAGTGTTTTCGGCAATCTGAAATGTACCCATAGCTTTCCGAACGGTGGTAGGGGCATTTGTAACCATAAAACCATCAACTGGGAAAAGCATGGTGGCAATATTGCGGTTGTAAATTCGCCCCAATTGTAACTGACGTACAGCCTTAAAATTATTGTCGACCCAACGCCAATGATAACGTTGTTGATTTCGGTTGAGTCCGTAATTATCAGAATAATAAAGCCAGGTACTTAATTCTCCACCAAATACTTCTGCCCCTAACGCTAATCCGGCTCTATTTTCTAAAACAACACCGTTCTGTTGATTAGAAGAGATTGACCAATCGAGCATTCCCGGTTTAAAGAAGTGGTATTTACGTGGAAATTCGGCATCAAATTTTGTTTCGCCCGAAAAATCCTTTATGTTTTTACGAGCCTCTTCGAGCTTTTTTAGTTTTGTAATGGGTAATTCATTCTTCGACGAAATGGACGCTGAAAGCGTACGGAAATCAAATTTGGTAGTTAAACCAAAAACCGTTTCGAAAATTTTTGGAGATAGATACAGTGTTCCCATATCGTACTGAATATCAGTATCGGTAAGCGTTATCTGATTGGAATTAAATACAATGGTTTTAGTGGCAAAATCAATTTTATAGGTGTTTTTTGTGTCAATAAAATTTCCTTCAATCAATCTGCCGTTATCGGCAACTTTTGTGTTGACTCTTAGGAATTCGAAAATTTGAGAAACAGGTAAATAGAGTTCATTGGACTCGTTGTAAAGTACATAAAAGTCGTGCCAGCCAATTTTTTCAAAATTGATACTCAGATTAAATGGTTCAGTCGAACCGGAATTAATTTGCGCCTGAACTCCACAAAAAGAGAATAAAAATAAAAGCCCTGCAAAATACAAGACCCGAATTATTGATTTATTTTTACTCCTTTTTTTATTGTATAGCATTAAAAACCAAATATATAATTATTGTTGCACAAAAGTAAGACTGAATGTGCCACTGTAAAGTCCGGCCGGATTTGAACCAATGTTACCTACAGTCAGTGTGCCGCCAACCCGAATTAAATGAATGTCATCACAACCTTTGTTCGAAATAAAAGTGGAACCACTTGCTCCAATGCTTGTTGGGCCTAAATTCAGAATCATACTGCCGCCGTTACTGCCTGTAAGTACTGTTGTTGTCGGATAGGTAACATTTATCATTCGCCCCGGACAAACTTTTAATTCGAAAATGGCAGGTTGCACCAATTGACCTAAATTGACAGGTACAACTGAACCTGTGTAGGAACGACTGCCGTCTTGATTAACAGTAACTGTTCCGCCCGACGAACCGGAAAATATTGTAATATCACCAAAATTTAACGCTTGCGTCGACCTTACAGTTGCAGTACGTTGAGGTAAATCAGGGCCCGACTGTGCAAATGCAGGCACAATAGATGAAAAAAATACAATTATTGCAAATAGGCAAAATCGCTGCATGAATTTCGGATTATTTTTTCAAAATTAGTTCGGAACGACAAAATTCCTGAGCTCCATCTTCACCTGGAGCTAAAAAACGAATTACTAATTTACCGCCATCTACCTTCATTGCATTTGTGTTTTTAATATACAATGCAAAGTTTCGCTTCGCAATTTCGGGGTATACACCTATTCCGTTTGCAAATCCAACTTCCGATTTCTGACCTTTGGTAGGATGGTATTCCACACGCATATTACCGTAAGCTGATTTGTTGCCTGAACGATTGATAGTTACATTGAGTTTCGATATAGTATCATTTACGTTTTGCAACGAAACTTCCGAAAATGAAAGCTGATTTGACAAACTTCCGTTTCTGACAATGACAGGGATACTGATACCAAATACGGGAGTAATACTTACAGCCATTTTAGTTGAATCAACCCGCAGGTCTTTCATGCCGAGTGGCGTTTTTTCCTTTTCGGCTCTGAAGTAAATGTGCGATCGGTATTCTCCCTGTTTCAGATACGAAGGTTTACGCAATTGCAAGCGTATAGTTTGCGATTCGTTGGGCGGAAGCACTACTTTACGCGGAAATAATCGCAAATATCTATCGGCTGAAATGGTTGTATCCGGCTTTTCGAGTTGTAAAAAGCTACCATCTTCCTGCATTTTATAACTCACAAACGAAATCATAAAAACAGATGTGTCTTTACCAATATTCGTCAGATTTAAATCAGCATTTTGTTTTTGACCTTCGAAAACAACTCGTATAGGGTTAATTAATAAATCACCCTGAGCAAAAGCCACCGAAGCACTAAAAAATAGCAGCAAAAACGTAATATTTTTTTTCATCCCTAAGCCGGATTGTGGATTAATTGTATGCAACTGAAACTACGAATGTACCTAAGTAAATTCCATTTTTCTGATTTGCAATCACATTTAGTTGACCTCCAACTGTAAATTTGTCGGTGCCGGTTGAACTGTTTAATGTGCCCGTTAATTCATCGCTTCCTTTTGATAATGGTCTTGCTTTAAAATTATCAACTGTCATTGTAACACCACTTCCATCATTTATGGTTACTGTTGTTGAAGCTGGCAATGTAATTGAATAGGCACTTCCGGCAACTCCAGTTAAGTCAAAAACAGCATTTGATGTTGTTGATGGTATTGTATTAACACCGCCTGTAACCTGCACTGTTCCTACAGTTGAAATATTGCAATATCCCGGACTTCCGGCTGATACAGCAATTTTTCCAAAATTTAGTGAACTACCAGGTGTAAGCGAAATAGATAGTTGAGAAGAAATTTCAGCTTTAGCTTCTGCTGTAGCTGTTTGCGCTGTTGCTTTTACTGCAAAAGCGGTAAGGAGAATTGCTCCGAAAATTAATTTTCTCATAATGTTTATTTTTTAATTGTCAATTAATTATATGCTACTGTAACATTAAAATTTCCCTGATATAAACCGGCTACCTGACTTGCGCCAACATTTAAAGTGGCACCCACAGTAAAAGAGTCTGTACCTGTACCGCTAAGTGTACCGGCATTTCCTGCCTTGCTCGATGTGAATGTGCTGATAGTCATAGTTTGGGCACCACCACTACGTGTTACCGTAACGGTTGCCGGACTCATTGAGATGGTGTAAGCAGTGTTTGCTGCACCTGTTACCGTGTAAGCTGCACTTGTTGCTGTGGGTGTGAATCCCGTCAAGGTTACTCCGCCGGTTTGTGTGCGTGTACCTGCGGGAGCCAAAACACAAGTCCCGGCAGAAGTGGATACACTCATTGTTCCGAAATGCAAACTGCGTGTTTCAGCAATTGTAATCGGGTTAACAATGTTGGCATAAGCATCTGTGTTTTCAGTTTGCGAAAATGAATTCACAAAGGGTATTGCCAACAAAAAAAACAGTAATTTAGCTAAATGGGTTTTCATATTACGTATTTTTAATGTGAATATTAAAAATTAATAGTCGTACGAATTGCAAATGTACTTCAATTAATTCAATAATTTAAATGTTTTTGATTTTTCGTTATTATAAATTTTTACAAATACGACCCCTTTTGTCGGGTTGGATACAATTCGCTGTTCGCCTCCTACAGCAGTAAATTCGTCGAAAACAATACCATTAACATCAAAAATCTTAATGGTAAAATTGCCTTTTGCCGAAGTTAAATCAATATTAATATTGTCGTTCGTTTTAAAAATATTTACAAAGCCCATTGCCAATTCGTCTAAAGCCGTTTTGTTAAAATGAATTTTAAAACGAGCAGCGTTGTCGGTGGATTTGGATGTAAATATGTAATTATCAGTTAGTTTTAAGTCAATAGTTTTTCCTGTTTTAATGTCTTCAAGCAAAACTACTTCAAAATTAGCTTTGTATTCGTTTGCACCAATACAATATTTCCCATCTTTTCCGGCTTTAAAATTAAGTTCTATGCTTGGAGTTACTGAAGCAGTGTTAAAATAAAAAGTTGAAAAATCTTCATTTTCGTACTTAATGTACAGCGAAGGAGATGTTTTTACAGGGCTAAACAATTTTGATGCACCAGCTTGAACATTATCCCAACCAAAATTCATTTTTATTTCATCGCTTCCAAGGCTATCAATAGAGTTTACAATTAGTGATAGAGGCAAAATCATATTTTTATCAGATTTTACACGTAGCCAATTAGCAGCTTCGTTTGATACTCTTCCGGCATTTTTAAATACAAAAGTTCCTGAATTTGCAGCTTTTACAAAAAAACCAAGATGAGGTGCAATGTAACGAGTAATTCCTCTGGTGCCAAAATCTAATGGATCGACAGAATTGTAAACACCATAATTTTTTGCGGTATCACTCCAAATCCAGATATTATAGCCTCCTCCGGTAGTTTCGAGCATGTCGCGTGTAAATCCGGCATTGTTTTTCCAATCAATACTGCTCGGATAAGGATTACCCAGAAAATTAAAACCCTTAAATGTTTTGACTGACGAATTTGTTACACTTACTGCAATGTTTCCGTTATTGAGTTGTCCGGAGAATTGTTTTGTTTGATTCACAGCCTGCAATGCATACAGATATCCTTTCCCGGGTATAAAATCTGTTGAAGGATTTACCGAATTCCAGGTGGGCGAAACGCTGTTATTTAAATTATATACCCAACAATTGGTAGGTTCGTCCCACACATATAAATCGTATCCGGTACCATCAGCGTAAGTGCCTGTAGGTTTCCAATCACCCGACAGAGCTTGGTTGCTAATTGGCGACGATAGGAAATGCCATGCGGCAGCAGTTCCTCCAATATAGCGGCGGGCAGTTGCCTGAACATTATTGGTGTTGTGAATCAAAGAAGCAGTACCATTGCTGGCAGAGTTTAAAACAAGACCGGAAGCTCCTGCATTATTTAAAAGTGTTCCGTTTACCTGAACTCTGGCCAATGGCGAAAGCGTTAGCAGTTTTCCACTGTTTATGGTTAATGCATTTGTTACAATAATTGGTGCATTTATCGTCAAACCAACTGAGTTGTTGGCTACTAAATTGAAAATTCGGTTCAGAAGATAGATTGAAATCGAAATGGTTTGAGCAACAGAACCACTATAAGTTATTGTAGGAGAGTTTGTATATGCATCAAGTCTTCCGCCACCTGTTGATATATTACCGGTTATCGAAATATTTCCCGAGACAACTACCGGAGTCAAATTATTTAAACGAACATTAAATACCGTACCGTTTAAAAATGCTGAAGCATTCAGATATTGTTCAGAGCTACCTTCATAAACTATGGTTGATGTGTTTGCTGTGGCATCAATTTGTGCACCGTTTGTAAAGTTTAAACTTCCCTTCAAAATTAATCTTTTTCCGTTAACTATCAACCTGTAAGTCGACTGACTATTTATGATATTATTAACTGTACGGGTAGTATCCATCATTAAATGATTCAGTGGATATGGATCAAAAGTAATATCGGCATCAGTTGCAGGTACAGTTGCCAATGTCCAGTTTAATGCATTAGCCCAATCGGAGTTTACAAAGCCTTTCCACATATTTCCTCCTGCGTATTCCCACGCACCAATTGTGGGAACTGATGTTCGGGCAGCACCACCAAAATCTTCATTAATACCTGTACCTGATATGCCTGCAAATTTTGTAACAACTGGTTTATAATCCACCGAATTACTTCCATTAGCATTTATAAATCCCGGATTTGTTTTCAAACTATTGGCATCCTGACCTGTAATTATTGGTAAATCAGTTTTGTCGGCTGAAGCGTAAAATCCTAATACCCCTCCTGTTCCACTTGTGTAATATACATTGTAGTTTAAAGTTAGCGACCCGGCTGACGAATAATTAAAGTAGGCAGCATAGTTTTTTCCTGTTGCACCACTATTCGAACGCGCATTTACAAAAATATTGTTTTGGTAATTGATTGTATTCGAATTGCTTGCACTGTAAAATGCATAGCTTTTCAGATTTCCCGATGTTGGGTTTCCATTTATATATACAGTATTATGATATATGTTGCATGATTCAGAACCACTATCGTGAATGCCATAAATTGTTGAACTTACCGATGTGCCTAATTTAATAATATTATTCGAATAGGTGGCAGTTCCACTTACAGCTTTTATACCATAAATATTTGTGCTTGTGGAACCTGAAGGTATATATATATCAAAGACGAAATTTTTTGAAATTGTATTTGTTCCCGAAAATTCCATATTCATACCTATCACCGTACGACTCAATATTGATTGATTTAGTATTTCCAATTCTGAAATCATATTTCCTGAAATAATATTGTCAAAGCTGCTATTTGTGAAAGTTAATCCAATCAATGGTGTTGTAAACGAAGAAGCTGTCGAAATTTTTGAAATAATATTGTCAGAAACATTATTTGTTCCCTTTTTAATAAATATTCCCCTTACATTTCCACTACCGGTAGAGTACGATATTAAATTTGAAATCTGATTATTTTTAATTGTAGAATTATTTGCAACATCCGTCTGAATGGCTATAAGGTAATGTGTATCAGTCAATGTGGAAGTTGTAACCTCAATACTTTTAGCAGTAGCAGTACTTCCAATCGTATTATTGTTGATGGTCGTATTTCCATCGGCGGAACTTATGTCAATGCAATAAATGTAGCGTGCATTTGTAGCTTTTAATGCACCAATTTTATTTGCAATACAGTTAATATTGTTGCTCGAGTTTATTTGAATAGGGTAAACTCCCGGTCCTACATTATTCGAATTGAAAACGATTGATGATGTTCCTGAAGTTTCGCCAATTATGTTTCCTGAACTTGTTCCAACGTTTACTTCACCGGAAGCGACTTGTATACCTGTCCAGTTTCCACTGTTTATATTATTCCAGCTAATATTACTGATTTTATTTCCTTCAATTGTTGTTGGAGAATCTGCACCAACAGCCACATATATTCCGTTAAATGTATTATTCGTACTATTCGTCTTGGTAAAAGGACTTCCTCCACATTGTGAGGCACTTCCACCTATAAAGTTATTTAAAATCTGAAATCCGGAACCGGATGTATTGTTTATACTTATAAAAGAATAAGTAGCGTTTGATGTCGGGGTAAATGCAGAAGTTTCGTAAAAGCTGTTTCCTGATATGGTAAATGCAGTAGAATTGGCCGAAATATTTATAGCGTTAGAGCTGGAAGAACGACTTAGAAAATTATAAATATTATTGCTTGATATGGTGTTGTTGTTGTTTTCACTTCCCGAGCTGCCTTCGGAATAAATAATGTTTAAAGGTCGGTTCACATCGGTCGTACAAGTGATATTACAGAAAGACACAGTATTATTGTCATTTCCTGAAAATTCTGTGGTTGAGGAGAAAAATACGACTCCTGAAAAAGAGCTGCGCTGTGAACCATTTACCTGACAGTAACGGATTGAATTATTGCATGCATCATTTACAAATCGTATGGTGGAAGTATTTGCTCCGCTGGAGTTGCTTAAATTTATGATTGATAATGAAACACTTGAGCCTGTAGCATTTATTCTTCCATCAATACTAACATTGTCTGCGCCGTTTAAGTCTATTAACGCACCGTTTATTGTGCCACTTACTGATACATTGGCAGCGGTTGGATAAATGTTTATGGAGCTATAACTTGCACTGCCTGAGCCGCTGGCGTTTAGTATTGCCGATGTAGTTTCAGTGGTGTTGGCTATAATTCGTAAAGTTACATTTCCTGTGAGAGTTCCGCTGTTTACAGCATCAAAAGCGGATTTGAGTGTGGAAAAATCGGCACCGGTATTACCCACTGTTTTTATTTCGTTTGCTGCAAATACAGAAAATGAGCATGTTATTAACAGGAATAACACGAATAATCTGATTCTACGAACCGTAAAATTGCGATCTGAAATAGTGGATACAATAATCATAGTTCCTTTTCAACTTACTGCAAAACCGGCAAACAAAATAATTTCTTTGTAAAGCGACAAAACCCCAATACACTATTCGAATAATGTATTAAGATATTTTTGCAAAGATAACTAAAAAATGAATTTATGGTAACTCGAAAACTGCTTTTGTATTCGATTGGGAGTAAGTTTTGGTGAATTTAACTATATTTAACTGTTGTTTTGGTGGAAAATTAATTACTTATTTCTGATTTTTTGTTTTTCGACTTAAAATGCTGAAATTCAATATACTTTTATGTGAATGCAAAAAAATCCCGTATAACAACCTGAATTTATTATACGGGACTTAAATTAATCTTTGAAATTTATCAATTTTCAATAGGCGTGATCATCGCTGTTGATGTCGGCAATATCGGTACGTTTTTTCTCCATCGAACGCCAGGCATAAAAAATATACGCTAATACAAATGGAATTAATATTGACACAATGGACATGGCTTTCAGCGTAAACTCGCTCGAAGAGGAATTGAAAATTGTCAATGAACTTTGAAGATCGGGCGTGGCAGGATAATACGCTGTATTGTTGTAGCCGGCAAGTAAAAGTAAACTACATACAGCCAGAATTGTACCCACACCGGTAAACCAAATTCCTTTTTTGAAATTTTCACTCAATACGGTTCCTATAATTCCCCAAAGTACACCAACAACACCAACCAAAAAAAGTATCAATACTACAGGCATTTCAATCAGATTAAAAAAGTATTTATATTTTTCCATAAACACTTCACCCGTCTCGGGATTAACGGCAAATCCTTCGGCTACTAATGTCCAAATAACAAATGTAAGAAAGAAAACCAGAAATGGAATAGCATTTATTAAAACAGCTTTACGTGAACGTTTTTCGAGATTTTCGTTTTTCAAACGATTCACAAAAAACAGCGATGCCGTAGTGCGCGACAAGAAAAATACGGCAAGACCAAGCATCCAGTTTCTCAAATTGAGCAATGCTTCCAAACCATGCCACTCATTACCCCAACTGCTGATTACCGGTGCTAACTGATTGGTAATATTACCTTTGTTAACAATAAAATCGGAGCCGGTAAAGAATGTTGCTACTGCAGCTCCAATCAAAATTGTTCCAAGTAAACCGTTGATAAACAAAAATATACGATATGTGTTTTTCCCAAAAGTATTGCCGGGTTTCGACTGAAATTCGTAGGACACGGCCTGAATGATAAAACAGAACAGAATTGCCATCCAAACCCAATAAGCGCCACCAAAACTTGTAGAATAAAACAGAGGGAACGAAGCAAAAAATGCTCCTCCGAATGTTACCAGAGTTGTAAATGTATATTCCCATTTGCGGCCAAGCACATTAACTAATAAGCGGCGTTCGTCTTCCGATTTGGCTAACGAAAACAACATTGACTGACCTCCCTGCACAAAAAGTAAAAAGCTGAGAATACCCCCTAATAGTGATATGATAAACCACCAGTAATGCTGTAGAAATGAATATGTAAACATAATATTTTAGTTTTAAATTTTAATATCTAATAATTTCTGAAAAAGTACCGCTTAATTAATGGTTTGGACCTTTTTTAATCTGTTTTACCATAATCCGAATTTCAGCAATAAGCAAAGCGGTAAACAGAATAAGGAACAAAAACAGGGTAATTTGAACTGACAGCACGGACAATGCTGATATGGACGCATTCAGTGGGAGAACATCTTGTATTGTCCAGGGTTGACGACCTACTTCGGCGACTATCCAACCTAACTGCGAGGCAACATAACCAAGCGGAATACTAAGTAGTGCAGCCCATTGCAGTAGTTTGTTTTTTTCAATAATTAGTTCGTTTTTAAAACTCAGAAATGTAAATATTCCAAATAACAAAATAAAATACATACCGAGCATAACCATAAGGTGGAACGAATAAAAAACAGTAGGCACATGTGGTATAGTTTGCTCGGCTTTATCTAAATATCCATAGCCAAAATATTTATAATTAGCCATTAGGGTGTCTTTAAAGAGTGTAGCCTGAGCTGTATCATTGGATTTTTTAGCTTCTTTAAAATTAGCAAGTGCCTGAAGTGCAATTTTTCCTTTAGATTGTTTTTCTTCGAAAGAAAGTGCGGTGCCATTTTTTGTTGTATATCCTCCGCTAATAATGTCGTTAACTCCCGGCACAAATGCATTTAAATCGCGATAGGCAAGAAGCGATAATGCATTTGGAATACCTATTTTAAACAGGTAAGGGTTTACAGAATCGTTATAGACTTTTTTCTCCGGATTTAATACACCAACAGCCACTAATTCAGCGCCTTGCTGTCCGTTGTAAAGGCCTTCCATGGCTGCTAATTTCATTGGCTGCTCCTGAGCTACATTGTATGCTGAACCATCGCCCGAAGCTGCTGTAAGAATGGATGCTACTAATCCGAAAATAGCTGCCACACGTATGCTTTTTTTAGCAAAATCAATATCGCGCTTTTTTATTAAAAACCAGGCACTTATTCCAAGTACAAACAATGAAGCTACTATCCAGCTCGACCATACCGAATGGAGGAATTTATTGAGCGCAAACGGAGAAATGATTGCCCAGAAATCCACCATTTCGTTGCGAACTGTTTCAGGGTTAAATTCCATGCCAACAGGATGTTGCATCCATGCATTTGCCACCAAAATCCAAAATGCGGATAGCGTGGCACCCAGAATTGTGAGCCATGTTGAAGTCAGGTGAAAACCTTTGCTTACTTTGTTCCAACCAAAGAACATAACCGAAATAAATGTAGCTTCCATGAAAAAGGCTAATATTCCTTCGATAGCTAAAGGAGCTCCAAATATATCGCCAACAAACCAGCTGTAGTTCGACCAGTTTGTGCCAAATTGAAACTCCATAATAATACCGGTGGCAACTCCAATGGCAAAGTTAATTCCAAAAAGAGTCATCCAAAACTTTGTTGCCTGTTTCCATTTTTCGTCGCCGGTGCGATAATAAATGGTTTCCATAATAGCCTGAATAATACCCAACCCTAAGGTGAGAGGTACAAAAATCCAGTGATACATGGCTGTTAGCGTAAATTGCGCTCTCGACCAATTGACTAATGATACATCTAATAGTTCCATAATGTGTAATTTGGAATGTGAAGTTAATTAATTGATTTATTGATAGTAATATAACTAAGTATGAATAAAAGTAATAAAACTTGAAGACCCTGATAAATAATAAAACTGAAAAGTTAATAAGCGTTTCTAAAAGCAAAGGTAAAACTTTTTTTGATATGTTTCCAATTTTGAACTCATTTATTTTATAAAAACCAGGAATAGTTCGTTTTTAACAATACTGTTTGTTTCAAAAATTAAAATGCAACATCTTGAAGTAAATTCAAAAATGTTGCATTTCAAAAAAAAATAGTTTCGATGTTTTATGTTTTATTTCTGAGTAGTAACCTTTTCTTTTTTAATCAGATAACTTACTAATGAATTGGGTTTTAGCAGACTTTTTAATCGTTCGTAGGGTATACGTACTTCGGTAATTCCCAAATAGTAAGGTCCAATTTCGTAGGGATTAAATACGTAATTTATACTTTCATCAGTTATATAAAAATTTCCGTTTGGCTTAATGGCATCAATCCAGAAATCAGTTTTCTCTAAATTTTTTATTGGCTCAATACTTTCATCTTCAATACTTTGCTCAACAATACGTTTCTTTATTAATTCAGTCAGTTTTTTTGTTGTATTTTTCATAAACAAATCACTTTCGGTAATTTGTTTTCCTGTTTTCAGGTTAAAATTCATATAGTTGATTGTATTTAATCCATGAGCACCACCCATAAACACATACCGGTTTATTCCATACGAGTAAATATATTCGTCGCTCAGCAACGAAAAACCATCTAAGATATGTTCATTATTAAAACTATACAGCGACTTTTCGTCCATTTCATTCAGGATGGGTTCGTTTGTAAGTTTGTATTCTTTTTTTAAGTCGGCAGTAAAGCGCTGAACGAGCGAATCATTTTCTACAGGTATATATTCCAGACCAAATAAATTTGAAACTATCGTATTTCGAATTGAGTCGAGTACTTTGTCATCGTCGAAACATACCGGAATTTCAACATTTAGCTCAATACTTAACGCACCTTTCGACGTATCAGCTGCCAAATAAAACCTCTCAATGTCTGATTTCTCGATTGTACGAACGGTTTTCTGACGGCACGAACTAAATGTTATTACCGTTAAAAAACATATAATCAGACTTATACGAATATTTTTCATTTTCATATCACTTTATAGTTTTCAATATGCAAATGTATAATTTTTAATGCGATAATTTTTAAAATAAAGCTAAAATTCTGTATAAAATTTTCGTTTCGTATAATTCACGCTTATTTTTGCTGCGTATATACACAAAAATGAAAAAGATTTTGCGAAATATTATTGCTTTAGGACTTGCACTTTTTTTCTTTTTGGCAGGTTCAGGAATGAATATAATCAAATACTGTTGTAATATTTGTTCTGAACATGGCATTGAGGAAGTGGCAGCAAATTCGTGCAATGCTTTTCACGATCACGAAGAAAGTTGCTGCAGCGCAGATGTGCATGAGTATGAAGTGCAAGATGACATGACTTGTACCATTACAACTCACCATCCCGAAGGTTGCCATTTACTGCGTTTGAATGTAGAAACACCAACATTAGCACTTGATAAACTGATTGAAAAGATTACTACCAGTGTTATTGTTATATTATTTACCCAACTTCACGATATTTTGTTGGCCGGCAATTTTGTCAGCACACAAATTACTGATTTTTCTCCTCCTGAGTTCGTTTTTCAGAGCGGACGACAGATTCTTACCGCAAAATCTGTTTTAATTATTTGATTTAAAGAAAGTACGAAATTTTTTACCCGATGAATGTTTAATTCGTTGGGCACACTACTTTTATTTTAATTCAAAAATTAAATAAATTATGCGAGTTCAATATTTATATTTTGTGCTGCTCTTTTGCAGCATTGCGGCAACAGTACATGGAAATACATTTGTTGCCAATGAAGATTCCATTCAAAAAACAATTAAACTATCCGAAGTTTCGGTTGTTGGCCGAAATGCGGGTACGTTGAAGTTAAAAACAGCCGTGATTCATACTGAGAAAATTACAGCTGCCGAACTTTGCAAAGCTGCCTGTTGTAATTTATCCGAAAGTTTTGAAACTAATCCTTCGGTAGATGTGTCGTACAGCGATGCAGCTACAGGTGCAAAGCAGATAAAATTACTTGGATTGCCCGGCACTTATGTTCAGATGTTAACAGAAAATGTACCAAATCTACGTGGCATTTCGGCGCCTTATGGAATGGGATTTATTCCCGGACCCTGGATGGAAAGTATTCAGGTGTCGAAGGGTACATCGTCGGTTGTAAATGGTTATGAATCAATTACCGGACAGATAAATGTGGAATTTAAAAAGCCACCAACCAGCGAAAAAGTTGCATTTAATCTTTTTGCCAGCGATGCCGGAAGAATTGAGTCAAATCTGAACGCATCAGCAAAATTCAACGAAAAACTTTCAACAGGAATTCTGCTTCATGCCAGCGATGAATTTATGTCTTTTGACAAAAATAACGATAACTTTATTGATATGCCAATGAGCAGGCAATATAACTTTATCAATCGTTGGTACTACAAAACGGATAATTTCATTTCACAGGCCTTTGTAAGGGCATTGTCCGAAATGCGTCATGGCGGTCAGATAAACGGTGCTTACAAAATCGGAATCGAATCGGAGCGATTGGAGTTCTTTTTGAAAAACGGCTATATATTTGATAAAGAAAGCGGTACAAGCCTTGCTTTAATTGTAAGTGGTTCTACACACAAGCAACTTTCGGATTATGGTACAAAATCGTACAGAGGATTGCAGAACAGTTTTTTCACAAATCTTATTTTTCAAACGCAATGGACAGATGCTCATAAACTAACGGCAGGTATTAATGCAAACTATGATCGATATAATGAGTCGTTATCAGTATTGTCGGTGAATCCGTTTTTAAAAAACGAGTTTGTGGCTGGTGTTTATGCTGAATACACTTACAAAATGGCCGAAAAAATTATGGCAATGGGCGGTATAAGGGCCGATTATAACAATATTTATGGTACTATGCTAACTCCCCGTTTACATATAAAGTACAGTCTTACCGAGCATTTACTTTTCAGACTATCGGCCGGAAAGGGATATCGTTCGCCAAACGTGATGGCTGAAAATAACTTTTTACTTGCCGGCAACCGAAATCTGATTATTGCTCCCAATTTGAAAATTGAAAAGGCATGGAATTATGGAATTAGTGCAATGGCTGATATTCATATTGCCGAAAAGGAAATAATGCTAAATGGAGAATGGTATTATACCAATTTTGATGAGCAGGTTGTAACTGACATGGATAGTGACCCTCACAAAGTTGTTTTTTCGAATCTTCAGGGCAAATCTTTTTCGCACAGTGCGCAGGTTGAAGCGAGTTCGGAGATTTTAAAGGGATTTACAGTGAATGTGGCACATCGTTACAATATTGTGAAAACAACTATTGCCGGAGTGCTGCGCGATAAACCGCTGACTAACAAATCTAAAAGCCTGATAACGTTGTCGTATCAAACACCGTTGAAAAAATGGCAGTTCGATTATACAACTCAGTTTAATGGTGGTGGACGCATGCCTGACCCCGATGTTGTTTCGCCTTTGTGGGAAAGGAATTTTGCACCTTATACTATCATTAATGCGCAAATTACCAGGTATTTCAGAACCTGGTCAGTGTATCTTGGTGGTGAGAACCTAACGAATTTTACCCAGAAAAATCCGATTATTGATGTCCAAAATCCTGAAAGCAACAATTTTGATGCATCCATGATTTGGGGGCCGCTTCATGGTCGTAAATTTTATATTGGTATGCGTTGGGCAATAAACAGAGATTAATTTATAAATTAGAAATCAAACGAATTTTAAAATGAAAACATTATTAATAATTGCCTTTGTTGCTACAGTTGGACTTGCAAAGGCTGAAAAGAAACAAAATAACGATACTACTGTATGCTTTCGTGTTGAAATGGATTGTATGTCCTGTAAACTGAAAATTGAAAAAAATATTGCATTCGAAAAAGGGGTGAAAGCATTGGATGTGAATTTTGAGGATAAAATAGTGAAAATTAAATACAACAAACTGAAAAATTCACCCGAATTGCTCAGGCAGGCTATCGAAAAAATGAAGTACAAAACGGAACTTATTTCAAGAGTTCTATAACTTACAATTTTGAACTAAGAAGCTGCATTTTAAACAAATGCAGTTTCTTAGATTAGCTTAATTTGGGTTAAAAAGCGCATACATATTTTTCAGGCTGCACGCAAAAAACTATCTTTGTTGAAGTGATAAGATTTTTAAATGGTTTTTCATGCGTGTATCGGTTTTCATTTTCTATTGTTTTATTTTTGTATTGATTAATATTCAAACTGTTTATTCACAGTCTGATAAGTCGCCCGACGAATTGGTTGTTGCACCTGTCAATATCGATAAATCCCTGATGCAGATTTCTGTCATCGACTCTGTACTCAATTTTAGCAAACAGTTTATTGGTCGACCTTACAGGGGTGGAGGCAAAGGTCCCGATTCATTCGATTGTTCCGGTTTTACCTCGTTTGTTTTTCGTAATTTTGGTATCAAATTAGGAAGCTCTTCGGTTGATCAGGCGGAACAGTTACCAACAATTGCCAAAAATGATATTCAGCCCGGCGATTTGGTTTTTTTCAACGGTCATCGTCGTGGTGGTAGGGTAGGGCACGTTGGTTTGGTGGTCTCGAAGCACGAAAACGGGACTTTTGATTTTATACATTCTGCCTCGAGTGTAGGCATTTCTATTTCGCACTCCGAATCAAATTATTATAACCGTAGGTATGTGGGTGCTGGTCGCGTTTTTACTACGGATTCATTATTAGCAAATTATAAATTTAATAAGCAAAAAACTAAAATTGAACATGAAATGAGCATTCAGTCAGATGTTAATGTAGATGATAAACCAATTGAAACTACGGTTGTAAGTACAATACCTGCGAAATATCACACCGTAAAATCCGGAGAAACACTTTCGTCGATAGCTAATAAATATGGCTTAACTGTAACTCAGCTCAAAAAGAAAAATAACTTAAAAAAAGATTTTTTATCGCTTAAACAGCGTTTAAAAATAATGGATAAGCAAGAAATTGTAGTTGTAGAAAAGCAAAAACCTATCATTGCAAGGGTAAATAAAACCGACTCAGTTAAAATAGAAAATGCGAATAATGATGCCGATTTGTTGGCTGAAAAATTGGATTATCACACTGTAAAAAAAGGAGAAACACTTTACAGCATTTCTAAAGAATACGGTGTAAAAGTAAAAGACCTTATCAAAAATAATAATTTGAAAACTGAGACCATTATAGCTGGTCAGCGTATAAAATTAAAGGATAATCTAAAAATTGATTTAGAAGAAGAAACTAAGATTGCTGAAAATGTAAAAAATGAAAATCCGGAACCTATTCTTGCAAACGAGAAGAATTATAGCACACATATTGTTTCGAAAGGCGAAACTTTACAGAGTATTTCGAAACAATATAAACTCACAATTTCAGAATTAAAGGAACTGAATAATTTAAGTTCGGATAATATTTTAGCAGGACAAAAACTAATTGCACCAATAAAAGGTTTTACAACAAGTAAAAATATTATTTCAAAGCAAAAAACAAAAACACATACTGTAAAAAGTGGTGAAACATTATCGGAAATTGCCGAAAGGTACGATTGCACAGTTCGTGAACTGAAAATCTGGAACAATAAATCGAACACTAAATTAAGTCTTGGTGAAAAGCTTAAAATAAAGATTTAGGAATTTTTTTAATCGTAAAAAAACTTATACCTTTGTATTTTGTATAAATATTCAAAATTTACATAGTGGATAAATCGAAAGCAGTTTTGTTGATATTTACAGGAGGTACGATAAGTATGTCCGAAGACCCCTCCACAGGTGCACTTCGACCGATTGACTTTGAAAAACTACAGGATTTTATGCCCGAATTAAAAGAAATTGGTGTAAAATTAAAAAGTATTCCATTTACTCCCTTTATTGATTCATCAGACATGAATCCGGATGTTTGGGAAAAAATTGCTTTTATTATTGAAGAAAATTACAACGAATACGATGGATTTGTTATTCTCCATGGTACTGATACAATGGCTTACTCGGCTTCGGCATTGAGTTTTATGCTCGAAAATCTGAGTAAACCTGTCATCTTTACCGGCGCACAGCTTCCCATTGGTATGCTTCGGTCCGACGCAAAGGAAAATATGCTTACAGCTATTGAAATTGCTACTGCTTATGAAAACGGTCTGCCAGTTGTGCCGGAAGTTTGTATCTTTTTCGAAGATACGCTTTTCCGAGGCAACCGCACAACCAAGAAAAATGCAGAACATTTTAATGCATTTAATTCTTATAATTATCCTCCATTAGCAAAGGCAGGTGTGCATATAAAGTATTTTCGGTCGTATATACACTACAATGAACCTAATTTAAAATTGAAAGTTCGATCAAAAACGGATAGAAATGTAGCAATACTCAAGCTTTTTCCGGGTATAACGCAGCAAACTGTCGAAGCAATATTGCATATTCCCGACCTAAAGGCTGTTGTTATCGAATCGTTTGGAGCCGGCAATGCGCCTCGCAAAAAATGGCTTTTCGATGCACTGAAATCTGCTAATGAACGTGGAATTATTATTGTAAACCGCAGTCAGTGCAGTACAGGTGCTGTAGAGATGGGGCGCTACGAAACCAGTTTGAATTTAATGTATGCCGGTGTAATCAGCGCCCACGATTGCACCATTGAGGCAATCGTTACCAAATTAATGTATTTGCTGGGTGAGTATTCGCATACAGAACAAATCAAACATAAGCTTTCGATAAGTCTGTGTGGCGAAATGACGGTAAATTAGTCAAAATCAGGAGAAATGCAGTTTCACAGCCGATAAAAGAGTAAGTACCTGGAAACGCTCGCCCCAATTACCATTATCAAACAACCATTTACAATCTTCCCTTAATTCATTATCCGAAATCCGGTCGATATTCTGATTGAAATAATCAACAAAAGATTGTGCTAAATTTTTATTATCGTCGAGCCAATAATCGAACGGATTCATGCCCGATTTTAATTTGCCCGATAGTTTGTCGAAAAACTTCAGACTCATTCGTTTGTAATATCCGGGAGCAAAATATTTTTTATTATTAAGCGAAACTAATGGCGAAACACCTGTTTTTTCCCAAGGATAGTTAGCAAATTCTTTGTTTTTCAAGGCTATCCAATCAATATAAATTTTTTGTTTAAATTTCAGATTATCAGGTATCGAATAGCAATAACTCAAAAAGTCGACATCTAAAAACGGCGATACACTTTGTGAATATACATCCAAATAATAATTGCCATTCATAGCGCCCATAAAGGCTCTTCCGTAGAATTTATAAAGCTCCTCCGATTCGTAATTTTGCTGAACGGAAGTAATATATGCCTCAGCTTTTGCCAACAGTTTTGACGAATATACGCTTGCCGAAAGTATGGGTTTAATGCTGTATGGTTTCGAAAGGAACGAACCCAGCACTGCATCGCCAATAAGACCGGTATGAATTAGGCCATAATCGTCGAAATTCATATTTTTGCACGATTTCAATACATGAGCTCCACCCGAAAAAAGTATCATTCCGTCGTTGTACGACACAATTTCATCCACATTGCGAAGGTAATTTCCGTGGTCGAGCGATTGGAAAAGGAATTCGTGCCGGTGGTCGATTGCAATTTGTTTGGCAATTTGTTCGTCTAAATAATTAGCCTGCGAAAAAGTAAAGTTAAGTTGGTCGGTATAACCCATTTTGTGTGCCATAAGCACTGTCATTCGCGAATCCAAACCGCCACTCAATGTGGCTATGTGCTTGTAATTATATGCTTTATCCTTTTCAAATTCGCGTTTTATTGCCTGTCTGAAAAGTTCGTCAACTGTTTCGATAATTTGCGTTTTCGAATCTTCTGTACGTTCAATATTCCTCAGATGAAAATAGTTGGAAATTTTCGATTTTCCATTTTTATGTTCCAGATAACAACCCGGCATTATGCGCTTAACATCCTGTATAAATGTAATTTCATTCAACATAAAACCACTTGTTAGTAAGGAATAGGCAGCTTCTTTTTGTAAATTTCGAGGGATATTGAGCTCTTGCATCAATGCAGATAAGCGATACAAATCCGAAGTAAAAATCAGATAATCACCATTCTCGAAAACAAATACGCGTTTTGACCCTGTTTGATTGGTGAAAACCAACCAGCTATCTGCTTTTTTATCGTAAACAAAACCGCAGAAATCGCCCCGCAACTGCTTTACAAAATCACTACCGTATTTTTCATAAAGCGTTGTCAATAAATCGAAAACTGAAATTTTACGTCCGGCATTTAGTTCAACTAAATTCAACAAAACTCCCTCAATTCCAATAAAATAAGATTCGTTTTGTTCCAATATCTTATCGTTCAGAAATTTCGTATTTGTATGTTGCTGTACAATGTACTTGTCAGTATCAACAGTCCGGCAAATCATTTTCTGCTCATGCTCACGTACCAACGACATCGTTGTCGATGAATTGACCGGTTTTTTAATTTTAAATATAACTGCTGTAAATCCCGACATATTATTTGCTTTTAATTACATCAAACCCTTCGCCATAAACACCAATAGCCGACGACTGCGAAATAAATGCATTGGGGTCGCATTCTTTTACAATCCGGAAAATCTGAATGGACTCATTTTTTCGTGCAATCACAGTTAATACTTTAACCGGTTCTTTGGAATACCAACCCATACCATCCAGAATAGTTACACCGCGGTGCACTTCTGTATTAATGCGCGAAGCAATTTCTTCGTAATTTTTGGAGAAAATAAAAAATTGTACCGACTGTCGCACGCCATTGATAACCATATCCACAGTTAAAGTTGTAACTGTCAGTGCTGTAAGACCATATACAATGCGTTCGATGCTTCCTATTTCTAGAAAATAGGATGAGGAAATTATCAATACATCGCAATAAAGCAGTATGCGACCAAGCGTAATATTACGGTATTTATTCACTACTTTGGCAATAATATCGGTGCCACCGGAGCTTCCGTTGTTGAGAAAAACAATGCCTATGCCAACGCCCGAAAGTAATCCTCCAATGACACAAGCCATAAAATCTTCTTTTTCACCTACAAACGTACCCACAGGAGCCTGTGGCAATATTGAAAAAAAGAGCGTTAAAACAGCTACGCCATATATTGTTCGCAGACTGAACTTTACGCCCAACGTTTTGATGGCAAAAAGAAGTAAAACCGCATTGATAGCAAAAAAAGTAACCGATATTGGCAAACCTGTAGCGTAAAAAACCAGTGCTCCGATACCCGTTACACCACCTCCTGTAATTTGATGCGGCAATAAAAACGCTTTCCATGCTCCGGCGTACATCAGCAGCCCGAAAGCTATGAGAATAAATTCCTGTGCATTTAATTTTTTACTCACATAATGAGCTTTGATATTCAGTGTTTTCAGCATTTTGTCGCATTTAAATTTCAGCACAAAGATAGTTAAAATTGTAATAAGTCATTTGTTTCGAATGTTTTTAATAAGTTTGAAAGTATATTTGAGCTGAGACTACTTTTTAAACAATCACGGCTGAATTTAAGATAAAATGAAATTCAATTATTTGATTTTATTCAAAAACTATTCATCTTAGATTTTCATTTTGTAAAATCATAAATAATTTTGTATTTTTGTAGTCTATAATAAATTAAAATGATTATGCCTAAGGTGCTCTATTACATTACATCTAAAATAACCTAGATATTTTTGTTTTGGAATACCGACTTTAATGAAAATAGAGCACACGTACATGTAGGTAAAAAAGGGACATTAAAACTGTGTAAAATATGGTTACAACCTGAAATTGAACTCGCAGAAAGTGGAGAATTAAAGGAAAGCCAAGTAAAAGAAATTTTGCAAGTTACTTCTGAATATCAAATTTTATTGATAAACCAGTGGGCAAAATTTAAAGCAGGCAAACAGGTAAAAGCATTGACAATAAAAATGTAGTTATGAGAAATATTGAAGGATTCTGGAACAATGTTCCAATAATAAAAAATGTTCGATTTAAAGAAAGAGGAAAAATGCAAATTGATTTAGCAGATAAGCGTTCAATTATCGTTCCTGTTTCTGCTTTCCCAAGTATTAAAAAATTATCAACTAAAGACCGTGAAAATTGGTATTTGTTGGGGAATGGTATTACATTCGAGCATTCAAATGAAGTAATTCATATCGAACAAATTCTTGGTAATTTTCAAAATTACTCTCACGAACAGTGATTAAAGTTGATTTTTAGTAAGCATTTTAATATAATAATTAACCAAAACGCATTCACGGCTGAATTTCATCCAAATTGAAATTCAGCCGTTAATGTGTTTGAAAACGTTTTAAGTAAGCATTTACATTAGTACTTAATTGTCGATAATTTTGATTTCGGAAGTAATTTCAATCGCTTTGCGATACAATGCACCTACGCCACAATAAGTTTCTTCCGACATTTTAACCGCTTTTTCTACTTTATCGAGTGGTACGTCTTTGCCACTAATGGTGTAAATAACATGCATTCGTTCGTAGTATTTCGGATGTTCATCGGCAACATCGCCCTGCACTTCAATATCTACTTTATCAAATTCTACACGCATTTTTTTCAAAATTGAAACCACATCCATTCCCGAGCAACCTGCTATAGCTGCAAGTAGCAATTTTTTAGGACTTGGACCCAGATCGTTACCACCACCGGCTTCGGGAGCATCCATAATCATTTTATGACCGTTAATTTCCGACTGAAAGGTTAGGTTTCCCTTCCATTGTGTTTTTACAAGATGTTTTTCTGACATATTTTTTTGTTTTAAGTATTTCTAAATTAAAAGTGAAAATTGAAAAATGAAATAAGTCTGATTGATTTGATTTTTAAACATTTATTTTTCAGCGTTTGTTCATTTGGCAAAAATAAGATACTTTTGGCATTCGAATAAATACATAAAAATATGAGAAAAAATACCCTTTTTGCAATAGCCTGGTTGTTTTGTTTGCAGCTTCCGGCCAAGCAATATCATTTTTTGATTGGAACTTTTACGACAAATACAACGGCCAAAGGAATATATTCGCTTACCATAAATCTGAAAGATTTAAAGGCTGATGTGCAGCTACTTACAGAGGCAACGGATCCAAGTTTTTTATGTTTAAGTAAAAATAAAAAGCAGGTTTATGCTGTGAGTGAACGGGGCGCCAAAAGTAGTGTGGCGGCTTATAACTTTCAAAAAAAGAAAGAACTAACGCTCATAAATAAAGTTGATGCGGGAAGCGTAACCGATCCTTGTCATATTGAAATGACTGATAATCATGTGGTTACGGCAAATTATGCCGGTGGAAGTATTTTTATTTATCAGCGAAATGCCGATGGCTCATTGAGCAACGTAATTCAGAAAATTCAACACGAAGGAAACAGCATTCATCCTACCCGGCAGACGAAGCCTCATACGCACCAGGTAGTGTTTTCGAAGGATGGTAAATATCTGTTAGCTAGCGATTTGGGCGTTGATAAGGTGTTTGTTTATAAATATGATAAATTAAATTCATTAAATCCGTTTTCGGGCTACGATACCTTAGAAGTGAAGCCCGGAAGCGGTCCGCGTCATTTAACTTTTGATAAAGCGGGATCAATCATTTATCTGTTGCAGGAGCTCGACGGTACAGTTTCTACAATTCGCTATGATAATGGTAAACTTACGCTTATGGATACAACAACAGTGGTTCGCAAAGCGGATATTCAGACCGGAGCTGCCGATATTCATTTGTCGCCGGATGGTCGGTTTTTGTATGCTACCAATCGCGGTTCGGTGAATGATATCAGCTGTTTTTCAACTTCGAAATCGGGGCGATTAACTTTCGTGCAGCAAATATCGACCGAAGGCGAGGGGCCACGAAATTTTGCAATTACGAAGGATGGACGATTTGTTTTAATTGGTAATCAGCGCACAAATGATATATGTGTTTTTAGTAGAAATAAAAAAAGCGGAGAGTTGAAATTTACAGGCAAAAAAATAACCATCGGAGCTCCGGTATGCATTTTGGAATTTTAAATTTGGTTTTAAATATAACCCCCCAACCCCCAAATGGGGGCTTAACAGTGCAACTAAGTAATTTATTGTTTCTTTGAAGATTCGAGAATATGTCTTTAAGCCCCCACTTGGGGGTTTGGGGGTCGAAAAATATCTTTAAATAAAACAAAAAAAAGTTTTTTATAAATTACAGGTTTCCTGTTTTGCAATATTATACATTTTTAGCACAGAAATGCATAAAAGGAACGGTTTATTTTGAACAAAATAGCTACATTTGCCTTATATAAAGCGAACCGGTTAAGTCCGGTTCTTTTTTGAAATAAATTAAGTAATAACAATATGACAACAAAATCATTTTTGCTAATGACAGCATTCACTCTCAACAGTTTGGCTCAGGCCGGAAATCCATTGTTGGAAAAGTACAACACACCTTACGAAACAATTCCGTTCGATAAAATTAAAATTGAACATTACATGCCGGCTTTAGAAGTGGCCATGAAGGAGCATAACAAGGAAATTGAAGCCATTGTAAATAATCCGAAACCGGCAACTTTCGAAAATACCATTGAGGCTTTGGATAGAAGTGGTGCGCTGCTTTCGAAAGTTACAACACCATTTTTCAACCTGCTAAGTGCCGAAACCAACGACGAAATGCAGGCTATTGCTCAAAAAATGTCACCGCTTTTGTCGGAACATGGAAATGCTATCACACTCAACGAAAAGCTTTTTGAGCGTGTAAAGGCAGTTAACGAGGCGAAAGATAAATTGAAGCTCACTGCAGAACAAAAAATGTTACTCGAAAAAACTTTTGATAGTTTTGCCGAGAATGGCGCTAATCTTTCGTCAAAAGACAAAGAAACTTACAAAGAATTGTCGAAAGAGTTGAGTATGCTCACACTTAATTTTGGTCAGAATGGTTTGAAAGAAACAAATAAATGGAGCCTGCAGATTACGGATAAAAATTTGTTAGCCGGTTTACCACAGGATGTGCTGGATATGTTGGCTATTAATTCCAAAAAAGCCGGAAAAGAAGGTTGGGTGCTCGATTTGAAAGCCACTACTTACACTCCGGTTATGAAATACGCTGATAACCGCGACTTGCGTCGTGAGCTGTATATGGCTTACACCACACGCAATATGTTGGGTGGTGAGTTCGACAACGTGGAAAATATTCGGAAAATTGCTAATTTGCGTCTGCAAATGGCTAATCTGCTGGGACATAAGTCGTATGCTGATTATAGTTTGGTTCATCGTATGGCCGAAAATAAAACCAACGTGTACGATTTGTTAAATAAATTGCTTGAAGCTTATAAACCAACAGCTGAAAAAGAATATGCTGCTATTCAGGAATATGCCAATAAAAAAGGGGCTTACTTTAAAGTGCAATCGTGGGATTGGGCGTATTATTCCGAAAAACTGAAAGCCGAAAAGTTTGATTTGAACGACGAAATGCTCAAACCTTATTTTGAATTAGAGAATGTAAAGGCAGGTGTATTTGGTTTAGCCACAAAGCTATATGGAATTAAATTTGTGAAAAATTCCAATATCCCGGTTTATCACAAAGAAGTTGATGCTTACGATGTAATTGACGAAAAAGGGAAATTTGTTGCTGTACTTTATACCGATTTTCATCCCCGCGATGGAAAACGTTCGGGAGCCTGGATGAGTGAGTTTAAAGGTCAGAAAATGGTGGGCAAAAAGGACAGCCGTCCGCATATAACCATTGTTATGAACTTTACCCGTCCGACTGAAACAAAACCGGCGCTGCTTACATTCGACGAAGTAACTACATTTTTACATGAATTTGGTCACGCACTGCATGGTATGCTTACAAAATGTACTTACGAATCACTTTCAGGTACAAGTGTTTACCGCGATTTTGTAGAATTGCCTTCACAAATCATGGAAAACTGGGGACCCGAAAAAGCATTTTTGGATGGTTTTGCCAAACATTATCAGACCGGCGAAAAAATCCCTGCTGAATTGATTCAAAAAATAAAAGATGCCGAAAATTTCAATGTGGCTAATTTCTGCCTTCGTCAGTTAAGTTTCGGCTTTTTGGATATGGCATGGCACACTATTGAAACACCGTATACAGGCGATGTGATAAAAATGGAAAAAGAGGCGATGAGTAAAACGCAAATTTTACCGGTTGTAAACGATGCAGCAATGAGCCCGAACTTTAACCATATTTTTGCAGGAGGCTATGCAGCAGGTTATTACAGCTATAAATGGGCTGAAGTGCTCGATGCTGATGCTTATTCAGTATTTGTGAAAAATGGAATTTTTGATAAAAAAACAGCAGCTTCATTCCGCACCAATATTCTTGAAAAAGGCGGAACCGAACATCCAATGACACTTTATAAACGTTTCCGTGGTCAGGAACCGACTATAGATGCTCTGTTGATACGCAATGGAATAAAATAGAGTAAAAATAATCAAAAATTAAAACGTCGTTAATTTTGTACTTTCAAAATTAACGACGTTTTGTTTTATTCCGATTTTAGTAATAAACGTGCAATTCGCCGCGTTCGTTGCGACAACATAATGGTTCTTCCCAAAGTAGTTTCGGCAATAATCTTGTCGTTAGTTCCGCGTATGGTAAGCAATTCCAAACCGGTATTGTACGAAACGCGAAAATCATTACCCAATTCGTCTAAAGCAGCGTTCAGATAACGTGTGTCGTCCACACAAACCGAAATGCTAATGGCTGAACTCTGGATAAGCGATATTTTAAGACGGTGTTTATTGAATACCGCAAAAGCTTTCGATAAGCTTTCTTCCAATACAAACGAAAAATCGCGTGGACGAACAGTGACCAACACTAAATTTTTTCGTAAAATAAGTACAGGTACGTCAATTGGCTTTTCGACGGTGGCTTTTATCACCGAACCGGCTTCGTCAGGACTTCCAAACGGACGAACATACAAGGGTATTCCCTTATTTTCGAGCGGTTTAATTGTTTTGGGGTGAATTATTTGAGCACCACTGTATGCCAATTCCACAGCATCTAAATAGGTTAATTCGGGTATGTGCACCGTATTTTCGAAAATGCGAGGGTCGGCATTCAATATCCCGGGTACATCTTTCCATATCGAAACGCTTTCGGCATCCAATAAGTTACCAACAACCGCTGCTGTATAGTCTGAACCTTCACGACCAAGAGTTGTAGGGTCGCCATTCAGGTTGGAACCAATAAAACCCTGACCGATATAAATGCGTTCGCCGTTAAAATTTGCAGCTGCTTTCAGGCGCAAACGTGATTCGTCCATACGCACATTTGCTTCACGAAAATTACTGTCGGTTACCAACAATTTGCGCATGTCGAGCCACGAATTTTCTACACCCGATTCCTGTAAAAATGCTGAAACGATACTGGTTGAAATCACTTCGCCATACGATACCAAATGATCGTAACAGCGGTCGTAATCGTCGGCTATTGCTGTATTTATATAAAGTTTCAGACTATCGAAGAGCGGTTTTACAGCATCCAATCCCAAATCAGGATTTGAAAAAAGTTCTTTAATTATTTCTTCGTGATAAAGTTCCACTTCCTTCAATTTAGCTAACGAAGCTGCTTTATCGGTTTTCATAAAATGCTCCAAAACCACTTCCATGGCGTTGGTGGTTTTACCCATTGCCGACACTACGATAAATAAATTGCCTTCGACACCCGACACAATTTTTACGATATTTCGTATACCATCTGCCGATTTTACTGATGCTCCTCCGAATTTGTAGACTTTCATTAATTCTAATTGTTTGAGATTTTGAAAATAAGAAAATAAGAAAATAAGAAAAATAAGTTGAATGAATACACCCAATTTCTTACTTATAATTTCTAATTTCTACCTTCTAATTTCTAATTTCTGACTTCTAATTTCTAATTTCTACCTTTACACAACTCCTTGTGCCAACATAGCTTTTGCCACTTTCAGGAACCCTGCAACATTGGCGCCTTTCATGTAGTTGATATAACCGTCAGCTTCTTTGCCGTATTTTACACATTGGTTGTGAATTTCGCTCATTATCTGATGCAGTTTTGCATCCACCTCGGCAGCTGTCCACGAAATATGCATCGCATTTTGGGTCATTTCCAATCCGGAAGTAGCTACACCACCGGCATTTACAGCTTTTCCGGGTCCATACATTATTTTGTGTTTCAAAAACAATTCAATGGCTTCGGGTGTACAACCCATATTCGATATTTCAGCCACACATTGAACGCCGTTTTTAATAAGTGTTTCGGCATCAGCTTCGTTGAGTTCGTTTTGAGTTGCACAAGGTAGCGCAATATCTACTTTTACTTCCCAAGGGCGTTTGTCGGGCACAAATACTGCTCCGAATTTTTCGGCGTAAGGTGAAACTATATCGTTGCAGGTAGCACGCAGATCGAGCATATACTCAATTTTTTCGCCCGAAATTCCGGCTTCGTCGTAAATATAACCATCCGGCCCTGAAATTGTTACTACTTTCGCACCCAATTCTGTAGCTTTAAGCGCGGCTCCCCAGGCCACATTACCAAATCCTGAAATGGCAATTGTTTTACCTTTGATATCCATTCCGGCAGTTTCGAGCATTTGTTTTACAAAATACAAACCGCCAAATCCGGTTGCTTCGGGACGGATAAGCGAGCCACCAAACTCCAGATTTTTACCAGTAAGCACACCTGTGTTTTCGTGTGCTAATTTACGATACATGCCATACATATATGCCACTTCGCGACCACCTACACCAATATCACCGGCTGGAACATCAGTTTCCGGACCAATATATCGCCACAATTCGAGCATAAATGCCTGACAAAAACGCATAACTTCGGCATCCGATTTTCCTTTGGGATTAAAGTCGGAACCGCCTTTACCACCACCCATAGGAAGTGTTGTGAGTGCATTTTTAAATATTTGCTCAAATCCTAAAAACTTAAGAATCGACAAGTTAACTGAAGGGTGAAAGCGTAAACCACCTTTGTAAGGACCAATGGCATTGTTGAATTGAACCCGGTAACCTAAGTTTACCTGCACATCGCCACGGTCGTCGACCCAGGGAATTTTAAAGGTGAAAATGCGGTCGGGCTCTACCAATCGCTCGGCTATTTTGGCTTTTTCAAATTCGGGATGCTTGTTATATTCCTCTTCAATTGTCATTAAAACTTCTTTTACTGCCTGAAGATACTCGTATTCGCCCGGATGTTTGGCTTCGAGTTGCTGGATTAATTTGTCGATATTCATAATATTAATGTGATGATTTGGTGATGTGATAATGTGTTGATGTGAAATAAATAGTAAATTAAATAAATTGTAAATGAATTTGTAGCTTACAGATTGAAAGTATTAAATTTAGAAAATTAATTTAAAAGTAAAAAACTGACATTATGTTAGTTAACATCCGATTTAAATCAAATTTAGCTTTTGGTTGGATACTTAAATTCGGATTTAAAACGCTTTTTGCTTACATTTCGAATGCGCTGCAATTTTAATACATTTATTTGTAATGAAAAAATATTTCGGTAGTTTTTTTGAAAAAATATGCATTTTATTTGATAAATGGATATTTAGGAATATATTTGCGGCGCGTTATTAGGCTTCGCCGATATTTATTGTTATAAGGCTTCGCCTGTTATTAGTAGTAATTAATATTTTGTTGTCCTTTGTCTACCTTCTGTTGACATTTAATTAAATATGAATTCTCCCAGCCTGAAAAAACTGTATTTCAAAGATACTTCGTTTGCAAATTTGATGCATCACCGAATTTACAATGTGTTGCTTTATGCCAGTAAATACGATGCTTTTGTGTTGGAAGAAGATGGACGAATTGACGAACAGCTTTTTTATGAATATACATCATTGAATCTGCGTTTTCCACCACGTTTTACTTTGGTATCAACCGAAGAAGAGGCCAACGAATTGCTAAAATCCCGAACATTTGAATTAATTATTTCCATGCCAAGTGGCGATAGCATCAATCCTTTCGAATGGGCAAAAGGTGTAAAGGGACAATTCCCCGAAATTCCGATTGTGGTGCTCACACCATTTTCAAAATCGGTTTCGCAACGTATTTCGAAGGAAGATCTCAGTGCTGTCGATTATGTGTTCAGCTGGCTGGGAAATACCGATTTGTTGTTGGCCATTATTAAATTAATAGAGGATAAAATGAATGTGGATGAGGATGTTAACTCGGTTGGCGTGCAGGTTATTTTATTTGTCGAAGATTCCATTCGGTTTTATTCTTCCATTGTTCCGCAGCTTTATAAATATGTTTTTAAACAGTCCCGCTCATTTATGACAGAGGCGCTTAACGAACACGAGCAAATGCTACGTATGCGTGGCCGCCCCAAAATATTGTTGGCTCGCAACTACGAAGAAGCTCAAATTTTATACGATAAATATCAAAAAAATATGCTGGGTGTAATTACAGATGTAAGCTACATTCAGCAAGGCAGAAAAAATAAAAAAGCCGGTATCGAATTAGGTCGATATATACGAACTATTGATAAATTAATTCCGATTATTGTGGAATCGACTGAGGACAGTAATAAGGCAGGCGCCGATGAAGTGAATGCGGCATTTATCAATAAACTTTCGAAAACTTTTAACCTGGAACTGCGCGAAACCATTACTAATAATTTTGGTTTTGGCGACTTTGCATTTATTCATCCGCAAACGGGAGTTGAAGAGGCGCGTGTACAAAACTTACGAGGTTTGCAGGAAATGATTTTTAAAGTGAGCGACGATTCACTTTTTTATCATGTTTCGCGCAATGATGTGTCGCGTTGGCTCTATTCGCGCGCCATGTTTCCATTGGCAGAGTTTCTGAAAAACATAAGTGTTGATAACTACTCCGGAGGCGATATGAACAGAGTGCGACAGGTGATTTTTGAGGCAATTGTAAATTACCGAAAGGTGAAAAATAAGGGTGTAGTAGCTGTATTTCAACGAGATAGATTCGATCAGTACTCTAATTTTGCACGTATTGGCGAAGGTTCGCTGGGTGGCAAAGGACGTGGATTGGCATTTATCGACGCCATGATTAAGCGTAACGAAGTGCTCGAAAAATTTGAAAACGTACAAATTGCTATTCCAAAAACAGTTGTAATATGTACCGATATTTTTGCTGCTTTTATGGAGTCTAACAAATTGTATCCCATAGCTTTATCCGATGTGTCTGATGAAGAAATCCTGGCAGCATTTTTAAAAGCACAATTGCCGAAACAATTAATTGCCGACCTCTTTGCATTTGTGGGTGTAATTGGAAAACCCATTGCTGTACGTTCTTCGAGTTTGCTCGAAGATTCACATTATCAGCCTTTTGCAGGTATTTATAATACCTACATGGTGCCTTATAATGCTCAAAGCAAAACGCAAATGCTGGTAATGATTACCGAAGCTATAAAAGCAGTATATGCGTCGGTTTTTTATCGCGAAAGTAAAGCCTATATGACTGCCACAAAAAATGTGATTGATGAAGAAAAAATGGCTATCGTATTGCAGGAAATCTGTGGAGATGTTCATGGCAAACGTTATTATCCATCATTCTCAGGCGTATTACGTTCGCTCAATTATTATCCGATAGGAGCAGAGCAACCCGAAGATGGCATTGCCAATATTGCACTTGGCTTGGGAAAATACATTATGGATGGTGGTTTGTCGTTACGTTTCTCACCTGTTTATCCGCAAAATGCCCTGCAAACAAGCACGTTAGAAATGACGCTTAAGGAAACTCAGACTTACTTTAATGCATTGGATTTATGCGAAACCTGCTTTATTCCAAAAGTGGAAGATGGATTTAATATTCTGAAAATTCCGGTTCAGGAGGCCGAAAATGATGGTACCCTGAAATACATTGCTTCAACTTATGATGTATATAACGAATCGGTTAACGATGGAATTTATCCGGGACGAAAATTAATTACTTTTGCAAATATCTTAAAACATGATGTTTTTCCGTTGGCTTCCATTTTGAAAACCATTATGCAAATTGCTCAAAATGAAATGGGGCGTCCTGTGGAGATTGAATTTGCTGTCAATCTGGATTATAACGATTCGAAACAACATAATTTCTATCTTTTACAGATACGTCCGATTGTTGATACAAAGGAAGTTATTAATGAAAATATTGGTTCAATTAATACGGCTGATACCATTATTACCAGCAAAAATGTATTGGGACATGGAATTGTGAATGATATTTACGATTTGGTATATGTTCGTCCGGAGGCTTTTAAAGCAGCTGATAATCAAAAAATAGCAACCGAAATTGATAAAATTAACCGCCAATTAATGGCCGAAAACCGAAATTATATACTCGTTGGTCCCGGGCGTTGGGGCTCAAGTGATCCATGGCTTGGTATACCGGTAAAATGGTCGAATATCTGCAATGCCCGAATTATTGTGGAATCTGGTTTGTCGCATTACCGCATCGACCCGAGTCAGGGAACTCATTTTTTTCAGAATCTGACATCGTTGGGTGTGGCTTATTTTACCATAAATCCATTTCAGAATGATGGAAGTTTTAATGTAGAATATCTGAATGAGATGCCTGCTCAATCTGAAAATGAACTGATTCGGCACATTCGTTTTAATTCTCCTGTAGTTGCTAAAATTGATGGACGAAAAAATATTGGGGTTATTCTGAAAAGTAAACTTACTTAAGGGTTATATTCCGAATTATTTAAAATCTGTTGATAATCAGTTGTTTCCATGAGTTTTTGCAAAGTGATATCTGTGTTGTTTTCCATATAACTCTGAATAATTTGCCAACCAATCCAGGTACCTAATCTGCCCGGCGATTCCTGCGAAACCGGCGATGTAAAAGGTGCATCGTTCAGGTATTTGTTTTGCAAAAGCTGGTCGGTGCTGTACAAATCTTTTTGCTTCACAATGGTATTCCATATTTTATCTTCGTACTTTCGGCACCATTCCCACTGCATACGCGTATAACCCATTATGTCGTTCGGATTAATTTCGGGCATAATAACCGAAAGCAGATACATAACTTTTCCGCGATAGAGCATATTTTCCAAAAGTCGCTCCTGATCACTATCGAACTTAAAATGGCGAAATAAAATTGCCGAAATCAAATCGGGGGCAATGCTTGCCGGCCGCATGTTGTAAATCATGTATTTATAGGTAATTTCTTCGTATTTCGGATAATTATTTCCGAGATACATATCAAGTCCGATACCTACAAATTCATCTTCGAGAATTATAGAACGGTTAAAACCGGATACAAAAAAATAAACTGGTGGAGTTTTAATTTCGGGGAAATATTGATTCAGATATTGATAAGCTATCGCAATATTCGATTGAATTAAATCTGTATTTTCAAAGGTTTTCCGTACATCTGCATTAACTTTTTCAAACTCTTTATTTGTTCTGAATGCTTTAATTAATCGCACAACTTCCAGTGTATCAGTAGGATTGACTCCCATAATTTGCTCAGCGAAATATGGCATAAATTCAGGATAATCCCTGTAAAATCGTTTTACTTCATTACTTAAATCCGAAGTGTCGGCATGCAAGAGCAACGAATCGAACCGAATGAGTTGAAGCACTTCAGTTTCACTGTTTTTTATCTCGAATCGTTTGTTGTTTGAGCAGGAAATTGCAAGAATTACCATTAATAAAGTAATAATTGCTATTTTGAATTTTGACATAAAATAATATTTTTAGTAACAGAATAAGAAATTAAAATCATATCGCTTTAAGCGATATTTAAATCCGTTTTTATATCCGCTTAATCAGCGAAAATCTGCGTTCTATTTCTTTATTATTTGAAAAAGGAGCGCAATATTTCTAATCGTCAAATCAGATTTATTGCGCTCCTATACTTGTAATTGCTTACTAAATTATTTCTTTGCTTTCAATCGTTTTTCCTGTTCACGTTGCATTTTTTCAAGACGTTCCATAAAGCCACCACTTTTTTTCGGGGCATCTTTTTTGGCATTGCGTTTTGCGTGTAACTGTGCTAAGAGTTTTTTCTCGTCCACTGTAGCACGTATAGCGTACGTTTGTGCAATCGACATTAATGTTGAAATAAAATAGTAGTAACTTAAACCTGAAGCATAGCTGTTGAACATAAACATAAATACAACAGGCATAAGATACATCATCCATTTCATCATAGCTCCACCCATTTGATCATTGGTAGGCGTGTTGGCCATATTCAGCTTGGTATATACGATAGTTGTTACGGTCATCAAAAGCGTAAATAAACTAATGTGATTACCAAAATAAGGTGTAATAAGCGGAATGTATGTGCTCCAGCTCCATATAGCATCGTACGACGAAAGGTCGGTTGCCCAAAGGAAACTTTCCTGACGTAGCTCAATAGCAGCAGGGAAGAAACTGAACATGGCAAACAGAATTGGCATTTGCAGCAGGGTAGGGATACAGCCACTCATTGGGCTAACACCTACTTTGTTGTAAAGCTCCATAGTCGCTTTTTGACGTTCAGCCATTTTTTCAGCCGGTATGCGGGCATTAATTTCATCTATTTCGGGTTTCAGTACTTTCATTTTGGCACTCGAAATATACGATTTGTAGGTGAGCGGGAAGAGTACTAATTTGATTACCAATGTCATCAATAAAATAATTAATCCGAAATTGGAAATAAAATTACTGAAAAAGTTGAACATAGGGATAATGGCAAAACGGTTTACCCAACCAAAAATACCCCAGCCAAGAGGAATAATACTGCGCAATAGCAATTTATTTTCGCCTTCCAAATCCTTATCGTAAGCGCTCAGCACTTTGTACTGATTAGGTCCGAAAAATAGTTGAAAATCAGTTGTTTCTTTACCAGTTGGGTCGAATCCTACCACTAAATCACTTGAATAAGATTTAAGATATCCGCTAGCTTCCGTTTCTTTTACACTTTTAATATTGGTAGAAGTAAATGCATCTTTGGCAATAAATATAGTGCTGAAAAACTGACCCGAATACGAAATCCATTTCACTTTATTCGGTAATTTTTTCTCATCATCGCTCGTTGCGCTCAGTGTCTCCACATCGTCGGCTACAAACTTGTAATGTACCTGCGAGTAGCGGTCTTCGAACGTATATCCTTTTTCCTGCTGGCGGATTTTCGAAGCCCATTGCATTTCGAGTGAATTGGTACCTGTGGGCATAATGGTGTTCAATGCATTTGCTTTCAGGCTGAAATTCAACATATATTCGTTAGCCGGAAGCACATACACATAATCCAAACTGGCATTCCCGGAAGTTTTCAGACGCATGGTAAGTGTCTGATTTCCTTTGCTGTCTTTGGCAATTGCACCATTTTGTTCGAAAAACAAATCTGCTGTATTTACCACGCGGTTATTATTGGTAATAATAGTAAAACCAAGATTGCTTTCAGCTTTATCAAATAAAATCAACGGCAGTGTGTCGTGGGTTTGGTATTTTTTCAATTGAGCGGAAATAATGCGTCCCCCTTTGTTTGAAACTGTTAATTTTACCAATTCATTTTCGAGAATAATAGTTTTTTCTTCGCCACGAGCAGCCACATCGAAAGCGCCGAATGCATCAGCAAGCGCGGCAGTGTCTGATGTAGCAGCTTGCAAAGCACTATCTTTAGGCAGCAATGTTTGTTGTTTCTGAAGTTGTGCCTGTTTGGCAGCTTCTGCTTCCTGCACTAATGCAATCGAGTCGTTGTAACGTTGCTGGCGAGCAATTTCTTCTTCGCTCGGACGGTTAAGAACCGAAAAACCTATTAAAATAAGTCCTATTAATACAAATCCTAAAATCGTGTTTTTATCCATTTTTATAATATGCCAATGTGATTAATATGCCAATAAGCCAATTACTTTATACACTTTACAAACCTTACAAACTTTATAAACCTTATGAACCTTACTAACTTTATAAACTACTTTTCTATCGCTGTTTTTATAAAGTTAATAAATAGTGGATGCGGATTTACAACCGTACTGCTGTATTCGGGGTGAAATTGTACACCTACATACCACTTATGCGAAGTTAGTTCAATAATTTCCACTAAATCCGATTCGGTATTTAATCCACTGCAAATCATGCCGGCAGTTTCGAACTGTGCTTTGAATGCGTTATTAAATTCGTAGCGGTGGCGATGACGTTCGCTTATGTTTTCTTTACCGTAAATTTTATAAGCTTTCGAACCGCGTTTCAGTTTGCATTTGTAAGCGCCCAATCGCATACTTCCACCAAGGTCGAGTATGTTTTTCTGCTCTTCCATAATGTCCACAATGTTGTAGGGTGTACTCGGGTCAATTTCGGTGCTGTTAGCATCTTTTAATCCCAACACATTGCGGGCAAATTCAATCGACATGGTTTGCATTCCCATACAAATTCCAAGGCAGGGCAAATTATTTTCGCGGGCAAACTTCAGAGCCGCAAATTTTCCTTCCATACCTCGTTGTCCAAATCCGGGAGCCACTATAATGCCATCTAATTTGGCTAATTTCTTTTCTACATTTTCGTCCGAAAGCTTATCAGAAAGTATCAATTCGAGCTTCAATTTGCGGCAATTGTATGCGCTGGCATGTATAAGCGATTCGATAATTGATTTGTAAGCATCAGGCAATTGCACGTATTTTCCTACTAATCCAATGCGAACTTCTTCTTTGGCACTCTCGAGTTTTTCGACAAAGGCTGTCCATTTTGTCATGTCTGCCTCGGGAGTTTTTGCTAAGTCAAAGCCCATTTTGGTCAATACCACTTCATCTAACTTTTCTTCCTGCATATTCATCGGTACGCGGTAGATTGATGGTACATCAATAGATTGCATCACTGCGCCCGGCTCCACATTACAGAATAATGCCACTTTTTTGCGCATTTCTATTGGAATATTGTGTTCGGTGCGTAATACCAGAATATCGGCTTGTACACCTTGTTCCTGAAGCGCTTTTACAGAGTGTTGTGTTGGTTTTGTTTTAAGTTCCTTTGCAGCAGCCAGATATGGAACATAAGTAAGGTGAACTATCAGACAGTTTTTTCCTAATTCCCAGCGAAGTTGACGTACACTTTCGATGTAAGGTAACGATTCAATATCGCCCACTGTTCCACCAATTTCAGTAATTACAAAGTCGAATTCACCTTTGCTGCCAAGCAGTTTTATATTGCGTTTTATTTCGTCGGTAATGTGGGGGATAATTTGAACTGTTTTTCCAAGGAAATCGCCACGGCGTTCTTTATTGATCACATTTTGGTAAATACGCCCGGTAGTTACGTTGTTTGCTTTGCGGGTTTCAACTCCCAGAAAACGTTCGTAGTGACCTAAATCGAGGTCGGCTTCGTGGCCATCAACGGTTACATAACATTCGCCATGTTCATAAGGATTTAATGTACCCGGGTCAACGTTGATGTATGGGTCTAACTTCTGATTTGTAACTCTGAAACCGCGTGCCTGCAGTAATTTACCGAGCGATGCTGCTATAATGCCTTTGCCAAGCGAGGAGGTAACACCACCCGTAACGAAAATGTACTTTGTATCTTTCACCTTAATTTTTTACTTAAAATTGCCTCTTATTTTTGCTTCATTTTAAGTCTGCAAATTTCGTAAAAAAAAACGAATAACGAAAATCATACAATTAAATAATCATTAAAATACGGACTCGAAAGCTAAATGTCTGTCTTTCTTACAACTAAAAGCCGTTTCCTGATTTCGGGAAACGGCTTTTAGTCCTATTGAAAATTAAACTGATTTGTTTATTTGATACTTACTTTCAGCGGTTGTTTAAGTTGTTTACTGAATTTTTCAACTGCATTAAACCAATCTTTGTCAGTCGGAAACTGCCATTTACTCCAACCACCACCAAAGTAATAGATGAAGTCAGAGCCTGCTTTATAATCGGCAGTAATAAGTAAATGATTATCCTGATTTGCTACAGCTTTAGCTTTGCATGGAATTACAACACCTACATAATTCCGACCTGAAGGTAATTTGGCATCCGAAACTGCATCTTCGGCATAAGCAATTATTCCTGCTTTCAGGTTTGAACTTTTTAAACCTTTTTCATCGTGAGTAAAAATTCCGGCTGCCAGCTGAAACGGTTCCGTTTTACCTGAATACTTAACTACAGCTTTGTTTAGTATCGAACCAGCGCTTGTTGTAATGGTAATTTCCTGACTAACAGTTTCGTTTCCAATTTTTACTTTATTGTAATGCAGGGTGAAAACCGAGCGTAGCGGACCATTTTCCTTCACTTCGAAGCGATTGTAATAATCACCTACATAAAGTTTTCCGGCCCGATACGGTGCAATTCCGCCTGCGCCAAGTGTATGGCCTACTTTATAACAATCCAATCCGTTACCACGATCAACGTGGTAAGTCAGTCCGTTTTGCAATTCGTCGCGATAGCGTTTGCTTACAATGGTATCCGAAGTGCGTTTAAGCCACAAATCTACGCCATTGCTGGGATTTTCTTTCGCCAAAGCCGGTCCGTACATGCGGTAGGCTGCTATATCGTTTTCCCATGCAAAATCATCCTTGCGTTGAGGTACAAATTGCGCTGAAGTTTTGAATTTAACCGGAGCGGGTTTACCTTCAATTATTTGATAACTGCTGCTCGATTTTGCTTTCACATCAGCCTGAAAAATAAAACCATTTACTGTTTTATTTTCGTCAAATACCAACTGATAGGGAATTTCCTGTCCGTCATTATTTTTCAAAACAAACTGCTTTGATGCTAAATCAGCGTTTTTTTTGCAGATTTTTACTTCCACTATTTCGGCAGTACGATCAAAATTCGCTGTGTTTTTCACCACAATTTGCTTTTGAGCTATCACTCCTGAAAAAATCAGGAATGAAGCTACAATTGCCATTATTTTTTTCATTTTAATTGTAAATTGTAAATGAATAAATTGTAAATCTATTTCGGTTGTTTTCCGATATACGCTAAAATTCCGCCATCAACATACAGTACGTGACCATTTACAAAATCCGAAGCTTTCGAAGCTAAGAAAACAGCAGGGCCTACAAGGTCTTCAGCATTTCCCCAACGTGCAGCAGGTGTTTTGGCAATAATAAACTGGTCGAATGGATGACGGCTGCCGTCGGCTTGTAGTTCGCGTAAAGGTGCTGTTTGTGGCGTGGCAATATAACCAGGGCCAAGGCCATTACATTGTATGTTGTACTCTCCGTATTCCGAAGCGATATTTTTAGTCAGCATTTTCAAACCACCTTTGGCAGCTGCATAAGCCGAAACCGTTTCGCGACCTAATTCACTCATCATCGAGCAAATATTAATGATTTTACCTGAACGACGGTTAATCATCGAAGGCAATACTGCTTTAGCAACAATAAATGGTCCGTTTAAGTCAATATCAATCACCTGACGGAATTCAGCAGCGCTCATTTCGTGCATCGGAATTCGTTTAATGATACCTGCGTTATTTACCAAAATGTCAATTTCTCCTACTTCTTTGGAGATTTGAGCAACCATAGCATTAATTTGATCTTCGTTGGTAACATCGGCCACATAGCCGTGTGCTTTTATACCATCGGCAGCATAAGCAGCAATGCCTTTGTCAACCATTTCCTGATTGATGTCGTTAAAAACAATTGTAGCGCCGGCTTTTGCCAAACCTGTAGCAATTGCATAACCGATTCCGTATGACGCGCCCGTAACTAATGCAATTTTTCCGTTTAATTCAAATTGATTCATTTTAATCTATTTTTTTTCTAATTTCTAATTTCTAATTTCTGATTTCTAATTTCTAATTTCTAATTTCTGACTTTATCTGAGTTCCGTATGTTTGTAAAAATTCTGATCGCTGTAGTCTAAATTTTCGCCGGCCATTCCCCAAATGAACGTATAGTTGCTGGTAGCAGCAGCCGAGTGAATACTCCATTCGGGTGAGATTACTGCCTGTTCGCCCTGAATCCAGATATGACGGGTTTCAGTAGGTTCGCCCATAAAGTGACAAACAGCATTACCTTCCGGCACTTCGAAATAGAAATAAGCTTCCATACGGCGGCTGTGTGTGTGTGCCGGCATGGTATTCCAGACGCTTCCTACCTGCAATTCGGTCATTCCCATTTGCAACTGACAAGTTTCGAGCACCTGACAAACCAACATTTTATTAATGTTGCGGTGGTTGGCAGTTTCTAACGAACCAAGTTCCATAACGATAGCATCAGCCTTGGTGATTTTACGATCGGGGTATGTTTTGTGTGCAGGTGCCGAGTTGAAATAGAATTTTGCAGGATTTGCAGCATTGTCGCTTTCAAATTTCACCGTTCTGTCGCCTGCGCCAAGATACAGGGCTTCTTTGTATCCGAGTTCATACTGAACTCCTTCAACCAACACTTTGCCGGCTCCACCAACATTGTAAATTCCTAATTCGCGACGTGAAAGGAAAAAATCTGATTTCAACGGGTCTATAGCTTCAAGCATAAGAGTTTCGTTAACAGGTAAAGCACCTCCCACCACTAAGCGGTCGAATAGTGTGTAAACCATATTTACTTCGTTAGGCACGAATAGGTTTTCAACTAAAAACTCTTTTCTCAAACGGGCGGTATCGTATTTCTTAGCATCTTCGGGATGCGATGCGTACCGGATTTCATAATTTGTTTTCATTTAATATACTAATGTATTAATATTTAGATTTGATTTATCTTTAAAATTGGTCGACCAAAATTACTGCTTTTTTTCAAACTACAAAAATTAATATTCATTTTTGTGAAAAAATTAGTATTTCTTTAAATTCCTGACCTGAATTTGAAATACATCAATATCATGTTTTGCACTTTAACATTGTGACTATTGTATAATTGAACTTAATTGTACATCTTTGCGCACAATTTCAAAATGTTAAAAATAAAATTCGGATACAGCAATTAATGTGTATTGCACACATTTAAAAAATTTTATTTGTTTATGATTACAAAACGAGAACGCAAATTATCCAACATAATGATATTAATTCAGGTTCTGATTTCACTACTTGTTTTTATATCCATTGAACTTTGTTATCCTTCTCCGGTAATTGAGTTGCCCGAAAAAATCTTCTTCTTATCTCAAATTGCGATAATCTGGACGGTTCTGTTTTATAAATTCCGTCTGGGTGTAATTTTCAGAGTAAGCCATTTTTTAAGCATGATTCGGGGATATTTTGTTACATTAAGTATAGCCGGAATATTACTTTTTATTGAACTGCGTTTACTAATTCTTCTTGGTCACTATAGCTATTCGGCCTATTATATTTTGTGGTTTTGTATTATAAATTTAATAGTGTTGGTATTATTTAAACTTGCGTTTTACAAAATCATGCTTTATTTGCGCAAAATAGGACGCAATACACGCAATGTTGTGATAATTGCCGATAAAAATGCAAAACCATTTATAAAATCATTTTTAAAATCCAAAGATTGGGGATATAATGTTAAAGCTATTATAGCACCTGATAGTAAGCTCTCTAAATTGCACGATAAAGTGTATGTTATTACCAATCAGGATGATATTTTTAAGAAAATCGTTCTTAAAGGAATAGACGATATCTTTTTTTGCATGCCTGTGTCGGATGCTCATTATAATATTGAGGAAATAATTGCTGAGGCTGAGCAAATCGGAATTTCGGTTCACATTATGCAGGAAGAATTTTTTGAGAATAAATTTATTTCGGATAAAACCGGTGTTAAATTTGATAATTCTTTTGTTACACACCAAACTACTCCTACAAAATATTTAAGCCTGAAGCTTAAAGAGCTTTTTGATATTTTTTTCAGTGCTTTTGTACTTGTAATTACTTCGCCGATAATGCTTGCTATATCTATTTTGATAAAGTTGGAAGATGGCGGACCTGTGTTTTTTAAACAGGAGCGAGTGGGGCAAAATGGTCGTCGGTTTGTATGTTTTAAATTTCGTTCAATGATTCCGAATGCTGAAAAACTTATTGCTGAACTTCAGGATAAAAATGAATCTGATGGTCCTACCTTTAAAATTGAAAACGATCCGCGTATAACCAAAATCGGACGCTTTTTACGCAAAACATCGCTCGACGAATTTCCGCAGTTTTACAATGTAGTAAAAGGTGAAATGTCGGTTGTGGGGCCTCGTCCGCCACTTCTCAGCGAAGTTATGCAATACGAAAAATACCAACTTCGCAGGCTTAGTATGAAACCCGGCATAACCTGTATCTGGCAGGTTAGCGGACGAAATTCAATTTCGTTTAAAGAATGGATGAAAATGGATTTGGACTATATTGACAACTGGTCGATAAAGTTAGATATTAAAATTATTTTGAAAACCATTGCCGTAATTTTTAAGGCCGACGGACAGTGATTGTTTTTTTATGTGGAACCGCAAATGCTTTAGCGGTCATTTTCTCAATTTCAACAATCCATACTTTTACATTTCGGATAGCGGGTTTCGAGTATTTAAACTCGTTTTGAGTGTATTGAGCCATAAATTTATTCATGGTTGCTTCCTTCTCCTCGTCCGATTCTATAAAATGTACTTTACCAAAACAGATTACACTTTTTGCCTGCATCCGATAACTGCATGCCACTTCTTTGTGTTGGTAAACCAATGTGCCATCGGTACAAAATACAATGCAAACACGATTGTTGTATTCAATATTTTGAAGATGCGAGCCCGTTGGAGCAGAGTGTAAAATGATACGATTATCGTAATATCCAAAATTCATGGGCACGCTGTAAGGCATTCCATCTTTATCCACAGTGCTGACAATGCAATGTTTACACGAACGGATAATGGCTTCTTTTTCAGCAAAATCTTCAATAATATGCGTCTTCATACAATCCTATTTTTGTACAAAAATATTAAAATTTCTCCGATTATGGTTTGATTTTTTTACCTGACTGCAATTTTATTTATCTTTGCCTTATTAATTCTTAATTCAAACAAGTATGTTTAAAAAAATCAGTTTATTATTTTGCGTTGCAATGCTTTCAATGTCAGTGTTTTCGCAGGTAGACAAGATAGTCGGAAAATGGAAAACCATCGACGATGCTGATGGTTCTGCCAAATCGATTGTTTATATTTTTAAATCGACAAATGGTAAATATTATGGAAAAGTGGAGAAACTTTTCAAAAATCCCGATAAAAAATGTACCGAATGTGAAGGTGCCAATAAAAATAAACCGGTGCTCGGTATGATGGTGGTAAACGGAATGGTAGAGAAAGAAGGTAGTTTGACGGGTGGTACAATTCTGGACCCAAACAACGGCAAAGTTTATCGCTGTAACATGTCATACGACTCCAAAACCGGAAATCTGAGCGTTCGTGGTTCGTTGGATAAGATGGGTATCATCGGACGTTCGCAAACCTGGTTACGCGAAAAATGACACCTACAACTTCCCGTATAATATCGAGTATTCAAAGTGCTTTACCCAAAGCCGGAAAGACGGTCTGGTGGCTTCTGAAAATTATTTTGCCAATCAGTTTTTTAGTTAGTTTGATGAATTACTGGGGGCTGATAGCATTGATTGCAGCCTGGCTTTCGCCTGTTTTTTCGGTGGTTGGTTTACCCGGCGAGTCAGCTATTGTATTTATTTCCAGCATATTCCTTTCGCTCTATGCACCTATAGCTATTATGGCTACACTCACACTCGATTTGCGCGAAGTAACAATTCTGGCTCTCATGTGCCTTATTTCACACAATATGTTTGTGGAAACAGCAGTGCAGAAAAAAACAGGTTCATCAGCTATAATTATGTTTTCGTTGCGCCTTTTTATATCTTTTTTAGCTGCATTTTTGTTGAATAAATTGTTGCCCGATCATATTGGAGTGAACATGGTTTCAGAAGAATCGGTTGTATATCAGAGTTTTATTTCTATGTTTGTGGCATGGATTGTAAGTTCTGCCTGGTTAATTCTTAAAATAACTCTTATTGTTACAGGCTTACTTTTGCTGCAGAATATTCTTAAGGAATTTAGAATTATTGACTTGATTTCGAAACCTTCGGCGCCGCTAATGAAAGTAATGGGGCTTTCGCCCGATACTTCCTTTCTGTGGTTTGTAGCTCAAATTGTAGGTTTAACTTATGGCTCTGTGGTTATGATTGAAGAGGTGCAACGTGGTGATATTCAACCCCGTGCTGCTGATTTGTTGAATTATCATATTGCCATAAATCACTCTCTTTTGGAAGATACTTTGCTTTTTGTGGCTGTAGGTGTACCGGCTGTCTGGATTACATTTCCGCGTATTTTTCTGGCTATCGCAGCCGTTTGGACTGTTCGACTTTTTTGGCGGCTTCGCAGCAGCTACTGATACTAATTTTTCAAAATTATAGCTTTATATATCGTTAATTCACAAACTATTCGCTATTTTTGCACGAAACAGATTTCAGATACCTATTTATGTCCAAAAAAATGTCGAATACAAAAAAAATGCTCATCGAAGTTGCACGCGAACTTTTTGCTCGTCATGGCAAAAAGGAGGTAACCATGAACGATATAGCTGAGGCTTCGAAAAAAGGCAGACGAACCCTTTATACTTATTTTAATAACAAAGAAGAAATTTATAAAGCTGTAATTGACAGGGAGTTGGAAACAGTGCTCGACCGGCTGAATAAAGTGGCTATGGACGACAAAGCGCCTGATATTAAACTTACCAATCATATTATTACGCATTTAGACGCAATCAAAGATGTGGTTACCCGCAATGGTTCGCTTCGAGCCGATTTTTTTCATGATATTTACGAAGTGGAGCGTACCCGTCGGAAAATTGATATGAAAGAAATTGCCATTATCAAAAAAATACTTGCCGATGGGGTTGAAATGAAAATTTTTAAACGCATGGATGTCGAATTATCATCCATTGTAATTTTTTACGCCATCAAAGGATTGGAAGTTCCCTATATCCGACAAAATATTAGTGAGAATTTTGAAAAAAATAAAAATAGCATTGTCGAATTTGTATTTCAGGGTATAAAACGACCTAAAATCTAAGTTTTTTTATTATCGCTTTTAAATTGTTAAATTACTTATAATTAGTCGCTTGTGTTTTGGTTTTGCCAGAAATAAGCGATTTTTTTATTCGTTTTAATGTTAAAAGAATAATTTGATTACGGAAATAATTCTTTAATTGGATAGAAAGTAGTACCTTTGCAGCGCAATAAAATTAAGGTATTAGAAATGGCATTTGTAAACAACACGATGATTGTTCGACGCATTTTGATGTCGAAAATTATTTCTTTGTATAAAGAAGATAAATTAATTGAAGAAATTGACCGTATTCCTTTAACTATGTCGCCCAAAGACGCTCATGCACGGGGTAGATGTTGTATTCACAAAGAGCGGGCTGTATTAAAGTATAAAATGCTTCCGATTTTGGGCTATCGGGTTGATGAAGAGGAAGATGAACTGACACCACTTTCGGCTTATGCTGCAAAAGCCGTAACTCGTAATACTACTTCAAAATCAATATTGACAGTTGTAGATGAGGCATGTACAGCCTGCGTTAAAACAAATTACGTAGTTACAAATTTGTGTAAAGGTTGTGTAGCGCGTTCCTGTTACATGAACTGTCCGAAAGATGCGATTACTTTTATGGAAAACGGGCAGGCTTATATCAATCATGCCAAATGTGTCAACTGTGGTATTTGCAAAGAAGCTTGTATGTATCATTCCATTGTTTATATACCGGTGCCTTGCGAAGAGGTTTGTCCGGTAAAAGCTATTCAGAAAGATGAATTCGGAATTGAACATATCGACGAAGACAAATGTATTTATTGTGGAAAATGTATCAACGCTTGTCCGTTTGGTTCAATTTATGAAATATCGCAATTAGTTGATATTCTGACTGCTATAAAGCGTGGCGAAAAATTGGTTGCCATTATGGCACCGTCTATTATGTCGCAATTTAACAATACTTTGCCCGAAATTGCAGCTGCTGTGGAGCAAATTGGATTTGTCGAAGCTATGGAAGTGGCTCATGGAGCCATGGAAACTACACGCCGCGAAGGAGCTGAACTTCAGGAGAAATTAGAAGAGGGGCAACAATTTATGACCACGTCATGTTGTCCGTCTTATATTGAGTTGGTCAATAAGCATTTACCCGAAATGAAACCTTTTGTTTCGCATACCGGTTCGCCCATGTATTACACCATCGAAATGGCAAAAGCAAAATATCCGGATGCCAAAATTGTTTTTGTCGGACCATGTGTAGGCAAGCGTAAAGAGGTGATGGACCATCCCGAAATTGATTATATTTTAACTTTCGAAGAAATTGATACTTTGTTTTCGGGCTTGGGTATCGATATTGAAACAATTGGTTCGGACAATCGCGAAACGGCGCCAATGGAAGGCAGAGGATTCGCTCGAACCGGAGGCGTTATTGCTGCTGTACAGTCGCTTTATCCGAATGTGGCTATTAAACCTGTTGCGGTAGCCAATCTGAATAAAAAGAATATTGGTTTGCTACGCGCCTACACCAAAGGTAAAGCGCCTGGTAATTTTATCGAAGTGATGGCTTGCGAAGGTGGCTGTATATCAGGTCCTTGTGGTAAAGTGGATTATAATCAGGCTCAAAAATTTTTCAAAAAAGCAATGGGCGAAGTTTAGCCGATATTTATTCACATTTATTATAATAATTGAAGAGCGTTTGGAATTAATTTTCAAACGCTTTTTTTCATTTCAGACAATTACAATTGTTAAAACTGTGCAAAAATGCAAATAAATGCATTTTACTTAAAACAACTACGCTTTTAAATCTGTTACAAAAGCAATTAATAAAATATTTTTACAAATTGTAAATAAAAAAGAAAAGCTAATGAAGATTCACGAGTATCAGGCACGACAAATTTTTCGGCAATACGGCATTCCGGTACCCGACGATATTTTGTGCCACACAGTCGAAGAAGTAGAAAAAGCTGCACGCGAACTCAATCGCATGGTGGTGGTAAAAGCACAGGTTTTGGTGGGTGGAAGAGGAAAAGCAGGTGGTGTTAAACTGGCTAAAACGGTGGAAGCTGCAGTTGATGCAGGTCAGAAAATTCTGGGAATGGATATTAAAGGCTATACGGTTGAAAAAGTGTTGGTAGCCGATGCGGTAGAAATTCAGAAAGAGTTTTATGTGGGGCTAACAATCGACCGAAATACCAAATCGGTTTTATTTATGGCCAGCTCCGAAGGTGGTGTTGAAATTGAAGAAGTTGCCAAAACAAATCCGGATGCCATTCACAAAATTCCAATTGATCCCGACCTTGGTATGACGGATTTTATGGCACGCAAAATTGCATTTAAATTGTTCGACGACATAAGTTTAGTGAAGCAGGCTGTTGATATTTTCAAAAAATTATACCGCATTTTTATTGATACTGATGCCTCTATTGTTGAGATAAATCCCTTAGTAATAACCGATGGTGGAAAATTAGCAGCTATCGATGGCAAAATGAATTTTGATGATAATGCACTATATCGTCAACCTGATATTGAGGTGCTTAACGAGCCAACCGAGGATGAGAAAAAAGAACTCTCGGCTAAAGAAAGCGGATTGACTTATATTCGCTTGGATGGAAATATAGGCTGTATGGTAAATGGTGCGGGATTGGCAATGGCTTCGATGGATGTAATCAAACATTTTGGAGGCAGCCCTGCAAACTTCTTAGATATTGGTGGTAGTTCAAGTCCTCAGAAAGTGATTGATGCCATGAATTTATTGATGTCCGACAAAAATGTAAAGGTTATAATGATTAATATCTTTGGCGGAATTACCCGATGCGACGATGTGGCAAAAGGGCTTGTTACGGCTCTCGATCAGCTTAAAGTGGAAATTCCAATTGTAATCCGACTTTCAGGTACAAATGCTGAAGAAGGACTGAGAATTATTAAAGAACATAATTTGCCTACTGTAGGTTCGCTTAGCGAAGCTGCACAGGAAGCAATTCGTTTAGTAAATAGTTTATAACTTTAGAAACCTTATGAACTTTACAAACTTTATAAACTAAACAAAATGAGCATATTAATAAATAAAGATACAAAAGTCCTTGTACAAGGCATTACCGGCCGCGATGGAAGTTTCCATACCGGAAAAATGGTTGATTACGGAACCAAAATTGTAGCGGGTGTTTCGCCGGGTAAAGCCGGTCAGATGGTACATGGAGTGCCGGTTTTCAATACGGTAGAAGATGCTGTAAAAGCTTCGGGTGCAACTGTTTCCATTATTTTTATTCCTGCCCCGCTTGCAGCTGATGCCATTCTCGAAGCTGCTGATGCTGGTGTAAAACTTGTTATTTGCATTTCGGAAGGTGTACCTACATTAGATATGGTGAAAGCTACTAACTATTTGAAAAAGAAAGGTGTGCAGTTGATTGGTGCTAACTGTCCGGGACTGATTACGCCTGAGGAGTCTATGATTGGTATTTTGCCTGTCAATATTTTTAAAAAGGGAAATGTTGGTTTGATGAGCCGAAGTGGTACACTTACTTATTTAATGGTAAGTTTGCTCACACAGAATGGTTTAGGCCAAAGTACTTGTGTGGGTATAGGCGGCGACCCTGTTGCCGGATTGTATTATCAGGAATTACTCGAAATGTTTGAAAATGATCCCGAAACGGAAGCTATCGTGTTGATTGGTGAAATTGGTGGCGATGCCGAAGAAAAAGCGGCTCAGTATATCAAAGAGCATGTTACAAAACCAGTAGTTGCATTTATTGCCGGACAGACAGCTCCTCCGGGTAAACGAATGGGACATGCCGGAGCCATTATTTCGAGTGGAAGCGGTACTGCGGAGGAAAAAATTGCTGCATTTGAAGCAATTGGAGTTCCTGTAGCTCGTCTTCCGGTTGATGTGCCAAAATTGGTGAAAGCAGCATTGGAAGCCCGTAAAAACTGATATAAGAACAGATTATTTTTTGTTTTCTGTGTTTTTTTGGTTAGAAATCCGTTGGAAATTTACTTTCTAACGGATTTTTTACTTTTTAGTTATCTTGATTTTTGACACATAGTACACAATAGCTCTAAAAATTAAGAAGTATAAGAGCAGCGCACATAGTTTTAAAAAAATATCAAAGATATTTTTTATGCTACTGTGGTCTAAATAACATTATTCAGCGATAAATTTCTATGTGAACTATTGTGTCAAAAAAATCAATAAGAGTTTTTTATATTGCCGGTAAATCCTTTTTCAGTATTTACAAGTTCAAAAATCTTGTCAGGTTGCAGATTCTCTTCATCGCGATGCGAAATATAAATGATTGCGGTGTTTTTTTCGGCAGCAATGGCATGAACCATATCGATAAAAAGTGCGCTGTTTTCGTCGTCGAGCTCAATGGTTGGTTCGTCTAAAATAAGCAGCGGCGGGTGTTTCACCATGGCGCGCGCCACCATCACCATGCGTTGTTGACCAACAGATAATTGTTGGAAAAGCTTGTTTTTAAACGTATTACCAAGCATTTCAATCCAGCTGCGAGCAATATCTTTTTGAAGATCAGTAGGTTCTGTGTAAAGTCCTACTGAGTCGTTGAACCCCGAAATAATCATATTTTCAACTGTTTCGCTACGCGAAAAACGCAGGATCATGTTGGGTGTAAAATAGCCGATATGTTGTTTAATGTCCCAAATTGTTTCGCCGGAACCCTTTTTGCGGCCAAAAAGAATCATGTCCTGCCCGTAAGCTTTGGGATTATCGCCGCATATCATACCAACCAGGGTACTTTTTCCGGAACCATTCGGGCCAATAAGCTGCCAAAATTCGCCTTTACAAATTGTCCATTTTATGTTATTTAATACCTTTTTATCTTCGTAACTAACCGAAACCTGCTTCAATTCAATAAGCGGATTGCAATAATATTTAGTTTGGGCATTTTGAACAGGTAGTTCAAAACGAAATTTCCGGTTTTTTTCCTGATTATTAATTTGACGTAAGAAATCTTCGGCATCATGTTGGTTTGAAATGCCATTCCGGTTGTCGAAAGTAAATATTTTTTTTATAAATGGCAATAAATCATTTTTTCGAAAAAACAATTGAATTATCAATGTTGTGGACGATAGTTTTTCAAGTTCGTGCCGTATATGTAGTTGTGTTGCTTTGTCTACATTACTATACACATCATCCAAAATCAGGTAGTCAGGTTTTTGCGCTATCAGGTAATTGAGTAACGCCCGCTTTTGCTGACCGCTCGACATGGTACTGAGTGAAGTATTTTCGGCTGTACAAACAATAATGCGGTCGTGTCGGAATTCTTCGTCCATAAGTTTTTCGATGGTTAGCGATGAGAAAACTTCACCTTGTAATTCACTCAAATCAATTGTGTTGCAAAGTAGTTTGTTTTCAGTTAGTTGCGAAATAAGTTTTTTTTTATTTGCAGTATTGTTCAGATAGATTCCGATATGTTGCATAGTCATTTTACAAGAATATTTTGTCAAAGATATAAACTTTGCTTCAAATCGACTACCTATTTATAGGTATTTTTGCTTTTGGGGTACAGTGAAGTGTCCTTTTTCCCTTTTTTATAACTAATTTTGTGTGCTTTTTTAAAAACCTCACTTGGGTTTAGATTGTTGTAATGCAAACAATTAGTTGAGCAATATGTCGAAAAATAACAACGAACGTAAAACATTGTGGGTGGTACTGCTAACTGCTGTAACCATGTTCATCGAAATATTTTATGGAATCAGTACCAATTCGATGGCCTTATTGGCCGATGGAATTCACATGGGTTCACATGTTTTTGCCGTTGGATTAAGCTGGATAGCCTATATTGTTGTTCGTAAATTATCTGATAAAAAGAGTTTTACGGGAGATAGTTCCAAAATTCTTTCACTATCAGGATATAGCAGCGGATTGATTTTGTTGCTTTTCGCTGTTTTTATTTTAATCGAAGCCTTCGAACGTTTTTTTGTAACGCATACAATTTCTTACAACGAAGCTATTATAGTTGCTGTTATTGGTTTGGTGGTAAATTTGATAAGTGCAGCATTGTTGCACCATGAGCACGAACATACCGATCACAATATTAAGGCGGCTTATCTACACGTTTTGGCCGATGCGCTTACCAGTATATCTGCAATAGTTGGTTTATTAGCTGCACAGGTATGGAATTTGCCTGTTATTGACCCGATTGTTGCTGTTGTTAGTTCGCTTGTAATTATAAAATGGTCAGTCGGTTTATTAAAGTCGTCGGGCAAAGTGTTGATTGATATAAAGTAAGGCCAGAATGTCACATAAAACAAAATATCTTTCTGAAATTGAAACCGGTAGCGAAGCCTATATCACCAAAGTATTGGGACACGGAGCTTTTCGTAAACGCATTACCGAAATGGGTTTTGTGAAAGGAAAGAAAGTGAAAGTGATAAAAAATGCTCCGTTGATGGATCCGGTGGAATACGAAATTCTGGGGTACAATGTTTCACTTAGGCGTAGTGAAGCACAATTAATAGAAGTAATTTCGACATCTGTCTATCCTAAAAGTGAAGAAAATACATTTAACGGAGTAATTGATGAGGATAAGCTGAAAAGATCTGTTCTTAAAAAGGGTAAAGAAATAAATATTGCGCTGGTTGGTAATCCGAATTGCGGAAAGACCACGCTTTTTAATTTTGCAACCGGTTCGCACGAGCGTGTTGGAAATTACAGCGGGGTAACCGTAGATGCCAAAGAAAGTAAGGTAAAGAAGCACGACTATAAGTTTCGAATCGTCGATTTGCCCGGAACCTACTCAATCACTGAATATTCGCCTGAGGAATTGTATGTGCGCAAGCATATTGTTGAAAAACATCCCGATATTGTTGTCAATGTGGTGGATGCTTCGAATCTCGAACGAAATTTATTTCTCACAACTCAGTTAATCGACATGAATATCAAGGTGGTGATTGCCCTGAACATGTACGATGAGTTGGAAAAAAAGCACGTAAAGTTCGATTATAAATCGTTGAGCGAAATGCTTGGCATTCCTATTATTCCTACCATTGCGCCTAAGGGAAAAGGGATTGATGAGCTCTTTAAAAAACTAATTGATGTGTACGAAGATCGCGATCCGATTGTGCGTCATATTCATATCAACTATGGGGAGCGTATTGAAAAATGTATCAGAGCTATTCAAACCGAGATTTGGAAAAATCCGGCAATCCGGGATAAATTTTCTTCACGTTTTGTAGCTATCAAATTGCTTGAAACGGACAAAACTATGCTTCAGGATTTGGAGCAATTCTCTAATTTTGAAGAAATTAAGCATGTGTCGTATCAGGAGATTGATTTATTGGAAAAAGCTTTGAATGAGAAATCGGAAACTATTCTGACTGATGCTAAATACGGATTTATCGATGGCGCTCTGAAAGAAACCTACACCGAAGGAAAACCTGATAAACGCAGAACCAAACGTGAGTTTGATGATATACTGACACATCGTTATTTGGGATTTCCCATTTTTATTTTTTTTATGTGGGCCATGTTTCAGGCTACATTTACACTCGGTAGTTATCCTATGGACTGGATTGATGCCGGTGTGGGTTGGTTTTCAGCCTGGGTAGAAGGATTGATGTCCGATGGTGCATTGCGCGATTTGCTTGTAAACGGAATTATTGGTGGGGTAGGTGGTGTCATTGTTTTTTTGCCAAATATCCTGATTCTATTTTTCTTCATTTCGTTGATGGAAGATACGGGCTATATGGCAAGAGCCTCATTTATAATGGATAAGCTGATGCATAAAATCGGGTTGCACGGAAAATCCTTTATTCCGTTGGTCATGGGTTTTGGTTGCAATGTTCCGGCAATTATGGCTACACGAACACTTGAAAATAAAAAAGACCGGATTCTGACCATGCTTATCACGCCTTTTATGTCCTGTAGTGCGCGCCTTCCGGTGTATGTGTTGATTATTTCGGCGGTATTTCCTCAAAATCAGGGGCTTGTATTGTTCGGAATTTATTTTACCGGAATATTACTTGCTGTAATTACAGCCTTGATTCTCAAAAAAGTGGCATTCGCCAAAAAGGATGTGCCTTTTGTAATGGAACTTCCGCCTTACCGCAGACCAACGCTTAAAAACTCGGCACGACACATGTGGTTCAAAGGGCGCGAATACCTTAATAAAATGGGAAATGTAATTTTAGTGGCTTCAGTATTAATTTGGGCACTCGGATATTTTCCTACAAATATTAATTATTCGAAAGATTATACTGCCGAAATTCAGCGTGTTGAGCAGAATAAAAGTATATCTGTTTCCGAAAAGCAGCAGCAAATTGAAGTGTTGAAATTGGATATGCTTGCCGAAAAACAGGAGAAATCCTATATTGGTCAGCTTGGAAAAGCGATAGTTCCTGTTATTGAACCACTTGGTTTCGATTGGAAAATGGGTGTAAGTATCCTTACCGGCTTGGCAGCAAAAGAAGTTGTGGTGAGCACAATGGGTGTTCTTTACCACTCGCAGGGCAATACGGCCAACGATACCGAAACGTTGAAAAACCGTATAAAAGAACAAAAACACAACAGCGGCACTCTGAAAGGCCGTGATGTGTTTTCGCCACTTGCGTCTATTTCGTTTATGTTGTTTGTGCTGATTTACTTCCCCTGTGTGGCAGTAATTGCAGCCATACGTAAAGAAGCCAATTGGCGTTGGGCGGTATTTACCATGGTTTATACCACCGGTTTAGCCTGGTTGTTGGCTTTTGCAGTTTATCAGATTGGCAGTTTGATTTTGTAATGCTTATTTGCTGTACAAACGTTCACGTACTGCTTTTATATCTTCCGAAGTTACATAATCGTCGTAATCCATTTGCTTATCAATAATCCCTTTAGGTGTCAGCTCAATAATTCGGTTACATACGGTTTGAATAAATTCACGGTCGTGCGAAGCCATCAATACATTTCCTTTGAAATTTACCAAGGTGTTGTTAAATGCCTGAATCGATTCGAGGTCTAAGTGGTTAGCCGGTGAATCGAGAACCATTACATTGGCATTTTTAAGCATCATACGTGAAATCATACAACGCATTTTTTCACCTCCCGAAAGTACACTTGCTTTTTTGAATATTTCTTCGCCGGCAAAAAGCATTTTTCCCAAATAGCCGCGAATAAACGATTCGAGAGTGTCGTTTGAGTATTGGGCAAGCCAGTCAATCAAATTCAAATCGGTGTTGAAAAATTCCGAATTGTCGAGTGGGAGGTATGCGTGAGTAATAGTAACTCCCCAGTTATATGTACCTTCGTGGTTTTTATCGTGTCCGTTAATAATTTCGAAAAATGCCGTCATAGCACGCGGATCGCGCGATAGGAAAGCAATTTTATCATTTTTTTCCACATTAAAATTCACATCTTTAAAGAGTACGGTGCCATCTTCGAGTGTTTTACCAAGTCCGGCAATTTCGAGCACCATATTTCCGGGTTCACGTTCGGGTGTAAATATAATTCCCGGATACTTACGTGTCGAAGGTTGAATTTCGTCGACATTGAGTTTTTCGAGCATTTTTTTACGACTGGTAGCTTGTTTCGATTTCGCAACGTTTGCGCTAAAACGACGAATAAATTCTTCCAGCTCTTTCTTTTTTTCTTCGGCTTTTTTGTTTTGCATCTGTTGCTGACGAAGTGCCAACTGACTCGATTCGTACCAGAACGAATAGTTTCCGGGGAAAAGTTGTACTTTACCATAGTCAATATCAACTGTATGTGTGCTTACAGCATCGAGGAAGTGACGGTCGTGCGAAACTACCAAAACCGTATTTTCGTAATTTGCCAGATAGTTTTCGAGCCACATTACGGTTTCCACATCCAAGTCGTTGGTGGGCTCATCGAGCAACAGGTTGTCCGGCTTTCCAAAAAGTGCACGCGCCAAAAGTACACGTACTTTTTCCATACCGCTCAATTCTTTCATAAGCTGGTAATGCAAATCTTCTTTTATTCCCAAACCACTCAACAAGGCTGCAGCATCGCTTTCGGCATTCCAGCCATTCATTTCGCTGAATTTATCCTCGAGTTCCGATGCGCGAATACCGTCCGCATCCGAAAAATCTTCTTTCAGATAAATGGCATCCTTTTCTTCTTTGATTTTCCACAATACATCGTGTCCCATCATTACGGTATCAATTACCGTATATTCGTCAAATTCAAAGTGGTCCTGTTTGAGTACTGAAAGTCGCTCACCCTGGCCAAACTGAATAGTGCCGCGTGTAGGGTCTAAATCGCCGCTAAGCATGCGTATTAAAGTTGATTTTCCGGCACCGTTGGCACCTATTACGCCATAGCAATTGCCTGCGGTAAATTTCAGATTTACATCCGAAAATAATACCCGTTTGCCAAACTGAATGGCCAGATTTGATACTGTAATCATAATGCGTTTGTAATGTTTAAAAAGTTTGTAAGGTTTATAAAGTTTTATGTTGTTAAAAATAAAAAATAGAACGAATCTGTTTTATCAGACCTGCTCTATTTTCTATAATAAAATTCTTTAAGGTATTTATTCAATAATTCCTAATGCGCGTGCAGCTTTCGAAATTTTTTCGATTGATTCATCAACCTGATCAAAGGTATGCGTTGCCATCAATGAATAACGAATAAGTGAATCTTCCGAAGGAACTGCCGGAGATACTACCGGATTCACAAAAACACCATCTTCCATTAGCATTTTGGTGAGTATAAATGTTTTTGTATTATCTCTTACAAATAATGGAATAATAGGCGATTCTGTAGGTCCGATTTCGAATCCGGCTTTCAGGAATCCTTCTTTAGCACGATAGGTATTAGCCCAGAGTTGCTCTTGTCGCCATGTTTCTTTTTCCATTACATCCAATGCTGCCAAAACACAACCGGTTGAGGCGGGAGTGATTGATGCACTGAAAATTAATGTACGCGAGTTATGTTTCAGAAAATTGATAACTTCTTCATTCGCAGCTATAAATCCACCAATTGTACCGAGCGATTTGCTAAATGTTCCCATAATCAGGTCAACATCCTGCGAAGCATTGAAATGTTCGCAAATTCCTGCCCCTGTTTTTCCAAAAACACCCAACGAGTGCGCTTCGTCGACCATAATCGAAGCATTGTATTTTTTTGCAAGCTCAATCATTTGAGGTAGTTTGGCCATATCGCCTTCCATGCTGAAAATACCATCGGTAACAATCACTTTTACCTTATCAATTTCGCATTTCTGAAGCATTTTTTCCAACGATTCCATATCGTTGTGGCGATATTTCAACAATTTGGAAAATGATAAACGCTTACCTTCAAAAATAGATGCATGATCGTATTCATCAAATAGCAGGTAATCCTCACGTCCTGTAATACACGAAACTACACCCGAATTTACCGTAAACCCGGTAGCATAAACTAAAGCAGATTCCTTATTTACTAATTTTGCTAAGCGATGTTCCAATTCTATGTGAATATCCAATGTTCCGTTCAAAAAGCGCGATCCGGCACAACCTGTACCATATTTTTCTATTGCTTTAATAGCACCTTCTTTCAGAGCAGGATGGTTTGTAAGTCCTAAATAACTGTTCGAACCAAACATCAAAACCCGTTTACCATTAATGGTTACTACAGTATCCTGATCCGATTCTATTGGTCGAAAATACGGATACACTCCCTGTTCTTTGTATTTCTGTGGAATGTCGTATTTAGCAAGCGTTTCTGTGAATAGACTCATAAGCATTTTTTTAAACGGCTGCAAAGATACATATTTTATTGGGTAAATTAATATTTTCTTTGATTTAAAGCGTTTATTTTGGTAAATTTGCACACTCAAAAATTGCATTTTAAAATTTGAATGAATCCAAAAACAGATTATAAGATACTTCCCGAATTAGTTTCAACAAAGCGTACGGAGTGGATAAATTATTTCAAAAAGAACCGAAAAAAAATTGAAATTTCAGATTTGAAAATTCAGGCTTTTCATACCCAAATCTCAGAAAAAACAGATTGTCTGAGTTGTGGTAATTGTTGTCGCTCGTTGGGTCCGCGTGTTACCGATAAAGATGTGGAACGGCTGTCAAAAGTGTTGAAAATCAAATCGGTACAATTTATTGAAACTTATTTGAAAACAGACGAAGATGGCGATATGGTATTCAAAACCATGCCTTGCCCGTTTTTGGGTGCCGATAATTATTGTGCAGTCTACGAATCCAGACCAAAAGCCTGCCGAGAATATCCGCATACCGACCGTCGGAAGTTTTATCAAATCTATATGCTTTCGGTGAAAAATGCCGAAACCTGCCCGATAGTGTACGAAGTAATGGAAAAAATTAAGTTGATGTAATAATGTGGACAAACTATCATAGTCATTGTACGTTTTGCGATGGGCGCGAAAGTATGGAAGAATTTATAAAATATGCCATTGCCAAAGGGTTGAAACGGTATGGTATTTCGTCGCATGCGCCCATTCCGTTTGATACGCACTGGAATATGAAAGCAGACGATTACAATGATTATATTTCAGAATTTCAACGGCTTAAAAAGAAATATTCCGGCAGAATTGAATTGTTCGTTGGCTTGGAAATTGATTTTATAATAAATTGTACAAATGCTAAATCCGAATTTTTTCAGGATAAAATATTAGATTATAAAATCGGTTCTATACATTATTTAGATCAGTTAAATGATGGTTCATACTGTTCAATTGATGGAAATTTCAAAGATTTTTATCGTGGTATGAACGAACTTTACGATGGTGATATCCGAAAAGTAACCGAACGTTATTACGAAGTTTCGAAACTTATGGTCGAAACCGGAGGCTTTGATATTGTGGGACATTTGGATAAAATAACGTTACATGGAGCCCGTTTTGCCGATTTTGATATTAATGCAGCCTGGTATATCGACTTGTTTACTGATTATTTGCAATTGATAAAGCAAAAAAATCTGATTGTAGAAATAAATACCAAATCGCTGCTTGAAAAAGGAATGACATTTCCGGATAAAACCTTTTTTCCGCTGTTACGCGAAATGGAAATACCGATTACTGTAAATTCAGATTGCCATTACCCTTCGAAAGTAATTGATGGATTTAAAGAAACTTATGCAGAACTAAAGAAGGCTGGTTTTACCGAAACGTATCAGTTAATAGATGGGAGTTGGCAAGCTGAAAAAATTTTCAACTCATAACTATCCTTTTCTTTTCAGCAAATCTTCCAATTTTATTAATTCATCGCGGTATTGAGCTGCTTCCAGAAATTCGAGTTTTTTGGCAGCTTCCTGCATGGCTTTGCGGGTTTTGGCTATGGCTTTTTCCAATGCCGGTTTCGACATATATTGCACTACAGGGTCGGCAGCTACATTTTGTCTTTCTTCAGGTTCGATATAAGCGTTTGGTTCCGCTTTGTTCAGCGAATTGCGCTCACCTTTTATAATTGCCGTAGGCGTAATTCCGTGTAATTCGTTGTAGGCCAATTGTTTCTCACGGCGACGATTGGTTTCCTGAATGGTTTTGGCCATACTTTCCGTAATTTTGTCGGCATACATAATTACGCGTCCGTTCAGGTTACGTGCCGCACGTCCTGCTGTTTGTGTCAACGACCGGTGCGATCGCAGAAAACCTTCTTTATCAGCATCTAAAATAGCCACAAGAGATACTTCAGGCAAGTCTAAGCCTTCGCGAAGCAGGTTTACACCCACCAATACATCATAAATGCCACGTCGCAAATCTTCCATTATTTGTACACGGTCCAAGGTATCTACATCAGAGTGAATGTAGTTGCAGCGCACATTCATTTTGGCCAAATAATCGGTCAATTCTTCGGCCATGCGTTTGGTAAGTGTTGTAACAAGCACACGTTCATCTTTTTCAGCCCGCACTACAATCTCTTCGAGCAAATCATCAATCTGATTCAGACTTGGTCGAACATCAATTATTGGATCGAGCAAACCGGTTGGGCGAATAAGCTGATCAATAATAATGCCTTCACTTTTAGCTAATTCGTAATCAGCAGGTGTGGCACTCACATAAATGGTTTGCGGATTAAGCGTTTCAAACTCTTCGAATTTTAGTGGTCGGTTGTCTTTTGCCGAGGGCAGTCGGAAACCATATTCCACTAAATTTAATTTACGGGCAGCATCGCCGCCGTACATGGCGCGTATTTGCGGAATGGTAACATGGCTTTCGTCAATCACCATCAGGTAATCTTTCGGAAAATAATCGAGCAGGCAAAATGGACGTGTACCGGCTTCGCGACCATCAAAATAGCGTGAATAATTTTCAATTCCGGAGCAATAACCAAGCTCTTTTATCATTTCCAAATCGTAGTTTACACGCTCATAGATGCGTTTAGCTTCGTAATGTTTACCTACAGAATTAAAATAATCAACCTGAAGTTGCATATCCCGTTCGATATGCGAAATTGCCGCTGCAATCCGTTCTTTGGTAGTAACGAAAATACTGGCCGGATAAATTTTAAATGCATCGAAATCTTCGATAATTTTCAGATTTACAGGCTCTACGGTCAGTATTTCATCGATCTCGTCGCCCCAGAAAACCACACGAATGATATAGTCGGCATAGGCCGGAAAAATATCTACCGTTTCGCCTTTTACCCTGAAGTTTCCGCGATTGAGTTCTATCTCGTTGCGGCTGTACAAACTATCAACCAATGAGCGCAAAAAGGCATTCCGTACTAATTTTTGTCCTTGTCTGATTTCAATTACATTGCTTGTGAAATCTTCGGGGTTGCCAATTCCGTACAAACACGAAACCGACGAAACTACCAACACATCGCGCCGACCTGATAGGAGCGAAGAGGTGGTGGATAGTCGAAGCTTTTCAATTTCCTGATTGATAGATAAATCTTTTTCTATATAAACATCGGATACAGGCAAATAGGCTTCGGGCTGATAATAATCGTAATACGATACAAAATATTCAACTGCATTTTCCGGAAAAAATGCTTTAAACTCACTGTAAAGTTGCGCAGCCAGCGTTTTGTTATGGCTCAGCACCAGCGTGGGTCGGTTTACCTCTGCCACAACATTGGCAATGGTAAAAGTTTTGCCCGAGCCTGTAACGCCGAGCAGCGTCTGAAACGGTATATTGCCGTTCAAACCATCTACAAGCTGACGAATGGCTTCCGGTTGGTCGCCGGTAGGTTTATAATTGGAAGTGAGTTTAAATGGCATAATTTAAATTTCTGTTTCAGCCACCGGCATTACGAGCATCAGAATCAGATATACTAAAATTCCCGGAAATCCTGCCGAGAAAATTGAAATTAAAACATAAGCTATCCGTACAATGGTAGGGTCGAGATTAAAATACTCGGCAATTCCGGAGCATACACCGGCAATCATTTTGTTGCTTGAACGACGAAGTTTCTTTTCCATGGAAGAGTCATTTTAAATTTATATACAAAGAAACAAAAAATTAAACAAACTAAAATCTTTTGCATCCAATATTTAGCTTAATTTTGTTCGCGCCAAACAATCGTATGGTTTACTTGTTTCAAATCAAAAATCTCAAATCAACTAATAATGCATTACAAACAAATTACTTTTTTCTTAGTTTTCTTATTTTCTTCATTTCAATTGATGTCGCAATCAACTAATAAAACATTGATTTACAGTGCATATATTAATGGTGATATGCATAAATGGGAAAATATTATTGTATCTATCGAAAAACAAAAACCTGAATCAGTGAACGAAAAGCTCGAATTGTTGAGCTATTATTATGGATACACGGGTTTTTTGTTGGGTGTGAAAAATTACGAAAAAGCGGCGCAATATGTCGATAAGGGAGATAAATTAATTGCAAATATATTAAAAGTTTCTCCCAAAAATGCCACAGCTTATGCTTTTAAAGGCTCATTTATAGGTTTCAGGATAGGTATGAGTAAGTTTAAAGCCATTACACTCGGTCCCGAAAGTAATAAAAATATTGCGCATGCTCTTCAACTCGATCCTTCGAATATTCAGGCGCATGTCGACAAAGCCAATGCATTGTATCATACACCGGGACTTTTTGGTGGTGATAAAAAGCAATCGCTGAAATTGTTCCAAAAGTCTGTTTCATTGCTCGAAAAATCAAAACAAACTGAAAATAACTGGTTTTATCTGAATGTGCTTACACTCACTGCCAAAAATTTTGAATCGTTGGAACAGTGGCAAAATGCCAAAAGCATTTATGAGAAAATTCTACGACATACACCTGATTATAAGTGGGTTAAAAATGAATTATACCCTTCGCTGTTAAAGAAAATGAACTGACTTTTTTTGTAAAAATCATAAAAATATTTAATTAATTACCTTTGATATATCGTGTGCGATATAAATAAATTAATTTTGTATCGCAAACGATATAAATTAATTTTAAGCGAACAGATATGAAACAGAACTTTTATGATTTTAAAGCAAAATCTTTGCATGGCAAAGAAGTTAGCATGGAAGATTTTAAGGATAAAGTAGTTGTTGTGGTAAATACAGCAAGCAAATGTGGTTTTACACCTCAATACGAAGGTCTTGAAAAACTGTACGAAGATTACAAAGACAAAGGATTGGTAATATTGGGCTTTCCGTGCAATCAGTTTGGGAATCAGGAGCCCGGAAGCGAAAAAGAGATTGCAGAGGGTTGCTTGGTAAATTACGGGGTTTCGTTTCCCATGTTTTCGAAAGTGGCAGTAAATGGTGAAAATGCGCACCCGATATTTAAATATCTGAAAAATGAACTCAAAGGGACTTTTGGAAATAACATTAAGTGGAATTTTTCGAAATTTGTACTCGATAGAAATGGAAAACCGGTAAAACGTTTTGCTCCCATTACCAAACCGGAAAGCATGCGGGCTTATGTAGAAAAACTCTTAAATTCCTAATTTCTATTTTCTCAATTTCTAATTTCTAACTTCTAATTTCTAACTTCCAAAAGATGTCTTACGAACAATTGAAACTCGAAAATCAGCTGTGTTTTCCTTTTTACGCGGTATCCCGACTGATAACCCGTGCTTATCAGGAAGATTTGGATAAACTTTGTATTACGTATCCACAATATTTAGTGTTGATGATATTATGGGAAAACGACAAGGTTAGTGTTAATGACGTAGCTGATAAGTTGATACTCAATACCAATACTGTTACGCCTTTGTTAAAACGAATGGAAGTGATGGGGCTGCTTACAAGGCAACAATCGCAAACCGATCAGCGTAAGGTGATAGTTTCATTGACCGAAAGCGGAAAGGAGCTTCAACACAAAGCTGCAGCGGTTCCCCTGAATTTAATGCGAAAACTAAATATTGAACTGGATGAAAATCAACAAGCTGAATTTTTGATACTTAAAAATCAGCTAAATGCACTTATTGAATTATTAAAAACGAATACATAAAAATTTTAGAAAATATGAAACGAATAATTTTCCTTTCCATAGTCATTGCTCTAACAAGCACTTTTGCATTTGCTCAAAAGGTAGAATCATTTTACGATTTCAAAATGAAAGATATTGCAGGTAAAACTGTTAAATTGAAAAAATACGAAAACAATGTAGTTTTGGTTGTTAATACTGCCAGTAAATGTGGGTTAACACCTCAATACGAAGGGCTTGAGGAACTTTACAAATCGTTGGGCAACAAGGGTTTTGTGGTGCTTGGTTTTCCCTGCAATCAGTTTATGGGGCAAGAGCCGGGAACTTCGGAAGAAATTTTGAATTTTTGTACCAATAAGTACAATGTAACTTTCCCAATATTCGAAAAAATTGATGTAAATGGTAAAAAGGCGCATCCACTTTACGTTTTCTTAAAAAATCAGCAACCGCTTGATGGTAAAAATGATATACGCTGGAATTTTGAAAAATTCCTAATCGACAAACAAGGAAAAGTGGTAAAACGTTATGCACCGAAAACAAAGCCAGCTGAGCTGCGTGCTGATATTGAACAATTATTGAAATTGTAAATGAGATAAATAACTTTACATTGGTAAAGTTACAAGTTGTTTATTTGTAAGATATTATTGTTGTAGTCGGCAAAGTCCCTCTCCTTGGGGAGAGGGATTTAGGGTGAGGTGTATATCTTACCTTCTGCGACTTCCGGAACCACTGCGTTTGCGGTCGTTGCTATCGCGGCGGGCTGGACGGTCGTCGGTGCTACGTTTGCGCCATGGTTTCTCAGATGTATCTGAGCTTGCAGCCGGTTTACGATAGCCACCCGAAGAAGAGTTGCTATTACGACTACTGCTGCGGTCGTATTCACGACGAGGACTATCGCCTCCATTGCTGCGTGAGCGATATTCTGATTTGCGACTTCCGCCATCGGCAGCTTTACTTCCTTTTGCTTCCGAAACTATATAATCGCTCTCGCCTGCAAATGCAGTCAGTACCTTTTCCATTTGGTCGCTGAAAACATCGAAGAATGTAAATTTATTGGTAACCTCGATAGCGCCGATACTGATTGATTTGTCGCCTGTTACATCGTTAATGATACCCAAAAAGCGTTTAGGATCTATGCCTTCGCGGTCGCCAATGTTGATTTTCAGACGAATGCGTTTACCGCTTTTGGCACCTCTTTCTCCTCTCTCGCCTCTGTCACTACCACGGCGATCTTCGAATTCGCCACGTGTGTGCGATTTTTCGTGGTAATTTAAATCTTCAGCATCCTTGTAATATTCCAAAAAGCGATTGAATTCGATAGAAACAAAACGTTTGATAATTTCTTCTTTTTCCAAACCTTCTAACTGTTTCATTATCTGCTTGGTGTATGGCTCAATCTGCTCTTCGTTTACTTCCACATTTTGCATACGGTCAATCATATAAAACAATTGCTTTTTGCAAACTTCCAATCCGTTCGGGATTTGTTGTTGTTCAAACGATTTTTTAAGCATACGTTCAATATCCTTAATTTTAAATCGTTCTTTGGAATGAATGATAGATACCGAAACTCCTTTTTTGTTGGCACGTCCGGTACGACCACTACGGTGTGTGTAAATTTCCACATCATCGGGTAGGTTGTAGTTTATAACGTGAGTCAGGTCGCTTACGTCTAATCCACGGGCAGCTACGTCGGTGGCCACTAAAAGTTGAATGTTTCGGATACGGAATTTTTGCATAACCGTATCGCGCTGTGCCTGCGAAAGATCGCCATGTAGTGCATCGGCATTGTAGCCATCGTGCATCAAATGGTCGGCTACTTCTTTGGTTTCCTGACGGGTACGACAAAATACTATACCGTAAATATCCGGATTTAAGTCTACAATGCGTTTTAGTACCAGATAACGTTGTTTAGCCTGCGATACATAATAGATATGTTCTACATTTTCGGAACCAGAATTTTTTGTTCCAATGGTAATTTCCTCATAATCTTTCATGTAGCGTTTAGCTATAAGTGCAATTTCTTTTGGCATTGTAGCCGAAAAAAGCATCGTACGTCGTTGATCGGGTGTGCGTTGAAGTATGGTTTCAATATCTTCTTTGAATCCCATATTCAGCATTTCGTCGGCCTCATCGAGCACTAAAAAATCAATGGCGCCTAATTCAATTTTTCCACGTTCAATCAGGTCGATAAGTCGGCCCGGAGTGGCAACAATGATTTGTGGAGGTGTATCCAATTGTTTTAATTGCGTGCGAATATCTTCGCCACCATACACTGGCACAATACGCATTCCGCGCATATTTTTCGAATAACCTTTTAAGTCGTTCGAAATCTGGATACACAACTCGCGGGTAGGAGCGAGTACTAAAGCCTGAACCTGTTTGCATTGCGCATCAATCATGTTGAGCACCGGTAATCCGAATGCTGCTGTTTTTCCGGTTCCTGTTTGAGCAAGTGCCACTAAATCAGTAGTTTGCTCGAGCATGAACGGAATGGTTTTTTCCTGTACGGGCATAGGTTGCTCGTACCCGAGTTCTTCGATGGCCGACAAGATGTCGTCCTTCAAATTCAATTCTTTGAATGTCATTTTGTTAGTTTTTGTACACGTTTTAGGGCAGATATCCGGCGATATTTTCATTCGTTTTTAAAAAAAACGTGTACCCCACTGATAGCGAACTGCATGTTAAAGCAGTGTATTTCGGACAGTTACCCACAACGCGTGGTTGTTTTTAATTCGGGTGCAAAGGTAGTCATTTTATTCCGATTATCAAACTATCTTTCAATCATTCATATTTTGCTATTTTAAATGCTCAACAATGTTTTTTTTGAGCAAAAAATTGTATCTTTGCGAATATTTGAAAAACAAATTTAAAACTATAAAAAGACAACAAAATGAGTAACACAAAAAGAGTTTATACCTTTGGAAACGGAAAAGCCGAAGGTAAAGCCGGAATGAAAAATTTGCTCGGAGGTAAAGGAGCAAATCTTGCTGAAATGAATTTGATTGGTGTTCCGGTTCCTCCGGGATTCACAATTACTACCGATGTTTGTACTGAGTATTATACACTTGGCAAAGATAAAGTAGTGGAATTATTGAAACCTGAAGTAGAAGCTGCAATTGCTGAACAGGAAATTTTGATGAATTCAAAATTTGGTGATATAGAAAACCCATTATTGGTTTCGGTTCGTTCGGGAGCACGTGCTTCTATGCCCGGTATGATGGATACTATCCTTAATCTTGGTTTGAACGATGCAGTAGTTGAAGGTATGATACGTAAAACCGGTAATGCCCGTTTTGCCTGGGATTCGTATCGTCGTTTTGTTCAAATGTATGGTGATGTGGTGTTGGGTATGAAACCCGTTAATAAAAACGATATCGACCCATTCGAAGAAATTATCGAAAAAGTGAAAGAAGAAAAGGGCGTGCATTTAGATACTGAACTTTCGGTAGACGACTTGAAAGAATTAGTTGCTAAATTTAAAGCTGCTGTTAAAAAACAAACCGGAAAAGATTTTCCTGAAAATGCTTATGAACAATTGTGGGGAGCTGTTTGCTCGGTATTCGACTCGTGGATGAACGACCGTGCTATTCTTTACCGTAAAATGGAAGGTATTCCTGCTGAATGGGGAACAGCTGTAAACGTTCAGGCAATGGTATTTGGTAATATGGGCGAAACTTCGGCTACAGGTGTATGCTTTAGCCGTGACGCTGCAACCGGTGAAGATTTATTCGTTGGTGAATATCTGATTAATGCTCAGGGCGAGGATGTGGTTGCCGGTATTCGTACACCACAGCAAATTACCAAAATTGGTTCGCAACGCTGGGCTGTGTTGGCAGGTGTTTCGGAAGAAGAGCGCATTGCTAAATATCCTTCAATGGAAGAAGCAATGCCTGAAATTTATTTAGAATTGGATGCTATCCAAACAAAATTGGAAAATCACTACAAAGATATGCAGGACATGGAATTTACCGTACAGGAAGGTAAATTATGGTTCCTGCAAACACGTAACGGTAAACGTACAGGAGCTGCTATGGTAAAAATTGCCATGGATATGTTCCGTCAGGGAATGATTGACGAAAAAGCTGCTATTTTGCGTGTTGACCCATTGAAATTAGACGAATTACTTCACCCCGTATTTGATAAAACAGCTCTTAAATCGGCTAAACTGATTGCTAAAGGTCTTGCTGCTTCTCCGGGTGCTGCTACAGGTCGCGTGGTATTTAATGCCGACGATGCTGCTGAGTGGGCACAACATGGCGAAAGCGTTATCATGGTGCGTGTTGAAACTTCGCCCGAAGATTTAGCTGGTATGGCTGCTGCTCAGGGTATTCTTACTGCCCGTGGTGGTATGACTTCGCACGCTGCTGTTGTGGCTCGTGGTATGGGTAAATGTTGTGTGTCGGGTGCAGGTGCGCTGAAAATTGACTATGCAACCAAAGTAATGGAAGTGGATGGACTTGTTGTTAAAGAAGGCGATTATATTTCTCTAAACGGTTCTACCGGTGATATTTTCTTAGGAAAAGTTGCTACAATGGAAGCTGAATTGGATCAGGATTTTGCTGATTTAATGACTATTGCCGATAAATATTCAAAAATGGCTGTTCGTACCAATGCTGATACGCCACACGATGCACAGGTTGCCCGCAAATTTGGCGCTACCGGAATCGGACTTTGCCGTACCGAACACATGTTCTTCGAAGGTGAAAAAATCAAAGCAATGCGTGAAATGATTTTGGCCGAAAATGCCGAAGGTCGCCGTGCTGCATTGGCAAAAATTCTACCATATCAGCAGGAAGATTTCGAAGGTATTTTCGAAGCTATGGCCGGTTGCCCGGTAACTGTTCGCTTGCTCGATCCACCTTTGCACGAATTTGTTCCTCACGATGAAAAAGGTCAGCGCGAAATGGCTGAAGCTATGGGTGTTTCGGTAAAAGTTATCAAACAACGTGTTGAATCGCTTCACGAACAAAATCCAATGTTAGGTCACCGTGGTTGTCGCTTGGGAAATACCTATCCTGAAATTACCGAAATGCAAACTCGTGCTATTCTTGGTGCTGCTTTGGCATTGAAGAAAAAAGGTATTGTCGCAATTCCTGAAATTATGGTTCCGTTGGTAGGTATCAAATATGAGTTCAACGAACAGGATACTGTGATTCGCGAAACCGCTGCCAAATTGTTTGCCGAAGCCGGCGATAGCATTGAATACAAAGTAGGTACAATGATTGAAATACCACGTGCTGCACTTACTGCTGATAAAATTGCTGAAAAAGCTGAATTCTTCTCATTTGGTACAAATGACTTGACGCAGATGACATTTGGTTACTCACGCGACGATATTGCTTCGTTCTTGCCAATTTATCTGGATAAAAAGATTTTGAAAGAAGATCCGTTCCAGGTTTTAGACCAAAACGGAGTTGGACAATTGGTGAAAATGGCTACTGAAAAAGGACGTGCTGTACGTTCGGATTTAAAAGTAGGTATTTGTGGCGAACATGGTGGCGAGCCTTCGTCGGTAGAGTTCTGTCATTCAGTAGGTTTGAACTACGTAAGCTGCTCTCCATTCCGAGTGCCAATCGCGCGTTTAGCTGCTTCACAGGCTGTTTTGAAAGCATTGTAATCAGTTGAAATGTACATAAAGATAAAGGCTGTATCGATTTCGATACAGCCTTTTCTATTTGTTGAAAATATAATTTTTATTGAAATTATTTACATTAGGTATTGTTCACTGATTGAGCGATGTTCCTGCACACGTTTAATGGTATCGGCAAACATATCAGCAATGGAAATAATATGTACTTTTTCGCAACGCGAACAATCGAAAGGAATAGAATTGGTAAATGCAATTTCGGTTAAAGCAGAATTCATAACATTATCAATGGCTTTGCCCGACATAACTCCGTGTGTTACTATTGCCCGAACACTTCTGGCACCTTTTTCCATTATCAGATTGGCCGCTTTGCAAAGTGTACCTGCCGTGTCGGCCATATCATCCACAATTACAACATCTTTACCCTGAACAGCTCCGATAATCTGCATTTGTGCTACCACATTCGCTTTTTCGCGGGTTTTATAACCCAAAACCATAGGCGCATCCAAATGTTTTGCATACGATCCGGCACGTTTCGTTCCGCCTACATCAGGTGATGCTATTACTAAGTTTTTTAAATTCAGCGACTTAATATATGGAACAAATACAGTAGAACCATACAGGTGATCCACCGGAATATTGAAAAATCCCTGAATCTGATCGGCGTGTAAATCCATGGTAATAATACGATCAACACCTGCCACACTTAGCATGTCGGCAATTAACTTTGCACCAATTGATACACGGGGTTTGTCTTTGCGATCCTGACGTGCCCAGCCATAATAAGGAATAACAGCAATAATTTTGTATGCTGATGCCCGTTTTGCAGCATCAATCATAAGCAAAAGTTCCATCAGATTATCCGAATTTGGGAAAGTAGATTGAACTAAATAGATATATTGTCCACGAATCGACTCTTCGAAGGATACTGAAAATTCACCATCTGAGAAGTGTTCAATTTTCATTTTTCCGAGTGGACAACCTAAACTTTTTGCAATTTTTTCCGCCAGATAACGGCTGTTTGTTCCTGAAAAGATTTTGAAGGATGAGTTTACCGACATTTTTTTTTGCAGTTTTTCGAGTTGGAAATTTTTTGCAAAAGTACGTATTTTTTCTTAGAAATTTAATGCCATTTTTTATTAAAAGTAATAATGTTTTTAATTGGAATATTTATGCATGTGTTGAAAGGGAAATTGCGGATAAGATTTTTGCAATTTTCAAAGCTAATTACTAAGTGCAAACGTTTGAAATGAAATTCATTTAGTTTTAAATCATACTGCATTAACAAAAGTCTGTTTTAGCATTACTTTTGAATTTTAAAATATATAAAAAGTGTAAGCTGTCAAAAATAAATATATACTTATGAAAATTCATTTTAAAATAGCGTACTTTACCTACTGGGGTCAGCGTTTGCTAATTACCGGAAGCATTCCCCAACTTGGAAACGGTGATTATAAAAAAGCACTGTCACTTCATTTTCAGCCAAACGAATTTTGGTTGGGCGATTTAGATATTGATACAACTGTTGTCAGTTCATTTAGCTATAAATATATCTTATATAACGAAAATAACGGACAGTATTTTGAAGAATGGGGAGAAGATCGAAACTTTGTATTACCTGAAAATCCGACAGAAAATATATTTTGTAACGATACATGGAACTCGCCATCTGCTATTGAAAATACCTTTCTGACAGCACCTTTCAAAGATGTTTTATTGCCCGATAGACATGAACTGTCTAAATATCCGCCTGTTTCAAAATTTACACACACATTCAGGGTATTTGCGCCTACAATACCTCAAAATACGGTTGTTTGCTTGGTTGGAGATAGTTCAGTTACCGGTAACTGGTCCGTTGTCAAACCTTTACTGCTTTCCAAAACGGCTTCGGGAGCGTGGGAAATAAGTGTCGACTTATCCAAAGAAAAAAAAGATATACATTATAAATACGGCTTATACGACCCCGAAGATAATCAATTTTGCTTTTTCGAATCAGGAACAGATCGAACAGCTCCGATATACAATGCATCAAAAACGGTGGTTTACATGAATGATGGTTTTATGCGTGTGCTACATCCCGATTGGCGCGGGGCAGGAGTGGGGATACCTGTTTTCAGCTTGCGTTCGAAAAAAAGTTTTGGTGTTGGCGATTTTGGTGATATGCTCCTATTGGTTGACTGGGCAAAGCAGACTGGCTTAAAGCTTATTCAGGTATTACCACTCAACGATACAATTGGTACGCATACCGATGCTGATGTGTTGCCTTATGCAGCTATTTCGGCTTTTGCACTAAATCCGTTGTTCCTGAATTTGCCGGCAATGGGAAAATTACCAGCTGCTAATGCTGTTCAGCAGGAATACAAACAACTACAACCCCTGCTGAATGCTGAATCGTTGGTACCTTTTCTGGAGGTTGTAAATTTTAAACTGAAATATGCTAAAGAATTGTTTTTAAATGAAAAGGAAAAATTTCTGAAAAATGAGACATTTAAAAACTTTTTTGCAAAAAACGAATATTGGTTGGTTCCTTATGCAGCCTACTGTGTGTTGCGTGATAAATTTGGAACGCCGGATTACCGAAAGTGGGATGGATTTTCGCGTTTTGATAAAGCGAAAATTGCCGATTTTGTTTCGGAAAATCAGGAGCATTATAATGAAATTGCTCTGCAATATTTTATTCAATATCATTTGCACGTACAGCTGCTTAAGGCCACTGAATATGCACATGATAATGGTATTGTGCTCAAAGGCGATATACCAATTGGCGTGAACCGCAATAGTGTGGATACCTGGGTTTCGCCTGAATTATTTCACATGCATTGCAATGCCGGTGCACCGCCCGATATGTTTGCAGTTAAAGGGCAAAACTGGGAATTGCCTACTTACAATTGGGATATGATTCAACGCACGGGTTTCGATTGGTGGAAAAAACGCTTTTCGCAGTTATCGAATTATTTTGATACTTTCCGCATCGATCATATTTTAGGTTTCTTCCGTATCTGGCAAATTCCAACAAGTCAGATTGAAGGTATTATGGGGCATTTGTTTCCTTCCACTCCCATTCATATTCATGAGTTTTCGGATAAAGGAATATGGTTCGATTACAATCGATTTTGCAAACCTTATATAACCGATCAGCTGCTTTGGGATTTGTTTGCCGAAGATGCCGGTTGGGTTAAAACCAATTGCCTGCAAATTGAAGATGGTTGGGTGTTGCGCCTGAAAGCGCCATATAATTCGCAGGCTGCAGTCGAAAAAATGCATGAAGAAGGAAAATTTAGTGATAAAATAAAATGGGGTTTGTTTGATTTGATTTCGAATGTATTGTTTTTCGAAGTTGAGGGAACTAACGGCTCACAGTTTTATCCGCGTTTTGGCATGCAATCTATTCGATCGTTTAAGGAATTAGACGATTATACACAGCAAAAATTAGAAGAATTTTATGTCGATTATTTTTTCCGTCGTCAGGATGCGTATTGGTATCAATCGGGTATGGAAAAGCTTCCGGCTCTGAAACGTGCTACCAATATGCTGATTTGCGGTGAGGATTTAGGAATGATGACACAATGTGTTACTTCCGTAATGAACGAACTTTCTATTTTAAGTCTCGAAGTACAGCGTGCGCCAAAATCGGATAAAATTGAGTTTTTCCATCCGGCTAATGCTCCTTACCTGTCAGTAGTAACACCTTCAACCCACGATATGAGCACTATACGTGGTTGGTGGGAAGAAGACCGTGGCGTTACACAACGTTTTTATAATTCACAACTCGGTCATTGGGGTGAAGCGCCATATTTCTGCGAATGGTGGATTTGTCGCGATATTTTGTTGCAACATTTACATTCGCCTGCAATGTGGTCAATTTTCCAACTGCAGGATTTGTTGAGTATTTCTGATAAGGTTCGTCGCGAAAATCCACACGAAGAACGTATCAATGTTCCTTCCAATTCTAAATTCAGCTGGAGATACCGCATACATCTGAATTTGGAGGAATTGATTGATAATGAAGAGTTTAATAATGAATTGAGGAATTATATTGTACAGTCAGGGAGATGATGGATTTGAAGATTTGAAGATTTGAAGTGTTTTTTGAATACAAATAATGCAAATTTTTACCAATTTCCCGATTTTACAATTTTATTAATTCTACTTTGATAGATTGACTTTTAAGAAATAGAAAAGCGGATTTACGCTGATTCAGCGGATTAACAACAGATAGGAAAAAATGCAAGCATTTTTGATTTTTACTTCTGAAATTAAATCCGATTTATCGGTATTAAAATCCGTCTTTCTTAATTTCTATTTCTTAATTTCTTATTTTCTAATCTCTAATTTCTAACTTACTACGACATAATTTTTACATAATCGTCCGAATTGTAGAGATTCATTTGTGCTCGCATCAAATTTACCGATTTCATAGCAATCACTTTGGTCTCATTCAGAATATTCAGATACAGAATTGTATTTCGTGAACCCGATTCTTTTTCTTTTGTACGTTTAATCTGCTTTTTCACCAATTCCGAATATAAATCGAGTAACGTGGCACGACGCTCTTTAATAAGTGCTATGCCTGAATAATCGTTTTTGTGAATCATTTCGTTAAAATCGTTATACACTGCAATAAATTCTTTCCCAAGTATCTTCAAATCATCAATTTGTTCCTGGCTAAATCCTTCGTGTGCATTATCAATAAATTTGAAGCTCGATTCGGTAATGTATCGTAGCGACATCGAAATTTCGTAGAAATAATCTACAGCCTGCACATAATATTGAGCTGTATCGAGCGATTGATGCTCTAATTTCTGGATAGTGGGTAATACTTCATTCAGGCGGCGACGTTTCGATTTTCCATGAAATTCGTCGGCCATTTTATACAATTTATTCAATGCTTTACGGTCTTCGGCAAAAAGTCCATCCAATACGCCCTGATATATATGGATAATATTATTCACAGATTGCTCAATTTCACGCGTACATTCTACAATAATATCATGTTCGGTTTTATGTTCATTCTTAACTAATGAATCATTTTTTGCTTCACGCTTTTTGTGAATTTTCATAAACTGATACATCAACAGTGCTACCAATCCGATAGAGGCAAAAATGGCAAATTTTCCACCATACATCAACCCAAATGCAACTGCTGCCGAAACACTGAATGCAACAATGGCTGTAATAAACCAACCGCTAATCACTGTTAATACACCTGAAATACGATAAACGGCACTTTCGCGGCCCCAGGCGCGGTCGGCAAGCGACGACGACATGGCTACCATGAAAGTAACATAAGTGGTTGAAAGAGGAAGTTTTAGCGACGTACCGAGTGATATTAATAATGTGGCAACAGATAAGTTTACTGATGCACGAATTAAATCAAACGAAGCATCTTCTTTTTCTTCTTCTTTAAGTGGCTCAAACCGACTGTCGATAAAATCGAGAACGCGTTTTGGAGTAATAGCCACAACAACTTTATTCATATTCATTGCACTACGTACCAACGAACGCGATGCAGCGGTTGACGAAAAGTTTTCAGTACCTTCGCTTTGACGTGATAAGTTAACCTCTGTTTTGGTAACAGTGCGTGCTTTTTTCGAAAACCACAATGCCAAAATCATTATTGTGGCAGCTCCTAACAGGTAGCGCCAATCGGCTACAACCGGTTCAGCAAGTTTTTCCATGGTCAGATTTTCGATACTTCCACCCGAAGCCACAACACCGGAAGCAATGTCGAAAGCTCCTAATCCTGCCATAAATACACCAATAAAGTTAACCAGGTCGTTGCCGGCAAAAGCAAGCGCTAAGGATGCTGTTCCTGCTAATATATTAAATTTCAATATATTAACTTTAAAAACGTGTTGCAAAACTGCCATTAATACTGTCCAGCACCAAAATGCATAAAACAGTAATAGCGTTGTATTTTCATTTAAATAAGTAAATACTTCTTTTGATATTAATGACGAGCCTTTAAGTCCTTTGAAAATAGCAAAATAAGTAATGGCTGTCAGCGAAAGTCCTGTCCAGATGGCGCCAAAATATTTGAAAGTAGTTTTGTAGCGGAACGAAAACAACAAACGGGTCAGGTACATAATGGTAGAACCAAAAAGGAAGGCTACGACCACCGAAACTAAAATAGCAGAGATAATTGTCAACGTTTTTCCGGCATTAATGTAGTCTAATAAAACGCCGCTATCCGATTGCCAAATATTCACTAATGCCACCGCAACTGCTGCTCCAAGCAACTCGAAAACTAATGATACAGTTGTGGAAGTAGGCATCCCGAATGTATTGAAAACATCCAATAGAATAACATCGGTAACCATCACTGCCAGAAATAGCAACATAATGTCGTTGAAAGTAAACTGACCGGGATAGAAAACACCACTTCTGGCAATTTCCATCATACCACTCGAAAAAATTGAGCCAATAATAACCCCTCCCGAGGCAATTGTAAGAATGACCCAAAGTGGTGCAACTTTCGACCCAATGGCCGAATTCAAAAAATTTACAGCATCGTTGGCAACTCCCACATACAAGTCCAGAGCAGCTAAAGCCAATAATACCAGCACAATAACAATGTAAATTGAATCCATGTTGTGTGTTTAATTGTTTTAGTAATTGAAAATTGTTTGTTTAATACATATTAAGAAACGGATACAAAGATATTACAGAGATATTACATTGGTGTTACAAAATTTTATTTTTATGAAAAAAAATTCCATAATATAAGGTTCAATAAAGATTAAATTGAATTGTATCCAAAATTTCGGGCTTACAAAGCCTATTAACGGTAGATATCTGAAAGTTTCGTATATTTGCAATTTAAAAAAATGCATATTGTTACGTATTATTCATAAAAAAATGAAGACAGCGCTTATTACAGGTACAACCTCCGGTTTCGGAAAATCATTCGCTCTCCGTTTAGCAAAATTAAACTACAACCTGATAATTACCGGACGTAGAGAAGAGCGATTGAATGAATTGGCTGAATCACTTAAAGCAGAATTTCAGGTGGATGTGTTACCGCTTTGTTTTGATGTGCGCGATAACGAAGCCTGTAAAAATGCAATCGCTTCGTTGCCCGAAAGATTTAAAACAATTGATTTACTGGTAAATAATGCCGGGCTTGCTGCCGGCGCTTCACCATTCGACGAAAGCGATTTAGATGATTACGAACGTATGATTGATACAAATGTCAAGGGCTTGCTGTATATTACCAAACTGATTACGCCGTTGATGATTGCTCAAAAGCAGGGACAAATTATTAATATCTCATCAATTGCCGGTATTGAAGTGTATCCGAATGGAAGCGTGTATTGTGCCACAAAACATGCTGTGAATGCAATTACCAAAGGGTTACGTCTCGATTTATTGAAATATGGAATCAAAGTAGGAGCCATTTCGCCCGGTATGGTCGAAACTGAATTTTCGGTGGTACGTTATCATGGTGATGAGCAAAAAGCAAAGGCTGTATATGCAGGAATTGTTCCTCTGAATGCTGAGGACATTGCCGATGCACTCGAATTTATGGTTACCCGCCCCGCTCATGTTAGCATCAACGATATTCAGATTAACCCTGCTCAGCAGGCTAATACATATCTGACACATCGCATATTGCAATAAAAAGCTGAAAAAATATCGATTACAGACCTAAAAAAAGCAAATTATTAAAAAAAATAGCTTATTTTTGTGCTTCGATTTTTTTTGATTGAAATTGATTTACAGTAATATATCAACGTGCTGTTTCTTAATTCATTCTAATTCGAATTTCACATAAAATACAATTAAATTACTGAAAATGAGCTCACCTGATTTAAACAAGGAACCGGAAAACTTAACTGAGGTACCTGTTGCCGAAGTTAATGATGCGACAACCAAAACAGATTATTCAAATTTCAGCCGTCAGCAATTGGTGGATGCACTGAAGCTATTGGTAACTGGCGAAATAGAACAAATTAAAGAGGAGGTCGAAACTATCAGGCAACTTTTTTATAAAAGGCAGAAAAGTGAACTGGAAGAGCAAAAAAAAATGTTTACAGATACCGAGGGCGAAGAAGCGGAGTTTATTGCCCCTGTAGATGACCTTGAGGCGGGAATGAAGTCGCTACTAAATGACTACAAAATGCGAAAGGCAGCTTTGATTGCCCGCATTGAACAGGAAAAGGAGCAAAATTTACTTCAAAAACAACACATTCTCGAACAGATGAAGAATCTGGTTGAAAACAACGAGGATGTATCAGCACATATCAACGAATTTAAAAATCTCCAGCAAAAATGGAAAAGCATAGGTAATGTACCTGCTACAGCTGCCAATACACTCTGGAAACAGTATAATCTCTATCAGGAAAAATTTTGGGATCTTATCAAAATTAATAATGAGTTAAGGGAATACGATTTCAAAAAGAACCTTGAGGCAAAAACCCGAATTTGTGAGGCTGCAGAACGATTGGCTGATGTAGAAGATGTTATATCGGCTTTTCAACAGTTACAAAAATTTCATGCAGAGTGGCATGAGTTAGGTCCGGTGGCTCGTGAGCATCGCGACGAAATCTGGAATCGTTTTAAAGAAGCATCATCAATAATAAATAAAAAACATCAGGGCCATTTTGATGATATTCGGCAGTTGGAAGAAACAAACGAAGCTGCTAAAAATGCACTGATAGCCAAAATTGAAGCATTCGATTATAAAACGCTTTCATCATACAAAGCTTGGGATGAGGCAACGCAAACCATTTTGTCCTGGCAGGAAGAATGGCGTACGCTGGGATTTGCCCCCCGCAAGGTAAACCAACAGCTTTTTGAAAGATACAGAACACTTTGTGATGCCTTTTTTGCTGCAAAAAACGAATTCTATAAAGTTTCAAAAGGTATTTTGAATCAAAACTCGGAAAAGAAAAAGGCACTTTGCGAACAGGCTGAAGCATTAAAAGACAGTACTGATTGGAAAGCCACTTCCGACAAACTGATACAATTACAAAAGGAATGGAAAACGATAGGTCCGGTTGCTAAAAAACTTTCTGATGAACTTTGGAAACGATTTATTGCTGCCTGCGACTATTTTTTCGAACAGAAAAACAAAAATGCTTCGGGCACAAAATCGGTTGAAGAACAGAATTTGAATAAAAAGAAAGAGCTTATTCAGCAAATAAAAGAGCTTGCTAACGAAATCAAAGGATCTGATACGCTCGTAAAACTGCGTGCCCTGATGGCCGAATGGAATACAATCGGACACGTTCCTTTTAAAGAAAAGGATAAAATTTACAAAGAATATCGCGAAGCTGTTGATAAACAGTTTGATACATTGAATGTGGATGCTTCGCAACGTAGGTTGGATAATTTCAAAAATAATCTGAAAGATATTTCGTCGAAAGGTGAGAATAAATTGTATCGCGAACGCGAAAAATTAATTCGTGCTTATGAACACCTGAAAACAGAAATTGCTACCTATGAAAATAATATTGGATTTTTTAGTTCCAATTCTAAAAAGGGTGGTGGACTTATTAAAGAAATGGAACGAAAAATTGAGGCTTTGAAAGATGAAAGTAAACTGATTCTCGAAAAGATTAAATTGATAGACGAAAACATGTAATAAAAAAAATCCCGCAAACTGCGGGATTTTTTTATGTCAGAATTTACGCAACGAAAAAATAAAACTCAAGCCACCATTAGGAGTGTTTTTTGCCGATATATTTCCCTTGTGAAACTGAATTGCATTTTTTACAATCGAAAGTCCAAGTCCTGTTCCGCCAAGTTTACGACTACGTCCTTTATCAATACGGTAAAACCGATCGAAAATTTTACTTAAATGTTCCTCCGGAATGCCTATTCCGTTGTCGCTAAACGAAAAATAATAAAAATACTTGTCCTCGCGATAGCAGTTTATCTCTAATGTCAGATTGGCACCGGCGTAACTTAATGCATTGTCGGTTAGATTCCTGAATATGGAATAAAGCAGCGAGCGATTTCCTTTGAGCACGAGTGGTGTTGTGAAATTGCGAATAACCGTGCAATTTTTTTCCTCAATTTCCAACTGTACATCGTTCAGTACATCTTCAATCGTTTGAGCCACATCGCATTCTTCAATGTCGAATAGTTGTTTCGATTCATCTACTTTATTTAATATTGATATATCCTGAAGTAGTGCTGATAGCCGTTGAGCCTGTACAAACGAACGTTCAATATAAAATCGCATACGTTCAGGATCAATATCAGGATTTCCTAAAATTGATTCCATGTATCCCATTATACTGCTCACAGGAGTCTTTAATTCGTGTGAAATATTCTGAGTTAGTTCGCGTTTCAGTTCATTTTCACGCTCCTGAGTTGTAATGTCATTTATCGAAATTTCGAATGTATTGTCCTGAAATACAATACAACGAATATTAAAAACACGACCGTTTTTTTCTACTACAATACGTTTACGCATAAGTTGACCGTGTTGTAAACTTTCGTTTATAAACTCATTGATTTCAGAAAATTCAGTTAATTCAAAAATTTTATCAGAACTGTTAAACTGTGAGTCAGTTAAAACACTTGCATATTGAATAAAATAGCGGTTTGTCAGAATTTCCTTTTTATCAGTCGAAAAAAAGCCCAAACCTTCCTGCGAAATAAGGATGTGTTTGCTGAGTTTTTCACGTTCATGATATAATTCATCCTTTGCTTGCTCCATTTTACGGTACAAATCCATGATGTTACGACTTAAATCGCCTAATTCATCGTTCGGAAAGCGAATATTTGTATCAATAATTTCGCCTTTTTCAGCCTTATCTGTAAATTTCCACAAGCGGTCGATTGAATTTGTAAAACTTTTGGTTATTAAAAATAAAACTACAGTTCCGGTTAATAATACAAATGCCATGAAATACAAAAACAAAGTATTAGCTTCCAGCATATTACTTAAACTTATTGTATAAGGTAAGGCAGTTCGTACATAAAAATCATGGTGCTTATGTGCCAGGTAGTAATAATCAGTTTTTGTGGTTTGCGAATGTCTAAATGCAGTTCCAACGCCTGAAACAGAAGCGCTTATAATTTCAGGACGATTAGCGTGATTCTCAAGTTTTACACCTCTGCGAACATAGTTTTCGTAAATTACATTTCCGTTTAAATCAATAAGAGTAACACGTAAAGTAGAGTCGGGAAATACACTTATAAGTTGATCCAAATCATTAATCTGAGTTTTGTTTTTACTTATAAAATTGTAAATTGTATTATTATAGGTACTCAACAACTGATTGAGTTGTTCTGTTCTGAAATTTTTTTCACGCTGATACTGAAAAAAAGTAATTACAGCGGTTAACAGAAAAAAGGTTCCGAAAAAATATAGAAAAATTCGTTTGTTTAATGTCATTAAAAATAAATTTGATATTATTCCTCAAAGCAATAACCATACCCTAAGCGGGTTACAATATTTTTTCCATAATCGCCAATTTTTTTGCGTAATCGGGTAATGTTTACATCAATAGTGCGGTCGAGAACAATTACTTCATCAGACCAAACGCGGGTAAGTATCTCATCGCGTGTAAAAACCCGGTTTCTGTTTTCTAAAAACAGCTTTAAAATTTCAAATTCCTTTTTGGTAAATGAAATTTCTTTTCCGTTCAATATCACTTTTTTATTGGTAACCTGCATGGTAAGTCCCAGATAAGTAATGTCTTGCGATGCTGCTTCGGGTTGTTTGTTTATGTTTATACGGCGGAGCAATGCTTTTACACGTGCCACCACTTCGCGTATCGAAAAAGGTTTCGAAATATAATCGTCGGCTCCTATCGTAAAACCTGTAAGTTTATCGTTTTCTGTGTCTTTAGCTGTAAGGAAGATTATTGGTATAGTTGCTGTCAGTGGATTTTCACGAACAATACGCGCCATTTTAAATCCTGATGTTTCGCCCATCATCACATCGAGCAATAAAAGATTATAAACGGTCAAATCCTTTTTTAAAGCTTCTTCGGCTGAGTAGGCTACATCAACAGTAAATCCTTCTGTTTCGAGATTAAATTGAAGAATTTCACATAAATCTTCTTCGTCGTCCACCACTAAAATTCGATATTGTTTCATAATGAGTTGAATTTGTTTGTTTTGTGCGACAAAGGAACTACATTTTTATTTCGTTTGTGTGTAATACGTATTACAAAAGTATGACAAATTTTGAATTTATACATCTTTGCTGGCAAAAATATGCATTTCGCATTTTTTGCAATCAAATCGAAGTTCATAACGTTGGTCATTATTTTTCAGAAAAAGTGGTTCTTTCAATTCCTGTTTTTTACCTTCGCGCGGACACCAACCCATTTCGTATTTGATACAATGCTTTGTAAACATAAGTGCTACGCCTTCTTCTGCTTTAATTTCAAATCCCGGCTGAATTTCAGTTACTCCATGTTCGCGGTAAAATAATTCGGATAATTTGTTTGTTACATTCCCCGTATAACTTAAATTTTGAATGGGGAAATTCGTATCTGCTTTAATAGCAGGTAATTCACGCAAATAATTATTATTTCTTTCAACATCAAATTTTTCAATTGCATTTCGTCTCCATTCGCTTAGTTGCGAAGCTGGTATAAACCAGGGCGATTTTAGTTGTATATCAATGCTTTGAGCTTCGTAAATGGTATTACCAAGCTTCAAAAGTTGATTTTTTATACTTTCGTTTACTGCTTCGGGTTTTTGTGCAGGCTGTTTGTTTGTCTTTATTTTAAATGTAATCTGATTTTTCTCTTCATCCGATATTTTCAACTCAAAACCATTTTCAGTTTCGCTGAATACAATATTTACCGGAATTTTTCGCTCAGATGTTTTTCCGTTAATAATTTTGTCAAAAGCCTGATCTTGATTTCGATACAGAAATACACCAACGTCCATTCGTGGCATATCTGCCGGAAAAATCTGTGTTTTTTCAACTCTGTTTACTCTAAATCCGGTTAAATCACCTTGTTTATTAATAAAGCAAAGTCCATCGCCATTGTTTAGCAACTTCCCGTTGCGTATTTCAAAAAAGTTGCGGCCAATGTAAGTTACTTTACCTATGGGTTCGCCAAGCGATTTTGGAGTTTCAGGTTGATAGATTCCACTTTGTCTGCCGTTCAAAAAATAATCGGTAGCGCTGCGACGGAAACTTTTTTCGGGATTTGGCTCAAAAAAGAAAGTCGTTTTTCCGACTGATGATTTTTTGTAATTTTGATTTCCATCTAAAATTCCATCTAATTTTTTTCGGTAAAATGCAGTTATATTCTTCACATAATCAGCATCTTTCAGGCGTCCTTCAATTTTGAAAGACATAACACCAGCCTGCATCATTTCTTCGAGATGCTCCGATAAATCCAAATCTTTTAACGATAGTAAATGTTTATTTTTTACTAAAATATTACCATCAGCATCATGTAACTGATAGGGCAGACGACAATACTGTGCACATTGTCCACGATTGGCACTTCGTCCGCACATTGCCTGACTCATATAGCATTGTCCGCTGTAACTTACACACAGGGCACCATGTATAAAAGCTTCCAGCTCAACATCGGTTTGCGATTTTATTTCGGCTATTTGCTTCAATGTCAGTTCACGGGCTAACACCACACGCGAGAAACCTGCATTTTGCAGAAATTTTATTTTTTCAGGAGTTCGATTATCTGTTTGAGTGCTGGCATGCAATGGAATAGGAGGGAGGTTCATTTTCAAAATGCCCATATCCTGCACAATTAAGGCATCGGCACCTGCATTGTAAATTTGATGAATAAGCTTCTCTGCTTCAGGTAGTTGTTGGTCGGTAAGTATCGTATTAAGTGCCACAAAAACTTTAGCACGAAAGCGATGTGCATAACTTGCGAGTGTCTCAATATCTTCGAGCGAATTACCGGCAGCTGCACGCGCACCAAACTGTGAGGCACCGATATAAACGGCATCAGCACCATGATTAATAGCAGCAATTCCGCATTCTAAGTTTTTGGCAGGTGATAAAAGTTCAGTAAACCTGAAGGTGTTATTATTCATCGAAAAAATATTATACTTTTTTTAAAATGCAAAGGTACAATAATTTAACGGCTGAATAAATCTAACAGACAAAAATGTTTTACTTCCCCGTACTCCCTCTCCAAAAGGAGAGGGTCGGGGAGAGGTTTATTTTTGTTCAATAAATGCAATAATTTCGCCTTTGCGAACCATTTCGCCCTGTTTCTTTTCAACGCCAACAATTCGTCCGGTACAGAAACTTCCAATTTGTTCTGCGCCATAGCGTGTCTGGAGCGTACATATTGGTTCCGATTCGCGGAAAAGCTTGCCGTGAACAGGCTCTTTCGAACCTTCGTTGTAATCGAGTTCCCAAATTATTCTTCCGGTAGCTGGTGCCACTATTGGTTCGGCATTCGGGTGTTTCAGTAAACGAATGTTTGGAATTTCGATATTGTGTTTTGTGAATTTTTCACGTATAGCATTTTCCAATTCCACTTCAAATCGCTTTTTGGCCTCGCCCGATTTAAAATCGCGATACTGTTTTTCGTGCATGGCAAACTCGAAAAGTTCTTCGTCGTCTTTTCCTCTGTCCCAACCTTTTTCTTCCATTTCGGTAATAAAACGTTGCAACTCATTCGGATAATTATCCTGCGGATTTCCTTCGTAAAACTCATATTTGTTCTTTTTTGCCAACGCAATTATTTCTTCATCGAGTTTTCCGGGCAGCTTACCGGCTTTTCCGAGTATCATATCCCACGAATTTTTGTCAATCATAGTCCAACGAGCCTGATCTTTCACAAGGAACATAACATTCATCAATGCAATATTCTTAACATACTGACTGAATGGAGTAACCAATGGAGGATACCCGAGTTTTGGCCAAATATATTTTACTTCGTCAAAAAGCATTACTAAAAGTTCGTCAGTCGATAATTCTTTGCGCCCTTTTTCTTTCAGATAGCTGTTGATATTCGCATGTACACCTTTCAGGTCGGCCATCAACGAACCCATCATTCCACCCGGTAAACCACAACCTACTAAAAGTGAGGTCATTAATTTATTACGGTCGTCGATAAAGTATCCCAAAAAGTCGTCGATAAAGCTTTGAGTCAATCGGCGGGCTTCCATGTAGGCAGCCATATTTATTTCAGGAACAATAAATCCGGCATCTTTCAGCATAGCCTGAACCGAAATAACATCAGGGTGCACCATACCCCACGAAAGTGGTTCCATAGCCACATCCAAATAATCGGCGCCGGCTTTTGCTACTTCGAGCATCGAAGCCATCGAAAATCCGGGACCGGAGTGTCCGTGGTATTGCACCACAATTTCGGGATGAGCAGTTTTGATTGCTTTTACAATTTTTCCAAGCATATCCGGCCTACCAATTCCGGCCATGTCTTTCAGACAAATTTCGTCGGCACCTGCAGCAATTAGCTCTTCGGACATATTAATATAATACTCAGCAGTATGAATTTCAGAAAATGTAATACACATGGTTGCCTGAGCAATCATTCCTGCTGCTTTTGCATAATGGATGGAAGGAATGATATTTCGAACATCATTTAATCCGCAAAAAATTCGGGTAATATCAACTCCCTGCGCTTTTTTTACTTTATACATTAACTCGCGAATATCGGCAGGAACCGGATTCATGCGCAATCCGTTAAGTCCTCTGTCGAGCATGTGGGTCTGAATGCCTGCTTCGTTGAATGGTTTGGTAAATGTACGAACAGCATCGTTCGGATTTTCACCAAAAAGCAAATTTACCTGCTCGGAAGCGCCACCATTTGTTTCGATGCGGGCAAAACAACCCATTTCGATTAATACAGGAGCTATTTTTTCCAACTGATCTTTACGGGGAACGTATTTTCCCGAAGCTTGCCACATGTCTCTGTAAACAAGACTGAACTTAATTTCTCTTTTTGCATTCATTGTATATCGTATATTTTGAAAGTTTTGATTAAAGAAATATTTCTTTAATTCGATGCAAAAGTACAGTATTTATTTTTAATTAAAGAAATATTTCCGTAATATTTTTTAGATAATATATATTATTTAAAAAATGAAGTGTAAGTAAAATAGTATGAATTAATCAGTAATGAAAATATTTATAAAAAGCAGTAATAATTTAAAATTAAAATTGCGTAATAAGTTATAAATAAAAAGTTGAAAATATTTTTATCTTGCACAAAAATACTGAAAATGAGTAGGTTAAAATAAGGTTGTAAAAGCACTTATTTTTTATTTTTCGACACAGATGTACTATCTTTGTGCAATAATTGAATATTAATATTTCTGTCTGAAAACTTAAACAGAATTTATTTGTTCAGTTAATCGAAAGATAACAAATATAAAAAACAAAACATGGAATTTATACGCAAACCAGAATGGTTACGCACTAAAATATACAGCGAAGCTTCGTATTCGGAAGTAAGTACAGTGTTAAAAACACATGGGTTACATACTATATGCAGTAGTGGACGATGCCCGAATCAGAGCGAATGCTGGAGCAGAGGTACGGCTACATTAATGATTGGAGGTGATATTTGTACCCGAGCCTGCAAATTTTGTAATACCAAAACCGGCAGACCATTGCCTTTGGATAAAAACGAGCCGGCTAATGTGGCCAAATCCATACAATTAATGAAGTTGAAACATGCAGTAATTACTTCAGTAGATCGCGATGATTTGCCCGATGGTGGAGCTAATCATTGGGCAGCCACTATATCGGAAATTAAACGTCTGAATCCTGAAACTACAATTGAGGTGTTGATACCCGACTTTGATGGAAAAACAGAATTAATTGATTTGGTAATAAATGCAGGTCCGAATATCATTTCGCACAATTTGGAAACCGTTCGTCGCATTACGCCGCTAATTCGCACTAAAGCTAAATATGATATTAGTCTCAAAGTGTTAGCCTACATTGCTTCGCAGGGGGTTGTTGCAAAAACGGGTATAATGCTTGGATTGGGCGAAACTGAAGAGGAAATATTACAGCTAATGGACGATGCTATCAGCCACAACTGTAAGGTTTTAACTATTGGTCAATACATGCAACCGTCGCGTAAACATGCACAGGTTAGTGCCTATATTCATCCTGATAAATTTGCGGAATATAAGAAAATTGCACTCGAAAAAGGATTTACACACGTTGAGAGTGGTCCGTTTGTGCGCTCATCGTATCATGCTGAAAAGCATGTGTAATAAGCTATTTATACTGCTCTCTAAATGAAAACAAAGGCACTGAAACCGATGATTTTAACCCATTTTTACGTTCAAAATTGAAATAAACCTCATCATACTTGAGAAAATTCCGGATCACATCTACTTGATTATTTGCTTTATCTACGGCATAAGCATTGTTCATACGGAAAGCACAAAAATCGTCTTGGCATTTATCGAGATGAGCATAAACGGTTTGCGAAATAGAATAAGAATTGTTTGCAAATACAATTTCCATTATTTTGCTGTCGCTTAAATCGTTGGGCACAATAACCGAAATAAAGCTCGGACGTTCGTTTGAAGTTTCCTTTGCCACTGTTAAACTGAGGTATTCCGTTTTACCATCAACCGTATAAGGCACATCTAAGTACATCATTCTACCTTTTGGAAAATCTTCCACATCCCATAGAAATAAGGAATCCAAAATGTTTTTTGGAGCATTTTTTATTTCATTGGGTTCCGAAATTGTAGCAGCTTTTTCTTTTGGTGAATTACAAGCTGCGAAAAAGATAAGAAAAACGGAAAATGTTAGTTTGAATAAATTCATATTCTGTTGATATTTAGTTGTTAATGAGTTTTATTTGCAATTCGCGAATTGCAAATAATTAATCTATTTTGATATTTCAAGCAACTTGAAAGTTGCCCGACCCCTACTTGTTAATTTTAAAAACATGAGCTATTAGTTATTTTTTTCCTCCTTGTTTTTGTTTAATAAGTCGGAAATTATAACGGCTGGTTCTTCGTTTTCATGTATCAACTTTTCAAAAGCCCAAAATATATCTTTTGACGTACTGTGATGCATAAGCAATCTATCGTAAAACTCACCCGAGTAAAGCATCGGTACTAATAAGTCGCACCGGTAATTGTACTGCACAATGCGTTCGGCGACATTAATTTCAACTTTTCCTTTGTTGAGTAAGTTGTTGAAATGAGCAGCCAATATAAATAAATCAGTTGTCATTCCGGGCGAATAATTATCTACAATATTTACGATGCAATGGTATTCCCTATTCTCGACATAATATCCAAATTTTGCAGACTTTTCATTTCCAATTTCAAACACTGCTACAATTTGCTTTTCACTCTCATAGATACCGCTTTTCCAACCGGCATCACCGTGCAACTTTTTTAATTGCCTCCAAGCCATTTTGTCTTGTTTATCTGCGCTAAGCGAAAGTAGATAAACGCGTTTGAAATAACGTAGTACGTGGTTTATTTGTGTTTTCATGGAAATTGGGAATTTGATTATTGTATCTTTTATTTTTTAAATACCATTAAGATCAAGATTGTAATATTTAATTAATACTTCTATTTACCTTACGATTACCTTCCTGTTGAACTTGTGCAATTTTTGCACAAGTTGACTCTTCCTCCAATTCGCCCGATTCATAAATGTTACGAATGTGCTTTACAATTGATGTTCTATACGTTTGAAACAAGGTTTCTAATTGATATTGATTCAACCACACCGTTTCATCTTCCAGCCGAACATCAATTTTTGTTTCGCCATTGGCGGTTTGGTAAAGTAATATTTCGCTCAAATGTTTCATGCTGTATAGTTGTTATTTCTTTTGTTCAACTGAAGTTTCAAAGTGCCAGAAACCTAAACTGTTTGTGTATAGTTGGTATTTCACTTTTATTTCTGAGCTTCCGTTATTGCCCTGCATTCAGGCTTTCGAGATTTGTCAAAACTACTAATTGTTCGATAGTAGCATAATCGCGGATATTTCCTTCTTTGTCGGGGTTTTGTTGTCGCCAGGTGGCAGCGGTTTTCCCAAATAATGCCATATTCAGCATATCAGCTTCGGTAGCGTAAACAAAGGAAACTTCTTGTTTTGTTAATTCATTGGGTATCAGGTTTTCTTTAATAGCATCGGTATGAATGTGATAATTTACTTTTGCCAGGGTGCGTTGTAAGTTCCAGTTGAGTTTCAGTCGGTCGCTTTCATCTGTTTTGAGGCGTTGAAATTCTTTAATCACGTACAGCTTAAATTCAATAGAAACCCAAGACGCAAATTCAAAAGCTATATCTTTGTGCGCATACGTTCCTCCATATCTGCCTGATTTAGAAATTATTCCAATGGCATTGGTTGTTTCTATCCACTTTTTAGGAGTCATTACAAAGCTGTTCAGTCCTGCTTGTTTTCTAAACCCGTCGAATTCGACGGGTTTAAAATCGGGATTGTAGATAAGTTCCCAATAGCCAAGCAATTCAATGGTATTCCTATTTCTTAACCAGTTTTTTATAATGTCATCTGTATTAGCCGCATCTTTATGGCGTGCAATGTCTGTTAATGAGATGTAATCTTCGGTGTTAATATTCAAAAATGAAATTTCAGAGCCATTTACGATTAGTTTAGATGTTTTCATATTGTATTGTTTATGAGTTAGATATTGAGTTTTAATTGTAGCAAACATTTTTTTAATTCTCACTTTTAAAGGTTTCGAATTCGTAACCTTTAAAAATCTCCACTTATCGATTCCGAATCTTTATTGCCTCTAAACCGTTTCCAATTTGTCAATGCCGCTTTGGGATTAGTATTGGCGTAGCAATATTCGCATTGGTGCGGACAGGTATTTATTTGTTGTTTTACTTGTGCAATTCCAAGGAATCGTTTGAGTGAGAATGAGAATCCGCGCATGGTGGTAAATATTGGAGTATGTAAACCGAATTAAATTTTGCTTCAAAAGTACTGATTTGTTTTGATTTGTTGGCAAAATAGTTCAAATTTTCATCAGGTTTAAATCGTACAAGTTCATCGCGCCAATTGAAGAGTAGAGTTTGCATGCGATTAGTTTGGAGTGTTCTATCCCTCTTTTTCAATACTTTGTATTACCAATCCGGCAATGGTCATTCCGAACATTGCCGGCATATAGGAAGTTGTTCCGTTAATTTTTGCTTTCAGGCTGCACCACTCGTGGTTTACTAAATCGGGGTCGCCAGGCCCATGGTCGGTTTTCGGACAAAAACATTTTTCCGAACCACACGAAGCATTTTCACCCTTGTTTTTTAGCAGTTCGTCGCTGTAAACACACATAAATTTCTTGCTTGTACCACCTAGTTTTTTTAATCTTCCGCGCAATGCTGCACCAAGCGGACAGCCCTGTACTTTCCAAAATTCGGCTACTTTAATGCGCGTTGGGTCCATTTTCAGTGCTGCTCCCATCGACGAGAAAAATGTTGCATTTGTTTTAGTGGCGGTTTGAATCAGGTGAACCTTATTCGACAGGCTATCAATGGCATCAATAATAAAATCGAAGCTTTCCAATTCGAACAGCTCCGAGTTCTCCGGATTGTAAATCATTTGCAACGCCTTTATTTCAGCTTTAGGATTGATTTCGAGCAATCGTTCTTTGAGTACCTCTGTTTTTACTTTCCCTACTGTTTTGGTAGTGGCAAGCAATTGCCGGTTAACGTTGGTTACGCATACACGATCCGAATCAACTATGGTTAGATGGACGATGCCTGAACGTACCAAACTTTCGGCACACCAACTACCAACTCCGCCTATACCAAATATAATAACCCGTTTTTCAGCTACTCGCTGCATAAAACTTTTACCCAAAAGTAGCTCCGTGCGTTGGAAAATTCCTTTTTCAATGCCCATATAAAAATCACATAAAATTGATTGATAACTTAAATTTCAGCTAATCGCTGATTTGCAATTTCGCAATAATCGGGATGAAGTTCAAATCCAATGAAATTACGATTCAGTATTTTAGCAGCTACAGCTGTGCTACCCGAACCCATAAACGGATCGAGTATTAGCTCGCCTTCATTACTGCTGATTTCGATAAACGGCAGGCATACTTTCAGTGGCTTTTGCGTTTTATGTTTGGTACGTTCTTTACCCATACATATTGGCGACTGAATAAAGTTGTGCATTTCGTTTACCGGTTTGTGGTTCCATGTTTTTGGAGTTCCTTTTGAAAAATGAACCAACATTTCCATACTGTTGGCATACATTTTTCGCGTATAAATTGCCGGAAATGGATTTGTTTTGTGCCAATGAATTACTTTACGAAACTGAAAACCAATACGTTCGACCATACGATTGATGTATGAAACAAAATCGTCGCCACACCAAAGGTAGCCGGCAGCACCGGGTTTGCAAACCCGAAAACATTCCACCAGCACCTCTTCCAAAAATTGCAAATATGCCTCTTCCGATTCAAAACCATCAAAATCGAACTCGGTAACCACATCTTTGTGATTTTTCAATCCCTGAACATTTTGCGCACGGTACTGATAATACGGAGGATCGGTAAATATCAAATCAACACAGGCATCCGGCATAGCACGTAGCCCTTCCAAACACGATTGATTATATATAACGTTGATTTGCATAAAATTTTTTACTCAGAAACCACTTAAATACTATCTAATAACTACTAAATAACCACCTAATAGCCTTACGAACCTTGTGAACTTTACAAACCAAAATATTCTTCCAATAAATTTTTTGCCGCAATAAACGAACTGATTTTATTGGAGAGCACATCCTTTTCGGCAGCTAAAAGTAATTTACGAATATTTTCATTCTGATAAAAATTGGATTTCAGATGGTCGTTTATCGTTTCGTACATCCAATATTTCGATTGTGAGTTCCGTTTATGTTCAAAATATCCATTTGATTTTGTGAATGCAGCAAATTTTTCAACCATTGCCCAAACTTCGGCA